>Ga0213841_1000041_pt1 | contig 419533 bp, 336 predicted proteins | sample SWPATP23_FD_160125 | JGI IMG/M metagenome (GOLD analysis project Ga0213841, IMG submission 160125) | Coastal seawater microbial communities from Marineland, Florida, United States - SWPA TP2 #3 | ecosystem: Environmental > Aquatic > Marine > Coastal | place: USA: Florida | collected 2016-08-14 | reverse complement strand
GAGCCGCTTTTTTCACCAACTAAGTATTGATAGATCCATGGCTTGCTTGTCTGTTTGCTGTTGCTTGCAAAGCAGCGGAAATCGTATCCGGATGCTTCAAAGGTGATGGTTGCAACACCATCTGTCATGGTAATGGCATCGCTTTTGCTCACAGAGCGAGTAGCCGAAACTTTTGGAGGCGCAGGTTTTTCTTCAGCAGATGCAGGAGCAGGTTTTTCAGCTACCGACTTTGCTGGTGTAGGAGGAGTCGGAGCTTTTTCTTGTGTTTTTGTTGCTGGTGCAGGGGCAGCTGTCACCGGAGATGCAACGAGCGAGATGTTTCTAAAGAGCGCTCGCCCCGATCCACCAGCTTGGAGGAAGAAGCTATCAAGGTTGTTTTTGCCGCTCTCATCATGAGTGTTGGTGTAGGTAAAGAAGGCATCTTTACCAGGAGTCGATCCAGACCCGAGAGAGAAGTGGTCTTTACCATCCTTGACGGTAATGGTGAGCCAGTATGGTTTAAAGCTGGTTGCAGCAAAAAGTTTAGATTGCGCAGCAGCATTTGCATTTTCACGGTGGCGTTCTTTTCTTCCACGGCTGTCGTCGATGTAGACGCGGTGGCGCAAGGTTGAGCCGCTTTTTTCACCAACTAAGTATTGATAGATCCATGGCTTGCTTGTCTGTTTGCTGTTGCTTGCAAAGCAGCGGAAATCGTATCCGGATGCTTCAAAGGTGATGGTTGCAACACCATCTGTCATGGTAATGGCATCGCTTTTGCTCACAGAGCGAGTAGCCGAAACTTTTGGAGGCGCAGGTTTTTCTTCAGCAGATGCAGGAGCAGGTTTTTCAGCTACCGACTTTGCTGGTGTAGGAGGAGTCGGAGCTTTTTCTTGTGTTTTTGTTGCTGGTGCAGGGGCAGCTGTCACCGGAGATGCAACGAGCGAGATGTTTCTAAAGAGCGCTCGCCCCGATCCACCAGCTTGGAGGAAGAAGCTATCAAGGTTGTTTTTGCCGCTCTCATCATGAGTGTTGGTGTAGGTAAAGAAGGCATCTTTACCAGGAGTCGATCCAGACCCGAGAGAGAAGTGGTCTTTACCATCCTTGACGGTAATGGTGAGCCAGTATGGTTTAAAGCTGGTTGCAGCAAATAGTTTAGATTGCGCAGCAGCAGTTGCATTTTCACGGTGGCGTTCTTTTCTTCCACGGCTGTCGTCGATGTAGACGCGGTGGCGCAAGGTAGAGCCGCTTTTTTCACCAACTAAGTATTGATAGATCCATGGCTTGCTTGTCTGTTTGCTGTTGCTTGCAAAGCAGCGGAAATCGTATCCGGATGCTTCAAAGGTGATGGTTGCAACACCATCTGTCATGGTAATGGCATCGCTTTTGCTCACAGAGCGAGTAGCCGAAACTTTTGGAGGCGCAGGTTTTTCTTCAGCAGATGCAGGAGCAGGTTTTTCAGCTACCGACTTTGCTGGTGTAGGAGGAGTCGGAGCTTTTTCTTGTGTTTTTGTTGCTGGTGCAGGGGCAGCTGTCACCGGAGATGCAACGAGCGAGATGTTTCTAAAGAGCGCTCGCCCCGATCCACCAGCTTGGAGGAAGAAGCTATCAAGGTTGTTTTTGCCGCTCTCATCATGAGTGTTGGTGTAGGTAAAGAAGGCATCTTTACCAGGAGTCGATCCAGACCCGAGAGAGAAGTGGTCTTTACCATCCTTGACGGTAATGGTGAGCCAGTATGGTTTAAAGCTGGTTGCAGCAAATAGTTTAGATTGCGCAGCAGCAGTTGCATTTTCACGGTGGCGTTCTTTTCTTCCGCGACTGTCATCGATATAGACGCGGTGGCGCAAGGTAGAGCCGCTTTTTTCACCAACTAAGTATTGATAGATCCATGGCTTGCTTGTCTGTTTGCTGTTGGTTGCAAAGCAGCGGAAATCGTATCCAGATGCTTCAAAGGTTGCGGTTACGGTGCCGCCCTTAAAAGAGAACGATTCTGAAAGCTTTACTCCTGAGCCGTGAACGCTTGCAAAAAAGATGCTACTAAGAAAGAAAACAAAGTATGCGTATAAGGATCTTCTTATCATTACATTCCCTTTTATCATGAGTGCGCTACGACACGGGGTGAAACACGAGCCAGTCGCTCAAGACCGCGGAAGAAAGCAATACGCTTCGGATCTGAGCTCTCCAGAGATATGACCTCGTCAATTGAGCCGGTATGACGTTCGAGGCGCTCTTTAAATGGAACCTTCGTTTCAAGGTTTTGCTTTAAGCGCTGCAATTCGTTAGCAAGCTTTTTACCTTTATATGCAGGGCTATACTTAATGGCAGAAGAGAGCAGACTTTGTAGTGCTGTTTTGTTACCCGATGAGAGTTCGTCTCTGCGTGCAACAAGCTCTTTGAGTGCATCTACAAATTTCTGATCATCACCTGGTGAGAAAAGAACTTTTCGTGCGTTGTGGTTACGTATGATTTTTGCAAGCGCTGTGATAAATGCGGTGTGGTTTTCTTTCTCTTTTTGTGCCAGGTCAAAGTGATAGATAAACGTTCTTTGTGCAGCAATAACCTCTGCCTGTTTATCCTTAACCTCTTTTATCAATGCTTGTATAGCGCGCTTCTGATCTCCTTCAAGCTCAAGCTGAGAAAGAGGGGTGAGTACTGCTTGTTCAAGTTTTTTAAAGTCAGCTTCTGTTTTTGTTCCCGGTGCCTGCATGATGATTTTTATTTTCTCAATAAAGCGCTTAAAGCGTGTTGAGGAGAACGGTATTTTTTTGCCGGTCAGAGAGGTGAGCTCTTTTGCAGCATATGAGATGCGTTGTGCAAATTCATGCGGTGTTACAATCATCGTTTTGAGTTTGAGCAATGTTGTTTTGTGAGCCGAGAATACTTCAAGAGAAAGAGCGTAATCGAGCATAGTTTCTACAAATGAGCGTTGCTCAGAAGAGAGCAGCTCTCTGTTAACGGTTATATAGGTAAACGCAATGGTTAACTTTTTGTAATCATCAGCAACAAATGTTGTTTCTTTATCTTGTAAGAGTGCATCAACTTCTTTTGCATATTCAAAAAGATCGAGCACTGTTTTTTCAGTTTGGCTTAAGCGGTATGTAGCGCTCTTCATAGCCGAAAGCTGTTTATCAATATAACTCTCAAGTCCCTTGAGAAGCGTTTCTTCTTCATCAGTATGCTGCGCAATCATGAGAGGTTCTACGAGCTCCTCTTTTACCTTCTTCGCATCAGCCTGTGTAAAGACGCCGCCGTTTTTAAGGTTTTGCAGAGAGATGAAGAACTGTTTACGTTTTGCATCATCTGCAGTGAGAGGAAGAATCGTGTCAAGGCGCAAGACATATTTTTCAATGCGCTCACTCAGAGATGAGACGGTGTTAAGGAGTACTTCTACGGCAGTAAATTCATCAGCTTCAGGTTTTCCTTTGTACACGCGGCTGTACTTGGTTGCGACCTTAATTATGTAACGAATATCTTTGCGGGCTTGCTCTGAAAGATCATCGTTTTGCGCAGCAAGATCTTTAACTGCTGTTAGGTAGCGGAGTGCATCACCATCTTTGAATGTTATTTTGCGGCTGTACTCAAGCACGAGAATGTCACGCAACTTGCGTGCATGAAGGCTGAGGTTGCTTTTGATCTTTTCAGACTCTGAGAAGTGATACTCAAATGTCTTGAGTGCTTGGGCAGAGACCAGGGAGCCGACAATGACATCGATAGCTTTTTTCACGTTCTCAATGCGTGTGCTCTCATCAGCAGTAAGTTTATCTGCTCGAATAACATCGAGCACGCTTACTTTAAACTCTTTTGCAAAGCTGACGGCAAACTCTTTTGGCATGCTTCCCCACACAGAGAGAGCTTTCATAAAGAGGAGGCGCTGAGGTGACGTGCTCTTCATCTGCTGAGCAAAGGCTGCGGTTGCCTGACTTGCAAGATGACGCATTGCTTGCGACGGATCAAAGGGGGCATCAAGTTTAGTAGTAAGGGCAGTCAGTCTGCTTTTGTGCTCGCCCGTCATTGTAGGATCAAAAGAGAGGTCTTTGATTGTTGAGAGAATGATTTGTCCTGCAGCTGTTTGTGCCGGCTTTCTTTTCTCTTGTATACCTTTTGCATCGTTAAAGAGGAGTTCTGCGTAGCTTATGATAAGCGCCAGTTTTTGAATAAACTCGTCAAGGCTATCACTGTGAAGTTGTTCGACGACAATGCTTTGTATGCGATTAGCAGCTTCCTCAGGCTTGCCATGAGCAAGAAGGGTGATGGCGCTGCCCATTTGACGTGAAAGCGTTTTTATCGAAAGAGAAGCTTTGCTTTCTATGTTATAGATGTGTGCGCGTGATGCATGTGTAGCAAAAGAGAAGTAGCGGATTGCTGGTCCATCTACCGTGCTTACGGCATCAAAAGAGGCAAGCGCATCGCTTGGTTCTTTCGCTTGCTCTTTTGCCTTGTCTTGCACAGGGAGTGATTTCGGATCAGGATTGGTCCATTCCCAGATAGCTTCTTTTCCTGGTTGGCTATCAATACCAACCATGATGGTATGCCCTGAACATTGCAGCCAGCACATGTGCTCTTTACCGTCATTGAGTGTTTTTACTTTGTCATGTACCGCAAGACCTTTTGCAGATATTGGTTTATCAACGGTTGTGACATAGATATGGCCAGAGCTTCTCATAAGAATATTGTAGAGCGCTCCTGCGTAATTTTGTGCTTTGTCTTCCGGCTTTGTTCCGCCTGCAAGTGCAACAAGAAGGTTGAGGTTGCCTTCTTCTTTTTTCACCTTAAAGAGAATCATGCCATCATTAGCTTTTTGTAATTGTAAGTTGTCAAACCATTGGTAGTGAATTTTGCCACTGGTCATCATCTGATCAACTTTTTGTGCAAATGCTTTGTAGTTGATTGAGGTAATGTCAGAGAATGTTGCTTGGTGGTTACCAGTTGCAAATGAGAAGCTGTCTATATCTGCTTCTTTTCCTGCATCAGGGTCTGTCCATGAGAGGAGTGGTGATGATGCAAGACCGAGGTATGAGCCAACACCAACATGAATTGTTCCCTTGGTGTATGTTGACCAGAATTGCTTAGATTCACCAGTTTTTGGCATCTGTGCCGAAGTTGGCAGATCCATTGAGGCGACGATAGTTGCACCTTTCTTAATGCTGATCTTGTTATCTTTGCCAATAATAACGTCGTACCGTGCGCGAGAGTCGGTAGCTGCTGGTTGGGCTGCATATCCAATTTGAGCAAATTGCTCAGATGATGGTGTCAGGTTGCTCAGTGTAAAAGAAACACCACCTTCATTTTTCTTATGCAGTTTCCAGAGCGGTTGCCATGTTTGATAGGTTCCATACTGAGGTCGTGTGATAGTGTATGTTGTTTGATCTTCTACGGCGGTTAGAACGATATCTTTGACTTCAAGTGCACTGCTGTTACCGGAGAATCCAATATGTGTGATCGGCTTTGCTCCTGGTTCAGGATCACTCCAAATGCCTAACACATTTTGTCCTGGAATAGCTCCTTGTCCAAATGAAAGAGAATGTGATGAGACGAGCGCCCAGAACTGTTTCCATTCACCAGTCTTACCAAGTTTTGCTTGTTTCTTTTCGTTTTGTACAACAGGGTTGCCAAACTTACTTAAGAACGCTTGTGTGTTTCCATAGGCTCCCCACGTTGCAGCATATGGTGCGGTTGCTGCATTAGAAGGTTGCTCTGTAAAGAAGCCGATCGATGCACCGTTGCTCTCAGCAGATGTGACGCGAGCTGAGAAGGTACATGAAAAGTTATTTGCTTTTGGTGCTGCCCACTCTTTATTGCCGTTAAATGAGGTTCCGGTTGTTTTTTGATACGCATGAACAGTGTCGTAATCGTGTGAGGTGATATCGATATAGTCGATAGGGTATTTGTCACAAGAGAAACAGATCCATTCTACATCGAGCGGGTCTGCGTCGGTGTAGTCAATGATAACGTTCTCGCCAATTTCTTCACCCGATCCAAAGCGCAGGTTGCCACTTTGTTTGTCATATGAGATCCACCATGGTTTATATGATGAACTTGACGAAATTCCTTTTCGTGCGCTTGCTACTTTTGTACTCCATACGGCTCCTTGCGAACCATAAGCGTAGGTGTTCTTTTCACCCTGATATGTTGCAGCAGATCCTTTGCGGTATACGTTTGTCACGCTCCCTGCAATAACTGCGTAGTTGAAATCAAGTCCGGTAAAGGTGCCTGGATCAGCTCCTGGGATAGAAAGACCACGTGTCGATTCCTTTTTGCCAGAGAGAGCAACGCACACTGAGTCACCATATGCTTTAAATTTCCAAGAAACTTTATTTCTCTCTTTTGCTTTAAAATCATCTCTCCAATACAAGAAGCGATGGTACATGAAGGGTGGGGTACAAAAGCGGTGTGGACTGAGGTGTTTTGACTGAATATTGCTAAAGGTTGCTCCGACTTCTGCAGCAGAAATTGCCCAGCGGTACCACAATGTATCTGCATGCGGCAGCGCTTTGTTTGGTGTCCAACTAAAGATTCTATTATCTGGGTGAGGGTCATGTGCAAGGTCTGGCTCACCAAAACCAATTCTGAATGCCTCATCATAGTCGCTTGTGCGCTTTGCACGATCACTCATTAAGCTTTTAAGGGCATTAGAGTAGTCCCATGAAACCCATAGCTTTTCTGGCGTTGGTGATGGGAATGGAATTGCAGATGCACCACTAGCAGATGAGATATCACCGTGAGGAGTGGTAATATCTGGGTGTTTGTAATTGAGGTAACTTCCACCATTGTTAATACCAAGCCCAATTGCAACGCTCCAAAAGTCTGAGTCAAAGGTTCCCCATTGCGCGTGACCAAGTGAGTCGTGATCTGTCTTGTGTCCGCCACGAGAAGAAATTGTTCTGAATCTAAACCCTTTGCGTACGCCAGGGTTAAAGGTGACATCCATGCAGACAAGGCCACGCATTGGTTCTGCAAACTGATGGTTTGCAACCCATGGTACTGAAAGTCTGTCGTAGGTTGCCAGTTCGTTTTGAGCTGGAAGCACAACTGCTGTTCCTTCAGATGCTCTATGGAAATACATATCTCCTGTCAGTGTGTCTCGGTAGAAGATACCGCAGTTTTTACGCATGCCATGAGCAGGGTCTCCACCAAGATATCCATTAGAAATCTCACCGTAAGGAATCAAGATCTTTTGTCCGTCATAAAAACTTTGGCGTATACGGTCAGTTACAATGACTGCTTCTTGTGTGCTTTGGCTTCCAGACTTATTTCCTGCGCTATCTGCTCGATACACAGTGCCGTTATACTGTCGACTACTTTGCTGTGGTGTGTAATCTCGACCCCACCATGCAAACACGGGCTCAACTGGCATTTGTTGCGCAGCAGAGAGCCATCCTTTTTTCAGCATTTGATCTTGGCGATCGCTTGGAAAGTTTTTGTTAATCATGGCAGTCATCCCTTGTGCTGAGCCAACGGCAGCATCGGCAGCACTGGCAGCATCTGCGGCAGGTGGTGTGGTGTCATGCGTTGCAACGCGATCAACGTCTGCCGTTTCAATATTGGTGAAATGGATTGGAGCTGCTGTTTTCGATGAGCTGAGATAGAAAGAAACAAGCTTAAGATTATGTTCGTTACGTGATGCTTCTCTATCAATGTGCACAACATAAGGAGTATTTGCTTTTGGTTGTGAGATAGTGCCGAAACCATCATGCTTACCAGCCTCCGAACCAGTACCGATCGAAACTTTTCGATGGCCCTTATCATCAGTTTGCAGAATAAACCAATAGCGATATGTTTTTTGTGGATCAGGCACAACGTGATTTGGGTCGGCATGACCACTTACTTCATGAATGCCACCTTGTGCATCTTTCCATTGCAATGCAGTACGTTTATTTTTCCAACCACCAATAACGAGTCGGTAGGTATAGTCATCATGCGTTTTTTTATCGTTGGCTTGAAAGTTCACGTATATGTCAGTTCCTTTTGCCTGAAAATAACCAACCGATTTATTGACCTTGAAAAGATCTGTTCGAGCAGTTCTTACGGGAGCAGCGTGAATGCCCCTGAAGGTTTTCATCGGAAGTCTTCTTTCCGAAGTGAGCACGCATGAACTCAGCTTTATTCTGTCTGCGCTCAAGCGAGGGTCGGTTTCTATGAACTCATAGAGATGGCTTGGTTTTTCCTGAGGGTTGCGCCCAAAGTCGTTATGTTTACCAGGCTCTGGGCCGGTACCGATGCGAAAACGGAGTTGAGAGGATTTGTTCGGCACGGTGTCTACGATGCACCAGTATTCATACTCTTGTTCAAAGTCGGGAATAAAGGGTTGACCGTCTTGAGAGATAACGCGCACATCTCGCTGTGTTGTTACACCATCAATACTGCTTTCAACAAAAATTTTTCTTCCATCATCACCACCAATACACAGTTTGTAAGAAAAACGGCTGGCGTCACCTGTGTCGGGCGCATTTTGAAACTGAAGAAATGTGCCATGGTTATGAGTGATGAACGAGAGGGTTGTGGCGTTGTGCTGCACGAAGTTTGCTTTATAAGCTCCGTCAAGAGGAACGAGCATAATGTTTTTAACATCTGTTCCGGGCCGGTTAGAGAATATGCCGAAATGAGAGAGTTGATAGTTTGTTGTATGAGCCCAGTTTTCTATAGCGTAATAGATTTCTTGTTCTCCCGGCTTGCTTCCGTAACCAAAGCGAATCCGAGGACGCATTGTTCCTTCATGTGCGTGACGATCAGCAATCATCCAGTATTGATGATATTTTCCATCATCCTTAAGAGGAGGAGCTGTATAGCGGCCGGGGTTGTGTTGTGATCTCCATGCATATACAGAGGCGTATTCAGCTGGTGAGTCTGTAATACGGTATGATTTGTGGCGACCACCATTAAAGTGGGTTGCTGTTGGTGCATTGTGATGGTAACTGAGATAGTGGCTGTAGCGTGCGGTACTATCTTGATAGAGATAAAACTCAATGTCGGTACCTTTTGCCAAAAAGGTTATGCAGCAATTGTTTGTTGTTTGAAAAGGGATACGTTCTGTTTGAAAGGTATAGGACGCACGAAGCGGTGAGGCGATGATAACAGTCGTAAAAAGAAAAAATCGTAAGAGATTTCTAATCATGAAATTCCCTTGGATATAGAATTTATTGAAGTATTATTGCGATCTTAAAATCAGCGGGAAGTGTAGAAAAAGAGCTTTGTTAGCTGTCAATACATCGATAAAACATAATACGGATGTAACGTCGGTTTTGTCAGAGTAATGCGACAATTTATTTTTCGTTTTTCTACGCTCTTCTTGAGCACTCTGAATAAAAGCTAGTCAAGGGGGGAGTACTGTATTAGAATGACCTCCCTATCAAAAAAATCAGCACCATCTATCCCTTTTTCAAGGAAGCTTAATGAGTAGATTTCGCAAGAAAAACAACTTCAACTTTAACAATAATAATGACCTAAAATTCGTACTCCTTTTGTTGGCTATAGCAGCCTTTGTGTTTTTTCAGGTTGTATTTAAACGGGAACAGGCTGAGGTTGTTGATCTGCCATATTCGATGTTTGTAGATCTTGCATCACGCGGAAATATTAAGTCGGTTATGATTACCGATGGCATTAATGCGCAGGGAGAACTGGTAGATGGAAAAGCTTTTAAAGCAGAAATTCTTCCTTCGCAGGACTTGTGGAAAACACTGCAAGACAAGAAAGTAAAAGTCACGGTAAAGCACTCAGATAAAACGCAGTGGGGTGGTGGCAACTTTATGCTCATCTTCCTTTTAATGTCATTTGGCCTAGCACTGCTCTTTTATTTTAGAAAAATGGGCGGCGGTGGCGGCAACGGTGGAGCTGGAAGAATTTTTAGCATGGGCAAGAGCAAGGCTCGGTTCTTCTCACCACATTCAATAAAAACAACCTTTAAAGACGTTGCAGGTGTTGAAGAGGCAAAAGAAGATTTGCAAGATGTTGTGAATTTCTTGAGCAACCCAGAAAAATTTGAGCGGCTTGGCGCTAAGATTCCACAAGGTGTGCTGCTGTGTGGTGCTCCTGGTAACGGAAAAACGTTATTGGCAAAAGCTGTTGCAGGTGAGGCAAGCTGTCCGTTCTTAAGTATTAGCGGATCAGATTTTGTGGAAGTATTTGTCGGTGTTGGGGCGTCACGGGTTCGTGATTTATTTACACAGGCTCGCAAGCATGCACCATGCATCGTGTTTATTGATGAGATTGATGCCGTTGGGCGGCAACGTGGCGCAAGTTATGGTGGTGGTCATGATGAGCGTGAACAGACATTGAACCAGTTGCTTGCCGAGATGGATGGGTTTGCAACTAAGCGCGGCAACGTTATTGTGATTGCTGCAACAAACAGACCTGATGTTCTTGATAAAGCGTTGCTTCGACCTGGTCGTTTTGACCGCTCGGTTGAGGTACCGTATCCAGACCTTAAGAGTCGCTTGCGCATCTTAGAAGTGCATGCCAAAAAGGTGCCGCTTAATAGCGATGTGAGCCTTTCAGAAATTGCACGAAGCACACCCGGTTTTAGCGGTGCAGATCTTGAAAACCTTATTAATGAAGCTGCGTTGAATGCGGCAAAGCACAATAAGGAACTGATTGGTGACAAAGACTTTAGCTTTGCACAAGACAAGTTGATTCTTGGTTCAGAGCGTAAAACAATGATTATGACAGAAGAAGACAGACGTCTGACTGCCTACCATGAAGGTGGCCACACGATGCTTAACCTTCTGTTGCCAAGCACTGATCCGTTTCACAAGGTAACTATTATTCCTCGTGGCCGTGCGCTTGGTGTGACAACATCAATGCCAGATCGTGATAAGCACAATGAAACGAAGCAAGGTTTGCTTGATCGCATCAAAGTGTGCCTTGGCGGTATGATTGTTGAAAAGCAGGTCTTTGGAGAAGAGACAACAGGCGCTTCGAGCGACATCTCAAAAGCAACGCAGGTTGCTCGTCAAATGGTGTGTGACTACGGTATGTCGTCACTTGGCCCTATTCGCTTTGATACCGGGAAAAGAAACTCTTACTTAGGTGCGCATCAAGCAGGAAGCGAGTCATACTCTGCAGACACTGCTCGTCGCATTGATGAAGAAGTTGAAAAAATTGTTCGGCACTGTTTTGAAGAAGCAGAAGCACTTCTTTTAAAAAACAGAGACAAGCTTGATACGTTGGCAGAGGAGCTCTTGGTAAAAGAGACGCTGAATGCTGCGGAAGTGTATGAGTTGCTTGGTATGGAGCCGCGCAAGTTGTATCAATTCAAACCTGGCAGCGGTGATGAAACGCCATCTGATGATGCGCACACCTTGCTTGAGAGTGAAGCGCTTCTTTCTCGCGAAGAGAATGATGCGGTTTCAGGGGAATAATCGGAAAGAAAATTGCATTTACAAATGCATTAGATCTGCTATAGTTGTCGCCTGTATTTTCACAGAGAAACATATAGTTGTTCGCAGCAATTGAGGGAAAAAAATAATCATGGCTAATATCTGTCGAGTTTGTGACAAGCGCCCACGGTCAGCCAATAAAGTTAGTAACGCAAATAATAAAACGCGTAGATGGCTCTATCCAAATGTACACGTAATGCGCTTTCGTCTTAAAGGTAAAGCGAGTGTAATGCGCGGTGCAGTTTGCACAAAGTGTGTAAAAGCAAATAAAGTTGAAAAAGTTGTTTAAGAGAGAAAAGGCGTAGGTGCATGGCAAATATTAAATCAGTAAAAAAAGACGTTATCACAAGCGAGAAGTCTCGTGTTCGTAACATGGGTTACCGATCAGCTGTTAAAACCGCAACACGAAAAGTTGTTGACGCGATCTCAGCAAAAGACTTCGATGCAGCTCAAGCATTATTTGTAAAAGCTGAGTCTGCAATTGCAAAAGCTGGTCAAAAAGGAATCTATAAGAAAAACACTGCAAGCAGAAAAGTAAGTCGCCTTGCAGGTGCATTGCGTAAAGCGAAAGACGCTGCATAGTTTTTTGACCGCTTGATAAAGCAACTTCTTAAAAATAAAAAAACCGCTCAAAATCTGAGCGGTTTTTTTATTGTAACGTTTCTCTGTTTTTACTCGTCCATTTCTACTGAGAGTGTCATCTCTTGGTCTGGGTCTTGGCCTTCTAAGGAGAGCATTGCTGATGTGTGCAATGGCTTGTTGTTGATTGATGTCTGGTGCCGTCGTGGGATATAGATGTGGTACGTATGGTTTTTCCAGATCGCTTCTAATTTCTCAATGGCATACTCGTTGTCTACTTGAAAGACGCGGGTTTTTTGTATCTCACTATGAAGCGTAAGGTAGTGTGGCGAGCTCAGGTTTTCTTTTGTTTGTTCTGTTTGCTTGTAGGCAGTAACGCGTAAAAGAGACGTATCTGGATGTTTTTCAATAACCATTGAGACATCACCAAAAGAGAATCCGGTAAAATCAATTGATATATGTCTGCCGCGCTCATCGACCTGATCACTTTCATGTGATGTTGTTGTAGTGCGCGTTGTGTCTGAAGGTTCTTTCATGAAATCTTTAATGAGAGCATCGAGCAGTTTCTCAAGTGTCTCATCTTTCTTTGCACAGATCGTTTGAGGAAGAAACGGTGCCGCGATGAGAAGCGATGCAAGAAGTGATGTGAGTTTCATTGTTATATTCCTTTCTGACGATAATGTGTAATCATATCTGAGACAGTATTGCAAGAAAGCATCCTTTCTTCAATGGATGTCAGATTCGTAAGGTCTGCAAGCTGGTGTGCAATCTCACATGTAAATGGTCCAACCGCAGTACGCTGCAAGAGCGTTGTTGTTGCAAGTGTCTTTGCCGCGATGCCAATGTCATGAACGAGGGTTCGTATATACGTCCCTTTTGAGACGGTCACGGTAACATGAAAACCTTTTGCATCACATGTATCGATGCTTCCGCCGTAAATAGTAACCCTCTTTCTTTTTGCACGGGTGATTTTATTGAGTTCTTCATCGCTTAGTGTTTGTTCTCGAGCTAATGCATAGAGCGGCGTACCCTTGTGTTTAAGCGCAGAGTATACCGGAGGCTCTTGGTAATACTCATGCATCATGCCGCTGAGTATCTTTTGTAAGTGCTGTGTCGTGATGTTTGTTGGAAGCGGGCATCGGGCAATAATATCTCCCTCTTCATCCAGTGTACTTGTTTGATAGCCGTATGTGGCATGAGCAACATATGTTTTTGCAAGCTCCATTAAATGGTTGACCATTTTTGTAGCAGAGCGTCCGACGCATACCAGTAAGATGCCTGAGGCAAGAGGGTCGAGCGTTCCTGCATGTCCAATCTTTGTTTTGCGTGGAAGAAGTTTTTTAAGGTGCTTGATAACAGAGAATGATGAAATTCCAAGAGGTTTGTGTATAACGATAATGCCGCTTTTCATAGACGTTTAGGTATTTGGTGATATAGTGCTGCCCTGTGACTTTTTCGAGCTTTAGATAATACTATTTTCAGGAGGGGCGTCAATTATGAATCAATCAAAGTTTACAAAATATCTGAAACGTATCGTGGTTGGTTGTGGCCTCTTTCTTGCCGGTCTGTTTCTGCTGATTATTGTCAATGGCTCAACAGTGCGTGAAAGTGCGTTGTTTGTTGTGCGTTGTATGCAAAATCCAATGGCCGTTGGCTCGATTCTTCCAAGTTCTCCTCATGTTGCTCGAGCGCTGTGCAACCGGATTCCTGCAAAAACAGGACCACGCAACATCTTAGAGGTGGGAGCGGGAACAGGGCCTATCACGCCATACATTATTGAAAAGCTGCAACCAGGTGACCATCTTGATCTGATTGAGTTAGATGAAGAGATGGGAGCATTGTTACAGGAAAAGTTCGGCAACCATACACAGGTGTCGATTCATATTGGAGCTGTGCAGTCGTGGAATCCTGGTTATCGGTATGATGCAATTATTTCAACGATACCATTCAATTCTTTGCCTGCTCGTGTAGTGGCTCAGATCCTTGCCCATTACAAAGCGCGTCTTCTGGCACCAGAGGGTGTGCTGTCATGCATTGAGTATGCGCTCTTTCCTGACTTGCGTCTTGCCTTCTTGTGGGGAGAGGCTTACAAAAAATATGCAAAACTTCGTTCGGTTATTCATGCGGTGTTAAAGCGATACGGTATTGGCCGCAAGCTTGTGTATGCAAATGTTCCGCCGGCGTGGGTGTACTACATGCAATTTGGCTTGCCGGGTGATGCAAGAGAAGGGTAGTTGCCTTACGCTGCTCTGCTGTCGATCTCGATATGATATGCAATTGAGCGCAGCTTCTTTTCGCATATTTCGCCGCCCCAGATTTCTACCAACTCTTTAGAAACATGAAACGAATATGATGGCTACTTAAGATGTTTGCAAAAATTTGCTTTGAAGTGGGGCTTGAGTAATAGCAAGTAATTCTGTTCCTGCAGCAAACAAGGCAAGGGCAAACAAAAGTGTTCGCATATTCATAGAGTACCTCTTTTTATTTGTTCTAATTGTATTTCAAGCCACTTCTGTGGCGTTGCGCATTCACTGGTTGTCATGACTAAGAATAGAGAGAATCAGAAAAAAAGCAGCTCATGCCTCTCTGTAGAGATTTCTATTATTACTTTCAGGGGGAACTATTTCATATTGACTTGCTGGGTGATGCAAGAGAAGGGTAGTTGTCTTACGCTGCTCTGCTGTCGATCTCAATGTGATATGCAATTGAGCGCAGCTTCTTTTCGCATATTTCGCCGCCCCAGATTTCCACCAACTCTTTAGAAACGTGAAACGAATATGATGATTCGTCTGCGATGATATCAATAGTTCCCCCGCTTCCCAGGGTGATGCGGTCTTCAATTACAAACTCTGATTCATCGTCATGTACGCCAAAGGTGATGGGGAGTCGCCCTTTATAACGCAGCGACGGTACACCAAACAAAATCCCCTCTTCGCGGCATGCCATTACGATAGCGTCAAGCACGTCATTGTCGATGAGGTGTGGAAATGAGAAGAACACATTCCTCATCGTCTTTGAGTTCTTTCGTAAGTAGGTCACAATTTCATCAACATCGGTGCTGTAAAAAAAACGGGGCTCTATTTTCAGATCAGCTGCTTTTTCTTGTATCTCTTTGATGTATGCATCAATGCCAGCCGGAAGTTTATCTTTGGCAAGGCCTATAATGATAAATGCTTTGTCGCATCGCTTAACGCAGTTTTTCATCGTCGAGAGTATGGCATGAGGGTCGATCGGTTTAAAAATGCGGCCTCTGTGCAATGAGCCATTGCCCAGCTTGACGGTAAAACCTTGTACCTCATCAGGAGAGGCAACTATTTGTACAGACTCCATATCAATCTTTCTGCCCAGCTGTGCTATTTGTTGTGCTGCTTCCTCTATTGCGCGTCCACCTGCGATGTAGATTTTCTTGTTGTGTTTTACCTTAAGAATGCTTGAGATACATTCTTTCATATTGCGTATTGATGGTACTTTTTCACTACCTTCAATCATTTCGAGGGGAAGAGCTTTTTCTTTCACTTCTGCCAGACGCGTTTTTACTTTCTCTGTAATAGCTGCAATTGTTTCTCTGTGTTGTGGAGTGTTTGACTCACAAAAGGAAGCAAAAATTTTGTATAGAAAATGAAAATCGGGAATTGGTTCGTTTAATGCGAGTGAGTCATGTGCGAGGGCTACAATATCCTTCATGAAGACTGCCCCATAGCGAGAAATAGCTCTGCTTGACATTTTCACAACAAGGCTACGTGGGCATGAGAGTTCAACAGATTTAATTTTATGGGCAGGAATCTTCTTAATGAAGAGATCAGTTGTTTGTTTTGCATTGATTCTGCCAACATGACAGACATCAGATCTAATACCAAAGACAGCACCCTTTTCAATTGCATCCCTTCCATCTGCAAAGACAGTGATATCGATGCCTTTCTCCTTGAGTGTTCTTGCTCGTTCTAGAAACATGTCCCTTTCGATAAAAGCCATTCCTCCTTCAGGGAGTATGACGGCTTCATGACTGTGCATTTCATCTAAGACCTGGCAAAGCTCATCGTCATCATAGGGGCGCTTGATGATTTGTTTTCCAAAGGATGAGAAGTAATCACACATATCATCAAGTTCTGCTGATACAAAAGAATGCATGCTATCGGTTCTGTATGGCATAAAGAAGATTTCTATTTCGGGATGAGACAGAAGAATGAGCTGAGCTGGAAGGATGTTGCAGGGAGATTCGACAGAAACGCCAAAGAGGTTGTTGTGAGACGCATTATATGTTCGGAGTATGTTGTTTTTAACAGCATGATGAACACCAGCAAAGAGGACAGGTGTTTTGTTATTCATTGCAGCTCTGAGGTGTTTTACAGTTGAGACTTGTAGAAATCCGATTGTGTAAATTAAGTCAAACTTACGTTTTAGGACAGCTTCGAAGTTATCAACAACTAATTCTTTGTGTGGGCCTTGAGATGAAAATATCTCATAGTTCACTTTGTAGAATGGGGCAATATGTCGATCTACAGTTGTTTTATATCCCTCAAGAAGGGCCTCATGGTACTCGCTGTAATCAGTTACCATTATGGCAATTCTTATTTCAGGTACATGGCGCGCGTCATAGGCTTCTTTTTCTTTTCGCTTCCGCTCTCTTACGCTTATTTTTAAGTTTTTTCTGTAACGTTTTTCATGCTTCTTATCAACTAACATTCTATGACTCCCTAAATATAAAAAGCCCCTTTGAGTTTTTGTCTCTCAAAGGGGCTTTTTTAAGTAGTCACTCGTTTCAAGGTGTTTGCAAAAACTTGCTTTGAAGTGGTGCATGAGCAACAGCAAGTAATTCTGTTCCTGCAGCAAACAAGGCAAGGGCAAACAAAAGTGTTCGCATATTCATAGAGTACCCCTTTTTATTTGTTTTAATTGTATTCCAAACAACTTTTATAGTGTCGTGCATTCACTGGTTGTCATGGTGAAGGATAAAGAAAAACAAAAAAAAAAGTAGCTCATGCCTCTTTGTAGAGATTTCTATTATTACTTTTAGGGGGAACTATTTCATGCTTTTTCTCCGCATTAACTATAACCACTCGATTAGGAGAAAAGTGTATCAATCTGCCTCACAGTCGTCAAATTGATACACTTTTAAAAGGGTGAGACAACAGTAACCTCAGATGAAGAACTGTTGAGAGCACAAAGGTAGAGCATTTTTATGCTGCTTCAAGGCGTTTTTATGATGCGAACGCTATTTGCAAAGAGTGGTTCGAAAAAATGTGGGCATGTGCTGTTTAAGAGTATGTGTAAGGCGTGGAAAAGCCTTTTCACAAGGGGATCTTGCTTGCATGTTGGTTTGGCGCACTTTATGCGCAGGCAAAAGCGGTCCTGATGAGATGTATGTGTGTGTAGCAGGAAGAGAGCGTGAGGCTTACAGCATCTCTTTGATCTGCAAGAGCTTGTTTTTGAGGGCGACAAGATCGATTGTTTCTTCTTGCTTTGCAGCGACAGCAGCCTTTTTGTTCTTCTTAAGTTTGCTTGAGGCAAGTTGTTTACGAGCGCCCGATATAGTAAAACCTTGGTCGTAGAGGAGAGTTTTTATGTGTTGGAAGCTAATGAGGTCGTCTTCTGTATAAAAGCGCTGTCCTCCTGCTGAGCGATCTGGTGCCAGACTAAACTCTTTTTCCCAGAATCGTATGACATATTTTTCTACGTTGAGTGCTTTAGAAAGCTCTCCGATCCTAAACTGCTTTTTGCTCATTGGGCGTGTTTTACGTCTCACTCTTTTCTCCTTCATGCAGTGTTACAAGTAACTGGCCCGGTTCTACCACATCACCTTCTTGAACGAAAACAGTTTGTACAATCAAAGATGCTGGTGTGCGGATTTCATTTTCCATCTTCATGGCCTCAATGATAAGCAGAGGGTCTCCTTTTGTTAGCGCGTCGCTCTCTTTGCACATAACCTTAATAACGCGACCAGCAAGAGGGCTTTTGAGAGAGATGTGCTTGCTTGTTTGTTCTTCCGCATGAGGTGAAACATACTTCTCTTCTTCGTTGTAGAACGAGAGAAAGACCTCTGTCTGACTTTGATGGTGAAACCACCAAGCACCGTCTTGGTTTTGTGAGATGCGTGTCCAGCGGTACGGTCTGTTGTGTGCGATATACCACAATGTCTCTGTTGCTTCATCCCACGAGAGATGCATGATGCTGTTTTCAATGCCGTTGATAGCGACTGTTTTTTCTTGTGCTGCAAAGAGGCAGTGAAGCTCTACAGCATTATGCCACAGCTTTATGTAGTCCATCGCTGCGTCCCCCAGTGAGTATGCTTTCTCTGTGTGTTGTCAGATCTGTTAGTGGCAAGAAGGTGTGCTTGGGCAGCACTATGAACCAGTTCTTGCGAGAGCGCTTGGTTTGAGAGCGAAGTGAGGTAAGCCTGTACGAGGTTGTGCATACTCTGTGTGTGATATGCAAGCTCTGTAACGAACTGATGCGTAAGAAGAAACGCGAGGAATGGTATGTTGGTTGCAAGGCCAACAATGCTGTAGCGAGCGATCGTTGCACGCATGCGCTCAAGAGCTTGTGAACGGGTTGAGCCATATGCGCAAGCTTTGGCAAGCATTGCATCAAAGAGGGAAGTAACAGCAGAGCCGTTTCTTAAGCTGTGGTCGATGCGTGTAAACGGAAGATGTGGTGGTTCATGAAGCTTGATAGTGCCTGTTGAAGGAAGAAAGTTTTCTTCTGGTTGTTCTGCATAAATACGGCATTCAAACGCATGACCACGGTAGCTTATCTCCTCTTGGAGATAGGGGAGGCGGTGGTGCTCTGCGATATAAAGTTGCATGGCAACAAGGTCGATACCGGTAATCATCTCGGTCACCGTATGTTCTACTTGTAGCCGGGTGTTCATCTCAAGAAAGTAAAATGAGTCATCGGGGGCAACAATAAACTCAACCGTTCCGATAGAGTTGTAGGCAACATCTTGAGCCAGAAGCAGAGCTGCCGCATATAGTTCTTTTTTACATTGTAACGAGAGGTTACCAGCCGGTGCCTCTTCGATAACTTTTTGATGGTTTCTTTGTAGTGAGCATTCTCGCTCAAAAAGGTGGATGTATCTCTGCCCGTCTCCGGCAATTTGAACCTCAATGTGCCGAGGGTTTTCTATGTAACGTTCAACAACAAGCGTCGCACTGTCAAAAAGTCGACGAGAGGTTCGTACAACATCATCCCACGCTGCTGAGAATTCATCTGCGTGTCTTACGATACGCATCCCCTTGCCGCCGCCGCCGCAGGCAGCTTTTAAGAGGAGAGGGTACTGCATTGTTGCTGCAAATGAAGATGCGACTTCTTTTTCTGTAAGACCACAAAATGTGTTTCCAGGAACAAGTGGAATGTTGCATGCAAGCGCGCGTGCCCGTGCTCGAGATTTGTCCCCAAGCTCTGCAATAATGGAAGGAGAAGGGCCAACCCAAAGAATGCCTGCTTCTTCTATGTAATGGGCGGCCGCACTGTTCTCAGCAATAAAGCCATACCCGGGGTGAAGAGCGTCTGCGCCGGCAGCACGTGCGATGGCCGTAATTTCTTTGTAATCCAGGTAGGCCTGAGCGCCAGATCCTGAAAGTTGATAGCACGCGTTGGCATAGGCAAGGTGTGGTGATTGCGCATCTTCCTTGGTGTAAATACACACTGTTTTTATGCCCAATTGGTGAGCGGTTGCCTGAATGCGCGCTGCAATTTCTGAGCGGTTTGCAATGAGAAGCGTATCTATTTTTAAAGAGGGGGTAATCATGATCCTTTCCTTGAGTGTGAATCGTGGCGGCGGAGTATAGAGTGAGGGTGCTTTTGCAGGCAAGCTATTTGACGGTTTTTTGCCTAGGCGAGGGGGGTTCTTTGTGTTATGCTCTCGCGCATTATTTCAAATGGGACAGGTCTTTACTGTTCTTCTTTCTCATCGCTCTACATTGCTAAGGATATTTCATGAGCCAACGTCTTCTTACTTCTGTTTTTCTTGCATTTCTTACGGTCTATCTGCTCAACAGTTATGTGTTCAAGCGACAGGTACAAGCACCTCTTGAAGGGTTAAAAGCTGGCCAGGTCTATCAGCTTCCAAGCGCGAAAGATTTAGCTCGTCCAGCAGATCGAACTATTGCATATACTGCTCAACGGTATGATGAACAGACATTGGAAATAGGAAACGAGCTCTTTAGTGCGACCGTATCTTCTCATGGTGGAGCGGTAAGTGCACTTGGTTATAACGAGCATAAGGATGCAAAAGGCAATCCAATTAGCACGCTTCATCAAAGTGATGATGCGCAACATGAGCAAAAGCTTTTTGTTGTGGCAACACAGGGCGAGGCGCCACTCGAGTATGATATTGAAAAGAGTGATGACAATCTGACAGCAAAAGCGACAGCACGTGCTGGGGATTGGCACATTAGCAAAGTGTTTGCACTGCAAAAAGATTCATACAAAGTAAACCTCTCCGTTACCTTTACACCGCGATCACGCAGTGCAGAGCCGCTTCGTCCTCGCTTGATTTGTCCGTTGCCATTCCAAAGCGAAATTGTTCGAGACAAAGTTGTTGGTGCGGTTGAGAATGCAAAAGGCAACGGCTTTGACACCGTTTCAGGAAGCAAGTTTGTTGAGCAGGCGTGGGTTGCACCACAGATGTTTGGTGGAGCAAGTACATATTTTGCATCTATGATGATCTCTGATGATCAGAACTTCGCGCAGCGTGGCTACTACAAGGACTATAACGGCAGGCATGTGAGTGCAATTCTTGAAGGGCCAGAGCTGACAAGTGAAAAGACATACAACTTCTCCTTCTACATTGGGCCGAAAAAACTTTCTTATCTTAAAAAAGCGGATGCCCGCTTAGAGAAGATGTTGGTCTGGGGTGTATTGAGTTATGTGACACGCTTTATGCGCATGATGATTAACATGTTCCATGACTTTACTGACAACTATGGTCTTGCAATTATTTTGCTCGCACTTTTAATTAGACTTTTGCTCTTGCCGTTTACCATTAGTGCTTCTCGTCACATGGAAGAACAAAAGAAGCTTGCACCACAAATTTCATATATTCGTAAGAAATTCAGAAGCGATCCTCAAGCAATGCACAATGAAATGATGAGCTTGTACCGACGACATAATGCATCACCATTTGGGATGTTCTTTAGTGTCGGAATGCTTATTCCACAGTTCCTCTTTATGTATTTATTCAACTCGATTCTTTACAGCACAGTTGAATTTCACAATGCGCCGTTCTTTGGGTGGATTACCGATTTGACGTCAAAGGATCCGTATTACCTGTTGCCGGTGTTGTTCACACTTCTTATGTTTGCTCAGCCAATGGGTAATGATGGGTCAAAGAGAACGCTTGCTTCATGGCTTGTGCCGTGTGTGATTGGTGCTTTCTTATCTGGAGCATCTGCAGGCATCATGTTGTACATTGTTGCCGGTCTTATTTTTGCTCTTTTAGAAACGCGTCTTAAAGCGATCTTTAGCGCATCAAAATAATAAGGACGTTATGCTTGGTAAGTTGCCCTCACTTCAAAGACTTATTAATCAGCTTCGACATGTTCCCTATTTGGCTTCGAAAAATGTGTACAGAGTTGCACTGCACTTGCTGACGGCAGACAAAGAGGCTGTCGAGCAACTCTGCCAAGCAATTTGGAAGGCAAAAGAGCAGGTGAAGCCGTGTCGAACGTGTGGCAACTGGGCTGAGCAGGAAGATATATGTTGTATTTGCCGCGATGCTCGCAGAGATACCAGCATTGTTTGTGTTGTTGAAGAGTGGCCTGATCTCTATGCGGTAGAGCGTGCGGGAGAATTTCGTGGCGTCTACCATGTTCTTGGTGGCGTTTTGTGTCCGCTTGAAGGTGTCGGGCCAGATCAGCTCAGGGTTGATGAGTTGGTGAAGCGTATTGCAGATGCTGATGTCCGCGAGATTATTTTTGCAACAAACCCAACACCTGAGGGGGAGGCAACGGTCAGTTATCTTCTGTCTAAGCTTCCGAGCGAGGGTATTATGTATTCACGTCTCGCAAGTGGTGTGCCAACAGGGTCATCGCTTGCTTATATGGACCGGACAACAATTCATAAGGCAATAAGCGGTAGGCGGCAGTTATAGGAGGTTTGTGTGATAGCACGTCTCTCTCGTATCGCTTGTATGGTGTGTGTGTTTGTGCACTCACCGCTTTATAGCCGCAGTATCTCTATCTCTTCTCAACGGCAGACTGTTTTTGCGAGCGATACCATCTGTTTTTCTGGCAATGCTGTTGTAACCCATCCTTTATTCAAGCTTCGATCGCCATCAATTTTTTATGATGCACGCAAAGAGCTGGTGAGTTGTAAGGGTGATGCTGAGCAGAGCGTGACGGGTGAGTATCAAGGGATGTCTATTGTGGCCGATAGCTGCTTTTTAAAGAAAGAGGGTTTGTTTGGTCACTTAAAGAATGCGCGTGTTACAACGAAGTATGGCATTGTTTCGGTAGAAGATTTTCGTCATGAAGAGGGGCGGTCATATCTGCATGGAATTCGTTATACCGGGTGTGATCATGAGCAGCCCCACTGGCATCTTTCTGCACGGAGTGGCTACATTGAAAATAAGCGTTTGTATGTTCAGGGACTTTCTTTTTCGCTCGGAACGCTTCCTTGTTTGTATGTACCATTTGCACAACTTCCCTTTGGTAAAAAAAATGTATCGGGACTTTTATGTCCCTCTATTGCTTTTGATAAAGAGCGAGGACTTTATCTTTCACAAAAAATCTTTTTTGCACCACGAGATGGCTTTGATGCGACAACAGGTATAAAGTTTGCGCATAAAAGAGGGTGTGTATTTTCACAAGAAGTTCGAGCGGGAACACATGATAACCGTTGGCTGAAGGGCGAGGTTTTTGTGGGTACTGATACAGAGAGTCAGAGAGACCGCCTTGTGGATGTGTGGTGCAAAGGGGCAGGGCTGTATGAACAAAAGCAGGGCGCTGCTCGTATGCACATTGATGTTGATGCTGGTTCATATCCGGCTCTTACGAGTGATTTTTTTTCTGAGAAGCGCGCATATAACTATGCAACAGACAGCAATGCCTCACTGCGGTTTCTTGGTAAGCGCATGACGCTTGAAACGTTTTGTCGTCACCAGGCGATAAAGCGAGCAGATAGTTTGGGTGCAACTGAGCAGATGACAGTTTGGAATATCGGTGCGATTGATGCGCGGTATCGCTGTGACATTGGTAAGCAGGGGGTTGTATACGAACATGCATCACAGGCAAGTGGTTTGCGTGTAGATGATCGCTTCGTTATGCAGGGGCGCAGTGAGCACACATTGTCAGGAGGATACTTTGGGCGGTATGGGGCATTGTATGCCGATGTCGGCGCTACTGCGTATGCATACGGAGTGAGTGGGGTATCGCTGCTAAAAGGTTCGCCACTGCTCGATGCGCGGTGGAGTTCGCCTACCTATTATGTTGGCAACAGCTTACATAGCATTAAAGCTTCGTATGCGTATGAGGGGCAGGTTGATGGGTATGCGCAGCAAGCCTATGTCGAAGGATATGAGCGTCCGTATGAAAAGAATAGATTCTCGTGTGGGTATGACCTTTCAGGTTGTTACAAAGAGGTTGATTACGCTGCTTCGTTCTCTTGTGTGGTGCCATGTGGTGCTCGAGATACGCGAGATCCTTTTGCAATGCTGGGAGGGGGCGGTGTGTTTCTTGAGAGTCAGGCCAGTATCGAGGGAGGCGGCTTCTCTTGCTCATGGAATGGTGCCTATGACTTTGATGCGCATGAGGTTGCATGTGTGAATGCAGAGCTTGATTGGCAGGGTGCGTGGGGTGGCATGCATACACAGCTTTCGTATGTTTCTTCTCAAACGGCACAGAAACGCGCAATGTTCTTTGCAGGAGGTGCATTTGTCACACAGGAGCTGAGGTGTTATCCTTCCCCGCGTCTTTCATTTTTATATACCGTCTCATCTTTTATTGCGTCCGATATTGGTCGGTTACAACTCTTGAAGCATGATGTTTCTCTTTCGTATAAAGGGCACTGCTGGAAAGTCAGTTTGGGGTATAAAGAAGATTTCTATACAAGACATGAGCGTGATGCATGTAGGCGATCGTTTTATGCAATGGTTACCTTTTGTCCGCTTGGAACATTATCAACACATGTGAGGCAGGTTTCATGAGTAATGAGCAAAATTTTATAAGGTATAAAGAGCGCAGAGATGCGCTGCGGGAGCGTGTTGAGCAAGCTCATGGAAGTGGCGTCATTATGCTTTGTGCAGCAATTGAGCCTCACACTGGTCGTTTTCGACAAGATAAGAATTTTTATTACTATACGGGGTTGCAAGAGCCTGGTGCAGTGTTGTTGCTTTATCCTGATGATACAAGCGAGCTTTTTGTTCCCTTTTATAACGGAGTAAGAAGTCTATGGGTTGAGCCAGAGGTGGTTGCAGATGATGCACGTGCTTCGCTGTGGCTTATCGATAAGGTTTCATATCTTGGGCAACAAGAAAAAGGGTATGCACTCTCGCCATTTCGCTCACTTGAGCAATACAAACATCTTATTCACCGCTTACAAGAGCAGTGTGCTGTCGGTGCTGACTTACAGGTTATTGGCCTGCCAAATTGTTACTCATCAGTGTATGCAGAGCAGCTTGCTTTCTTAGTGCAAAGAGAATTGCGACTCTCGCAAGATGCGATTTCTATGATTAATGCAGTTGTGGCGCAGCAGCGAAGAGAAAAAGATGCATACGAAATTTCATGTATTAAAAAAGCAATTGATCTGACGAAAAGAGCACAGATTGTTGTGCGTGATTCACTGCATGATGGAGTTGCAGAGTACCAGCTTCGTGCAAAGCTTGAAGGGGCGATGGTAGAGCATGGCGCAAAGCACCTTGCGTTTCCAAGCATTGTCGCGACGGGAAAAAATGCTACAATACTGCACTACACAAAGCTTGATAGTCTTTGTAAGAACGGTGACCTTGTTGTGGTTGATATCGGGGCAGAGTATGCAGAGTACGCTTCTGATATTACGCGGACATGGTCGGTTGGAACAAGCAGTGATCGAGCGTGTGATCTTGCAAAAACAGTAAAAGAAATACAAAGCGCAGTTGCTGCATATGCAAAGCCTGGTATCCCTTTAAGAAAGAAGGAGTGTGATGCCTCGCTTGAGGGATATGCACGCAAGCTCCTCGCTCAAAAAGGGTTGGGGCATGCAATGCCGCATAGCATCGGGCATTTTATGGGACTTGATGTACATGATGTTGGTGATGCGCACAAAGTGTTGGCTCCTGGTGATGTTATCACAATAGAGCCGGGGGTATACCTGCCTGATGAAGGTATTGGTATTCGCATAGAAGATAATTATTTGATTACAGAAGATGGTGCTCAGTGTTTGAGCAGTGATATACCGGGGGAGTGGTAGAGCATGTATGAGGAAATGAAGAAGCTGTATGGCGATGTTGTTAACAATGGCACACGTTTTATTCTTGTCACAGGTGGTGTGTGTTCATCAATTGGTAAGGGCGTTTTAATCTCTTCGCTCGGGACATTGCTGCAAAATGCTGGTTACAAGCTCAGCGTTATTAAATGTGATCCATATCTTAATGTCGATCCGGGAACGATGTCTCCACTCGAGCATGGTGAGGTGTTTGTGACACGTGATGGTGCAGAGACCGATCTTGACCTGGGGCACTATGAGCGCACATTGGGTGTCGAATTGAGCAAGGACTCTTCAATAACAGCGGGCAAGGTGTTTAGCACTTTGTTGCAAGGAGAGCGAAAAGGTGACTACTTAGGAAAGTGTATTACCGTTGTTCCTCATGTAACAAATGAAATTCAGAAGAGAATTATTACCTTCTCTCAAGATAAAGCGGTTGACGTTGTCTTGATTGAAATTGGTGGAACGGTTGGTGACATTGAAGCAGAGATCTTCCTTGAAGCGGTACGCCAGCTGCGAGCTCAAATACCTCATGATCAATTTGCGCATTGCCATCTCAGCTTTGTTCCATACTTATCATGGGCTGATGAAACAAAAACAAAGCCGACACAGCACAGCGTCATGCGCTTAAAGCAGTATGGTTTAACGCCCGATATGCTGTTTTTGAGAACCGAAAAAGAAATAGAAGATCGTGAGCGCGATAAAGTTGCGATTATGTGTGGTATTGCAAAGGACGCGGTCTTTCAAGTGCTTACGCATAAGCCGGTGTATAAATTATTCTTTGACCTTGCAGGACAGCGAGCGCATGAGCTTTTGCAGAAGAAACTAGGTTTTCCTTATCACAGGGATACTGATCTGAGTGACTGGTTAACAGTTATTGAAAAAATTGAAGCAAGTGCTGGTAAAACGGTAACGATTGGTTTGATTGCAAAATACTTTGGAAGTAATGATCCGTACATGAGCCTTGTTAAAGCGCTCAAGTCTGCAGGGTTTTCTCATGGTGTAACGGTTGACCTTAAAGTTATTAATACCGATGACATTGAAGAGTCGGGAGTTAACTTGGATCAGGTGTTTGCCGGTCTTGATGGCATTGTGGTGCCGGGTGGCTTTGGATCACGCGGTGTTGAAGGAAAGATTGCTGCAACAAAGTGGGCGCGTGAAAAGCAAATGCCATTCTTTGGTATCTGCCTTGGTATGCAAATGATGCTTGTCGAGGCGGCTCGCTCTTTGCTTGGTAAAGAGAAAGCTGCAAGTAGTGAGATTGATCCAGAAACGCCAGATCCGATTATTACCATGATGGACGGACAGCAGCAGGTGGTAAGTAAGGGCGGAACAATGCGTCTTGGTTCGTACCCGTGCCAACTAAAGAAAGGCTCTCGAGCTCACACCTATTATGGAGCAGACCATGTTGAAGAGCGGCATCGTCATCGTTATGAATTTAATAGTGCGTATCAGGCAGACCTTGAAGCGCAGGGTGTAATTTTTTCTGGCGTATGTCCTGATAACTCACTTGTCGAAATCGTTGAGCTGAAAGACCATCCTTTTATGATGGGTGTGCAGTTTCATCCAGAGTATTGCTCATCTCCACGCAAGCCACATCCCTTGATTGGGGCTTTTGTGGGAGCTGTTGTGGAACAAAAAGGCGAGGTGTAACGGGAGCGTGAGTGCTGTAAGAGCGTGCAATAATCGGTTCTTTTAGATTTGACGAACCAAATTGTTTCACGTATCATCTTGCGCATTGCCCACGTTCATTACCGCTTATCGAGCGGAAAAAATTTAACAATGTTGTTATCGAAAGATTGAATAAAGCTATGGATATGAATAAAGCGTTTTTCTTACGTAAAGAAGATAGAGCTCCTCAATGGCATGTGGTTGATGCAACCGATCAGGTTTTGGGCCGTCTTGCTGTACAAATCGCAAATCTTCTTCGTGGGCGAGGTAAAGCTGGTTATACACCTCACACAGATACAGGCGATTACGTTGTTGTTCTTAACTGCGCGAAGTTTGCAGTAACAGGAAGCAAGCTTGAAGACAAAGAGTACGTTCGTTACTCAGGTTGGAGAAGTGGTCGCAAGGTAAGAACGCTTAAGGAAATGATCGCAAAGCATCCAGAAGAAATCATCCGTAAAGCGGTGCGAGGTATGCTTCCTAAAAACAAGTTGAGCTCTCAGGTTTTGAGCAAGCTTAAATTGTACACAGGTTCAGAGCATCCTCATAAAGCTCAGATCGGTTAAAGGCAACCACTTTTAAATAGATCCTATGGTAGAAGCAGCCAATATTCTGGCTGCTTCTTTTTTTGTCTGTTATGTATGCCTTCTTTCATCAAACATCAGCAAGGAGAGAGGGTAAGGCACTATGACTCGTTACACACTAGCACAACCTATTACGATGCATGGAATAGGTGTTCATTCAGGCACGAAGAGTTCACTCACATGTTTGCCGCAAGAGAGCGGTGCTGGTATTACGTGGTCTTGCCAGGGGGAGCCAGGTTTGTTTCGCGTAGGGAGCGGTGAGCCGCTTGTTGCGCCACATGCAACGGTTATTCCTATTGGTAAAAATATTCTTTCAACTGTTGAGCATGTTATGGCTGCGCTCTATGCGGCTGGCGTTACTGATGTAGCCCTTGTTGTTGAGGGTGGAGAGGTGCCGATTCTTGATGGTAGTGCGTTGCCATTTTATACCGAGCTTGTTGAAAAGAGGATTGTTGCGTCGGGTGAGCGTTGCATTATTGCGCCTCGTGAAAAGCTTGTTTTTACTGAAGAGGGCCGTGATGGTTTTATTGAAGTACATCCTCATAAGCATGAGGGATTGGTGCTGCAGTATGAGTCGACGGTTGCGGGTATGTGCGGGCGCGTAGAGGGCGTTTTTGTTTCGCCAGAGTGGTTGAGTGCAGAGATTCTTCCAGCTCGAACGTGTGGGTTTGTAGATCAACTGCCATTTTTGCGAAAGCATGGTCTTGCCCAGGGGAGTTCGCTGGGCAACACGATTGCCTTGCGAGAGGATGGTAGTTTTGTCAATACGCCACGATTTCATGATGAGCCGTTTCGGCATAAGATATTAGACCTGATTGGTGATATGTATCTGCTGGGGTATCCCCTTGTAGGTAAAGTTGTAGCTAAAAATGTGGGCCACAGTCTCAATAGAAAACTGGTGGCCCATCGTATGAAAAATAGTCAGTGTTGGCAGGTTTTAAAGGCCAAAAATTCGTAGAACATCTCTGTAGGCAAGTACAACAATAAGCAGCATGATGGTGATCCATCCGACAAGTGCAATGCCCATCTTGAGCCGCTCAGGAAGCGGTCGTCGTATGATTGCTTCGATGGTAACAAGAAGGATTTGGCTGCCATCAAGTGGTCCAAACGGGATGAGGTTTGTTATTGCAAGGCTGATGCTAATGACACCAAGAAGCTGAATGAGGCTGTAGAGGTTGTTTTTTGCAGCACGAAAGCTTTGCGCAAAGAGTTCAACAGGGCCGCCTACGTTACCGAGTGTTTTTCTTTTAAAGAGTGATGCGATCATGGCAACTGTTTGCTTGATATAGGAATGAGTAATTCCGATACCGGTTTTGATTGCTTGCATGAGGGTGTTTGTTTTGTACTTACCTTCAACCGGTTTTTTGTGCAGCTTGAGTCGTATGCCAAGTGATCCTGTGTCTTTTTGTGTTTCTTCAATAACCAGGCGTTTCGTGCTGTTTTCTCCGTTGCGAGAGATCTCGAGCAATATTTCTTTGCCAGGGTTTTGCATGATGTCCATTATGAACTGTTGTGTTGCTGTTTGTGAGTTCTCTTCGTTACCAAATGTCTTTGCTTCTTTATTTGCTGGCAGGCTGTAGGCGTTGATGATGTCACCTGTGCAAAGATTGTATGCTTCAGCGGCGCTACTTTTTGTAACCGTTGCGATTTGTGGTCTGACAATTGATATTTGCTTTGTTCCAACGTTGATGGCAGTAAAGGCTACATATGAAAAGATGATGTTGAGCATTATGCCGCCAAACATGATAAGAAATTTCTTCCAATACGCTTTGTCGGTAAAAGTGTCTTCGTCTGCGGGGCGCGTGATGTCTTCACCTGGTAAGTCCATTTCTGCTTCAGAGCCACCGTCGATCATGCAGTAGCCACCAAGAGGAATGAGAGAAAGCCTGAACTCAGTTGTTCCGATTTTTCGTTTAATTAAGCTGGGGCCGAACCCAATAGAGAAAATGGGTGTGTGTACGTTAAATATTTTTGCAAAGATATAGTGGCCAAACTCATGAACCGTAATAAGGATGCCAAAGCCAAGAGCCGCATAGATCATTGGTAGTATTTTTGTTGTGCAAAGAGTATAAGCGGAACAAAGCATAGATATCCTTTATAGGTAATGGTTTTGTGACATTTTTTTCTCATTTTTTTGAGGGGCGCTCAAGGTATCACACCGTGTGGGTGGCGTCTATCCTTTGGAGGAGATCATAAGTGTGGGAGTAATAGGCAATTTTCGCTTGAAAAAAGTGTAGAAAACGATAGAATTGCCGCTATCACAATTCTGACTCGATTTCGAGTATTCTCTTGTGTTACCGGTATCATAGACATGGCTTCGATGGCATATGATGTTTTGTAAATCATCTGCTGCAGCCGTTATTTTAGTGAATTTATTTTTAGTAATTGTAGGAAAAACGCTTTATGCCAACAGTTAATCAACTTGTCCGCTCTCCCCGAGAAAGATCTGTCAAGAAAACAAAATCTCCAGCGCTTATGGGTTGTCCGCAGCGCCGAGGTGTTTGTACTCGTGTGTACACAGTAACACCAAAGAAGCCTAACTCGGCTCTTCGTAAGGTTGCTCGTGTTCGCTTGACGAACGGTCGTGAGATTACTGCGTATATACCTGGTGAAGGTCATAGTTTGCAGGAGCACTCAGTTGTTCTTGTTCGTGGTGGTCGGGTAAAAGACGTATCAGGTTGTAAGTATCATATTGTTCGTGGTGCGCTTGACGCAACTGGGGTTGAAGGGCGTTTGCAGAGTCGTTCGTTGTATGGTGCTAAGAAGCCTAAGGGAGACAAATAATGCCACGTCGTAAATCAGGTACACTTGTTCGAGATATTGGTGTTGATGCGCGTTACCAGTCTGGTGTCGTTCAAAAGCTTATTAACATGGTGATGGAGCGAGGTAAGAAGTCTCTTGCTGAGCGAATCGTGTACGGTGCATTCGATATCCTTGAAAAAAAGGCTGGTGGTCGCGAAGAAGTTCTTGGCTTGTTTGAGCGTGCGGTTGCAAATATAAAACCTTTGGTTGAGGTTCGTTCTCGTCGTGTTGGTGGTGGTGTGTATCAGGTGCCAACAGAAGTTCGCCCAACTCGAGCAACAGCTTTGACGCTTCGTTGGTTGATTGGGGCAGCTGCAAAGCGTAACGACAAGACAATGGGTGAGCGTTTAGCTTGGGAGTTGTGGGACGCTTCTCAGGGGAATGGTTCCGCTGTTAAGAAAAAAAATGATGTTCACAGAATGGCTGAGGCAAACCGTGCGTTTTCGCACTATTCATGGTAGGTGAGAATAAAAAATGGCAGGTAAAAACAAGCTAAAAGATTATCGTAATATTGGGATCATGGCTCACATTGATGCTGGTAAGACGACGGCAACAGAGCGTATCCTTTTTTACACCGGTGTTTCTCATAAAATAGGTGAGGTGCACGAGGGTGATGCGACCATGGACTGGATGGAGCAGGAGCAAGAGCGCGGCATTACTATTACTTCAGCTGCGACAACATGTTTCTGGAAAAATAATCAAATTAATATTATCGATACGCCGGGTCACGTTGACTTTACAATTGAAGTTGAGCGTTCATTGCGTGTTCTTGACGGTTGTGTTGCTGTTTTCTGTGGTGTAGGTGGCGTTGAGCCTCAATCAGAAACAGTGTGGCGTCAAGCTGATCGCTATGGTGTGCCACGTATTGCGTTCGTTAATAAGTTGGATCGTATTGGCGCTGACTACTTTGAAGTAGTTAACGATGTGGATGAGAAATTGAACGGTAATCCGCTTCCAATGCAAATACCGGTTGGTGAATCTGAAAATTTTACAGCAATTATCGATGTTATCACAAACAAGATGGCGACATTCTCTGGTGATATGGGTCGAATTGTTTCGTGGGAAGATGTTCCTGCAGAGTTTGCTGACCAGCGTGAAGAAATGTATGAAGCAATTGTTGAAAGAGCTTCTGATTTTAGCGATGAGTTGGCTGAAAGGTATCTTGATGGTCAAGAATTGACCACTGAAGAAATTAAAGCTGCTATCCGAGCAGGTGTGCTTAAGCAAGAAGTGACGCCGATGTTCTGTGGAACAGCATTTAAAAACAAGGGTGTGCAGCTTCTTCTTGATGCTGTTATTGATTATCTTCCGTCTCCGCTTGATGTGCCAGCGATTACCGGTACTGATGATGACGGTGAAGAGATCGTGCGCAAGAGTGATGACTCAGAGCCGTTCTCAGCGCTTGTTTTTAAAATTATGACAGATCCGTTTGTGGGTACGTTGTCATTTGTTCGTATCTATTCAGGTACGCTCGACTCAGGTTCTTATATTTATAACTCTCGTAAGGGTTCAAAAGAGCGCATAAGTCGAATCATGCAGATGCACTCTAACAAGCGTGAAGAAGTTAAGACTGCTGGAGCAGGTGATATTATTGCGGTGATTGGTCTTAAAGATGCAGTTACAGGTGATACGCTTTGCTCAGAGAAAAATGTTGTGTTCTTGGAGTCAATTAATGCTCCTGAGCCAGTGTTGAGTGTTGCGGTTGAGCCGAAGAGTAAAGGCGATTATGAAAAAATGACCGTTGCGCTTCGCAAGCTTATGCAAGAAGATCCGTCATTCCGTTACAGCGTTGATGAGGAGACGGGGCAGACCGTTATTTCCGGTATGGGTGAGTTGCACCTTGATATTATTGTTGATCGCTTGAAGCGTGAGCACAAGGTGGAAGCTGATACAGGTAAGACACAGGTTGCATACCGAGAAACTCTGAGGAATCCTGTTCAAGTCGAAAACAAGTTTGTTCGTCAGTCTGGTGGTCGTGGTCAGTATGGTCACGTTCTTATGAGATTCGAGCCGCTTGAGCGTGGTGAAGGTTTTGAGTTTAAGAGTGAAATTGTAGGGGGGTCTATCCCGAAAGAATATATCCCTGCGATTGAAAAGGGTGTTCGTGAGTCAATGGATACAGGTGTTGTTGCTGGGTATCCGGTAGTTGACTTCAGAGCAGTAGTATACGATGGATCATTTCACGATGTTGACTCGTCTGAAATGGCCTTCAAAATTGCAGCATCAATGGCGTTTAAGGACGCAATGAAGAAAGGTGATGCTGTTATTCTCGAGCCTATTATGAAGGTAGAGGTGGTTACTCCCGAAGAAAACATGGGAGACGTTATGGGTGACTTGAGTTCTCGTCGAGGTCGTATCCTTGGGATGGATCCTCGTAAGGGTGCTCAGATTATTCAGGCGGAAGTGCCATTGGGTGAAATGTTCGGTTATACAACCGACTTGCGCTCTATGACAAAAGGTCGGGCGAGTTCTTCGATGCAGCTTGAGTTGTATCGTGAGGTACCTCGCAATGTCCAAGAAGAGATTGCGTCGCAAAAGCAATAGTAGTCTACGATTATTTTTAAAGAGGATAGAAAATGGCAAAAGAGAAATTTACACGTACGAAACCGCACGTTAACGTTGGAACAATTGGTCACGTTGACCATGGTAAAACAACATTGACTGCAGCGATCACAAAGGTTTTGGCTGACGCAGGTATGGCTGACGCTCGAGCATTTGATCAAATTGACAATGCGCCAGAAGAGAGAGAGCGTGGTATTACTATCGCAGCATCTCACGTAGAATACGAAACAGCGAAGCGCCACTATGCGCACGTTGACTGTCCAGGTCACGCTGACTACGTTAAAAACATGTTGACTGGTGCTGCTCAAATGGACGGCGCGATTCTTGTTGTGTCTGCAGCAGATGGTCCAATGCCTCAAACAAGAGAGCACATCCTTCTTGCTCGTCAGGTTGGCGTTCCAACAATGGTTGTCTTCTTGAACAAAGTTGACATGGTTGACGATCCAGACATGATCGAACTTGTCCAAGAAGAAATCTGTGATCTTCTTGATCAATACGGTTTCGATTCATCAACAATTCCTTTCGTACAAGGTTCAGCACTTAAAGCGCTTAATGGCGATGATAACGAAATTGGTCGTGATGCTGTTCTTAAGCTTATGGAAAAAGTTGACGAGCATATTCCAACACCAGAGCGTGATTCATCCAAGCCTCTCTTGCTTCCAATTGAAGACGTGTTCTCAATTTCAGGTCGTGGTACTGTGGTAACAGGACGTGTTGAGCAAGGTCTTGTCAAGCTCGGTCAGGAAGTTGAAATTGTTGGTATCAAAGAAACAAGAAAAACAACTGTTACTGGTATCGAAATGTTCCAAAAAGAAATGAACGAAGCTGAGCCAGGAGACAACGTAGGTGTTCTTCTTCGTGGTATTAAAAAAGAAGATGTTGAGCGTGGACAAGTTATCGCGGCAACCGGCTCTATTACACCACACAGAAAATTCAAAGCACAAATCGTTGTTCTTACAAAAGATGAAGGTGGACGACACAGCCCATTCTTCTCAGGTTACCGTCCTCAGTTCTACTTCAGAACAACAGACGTTACAGGTTCTGTAACTCTTCCTGAAGGTCGTGAAATGGTTATGCCTGGTGATGATGTTGAATTCATTGTTGAGCTTATCAACCCAATCGCGATGGTAAAAGGTCTCCGCCTTGCTATTCGTGAAGGTGGTAGAACAGTTGGTTCAGGTGTTGTAACCGAAATTATCGAGTAATTTAAGAAATAGGATTTGCTAATGAAAAAGCACAAGATCAGACTTACTCTTAGGTCATATGATCATCAATTGCTTGATGGTGCTGTTAAGCAAATCGTGTTAGCGGCTAAGCGTACAGGATCAAAAGTTGTTGGTCCTGTGCCCTTACCAACTAAGACGAAATACTTTACAGTGCTTCGTTCGCCTCACGTGAACAAAAAATCAAGGGAGCAGTTTCAATTGTCAACGCACAAACGCGTGCTTGATATTGTTTCGCCAGAAGAACAAACAATCGACGCATTGAGAAAGTTGAATATTTCTTCAGGCGTTGATGTTGAAATCAAATAGGAAATAGGGAAAAAATGAGTAAGTTGAGCCAATTGCCAGGTTACAAGGTAGGTATGACGCAGGTCTATGATGACGCGCGTAATGTTATACCAGTAACTGTTATATCATGTGGTGAGTGGATTGTTACACAAGTAAAAACCGCTGACAAAGATGGATATAACGCATTGCAAATAGGTATGCGTAAAAAGAAGTACGCAACAGTACCGTTTGCTCAACCAATGCTTTCAAAGAAGAAACAGTTTTTCGCGCATGTACGTGAAGTTCCTGTTGCATCAGTAGAAGGCTTTGTTGTTGGACAGACAGTATCATTGGATAATGTTGCATTTGACACTACATCAAAAGTGTCAGTAATGGGAACATCGACAGGACGAGGCTTTCAGGGTGTTGTAAAGCGCTGGAACTTCGCCGGTGGTCCGGCTAGTCACGGTGGTATGCTTGGTCGTCGACCAGGTGCGATCGGAAACATGTGTTCGCAGGGTAAAGTTATTAAAGGTAAAAAACTTCCTGGTCGCATGGGTGGCAAGCGCGTAACAGTTCAAGGTCTTCAGGTCGTCAAAGTTGACGTCGAGCAAGGAGTTATTCTTGTGAAGGGTGCTGTTCCGGGTCGGAAAAACTCTCTCGTACATCTTTCTAAACAAGGGTAGCCTGTATGAATAAAGTAGCTGTATACGATAACAAAGGACAGAAGGCTGGCACTGTTGAGATTCAAATTTCTAAGCTTGAGTCGCTTGCGAAAAAGGCATATGCCGTTTCGATTAGAGGGCTGTTGCAAGGATGGCGCCAGGGAACTGTTGGACATCAAACTCGAGGTCAGGTTTCATTAACAAACCGTAAGCCGTGGAAACAAAAAGGAACAGGTCGAGCTCGTGCCGGTTCTGCGCGTTCTCCTCTTTGGAGAGGTGGTGGTGTGATTTTTGGTCCTACACCACGTACACGTACTATTTCGATTGCTCGCAAGCAACGTCGTCTTGCTTTGCGTTCTTCAATACAATCTATGCTGGAAGGCAACAAATTGTATTGTTTAGATGCTGAATTGCCAGCTGATAAGCCAAGCACAAAGGCTGTAAAGAATTTATTGGGTTCTTTGGGGCTTGGTTCTAAAAAAATGACGGTCTTTTTGCCGTATGATAATACGCATGCCTACTTGTCTCTCCGTAACATTCCAAATGTGCATGTTATGTTTTTTGATCAACCAAATGCGTTTGATTTGACCAATGGACAAGCGTGGGTTTTCTTCAAAAAAGACCTTAACCTCTTTAACGAAATGGTAGGGGCATGGAAGTAAATCAATTTAACGTAATCAAGCGTGTTGTTATTAGTGAAAAAAGCGGGAAACTTTACAAGAAAGAAGGGAAAATTACCTTCGAAGTAGCAAGCAACGTAAACAAGCTTGAAATTCGCAAAGCAATCGAGAAAATATGGGATGTGAAAGTGGCAACAGTTAATGTTATTACTGTCCCAGGGAAAACAAAAAAATTCTCTCGTCGACCATTTAGAACAAGCGCTAAGAAAAAGGCGATTGTTGCATTAAAGCAAGGTTATTCAATCAACCTTCCAGGTCAGTTTGAGGGTGTTGATATGGCTGAGGGGAGTAACTAATGGCAATTGTAAAACGTAAACCACGTAACGCGTCGCTTCGTACGCAGAGTTTTGTTGTTACGCCTGATTTAACAAAAAAGCGCCCTGAAAAAAGCTTAACGACAACTTTGAACAAAAAAGGTGGTCGTAACGCGTACGGACGTATCACTGTTCGCCATAGAGGTGGTGGAAACAAGCGTCTCTATCGTATTATTGATTTCAAGAGGGTACACCGAGATATTCCGGGTACTGTAAAAGCTATCGAATATGATCCAAACCGTAACGTTGATATAGCACTTATCTACTATAAGAACGGAGCGAAGGGTTACATTCTTCGTCCTGACGAATTGAAAGTCGGTGACACTGTTATGGCCTCAGTTAATGCTGATGTGTCTGTCGGGAACGCATTGCCTTTGCATAGCATTCCAACAGGCTTCATGGTTCATAATATTGAGCTTCAACCAATGCAGGGTGGAAAAATTGCACGTAGTGCAGGTACATCTGCTCAGCTCGTTTCTAAAGAAGGCGGCAAGGCTGTTTTGAAGATGCCTTCACGAGAAGTAAGAACTGTTAATTTGAACAGTTGGGCTACGGTTGGTGTTCTAGGGAAGGCAGAGTGGCGAAACCAGTCAATCGGTAAGGCTGGAAGAACTCGTCATCGAGGCTTCAGATCAAGTGTTCGTGGTATGGCTATGAACCCGGTAGATCACCCACATGGTGGTGGTGAGGGTCGTTCCAAGTCAGGTTCACATCCTGTTTCACCATGGGGTGTTGGAGCTAAGGGAACGCGCACACGACGCAAGAAAAATCCAGCGTTAATTTCACGACGAAAAAAGTAAACTGAGAACAGAGGAAATAGTGTATGACTCGATCAATTAAGAAAGGGGCTTTTGTTGCTCCTGCGCTGTTGAAGAAGCTGCAAAGACTAAAAGAATCTGGCAAGCGAGAAGTAATTAAAACATGGTCTCGTGCAAGTATGATTACGCCAGAGTTTGTAGGGACAACATTTGCTGTCCATAATGGGCATAAATTTACGTCAGTGTTTGTAACCGAAAATATGGTTGGACATGCACTTGGTGAGTTTGCTGCGACGCGTACGTTCCGTATGCATAGCGGTGATCGTAAGAAATAGGTTGAAAGGTAGAAAATGAGTGCTAGAGCAATCAGCAAGAACGTGAAGATTTCTCCAAAGAAGCTTCGTATATATGCGGACAGTATTCGCGGTAAAAATCTCGCTCGAGCTTATAATTGGCTTAAGGTAAATGAGATTAAGCGCACAATTCCTATTGCAAAAACGATCTTATCGGCTTATCATAATGCAAAACAGTCAGATCAGTCCATTACGGACATGAGTCAACTCGTAATTGCTCAAATTCGCATCGATCAAGGTCCAACAGTTCGTTACTTTAAACCGACCGCGATGGGTCGTGCTTGCCCTCAGCGCAGGCGCATGAGTCATATTTCGGTTGAAGTTGCCAAACAAACAACAGCGAGGTAAGTGTGGGTCAAAAGGTACACCCATTAGGGTTTAGGATTGGTGTTTTTCGTGATTGGAATTCCCAGTGGTTTGCAAAAAAATCATACAGCGAATATCTCAAAGAAGATTTTGCAATCCGCAAGTATTTAGAGAAGAGACTTGCGCGTGCAGACGTTGCGCGTATCGTCATTCAAAAGGGCGTAGATAACGCTCGCATTGAACTTCACTCTTCTCGTCCTGGTGCACTTATCGGTAAAAAAGGACAAGAAATTGATGCATTGCGTGCTGAGTTGAGCAAGAAGTTTAACAAAGCAGTTGATGTTTCAGTGCAAGAGATCAAGCAAGTTGAGCTTGATGCACATCTTGTTGCAAAAGGTATTGCATCTCAGATTGAGCGAAGAATTAGCTATAAGCGCCTTATGAAGCGTGCTGGTTATGCAGCAATGAAGGCTGGTGCCAAGGGTATTAAGATTTGTTGTGCTGGTCGTCTTGGTGGAGCTGAAATTGCTCGTCCAGAATGGCTTCGTCTCGGATCTGTTCCTCTTCACACCTTGCGTAGTGATATTGACTATGCGCTTGTAGAAGCATTAACAACGTATGGAATCATCGGCGTGAAGGTATGGATCTGCCGTGGTGAGTACAAGCAGAAGTAGTAAAAGGGGAAACTGATCATGTTGATGCCTAAGAAAGTTAAGTATCGTAAGGTTCATCGCGGAAGAATGAAGGGGCTTGCAAAAGCTCGTACGGTTGCATTTGGTGAGTTTGGTCTTGCGGCTGTTGAGCCGGGCTGGGTGACTGCGCGTCAGATCGAGTCTATGCGTATGGCTGTTAACCGTGCCGTTAAGAAGATTGGTAAACTATATCTTCGTTTGTTCCCGCATAAGCCTGTTACAAAAAAACCTGCTGAAACACGCATGGGTAAGGGTAAAGGTTCTCCAGAGTTTTGGGTTTCTGTTGTTAAGCGTGAAGCAATGATTATTGAGGTTGAAGGGGTGAGCCGTGAGCTTGCTAAGAAGATCTTGAAGTCTGCTTCATACAAGCTTCCAATTAGAACTCGATTTGTAGCAAAGGGAGAAGAAGCGAAATGAGCAAAGAGAATATGAACAATAAGGCTGTAGCTGCTGAGGTGTCTGCGTGTCGTCGTGAGTTGTTTGAGATGAAACTCAACCTTGCTTCGGGACAAGTTAAAGATACGTCACAGTTTAGAAAAATTCGCAAGAAGATAGCACGATTGCTCACGCAGATGAATGCTGCAACAGGAGAGCAATCCATGAATGACAACGCAGAGTAGTAGAAGGTTATAAGGATGAAGGCCGAAGAAAAAAATACGATTGACCAGGTGCAGAAGAATGCACGAGTGCTTGCGGGCACGGTTGTATCAGATGCAATGAACAAGACAATTGTTGTTAAGGTTGAGCGTAAGTTCAAGCACCAAGTTGTAGGTAAGATTGTTAGAACATTTAAAAAGTACAAGGCTCACGATGAAAACAGCGAAGCACGTTGTGGTGATGTCGTTGAGATTGTCGAATGTCGGCCGTTATCTAAGACGAAGCATATGCGGTTGCATCGTGTTGTTAAGCAAGTAGCAAAGTAGGTAAGAGGCGGCTATGATTCAAAAACAAAGCATGTTAGAGGTTGCAGATAACTCAGGTGCTAAGCGCCTCATGGTTATCAACGTGACGGGTAGTACAAGAAAGCGTTTTGCGTATCTTGGTGACGTCGTGAAAGTAACTGTCAAAAAAGCGATCCCTGGTGGAACGGTCAAAAAAAGTGAAGTGATGAGTGCTGTTATCGTTCGTACACGTAAAGAGGTGCGACGGGCTGACGGTAGTTATATTCGATTTGGTGACAACGCAGCAGTCCTTCTTGGTAAAGACAAGCAGCCTGTCGGAACACGTATTTTTGGACCTGTTGCTCGTGAATTGCGTGCAGCTGGGTATACAAAAATTGTTTCTCTTGCGCCAGAAGTATTGTAGGGGACGAGTGATGCAACGAATTAAGAAAAATGATCAAGTAATGGTCATCACAGGAAAAGACAAGGGTGCAACAGGTAATGTTTTGAACATTGATCTGTCAAAAGGAACGATTATCGTTAAAGGTGTTAACGTTCGCACAAAGCACGTTAAGCCTCGCCGTAAAGGTGAAGCGGGTAAGATTGTTAAGGAAGAAGGGAGCATTGCGATTAGTAATGTTATGCCGCTCTGTCCTGAAACTAAAAAACCATCTCGTGTTCGATCAGAAGCGACAGACGCTGGCAAACGTGTTCGTATAAGTGCTCGTTCTGGTCAGGCGTTTTAGAGAGGAAAAGCTGAGATGAAAACTCGTTTGGAACAACAATATTTAGATAATCGCGTGCAGCTGCAAAAAGATCTTGGTCTGTCTAACATCATGCAAGTTCCGCGTATTTCAAAAATTGTTATTAACACAGGTGTGAAAGAAGCGGTTGGTAATTCAAAAACCCTCACACAGGTGAAAGATATTATTGATAAGATTTCAGGACAATATTCGGTAAAGACGAAAGCTCGTAAGTCTATTGCAGGGTTCAAGCTTCGTGAGGGAATGGCGATTGGTGTGAGCGTTACGCTTCGTGGTCGCCGCATGTATAACTTCTTAGAAAAGCTCATTAACATCGCGCTTCCATGTGTGCGTGACTTCCAGGGCGTTCCTACAAAAATGGACGGCGCTGGTAACTACAATTTGGGTATTCGTGATTGGATGGTTTTCCCAGAAGTTGACTATGATATGGTTGAAAGAGCTCGCGGTATGAATATCTCTATTCATACGACAGCTGATAATGATGAACATGCAAAGGCTCTGTTGGATACATTCAACATGCCTTTTAAAAAATCTTAGTGGAGTAAAGCTGCATGGCAAGAAAAGCATTGATTGAAAAGGCAAATAAGACGCCAAAGTTTGCAACACGGCAACGAAATCGTTGTAATCAGTGTGGTCGACCACGGGGGTTTATGCGGTTATTTGGTATTTGCCGTATTTGCTTTCGTAAGAACGCACACCTTGGGCTGTTGCCAGGTGTAAAAAAAGCAAGTTGGTAAAGAAAGAATCTGGAGCGGAAAATGTCGATAGATACAATAGGTAATTACTTAACAATTATTCGAAATGGACTTCTTGTTTCGAAGCGGTCGGTTACAATGCCGAGTTCAAAGATTCGTGTTGCTATGACACAAATATTGCTTGATGAAGGTTTTATCAAAGGTTTTACCGTTGATACATCTGTGCCTCACAGAGAAGCATTAACCATACAACTCAAGTATGTAAGTGGTGAGCCGGTTATTCATGAGCTCACACGAGCAAGCAAGCCTGGTAGACGTTACTACAGCAAAATGAAGAACGTTCAACCAGTTGTTGGCGGCCTTGGTATATCAATACTCTCAACAAATGCAGGTGTTATCACTGACAAGAAAGCGAAGAAGCTGAATGTTGGTGGTGAGGTCTTGTGTACTATTTGGTAAGGAGAAAAAACATATGTCAAAAATAGGACGTAAGCCAATCGACCTTGCAGGTGTAGCAGTAACGCAGAGTGGCCAAGTTCTCTCTATTAAGGGAGTAAAAGGGCAGTTTGATCATGAGTTGCCAGCTTGTTTGCAAGCAACTATTGATGGAACAACGCTTGCTATTTCACTTGATCAAAATACTCGAAAGAACCGCATGGTGTGGGGCTTGCACAGAGCGCTTGTAGCAAACAAGGTGCATGGTGCAGGTAAAGGCTTTGAGAAGCTTGTTAAGTTGGTTGGTCTTGGTTATAAAGGCGAGCTTAAAGGCAAGAAAATTGTTTTCTCAATCGGCTATAGCCACAAAGTTGAGTATCACCTTCCTGAGGGTGTGACGGTTGATATCGATAAAAGTGGTCAAAAGATCTTAGTAAAAGCGGCTGACAAGTTTGTCTTGGGTAACGTGTGCGATGGTATTCGCTCGATAAGACCACCAGAGCCATATAAAGGTACTGGTATTATGCTTGACGGAGAGGTAATCATCCGTAAAGCAGGTAAGACTAAGGCGTAATTGAGTAAAGGGTAAAACGTGAGCATTCAAAAGAAAATACAAACACGAGCAAGACGCCGCACCTACCGCGTTCGTAACCATCTTAAAAAGGTGAATCGTTCAGGTAAGATGCGCGTAAGTGTCTTTCGAAGTAACAGCGAAATTTATGCACAGATAATTGACGATAGTAAGCATCATACAATTGCTAGTTTTTCTTCTCGCCACCTTGAAAAGAAGGGCGGAGATAAAAAAGAGCAGGCAAGAATCGTCGGTGTTGAGCTTGGCAAACTTGCTCAAACACACGCAATTAATGAAGTTTATTTTGATCGCGGTAAGTACCTCTATCATGGGCGTGTAAAGGCCCTTGCAGAAGGTTTGCGCGAGAGCGGACTGCAGTTTTAATTAAGAGGTAGGCAATGACAAAATCAGAAGAAATGAAAAAAAAACAGTCAACAGAAGAGAACGTAGAGTTTGTTGAGACACTTTTGAATGTTCGACGTGTTGCGAAGGTTGTTCGAGGTGGACGACGATTTGGTTTCTCAGCGCTCGTTGTTGTAGGTGATCGTAACGGCAAGCTTGGTATTGCATTTGGTAAGGGGCGAGAAGTTTCTACTGCAATATCAAAGGCGTTCAAGAGAGCACGCAAGACAATGTTTGTTGTACCTCTTCACGACACAACTATTCCATTTAAAGTTGAAGGCCGACATGGGGCAAGCCGTGTTTTGATTAGAGCGGCATCCAAAGGTACCGGTGTTATTGCTGGTGGTGCTGTCCGTTCAATGATGGAAGCGGTAGGGGTTAAGGACGTTCTTGCTAAGTCTATTGGTTCGAAATGTCCGCAAAACGTAGCACGAGCAACGGTTGATGCATTTATGAAATTGCGTTCAGCATCACACATTGCTCACTTGCGTGGGAAAACAGTAAGACAATTGATTGAGGGTAGTGATGTTACAGCTTAATAATCTTGAATCACTCGTAAAAACAAAAAAACGTCGCGGTCGAGGTGGATCTCGAGGGGGAACATCTGGTCGTGGACACAAAGGACAAAAGGCCCGTTCTGGTAGCAAAAATGTGCCAGCACACTTTGAAGGTGGTCAAATGTCTTTGACGCGTCGTTTGCCGCGTCGTGGTTTTACCAATAGATTCCGTACAGAATACTCATGCATTTCTTTGTCACAGCTCGATAAAGCATTCAATGCTGGCGATGTTGTTACTGAAGAAGCATTGCGTGAGTGCGGTTTGGTAAAAGCTAAAAGGGGTATTGGTGTAAAAATTCTTGGTAATGGAAAAATTACTAAGGCGTTAACTGTTAACGTTTCTGCTTGCACCAAAGGGGCACAGTCTGGTATCGAAAATTCTGGTGGTAGTGTCCAAATCATTTAAAGGAGATAGGAAGTGATAGTCCTCCTGCGTAACTTCAAGAATATTTTCAATGTCCCTGATCTACGAAAAAAAGTGTTCTTCACGTTTTTCGTTTTAGCGGTATATCGTCTTGGTGTTCATATTCCAGTTCCTGGTATCAATACAGATATTCTCAATAGTTTGTCTGGCGTTGGTATGGGGCAAGGTTTTATGGGCTTCATCGATATGTTCTCGGGGGGTGCTCTTCGTCACTTTGCAATTTTTGCACTTGGTATGGTTCCATATATTAATGCGTCGATTATGATGCAGATCTTGTCTATGGCGATTCCTCAGTTGCAGCAATTGTCAAAAGAAGGTGCATATGGTCGCCATGTCATTAACCAATACACACGATACCTTGCGCTTGGTTTGAGCGTCTTGCAGGGTTTTGGTATTGCGTACATGATCGAAGCTAAAGGTCTGGCATTGACGCCAGGTTGGGGCTTTCGTTTGACCACAATGTTCTTCTTGAGCGTTGGAGCGCTTTTTGTCATGTGGCTTGGTGAACAAATCAATGCGCATGGTATTGGCAATGGAAGTTCAATGATCATTTTTGCCGGTATTGTTTCTGGATTGCCAGCAGCACTTTTTAAAGTGGCAAATGACATTCAACTTGGTCAAAACGATCCGTTAGTGGCGGTTGTTCTTCTTGGTATTACGCTTGCTGTTATCTCATGCGTTGTATTCCTTGAAAAAGGAGAGCGGCGCGTTCCAGTGCACTATGCACGTAAGGTTGTTGGTAACAGAATGTACGGCGGACAAACTTCGTACATCCCATTCAAGCTTAACTCTGCATCTGTTATTCCTGTTATCTTCTCAGGTTCTATTCTGAGTATGTTGATGACGTTGGTTAACTTTGGTGCACAGCGTAAGATTTGGATCTTTGAATACCTCTTTGATCTTTTGGGATATACCGGTCCTCTTAACTTTGTTCTTACTGCTGTGTTGATTATTTTCTTCACGTTCTTTTACACCTCTTTCATCTTCGATCCGCAGGATCTGGCGGAAAACATTAGAAAGTCTGGTGGGTTTATTCCTGGCATTCGTCCAGGTGGAAGAACGGCACAGTTCTTTGATTATCTTTTGACGCGGGTAACGGTTCCAGGTTCTATCTATCTGGCAACGTTGGCGATTGCTCCTCGAATTATCCGAATTGCTGCGCCATTCCCTGTTATGTTTGATGGTATTAGCTTGCTTATCGTTATTGGTGTTGCTCTTGATGTTTCTGCGCAAATTGAGTCGTACCTCATTGAACGAAAGTATGATGGATTCTTGTCAACAGGACGTCTGAAGGGGCGAGCGGGTCGATAAGTTATGCATATACACTGTGATAAGAATACGAAAGAAGTTATATCGTTTTTGGGTCCCCCCGGTTCTGGAAAAGGAACAATCTCTCAAAAATGGCAAGAGCAAGAGGGTGTGATTGTTTTATCACCTGGAGCACTGTGCCGGGAGCATATTGCAGAGAAAACAGAATTGGGAAAAGACTTTGAGCGTTATATCTCTCAGGGGCAGTTGATCCCTGGAAGTATTGTAAGCACTATGGTGTCACAGTGGTTAGGTCGTCATAAGACGCACAATGATACAATTCTTCTTGATGGTTTCCCGCGAACGCGCCAGCAGGTTGATGACTGGGTAGCCATCATGAAGGATACAATGCCTGAGTATTCTGCTCGGGTGGTTTTATTTGATATTTCTCATGAAACGATTATTGATCGCATTAAAAACAGAATAGAGTGCACCAGTGTTGATTGCCGTAAGGTTTTCAGTGCACATGTTTTTGGTGGCACACCTGTTGTTTGTCCTGTGTGTGGTGCTCAGCTGCATCGTCGGTCAGATGACAGTGTTGATGTCGTACGCAAGCGCTTGGCAGTGTATGAGGAAAACAAAGCTGAACTTTTGCAGCGATATCAAGAGCTTGGTATGACCATTGAGGTGTTTGATGTTGAAAACGTTGCGCTTCATGAAATGTTTACCAGCTTTAGCCGATTACTTTATAAAGAGAAGGCTGCAGCAGTTCTATGATAGTGATTAAGAACAAGCAGGCTCTTGCAAAAATGAGGGTTGCAGGAGAGAAGCTTTCTCGTGTTATGGAGAGTGTTAAGCCTCTTATTGTGCCAGGTGTTTCTACCTTAGAGATCGATAGTTTTCTTGAAAAAGGTTTACGTGAAAAAGGTTTGCATCCCGTTTGTAAGGGCTATGGATCGTACAAGCATGCATCATGTATTTCAGTGAACGACGCGGTGGTTCATGGTATTCCGTCTGATGAAATTATTTTGCAAGATGGTGACTGTGTTTCGGTTGACCTTGTCGGTTCTTACAAAGGGTATTGCGCTGATATGGCAAGAACATTTCTTGTTGGAGCGAAAAGTTCAGACCGTGTAGAGCGCTTGATTGAAGCGGCGCAGGTAGCTCTTGATGTTGGTCTGTCACTGGTAAAACCAGGTGTACATCTTTCAGATGTGTCTGCAGCAATCCAAAAAGAAGTTGAGTCTCGAGGCTTTGGTGTCATTCGTGACTTTGTGGGGCATGGGATAGGAAAAGACCTTCATGAAGATCCGCAGGTGCCAAACTTTGGCAAGTCGGGAAAAGGACCAATCCTGCGTGAGGGTATGACACTGGCAATTGAGCCAATGATTACAGAAAAAAAATATAAAGTATCAGTTCAGCCAGATGGTTGGACGGTAAAAACAGTTGATGGTGGATGGGCTGCGCACGTTGAAGATACGATTGTTGTATTAGCCGATGGGTGCGGCATTTTGACACGATTTGACGACAATGATGTAAAGGGTAACGTATAAATGGTTAAAGAAAATAACGCTATTGTTATTAACGGCATTGTGGAGGAAGCTCTTCCAAATGCCTTCTTTAAAGTAAGAATACAAGATAACCTCTTGGTTTTAGCTTCTGTTTCGGGTAAAATGAGGACTTTCTACATAAGATTGATCCCGGGGGACAAGGTTGCAGTTGAGATTTCTCCGTATGACTTAACCAGGGGTCGCATCGTAACTCGTTATCGAAACTAGAAAAATTAATGTGTCTTAAAAGAGCGCTTATCTTATAAAAGAGAGTGAAAGGAACAGGTAGTGAAGGTTAAAACATCAGTAAAGAGAATCTGCGGTGATTGTAAGATTATCAAGCGCTGTCGCGTAGTTCGGGTTATTTGTAAAAAGAACCCTCGTCACAAACAACGTCAAGGATAGGTAAAAACGGAAAAGGATAGATTGGCATGGCAAGAATAGAAGGTGTTTTCTTACCAAAAGAAAAGCGTATCGAGTACGGTTTGACATATATTTTTGGTATTGGTCTCCATACTTCACGAATTATTTTGGATAAAGTTAAGATTGACTTGAACACTCGCGTAAAAGATCTCTCATCAGCCCAAGTCGCGGCGATACAAAATGAAATTAATGCATCATGCAAGGTCGAGGGTGACCTTCGCAAAGAGATCACCTTGGATATTAAGCGCCTGCAAGAAATCGGTTCATACCGTGGTTCACGCCATAAGCGTTCTCTACCAGTTCGTGGGCAACGAAGTAAAACAAATGCACGTACTCGCAAGGGACCTAAGAAGGCTCAGATTGCGAATAAAAAGGTTCCAGGCAAGAAGTAGTAAGTAGGATAAAGGGAAACGATGGCTTACAAAAAAAAGACAAAAAAGCGCCAAATTAAAAGAAACCTCGAGTTGACAGTAGCGCACGTAAAATCTGGTTTTAACAACACAGTTGTTTCGATTACAACAACTGACGGAGATGTCATTCTTCGTAGTAGTTCAGGTCAATTTGGTTTTAAAGGTTCACGAAAAGCAACACCATTTGCGGCAACACAGATCGCAAACAAGTTGGCAAAAGATTTGCTGGCAATGGGTGGTCGGTCAATTGAAGTTAACCTTCAGGGACCAGGTTCAGGAAGAGATGCAATTGTGCGAGGCTTTCAGGCTTCAGGTTTGAACATCACTGTTCTTCGTGATGTTACACCTCTCCCACACAACGGTTGTCGTCAACCAAAAAAACCAAGAAATTAGAAATAATAGAGCCTCATTCAGTTGATAGCGGAGCATATACATGTATAAGAACAAATATTTTAAGCGTGATCGTTTCTATGCCGATGAGTTCGGTATGCAAATGAAGGGAAACAAGGATCAAAAGAAGTCAAACAAGCGTGCGCAGTCAAACAGCAGAATGTCTGAGTATGGCAAGCAGCTGAAAGAAAAGCAGCGCGTTCGTTTTACCTATGGTGTGTCTGAGCGTCAATTCAGAACGCTCTTCAAAAAAGTTGCAAGCCAAAAAGGTATTACTGGTGAAAACTTTCTTATAGCTCTTGAAAGACGTCTTGATAATGTTGTGTACCGCTTGAAGTTGGGGTCAAGCCGCAAACAATGTCGTCAGATGGTTGTTCATGGTCATGTTCTTGTGAATGGACAACGTGTTGATGCGCCATCATTTATGGTTAAGATTGGGGACAAAATCTCATTGCGTGAACGCTCAATGGGCAAGGACGGTTTCGTGAAGAACGTTGTTGAGAAACGTTTGAATCGCGGAATCAAAGTGCCAGAATGGCTTATCCTTGATAAAGATTCTCGTGCCGGTGAAGTTACTCGTTTGCCTGAGCGCTCTGAAATCGTGTTGCCAATCGAAGAACACTTAATTGTTGAGCTGTACTCTAAGTAATACATGACACAAGCGACTATTACGAGTTGATTTGGTAAGGAGCGTAATGCAAGAAAAAATATATAAAGGTCTCATTCTTCCGAAACTAGAATGGAACACTGAAAAATCCACAAAAACATCGGGCGAGCTGGTTGTTCAACCTCTCGAATCTGGCTATGGTGTGACGCTTGGTAATGCGTTGCGTCGTGTCATGTTGTCTTCAATCGAAGGCGCTGCGGTGACATCTGTAATCATTAAAGGTGCAAATAACGAATACTCATCAATTCCTGGCATTATCGAAGATGTGTTGCACATCGTATTGAATATCAAAGGAATCGTAATTAAAAATACAACTGGTGAGCCGGGTAAAATGCATCTTCATGTCTCCGGTGAAGGACAAGCAAAAGTTTCTGACATCAAAGCTGATGAGCATCTTGAGCTTGTAAACACCGATCATGTCATTGCAAATTTGGCAAAAGATGGCGATCTCGACGTTACTTTCTTTGTAGAAATGGGTCGTGGCTATCAGGTAGCACAGTGGCCAGAAGGCAAAGCGTTGCAGGCAGAAGGGCGCATCTATGTTGATGCTATGTTCTCTCCTGTAAAGCGTGTTGAGTACCATGTTGAAAAAACTCGTGTTGGTAAGGCTATCGACTACGATCGTTTGATCATGGGGATCGAAACAAACGGTGCGGTTCATCCATCAGACGTTGTTCATTATGCAACATCAGTTCTTCGCACACAGTTTGAGCATTTTCTTGCAGCGCCAGAAATTCCATTTAATGACATTTCAAAAGAAGAATTGTCAGAAGGTGCTGATACGGGAGCGTCTCTTACCGGTCCGACAAAGGGCTTGCCGGTTGATCTCTTTCTTCGTCCAATTAACGAACTTGAGTTCTCAGTTCGTGCGCACAACTGCTTGGTCAGCGCGCAGATTAGCCGTGTGATTGATCTGGTTAATTTGACAGACGAAGATATTCTGAAGATCAAAAACTTCGGTCGTAAATCACTTCGAGAAGTAAAAGAAATCTTAACTGCCTTCAACTTACATCTTGGCATGAATGTTAAAGAGCTTGATTTGAAGCGCATGATTAATGAACAAGAAAGCGAGTTAAGCTAATGAATCATCAAAAGGGTTATAAAAAGCTCAACATGAAGAGCGCGCACCGTCGTGCGTTTCTTCGTAACCAAGCTATTCACTTCATCTTAAATGGGTCATTGACAACAACAAAGGTTCGCGTAAAAGAAGTACAGCGCTTTACTGAAAAGATCGTAACGATTGCTCGTAAGGGTGCTGACTTTAACACGATTCGTCGTGTGAACAAGGAGCTTCCATACAGCGAGAAAGCATGCCGCAAATTGATCGGTGAAATTGCACCTCGCTATGTTGAAAGACCAGGCGGCTACACACGTATGATTCCTCTTGGAACTCGTGTAAGCGATACCGCTAAGATGGCTCGTCTCGAGTGGGTTGACTAATCACACCTTCAGTTTGACGAGTAAAAAAGATTGCCACTATCTTTGTGCAAGCAGGATAGTGGCTTTTTTTATGGAAGCGCTCCATGCTTTTTTACAAGACGTTTACCAACAACAACAGTACTCTGCGGTCGATTGCGATCCCACTCAGTTTCAAGTGAGTGGTTGATGCATGCAGAAAACAATACTCCAACTATTTCAAAAACAAGGAAAAGAGACACACCAATGAAGCGCGCAACATGTACATTCGCAACAACACTTTTTCTTTCATTTCTCTCTTCTGTTCCTCTTTATGGTGCTGCCGTAACTGTATCGTCAAAGATGTTTGGTAAAGGCTTTTTAAGAGGTGTTCAAGCAATACGCAAGAAGTTCCCTGAGGGGTATGACGATGAAACTGCTTCTTTAGCATCAGTAGAGATATGTAAGGAATGTACTGAAGGAGGTGAGCCTGATGTGGGTGCTGAAAAACCGAGCAAGAAAGCAGCTGATGAATGTTTTGTCAGGAGTGGAAGAAATACTTCAGGAGAGAGATGTGTGCATTGTGTTCTTGCACAGCATAGTATCGAACTTCTTGCAGGGGGAGAGAAAAATGCTGCAGTTCTTGACCATTTAGATGAGTATCGAGCGATTGAGACATCATTGTTTGCACAGGTAAAAGCAGCATTTCCTCGTGATGAATATGGATGTGATTCTTCTTGTGGTGATGATCCTTTTCTAGTGGCATGTGCAAAAAAGGATGCACGTGAGAAGGTATACGAATGTAACATTTCATATGAGAGCGCACTGACATGGATCATTGCAGGAGGAAGTGTGATTGTTACTCGTCCAGGGAGTAGGGATGCTGATGAGTCTGGCGATTATGCTTGCGATATCACACTGGTTAGTGGCGATAGAGACGATGAATATACGTTTTTAGTTGAGCGTGAGAGCAAAATACTTTTCCCGAGAGTCGACAACGATGTGAGGTACTTTAAAGCAGTAACGCCGAAGGCTTTTATGGTTCAAGATGTGATGCAGCAGTGTCGTTTGTGGCTGTGTAATGGAAAAATTTTATATCTGGAGTTAGTGCTTTTACGAAGAGCAGGGATGGTGCGGTGCAACAAGCTTTTACATGGTGGCGCAGAGCCACCCCCGGAATATTGTCATCTTTTTACGTTTACAGGCAAGGGAAAAAAGTTTTTGCCCGGTGGAGAAATGCGATGGTAACGAATGAGCAGATTATTGAGCAGATAGAAGAGGTCTTAGAGCAATTAGAGCCATATTTTTTAATGCATGGTGGAAACATAACATTCGATCGTTTTGACGATGAAACGGGCACGGTGTACGTAAAGCTTTCCGGTGCCTGCAATGGATGTGCCTCTTCAAGCTATACACTCAAACTGTTAGTGGAATCTGAGCTTAAAAAAGAGGTTCCTCAGGTCAAAGAAGTTCAAGAGGTTTTATAGGTATCTATAGAGAAAGATAAAGGAGTTTTATGCATAAAATTATAGGAGCACTTCTTCTCGTGCTTATTATTGGTACAGCTTCTGGAGCAACAGGAAGAGAAGCTGCCATGCGCACTGATACTCTCAGATCCCTCTTGAGTTTTTTTCATGGGAAAGACCTTGCCCTTCAGGGGGAGCAAGAGGCAGATAGCAAGATTATACATACGATACTTACATTTATCCGTAGTCGCGAAACAACATTCTATGCTATCGCTATGCATTACTTTGACCTCCTTACACTTGAGTGTATTAGAGAACCAGAGCGAGAAAGAATCACAAGAGAACATGACGTTTACTATGGGAGTGAGAGGATGCGCAAAATTATTACAGCTCTTGATGAAGGGTTTATGTATAAGCTTATTCGCTGTTTACGGCAGGAAGATTATGAAGGTGCGTATGAACTCTTTTTAGCTAATCATATAAAGAGAGAAGATATACTTTGCGTATAAACATTGCCTAATATTGAAATTGATTTGTCATGATGAAGGTGATGAGAAAAAATAATCCCCCCTTCTCTTTACAATAGTTATATGAGGTAGGCACCCTGTCCGCATTATTCTTAAGACATACGGTGCCTATGAAATATACATATATCCTTAGCCTTACTCTCTTGCTTCAATGTCATGCATATGCCGGCATACTTTTTTCAGATCAAACATCACAGGTAACGGTTGCTGATGGTGCAACGCTTCATACATCGGGAGCATTGCAAGTGATAAAAGGGACAGTCGACCAAGAAGGAGAGGGTGCGTTAACGGGAACAGCCTGTGTGTTCTCTCGTGGCATCTTAATCCGTAATGGTAAAAAAGCATTTCTTACCGGATCGTATGACGCTGCTGCAAATGCAACAATATCACTTACAGGAAAAAGCACGCTTGATGCCGGTAGAAATTTTGCGGTCAATGCCCTCGAGGTGAGTGGCGCTGACAATGTGCTTGCTGGCTTTCCTGTGCTTATGCAGCCGCTTGTATTGGATGAAGGTGTTGATATTACCTGCGATCTTGCGGGGCAGCTGACAAAAACAATTTCTCTGAATGGCGGCACGTTGACACTTGCGCATGACATACAATGTGCAAGTGATGCATCGTTTGCAGGAACAGGCACCATCGATTGCAAAGGTTTTGTATGCACCTTTGCCCCTTACTACGCCCAACCTCTGGCTGGCACACTGACATGGCATAACGCCGCAAATATAAAATTAAAAGGACAAACTGCTTTGCAAGGAGCATGGACCTTGCAAGACAATGCAAAGATTGATGGCAATGGAGAAACGTTAGACCTGCGCGGTGGTGGGAAACTTGTTATCCCTGCCGGTGCAACGGTTACATTGCGTGATATACAGGTACGGGGTGTGAGCCAAGAGAGTGTTGTGTTTGGCGATGCATCTTCACAGCTTCGTCTTGAACAAGCGACGCTTCACCTCAAAGAGACCATGACTATCGCAGAGGGTGGTATCTATGTTGCAGACGATACAACCTTTGTGCTCAAGTCTCACGATCTTATTTTCGACTCAAGTGCTTCTCTTACGGTTGATGGTTCAACGTTGAGTCTCAATGTCTTTAACAATGTCAGTCTTTCCGATGGTGGCACCATCAAGGCGCCGCATCCGTTATTTATTGATCATGTAAAGCAGGTTTCACTTATCGCGCAAAACAAGCAGCTCGGTACCTACACAGTACTTAATGGTGGTGGTGTTGCAGAAATTGGTGAGCGTGATTCAGACCAACTGTTCTCAAGCAATATTGAGGGCAACCTTATTCTTGAGCAAAGCACGGTTATGGGTCCTAATGATGTTATCCATATTACAAAAGATACAACCATCGATGGTAAGGGCGCGCGCATCATGTTTGCTCGGCCAAAAACGCCGCAATTTATTATTGATCCAGGCGTAACGGTTACTCTCAAAAATCTTGAGCTCTATGGCATCATCAATACCACCTTTAAAGTAGGAACCGATGCAAAAATCGCTGTTGGCGAAAATGTTATCTGGAGCTTGTCTGATGACATTGAGTGGAACAAAGAAGTTATCACCTTAACGGGTCAGACAGATATCATGACCATTCGTGGTATTGGTTGTCCGCGTCGCTTTACCATTGCGTCTTCACAGCAAAGTGGCCTTCTCCCTCACCAATATGTGTATGAACAACACCTTGCTCTCGGTTCTAACTCGCTTGTTATCGACAACTTAGTGTTGCGAGGAACACGCTACATAAGCTTTAGCACCCAAGAGGTTGCAAGTGTTTCTGTTGTCGGTTCAATTGTGTTGGCGGGAGATGCAACGATTGAGCTTGATGAACCACTTACCGATCATCACTTTACGGTCAAAGATCTTGGCAACAGAATTCATTGCTTGCTTGGGTCAACAACATTAGCCGGAGAGGTTGCCTTTGACCACAGTAGGGTAAGTGCTTTGAGTATACGCTTTGTGTTGCCAGCAACGTTCAAGGGAACACCGCGCTTGTTATGCCGAAGCAAAGCGATGCAACTGCTCTCGCAAGAAGGGCAGGCATGCCTCTACTTTGAGAACCATGATATTGATATCGAAAATGAAGCGGCCGATTCGTTTTCGATTGGAGAAAATGCATATCTGCAAGGCAGGCGCATAACAATTTTTGAGCATCCATTACAGCAAACAAGTTCTCATGCGGTCATTGTACCAGGAACACTGTTGCGCAGTTCGCTCGATAGTGGCGCTCTTGTGCATACCACGCTTTTGCTCGACATCATGAAAGGCTTTGCCATCGATGTTCGACCAACCACAGCGTTTGCCTTACGCCAACTAGATGAAATGCTTGATGCGCAAGAGGACACACACAAAGATGAAGATCTTTTACGAGGCATTTCTCTGCCCGATAAAAAGAATGACACCATCCTCAACTATGCAAGCGCGCTGTCTTTATCGCCCTTTGCAGGAAATATCATTGTCAGAGACGATGAGTTTAATGCGTATACCAATGCTTCTGTCGATCCCGTGCGAGCGCTTAACTTGACGATGCAAGATGGCGTTATTATTGAGCAGAAGACAACAGAAGACTTTGTGCTTAAGTATGGAGACATTATGAACGTGCAGGGTGGTACGCAGCAGCAGCCAAATATTGTGCAGCTGACAAAGGGTGCACTTCTTGCAGGAGATTTGAAGCTTGATAATGATGCTGTGCTCAGACTGCATTTCTCAGAGAAGAATCCAGAACCACTTCTTACCATAGCAGACAGTTTTACATGTGATTTTGGTAACAATGCAGTGTTGTGTATGTCGGGTAACGGCGTTGTTGTGCTACCTCGTTCATGGATCATTAACTTTGCAGCGACAGATGGCATGCTTGTGTTGCAAGAGGGGGTTAAAGTTGTTGTTGATGACGGTGACCTGTTTGCTCTGCAAGGGACAGGAACGTTGCGCATCGAGAAAGGTGCTCATCTGGTGATCAACCCAGGTGGTGTGTTGCGTTGTGGGCAAAGTAGTACTGATGCGCTGACATGTGATGTGCGCACAGGAGGTTGCTTGCAAGTTGGGTCATTATTTAGTGGCGAAGCAAAAACGGCACGCTTTTCGTCTGTTGGAAAAAATAAACTGCATGGCTTGAGAATGGGTAATATCGTACTTGGAAATGGTGGCATCCTTGAATGTAATGGATACGAGGGAGTTTCAGTGCCAAGTTCGCTCGAAGAAATAGATATTAGTTTTGGTGGTTCTTTATATATCGCATCGCAAGCAGCTCTTCAGATTCATGAAGGAGGAGTTGACGGCATGGTGTGGAATAGTGTTGGTGGTGTTTTGTCTGGAACTGGTGTCATTCAGTATGAAAGTTCTGCGTTTGCCGGCCAGATGCAAAATACCGCTTTTTCTCAAACAGGGATGTCTGCAGCCTCAATGGTGAGTGCGCTTGTACAAACAAATAGTGCATTGGTAGCAACAACAGCATTTACAGATGCGAGCGGTGCAAAAAAGCTGTATACCAAGAATGGTGCAATTGTCACGCTCGAAGCAGCAGATGAAGTATTTGAAGAATCAGCTGATGGCGCTATATCTGGCTACAACAGCACGAGTGGGCAGTTTTTCACCTATGATGCCGATGGAGAGAGAGGGTAACGTATGCTGTTTTTTAAGATGAAGCGTCTATGTTTCGGGTTACTAATGAGTTTGGTTGCAAACTCATTGCTTGCAACATCGGCACGTTATGAGCGCGCAAAGAAAAGATTGTATGAACAAGAGTCTCTTCTTGAGCAGCAACGGCAGACGACAGAGGTGCAGCGCAAGCAAAAGTTGCTACGACAAGCGCAACGACGAATCGATACAAAAGAACGAAGCAATGCAATCGAAGCGTACAAAACACTTCTTTCTCAGCAAGAAAAACCGCAAGAGATGCCGGGCCAGTATGCACATGTATTCCCTCTTCCGGTGACGTGGCCGCGTGCGTTGCACTACAGCTATAACCAGCAAGAAGCAGGTGTGGCATATTCTTATACACGAGCAGATAAAGCATTTGATAATAATGTTTCTCTTGTTGATGTTTCAGCGCTTTTCATCTCTGATCAGCCCACCTTTAAAGACATTCTCCTTGCAAGCAGGGTAGTCGATGAGTTTGGTGGTGTTATTAACAAAACAGGTAATGAGTATTTACAAGACCTTGCGCAAACGCAGGTGAATTTTTCAATGCGCGACGAGGTGCGCCAAGCCGATATCACGCTGTCGTATGCAATGCGAAACAACTCTCTGATCTTTGGATTGCAACTTCCTGTTGTAGAAAAAACACGAACACTTTCATATCGCCCTGAAGTATCTGATGCTGTTCGTGCGCGGCTTCGCGATACAACCCCGGTAAAGCCGATTGGTTACGTGAATAGTGACTTTAGAAATAACTATGGAACAAGCGTGAAGGCTTTCTTTGAAGATGTGCTCGAACAAAAGGGCATGTTGTATGAGCATACGATGTGTGAGCCTGGTATTGGTGATATTAATCTGTTTGTTACCGGCTCTTTATTCTCTCGCTTGTGTCAGCGCTTGCAGTGCAGTGTGCAGCTTACGATTCCGACAAGAAAGCAAGAGCCATCACGTTTCTTTCTTGCTCCTCAAATTGGAAATGGGGGATCGGTACGAGGAACAATCATGATGGGTGCACTCTTTAAAAAACGTGGCGCTTTTTACCCGCATGCCATGCTTGCCCTTTCTGCAGGGTTGCCGTCAGAAAGAATCTGTCGCACCCCAAAAATGTTTACAGCTCTTTCAAGCGGTAGTGATCCTGCATTTGGCAAACTTGTGACGAAAAAGACATTTACAGCACCACTGCCAGATGCCGTATACCCATCATTTTCTCAGTACACCACAACGCTTGTGCAGCGTCCTGGTATTACAGCGCAGGCTCGTGTTGGACTTCTCTTTTCACCGGCATTCTTGAAAAACGTTTCATGTGATTTTTCCTATGAAGGAAAGCTGACAACGCCTGGTACAACGTATACGCAAGAGGAGCAAACCAAGTGGGATGTAAGTTGGTGGGAGCAACAGTCGTACCGCGTGTCTCATCAAATTCGTGCGCATGCGGTGTATCAGTATAGTGATGCGTTGCAGTGCCAAGGAGGGGTGTTTGGAACATTCCTTGGCAAGAATACGCCGCTGACATATGGGTACACGCTTTCTCTTACGGGCCGCTGGTAAAAACTCTTGAGTTTCACTTTTTTACACCTTTACGCTGTTGTAAAAGTTCACAACCGCCTCATTGATTTTCTCCATGATGTGAAAGAGTGAAAATAAAACACAAGGGTGCCATGAAGAAATCGTTCCTCCTCTTACTATGTATATGTTTCATAAAACATACGGTAGATGCTGCTAGCATATTTCGTGCCAATAATATGACTGCATTGGTCGCAGCGGGGGATGATGTTGCTCATAGGCGATCTCTCAGTGATGGTGCATCTGAAAGCAAATTTGATGATGATGGAGAATCGGGAGCAGCTCGCAGTTCTCTCCATGCTGTTAGTGCTGCAGCGCCAGCAGGTAGGCCTGAGTTTTGTGCTGCTGTCAATGATAAAGAGCTTCTAGTGGCTGTTGGCAAACCATTTAATGAAGCTGTTTTGAGAGAAATCATGGATCGGACAGGTGAAGTAATAACTGAGGAAGTTGTGGGATATTTTGCGGCATCAATGCCAAGCAAAGAAAACATGAAAGCTTTTATGAACTATATGAAGGTTGGAAGCTTTCTCTTTTCGAAGTGTGTTAATGACTTAGTGTACTATACTCAGCTCCAACAAAACTGTGCTAATGGCAGATATGACAAAGGGGTTCTCGCCTATTTTCAAAGCAAAGAGGCTTTACTAAGAGAGATGGCACAAGGCAAAGGGCGTGACTATAAATTCATTGGTTCAGGTTCTCAGGAGTTGCAAAAACTTCTCCTTAAGCATGATCCGGATAAGGCAAGGTACATCCTTGCCTTCTTAGCCAAAAAAAAGGTGAGTGCAGCTCTTGCTTCTTCGAGGCCAACTACGCCAGAGGGAATGGTTAATCCCTTGAGCAGCAACACTGAGAAGAATAAGCAAAAGCAACGTGCCACCGAGAGAGTTGATCAAGAGGCACTGTGTTACTTCATAAATGCTGAGCGTATACGAGCACAGCGTCTCTTAATGTTGTTATTAGGAAGAGGAGAAGTTGTTCCTCTTCCTGGTCCGGTACGGCAGAGAAGCTATATTCGTGGAAAGGTTAAGAGGTATCAGGTTGTAGAAGAGTTGAGCGATGAAGTACGTCGATGCACATCTTGCCGACGAAGAAGAGTAAGTAAAGGGCAGCTTGAAACGTATGAGCTATTTAAAAAGCTTACTACTTCACTGTGTGCTCCAGGCATGGTTGCAGCATATCGCGATATGCTGATGAATATGATGTGGGTTACTGTGTTGCAAACTCCTTGTTACTCAGCTGAGGAAACTTTGACCGTTTTACAGCTTTTTGAATCGACAGGATTGCTTGGAAGATACCATCGGTATAATGGGTGCAATGCCGTTGTGTTTGCATCGCCGGCTAAACAGGAGTCTGTGAAGAAGTGGGTTGAGGCATTTCGCCCACACAAGCATGAAAGAGATCGAATGGTTACAGCGCTTTCTTTTATTGGTGATAAAGCTGCTTCCAAGATTGGGAGTGGTGATGCTCTTAAAAATGTTGGCTTTGGCTTGGCAGCACTTGGTGCAAAGGGCGGCTCCTATCTTTTGAATAGAGATATTACTGATAATCTACAGTGGCGCATTTCGATTGTCTCATATCTATTAAGAGCATACCCGTTCCTTGCTATTAACCCTGCTTTACTAGCGTATGTAACACGGGGATGGCCTATCAAGCAGGTAAGGAAGCTTATAGAGGGGTGTGTTGTCGCGCATAAAAGGAGGAAGGACTTAACGCTTGGCACAGACTATCGCTCTGATCCCAGACGAGCTACGAACTCATTGGCGATATTTAATAGTCAACTTCGAGCAATGGTAGATGTCGTTTATCCTCATCGGCCAGAAGAGCTTATTATTAAAACGCCAGATATATCACCCGTTACAGGCCTTGGCTCAGTTCCTTTTGTTACACAAAGTCTTGTTGAAGATGTGGGAGGAAGTAAGGCTGCAAGCGAGCTTGCTTTGCATAAGAGAGCTCAGAAAGAGGCAAGCAGGCTCTTAACGCCAGTTGCGTTCATTTCTTTTGAAAGCGTTAACAAAAGAGGGCGTGACTATATCTATGCTGTTTTCTCTTACCTAAGAAAAGCAGAGATAGAATATGTGATGATTTGTAACTATAGAAAAGGAGATCACCACGAGGCATGGACAACTGCAATAGATGGGAGTGGAGGTGAGCGTTTGACAGTTGTCAGCACTGTTGAAGATGTACAGTTGTTTGATCAATCAGAGGTAATGATGTTTGGAAAAGCAGCTCGTGCTGACTTAAGGCGGGCAGGCGCCCCTGCTTCTTCATCGGATAGTGATGGAGAGGTTCGGATTGTTCCAGCCCCAGTGGAGGAGGGTGAGGTCAGCGAAAGAGGTGTTTTCGAGAGGAGGGGTGGTGCTGATGCCGCTCAAGTAGCTCTTTTGCGTAATCAGCTTTCTGATGTAAGAGAGGTTTCATCTGATGGTTCTTCAAACAGTGCTCTTGTTGTAGTGCCGGCTCCGCTGACAGATGGAGGATCAGAGTAGACGTGGTTGCTTTTTTTCGACACAATGCAGACCTGGTGTTTTTATGAGAGCGTTGCTTTGTAGTAGGGGACTGCTGTGTTGATTGTTTATTCTATTGTGTTCTTTCTCTCTTGTTTTTCTTGTGTGCATGTTTCTGCTACTGCTGTGCATGTTTCTGCTACTGCTGTGCATGTTTCTGCTACTGCTGTGCATGTTTCTGCTACTGCTGTGTTGCCCCTTTCTCCAGAAACAAACAAAGTTGTTTCTTTTCTTAACGGAGAAACGGATGGTGATGATGCAGGTGCGTTGGTAAGGGCTTCGGCACATAAAATGATAAGATCCTACAACCAAAATAAGATCTCGCCTGATAGACAAATGAGAGCTGTGTGTCTTGTGTTATTGCTTATCAAAACGCATAAAGAGGAAGTAGGAAAAACATATAGCGCTGCCCTAAAAGAGGCTCAGGAGCGATTGAGAGAACTTGGATATAGCGATGACGAGATAGACAGTCTTTTTTATGAAAGAGAGTTTGTTACTCTCCGGGAAGAGATAGAACGTATTACTGGTGAGCCATTTTCTTCTCAGGCAGCAGCAGAGCTTATTGCAAAGTGGAAAGAATATTTTTCATGGGAACATGATGATGATTATCTCTACTTTTTTCTCCATGAAGCACTTTCGTTTCTTAATAACAAGGGAAAACTCACAAGTCTTGGCATTACAATGACGATAGGAGCTTTTGCGGCTCTTGCTTCAGAACTTGTTTATGTGTGGTATCTCTACGAAAAAGAGATGAAAGCGGCAATAGAGCGTCTGACTTCAAAAGATGAAAAGAAGTAGAAAACGTTGACCGCTGATAAAAACTCTTGAGTTTCACTTTTTTACATCTTTACGCTGTTGTAAAAGTTCACAACCGCCTCATTGACTTTCTTCATGATGTGAAAATCCGGTAATCAAGGGAAGTTTCACAATTAGACAGTGCTTATTGATTTTGATACACTTTAATCCTCTCTTAGGAGGTACAGAAGGCACATCTTTATAGTTTTTTCCTGTGCCAGCACTGCGTGCAAATTTACTCCTTAGAGATCATTGTAAAACACAGGGGGTGTTCTATGAAAAACTACATACAAACTATTACTTTCTTCGCCGTACTATGCTTGGTGCATACAACTCTACCAGCAGCAACGGTGTCAATGATCAGGGGGTTGGAAGCAGATAATGCAGAAGACCTTAGTAATGATCAAATAGCAACATACTTCACAGATATTAAGAGTGGGTCTGCCGCATTCTCTTTGGAAGATGGAGAGGCGGTTATCACGCGATCTGCAAATATTATTACAAAGGATGGTATCAGTGCTTTTACTCGGGCAAGAGTTACGATGGGGGCAGGCTATTGGCCCTTGGGGAATGCGTTCTTTAGAGAGTGTTTAGATCGTCTTACTATCGCTCAAGATCTCTTAAAATGGACTGCATCTCTCGATGTGTTACCGTCCACTGGTAAAGAAAGTGCGACACTTAAGAGGTATCTTCAGGATAAAAGTGATCTGATTACAAGAAGGGCATCGAGCAGAAGCCCGAGAGGAGCGGGTGCAGGTGCTGGTGCTGGAGCGGGCGCAGGCTCTCGAGGGACAACTATTTATGTTGGCGGGGCTGATGAGGCACAACACCTTGAAGCATATGTGTGTGCTGTGCAAGGCAGATCATATCCTGGCAGGAAACCAAGTGAGGGTGAGGCTCTTGTTGCTATTAAGCAATTTCTTAAGCAAGAAGTTGATCGCCTTTTATTAAGGATGCTTTCTCTTTTTAGAAATGGTGTTTTACCGGCTTCTGATTTCATGAGAAAGAAGAAATATTGTAGTTGCTTGCGTAAAAACAGAGTGCATGGTGAAGAACGAGACTCACACTGGTATATGCAGAAACTTACTGGTGTGCTGTTGTCTGACAAAGGTAACCCTCTTATAAAGTCAGAGTTAGCCATTGCATTATGGGCTGGTGCTATCGAAAGTTCTCATTACAGTGTCGACCAGATGAAAGCATTAATTAATATTCTTGTAAGAGAGCGCCTTATTTCTCGAGATCAAAGGAATGTGGATGGCAGGAATGCAGAACAGATAGCTCGTGATGCTCATCAATTTAAAAAAGCTAGGGCTCTTCACGGGGTAGCATTTGGAAGGCGTTTTTGGGCGGAAAGGACATATAAAGCAGGAGAGTTGCTTGATACTATTCATGGCAATGCGTCACGTTCAAGAGGTGAAACAACAACAGAAGTTCTCGGCAAGTTCTGCACTGTTTCAGCGGCAGGGACACTCGCTTATCTAACACGTCGCATGCAAGACAATCTTGCTGATGGCATGAATAGGGTTATGTTCTTACTACGAAAGTTTAAAAGAGTAGAGCTTAATATTGAGCTCTTTGCCTTTTTGACCCGAGAATGGAGTGATAGAGAGATAACAGAGGCAATTCATGAAGCGCTTGCAGAAAAAAGAAATGACCTCAGACGCAGAGGGTTTGTGAAGAAGGCGTTAGAAGAGAAGATGTATGAAGAAAAAATTGCATCTTCTTACTTTGATAAAGGGCTTGCGAATGTTGCAGCAAAGATATTCGATGGTCTTTCTGCTGTAAGAATGTACTACCCTGCTCTTGGGGGAGGGTTCATTAGCGAAGTTAAAAGAGGGATTGTTCCTGATTATATAAGTGATGAGAGGTATATACGTGAGGAAGAGCATCGTAATTCTGCAAAAGAGACAGCCAAGGCCAAGAGAGTGCCGGTTGCCTATGTTGATGTTCGTTTAGCTACATCTGAGGAGCAGATTAATAAGGTTTCTTTATTATTGAATAAGATGAAACCTGAGATTGTTTTTGTGTATGGATTCTCTTCAACACAAAGTGACGCTCCGCTTAGGTCACGTTGGATTGGTTGTATTGAGAGAATGGGAGAGAGTTGCTTTGTTAAAGTTGTAATCAATAAAGATTCAGATAGAGAGGGGCTTTTCTCACAGAAAACAGCAAAGGTATCAAGAGTCGCTGCAGGACAAATGAGAGAAGCAGGTATGAGAGTTGATTCTGGGGAGGAAACAGGCTCGTCAGGGAGTGCAGTTGCACCAGATCTCCTTATGAGAGGTTTTGGTGGTAGCGGTGATGATTCGAGTGAGGACTAAAGACCTCGCAGTGTTGTTGGTGTAGAATGTGCCACGTGCTTCTTGGGTTCAGCAGTGTAGTGGTTTGGTTGTGTGTTTGTATATGTAATGGGGTGTTGCGTGAAAGGATTTTTGTTTAGTGTTGTGTGTTGTCTAGGTTTTGCGGGTTCTTTGGTTGGTGCTACAAAAGTAGGGGGAGGAGGAAAGCTCTCTCCTGACTCTCAGAGATGTCTACGTGCACTCATGTCATCTGATACTGCTACATGTGAAGCGTCAATGCCAGAATTGGCGCGCAAACTATTTGAGATCACCGATTCTGCGCTCAATGATAATGTGGTGACTGAAGAGCGAATTGATGAGAAATACCGAAAAGCAATTCTTTTTGTAGGATGTTTTTTATCTGTGTTTGCCAAGCAGCTCTCTGCTGATGAAAAGATATCAAAAGCGGTGATTGACAAAAAACTCATCGAAGATACAAAGCTTTTGTTCGGTACAAAAATAAGCAAACACAATATTCTTTCCATTTTTCGTGAGGGGTTGCTGCTTCTCAGTGGTAGGGGCGATGCGGAAAAGCTTGGTATTGATGTGGAAGAGTTAGGCCTTTCAGATACAGCAACGGCGGTATACGAACAGCACCGATCACTTCTCAGGAAGTCGTATAAAAAGGTGGTGCAAGCAACTGAGCGGCATCGAGCAGCGAACAAAAAATAACACGATAGGTACCATAAAGAGGGTGAGGCACTATGTCTCACCCTCTTTGCATGTAGAAAAGCAAAAGAGTGCTGTTTCTGACGTATAGAAATGCAAGTAAAAGCTTCGATTTCAGCTCTGAAACGTTATTTCTCCTTTTATCTTTTTTCTCCCACGACTTGCTTGACTTATCTTATGAATTGCGAGATAAAAGCGCCGTCTTACTCGGGGCGTAGGGCTGGGATAAAGCTGTGGTTGTTTGGTTATACCGGCTATCGAAGAAGTTAAGGGAGCATGAAAAAACGATTTGGAGCCCAACTCGCTATTATATTTCTTCTCTGTATGAGCATCAGTCCCTTGAGGGCTGTTTTGCTTGAAGGGAACGCCGGTGGAATAAAGGTCTTAAGTTCCGGTTCGCAGTATACCTTTGATAACACAACAACAGGTGCAGAGGGATTTGTGTGGCTTCGTGGCGGCTTTCTCATCGCCGGTGAAACAACATCAGACATCACCATGGAAATTGTGGCTCCTGTCATGGGGTCAATGACACTCAATTCAAAAACACTCAAACTTTTATCCGACCTTCATCTCGCATCAAACGCTGCATTTGTTGGCAACGGCACCATTGATGGTGGCGGCAACACGATTACCCTTGATGGCGACCTTGCCTATACCGGTGAACTCACAATTGATGGTGATACCATTTTTAACGGTAAAGGTGGCCGCATCGATTTGACTGGTGGTGGTGGCTTTACCGTCAGTGATGGAAAAACATTAACATTTAAAAATGTAACGCTTGATGGCCTTGATGCAAGCGCATTTACCATGGCTACAGCGACGAGCAAACTTGTTTTTGATAACGCAACAATCAACTTTTCTGCAGGATATACGTTTACAACCGGTGCGATAGATGTTTACGGAACAAGCGTTATTCGCTGTGGTCCAGGAGCAACAAATCTGACGGTTCAGTTTGATTCTGCAAGTAATCTAACCATACAAAGTTACGCAAACTTGATTCTTGATCATGGCATCACGTTACAACATAACAATACGGTGACTAACAACATTGTGTTTGCCTCTGAATCATCAACACTCACACTTCTTGGCGCAACCCTCGAGGCTGAACATGCAAATGGTTTAGTTCTTAAAAAAGGTGCGCTTGTCTTTGATCATACCAGTGCGCTACAGGGTAATATTACGCTTGGAGCAACGGGTAGTACTGACGATCTTGAAATTATCTTCCTTCCTGGTGCGCGCACAAAAGCTCAGGGAAGCGGTAAAACTCTGATAATTGCAAACGACACCTAAAACAAGATCCCTCTTTTCCTAAAAAACCTCTGTAGAAGGTTTTTCACCATCCAATTTGAGTTGTATTGATACAGCTTTTAACGCTGTGTTATAACAAGATAAGGGATGATGTGTGGCATTGCTGTGCTATCACAAAATGGGAAATTGTAGGGGAGTGTCATGAAAAAAATACAAATTATTTTGAGTGGAATGCTGTGTTCCTTTATTGGGCTGCATGCCGGCATTACCTTTGGCGGTAGTGGTTCTGCGTTTGTTGCAAGTGGTGGCCAAATAACATTAGCGCAATCGCTTCCCGTTATTGATGGAACATTTCGTGTAACAAAAGATAGCTCGTTTAGTGGTACGGTTACCGGTACACGAGCAACGATCGAAGTTGATGATGGTACAACGCAGGTAACCATGAAGCTTACCGGTCAGTACGATACCAATAGTGGTGCCGTTACCCTTGCAACATCGGGAGATGTGGTAACACTTCAGAGTGGTAAAACAAAAGCAGGCGTATCTGTTGTGCAGGATGGCACTATTCAAGGAAGTGGGACGTTTGGTGACACCATTTCGGTTGCAAGTGGCAAGGTCGCAACCGTTGCACTACATAAAACACTTAACGTAGCGATCAACAATAACGGAACGGTTCGCCTCGCCTCAGATCTTTCACTCGCCGATGATGTTTGGTTTACGGGGAATGGTGGAACGCTTGATGGCGCAGGGCACACCATCACACTTGGTACCAACCCGTTAAATATTAACCAAGAACAAATTTGGAAAAATCTCGCAGTCATCTTGCAATCTCCTGTGCAGGTAACGAAAAAGATAACGTTAGCAAGTGATGTTCTTCTTGAAGGGAACGGCAACGAGATCACGTTGTCTGATGGATCTGCTGTGTGCGATATGAATAGCAAGGTTTTGCATCTAACCGATATCACCCTTAAAAATATTCGAAGCAATCTGGTTTCTAATGCCGGTAGTTTCTCGATGACGAATACAACATTTTCTGATGATACGCATGGCTCATTTGTCGTAAACAATTGTGCAAAGGCAACGCCGATCGGTGACACCATTACCGGGGGAAGCTTTTTTAAACAAAATGTTCGTTGGGAGAGTGATGCAACGATTACCTTACTTGGAGACTCGTTTCTTGTTGATGGTGCAACATGGACAAGCGGTGCTGTTGAAAGTGATGGAACCGATATTGTTATGAACGGGAATGGGTTTGCATTCAATCTTGAGAACGGTTCAATTAATCCAAACGGTAATGATGTTTACTTTCACGATATTACGTTAAGTGGCATGAAAGCTGGCAGCTTGGCTGCATCGGGAAGGTATCACTTCTTGAACACAACAGTCTTTAATGAGCTCTCGCCATATCCTGCAATTGTTATTAACGGAAGAAACGGAAGTTCATCACAAGTTGCAGCACAAGTGACAGTGGCAAGTGGCGACCTCTTTAACGGTGATGTTACCTGGGCTAACAATGTAGAGGTTGAGCTTTTAAATAATATTGCGCTGGGGCAAGGGACCGAGTGGCGCTTTGAGAATGATGCACGCATTGATGGAAAAAATAAAATTCTCGATCTTTCTGCAAACGGTGCAAAGTTAAAGATTGGTAATGGTAAAACGTTGACGCTGAGCAACCTTGTTCTGAAGGGATGGGGTGGTAGCAATGGAGAAGGGCAAGCTGCAGGGGGACAAATCTCTTATCTCGGTGGTTCGTCAGAGATGTCGGGCGGTCGATTGATTCTGAATAATGTAACGATTGTTATGGATGGCGATGTCACGCTCGCACCAAACAGTGGTGATAAGGAGTATATAACAGTTGAAGGTGAGACAACCTTTATTACCGATGATTATATGTTTGATGCGTCAGGGACAAGTGCGCAAAACGTTATAGATGATGTTGTGGTGACATATGACACCAAAGGCAAGGCTGACAAGGGCAATGTGACCTTTGGTACAAGCTTTACTGGAGGGGGAAGTATTTGTCCACGAGCAAGTCGTGTAACGGGTGGCTTGCAGTATGATGCATCAAATAAAGATCTGAGCCAGTCGCAATTCTTATACCATGCTGACGGATTGATAGCAGGCAACACGGCAACGATTGCAACAGGAGAGAGTGCGCTTGTGTTTAATGGTCATGGACGAGCTTTTATTATGGGCTCAAAGCCGGATGGTGCTGCGACAAGTGAGCTTATTAAAGTAACAGGCAATGGTGGTGCAACAACGCGCAACCTGGTTCTTGATGGCCTTAAGTCAGAGTACATAGATGGTTCGCTCGCCTTTGGTGACAAGACCTCTCTTTTTGTAAAAGAAAACGATGTGCTGACAAGGGTATACACGTTTGAAGATACAAAGGCGGGAACAAACGTGCTTGATCTTGGTGGCTCAGAGCTCGATCTTGGAGGTTATGGCATCAAGGTTGTAAATGCCAATAGCGGCTCACAGCTTACGATTGCAAATGGTCGCTTAACGGGTGTTACAGGAGCGTTGCTCAATCCAACCAGCAGTAACATTGCAATAACGCTTGATAATCTTGATCTTGTTCTCTCGGGAGATACAACCTTTAATAATGCAGCACTTCATGTGCAAGGAGACTGTCGTCTGACCGGAACTGGTGATTATCGTTTTACTAATAGTAGCTCCTTGCCCCTCTCTCTTAAGAAGGGCTCACGTTTAACTATTGATGCCGGTATGACATACGCGGCAAGTGGTTCTCACGAAATAGTATTTGATTCGCGCAATGCAACACTTGCACTTGAGGGTGCAACGCTAGACTCATCGGCTGCAACTAATGGTCTTTCGTTAACGCACGGGTCGCTCTCGATTGATAGCACCAGTATTTTGAATGGTGATTTTTCGATTGGTGGATCGGTTGAGAGTGGTGAAGAGCTTGATCTTGATGTTAAGCCAGCTGCTTTGGTTAAACTGACAAACGGTCGCCTGACATACAAAAACCCTTCGTAACAAAATAGGCGAGAGAAAGCCGCTAGTAACCGCACTTATTCCTGACAAAAATAAAATTGCTTGTTTTTTTTATGCACAGATCTCAACGCTACAATCGTCGCGTGCAGAATTTTGCGTTCTTATTCGTGGAGAGCGTAAAACAGCGACATTGTGCAGTTTATAGTCGTGTTGATGCCACTACCAATAGGAGGAAATGGCATGAAAAAAGGATTAGCGATAGCTTTCCTAGCACTGCAATGTGCTGGGTCTATTGTAAATGCGGGCCTGACATGCGGGAGTCGAGACTCCGGTTTTTGGGTTACCAGTGGAACGTTGGATCTGGATGGTAAAACCGTTCAGAACGGTACGATCCGTGAAAACGGTGGAACAGTGAGTGGTACCATTACGATGGACAACTCAACATTTGAAGTCGATGAAGGGGCAACATTTGACCGCATGCGGTTACGCGGAACATACGAGGGGGTTGGGGGGGCCATCACTCTTGATGCAACGAATGAAGTGTTGTCATTAGAAAGTGGTTCGACAGTGGGAAGCGTGACTGTTGGGGTAGACTCTGCTGGTGCTAGTGTCACCGCACGCATAGAGGGACAAGGTGATTTTGCAGATAAGATTACCATTGGTGTTGGGTCTGTTCAGGAAAATGTTGATGCTACTTTACAGATGGATCTTAAGAGTCCTTTATCTGAAAATATCGTCTTTAATCCAGGTAGTAAGGCCGCTAACTTGTCAAAGCTACAGCTTTTGAGTGATTTAAAGTTTGGCGATGGTAAAGGCTTTATCTTGCTTGATGGTAGTGGAACATCAGAAATAGATTGTAATAACTACACGGTGAGTTTTGGTGGGCAAGACCTAACAATGGGAGCAACAACGCGAACCATAACATGGTCTGATGCAAGCATTGAGCTTAACGCTAAGTTAACGCTAGGTGATGGAACAGCAAACGTATTGGGGTGGACGCTTACCTCAACAGGTGTGGTTGCAGGTAACGGTAACGAGCTTGCATGTAGCACCCTTGGTTCACAGCCCATTTTTACCGTTTCTGCATCTGACTTAACGATGATGAATGTCAATCTGACTGGTATGCAGTCTGGTAACCTTGCGCTGACCAATAGTGTCTTGTATTTGCGTGACTCATCGGTGAAAGACAGTGCAACAGCAAGCAGGTTTCAGGTGCATGGGCAAGCTAAGATCACAACAACAGATGGAGACTTTTTTGGTTCACCAGTTGTGTGGGAAGGTGCTGCAACGCTTGAGCTTCTTGATGATATAACGTTTGGTGCTAATGGTAAGTGGTCACTGGGTGGCACAACTGTTGTGATGGGTAATGGCCGTACGTGGGATCTTGCAGCTCCAGATGCAAACGACGAAGGTCTTGATCTCAATAGTAATGGTTTGTGGCTGAGTAATGTTTCTTTAATTGAAATGACAGGGTATAGCCTTTCAAACCCAGGTGACATCTATCTTTCTGACGTAACGCTAACCGATACATTAAGTAATTCAGTCAGAATTGTTGGTGATACGCTTGGCGCTGCTGGCTTGCAGTCTCCAGCACAGATATCACTCTCAGACCAAAAAACATTGTTTAGCGGTGACGTCACCTTTGATACTGGTGTGGTTATGGAGCTCCTTGCACCAACAACACTTGCAGGTGGTGTGGTGTGGTCTATTACCAAAGATTCTACGATCATTGGTAACGGCAATATGCTTGATCTGACAGATGCAACAGGTGCAGGCCTCTCTGTTGCCGCTTCAACAAAACTGAACTTGAGAGATATTATCTTGAAGGTTGATAGTTCAACCGTAATGACACTTGGGGCAAGTGCTGAGCTGAACTGGTCGAATGTAACACTTATCATTACCGATACGGTTTCATGGAGTGGGAACGGTAAGATTGTTGTTGATGGAAGCAGCACGATTATGACTGGTGCAAGCACCTTTACGCCACCAACAACCGGTAACCTTATTAACGATGTTACTTTGTGGTACGACACGCTTGGTGCAACCGATGCAAGTAATGTGTTGGGATCATGGGGCGGTACAGGTCAGCTCGCTGCAGTGAGTGCAAACTCTGAAACGGGTGATCTTACCTATACGCCTTCAAGTTACGATCTTGTAACATTTAAGTTCTTGTTCCCGGCAGAAGCTGGAGCAAACGGACGCCGAGCAATCTTTACCAACTCTTCACCGTTTGTCTTTGATGGGCACGGAAGAGGATTTATCATGGGTGATACGAGTGCTGTAGACACTGATGGTGCAAAGCGCCTTTTGAAAGCAAATACACATGTTTCAAACACGGTGACGCTCAAAGACATTATTCTTGATGGTGTATTGCATGAACACTTTGAAAGTAATAATGCTGTTGGTGCTTCAAACTTTATTTTTGGTGATGGTGCCCATATTCGCTTGCAGAAAGATGACACCCTTTCATCGACGTATACATTTAGAGATAGTGCGGCAGAGAAAACAATTATTGTTGACTTAAATGGCCACTCACTTGATCTCTTAGGTGGAGACCTTGATGTTGCACTGACATTGTCTTCAGATGTCATCATTAAAAATGGTCGTCTCACTGGCGTTCACGGTAACTGTCTTGGTGGTACGGATAGTAGTCATACAGGAACCATTCGCCTTCAAGATGTTGATGTATACCTTTCAGATAATGCAACTTTGAATTATGGCCATTTTGAGATAGCAGGGCATACGAGGTTCTTGGTTGGTGGTGATGCAACAGATAATGCTCATACTCTGACACTTGCAAACACTGCAACAGAGCTTCGTGTTCTTGAGGGTGCGACGATGACTGTTGGCACCGGTGTTACTTTTGCGTCGAAAGATACGGTTGATTTCTCTGATGGAACAGCATCAACCTACACCTTTGTTCTTGATGCAAACAGCTCAACACTTGAGCTTCTGGGTGGAAATATCACCTTTGATGCCGCGAATAAAACCATACGTAATGGTCGACTTGTTATCGACCACCTTTGTGAGTTCAGAGGAGACACCAAAGAGCTTACGCTTGGTGATGCAACGCAAGGTCTTGATATCCAGTTTATGCCAGGCGCAACGCTTGACGTTAAAAGTGGAACAATTAACTACGCAAACGCATCATAAGTACCATTGTTTTTACATGTGCCAAGAGTCCTTTCGGTTTACCGGAGGGACTCTTTTTTTTGTGGCACAAGAAGGTTGCGAAAAGGGCGCTGCACAGGGGCAAATGAGGCGATTTATGAATGTATTGACCTACGCAGATCGAGTTCTATAAACGTAGTACACGGTACTTCTCGGGCCTCCTGTTGATTGGAGTTGGGTGGGTACGATGTGTGTGTACGATAGATTGTGTTAATACATTCCCAATGAAGGAGGAATAGTTATGAAAAAGGGCTTACTGCTTGCCATGCTCGCGCTGCAGTGCGCAGGGACGTTGGTTCAGGCGAAGATTACATGCGGGAGTTACGACGCAGGATTTGTGCTTTCGGGAACAAGTGAGTTGACAGTTGGAACAATGGAGCTGACTGAGGGTATGATTCGTGATACCACAACAAGTGGTGACGCTGTATCGGGTACAATCACATGCTCTCGCGCAAATATCGAAATTGAAAAAGGTTCTACAAAAACAAAGATGCGCGTTGATGGTGAGTACACCGGCGGCGGGGCAATTGTTCTTGACGGAAACAATGATGTCCTTCGTATTGAGTCGGGTTTAGCACCAAGTACCATTACTATTGGTGATAGTTCAACAACAACAACCATCACAGCCCGCGTAGAAGGTATTGGTGATGTTGGTGGTGCCATTACTATCGGACAGCAGTATGACGATGACATTGACACAACACTTGAACTTAATCTTCATACACCTCTCTCGCAAAACATTGTATTTGATGCGGGAACAAACTTTCATGGAGAAGCAAACAAGGCAACATTAAAACTGTTGAGTGATTTGCAACTTGCCGATGGGGTAACACTTGTAACAACGGCAACAGGATCACCTCTTGCGCAGGCTGTAGTGAACTGTAATGGAAACATCTTTAGATTTGGTGGTACATATCTTGCATACGGCAACACAGCAGCAGAAGTTGAGTGGCAAGATGCAAGCATTGAGCTGAATGCAAAACTCCGCTTGGGTGGTGGTTCAACAGAAAAAGGTTGGAACTTTACTTCAGCAGGTGTCATTGATGGTAACAACAATGAGCTTGCAATCAATGCTTCAACAACAACTGTTTTAACCGCAGCATCTGATCTTATGCTGACAGATATCGATGTTACAGGTCTGCAGTCAGGTAACCTTTCAACAACAGGTACATTGTATCTGAGAAACGCTTCTCTCAAAGATAGCGGTAGCGCAGGGCACTTTAGAGTGGTTGGGCAGGCTGCAATAAGTTCAACAAATGGAGACCTCTTTGGATCAACAGATTCAAATGGTGTTGTAACATGGGGTTCTGCTGCAACGATTGAACTTCTTGACGATATCGTCTTTGGTAGCGATGGCTCATGGACCCTTGGTGGTGACATGGTTGTTCTTGGTAACGGTAAAACCGTAGACATGAATGCCGGTGTGATTGCTCAAAGCAGCAGTGATCTTTATCTCAGTGATGTTGTGCTTACAGGTCTGACAGCGGGAAGCATCACTCACTCAACAAAAGATTTGTATTGCTCAAAGGTAACCATTGCTGATGCATCTGGTAATGCGATCCGCATTAATGGAGACTTTGATGGTACTGCACAAGCACCAGCGCAAATGTCTCTTACATCAGGTAAGACATTAGTAAGTGATGATGTGACATTTAATAGCGGCGCAAACATTGAGTTGCTTTCAAATGTTACGTTTGCGGCAGGAACTGTGTGGTCACTTTCTTCGACAAACAACATGGTTATTAATGGTCATGGTAATGTTCTTGATCTTACGGCAGCAGGAGCTGGCTTCTCTGTCCCATCAAGCACATCTCTTAAATTGCGTAACCTTGTGTTGATCATTGATGCTGATTCAAAAGCAGATGGTATTGCTGGCCAGCTCGACCTAGCAGACGTTACCGTTATCTTGACAGGAAGCGCTGATTGGAGCAGTTCATCAGGTATCATCGTAGTGAACGGTCCAACAACAATTGTAACTGGTGGTAATATCTTTACACCTCCAACAAGCTCAATGGTTAATGAAGTGACCTTGTGGTTTGATACGATGAATACGCCAAACAAAGACAACATTAAAGAGTCTATTTGGAATACAAACACTGGTCGTATCGCAGCTGTTGTGAAAGGTGATACTGATAAGGGTGATGTGTGGGTCACAAGCACAGAAAATGAAATCAGCAGCATGTTCTTCCTTAACCCGCAGCATGATAGCATCGGTGGAAGATCGCTTAACTTTAATAACAACGCTGGCAGCAACTGGACCTTTAATGGGCATGGCCGCCATGTGATTTGTGGAAATACATCAGATTCAGATCTTGATGCAGCAGAAAAGCAGCTCTTTAAAGTGCATGATGGTTCTGGCGGAAACACCGGTACAGACGTTGTGACACTTTCTGAAGTGATTCTTGATGGTTTGATGTCAGAGCATTTTGAAGACATCACCAAGTTTAACTTTGGTAACGGTGCGATCATCAAGCTGCGTAAAGATGATGCGCTTGCAGGAGATTATGCGTTTGTCGATGGCGGTGGAGTTGCGCAAATCATTCTTGACCTTGGTGGAAACACGCTTGATTTGAATGGTAATAATATTGATGTTCTGTTCTCGAATGGATCGAGTAACCTCACTATTAAAAATGGTCGCCTGAAAGGTGTAACGGGAGGCTTGCTTGGTAAGGGTAACGCTGCAAATGTTGGTGATATTACGCTGCAAGATCTTGATATTGAATTAAGCGGTAACGCAACGCTTGAGGAAGGTAACTGGATTATTGCTGGTCATACTCGTGTGATGGTAAGTGGCGGTGCGATTGCTCGTACGCTTTCTGTTGCCGACCATGATACAGATCTTATCGATCTGACCGTTGCAGCTGGTGGCACATTGACGCTTTGCAATGGTGTAACGCTTGCTGTTCTTAACAACACACCATATGTAGAGGCTACAGCAACAACACACAGCTTTGTGTTGGCAGCAAACAGTTCAACACTTGAGTTGATCGGTGGGCACCTCAGCTTTACTGCTGCACCAAAAACAATCCGTAAAGGACGCATGATTGTTGATCACATCTGTGAGGTTGATGCAACAGGCTTTGCACTCACACTTGGTGATGCCTCAAATGCAGATGAAGCACTTGATATTCAGTTGAAACCAGGTGCACAAATCAAAGTTACTGGTGGTACTGTTCTCTACGGTAACAGCAACTAATCGGTATAAAAACATACCTTGTTTTAAGAGCTCCAGAGGAATCTGGGGCTCTTTTTTTTTAAAGCAGTTTAAGATGCCGAAAAGGTGCTGCACAGGGGCAAATGAAGCGATTTATGAATGTATTGACCTACGCAGATCGAGTTCTATAAACGTAGTACACGGTACTTCTCGGGCCTCCTGTTGATTGGAGTTGGGTGGGTACGATGTGTGTGTACGATAGATTGTGTTAATACATTCCCAATGAAGGAGGAATAGTTATGAAAAAGGGCTTACTGCTTGCCATGCTCGCGCTGCAGTGCGCAGGGACGATGGTGCAGGCTGGTATCAAGTTTGGTAGCCGTCAAGCAGGCTTTGTTGTTAGTTCTGGCACGCTTGCTGCGGGCACAAACAAGCTGACACTTACTGATGGTATGGTTCGTAATACGGGTGGAACAGTAACCGGAACATTTACATGTGATGGCGCCAATATTGAAATTGATAATGCGTCTACTCATACAAAATTTAGAACCGACGGTGTGTACGATCCAGATAGCAGCAATAAGATAACGCTTGATGCTACCGGTGATGTGTTACGCATGGATGGTGGTGAAACACCAGGTGCAGTGACAATTGGTAAGAGTTCTGCATCAGTGACAGCGCGTATCGTTGGTCATGGTGATTTTGGTGGTGTAATAACCATTGGAACTATGACAGGAACGAACGATATCGATGCAACGCTTGAGATGGATTTTCAAAACCCTATTTCACAAAACATCGTTTTTGATGCCGGTATCGGTGAAGACAACGTTGGCAACACCGCAACGTTAAAACTCTTAAATGATTTGCAGCTTGCAGATGGCATAGAGCTTGAAACAACATCAACAACAAACTCAAAAGCAAAAGCTGTTATTAATGGTAATAACAGAGTATTCAGCTTTGGTGGCACCGATTTGACGCTTTCAAACACACAAGCTGAAATTGAGTGGCAAGATGCGAGCATTGAGTTGAATGCAAAGCTTACGCTTGGTAGTGGATCAACAGAGAAAGGTTGGAACTTTACCTCAGGCGCCATTATTAATGGTAATGCAAATGAGCTTGCAATCAATGCTTCAACAACAACTGTTCTGACAGCAGCATCTGATCTTATGTTGACAGATATCGATGTCACAGGATTGCAATCAGGTAACCTCTCAACTACAGGTACATTGTATTTGAGAGATGCTTCTCTCAAAGATAGCGCAGGGAACGGACACTTTAGAGTTGTTGGTCAGGCTGCAATCAGCTCAACCAATGGTGACCTTTTTGGTGTAACAAGCTCAAGTGGTGCCGTAACATGGGGTTCAGTTGCCGCAATTGAGTTGCTCGATGACCTTACATTCGGTGAGCATGGTAAGTGGACACTGGGCGGTGCAATGACCGTTTTTGGTAACGGCAAAACAGTTGACCTTCAGGCACAAGATGGAGCGGGTGAAGGTATCATAATGCAGCACTACCCATTGTACTTGAACAATGTTTCGCTCGTCGGTTTGACAGACAATAGCTTGAGCAACACAAGCTCTGAGGCTGATCTGTATTGTTCAGATGTAATGTTTGCAGATACATCTGGAAATGCTCTTCGCATTACAGGTGACCTTGAGGGAGCAGCACAAGATCCTGCGCAAGTATCTCTCACAACACAAAAAACATTTGTAAGTGGCGATGTAACATTTGATTCAGGTGCTGTTGTTGAGCTTCTCTCAACCGTAACACTTGGCTCAGGTGTTGTATGGACCTTCAATGACAATGCAACAATAATCGGTAACGGAAACATCCTTGATCTTCGTGGCGCATCAAGTGCTGGTATTTCTGTTGCAAGCGGAAAAACACTTAAGATTCGCAGCGCATTGGTCATGATTGATGATTCAACGTTGGCAACAGGTATTTCAGGAACACTTGATTTGTCTGACGTCACACTCGTTGTTTCTGCTGATGCAGATTGGTCAAGTTCAAGTGGTATTATTGATGTAACTGGTGCAACAACAATTGTAACTGGTGGGTATACCTTTACACCGCCATCATCATCAACGGTAAGTAATGCTACATTGTGGTATGACACAATGACAGCACCAAATACCAACAACATTGTTGAAGCAAACTGGACAACAGGAAACGCTGGTCGCATTGCACACGCTGTTCAAGGTGATACAAACATTGGTGATGTAACAATGAGCAGCTCAAGTAATGAAATCAGTGACTCATTCTTCTTATATCCAAACGACACGGCAAACCTTCTTGGTCGCTATGCGATCTTTGATACAACATCAACATTTACGGTTGATGGCCACGGTCGTTCTTTGATCTTGGGAGACACATCAAATGTTACGGCGGCAGAAGGACAATTGATGTCTGTGCAGGGTGCAAACAAGGTTAAGTTGACACACATTGTTCTTGATGGTGTTGATAGCAGCCACTTTGTAAGTAACAGTACTGCAGGGGCAAGCCTCTTTGAATTCTGTAATGGTACACAGTTGAAACTTAAAGCTGATGACACACTATCAACAAGCTATGCATTTGTTGATAACGGTGAAGCCGATTCACAAATGGTGCTTGATTTGAATGGTAAGACGCTTGATCTTGGTGTTCATTGCTTTGATATTAATCTTGCGCACACAGGCAGTGTTATGACGATCAAAAATGGTCGACTGAAAGGTGTAACACGCACCAAGCTTGGTGGTGCTGCAACATCACACGTTGGAACCGTTGTGCTTCAAGATGTTGTTGTAGAGCTAGATGATCTTCATTTAACAAAAGATGGTGCTCTTACTCTTGATAATGGTAACTGGAAGATTGCTGGCGATACACAGTTTGTACTTGGCGGCACATCTCTTGCAGCAACCGTTGAGTTGAAAAATGCAACGATTGCAACAAGCATGACAATTGCGCAAGGCGCTCGTATGACAGTTGGCATTGGTGTGACGTACATTCACTCAGAAACAGCTGCAGATACATTTGTTATGGAATCTGATAGTTCAACCTTATTCCTTGATGGTGGTAACTTTACTTCATCAGCAGGAAGTCAAACGATGAAGAATGGTCGATTGATCATTGATCACATCAGTGCGTTTGATGCAACAGGACAAACTCTTACGCTTGGTGATGGTACTGACGCGCTTGATATCCACCTTATGCCGGGTGCGCAAATCAAAGCGGTTGGCGGTAATATCACGTACGGCAACACGCAATAAAGCGAGTTTCTCTCTTTCAAAAAAAGGGCTCCAGTCGGAGCCCTTTTTTGTTGTCTATCTCACAATTCAAAGATTCTTAAAAAGGCGCTGCACAGGGGCAAATGAAGCGATTTATGAATGTATTGACCTACGCAGATCGAGTTCTATAAACGTAGTACACGGTACTTCTCGGGCCTCCTGTTGATTGGAGTTGGGTGGGTACGATGTGTGTGTACGATAGATTGTGTTAATACATTCCCAATGAAGGAGGAATAGTTATGAAAAAGGGCTTACTGCTTGCCATGCTCGCGCTGCAGTGCGCAGGGACGATGGTGCAAGCTTCGGTAACATGTGGAAGCCGTGAAGCAGGCTTTGTTGTAAGTGGTGGAACCCTTGATGTTTCTACCAACGGTTTGTCTCTTACCAATGGTTTGATTCGTGATACAACCTCTGGCAACACCGGCTTGAGTGGAACAGTTACCTGTGATAGCGCAGTTATTGAGCGAGAAGGCGGTTCAGTAAACACTTCAATGCTTGTTGATGGAAGCTACGTTGGTGGTGGTGCTATCACACTAACGACAGATAATCATGTTCTTTACATGAATGGTGGTACAACACCAAGCACGGTAAAAGTAAACAGTGGATCAGGAAGCACAGTAACAGGATTTATTAAAGGGCATGGTGACTTTGGTGGAGACATTACCATCGGATCTGCAAGTGCTACAAATGCTTCTCATGCAACATTGAAAATGGATGTTTCAAGCACCGTAACCCGCGATATTATTTTTGACGCAGGTTCAGGGGCAGGTAACACAGCAACACTTGAACTTTTAAGTGATCTGCAGCTTGGTGATGATGCAACCTTTGATGTTATAAGCTCAAGTGCTGCAATTAAAACAGAAGGCAACACAGTTCGTTTTGGTGGTGCAGACCTTGTATATTCAAACGAAACTGCAGGTATTACATGGAGTGACACCTCAGGGCGATCAAGCATTGAGTTGAATGCAAAATTTACCTTGGGAAGTTCTTCAAATGAGCAAGGCTGGATATTCTCATCTGATGCAGAAATTGTTGGTAACGACAATGAGCTTGCTCTTGGCGCAGACGGAACAACCGTTTTGACAGCATCAAGTGACTTGTATCTTACAGATGTAAATGTAACTGGTATTCAAGCAAGTAACCTTTCTCTTACCGGTTCACTTTTCTTAAGAAACGCTTCGATAAAAGATAGCAGCGGCGCTGGGCACTTTAAGGTGCATGGAGAAGCTGAAGTTAGCGCATCAACAGGTGACTTCTTTGGTGCAACGGTAACGTGGGCATCGGCACCAACAATCGAGTTGCTTGATACGATGACATTTGGCGCAAGTGGCTTGTGGACATTGCCATCAGGAACCATTCTGATTGGTAATGGTAATGTTATTGATATGCAAGGATGTGCTTCGGGCAAAGGCTTTGACTTCAACGGTGATGTGTATGCAAGTGGCGTAACTTTTGCTGGCTTGCAGGCAACATCTGGTTTTGCTGATGCTGGTGTGATGTACCTATCTGATGTAACGCTTTCAGATACAATGGCAAGTGCTATTCGTATTAGCGGCGACCTTGAAGGATCAGATCAGGGCCCTGCGCAAGTAACGATGACAGATGCTAAAACACCATTTACAGGTTCTGTGACATTTAACTCAGGCGCAACAGTAGAGATGCTTTCTACCGTGATTCTTGAACATAATGTTCTCTGGAATGTTGAAGACAATGTTACCTTGCTTGGTAACGGTAACATTGTTGACCTTTCAACACACAATGGAGCAGGGTTCACCATCGCAGCAGGTAAAACTCTTAAAATTCGTGATGCGATCTTGCTTGTTGATTCAGGTTCTACCATGACATTTGATAACGCAAGCAGCACGCTTGATCTTGCAAATGTTACGATTGTTCTGAAAGGTTCAAATGTTGACTGGACGCAGGCAACAGCTTCATTCGGACAGATGGCTATCAATGGTCCAACAACGATCATCACAGGGCAATACACCTTTACACCTCCTGCAACAAGTTCTTCAGTGAACTCTAACAATGTGAATAACACCACATTGTGGTACGACACACTTGAGCATCCAGACCTTAACAACATTGTTGAAGAGAAATGGACAACAAGCACTGGTCGTATTGCAACGGTTGTACAAAGCGACACGAACAAAGGTGATATCAACGTAAGCAACTCATTCCCTCAAATCGGCAGCAGTGCTTTCTTGAATCCAAACGATGGCAACGTTGTTGGTCGCTACTTGCTTGTTGATAACAGCACAGCGGTTGTTACCTTTAATGGGCATGGTCGCTCTCTGATTATGGGAGACACCTCTGCAACAAGTGGTGCAGACCAGCAGTTGATTAAAGATCAGGTTGCAACAAGCTCTGGGTATAACATTACGCTTAAGCATGTCATGCTTGATGGTCTGAAGTACGAGCACTTCAAGACACCAGGTAAGTTTATTTTTGGTGATGGTGCCCATATCAGATTGCAAGAGGACGATACGATTTCAACATCGTATAGCGTGCAAGATGGTGGCGCTGCATCAACAATTATTTTCGACCTGAACGGTAAGACGCTTGATCTTGGCGCAGGTGGTTTTGAGGTGTTGTTAACGCATGCTTCAAGTAACTTCTTGATTAAAAACGGTCGTATTAAAGATGCAACAGGCGACTTGCTTGATGGTAATAACTCATCACATGTTGGAACAATTACACTTCAAGATGTTGCAGTTGAGCTTTCAGGTGACTTGAACCTTAACTACGGTAAGTTTGTTATTAAAGGTGATACAACATTCTTCGTTGGTGGTGACGGAGCAGTTGGAAGAAGCATCGTATTCGATGATGGCGCAACCAGCTTTACTATTGCAGCAGGTGCAACATTGACCTTAGAAAACGGTGTGACATTTGATCACAACAAGACAACAGCGAATACATTCTTGTTCGGTGACCAGTCAGCAACATTGCGACTTGTTGGTGCAAACATGGATCTTGCTGCAACAGCAGACGGTGATGACCTGCAAACAGGTCGATTAATTCTTGATCACATCTGTACCTTTACAGCAAGTTCAAATTCTAATTTCACCTACAACCTTGGACCAGATCTTGATATTCACCTTATGCCAGGTGCGCAATTTAAGATTGAAGGTTACGGTAAGATTGCATACGCAAACGCATCGTAAGTATTACACAGCGATACAAGAAGAGCCGACGGGAAAGTCCCCGTCGGCTCTTTTTTTTTCTTGGCATGCAATCTGCTTGCTTATTTCCTTTCTGAGTCATATGTTGCGCGCCCTTGCATCTGATTGAGGTGCAAGAAGTACTTTGTATATGAAATTAATAGCAAGAAGGGGGTATGATGAACACTTGTAGAGTAGTTGTAGCAACACTGATGATCGGTTCAATGTGTAGTTTGTTTCTGCGGGCAGCAGAAGAGGGAAGTCCTGGGCGGGTTGTCGATACAGAGGCAGAAGATCGGTGCCTCGCGGTGTTTGAAGAGGTTGCATGTGATGACGCAACAAAGCGTAGTAAATGCTTGAGAGGTGAAGGATCTCTTGTAGGTGCCTATGACGTTTTTGATAAAGGAGCTCAGATTATTGAAGAGCTTGATCTTGGGGGAGAGGAACTTGATCTTAATGGGTGTGGATTTCGAGTGAACCTGTCAAATGATAAGAGTGTGTTTGTCATAAAAAATGGGACTTTAAGAGGAGTTGAAGGGCATCTGCTCGATGGTGAAATGGCGGATCACTGTGGTTCAATTGTCTTAGAGGATGTGAGGCTCTTGCTTTCAAATCGTGTCATATTTGCTGTAGGGAAGTACAGCATAGAGGGCGCGGTTGCACTGAATTTTGCGGCGTCTGCTGGAGGTCCTGCAGGTGCAGGTGGAGGAGCTGGAGCGGGAGCTGTAGATAAACGAATAACGATTGCTTCTACTGCTGGAGTGTTTACGATAGCAGATGATGCAAAACTCACTATTGGCAGCGATTTGACGCTTGATTGTGATTCTACCAAAGAAAGAGTTATTGTTTTTTGCAACGAGCAATCAGAGCTTGTCTTGGAAAATGCAAAGCTTGATGTGGAAGATGCCACACATGCAACTCCTCGTTTAGAAGGTGGGATACTGACGATTAGTGGGGATTGTGTCTTATCTACGGATGACGAAAGGATATTACTTTTAGGTCCAAATCTGACTATGAGGATGTCGACTGAATCTAATTTTTTGATTCTTAAAGGCGGTGCTATGGTGGCATGACGCATCGTAAGTATTACACAGCGATACAAGAAGAGCCGACGGGAAAGTCCCCGTCGGCTCTTTTTTTTTCTTGGCATGCAATCTGCTTGCCCTTTGAATATTTTTATTTCTACTCTCCGCGCCTGCTATAAAAGTTCCCTGTTTTTTACTATGGAGAGAGTCTATGAAATGTCGACAAGTTGCGGTCAAAGGTCTGTTGTTAAGCGTCGTATGCTTTTCCTTGCAGGCAAGCTTATCGTTAGGGAGTCGTGATGCCGGCTTTGTTATGGATGGAGCTGATCTGAATATCACTGCAACAACGATGAACTTAGTCGACGGGTCTCTTGAGTTTGGCCACACCGATGACTACTGCTTTGGAACGGTTGCAGCAACACGATCGCATATTAAGGTTGATAGTTATGCAGGGGGAGGAGATGGGTATCTCTCATGCTATTTAACCGGCGACTATGATGTAAGCACAGGAGCAATAGCGCTCAACACAGACGAAGACATTCTCAGACTTGAGGGTGGGAAAACATTAAGTACTGTTACATGCAGCGGTGGCTCTGCAACGTCAACAACAATTGAGGGGACAGGTACCTTTGGTGGCAACATCTCAATTGCAGCCAACTCAACACTAAATCTTAAGCTGCAAACGCCACTTAATGTAGATATTAATAACGGCACAACGGGGAGCACAGGCACACTTGTACTGCAAAGTGATCTCGAGTTTATGGACGGAAAAGGATTTACCGGCAAGGGTGGTACCGTTAACTTTAATAACTATCGCATGATTCTTGGCAGTGCTGCACAAACGTGGGTTGATAACAATCAAACATGGCAAGATCCTGCCGTTGCCCTTAATGCTGACGTCAGTATTCCTGCAGGTTGCCGGATTACTGTTGGCACAAATGGTGTTCTGAATGGTAATGGGCATAAAATCTCATTTCTTACCGAAGAAGAGGACTCAGGGAGTTTTTCAATCGCGGCGGGCAAATCATTTACGATTGCTGATGCAACGTTAACAACGCTTACTGATGCCTGCCTTTCTTTGGGGAGCGGAAGCTCTTTATATCTTTCAAATGTATTGCTTGAGGATGAAGGATTGGTTGGGGTTATACGTGTGAATAATTCGGCACAAATTACTGCAACCGATGGAGCTTTTTTCTCATCACCTGTTTTTTGGAAATCGATTGTGTATATGGACATCATTAAAGATGTCACGCTCAGTTCGTCATGGACCTTTGATGATATTGCAACGATTGACGGTGGTGGTCGCATGATCAACCTCAAGTCTGGAACGATATACGCCCTTGGCGATTCCGATTGGATTTTTGTTTCGAATACTGTTTTCTCAGACCTCGTTGCAAATAGTTTTGGTACGGCAAATATGAATTTTTACCTCAGTAATGTGACGATGGTTGATGATGCAAGCTCAGATGCGATTCGTGTGGTAGGAAGCACCGAGCCTGATGTGCAAGTACCTGCAAAGATGGTGCCGGCAACAGGCGGTAATATTTTTGACTCACAGGTGACCTGGTCAGATGGTGCAAAGATTGAGCTCCTTTCAAATGTGACGTTTGGCGCTAGTGGCCATTGGATTTTCGGGAACACAAGCAATGTTGATGGGAACGGTAACCTGTTTGATGTTTCTGCATCAACCGGAACAGCGATCACCATTCCAACACAAAAAACACTGAAGCTGAGTAATATGGTTCTGAAGGGCTGGGGGACTGATGCAAACCCTGATACCGACGGAGAGGTTGTCTATTCTGGAGGGCAAGGGACGCTTGAGCTGAGTAACGTGACAGTGATTCTTAATGGCGATGTAACGCTTGGTGTGAATGAAAAAGTTGTCATTAACGGACCAGTTACTTTTGTGACAGGCAAGTATACGTTTGATGCGTCTTTATCAGGTACAAGTAACCAGGTGAACGGTGTCACTGTGTGGTTTGATACGCTTGGAGAGCCAAGTACAAATAACGTTAACCTTGGAGATTTTGCGGGCGGTGGCCGTATTTCTGCGCAGCAGTCAGCGCCATTCTCAACACTTTCGTTTGCCGATGCAACTGAGTACCTCTCGCAATCAGAAACACTCTACTACGCAACAACAAGCACTGTTGATGGTTCTGAGATTTCAGGGCGTCAGGTGATTTTTGATACCTACACACGTGGTGGTGAAATTATCTTAGATGGTGAGGGGAGAGCTTTTATCTTGGGGCAAAAGCCTGCAAGTGCAGCAACAAATTACAACTTGTTTGAATTCACTTCTAACTCAACAAACGATTCAAATGATAGTAATGCTCACTTTAAAAACATCTTGATTGATGGCTTCCAGCAAGAAGCGTTTGCCAGTGGAGACGGGAGTGCGAACGGTGATCTGACCTGGTATAAATTTGGAAACAAAACAACCTTGCGTTTACAAGAAGACGAGGTTTTGACATCAACGATCGAAGCGGCATTTACGGCGAATGATCAAACAATGGTTATTGATTTGAATGGTCATACAATTGATATGTCAAGCACATCTGGCAAAGTAGTAATTACCGGTGATTATAACAGTACGGTGATTATTAAGAACGGCCGCATTACCGGAGTATCTGGATTTGATACCACCTTTAGCGGACCAAGTTCTCCAACAAATGCACCAACATTCCGCTTTCAAGATGTGCATATGGTTCTTTCCGCGAACACACGATTTGCCAATGCGAAGTTCTCCTTTAAAGGCAATTGCACAATCTCTGGTGGAAGCTCTTCTGCGGGTTATGAGCTATCAAACAGCTCGGCAAAAAATATGCTTGTGATGGCAGGATCGATGCTGACGCTTGAAAATGGTGTGACCTATAAGGTTGCTTCTTCGCATACGATTGATCTTGCAGACAGTGCAGCAACATTGAGTTTGGTTGGAGCCACGCTTGATTACTCTGCAAGCACTGGTCAGTCACTGACTGTCGGTTCGCTTCGTGTCGATTATAAGAGTACGCTGAAGGGGCCGGTAACACTTGGCGGCGCAGGGGCGAGTGACCTTGATATCGACTTTATGCCAGGTGCGACAATCGATATTGATAGTGGCGTTGTTACCTATGGTAACGCCTCATAAGTTTTTACCGGTTTGTAAAACTTTTATAAACAGCAAGAGAAAATCGGCACGCAAAAGTCCTTTTACGTAAGGCTTTTGCGTGCCATTTTTTTGCACTACTTGTTTTTTAAAAATACCACATTCTACGATCCGCTTTGTCTGGGACGGACATTTTTCTTAATGTTTTCATATACGGGAGGGCGTATGAATAGTCGTGTAGTTGCCATACTGGGTATGGTGTTAGCAGTCTCTTGTGCTGCAGTGCGAGCTGGCTTTACGACAGGAAGTAGGGATGCTGGATTTGTGCTTGATGGTGGAGGCTTAACGCTTTCAAATAATCTCGCACTTACTGATGGAGCACTTCGCTTTACACAAACAGATGATGCTTATTCAGGAACGGTGCAAGCAAAGCGATCGCGCATTCAAGTTGATGACGGATCAAACCATGTCGAGATGTATCTTACCGGAAAATATAACACCAACACGGGTGCGATAACGCTTGATACAAATAACGATATTCTCAGGCTTGATTCAGGACAAACGCTGACCACTGCAACGGCGGTTACGTGCAGCGCTGCCTCAACAACAATTGAAGGGACAGGGCGTTTTGGTGGAAAGATCTCAGTTGATTCAGCAAAAGATCTTAATCTTAAGATGCAAACTCCATTAAATGTTGCTATTAGCAATTCGGGGACGCTCATTTTGCAAGACGATCTCCACTTTATGGATGGAAAAGGATTTGATACCTACGGTGGAACGATCAGTTTTAATAACTACCAAATGATTCTTGGTGGTGATGAGCTTACCTGGGTGACAAACACACAAACGTGGCACGACCCATCGGTTGTGATTAATGCCGACTTAAATCTAGATAAAGATACAAACATTGCCATAGCGTCAAGTGGGACCGTCGAGGGAAACGGAAACAGAATTGTATTTGAGTATGGATCATCAAAGTCTGGTCACTTTACATTGGCAGATAGTACAAGTCTGACGATTGCAAATGCAACCTTGAACAACTTAAGTGAAAAATCTTTAGTTATGGGGAGTGGAAGCTCTTTGTATCTTTCAGATGTGTTGCTTGAAGATAAGGCTGGTAAGGGGACAATTCATGTGGCAAACCTTGCACAAGTCACGCCAACAGACGGCAGATTCTTTGCATCGCCGGTATCGTGGGACTCGAGAGCAAAAGTTGAAGTCATTGATGATATTACACTTGCTACGACATGGACAATTGACAATGACATGATTCTGTCAGGTAACGGCAGAATGATCAACATGAGTGCTGGTAGCTTTGCTACTGATAATGCTGATGGCGATGACTACTTCCTTTCAGATGTCATTCTCTCAGAGTTAGTTGAAGGTAGTTTTGCGACAGATGGTATGGTTTTTTACCTCAGTAACGTGACCATGATTGATAATGCAAGTGCAGATGCTATTCGTGTGGTAGGAAGCACCGAGCCTGATGTGCAAGCTCCTGCAAAAATGGTGCCCGCAACAGGCGGTAATATTTTTGACTCACAGGTGACCTGGTCAGATGGTGCTAAGATTGAATTGCTTTCAAATGTCGCGTTTGGTGCAAGTGGGCACTGGGTTTTTAGTGATGCAAGTAATGTTGATGGAAACGGTAATCTCTTTGATGTTTCTGCTTCAACAGGAACGGCAATCACCATTCCAACGAAAAAGTCTCTCAAGCTGAGCAACATGGTGCTCAAGGGCTGGGGGACTGATGCAAACCCCGATACCGATGGAGAAATTGTGTATTCTGGAGGGCAGGGAACGCTAGAACTGAGTAATGTAACGGTGATTCTTAATGGCGATGTAACGCTTGGTGTGAATGAAAAAGTTGTCATTAATGGACCGGTTACCTTTGTGACAGGCAAATATACATTTGATGCTTCTGCCTCAGGGACAAGTAACCAGGTGAACGGTGTTACTGTGTGGTTTGATACGCTTGGAGAACCAAGTACAAATAACGTTAACCTTGGAGATTTTGCGGGCGGCGGACGTATTTCTGCACAGCAATCAGCACCGTTCTCAACACTTTCGTTTGCCGATGCAATCGAGTACCTCTCGCAATCAGAATCACTCTACTACGCAACAGATAGCACCGTTGATGGTTCTGAGATCGCAGGGCGTCATGTAATTTTTGATACCTACACACGCGGTGGTGAAATCATCTTAGATGGTGAAGGTCGTGCGTTTATCTTGGGGCAAAAGCCTGCAAGTGCAACAGACAACTACAACTTGTTTGAATTCACTTCTAACTCAACAAACGATTCAAATGATAGTAATGCTCACTTTAAAAACATCTTGATTGACGGTTTTCAGCAAGAAGCGTTTGCCAGTGGAGAAGGTAGCGCGAACGGTGATTTGACTTGGTACAAATTTGGAAACAAAACAACCTTGCGTTTGCAAGAAGACGAGGTTTTGACATCAACGATCGAAGCGGCATTTACGGCGAATGATCAAACAATGGTTATTGATTTGAATGGTCATACAATTGATATGTCAAGCACGTCTGGCAAAGTGGTCATTACCGGTGACTATAACAGCACGGTTATTATTAAGAACGGCCGCATTACCGGAGTATCTGGATTTGATACCACCTTTAGTGGGCCAAGTTCTCCGACAAATGCACCAACATTCCGCTTCCAAGATGTGCATATGGTTCTTTCCGCCAACACACGATTTGCCAATGCAAAGTTCTCCTTTAAAGGAAATTGTACAATCTCTGGAGGTAGTTCTTCTACGGGTTATGAACTGTCAAACAGCTCAGCAAAAGACATGCTCGTGATGGCAGGATCGATGCTGACGCTTGAAAATGGTGTGACCTATAAAGTTGCTTCTTCGCATACGATTGATCTAGCAGATAGTGCAGCAACATTGAGCTTGGTTGGAGCCACACTTGATTACTCTGCAAGCACCGGTCAGTCACTAACCGTCGGTTCGCTTCGTGTCGATTATAAGAGCACGCTGAAAGGGCCGGTAACGCTTGGTGGTGCAGGTGCTGCAGCACTGGATATCGACTTTATGCCAGGTGCGACAATCGATGTTGAAAGCGGTGTTGTTACCTACGGCAACGCATCATAAAAATTTCTCCTTTCTACACACACAAATCTCGGCCCGCTGCAAAGCGGGTCGTTTTTTATTCCATTGACTTAAATGAAGGGCTTTTTCTAAAAAAGCAGGTGAAGAAACTTTCACCACTCTGTTTCGAAAAGGGCTACGATGCGTAAAATTTGTATGATCATGTTTGTGTTATTTTGTTCATCACTTCATGCAAAAATGAATATGAATAATGGTTCCTCAATTCAGGTAGGAGATGGCGCAACACTTGAGGTAATAAACACGCTTGATGTTGCAAACGGTGGCTCGCTTATCAAGGTTGGTAGCGGGGCGATTGAAGGCGGCGACGTTGTCTTTGATGGCGGTAAGTTTGTAGAGAATGGTGTTGAAACTGAGATCTCAGGGCTCTTTGATCCAGACACCGGAAATGTTGTACTGAATGGTGATAAAACCGTAACCCTTGCAAGTGGTAGTTTGATTGCAGGTGTAACCGTAAGTGGGACAGGAAACGTTTTACAAGGTGTCGGTTTGCCAGGGAATTCAGTAACGCTTGCTGATCAAAACACAGCTTTATCGGTTGGCTTACAATCTGAACTCGACCAAAATATTGTGCTTAATGGAGGGAGCGTTACGCTTCTTGAAGACCTTGTATTTACAAACGGATCGTTTGTAAGTGGCAACGGTGTTGTTTCAGGAGATGGGCGTCAGCTGACGGCAAGTTCTCAGGCGTTTAGCTCCGCACAAGTTTTGACATATGACGACAATACGCATGTTGCTCTTCGTGCGCCATTGACGCTTGCGTCGGGTGGTTTATGGACTTTTAAAGACAACACATCTTTTAACGGAAACGGTACAAGCTCTGATCTAAAAGACGGTGGCATTGCGGTGGGGACGGGTGCAACGCTTGCGCTTTCGAGTATGCACCTTGCCAATGTTGTTCCAACATCATTGCAGTATGGTGATACGTCATCACAAATGAATCTTTCTGATGTCACACTCTCTTTGAGCGGATCGATAACGATGACAAAGGGGAAGTGGTACGTTGAGGGAGACACAACGCTGATGCTTGGTGGCAGTGAGTTGCGGCTGACCTCAGATAGTCATCTGACTGTTGATGGTGCAACAGTGTGGTATGCCTCTGATACAAACTTTGATTTTTATCTTCAAAACGTTAACAACATTACCTTGATCAATGACGGCGCGATTAAGAGTTTGAATGCTGCAGGTGTTGCGGCAAATCCACTTGTGCTTACGCAAGATACACAATTCTCCACACACTATGATGTTGATAACGCTCGTCAGTGGTCGTACGACTTTTCAATCAACAACACAATAGATGCCGACTTTACGGGGCACACCGTTCGTTTTGCAAATATCACCTCACAGATGCTTAAAGTAGGGGAGATTGGTGTTGCCGGTGATGCGACCATTTCTAATGTGGTACTGGAAGCTTTCTCTCCACAAACGGTTACTGTTGCAACGGGGTCGACGTTGACTTTTGCCGGAGGGACTCGTGTTGAGCTTGCGAAAAATGAGCAGGCAACAATTGATCTTGTGTTTGCAGGTTCGGCCGTACTCGATGGAAAAAATCATGAGCTTGATCTTGCGCAGAAAGCAATCAAGGTTGCGTCGGGTGGAACACTGACACTCAAAAACATAACGATTACCGGAGTCACAGGGACAAATATTTCATGTGACGATGATACCGCATCAATTATCTATGAAAACGTAACGCTTGTGCAAAGTGGTAATGCTTCGTTTGCAAAGGGCTCATTTCAAGTAACAAAGCATCTTACGTTGCAGGGGAAATATACCTACAGCTACACCTCAGACCAGGTAAGTACGATTGCAGCAAATGCACGCATGGTTGTCGGTGAGGATGAAACATTATTCTACGCACCTACGTCGGGTGGCAGCGACAAACTTGTATGCGCTGCAACAACATCACATCTTTCTTTTCTCGATGCAACGCTCAAGGTCCATGAAGAAGGTCTTTCGTTAGGCGCGGGGCGCATCAACTTTGATGGAGAAAGTTTTATCGACAGTTTGGCAACAGCTTCTTCTGGTGCGATGCATATAAATGGTGCTGTTGTGACAGTGCGTCGAGGAGCACATCTGTCTCTGCGTAGTGGTCATGTGAAATATACAAGTGGAACACTCTCATTTGGAAGCAAGGATGCTCGCTTTACCGTTGATCCTTCGACAACGCTTACAGTTGCTGATGACACCTCACTTGTTATTACCGGAACACTTGAGAAGAAAACGGGAGGTGTTTTAAAGCATGGGAATGGTGCGAGCAGGATTACATGGGATGATGCATGCTTTATTAATGAAGGGATTGCAGCACAGCTCACCTGCGATTATAGCCCAGGAACAAGCACGTTTTTGCTTGAGGGTAACGAGCGAGCGCATTTGTCAGCAGGGATTCACGTTGCTGGCATCACCATTTCAGGCAGTGGCAACACCGTGCTTGGCCAGCCAAATATTGAAAGCGACATTGTACTTGCCGATGCCAATGCAGCCGTAACGCTTGGCTTGCAAAGTGAGCTTGATCACAACGTGGTACTCAATAGCGGCTCACTGATGCTTTCTGAGGACCTTGTGTTTGCCGACGGAAATTTTGTGAGTGGCAGCGGTAGTGTAAACACCAACAAGCGTGCACTGGTTACTGGTAGAGAAAAACTGACCGCATCATCACCACTCACCTTTGCAAGCACATCTAATGTTGTCTGCAACGGGCCAGTAGCACTGACAGATACCTGGACGTGTGTGGGCGCTGTTTCAATACAAGGTAACAACAACGTGTTTGATGTTTCACAGGGCGCACTCTCTCTTGCAAACGCAAGTGATGTACTCACACTCGTTGATGTGCAGATGCCGCAAGTTATGCAGAGTTCGCTGGTATTTGGGCATGCAGATGCAAAACTCAAACTTTCTGGCAGCAAGCTACAGTTTGCACAAGACGTGAGCATTGCTGGTGTGGTTGAAGTGGTCGGTGATACCGTCTTTGTACTTGATGAACACAGCCTTACGTTTGCCAACGGATCGAAGTTGATAGTTGATGCGGCAACGTTGTGGTACGACAGTAAAGGTGTTGATTTCTACACTGAAAATAAAGATCTCATCGAGTTGAAAAATGGTGGCTCGATTAAGCAAGTGGGTAGCGATAGTGCCGGTCTGACCGTCTCTTCAGCCTTGCACTTGGTAAACGATTATCACGTTGATGCGAGTAACAAATTTGTCGCAACATTTAGTGCAAACGATGCGTCATACACCATCGATGCAGGAGGCCATGCACTCACCTTTGCGCACGCCGCAAGTGAAATGATGGTGGTCGGTGATGAATACACCGGCACGAAGCTAACGCTTGAAAATATGGTGATACAAAACTTTGCACCGCGGTATGTCACCGTGAAGACTGGTTCATCCCTCATTTACGGCGATGGCACACGCCTTGTTATGAGTAAAGATGAGGGCGGCACCTTTGTAATGACAACGAATGATGCGGTGGTGCTTGATGGTAAAGGCTACTGCCTCGATATGGCAAACGGTGTGATTACCGTAGCGGCTGGCAGCACATTGACGTTGAAAAACGTGCATCTGCAAAACATGGCAACAGGCAAGATTGTTCTGAGCGATGCGACCAGTAAGGTTATTTTTGAAAATGTGGTGTTTGAGCAAAGCGGAACATTTGTATGGAGCCAAGGTTCTTACGAAGTGAGCAAGCAGCTTACACTTCTTGGTGGGCACACCTTCTCATACACCTCCGATCAAATCAGTACGATCCGAGCAAACAGTACGTTGTATGCAGAGCGTGAAAGCACGCTCACTTATGCGCCAGCAAGCAAAGGCAAAGATAAGTGGGCATTTGCAGCAGCAACATCGCAGCTTGCTCTGCACGATGCAACATTGACGGTGCAAGATAAAGGTATGACAGTTGCGACAGGACGGATTGCGGTTGACGGGCAAAGCAGTGTCACAAGCAGTGCAACACTGGCAGCTGATGCATGCAACCTGACAACGGGTGTGATGCATATCAAGCGAGGAGCAGAGCTAACACTGACCGCAGGCTTTATGCAATGTGCAGCTAACTCACTGACGTTTGGCAGCCAAGATGCACGCGTCTCAATTGCGAGTGGTGCAAAACTTGTGGTCGCAGATGATGCGTCTCTCTCTGTTGCAGGCACACTTGAGCAAGTTGCGGCAGGTGGCATTGTGGGTGGCAACAGCGCAAGTAGGGTTTCTTTTGAAAAAGGTATTTTTGTAAATCAGGGCATTGCGGCTAATCTCACCTGCGATTACAACCCAACAACAAGCACCATTTTACTTGAAGGCAATGAACGAGCAGTGCTCGATGCAGGTGTACACGTTGCCGGCATCTCCATCTCAGGCAGTGGCAACACCGTGCTGGGCCAACCAAATATTGAAAGCGACATTACGCTTGCCGATGCTGATGCAGCGGTAACACTTGGCTTGCAAAGTGAGCTTGATCACAACGTGGTACTCAATGGCGGAGCGCTGACGCTTTCTGAAGATCTTGTGTTTGCCGACGGAAATTTTGTGAGTGGCAGCGGAACTGTAAACACCAACAAGCGTGCACTGGTTACCGGTAGAGAAAAACTGACTGCATCATCACCGCTTACGTTTGCAAGCACATCGAATGTTGTCTGCAACGGGCCAGTAGCACTGACAGATACCTGGACGTGTGTGGGCGCTGTTTCGGTACAAGGTAACAACAACGTGTTTGATGTTTCACAGGGCGCACTCTCACTTGCAAACGCAAGTGATGTACTCACACTCGTTGATGTGCAGATGCCGCAAGTGATGCAGATTTCATTAGTGTTTGGGCATGCAGATGCAAAACTCAAACTTTCTGGCGGCAAGCTGCAGTTTGCACAAGACGTCAGCATTGCCGGTGTCGTTGAAGTGGTGGGTGACACCATCTTTGTACTTGATGAAAACAGTCTTACCTTTGCCAACGGCTCGAAGCTGATAGTTGATGCCGCAACGCTGTGGTACGACAGCAAGGGTGTTGATTTCTACACCGAAAACAAAGATCGCATTGAACTGAAAAATGGTGGCTCGATTAAACAAGTGGGTAGTGATAGCGCCGGCCTGACTGTTTCTTCAGCTTTACACTTGGTAAACGATTATCACGTTGATGCGAGTAATAAGTTTGTTGCAACATTCAGTGCAAACGATGCGTCATACACCATCGATGCAGGAGGGCATGCGCTCACATTCGCCCATGCCGCAAGTGAGATGGTGGTGGTAGGTGATGAGTACACCGGCACGAAGCTAACGCTTGAAAATATGGTGATACAAAACTTTGCGCCACGGTATGTCACGGTAAATGCAAACTCATCCCTCATTTACGGCGATGGCACACGCCTTGTTATGAGTAAAGATGAGGGTGGAACCTTTGCAATGACAACGAATGATGCGGTGGTTCTTGACGGTAAAGGTTATTGCCTCGATATGGGCAACGGTGTGATCACCGTAGCGGCTGGCAGTACATTGACGTTGAAGAATGTGCATCTGCAAAACATGGCAACAGGCAAGATTGTTCTGAGCGATGCGACCAGTAAGGTGATTTTTGAAAACGTAGTGTTTGAACAAAGCGGAACATTTGTATGGAGCCAAGGTTCGTACGAAGTGAGCAAGCAGCTCACACTTCTTGGTGGGCACACCTTCTCATACACCTCAGACCAAATCAGTACCATCCGAGCAAACAGCACACTGTATGCAGAGCGCGAAAGCACGCTCGCCTATGCACCAGCAAGCAAAGGCAAAGACAAGTGGGCGTTTGCAGCGGCAACATCGCAGCTCTCTTTGCACGATGCAACGTTGACGGTGCAAGACAAGGGTATGACGGTTGCGACAGGGCGCATTGCGGTTGACGGGAAAAGCAGTATGACAAGCAGTGCAACGCTGGCAGCTGATGCATGCAACCTGACAACAGGTGTTATGCATATCAAGCGAGGTGCAGAGTTGTCGCTTACTTCTGGTTTTATGAAATGTGCAGCAGGTTCATTGACGTTTGGCAGTCAAGACGCACGTGCAGTGATAGCAAGTGGTGCCAAGCTTGTAGTTGCTGATGATGCATCACTTTCTATTGGAGGAACACTTGAGCAGGTTGCGGCAGGTGGCATTGTAGGTGGCAACAGCGCTAGCCGCGTTTCATTCGAGAAAGGTATTTTTGTAAACCAGGGGATTGCAGCTCAGCTCACTTGCGATTACAACCCAACAACAAGCACCATTCTGCTTGAAGGTAACGAACGAGCGGTGCTCGATGCGGGCGTACACGTTGCCGGCATCACCATCTCAGGCAGTGGTAACACCGTGCTTGGTCAACCAAATATCGAAAGCGACATTGTGCTTGCCGATGCCGATGCAGCGGTAACACTTGGCTTGCAAAGTGAGCTTGATCACAACGTGGTCCTCAACGGCGGATCGCTTACGCTCTCTGAAGATCTTGTGTTTGCCGATGGAAACTTTGTGATCGGGAGCGGTAGTGTAGACACCAACAAGCGGGCTGTAATCACTGGCCGCCAAGAAATTGCAGCACAAGATGATATAACACTGAAAACATCTTCACATATTTCCCTTGAAGGTCCACTGACACTTACTGCAACGTGGTCGTGCATTGGAGCGGTAAGTGTCGGTGGGAGCAGCAACATTTTTGATGTTTCTCAAGGTGTGCTCTCGCTTGCAAACGCAAGTGATGTACTCACACTCGTTGATGTACAGATGCCACAAGTTATGCAGAGCTCGTTAGTGTTTGGGCATGCAGATGCAAAACTTAAGCTCTCTGGCAGCAAGCTACAGTTTGCACAAGACGTGAGCATTGCTGGTGTGGTTGAAGTGGTCGGTGACACTGTCTTTGTACTTGATGAACATAACCTTACATTTGCCAACGGCTCGAAGCTGATTGTTGATACAGCAACGCTGTGGTACGACAGCAAGGGTGTTGATTTCTATACTGAAAACAAAGATCGCATTGAGTTGAAAAATGGTGGCTCGATTAAGCAAGTGGGTAGTGATAGTGCTGGCTTAACTGCTTCTTCAGCTTTGCACTTGGTAAACGATTATCACGTTGATGCGAGTAACAAGTTTGTTGCAACATTCAGTGCAAACGATGCGTCATACACCATCGATGCAGGAGGCCATGCACTCACCTTTGCTCACGCTGCGAGCGAGATGATGGTGGTGGGTGATGAGTACACCGGCACGAAGCTGACGCTTGAAAATATGGTGATACAAAACTTTGCACCGCGGTATGTCACGGTGAATGCAAACTCATCCCTCATTTACGGCGATGGCACACGCCTTGTCCTGAGTAAAGATGAGGGCGGCTCGTTTGCAATGACAACCAATGATGCGGTGGTTCTTGATGGTAAAGGCTATTGCCTCGACATGGCAAACGGTGTGGTCACCGTAGCAGCTGGCAGTACATTGACGTTGAAAAACGTGCACTTACAAAATATGGCAACCGGCAAAATTGTTCTGAGCGATGCAACGAGTAAAGTTATTTTTGAAAACGTAGTGTTTGAACAAAGCGGAACATTTGTATGGAGCCAGGGTTCGTACGAAGTGAGCAAGCAGCTTACTCTTCTTGGCGGACACACCTTCTCATATACCTCTGATCAAGTAAGTACGATCCGAGCAAACAGTACGTTATATGCAGAGCGTGAAAGCACACTTACCTATGCACCAGCAAGCAAAGGCAAAGACAAGTGGGCATTTGCAGCAGCAACATCGCAGCTCTCTCTGCACGATGCAACGTTGACGGTGCAAGACAAAGGTATGACGGTTGCAACAGGGCGTATCGAGATTGATGGGCAAAGTAGTGTCTCAAGCAGTGCAACGCTGGCAGCAGATGCATGCAACCTGACCACAGGTGCTATGCATATCAAGCGGGGCGCAGAGTTGTCGCTTACAGCAGGTTTTATGAAATGTGCAGCTAACTCACTGACGTTTGGCAGTCAAGACGCACGCGTCTCAGTTGCGAGTGGCGCCAAGCTTGTAGTTGCAGATGATGCTTCACTCTCTGTTGCAGGAACACTTGAGCAAGTTGCGGCAGGTGGCATTGTGGGTGGCAACAGCGCAAGCCGCGTTTCATTCGAAAAAGGTATTTTTGTAAATCAGGGGATTGCAGCGCAGCTCACCTGTGATTACAACCCAACAACAAGCACCATTTTGCTTGAAGGTAATGAACGAGCAGTGCTCGATGCAGGTGTACATGTTGCCGGCATCACCATCTCGGGAAGTGGTAACACCGTTCTGGGTCAGCCAAATATCGAAAGTGACATTGTGCTTGCCGATGCCAATGCAGCGGTAACACTTGGCTTGCAAAGCGAGCTTGATCACAACGTGATACTCAACGGCGGAACGTTGATACTTTCTGAAGATCTCGTGTTTGCCGATGGAAATTTTGTGAGCGGGAGCGGAAGTGTAAACACCAACAAGCGTGCTGTAATAACAGGACGCGAGAAGCTGACTGCATCATCACCGCTTACCTTTGCAAGCACATCTAATGTTGTCTGCAACGGGCCAGTAGCACTGACAGATACCTGGACCTGTGCAGGAACTACTTCAATACAAGGTAACAGCAACGTCTTTGATATTTCTCAAGGTGCGCTTTCACTTGCAAATGCCAGTGATGTGCTCACACTCGTTGATGTACAGATGCCACAAGTTGCACAAAGCTCGTTAGTGTTTGGGCATGCAGATGCAAAACTCAAACTTTCTGGCAGCAAGCTACAGTTTGCACAAGACGTGAGCATTGCTGGTGTGGTTGAAGTAGTCGGTGATACCGTCTTTGTACTTGATGAACATACTCTTACATTTACTAACGGCTCGAAGCTGATTGTTGATGCAGCAACGTTGTGGTACGACAGCAAAGGTGTTGATTTCTACACTGAGAATAAAGATCGCATCGAACTGAAAAACGGTGGGCGAATTAAGCAGCTTGGGAGCGGAAGCTCTGGGGTATCAGTTTCATCTGCTTTACATTTAGTTAACGACTACCACGTTGATGCGAGTAACAAGTTTGTTGCAACATTCAGTGCAAACGACGCGTCATACACCATCGATGCAGGAGGGCATGCATTGACCTTTGCGCACGCCGCAAGCGAGATGATGGTGGTGGGTGATGAGCACACTGGTACACAGCTGACGCTTGAAAATATGGTGATACAAAACTTTGCACCGAGATACGTAACGGTGAATGCAAACTCATCCCTCGTTTATGGCGATGGAACACGTCTCGTCTTGAGTAAAGATGAGGGTGGTACGTTTGCAATGACAACGAATGATGCGGTGGTTCTTGACGGTAAAGGCTATTGCCTCGATATGGCAAACGGTGTGATCACCGTCGCGGCTGGCAGTACATTGACGTTGAAAAACGTGCACTTACAAAACATGGCAACCGGCAAGATCGTTCTGAGCGATGCGACCAGTAAGGTTATTTTTGAAAACGTAGTGTTTGAGCAGAGCGGCACATTTGTATGGAGTCAGGGCTCTTACGAAGTGAGCAAGCAATTAACGCTTCTTGGCGGGCACACCTTCTCATACACCTCTGATCAAGTAAGTACGATCCGAGCAAACAGTACGCTGTATGCAGAGCGTGAAAGCACACTTGTCTACGCACCAGCAAGCAGAGGAAAAGATAAGTGGGCATTTGCAGCAGCAACATCGCAGCTCTCTCTGCATGATGCAACGTTGACGGTGCAAGACAAAGGTATGACAGTTGCGACAGGGCGCATTGAAATTGACGGGCAAAGCAGTGTGACAAGCAGTGCAACGCTGGCAGCCGATGCATGCAACCTGACCACAGGTGTTATGCATATCAAGCGGGGCGCAGAGTTGTCGCTTACTGCAGGTTTTATGAAATGTGCAGCTAACTCACTTACGTTTGGCAGCCAAGACGCACGTGCAGTGATAGCAAGTGGCGCCAAGCTTGTGGTTGCAGATGATGCGTCTCTCTCTGTTGCAGGAACACTTGAGCAAGCTGCGGCAGGTGGCATTGTTGGTGGCAACAGCGCAAGTAGGGTTTCTTTTGAAAAAGGTATTTTTGTAAACCAGGGGATTGCAGCGCAGCTCACCTGTGATTACAACCCAACAACAAGCACCATTTTACTTGAAGGCAATGAACGAGCGGTGCTCGATGCAGGCGTACATGTTGCCGGCATCACCATCTCAGGCAGTGGCAACACTGTGCTTGGTCAGCCAAATATCGAAAGCGACATTGTGCTTGCCGATGCCGATGCAGCGGTAACACTTGGCTTGCAAAGTGAGCTTGATCACAACGTGGTGCTCAATGGCGGTTCACTGACGCTTTCTGAAGATCTCGTGTTTGCCGATGGAAACTTTGTGAGCGGGAGCGGAAGTGTAAACACCAACAAGCGTGCTGTAATAACAGGACGCGAGAAGCTGACTGCATCATCACCGCTTACGTTTGCAAGCACATCGAATGTTGTCTGCAACGGGCCAGTAGCACTGACAGATACCTGGACGTGTGCGGGTGCTGTTTCGGTGCAAGGTAACAACAATGTGTTTGATGTTTCTCAGGGTGCACTCTCACTTGCAAACGCGAGTGATGTACTCACGCTCGTTGATGTGCATATGCCGCAAATTGCGCAGAGCTCGTTAGTGTTTGGGCATGCAGATGCAAAACTTAAGCTCTCTGGCAGCAAGCTGCAGCTTGCACAAGACGTGAGCATTGCTGGGGTGGTTGAAGTAGTTGGTGATACGGTTCTTCATCTTGATGTGCATAGTTTGACCTTTGCCAGTGGCTCGAAGCTGATAGTTGATGCGGCAACGTTGTGGTACGACAGTAAAGGTGTTGATTTCTACACTGAGAATAAAGATCGCATCGAGTTAAAAAATGGTGGATCAATTAAGCAGGTTGGAAGCGGTGGAGAGAATGCTGGTTTCTCAATGAGCCAAAGCCTGAATATGGTGAATGATTATACATTCGATGCAAATAACAAGTTTACGGTTGCGTTTGCACAAGACAATGACTCGTACACGCTGAGCGGTGGCGGGCATGCGCTTCACTTTGCACATACTTCTTTGCCGATGGCTTCTATCGGAGCGGGAGAGCATACCGGCACACTGTTTCTTACCGATGTTGTGATGACCAACTTTGCCCCGGCATATCTCACGGTTGAAGCGGGATCTTCGCTGGTGTATGCCGATAAGACGCGTTTGGTGCTGGGTAAAGATGAGGGTGGCACGTTTGCAATGACAACGAATGATGCGGTGGTTCTGGATGGAAAAGGCTACTGCCTCGATATGGCAAACGGTGTGATCACTGTAGCGGCTGGCAGTACATTGACGTTGAAAAACGTCCACCTGCAAAACATGGCAACCGGTGCACTTGTTCTGAGTGATGCGACCAGTAAAGTTATTTTTGAAAACGTAGTGTTTGAGCAGAGCGGAACATTTGTATGGAGTCAGGGTTCGTATGAAGTGAGTAAGCAGCTTACACTTCTTGGTGGGCACACCTTCTCATACACCTCTGATCAAGTAAGTACGATTCGAGCAAACAGTATGTTGTATGCAGAGCGTGAAAGCACACTTACCTATGCGCCAGCTAGTAAAGGAAAAGACAAGTGGGCATTTGCAGCAGCAACTGCGCAGCTCTCTCTGCACGATGCAACGTTGACGGTGCAAGATAAAGGTATGACGGTTGCGACAGGGCGCATTGCGGTTGATGGGCAAAGCAGTATTAGTAGTGGTGCTACGCTTGCAGCCGATGCGCTGCAGGTAACGACAGGTGTTATTCATATTAAGCGAGGCGCAGAGCTTACACTTACCACTGGCTTTATGAAGTGTAGTGCACAAGCGCTGTCATGTGGCAGCCAAGATGCTCGTGCAGTGATAGCAAGTGGTGCCAAGCTTGTGGTTGCAGATGATGTTTCACTTTCAATAGCAGGAACACTTGAGCAAGTTGCGGCAGGTGGCATTGTCGGTGGCAACAGTGCAAGTAGAGTTTCTTTTGTGAAAGGGATCTTTGTAAACCAAGGAGCAGAGTCTCATCTTTCGTGTGACTACAACCCAACAACAAATACCATCTTACTTGAAGGTAATGAGCGAGCGATGCTCGATGCAGGTGTACATGTTGCCGGCATCACCATCTCGGGAAGTGGTAACACCGTGTTGGGGCAGCCAAACATTGAAAGCGACATTGTGCTTGCCGATGCCGATGCAGCAGTAACACTTGGCTTGCAAAGTGAGCTTGATCACAACGTGGTGCTCAACGGTGGATTACTTACGCTTTCTGAAGACCTTGTGTTTGCCGACGGCAACTTCCTCAGCGGTAGCGGAAGTGTAAACACCAACAAGCGTGCACTGATAACAGGGCGCGAGAAGCTGACTGCATCATCACCACTTACCTTTGCAAGCACATCTAATGTTGTCTGCAACGGGCCAGTAGCACTGACAGATACGTGGACGTGTGCGGGCGCTGTTTCGGTGCAAGGTAACAACAACGTGTTTGATACCTCACAAGGAACCCTCTCGCTTGCAAATGCAAGTGACGTGCTTACGCTCGTTGATGTACAGATGCCAAAATGCGTACAAACATCGTTTGTGTGTGGAAGTTCACTTTCAAAGGTGCGCATGTCTGGTGTGAAGATGCAGGCTCGTGAAGATATTACCTTTGCAGGAACACTCGAGATAGTTGGTGACAGTGTCATGCATCTAGGAGAGCATACCTATACGATATCAGCAGCGAATGGCCTTGTGGTTGATGGTTGTATTTTATGGTACGACAGCGCCGGGTTTGATTTCTATACACACAATAAAGACAACATTGTTTTGAAGAATGGTGGTCGCATTCGTCAGGTAGGAAGCGATAGTTCTGGTCTTGCTGTCTCCTCTGCTTTGCATTTAGTGAATGATTATCATGTAAATGGAAGTAATCCGTTTGTTGCAACTTTTAGCGCAAACAATGAAGCATATGCCATTGATGCAGGAGGGCATGCACTGATGTTTGCACATGCAGCGAGTGAGATGATGGTGGTTGGCGATGAACACACGGCCACAAAGCTCACGTTGAAAAATATGGTGATACAAAACTTTGCACCGCGATATGTAACGGTGAAGAGTGGGTCTTCTCTGATTTACGGCGATGGTACACGTCTGGTGCTGAGCAAAGATGAGGGTGGCACCTTTGCAATGACAACCAAAGATGCTGTGGTGCTTGATGGTAAAGGCTACTGCCTCGATATGGGCAGCGGTGTTGTTACGGTTGGATCTGGCAGCACACTGATACTTAAAAACCTTCATCTTGAGAATATGGCAACAGGTGCCATTGTTCTCAGTGACGCTACCAGTAAGGTGATTTTTGAGAATGTACTTTGTGAGCAGAGTGGTTCATGTGTCTGGAGCAAAGGTTCGTTTGAGGTGAGCAAACAGTTAACGCTTCTTGGTGGACATACCTTCTCGTATACCTCTGATCAGGTAAGTACGATTCGTGCGAATAGTACGTTGCATGCAGAGCGAGGCAGCACAGTGGTATATGCCCCTGCAGGGAAAGGAAAAGAAAAACTTGTATGTGCTGCATCGACAGCACAGCTCTCTCTTCACGATGCAACCTTGACGGTACAAGACAAAGGCATGACGGTTGCAACAGGACGTATTGAGGTTGATGGACAAAGTAGCATTAGTAGTAGTGCAACCTCTGTAGGTGACGCACTTGAGCTCACAACAGGTGTTGTGCATATCAAGCGTGGCGCTGAATTACGCCTCACTTCAGGGTTTATGCAAGGTACAGAGAACACCATTCGTTTCGGTAGTAGAGATGCGTCTTTGCATGTGGAAAGCGGAGCACACTTTGTTGCGGCTCCCGGAGCGTATGTTGTTGTAGATGGCACGCTCGAGCAAGATGTTGTCGGTGGTATTGCCGGCGGCAATGCACAGAGTAGAATACGATTTAAAAACGGTGTGTTTGTTCAGGGAGGCGTTGCAGCACATCTTACGTGTGACTACGATCCAACCACACAAACAATTTTGCTTGAAGGAAATGAGCAGGCTGCAGCACAACCGGGTGTGTTTGTTTCAAAATTACGTGCATCTGGTACTGGCAACCAGATAACAGGGCAACCAAACTTTAATGACACGATTGTAATAGCCGATGGCTCAAGTTCTTTGAGCATGGGTATTACTACTGCGCTGGATAAAGCGATTGCGCTTAATGGTGGAACGTTGCTCTTGCAAGATGACTTACATTTACGAGGTACAACATTCTTTCATGGGCCAGGTGTTATCGATGGAGCTCAGTATCGCGTGTATACCGGTGCAGATAAGTTGATTGCGCAAACGCCCCTGGTGTGGCAGGGCGGAACGCATCTCGTCTTGCATGGCAATCTTGAGCTTCAAAACGCATGGACATGGAAAGGCGATGGTTATCTTAACAGCGATGGGCACACCATTGATGCTGAACATAGCAGCGCACAGATTGTGCTTGATGATACGGTTACCGGTAACCTTTCTATTGCAAATGCGTATATACAAGGCATTGGTAATAAGACATTTAACCTGGCAAGCGACGAAGCAAAACTAACATTCGCGAACACAACACTTGAGTTTGACCAATCGGTAACGGTGACAACAGGAACATGGTATATCGATGGTGATGTATCACTGGTCTTGCATGATAAGCGACTGATGTTTGCCGGAGATGCTGAGATTGTTATTAATCCGGGAGCGCGTCTTGCGTACAGCAGTGAGTTTAACTTTGCCTCTGATAATGAAGCGACACTTACGATTCATCCTGGTGGAAGCATCGTGACTGCGAGTAGCGGTGGTGGAGGTGCAGGATCTTCAGGCTCAGCATCATCACTTCTTTACAACAAATCAAAGAGCATTTTGGTGAATGTTTCTATTGATGTGTACAACCCGATGAACATTACGGGTACAGGTGTTATCGATCTTAACTTTACCGGTCATGAGGTGAGCTTTCGGCAAGCGGCAACAGATGAGTTAGTCATTATTCCTGATCAAACTGATGTGCAGCTTGAGCATGCACGTGTTGTCAACCTCAACCCTGCATCGGTTACGCTTGGCGCAGGAAGTTCCTTTACCTTTGGTACGGGATCATATGTTGAGCTTGGAAGAGACGAAACATTACAAGATGCGATAGATTATGTTTTTGCTGGTGAGACAACGCTTGATGGTGATGGTCACGCACTTGACCTGGCAAACAAGTCCTTGATCGTAAAAGAGGGTGGTCATCTTACTATTAAAAATATTCGTCTGAAGGGTGTGCATGGAGCAAATCTGAGGTGCTTAGCCAGCAATAGCTCTGTTACCTTTGAGGACGTTGTTATCGAAATGGATGATGATTTTGTCTTTGCACAAGGTTCTTTTGCGGTGCGAAAAGATGTTCTCTTGTTAGGACGAAAGCTGTTTACCTATACTTCTGACCAGGCAAGTAACATTTTGTCACAAAGCTCACTTACTCTCGCTCGAGACTGCTCCTTGGTATACGCACCAGCGGGTGGTGGAAAAACAGGATTTGTTTTTGAAGATAAAAGTTCTCAGCTCGTACTTCGAGAGGGGACATTTGTTGTCGCAGCCACCGGTGCTGTATTAACAAAGGGAACGGTTATTGCAGATCCGATAGGGACGCTTGAAAGTCTTGCGACACAGCTTTCAGGGGCCTGTGTGTTTGGTGATGGTGTCGATGCAGATAATAACGTGTGCATACGAATTGCACGCGGAGGAGAACTTATAATAGGAAAAGGATATATCGATATACGTGATGCAGTAGCAACGTAAAACTCATAGACGCGTGGTTGTGTTGGGCAACGAAAAAAAGAGATGTAAGGAGTAAGGGATTACCATGCAAAAAAATGGGTTTTTGTGTTTTATGATGGGGGCATACATATGTATTACTGGATTTCAGCAGCCGCCTGAGTCGTATATCATTGTGCATGACGGTTCTCATATTGAGTGGGGGAAACATGTTCCTCTTTTTGATAGAACCGACATTGTTATGATGGGAAAAGCTTCATTTAGTCTAGAAGAAGCGCCTCCTCGTCCGCTTAGAATTACCTATCCATCAAAAATGATACTGACAAATGTTCTGACTGCTCGCTTGTCACAACTTGAAGAAAACACAGCATCGCTTCAGCAAAAAGTTGCTCTTTTACAAGAGTTTCCACTCGGATCGCACGGGGAAGATATGGAAGAATCGGTTTCGATTCTAAGTGGCGAAGTTCGTATGCTGTCACAAACGGTTGCTCTACAAGAAGAGCGGTTGAAAAATCTCTTCCAAGGTCACTTTGATATTCCCCTCGATCAACTCTCTCATCCTGAGCTTGTAAAAATCTGCGCTAAAATAGCCTTGCTTGAAGAAAAATTTCTTTCGCTGCAAGAGGGCGTTTCTGCTGCTGTTGGTGCAACAACGGTAGCTTCTGTTGGAGAAGATGGGGGTGGCCTTGCCGCACTGAAAGACTTTGTGAGATCTCGTGTGAAAAAAGCTTCGTTTCATAAAAATGAAGAGGAGTTGGCAAAAAGCATTGTATTGCCACATACAGCCTGCCTTGAAGTTGATCGAGATATCACGCTGTGTGGTCATGGCGAATCGATTACGTTTTCAGATACAAGTGAGCCGCAGTTACGTGTTAAACGGGGCGTAACACTGACCCTTAAGGACATTACGTTTAAAGGTGTGGGGAGTACGTCAATTCTGCTTGAGGCAGGTGCTCGCATTGTTTTGCATAACAAGGTTCGCTGGGAACTTCATGCAGACCTACATTTCTCTCAAGGTTCGTTGGTTGTCGGTGGTACCGAAACAGTTGCTCAAATATGTGGTATTGGTGGTATTCGACATATCTGGTTGGTAGATGCACAAACAAGGCAAAAGTGTCGGCTTGACTTGGGCTGCAACACACTCTCACTTTCTCATGTTGTTTTGCATGACGCACATATGGTTCATGCAAAAGCTCATGCGCAACGAAATGCAACGCTGTTTGGAGCGCTTGCACTTTGTTCTCATGCAACGATAGAGCTTGGAGGTGATTTATCAACGGCGCTTGTTGTCTATGGATCTAACAACTACCTTACCTGTTTGCAGTCGGGATATCGTCTCAATGGGCCACTGATGTATGCTCCATTTGGAGATAATCAGTTAACGATGCACGTAATGATGCACAATCATCAAAAGGCAATGTTAACACTCGGGCCAAAGGCGATAGCGGTAGGTTCAGAAGAAGGGACCGCGCGATTAATGTGTACGAATGAGCAGTTGCAATTACGCCTTGAAGCAGATAATTCGCTTACGATGGGGGCAAGTGGCACACTTGATACCGGTCATCTTGAATTAAAGAAGAATCCAATTTTACAAATAGACCCATCTGCGCGCTATACAGCACGAAGCCACATTGTTGCGCATTCAGGAGATAGTATTGTATTCGGGTCGCACGTTGGCCCTCTTATGCAAACGGTATTGCATAAACAGCTTTACCAAAAATACGGAGGAACAAAAGAGCACACCTGGCATTCTGCTGCAGTACAAGACTCGATGGTCTATTACCATGAGTGTGGCATGAAGCATGCAGCAGGCACCATTGTGCTGCGTGGTCGTCATGCTTGTGCGGTTGATTTTGGTGTTGATACACAAGAGCGTCTCGAACTCATTTTAGTAGATGGAGCACGGGTTGAGCAGGGCAGTGTGACAACATTGAAGAAGGACGATGTAATTCGTGTCCGCGGGAAAAATAACAAAATAACGATTACACAAGATTTTGTGTGGCATGGGAGTATTGTTTGTGAGGACGATGCAGAGTTAATTGTTGAGGTAAAAGGTGGGGCGCACCTCTTACTTGAAACAATACGAGAGCATGCATGTGTATTAGGTAATAATGCACATCTTCGTTTTGTTGGAGGTGGTGAAATAGCACTCTCACGCACACTGTATGTTGATATGTGTGACACGTTTGAAAAACCATCTCTCTTGAGTTTTTCAGATGATGTTTTATGCCGCTTAACAGCGCGGGCGCAGCTGCTTGTAAGCGGGTGTGGAGATGTGCGTGTTGAGCGTGGAGCGCATATGGAGATAGGTAGTGGGGCACTTGTTGGTATTGGGCAAGAGAAAGGGGACTGTCTGACATTTACCGTTGATACGCGGGCATCGGTGTTTGTGGGAAGCTATATGAAGCACAGTGGTGCAGCACGCGGAGTGCTCTCTCTGTCTCATGGCATGTTTGCTTTTATGTGCTTGCGAAAAGGGTCATTGAAGATAGGAAGGAACGGAGCATTTGAGTGTAATGTTCGCAGAGGTGACCCTGCTCGCGGTGTGTGTCGGAGCATGCGGTTTGCATCAGGAGGCACATGCGAACTGACTGAGCATGGTGTTATGACGCTAAGTGATAACCGTATGATTGGAGCAAAGCAAGCACCAATGGTGTGGCAAGAGCAAGGAGGATGCCTTTTTGGTAAGGGCTGTATTGGTATTGCTGGTAAGGGAATTGCGGGTGTTTGCCAGAAGAAAAAAATAAACGAAGAAGCCTTTGTTTTGCGAGGTGATGCGCGCGCTCTTATGCTCTCATTCGTTAATTTGGTAAAAGCATTGAACAATACTATCTATTTTGTTAATTCAGAGGGCATAAAGACCGTTATTACCTCTCATAACGTAATTGTGACAATTGGTGATGACGAAGAGATTGTGCATGATGATCCAGGAACAGGGATCATATCGGGCACAAACCCTCGAGGGAGTTTTATCATCAAACCGAATGGCCAGCGTATTGGTTAGTAGATCAAAGGATTAAAGATATTATGAAACGCATCGGTATTCTCAGCGTAGCTCTTACTTTTTTTGGTTCAGTTTCGGCGCAAGATTATGAAGCAATGTTGCAGAATCGCAATGAGCGCTTGGATGCTAAAGTTGCTGAAGAGGTTGGTAAGCAGATGCGTGAAATGCGTGGGAAACTTCAATACCTGCAAAACAGAATTGAGAGATTTCGCGTAAGAAAAGACCACTACGGTAGTGGAGCAGTTGCTCCTACAACAGAAGATGGTGATAAAGCACCATGGCTTTTCACCTCTTTTAATGCATGGAAAGAATATCTCCGTGAGCGCCCAGCAATTGATTACCTTCCAGAACTACACACAGAAAGTTTTGATTTCTCTGTTAGCTACGATTGGGGTCATCAGGCATACGATGAAAAAGGTAACAAGAAGGACGTTGCTCATATCACATTTGGCCAAGCTTCATTTCCTTTGCATGATGCGTTTGCCGCAAGCGGTTTGCTTGCCGAGAAAACAGTTGATGTTGTTGAAACAACAAGCAGCGATACATCGATTACCACAGAAGATCACTACCTCTATATTTTAAAGGACCAACTACTTGCCTTTAATTCTTCATATAACAGACAAGAGTTTCGGTTTGCATATAACAGACGATTTTATGATGACAAGCTCTCGGTGAAAATCATTTTCCCTCTGGTAAGAGAGGCACATAAAATTGTTCTTGAGAAAGAAATAAACGAAACGCAAAGAGCTGCCCTACAAGGAAAAGTTCCTGCGTTCTATAACACCTACGATGGCATGGAAGACTTTGTTGTAAAAACACTTGCTCGCAGTGGAACAGATTTTAAGAAGAACGATGAGAGATGGGGTGTTGGTGATTTAACATTTCTTGCTCGCTATGTGTGTGACTTGCGTTATACCGACAAAGCAAGCATTGGTATGAAGGTAACCCTCGGAACAGGAAAAGTAAGTGAAGGTGTGACAATGTACCCGATTAACCTTGGCAATGAAGGAGCTTCATCGTTAACGGTTGATGGAAAGGTTTCATGGCATAGGGGACAGTACGCAAACCCATATATCTCTGCAAAAATTGGTTACAACTTGCCTGTTCGCGTTGTGCGCAGAGCGCCTTACAGCATGACCTATAACGGAAAGAAGAGCGGCATGCGTATGATGGATGTTTTGCCAGCATCAGTTCCTTTTGGCAATGTTATCAAGCTTGGGGCAACGCCATTTGATGCAATGCCTGAAACGATAGCTCGTGAATTTGGGTCACACGCACAGATGGTAACAATGTATAAAGGTTTTGAAGGCGGCTTGCGTATTGCAAACCGATGTGAGAAGTGCTTCGATCAGCCTTTTGCATTTGAGTTGGGATATGATCTTTTCTTGGGTGAGTCGAAATCGCATAACAACTTTGACGAAAACGGATTGTATAATGAGTCTGTTTTGAACAAGAATACATATCGATTGAAGAGCACAATAGATGCATCATTTGGATATTATTTTAATGAAAAGTGTTCACTTACCGGTTCTTTTGCATATGATTTTGCAGGACGCAATGTAACAGCAAACTACCATGCCGGGCTGTCTTTGAATGCAAGTTTTTAAGTAGTTAGAGAGATTATCTATATAGAAAAAGGGTCCGCTTTATGAGCGGACCCTTTTTTATGTTGTATGTGTAGCAGCAATCATTCTCTTATGATCCACGATTAGCTTTTTTATGCTCCATGACTATCTTCTTTGCCTTTTCTACATGGGGTGCTAAAGGATCTCGTCCGTTTGAGAAGGTAAAATTCTTATGATTTTTTATGAGCCATTGTGCTCCCTCAAGGGCAACCTCTTTCTTATCGCTATACAGCTTTGCAATAATTGCATTTATATAGATACAGTACATACGTTTAGTAAGTGGGCTTCTTGATTTAACCCATTGCATGGCACTAAGAATTGCATCTATCTCTTTACAAGAGACCTTTTCAGCAAGAATTTTAATCTCAGCCTCTTCCTCTGCACTTATTTGACGACTGTAGGTTGCCTTGCGTGTTGGTTGGGGAGTGCCTGCATCCCTGAACCACCGCCACCACTGCATTTGGGGAGCGCCTGCACCTGAACCACCGCCACCACCGTTACCAGCGGCAGCTGGGGTATGAGACGCTCTGGCGGGACGAGCAGCAGGCATGCCACCACCAGCTCCCGCACCAGCACCAAGTCCTACTTGGGGTGCCATAGGAGGATGAGCAGCAGGCGTAACTCCAGCAAGAGTGGGATCTGCTTTGACTCTGACTGGGGAGGCTGTTTTTCTACGTTTACGTGGTCGTTGAGTTGGATTTACCATCATGTCTGCTGACGCGATGGTATCATCTGAGTCGGAATCGTCGGCAGGTCTACCTGCGCCACCACCAGCTCCTGCAGGGTATGCCATAGGGGGACCTGCCGCAGGTGTGCCTTGAGGTGCACCTCTTCTATTTGTAGCGGTTTCTTTGAATCTGGAGCCGAATCTGTTTATAACACTTTGTGATCCTGAACCACCGCCACCACCGTTACCAGCGGCAGCTGGGATATGAGACGCTCTGGCGGGACGAACAGCAGGCATGCCACCACCAGCTCCTGCACCAGCACCAAGTCCTGCAGGGTATGCCATGGGGAGACCAGCCGCAGGTACGAGCGGTACACGAGGGCCTAGGAGCGATTGAATGGCTTGTGCATCAGATTTGAGAGGCTCTGGTGCATCTGGGGAGTGACTGAGCCAGTGCATTAACTCATTGTTACAGTAGGCAATGTTCACCCTCCTTCTGCTTTGCGGAAATTTTTGTAATACACGTTCCATGAGAATAAATGCCATATGCATCCATACTTGTACATTGCCATTGAGATTTGTTTGAAGGTTCAGTTTAGTGAGGGAGTATTCGATGTATTCTATGATCTTGCTAATTTCTCCTTGTTTTAATCGGTTGTTATCGTTGAGATAGTCGTTCAAAATCTCGAATGACATATGCTTAGATGCTACGTCTTGCGTTTTTGCATAGAAGAGGCGAAAAAGATGAACTACCTCGTCGCTCTTAATGACGGCATTTGCTCCGGTAAGCCTTTCCAGCAAGAAGGACTTGTGAAGTCTTATAAAAGTGCGATCTTCTTCTTTGCTAAAGCAGTGATGAAGCTTTACTGCAGTCCATAGGTAATCATATGTGTCACGCATCAAAAAAATGTAGGGCTCGTCGGAGGGCATGTAGGGCTTGTGTTGCTGGCGGCAGTACTCAAAAGCTTGAGTGACATTGGCGAATCCGCGGTTGCTTCTTATAAGAGGTTGGAGAACATCTGGATATGTAAGAGATGCATACTCAAGGAAACGAAATAGATTTTCGATTCTAAGCATGATGTACCTATAGATCTTGTTGTTGCGGTTTTTTGTATAAAACGCAAAGAGCTTCTCAGTGATACTGCTGTTTATGGCGCCATTTTGTCTGCGTGAGCTGTTCCGTAAGCTTTCTGCTAAACACGTTTCTCCGTCCTCTATCTTACTCAAGAGTTCATCTGCTATTACTAACCATTTCACTAAAAAATATTCTGCTAGACGAGTTCGGTTTTTTTGCAAACTAAGAATGAGTGCTTTGAGAAGGTTATTATTTCGCATGCTGATTTTAAGTGCAGCTGTTATAGCAGGTGGTATAGCTCTGCCTTTCTTCTTCATTATTGTATAAATCGAGAAGAGAAGCTCCGTTTCACAGGCAAGAACCTCTGCATGTCTGTTTCGAGATTGTGTTGAGCTTTCTTTTGTAAGACGAAGACAAAGTGCGGTATGAAGATTAATTATGTTTCTGTCTGCATTAGAAGAGAAGCGTTTAGGCCGATGAATGATCGCTTCAATCAAGTTTGATACAGATAAAATAGTCTCAATATAAGCATCAGGGGCTGCATAATTATTACACCCATTTCGAATGCATTGTACTGCTCGATCGAGTTGCGATTCACTTTTACTCCCGCCACCAGCACCAGCTCCGGAACCTGATCCTGAACCGCCACCACCGCCAGCTCCAGCTCCCGCACCGGCACCACCTGCTCCCCTCCTTCTTTTGGAGCGACGACCTACAGGAGCACCTTTCTTTTTCAATGAGCGAAGAACTGGTGCGAATATGCTTTTACTACACTCTTCCTCTAGTTTTTCCATAACAGAGGAGTATGCATGCTTTAGTGCATTGGGTGCAGAATTTGAGCGCTCAAGGCTTTCAAGGCACTCTTTAAGGCCCTGATATAATGTTTCATGCTGCTTTGATCGAAAAGAAAAAAGTCTTCTTTGTAACCTTGCTTTCATATAATTTTCGTAGAGCAAGTGCCACATTTTTGCCAACGAAAGTGCAATTTTATAAAGCTTTTTTTTGCTCTTCGAGGTGTAGCCTCTATCGTTGCTCTCTGACGCTTCTACGGCTTTTTGAAGGATCTTTAGAATGTTATCTGACGCTTCTTGGAAGGTGTACGTTCCATTATAATATGGATTATTGCCTTCTTCAGGACACATGAGCTCTGAATCACGAGAAAGAATGTCAAAGACAGTATCGTACGTGTCTAATAGCATTGAATGTCTTTCTTTTATTCTCTGCTTATTTTGATCCTTACTTTCTCTTTTGCGCTTGCGCAGTGTAAATCCCCTATATGGATTTTTTGAGTGTGACTTGTATTTATAAAAAATCATATAAGAAGCTTTGACAAGCTTTGTGAATGATCCGCGGTAGCGATTAGGTCTTCCTGCACTTATAAATGCTGTAAGCCAGCGTTGTATAATCTTAAGATTGTCGAGGATCTTTTGCCCTTCTTCTTTTTTCTGAAAAGAAAGACTGTGTATACCATTAGGGTTTGATGTGACTATTCGCAGGGAGGTTTCAAATGTAGCAGTGTCTGCAAGGATTGTATGATCGGGAGCAGCGGCTGGAGCACCGGCAGCTGCCTGAATACCACATGACATTGAAAGAAGTGTGCAAATGAGAAGTTTTGTTAAAATTTTATTCATGATTTACCCCTTTTTGCTGTTCGTAGCAACCGTTAGTAATGCGTTCATTCTGTTATTTTCTTCTAAACTACCACCGCCATCATCATTACCACTGCCATCATCGCCATCTGTGCGTCTGCGTTTTTTCGGTCTTCCTGACTGAGCAGGGTCTCGGCGTCCGGCTGGGGCATCAGTTCTGCTCGCTGCTTGGTGATGAGCTCCTGATCCACCGCCGCTTCCAGCGCCAGCACCAGCGCCTGCTCCTGCTGCGGACGGTGTAGAAGGTGTTGGTGTAGGGCCAGTTGCAGGTGTGCCGCGATTGACAGCGATTCCGAGGAGTGTATCAATGTTGGCAAGAGCTCTTTCAACGCCTTTATGTCTGACTTGACATCTTCTAAGGTTTTGTATTGTGGGGCTTGAGTTATAGAAAGTTTTTATCACTTCCCGCCATTGAGGATGCTTGCTCAGGACAGATTCAAGAAAGAGAAGTTCGATATGAGCAAGAGATTGAGAGAGAGGCAGCCTCCCCTCGTCTGATCTTTGTAAAAAGTGTGTGATGATGCTCTCTTGTATTTGCTTGAGAATGGCGTCTGGGAGTGCAGGAGTGGTTGTATTGATGCAAGATGTAGTAACCAAAAACAAGAGATGTTTTAAGGAGACGTTTTCTTTCTCCGCGTAAAAACGATTAACTTCAGCTACTACGTTACAAGAATTAACGGCGCGAGCGCGTTGTTTAACAAGGGGACCATTGAGGCAATCTATGACATGAAGAGGGTGCTGGGGACCTTGAGGTATATTGTCAGAAGGAGTTTCGTTATCAAGAGCGACTACTTCAGTAACATTGGCAAATTTGTTATTGCTCACTAGAAGGGGTACGAGTACTTCTGGTCTATCCAAGGTTTGCTCTGCTATGAAACATAATAATTTACCAATGCAGGATAAGATCACTTTAAAATCTCCTGTCTCTTTTGCCTTGCCTAAAAGACGTATATAGGCGCCATAGAGAGCTTCAATGGCGGTCGATCGTCTCGGTTCAGATCCTTGTGGCCAGGACGAGCAGTTGCTAAGAAAACGATAGAGAACGATTTTGGCTTCACTGGTGTCTAGAGCGTATAGAGTATTGAGAAGCGCTACTACAGCAGCTTTCGCCGTGCCATGTTCATTGTTGTTAGACATGGTGCAACGTAGTAAGTCGAATATAATCATCCCCAGGTAGTTATTGCGAAGAATAGTTTTACAAAGCACCCGTCTTATGGCTTCTTTCAGGTCTGGTAGGTCTTCTTCAAAGTAAGCGAGTGTGAAGAGCGTTATATCAGAGCAGTGACGAACTAACTTTCTCGCATCATGCATAGTAAAATTTGTAGAGGTTAATGTTTGTACGTTGGTGAGGTCTTCAAGGTTTAGACAAAGATTTCTAATAAGAGCTCGAAAGTGTCCTAGGTTAGGGTTTTTAGAATAGTTTTGTAACCATTGAATTACGGTGGCGTGCGCGTCCAGGTAACGTTTAAAATAGTCGTCATTTCCGAGATGTCTGTCTGAAGTAGAGGTAACGGTATTTATTGCTAATGCAATCTCGGTTGAGAGAGGGGCGTCTTCTACAGAAGCAGCTACGCGGGCACCTCCTCCGGCTGCTGAGCCTGATCCACCGCCGCTTCCAGCACCAGCGCCTGCTCCTGCACCTGCAGTGTAGGTCGGTGTCGTTCTCGCAGAACCAGATGCTGGCATAGCTCCTGCAGCAGCTCTCGAACTAGATCCTGATCCACCACCACCGCCGCTTCCAGTGCCAAATCTCTTCCCTGCGCTCGCCGATGAGGTTCGTCGTGCTCGTCTCTGTGGCCTGCGACCACTGCCAATCTGTATGTGTGCTTCGAGTTTATTGATAATGTTTTCCTGCAGCGCTTTTATGTCACCTTTAAAAGAATCAGCGGGGAGGCCTGTGAGACGGGAGTAGAGATTCTTTTGTTTCTTTTCTGTGAGCTTGAGAGGTGTATTCTGACCATAGAGATGGAGCCATATATTCCCCAGGGAGCGAGCTATATCAAGCAATTTTGCTTTTCTTAGATAATCAGCTGCTTGACGTGCCTGGAATAACGCTCTTTCAAACATAAACAGAGCGTCGTATGCGATCGAAGGAAGCTTTTCTTTATCTACTCCTTCAGGGGTTGTATAGAGAGAGTCTATTATTTGTGAGTCTTTAGATATGATGACGAAAAGGAGTCGCCGAGCATCCATTCTTAGTGGATTTACCATGAAGGCACGCTCTGATCTGCCGTGGGAAGGCTCGGCGAATGAATGTGCACCAGTTGTTTTGTAGGCACTAAAAAGTTTAGAAGACGCTGCGGTTAGCTTGTCGAAAGTTGCTTGGTAAGCAGCAGGTTGTCCTTTTTCCATAAAAGCATAAACCCATCCTTGTATTTCCCTGAAGTTTTGGACACTTGTTTTCGCAGTCTTTAGATCTCGGAAAGCATTATGAATAGTGTTGTCTTTAACCGCTTGTAGGGCCTTTTCAAATGTAGCAGTGTCTACAAGGGTCGCATGATCGGCAGCAGCACAAGCATCGGCAGCTGCCTGAATACCACATGACATTGAAAGAAGTGTGCAGAAGAGAAGTTTTACAAAGTTTTTATTCATAGATTGTCCCCAAGATATATACGGTGCTGTTTGTTCGGCTAACATAGTTCTTTTAAGCTCTATTATTTTGGTTGAGTCAGACTCGTCTTCCATTGTTCTATCTTCGATGCAATGAGGCCAAGAAAGATGCCATCATCACCTGTGAGGGTATAGCTTCTATAGCGAGGATCGCATGATTCTTGAGTTTTGTGGGCACGAAGAAAATTATAGATAAAATTAAATATTCTACTAATAAGAATCTTGAATTCTTCAGGGAGTTCTTTCTCTGTATGGTCGAGGTCTCTTAGTACTTGTATGAGTATGTCAACTTTATCGACGATGAAGAGTAAGGGGCCTTTTCTATCTGCTATTGGAAGCGCATGTATGTTTTTTAAGTACGCGCACCCGGTTACATGAAGTCTCATTTGTATTTCTTTAATGAATGCAAGAATCGATGCATCTGTGGAACTTGCGTCAGAGAGGATAGGGGTTGCTTGCAGTACAAGAAAGTCACTCTCATCAAGAGGGCGGCCTGCCTCGACAAGGCGAGCAAGCAAGACCTGACTGCGCAAAACAATGTAGTTTTGCAGTTCTTTTATAAAAGCAAGAAGTTTTGTGTGTGGCTCTAAGCACTTTGTTTCCCGGTGCTTAGAACACAGATCCATTGTCTTTTGTGCCGAAACGAGCCCTCTCTGGGGTGAAATGGTGTTGTAGAGCGAGTGTGCCAAAGACTGATTGAGTTTTATGAGCTCAGTAAGGATCATGGGAGGAGCACATCGCGTCCAAAAAAGCTTATGAGCGGCACGTGTCAGTTGCCCGTAGAATGCAATTGAGAGAAGTTTCTCTACTTCTGCTATGTATGTTCGTTCCTGAAATACCTTTAGAAATGTTCCCTCTTGTGTGATGATTTCTCTTGTTATGCGGTAGTACTCAAGATGAGTGTTTTTTTGAATGTTTAGTTTTGCTGCTACTGGAAAGTACCGTTCGTACGAGCCCGCAATAGAAAAACACCGTACCGGCAGCGTTGCTGTTGCTGCACCATAGGCATATGAAGATAGAAAGCACACAGAAAGGAAAAGCGCGCGCGCAAGACATGAATACATAGATCTCCCCCTGATGATCATTCCCCTGAAAAGGGGGCAAGTTTAGACAAATGGTAAGAGTTGTCAATTCATAGGACAGCCTTTGTTGTAAGATGAGTCATGCTTTCGGTTGCACTTTATGACAGTTGCTGTATAGTTGTGGCACTATTTTGTTCTTGGTAAAGAAAGGTTTTTATGAAAAAAATGGTTGCGTTGTTTGCGTTTCTTTGTGTCGCAGTTTCATCATCTCACGCAGAAAAAGGACTTCGTTCTGAAGTAGTTTGGCGAGAGCAAAAAGCTCCTCAAAGAGGTGTTGTGCGTGGTTCGTCACGAGATGCATCGTTTTCTCAGTCAGATTGGCATGACAATGGTTTGTTGTGGAAGCATGCCAGCGTAGGTTTTTATGGAGGTATTGGCGCGTTTGTCTCACCAGAAAGTACAACAGCTTTGCCAGATATTCGGATATGCGTAGAGAGAAGTTTCCAGATCGATCGGAGGCTTTCAATTGTAGTTGATGCTTCAATGTTCTCTTGTGGTGTTCGACTTGGCTACCTTATTTCACCACTGCAGAGAGTAGCGGTTGGAATGAAGCTGCCTGGTCTGTTTGGAGACGCAACGATACGTGTGACAAAAAACAATGTAACAACAAAGTATGACCTTGTAAGATCTCTGCCTCTTTCTCCCTACGTTTCTTATGATAAATATGTCTCAGAGCATTGCTTTGTTCGTGGGATGCTTTCATATGACTACTTCTCGTGTATTACGACAGAGAGAGATATGAGTACGAAGGCAGATGGCCACTGGCCTCAATTCTCATTGGGCGTTCACTACACCTTTTAGGTAGGGGCAAAAAAACGGTGAGTTTATTGTAAAAAAGTGAGTCTTCTCTATACTGCCGTTTCTTAAAAAATTCTTCACTCAGTTTTAAATACAAGGCGTTTTCTTTATGAAAAAAAATAGTTTTATTCTTTTGCTGTCCCTCTGTGGATGTCTGGTTTTACCAGCAGTTTCTCGCTTTTCTGTGCCACGTGAAGCTTGGGGTAGAGATGTAAAAGGCTTGTCGTCAGATTCGTATGGTAAGAAAAAATCTCAAGACTTGTGGAATTACTGGTCGGTTGGTTTTGCAACGGGCTTGGCGTGGTTGTCTGATGCCTCATGGGTAACAGGGCGAAGGGGCGGTTTGCCGCATCCTGATTTTCGGTTTAGTGTGGAAAAAAGTTTGCATCTGAGCGACAACGTAACGTTGGCGTTTGATATTTCTCCATGCACACCAACAATGCGACTGGGGTCGGTGATTGGAGAGCGGTTCCGTCTTTCTCTCGGTGTTGGGCTTCCCATTATTTTAATGTGGGGCAGAGAGTTTTCAGATAAAACGGGTGAAGGAACAGCGCTCATTAAGAGTGCCCGCAACGAAGGGTGTTTTATCAAGAGTACTATTCCAGTAACACCTTCAATCAGTCTTGATTATGCCATCACAAAAAATTCCTTCTTGCGCGTAACTGCTTCATACGATCAGTTGACATCAACGCGACTTGAGAATCGCAAAAAACGGCACCTTATTCATTGGCCTGCATGTATGCTCAGCCTCAATATGAGATTTTAGGTGCTCTCTTCTCTATTAAAAAAAGTTTTCTCTAAAGAGTGTGCCAAAAACACGCTCTTTTTTCTTGTGCTTGCAACAAGTGCATGCCTTTTTCAAGGTGACGCTCTTGCCTCACAACCGTTGCAGCCTGGTGGTTCGGCATGGGATTATCACTCTCTCGCTCTTGGTGGAGGTGTGGGGACGCCAGTGCTCATGAATACTGTTGGTTTCATTGGGGCAATTGAATATGAAAGATCGTGGCAGACGGGTGTTTTTCGCACGCAATCGTATTGCATGTCACCGTTGTTTTTTCGCAAGGGATACGGCTTCTTGTCAGAGAATAAGAGGCACCGCATGTCGTTTGATGTTGGGGTTTGCCTGCCCATTGCGATTTCCTTCTTGTTGCGATGGCCAGTAATGGTTGGATCTGGCCATGATCAAGGGGGAGTAGTGCATGATTCGCTTAACCAAACAATAGCCCTTTTTGTAGGCTGTGCTGCTTCGGGAGCGTTTCGTGCTCGGTACTCGTATCGTATAGCGCGCAAGCTTCATGCTGAGGCTTCTTTGGGGTTTGGTGGACTTTTGTTAAATGCGAGTCTTGCCCTTCGATACATTTTCTAAAAGACCTCTCTGCCAAAAAGGCTCGGCTCTTTGTTTGGAGCATATTTGGGGTTTTTCATTCTGAGTAATTGTGTTACACTTTGCGCTTGTTTTTCGCCGGTATATACGCACAGTTTATTTTCGTTTTGAGGGGACTTTTATGAGTAATATGCAAAAGATTCGTGTGAAAGGTGCTCGTGAGCACAATCTCAAAGATATAGAAGTTGAGATTCCTAAAAATAAACTTGTCGTTATTACAGGTCCGTCGGGATCGGGGAAAAGTTCTCTCGCTCTTGATACGCTTTATGCTGAGGGCCGCAGGCGATACGTTGAGTCGCTTTCTTCATACGCACGCCAGTTCTTGGGCGTAAGCAAAAAGCCTGATGTCGATAAAATTGAAGGCTTGTGCCCAGCGATTGCTATTGATCAAAAAACGGTGGGGTATAATCCTCGTTCGACCGTTGGAACCATTACTGAAATTTATGACTACATGCGGGTACTCTTTGCTCGAGTAGGAACGCCGCATTGTCCTGAGTGTCAAAAGGCCATTAGCGCGCAGTCTCCTCAGGTCATGACAAAAATTATTTTAAACACATACGATGGGTGCGAAATAACATGGGGCGCGCCCATCGCAATTGATCGAAAAGGTGAGTTCACTAATCAGATTAGTGCTCTTTTTGAAAAGGGGTACAACCGCTTTATGATTGATGGCGAGATGCATCGCTTTTCATCACAAGAAGAAATTAATGAGCTGGGTCTTTCAAAGAGTCATCGTCACACCATAACGCTTCTGGTTGATCGCTTTACGGTAAAAAAAGATGAGCGAGTACGTATACAAGAAGCAATTGAACGCTCGTTTGCTCTCGCAAAGGGGTTTTGCCTCTTTACGGTGAAGGGAGCAGATGGCTTAGAGAAAGAAGAGCTTTTTTCTGCGCACCGCATGTGTGTTGATTGTGCGGTCTCGTTTCCTGAACTTGAGCCGCGCTTGTTTTCATTTAACTCACCGCTTGGTGCGTGTGACACGTGTCACGGGTTAGGCGTGTTGAGTGACTGGGAAAAAAGTGAAGATGAAAAGTGGCAGCGCCGGCAAGAAGATTGTTTTAGCTGTAAGGGAAGCCGTCTGTGTCCTGAAGCACGTTCTGTTACGGTTGGCGGTAAGAATATTGCAGAGCTTTCGGCAACAGCGATTAATGATTTGCGGGAGTTCTTTGAAGGTATTGAGCTGAATGAAGAGCAAGAGATTATCTCAGGACCGCTTCTAAAAGAAATTTGCTCACGCCTCACCTTCTTGTGTGATGTTGGGCTTGCGTATTTGACGATCGGTCGAACAGCTCGCTCGCTTTCTGGCGGTGAGGGGCAACGTATTCGCTTGGCAACACAAATAGGTTCATCGCTTTCAGGTGTATTGTACGTGCTTGACGAGCCAAGTATTGGCTTGCACCAGCGAGATAACGACAAACTGATCGAAACGCTCAAAAAATTACGAGATCAGGGCAACACTGTTTTGGTTGTTGAGCACGACGAGGATACGGTTCGTGAATCTGATTATGTTATTGATATTGGCCCTGCAGCAGGTGTGCATGGCGGGCAAATTGTAGCAACTGGCACACCAGAGCAGTTAAAAAAGAACAAGAAATCGCTTACCGGAAAGTACCTTTCTGGTGCATTAAAAATTGAAGTGCCAAAAGAAAGAAGAAAGCCAACAGGTGAGATGCATGTGCTTGGCGCAAAAATGAATAACCTCAAAGACATTGATGTTGCGATTCCGCTTGGTGTTTTGATTGGCGTTTCAGGTGTTTCTGGGTCTGGTAAGAGTAGTTTGGTGATGCATACGCTTGCACCGCGTTTAGCAAACTATTACCGCAAAGGATGGCAAGCAGGTGGGTCGTGTGAAGATATTCAGGGGCTTGATAAGTTGCGCAACTGTGTTTTGGTTAATCAGAGCCCGATTGGAAGAACTCCGCGCTCAAACCCTGCAACCTATTTAGGTGTGTTTGATGGCATTCGTGAGATTTTTGCGCAAACAAAAATGAGTAAGGAGCGGGGCTACATGCCAGGCCGCTTTAGCTTTAACGTTTCAAACGGACGTTGTAGCGGCTGTAAGGGTGAAGGTAAAAACACTATTGAAATGCACTTTCTTGAAAACGTGCAGATTACGTGCAAGCAATGTAACGGCTTGCGTTATAACGACCAAACGCTTGAAGTTGAGTTTAACGGAAAGAATATTGCTGATGTGCTTGCAATGTCATTTGAAGACGCGGCAGAGTTTTTTGAGAATTTTTCGAGTATTTCAAAGCGTTTAAAATTAATGTGCGATGTTGGTCTTGGGTATTTAACACTTGGTCAACCATCAACAACACTTTCTGGTGGTGAAGCGCAGCGGGTAAAACTGGTAAGTGAGCTTGCAAAGCGAGGAAATCAAACGTTCTATATTCTTGATGAGCCAACAACTGGTTTGCATAGTCACGATATTGCAAAGCTTATCGAAGTGCTGCAACGCCTGGTTGAACTGGGTAACACAGTCCTTGTAATTGAACACAATATTGATGTGCTTAAGACCGTTGACCATGTTATTGATATTGGTCCTCTCGGTGGTGATATGGGCGGCTATGTTGTTGCACAGGGAACACCAGAAGAGGTGGCAGACTCTCCAGCAAGTTACACAGGGTATTATTTGAAAAGAGCGCTTTCATAGCGCTTTTTCTCACACTTGAAAAATGTGTCAGTTTTGATACAATGGTGGCATGTTTTTTAATGTAACGTCATCATACACTATTGTTCAGTTTTATAAGGGGGAACTGTGATACGTCGTTCATCTATTTTTCTTGGATTTTTGTCGTTTGTGACACTTTTTACGGTGCCTGTCTTTTCTGCTGACTACCCAGCAATGGGAGGTTTTTACGGACCGCACCACTATGGTATGTACGGAGGAGATAACTCTGGTCGCTCCGATGAAGCACTACAGCGTCACTTATCAGAAGTCTTAAAATCGATTGCCTCAATTGAGAAGCGCCTTGCTGCAACATCGCCATGCAGCGAAGATGAGCATGACAGCTTAGTCGATAGTATAAAAGAAGAAGAAGCCTTACTTAAAAATCTTGAGACCAAACATCGTGCACTTCTTGGGCAGTATGCTGCTTTTGAAATGACTACTCCTGATGCAGTGGGTGCCGGAGCTGGCGCAGGAGAGGGCGCTGGTGTCGGAGCTCACCGTCTTGATGATGGTCATATCGTTGAACTTGATAGGCAGCGCAGAGCATTGGCAGGGGTTATAGCTGAGTGTGAAAAGCGCTTGAGCAACATGAGAAGCACTGCGAGTGCCTATACAGAACATGAGGGTCGAAATGAAACAGCTTTGAGGAGGCAGTTGGCCAAACTGAGAAAAGAGGCTGATGACCTTTCAAAAAAACTGAATGGACGTATGGATGCGATTGGTGCTGCGGCTGTGTATGGTCTTGCAGGACAAGATGCAATGTGGGCGTTTAGAAATGTAAAAATACGTGACTGGAAAGAAGGTATTGCCGCTGGTCTTTCATACCGCTTGTTTGAAGCGGTTGGTCTTAAAGTAAAAGAAACAGCTCAAAATCAGGTTTCAGATATTTGGGATACCGTCTTTGGCGGCATGCTTCGCGCTGCACGGCACAAGCTGCAGTCAGGGTGGTACTGGGTGTTTAATGGTGGTAAGTGGCCATTTTCTCCTGAGTTGATTGAAACGTGGAAAGTGAAAATTTGTGACATCATCTTTAAAGACCTTCTTGATAAGGCAAAGCGTGCTGAAGCTGAGGGCTCTGATGGTGGCAACGCAAATATGCGTGCGCTTTTTAATGAATCAGATAAAGACGATGAAGAGGAGCAAGATTCTCCACAACGAGATCAAGTGTGGACGCTCATGGCTCAAAGTTATGCAAACATGATTGATTTTGTTGTGCTTCGCATCGAAGGGTTCAAACCGTTTTACTTTGCTCCTGAAAAGGGGTATATGGGAATCGAATGTGAAATTATCTCCCTTGCTGACGAGCTGCAAAATAATCTCCTTATCTTTAAAGATAACGTTTTATTAAAAGCAGAGTCGTTAAAAGAGATGGCAACGGGAGACTTGAAGCATCTTCTCCCTATAATGAAAAATAATCTTGCAAATAGTTTTACAGCGCTGAGTGATGCGGTGTCTCACTATCACGGAATGAATACGTCGTATGGCAAAGTGTCATCATCGAGAGAGTCGAAGTCACAACGTTCACCAAGCTTTGGTGGCCTGAGTGGCATGGCAGGGTTATAAACCATACATCTTTATAAACACAGGAGTGTTTGATGAAAAAACAGATCTATACAGCACTACTTATAAGTAGCATCTCACTGACACCAGTTGTGGCAACTGATGGAGCATTGGTTGAGACAACAAATTTCATGCAGCAAGACTTTGATTACAGTGACGGTCTTTCAATAGCAGAATGTACACAAACGAAACTTGCACGGTTGAATGCAAAAAGAATTCAGGCGGCAAGTAGAGATTTGCGGACAATGATGAAGCGGGTTCGGAATTGGTCGTTTGGTGTAACAGGTTCGAGCTTACTTGTTGTCGGTGCGGTGTTGTATTGGGCTGCACACAACCAAGAAAAGGTGTTGAAAATTGGCGAAATTGATACAGATGACTACTCTCCAAATGCTGCAAGAAGAATGCGGTATGCCCTTGCAAAGCGGCAATACCAACAAGGGCGCTGGACAGAGGCTGCCAAGCAGAACTTTTCATTAGTTTTCGCAGCGGGTGCAGCAGGTTTTGCACTTTCAACGCTCAAGCCACTTGCAACCGCCATTTCTGAGCGATTTAAGGATGCCATTGAGTTGTGGTGGTATGGCTATGATGCATGGTTTGCACGTGAGCAGCAGCAGTTTGATAAAGAGTTTAAATCGCTTCGTAATTCATTGCATCAAGCGCGAGCTGTTCAGTCACGCTATGAGCAGCAACGGAACATGCGCATGTCTCGTGAAGAACTTCCAGAAACCTATTATCGCGATGAAATTATGATCTTATATCAACGCAACTTAGCTCGTATTGAGCGAATGATCGCATTGATGTACTTGATAGCTCCAAAATCTAATCATGCTGAAATTGCTGACAACGTGCACAAAATTGCGCTTGTCATACATAGCTTTGCAAGCAAGCTCGAGGAAGACTTGAATGTAAACTCTCGTGGCTTTCTTACGCATTACAGCAATGACACGCTCGATCTGTTCCACAAGTTATACGAGCAACTCAGACCGTTGTTTGCCAACTTTCAGGTGTTCTGGCGCTATTAAGCAAGCTCGATACGCACGCATCGTACTGTAAGGTTGTAACGGAGAGGGGACGCCGTGAAAAAAAATCATATCTTTTTTATATGTTTGTCGGTTGCCATGGCTTTTTCAAGTGCACGTGCATGTAACTGGTGTATACCAGATGCACCGCTTCCGGAGCTGAAAGCGTTTGAGCAAGATAATCGTGTGATGCAGGCTCGTTCGCATGTCATTTCGCGATGGGAAAAGAAAAAGGCGCTCGAAGCACAGGTAATACCAAAAGAAGATGTGGTAACGCAGCGGCTGCTCGATGAGCGCAAGACGATCCCAGAATTCTTACTTGCAACCCATCAACCAGAGAAGCAGCCAACCAGCCGCTTTTATAACGAATTTCTTTCAAAATATTATCCACGAGCCGATGCGATTATTACGCATCTTGCACCTTGTATGTGTCCTGCTGCAATGAAGGATATGGTGCAAGCGCTTGTGTATCTAATGAGTAAGAAGAATCGGGCACTTTACTTCACATCAGACACGCAGTCTTTTTCGTTTGAGTATGTTCATGTTGAAATTTTGGGTGAGCAGCTTCATAAGTATGCCGATATGTTAACGCGAGCAACCTATACAGAAGGTGATGAGCATGTAGGTTTTGTTGCATACGGAAAACCACACACCTCAAAAAGTCTTCTTGGGTACTGGAAGAGAAGTGGAGAGAGGAGTGTTAACGACTTATTTGCACTCAGAGCCGACTATGTTATTGCACTCTGCTATCAAGCGGTAAAATTCTACACCCTTAAAGGTGCCTACACAGATATCTGTTTTCAGTATCGTAGACTTGCACGATCAGTTTCTCCGTTAAAAGGCTCTCGGTATGAGCACCTTTACACTGAAAAAGTAAAACTCTACTTGCAACTCATGAAGCAGGTGCAGGTAAAGCTGTATGGGAGAGGGGTGTCATGAAGATAAAAGCGGCAATTGCTCTTTTTGTTTGTGGCTTGCCTGCAATAGGCTTGGGCCAGCTCAGTGATGAGGAGCGAGGCTTTGCACACTCATTTATATCGCACTACGAAACCAATATTACGGGCAAGTTTACGCATGAGTACCATCCCTACTTGCTTGAGCGAACAACAAAGAGCCTTGGTGCACTTGAAGATCGTCTGAAACAAGAAGGTCTTAACCCGGTTGGGCGCTTGATGTTAATGGGGTATGAAGAGCAGGGCGTGCCGCGCTACACAACAAACTATGAGGATGCGCTGTTTACCGATGAGATGGTTTTAAAAACCGATGCAGGATGGTCAATGCAGATGTTTAATCGATTCGGTCTGCTTACCGGGTTTTTATGTAAAGACATCAACAAGCTTTCACGAATTGCAAAAAAGAAACGAGGCGCGGCTCTTCCGATGACGCACATTGATGCTCATCAGGTTGAAATTTTTGATGGCAAGAGAACAATTTTCCAAGAGCATGCGTTTGGTGAAGCCTTTCCACTCGTAATGGATATGCACACATGTTTGCAGCCGATGCTTGTGCGTAATGACATGAAGGCGGTGTGCAATACGTTCATTCAGTATTGGAAGAAGATGTACTGTGGAAGTCTTAAAATTACGGGGCGTGAGCATGTTGTAGGTACGCAAGATATTCTTTTCTCTATTGCATATATGCAGCACCTTAAGGCTTCAAAACTTCCGCTTTCTCATTTTTATATCGGTCCAGATATAACCTATCCCATTGAAGTTACAACGGCACATAGTCGTGCAGTAACGCGGCATGCACAATCGTTTGTTTCTTCGTTTGTGACTAAACTTGTTCCTCGGGATGATAAAAAAACAGCCTACGTTTTCTGTAGTTTTGTTGATGGTGTTGGCAAAAGCACCATGCTGGGCAATGTTCAAAACTGGATGAAGCATGGCTCCCAGGTAGAAAAGTACGAGCATGTTGATAACTCTTCGTCGCAGCTGGCAACCATCTTTAATTACAGTGACAAAGTATGTATTGCCGATCTTCCTGCGCAGGTGAGTCACTTTACGTATAAGCCTGATGGTCTTGTCTATGTTGATAGTGCGGCATCATGCCTTTCTCAAGAGCAGTGTCATGAGGTGCAAGCATATGTTGCGCAGCATCAACGTGAACTGAAGGAGCAGTTTGCCACAATGATGAAGCAGGTTGCATCCAGCGATGCAGCACAAGATGAAAGCAGTGAGCATGCGTACTGCCGCAATGTTGTTCTTCTCAACAAACAGGATACTGCTTGGCCAGCGTTTGCCTTTAAGGGGCATTCATATGTGTTTTGTCCTCATGAAAAAGACGGGGGGCATAGCATTCGTGTGCTCGAAGAGCTTGAAACAGTTTCTTCGCATGGTTTAAAAAATACCTTCCCTGAGCAGATGATTTTTACGAAGGGTGTTCGCTTTCCTCTCGCGTATGAAGACTTTGTTGATGATTTGGTAGCACGACTTAAGCAAAGCGGAGTAGAGCGTGTGGTGATGGTTGATTTTGCCAGCATGTATTCTCGATCGAGTCGAGAGAATGTTCGTGTGAACTACGTTGTGCAACAGCTTGCTCTCTTGCATGACTCTTTTTCACTGAACAAGAGTTTTTATCAAAACTTTGTGCACAACGCGCAGTTGCTCGCAGCAATGGATAAAAAAGGTGATCGAGAGATATTTGCGCGTAATCTTGAGAGTGAAGCGATTGCTCGTACGGGGCTGTTTATGTTGCTGCAAAAACATTCAGATTTTTCTATCGAGGGAATTTCTCTTGCACAGGTAACAGCACAGCTTAAAAACTATATTGAAGCACTTTGCGCTGAAGAAAAAACATTCTTTGCCCGACTTGTCGAGAAGAAGATTGCTTTTGAATATGACTGTCTTGTTAAGGGATACGGCAAAGGAAGAGAGTACGTTACCTTTCAGCAATATAACCCGAATGACTTGATTGCCTTTTCACAAAAGCTTGTTTCATTTTTTTCACAAACGGTTGCACACGAACGCATCTCCACTATGTGGAAATGGTTTGAAAAGAAAGATCCTCTTATTCGCTCCTCCGTCGAGGTTGACCAAAAAACGGGGCGAATGTTTGGTCGCTTAACATCAGGAAGACATGTGTGGGTTTTGTGTGCAATGAAAAAGGAAGAGAAAGAGAGAGAAACGTTGCGATCGGTGATGAGGCAGGTTCGTGCAATGTGGTGGGCATCGTTATCAAATATCATATACACCGATGGAACGTTGTCTGACGGAAGATGTAAAATCATTGAGAAATTTGCGGTGCCACCTGTTGTTGCTATGGATGCTGATGACGGATCATTTTGTGTTGTTCAGCCGCAGCTTGAAGAGGTTGAAGACAAAGAATATGTCCAAACAGATTACTCAGTGTTTGAAATCACCCCTTCACTACAAGAGCCGATATGGGAAGCATTTAAGGGCGTCTTGTATCTCAGTGATTGGAGAGGTGTGCGCCAAACCTATCAAGGCGTGTATGCATACGCACACGAATGGTACCAAGAAGATCAAGTCAAGATGAGTACATACGAATCGCACGTAAAACCTCTTGTCACAACATTGTGTGAAACCTATCAAGCAGAATGTGGCAAGCAGTCAGTAATGGTTCCGGAAGATATTATGTCTCGCATGGATGAGCAGGCAGACTTAGCCCAACTCATTTGGTCTCAAATGTCGGCGCAAGCAAAAGAGAATGGTGGGTTTGCACCTACAACAAAGGCACCACAAAAGATCATGAGAAATCGTTATGGAGAGTTTGACCAAGAGACGCGTGTAAAAATCTATTTTTCTCTTTCGGATCAGTATAAAAATCTCCGCTTTTTTGTTCGAGCGCTTGCAACGCTTGATATGATCGCAAAAGACTTTGACGCAGACATCGCGTCTCGTCGAGGCAACAGGCAAGACTTTCTGAAAACGCTTGCGCTTCTTGAGAGAATAACTTTGCCATACAACTATGGATGTATGTGTATAAATCCCCTCTTTACCGATCCCTATGCCATTGAGCCACTAATGGGGTGGGGCTATTTTGAAAAGGGTGTATAGTTGCTCGCTATCATAAGATATGCCATGACTATGTAGACAAGAAATAAAGGGGAATGATGAAGAACAGATACGTTTTATGTATTGCAGGTTTTATAGCTATTGCAGCAGGAGGTCAGGTGCAGAGTGTTGCAACGGCTGTAACAACTGCTGCTCCAGCGGGAGCAAGAATAGGTGATGGTAGTTTGTCGGAGATGTTTTTGAGGCTTTTTGAGCGAACAGGAGAGCTTGTTGAGACATTTCTTGAACCTCAGGATTTTCGAAGTGAAGACAAAGAGGTCGTTCGTCAGGTAATTGAGCAGATGAGATCTTTGATAAATGCAGCTCTTGACAAGCGCGTGAGTATAGCGAGTTCCCACAGAATTGCGATGGGTGCATTACTAGACTTCTATAGAAATCTGTTTAACTCCCAGGCAAAACTGAAGATGACATCAATAAGCAGAAACAATAGTCTTGCGGAAAAAGAAAAAGCAGCTATGCGCCAACGTATAACTGCTGAAGCGAGTAGAAATGTCTGTATTGCGCATCAAGTAATTTGCACGGTAGGAAAGGTGTTCGGCATAGAAGACCCTGATCTTTACCGTGGACTACCAAACACCCTGCTGAATGCTCTTGATGCTATAGATGATGAAGGAGATTTTTTAACATGTTTAGCTACCGCTATTAAAGCCTTTTCTTCTGAGGTGGAAGAGGAAGGACGAGAGTATTGGGTTTTGTCCGCAAGTACTACGTATGCCTTTAAAAGGAATAGTGCAGTCGGTCTCTATATATGGATTGCTCTGCTTGAACAGGGTCCGGCTTCTTGTAAAGAGCTACTTGCGATAGAAGATCCTACTGAGTTGAAATCTCGCCTTGAATTTCTCGCTGGTTCTGGTCAAAAGCAGATTAAGATGTATCTCAGTAGTGATAAGGCTTGCATATCTGTTTTAAACAGGGCAATAAGTTGCATACGAGATATGGTGGGAGAAATGAGGGCAGGCAATGTTATAAGAGGCATATCGGGAAAAATTGGAAAAGACGTTATCATAATGCTGAATAAGGCTGACACACTTTCCTTTATTCCTGTTCCTACTACTGCGCCAGCTGATGTTTCTTTAACCGTCGATGGTGATGAGTCGAAAGGTGATGACACGTAACGTATTACCGAAAAGCATATAAGGGGCCGCAACAGGCCCCTTTTTTCGTGCAGAAAAAAGTAAGACCTGTATACTTGCCCGCCTATGAAAAAAAAACATACACCGCTTATCGCCCAATACTTTGAAATTCGTCAGCATTATCCAGACGCGCTCCTCTTTTTTCAGGTAGGAGACTTCTACGAGCTCTTCTTTGAAGATGCAATAAAAGCATCTGAATTTCTTGCCATTACGCTTACTAAGCGAGGAAAAGCAGACGGGAAAGATATTCCATTGTGCGGTGTTCCTGTGCATGCACTTACGCATTACATGGTTAAGCTGGTAAAGGGTGGCCACACGGTTGCAATTTGCGATCAAGTTTCAAAGCCGATGCCTGGTACAGTGGTAAAGCGTGCTGTGACAAAAGTGTATACACCGGGAACATTGACAGACACACAGCTCCTTGATGAAAAAACGGCATCATATCTATGCGCGCTTGCGTGCGATGATGAGGGCTACAGTGTGGTGTTTACAGAGCTCTTAACCATGCAGTTGTTTGCAACGCATATCCCGCATGGGCAGTTGCGTTTGCTTGAGGCTGAGATCGGGCGATTTTGCCCCGATGAAATTGCACTCGATCAAGACGATTACAAAACCTTCTCGTTTCTTCAGAAGTCTGGGTACGTCATCTCGGTGTTACGTGACAAGAGCAATAATGCTGATGAGTGGGTTGCTCACATAAGCGAAGAGGCGAAAACGTCAGCTGGTTTGCATGTTTTGTATCATTATTTGTATCGGATGCAGCCGGATGCATTCAAACATTTTTCATCAGTTGCATACTATGAACCAGCCTCATACGTTCATATCGACCCGGCTACAAGTCATAATTTAGAAATTATTAAGAACCAACAAGGTGGATCATCACACACTCTTTTCTCAGTTGTTGACCGCGCGTGCACTTCGATGGGATCTCGGTTGCTCAAAAAATGGTTAATGCGTCCCTTGCATGACCAGCACCGCATACGTCGTCGGCATGATGCTGTGCAAGCATTAGCTGCAGACATTACGCTGATGCAATCACTCAAAGGTGTGCTGCGTTCCATTGCAGATCTTGAAAGAATCGTTGGTCGTATTGCGCTGCATCGAGCTTCTATTGCAGATTACAAAACGTTGGCAGCAACGCTTCGTATGCTTCCTGAGTTGCAAGAGATTCTTGCTGGCATACAGCAGGTTGATGTGATTGCAACCATTCTGCATCGTCTTCCTGACTACAGTCAGCTTGTTGCATTGCTCAATGATGCTTTGAATGATGATGAGCATCATCCCGGTAGTATTAAAAAAGGGTTTGATGAGCAGCTTGATCGCTTGAGAGATCTTGCACTTAATGGACAACAAGCAATTGCAAACCTTGCACAAAAAGAAGCAGAAGCTCATGACATTGCAAGTCTGAAAATTTTATATACAAACGCTGCCGGCTACTTTATTGAAGTGACAAAAGCTAACGTTGCAAAAGTACCTGAGCATTACCGTCAGGTTGCAACAATGGTAAATCGCAACCGCTATATAACTGATGAGCTTAAGGCTTTAGAGCATGATGTATCTCATGCTCGAGAGGAGAGCGAGGCGCGTGAAAAAGAGCTTTTCGATCTTTTTGCAGCACGTGTGTACGAGTGGGTTGCAACATTGCGGCGCTCAGCCAGCGCTCTTGCACAAATCGATGCACTCTATGCCTTGAGTGACCTTGCATATACCCATGCCTATGTTCGGCCAACATTTTCTCACGATGAAGGGTTTCAGATTGTTGGCGGTAGGCACCCGGTTGTTGAACAATCTCTTAAAGGAGGCTTTATAGCCAATGATGCATACCTTGCTCATCCATCTCGTCTTTGGATCATAACCGGCCCAAACATGGGAGGTAAGTCAACCTATCTTCGCCAAGTTGCGCTGATTGCGTTGCTTGCGCAGTGCGGAAGTTTTGTTCCGGCAACGAGCGCATGTCTTCCAATTGTAGATCGTATTTTTACGCGTATTGGCGCGGGTGATAACGTTGCACAGGGTAAGAGTACCTTCTTAGTAGAGATGGAAGAGACGGCAACAATTTGCAATCAAGCTACGCAAAAAAGTTTGGTAATTCTCGATGAAGTTGGTCGCGGAACAAGCACTGACGATGGCAGGGCTCTTGCTCAGGCAATTATAGAATATCTGGTTTCAGAGGTTGGCTGCTATACGCTTTTTGCAACGCACTACCATGAGCTGACACAACTTGCCGCAACAAGCGGCGACATTGCAAACTACAACCTTGCATGTATTAAGCGAGGTGAGACGTTGCATTTTCTTCATCAGCTAGCACCCGGTGTGGCAACAGCAAGTTTTGGTATTGATGTTGCAAAGCTTGCACATTTACCACTGCCTGTCATTGAGCGTGCGCGCTATCTTATTACGCATAACACTTCTGATACATCACGCGAGACGAATGCTTCTCTTTTTACGACGCCAACACCAGCGCCGGCACAACGCCCCGAAGACAAGGCACAGAGGAAGGCAATAGAAGAGCTAAAGGCGCTTGATATTAACGATCTCTCGCCGCGCGCAGCATTCGATAAACTGTGGAATCTACAAAAACTTCTTACGTCTTAATCGACACACTTTTATAAAACGCATCATATGCATCATGATATTGAGCAGTTGCATATTTATGTATGCGTACATGTCGTCCATGTTCTGAAATTAAGGAATGTGTGATGCGATCCATGTGAGCACCTTCTTCTGCTACAAGTGTATTCTGCAGTGGTACCATCCCATCTTCAATGGTGTAGTCAACAGCACACGGAAGAGAGAGTTGGGCGAGCATCTTTTTGGGGTCAAGAGCCCGTATCGATGCTGGGATACTCTTTTTAAAAAAGTATGACCGAAGCCACGGGAGAGCAAAGAATGCTTGGTAACTCCAGTCGGGAGATGCGTATCTCATCGTATCTTGAACAGCAGGAATATTGGCAGGAGTGCAGCTTAACGCAATACCGTCAGGCATATACTGAGGCGTTTTACGCAAAAAATGTGTAAGAGCGTGAAGCGTCAGCGCTCCTCCTAAACAGAATGAGTGAGCAATTAAAGGAAGCTTTGTCAGAGAAGAGTGTGTGCGGCAAAAGGTGAGCATTGCAACAACGTCTTGTGCAATATCGGCAGAGAGCTTGCGAGATGTCTGTTTGTTCATCACAGCACTTTGGCCAACATGTCGCCAATCAAAAATGACAATATTGTATTCCTTAAAGATCTCAATAAGGGGGCCGCACCATTCTTTTGTTGGTGTGAGATAATCAAAATAGCCAGTTACAAAAAGAAGCGTTGCACGGGCTTTTGGTCTGATGAAGGTCAATACTGAAAGTTGTTTAGCATCTGCCGTTGTTACCATCGACGCTTGGGCATGATGGTGTGTAATAAGCTCGTTGCGTACACGGTCAAGCTCTGCTTGATAGGGGTGTTTTTTCTTCCAGCGATAGTAGCCAGCCTGAACGATATTGAGGTTCCATGTTTTTGGGCAGAGTGTGCGTGCCGACTTCCAGAGGGCATGGTCGCGAGCAGTATCATGAGTAATGTGTGTAACCGTATCTCGTATATGCGCAGTAAGTGCCTGCGTCCATAGACATGCGGCGAAAAGAAGGAAGTAAATATGCATGTTGATTATCTGGTGATGAGAGCGTGTAAGTAGAAAATTGTATAGAAAATAAACAAAGCAGAAGTATGGTTACAAATTGTAAAAAAGGCAACCTCGAATTGTTCTATAACTGTGCAGACTCGGTAAGTGCTTTTACAAAAAGATCACGTCGTTGTCGTATGGCGTGAGCGGTAAAATCTGACAACTCTTTGTAATCCCGCTTTGAATAATAAAAATTAGGTGTGATATAGCGGCGATCCTTTGTGATATCAAAGCCTTTTACTGGATAGGTTTCATCGGGAGAAAGCGTCAGATAGATCAATGATGGCATACCGCTTTTTGTGGCTGGTGCGTAGGTGCATGTTTGTGTTGTTATCTGCTTATCAGAGAGGTGTGGTATCTCATATCCTGCAGACTGCAAGGTTGCTACGGCGTCATGCCAGCCAGTAATGCGGTGTGAGAGATTGCGGCGATTATCGAGGATGATAATAAGATCGAGAGCTCCTTTGTGGTGAGAGAGAAGCGGCTCGAGAGGAATGTTGTTTTTATAACCACCGTCAACCAAGGTCAAAAACTCTTTATCACTTCCTGGCGTATCAGGAAGCTTGTACAAAAAATTGGGAAGTGATGATGCTGATATTTTTTTATTTGCCCACGCTGCGTTCTCAATATGAGAGCGCATGCCTTGTGTAAGCCATCCTGTTGCCCATGAGCCGACATAGTCGGGTGCCTTTTCAATAACGTCTCGCAAGCTCAAAGAAAATGATGATCCGAAAATACCAAGCATGTAGCCAAGAGAGGGCTCTGGCATTCTGTTGTGCGGCTCTCCATGCTGAAAGGAGCGTCCCAGGCTCCAGAGAGGAATTGAGTGATTATTATGCTGACTTGTAATGCGTTCAGGTGTGCAGGTAAACCATGAGTACGTTTCATTATCCAAGCGTGCTGCAGCTGTAAAGAGTGGGATGGGGTGCTTTGTATAGTCAAAGCATTTTGATAACTGTGAGAGAGTGCATGTTGCATGGTGTGGTGTGAGCGGCTTGATAAGTGTGTGAGAAAGGGCAAGGCCATAAAAGTCGATGATACTTGTTTGTTGTTGCAATAACGCCTTTTCTTTTTTGACCCTTTCAAGGTCTTTGCAGATTTCTTTTACGTTGGGCAAGATGCCTTGCGTAAGGCGAGAACTGAGTGCTTGATCGTATGCATGACATGTTTGCCCCGAGAGGATCCATGGCGCCAATGCCCAGCTTGATCCTGAGAGCACAGACATTGTCGTAATAGTGTCTAAAAAGTCGATATCTTTTAATCCTCTGAGTGCACCCATGGTTGCAGACATTGCTCGAATGCCGCCACCGCTGGAACAGAAAGCAACGGTGAGAGGGCGTGCTGGTTTGTGTGGTAAAAGTTTTTCAATATGGCTTTGAGCATGGAGCATGCGCTGAGTGTGCTTCTCCTCAATTGAGAGTTCTTTTTGTTCTACACGAACAGGCTCTTGAATATGACTGCTGTGTGAGATGTCGACGTGAGTTCGCTCGATTGTTTCCCATACATGTGTTGGCTCAAGGCGGTATCGTGCACCTTCTTTAAAGAGGGTGAAGTCTGATGGTTTTCCCAGTCCGATTGCGCGTGGTGCTGTAAGAAACGGTGTTTTTCGTGATGAAAGCTTTCGCGGAAGTGGCGAGCGTGGTGCGCATGCAATAAAGCGTTGGTGTGCAAACTTTGTGTGTGGAGGAGAGAGGCGGACGGCGTTAGACGCAGGAAGGAGAATTGAAGTGCTTGCTCGTACAAGTGTGGGGCGCTGTGAATAATAAAAACTAACATAGACGGGATGCTTTGTTTTGTTTGCAATACGAATACATGGTGATGCAAGCAAAGCTGAGAATAAGAGTTGTGATGTAAAGATGAGGTGCATCAATTTCATTTTCATATATGCAACCGTAAAAGAGCGAACTGCATCAAGGCAAGTAGGTGAAAATGCGGGGGCATTTGCATCCTAAATGATTGACAATGTTTGTTTTGTTTTTGGTAGAAGGGGGGTGTGCAAACGTGCACGGAAATAGACAAAAACTTCTGCAGTAAGGCTCTTATATAGAGATGGTGCGTTGGTGCAGAAAATATATGGAGGTTATATATGAAGTATGGAGCATTGCTTGCAGCGTGCATATGCATGACCGTTGCAGCTGGTTCACTCAGTGCAAAAGAAGAAAAGAAAGAATCGGTACGCACATCAATCCCTTTGAATGAGGTATTTCTCAATAAGTTTGTAACAGAGCGCATGCTTGAGAAGCTGAGCACCATGACTCGTGACAGTGAAGAAGCACCTGAGTTGCGAGAAAAGCGTGACATGTTGCAGGCGCGTGCTGTTGCAATGCGTCATCAGTACGAAAAACTCAAGTTATACATTGCAGACAAAAAGACAGAGCTTGATGCTGCAACAACGGCTGAAGAAAAAGCTCTTCTTTCTGATGAGATTCGTCTGAAAGAAGCTGAGCTAAAACAAGTTGAGCAAAGTCTTGTCATGATTGAGATCGAGTTTTGCGATACCGTGTACCCTTCACACATCTGGGACTGGAAAGCAATGGTTTCAGTTGGCCTTGCAATCATAACAGGACGCCTTGCGGGCCGTTCATCGCATAACGAGAGATGGAAGGGGTATCGAGTTAACAGCCTATATGGCCGTGTGTCTAACGAAAAATCGCACTGGGTACGAGGTGCACTTGTTGGCTTTGTTACGTTGATGGTAACTGAGTGGTTCTTGCGCGGTCGCAATGCTCTTGTTATTCCAAACGTTGTTCGCTTCTTCAAAAATCTCTTTGGCTACCTTGGGCAAGCTGGAGGCTTTATGTTTGGTGATGGAGGTTTCTTTGAGCAAGGTGAAGAGTGGTTCATTAATATCTTCAGGCCAGCAATGGAGTGGGTTGAAGAGACCTTTGGTGATATGAAGATTGAAGCAGCGGTTGTGATTGGTGTAGCACTTGTGCTTGGCATGATGAAGTTGAGAAGTAACCAAAAGCCTGCAGTGGTATAGGACGTTTATCATTTTACGTTTTAAAGGGCCGGTAATTTTACCGGCCCTTTGTTTTTAAAAGCAGTGTAAGAATAGGGGATAGTGACGGTAGTTTTTTTGTTTCTTTATTAGAAAAAGAGGGACGCTATACAATGGTGTCATTCGATAAAACGGTAAGGCACACCGATCATGAGTGGCGTTAAGGGGCGGGAAAGTATGAAAAAAATTATATATGTAATGACGGCAGGGTTGCTGCTTCAGATTGGTTTGTACGCAGGTCATGCACCACTTAAAGTATGTATGCAGAATGCATGGAAAGAGATAGGACGGTTTAGGCGTAACAACAAGTATACACCTAAAAAAGGGTGGTCGAAGGGCGAGGAAGCTGGATGGAGTGGTGTACTTGCTGCACTCGAACGAAAACAGAAAAAACATTCGAGCGCTGAATTAGGCGAAACAATCGCACTTGTGCGGCAGATTAATGCATACCCTTCTGTAGCACATGCAGCACTTACTGCAGCTGAGCTTACGACTCAGAGCCAAGGGTTTTTTAGGCGTAAACGATTACGACAACCTTTAGACGAGGTTGTGCGAGATGTGAACATCGATGCCGGCTCTACCCTCGAGCATACAATCGAGCGACTCGTATATCCTGAATCAAGCCGCAAGCCAACACGGCGTGCACTTGTAAAAGATATTGTCTCTTACGGTGTGCTTTTTCTTGGTTTGATGCTGTTTGTAGAGGGGCTGCGTTATGGAGAGAAAAGTATGGTAGGACGCGCCTGGAAGAAAGTAACCGAGTTTGGAAGCAGTTTGCTTGGAACGCGTGGTGGTACGCGAGAGAATGGATCGGTTGAAGCGATATCCGATGAAGAGCTTGCAAAGCTTTTAAAACTTCTTGAAAAGGCGTACAACCAAGATAAAAAGTAATAAACAATGTTGGTGGGGAAACGAGAAAAGGGCCCAGCGGAAGCGCTGGGCTTTCCTTTTTGTGACATTTTTCTTATCCTGTCACGCTTCTTTTTCTCCCTGCTATATAAGGTTTTTTCATGACATCACGTACACAACGTTTCGTTGGAGCTTTTTTTCTTGTTCTTGCTCTTGCTTGGTTAAGCTGGATGCGAGGATTTTTCTCTTCAGGCTCCTCACAATCTGCCGTTACTCACGATATTTTGCATGTTGGAACAAACGTTGGTTATCCACCGTTTATTATGACTGATGAGTATGGTAATCCGATTGGGTTTGACTATGCGGTTGCATCTGAAATTGCACGACGACTTGGAAAAAAATTAGAACTTCATGACATGTCTTTTGGCGCATTGGTCATAGCTTTGCAGAAGAAAAAAGTTGCTATGATTATTGGCGGCATTTCGCTGACGCCGGCAAAAAAAGCATCAGGTCTTTTTCTGCCTTACTACGGAGATGTGGTCAAAAAAGTTGCTGTCTTTGCAAAGCGTGATACGCCACAAGTTTCTTCCTTATCGCAGCTTTCTCAAAAAGGTCTTCGCGTCTGTACGCAAGCTGGTACAACATTTAGCGAGGTTTTAGAGAAAGATGCCAACCTTTCTCTGCGGATTTTGCCAAACATATCTGACCTTGTTCTTGAGGTTTTATATGGCAGAAGTGATATCGGTATACTTGATCCAGACTCTGTTCGCTCACTCGTATCGAGAAATGATGCCTTTGTTATGTATGAGGTTGCGCTAGATCCTCGCGATTATATAGATGGATTTGGTATCGGTGTGCAAGATGATGATGAGCGTGAACAAATTGGTAAAATCTTGGATCAAATGAAAGAAGACGGTACTTTGCAACGCTTGCAAACGCAGTGGTTTTCCTCTTACTAGAAGGTGTATATGAACGATCTTTTTCTCGGTATTACTTCGGTGCAACTGCACCTGTTGTTAAAGGGAGTTTTAACAACATTAAGCCTTGCTGGTGGCGGTGTTGCCATTGGTTTGGTGCTCGGAACACTGTTTGGTGTGGTTTCTAGCCGGCGGTTGTGGCATCCGGTAATCAGTCCACTTATCAGGGCTTATGTTTTTGTTATTCAAGGTACGCCTGTTTTTGTACAAATTCTTTTGATCTACTTTGCCTTGCCAGATTTGTGGGGCGGTAGTCTTTCGCCGGCAACTGCAGTTCTTATCGCGCTTGGTGGAAACTCAACAGCATACATTGCCCAAATCGTAAGAGGTGGTATTAACTCTATTCCTCGTGGGCAATGGGAAGCTGCGTTTGTTCTTGGGTACTCAACACCCGGAACGCTGTGGCACATTATTTTTCCACAAACACTCAAAACAACATTGCCAGCACTTTTGAACGAAGTGATTTCCCTGGTAAAAGAGACCAGTATTGTGGGAGCCATTGGTGTGTGTGATGTCACCTTTGTTATTAGGAAAACTGTTGATCGCACCATGGAGCCACTGTTTTGGTATCTCTGTGCGGCATTGATCTATTTAGTAATTACAAGTTTGCTCGGCATGGGAGCGCGCGCTGTTGAAAGGAGCCTTGAGTATGATGAACGGCACTAATCTCACCCTTCGCCTGAAGCGTCATGGTGTAGAGAACACTATTCTTGATGCCGTTGATTTTTCTATTCCAGCTGGCCGCGTAACTGCCTTTATCGGATCAAGCGGTGCAGGAAAAACATCTCTTTTGCGGTGTTGTGCGTCACTAACTACAGGGTATGATGGCGAGATAACGCTTAACGGAAAAAACATTCAAACACTTTCTACTCGTGAGCGTGTGCACAACATTGGGTTTGTCTTTCAGCTCTTCAACCTTTTTCCGCATAAAACAGTGCTGCAAAATTGTATGGCACCGTTGTTGTATGAAGGACATTCTTTTGATGAGAGTAAGCAAAAGGCAGAAGAGGCATTAGAGAAAGTGATGATGCACTCATATGCTGATCGCTATCCAAGTGAGCTTTCGGGCGGCCAAAAGCAGCGTGTAGCTATTGCTCGCGCATTGGTTTTGCAGCCAAAAATACTTTTCTTTGACGAGCCGACATCTGCGCTCGATCCTCAAAGCACACAAATACTGATTGACCTTGTAAAAAACCTGAGTGCTGAAGGAATCACGATTGTGCTTGCAAGCCATGACATGGTCTTTGTCTCTGAAACAAGAGATCGAATCTACTTTATGGAGAACGGACGTATTGCTGAGTTTATTGATAACAACAATATTCATGAGGAAGATGCTCCTCGCATCAGTGCGTTTCTCAGTGCTCGTTAAACACGGTAAAACAGTAGAGATCTAGATCTGAGAGAGTGCCTCTTGCTACAGTACCTTTGCTATAAAGAGTGGGCAAATGTAGTAAGGGGATACCATGCGCTTGCGTTGCACACTTTTATATATTCTTTTCTCTCTTGGAACGGCGTACAGCCAAAATACAATTCACACATTACTCTCGCGAGTGAGCGAGCTTGCGCCTCTGTATCATAAAAATATCGAGAAGCTAAAGGTTGCACTTGGCGTACCAGATGCAACAGCACAAGAAGTTGTTGACCTTTGTCTGACGCTCCAAAACAAGCCGATTACCATGCAGTCTCGTGTGGAGATGATGCTTGCAATTATGAATGACGGGAAAAAGCTTGAAGCAAAGCGCACCGGATGGAAGCGATATTTTGTGATAGCAGCGATGTTGTTTCTCGGTTTTTTATCATGGCGTTGTGCAGCGTGGTGGCTTTCTTACAAAACACCGTCTCTTGAATTGAGAACAGAAGATGACGTTGCCGCTGTTGCTTCACCAGCCCTTCACCCACCTCAGCCGGTGCAGGTTGATGTTAATACTGCTCGGAAACAGGAAGAACGTGTTCCACCTCAGCCGGTGGAGAAAGCAGAAGTTATACCTGATCCTTTTGTGCAAAAAGCAGAAGAAGCACGAGGCGAGGGGAATGGAACGTTGAGCCGTTTTCTGTGGGAAAACAGAAATGAGTTAATGATGGTGCTTGATGCGGCAAGCAAGGGGGTGGATATGTATAAAAACATCTCAGCAACGCGTTTGCTTACAACGCTTAAACAGCGACTTGATCACGGCAGTGCCGGCAAAGAGAAAGATAGTTCGCCGCCTCAACCTCAACATGTTCCTTGCCGCAACCTGGAGCCATTAAAAGAAAGGTATCCTAAATTTCTTCCGCGTAAGCGTGCGTATGAGAGTTTCCGTAAGGGTGTGAGATTTGATGAATAAAAAGAAGAATAAGAAAAAGTGGTACGCTCGGCAGGGCTCGAACCTGCGACCTACGGATTAGAAATCCGTTGCTCTATCCAACTGAGCTACGAGCGCAAGATGTAAGAATTCCACTTAAAAAAATGGTCGGGGCGGCCAGACTCGAACTGGCGACCCCTCGCTCCCAAAGCGAGTGCGCTACCAACTGCGCCACGCCCCGACACAAAATTTTAAAAATGGGGTGAGTGACGGGGCTCGAACCCGCGACGTCCAGAACCACAATCTGGTGCTCTACCAACTGAGCTACACCCACCACGATCAACACATGGTACAATGTTGAGAAGGGGACAGTATACGGCTTTTTAGGTAAAAGAAAAGAGCATTTTGTCATTAAAGTGGTGTGATAGAAGGTGGGGCATCGCAGAGGAGTGTTTTTTGCAGGTGATCGAGTGCCTTTGAGTGAGTTGAAACAAGGTGTGGCGCGTGCTTTTGAGCGTTTGCGTAAATTCGAGAAAGTGAGAGGCAAACCTGTACTTGGTGGTCGTGAGTGATTGTTTTTTTGCGTGCTTGTTCGAGTTTTTCTTGCGAGATTTCTTGGTCCTCTTTTTTTGCTAAAAGGGGTGTTTCTTTGACCGGTGTTTTACCCTGTTTTCCTTCAACTTCTTCACGTGTTATGTGTCCCTTTAAAGACGTTTCTTTCCCATACATTTCCTCGACCCACTTGAGTTCTACTTCAGATGTTTTTTTCGGTTTGCAAAGTATGTCTGGTTGAACACCGCGAGCTTGAAGACATGTGTCGTCAGGTAGGTAGTAGAGCATACTTGTTAATTTAAGTGCATAGCCATTGCTCAGGGGGGTGACTTCTTGTACCGACCCTTTTCCAAAGGTAGGGATGCCAACAACAAAGACGTGTTGCAAGCCGCCTGCATGGGCATGGTGTTGCAGGGCGCCCGCTAAGATCTCTGATGATGATGCCGTAAAGTTGTCGACAAGAATAAAGAGTGGTGTTTTTGTCAGGGGCAGGGGGGTGTGATGTGTGACGTAGGTCGTAATGGTTTCACGTTTGTTGTTCTTTGTTTTTACGACAACAGTTTTCTTTGGCAAAAAAATGCTGGCTGTATCAACTGATGCTTCAAATACGCCTCCTGTATTTTTCCGTAAATCAAGGATGATGCCATCAAGTTTTTTTTGTCTTTCTAAGAATGATCGCACCATGCGGGGTGTTTGTTCATCAAACGTTTTAATTGATATGTACGCAGTGTTTTGCTCGGGGAAGAGGTAGCCGCTCACATTTTTATCTTGGATCCGCTTGCGGGTCAGCTCAAAGGAGAGTGGTTTTTTGTCACGGATAATTTTCAGTTTCACCTGGCTTCCCGGTTTACCTTTCAGTTTTGCAACAACTTCATCTGAGGTGAGCCCGCGCAGGCGTTCGCCATCAACTTGCACAATTTTATCGCCACTCTCGATGCCCGACGCCTCTGATGGACCTCCCGTGATGACATCAACAATCATTAAAGAATCGTCTTCAACAGCTTTGCTTATGATGCTAATGCCAATGCCGGCAAAGTGTCCGCTCGCGATATCCATTGTTTCTTGGTAGCTCTTTGGTGTGAAGAAAGAGGAGTGCGCATCAACTTTACTCATCATAGCCTTAAGGCCTTCATCGATTATTTCCTTCATATCAAGCGTGCGATACGACTTTGTTGAGAGCTTGTAAAGAACCTCAGATATGTTCCAGAAGTGACTGAAGAGCTCCTGTGTTTTTGGTTGTTGCTTCATTGCATGAAGGGGAGAAAATGCACAGATGAGTGCAAGACATAGTTGTCGAAGAGAAGGCATGAACGCTCCTTGTGGATGGGTGATATTTTCATGGAGTGTGGCATATCGAGAACAAAAAGGTCTACACTATGCAGCATGAAGCACTTAGGATCTCTTTTTACCCTAAAATGGCAGCGCAGATATGCTGCAGTAAGTATTGGCATCATGCTGATTTGGCTACTCTGTGGGCAAGCAGGGTGGTATTCCTTTATGCAGCTCAAACTTCATATTCGGCATGTGCAGGCGCAAATTAATGGTCTTGCAAAAGAACGAGCAGCACTCATTCGCCACACACGACGATTCTTAAAGGATGCAACGATGAAAGAGCGCATCGCACGAGAGCGCTTGCTGCTTGGCTATCCTGACGAACTTATCTATATCGTAAAAAAATAACGCTACTCTTCTTCTTCGTAAGAGGTAAGGCCGTACTCAAGAAGCGGGTACGACGCTTGCTCATCATCTATGTGATACACGTGGTGTAACTCTTTGATCAGGCGATGAGAAACTCTTCCGCCCCAGGCGTATACAAGTCTTGATGAGATATGAAAGCTGTAGACGCGGCAACTTTCCATAAAAGCAACGCCTTGCTCCATGTGCCGCGCAAGCAGCGACCGTGTTGCTTTTTCATCAACACCAAATGCGATAGGAGCGCGTCCTTTATAAGAGAGAGAAGGAACTGCAAACATGATGCTTTTTTCTTTGCAGTAGTCTGCAATGGTTTCGAGAAGTTCGTTTTCAATAAGATGCGGTGCACTGAAAAAGGCGGAGCGTCTGGTCTGGGCTCCTTTGTGGCCGCGAGACTTTGCATCTAAAAACTCTTTGATTTCTTCAGCAGAGGTGCTGGCAAAAACCTTCACCGTTACGCGCTGCTTTTTTCCCTGCGCAACAACCAGGTCGAGGTATTCTTTTGTACCGGCTGGATACGAGTCTTTTGGTAAGCCGACAATAATGTATGCCTTGCTGCATCGCTCAACACATGCTCTCAACGCAAGGATGATTGCAGAAGGGTCGATCGGTTGAATAACGTGAGCAGTATGAGATGCGCCAAAGGGCAGCTTGATATCAAGGCCCTGCGCTTGCTGAAGCGAATGTGCTATCTGAACCGATTCAAGACGAAGTGGTTTGCCAGAAAGTGCAATCTTTTCGGCTGCAAGCTTAACGGCTCGCCCACCACCAACATAGAGTCCTTTGACATGATCAGAACCAACTTCTTTTGAGATGAATGCTTCCATGTCGCGATAGAACGTTGTTTTTTCTGGAACACCTTCCAAGTTAACCGGAAATTTCTTGCCGGTAACAACCTTGAGTCTCTTTTTTACCTTTTTTGAAATACGGCACAGTAAACTTGTAAGCGCAGGAGAATCAACTTCTCGGTACGATGTAAAAATGCGGATGAGCTCAAAAAACTCAGGGATAGGCTCGTTGGTATGTACCGCGTCGCTCAAGAGAAGGAGAATGTCTTTTGTGAAGGTTGTTCCAAATCGAGATTCAAGGCCCTTCTTCATACGAAAAACAATACTGCGGGGATTATCGAGAGCGATTGATTTGATTTTGTTTGCAGGAACACCATCAACAAAGAGTTCTTTCGTTTGCTCAGCATTAAGTCTTCCTATAAAGCGAACGTCAGATGTGATACCAAATACAGCGCCTTTTTCTACAGCATCCTTACCATCAGCAAATACGACAATATCAAGACCTTGTTCACGAAAAGTGTCTGCTGCTTGTAAAAACATATCGCGAGCTCGGTATGACATACCCCCCTCGGGCAAAATGACTGCTCTATATTTTTTCATTTCATCAAAAACTTTCTTGCCTGGTATTCCCTTATAGGGGTATTGGACGATCTTTCTTCCTGCTTTTTCAAAATATCTACACATAGCTTCAAGCTCTGCAAAGAGAACATGATGTGTGCCTATGGCTTCGTATGGCATAAAGAACGTTATGATGTCGGGCTTGCCTGCAAGGATGAGTTGAGCAGGAAGAATGTTTGATGGAGGAGTAACCGACACACCAAACACGCCACCAGGAGATTTTTGGTATGTGCTCAATAAGCCTTGTCTGAGCGCGTGTGAAACCCCTGCAAACATAAGGGGTATTTTTACCTTCATTCGCTTTCTTGCTTCTTTAAGGATGATTGCATGTCGAGAGCCAATGCTATAGATCAGATCAAACTTTCGCTCAACCACTTTGGTGAGATTGTCAATGATGAGTTCGTCATGAGGACCATTGGATGAAAATTCTTCATACACAACTAATGTGCTCTCTGGGATAATTTCTTCAATATGATCTTTATAGCCACTCAGGAGCTCTTCTTGATATGGGCCAAGATCTGTCATCATGACGGCAACACGAACAACTTTTGGATAATTGCGAGCATTGCGTCGCGCAATATCGCGCGTTTTAATCATATTACCAGTTAGACAGCACAGAGATGTTTTGCATTGATGTATTTTGCTGTTTGTTTTTGGGGATTTCTTTTGGCGTTTCATCGTGCTACCTCATCATATAAGGAGGGCCCACTCGTTAGACATGCTCTTTTAGAGTAGGCCCTTTGATTACCTATGTAGCATTAAAATCTTGTCTGTTGGTACTCCTCCACCAGCAACAATTGACTGTGCATAGATAAATAAAAACGCTGTAAAAAATATGTTACGTATCGACATCCCCTTCTCCGTGGCTCCACAAACACACATGGCATACCCCTATAGGGTACTAAAAAGGTTTTGGGAATAGATAAGGGTGGCTGACAAATATCATAATTACACAGTGCCACTCTAAAAAAGTATGTAAAACTGGGGGTTAATCCATTTCTCCTCCTGTGGGAATTAGAAAACTTTCGTGCAAAAAAGTGTATCAATTCTGAATGGGTTGTCAAAAATAAGACACTTTTTACCTCTTGGTTACTGACAAAAACAGTAACGGCTACCACTGTAAAGGAAAAAAGGGCTGCGAGAAGAAAAAGGCTATCTATTGCACTTTTTCTCTTTTTTTATGCCTTTTTTATGAGAAAAAAGGGGAAGTGTTGCTCTCTTGCGCCTCCAGGAGGTGTTTTTGAAAAGTGCGACTTTGTATAAAAAGAGCTGGCAGATAAGAGGGGTGGGCAAAAAAGTAAGAGCACAGTGTTCCTGTGCCCTTACTCTGGTGTTGCCTCTGTAGGAAGGACTAGTACGCTTCTACATCATCCATGTGAGCATCGTGATCAGCCTCACCATGCATTGGGTATGGTCCAAGTTTTGATTCGATATGTTCCGATGATGTGCTGTCATCACCTGAAGCGCTGTGCTCTTCATCGTCGTGGCGGCTCGATGAGAATGCACGCTTTGCTTTGAGTGAGCTACGAACACTTCCCCAGCCACGTGAACTGCTCTGAGCAGGTGATGCTTCTTCATCATGCATATGATCCATCTCTGCGTCATCATCAAGTGAGCTGTGATCATCAGCATGGCTCTCATCTTCTTCGGTTCGATCTTCACTTTCTTCATCGTCGTGCATGAGGCTTGGTTCCTCATCATAACCGCTCAGTGAGCTATGGTCATCAGCCATGCTTCCACTGTCTTCGGTTTCTTCTGCGCCATCCATGCCATACTCAGGTTCTTCACCTTCACCAGCGCCTGCGCCAGCACCATCATCACCAAATGATGAGGTTGGATCGCTAATGCCTTGCTCAAGGTTTTTGTCTACCGGTGTAAGGTCGGCAAGAAGGGCAGCTGCTTTTTGAAGCGCTTCATGCTCCTCTGCTTTTTCTCGTTGCCTCATAGCGCGGTGCAAGCGAGTGCCATACCGTTTGCCAAGGTTTGGCGCCTTGATGACCTTAATTGTTTTCTCGATGGTTTTTTGTGAGAGCTTTTCAAGATCTTTTCGCTGTTTACGCAAGTTCTTCTGAGCTTTCTTGCGAGCTTTCATCATCTTCTTAACTGCTTTTGTATCATCTGGATCAACATCTTCTTCCAGAAGTGCTTGTGTTGCTTCGATATAGTTTTCATTCTCACGTGCTTCTTTTTCAAGCACTTTATCGACCTTAAGCGTGCCTTTTGTCTCAAGTTCTTGGGCAGCTTTTACTGCTGTGTCAGCAAGACGGCTTAAGCCTCGACCTGAAAGTTTTTTATACAGTTTACGAGCTGAGTTACGTGCTTGGTTAGAAACGCCGGCCTTACCAGCTTTCTTGCCAACAGAGAGTAATTTTTTACTACCTTTGGTGTGGTGGCTTGCAACCTTTGAAACTAACTTGAAGGCACTTTCAAGCGTTGCTGTTGAGCCATCTTCTACAGTTGCCTCAAGTTTTCGGTGAAGTTTCTTTTGCAGAGCAACACCGGCGCTAATAATGTAAGGGAGTGCGCTGTATGCTTTCGAGCTCACTGCGCTCACACGCGTTGAAAGCTTCTTTCTTTCTACACGTGTAAGACCTTTTGTTTTCTTAATAGAACTCAGAAGCTTAGCTGCTCCTTTTATGATGCTATCAACAGCTTTGGAGGCTCGTTTTTGCTGCTTTGTAGAGATGCCATCAAAATCTGGAGCTGCTTGCCTAAAGACAAAGACGTTTGCTTTTGCCAATTGCCCTTCAAGCTTTGTTACTTTCGCTGTAATTTTTGAAAACCCTTTTCTTGTGGACCCTTTTCTGCCTTTTGAGCCTTTTTTCTTTCGCCTAGAGAAACTAAAGCCGCGCTTTTTCTTTCTTCCTGACCGCTTCTTTCTCTTAAGGCGAAGAGAGACTTTTTTCTTAAGAGCTTTCAATCTCTTTTTCGCATCGGAACGATGACGTTTTTTGCCACCTTTGAGCTTTCGTGTGTAGTAGGTGTAGTCTTTCTTCTCTTGGGTTGAGAGATATTTGACATACTTTTTAGGAAAAGGGTTACCAAAGCCAAAGAAGGCAAAGATGTTGCTTGCACTACCGCACAGTAGGAGCAGGCACAGAGCAAGAGAGAGATACTGTCTTGTTTTCATAGTGGTTCCTTATGATTGAATATATTGTTCCGGTGATGTGTATGCTTCTTTAATCAGTTTTTTCATGTCACTCATGCGGTACGAGTAGAGGCGACTTCGCTTCTTACTTAGGTTGTACAGACTGATGAGCTGCTTTAATTCTTTCAGGTCGCCAGCAAGCATGGTTGCATGTTCGCGCACCTGTTTTTTTGTAAAACTTTGTTTGTTCTTAAGCGCTTGATATGCCTGCGAGTGCATTACGCGCGTGTAAAAACTGTGAAGAGAGCGCTGCTTGCTGCGACTGCCTTGCCGAGTAGAGCACCCAGCAGTAAAAAGGCATGCTGCAAATGCAAGTGAATACAGTATGCGGTTATAGGTCTTCTTCATATTCATCTCCTCCTTCATAACCAGTCTCTGGGGTATCTTCACCATCATCATCTTCATCTGCACCGGCGGGAGCTGTTCCCGCAGCAGCTAGTGCTTTTGCAAGAGAATCATTTGTGGGGAAGCCAGCACCAAGAAATGCTTGTAGTTCTTCGTCATCATCTTCATCTGCAGCATCGCCGTCAGGATCGCCAAACATGCTTTCATCAATACCTTCGTTTGCAGCTGCGGCAACTTCAGCATGATCAAATGCTTCTTCGTCATCATCATCAAGCGCATTATCACTTTCTTCATCGTCTTCAGAGCGCATACCGCTGCGTGCAAATGATGTGTCGTCATCACTTATCTCATCATCATCTTCTTCGTCGTCATCAGATGATCCGGAGATAAGGTTGCGTGCTTTTGCAAAGAACCCTGAGCGAGATGGAGTATCATCATCGTCATCATCATCTATGCGCGCATCATCGCTGTCATCGTCATCATCATCATCGTCTGAGCGGCGGCGATCTTTTTTCTTTTTCTTCTTTTTGTCCTTCTTATCTCTCTTGTCTTTATCCTTCTGCTTACGCTTGTTCTTTTTGTCGCCTTTTTCTTTTTTGCGTTTCTTTTTAGATGACTTCATATCTTTTTTAGACGCTTTCTTTTTCTTTTTTGCGTAGTGGTTCTTTTTTTTCTCTTTACTACGGCCACGTGTTGCGCCTTCGTCATGCTTCTTTTTTTTGTGAGACCTGTGCTTGGAGGTTGTTTTTTTCTTGCGCTTGGCTTCAGATCGGTGACCTTTTTTAGCTGTTTTGCTGCGACCGCGAGATGTGCGTGATGCACCTGAACCTGCACCCGCACCTGCACCAGCTCCCGCAGAGCGCTTTGTGCGTCTTGACGTTGAGCGACGGCGAGAAGAGGAGCGTTTTTTCTTCTTACGCTTACGCTTGCGGCTGCGGCTGCGGCTGCGCTTACGAGATTTTTTACGCTTCTTTTTTCGTTTCTTTCTTCGACGTTTCTTGCGTCTTTTACGTCGCTTGCGGCGAGATTTTCGTGAGCGTCGTTTGCGAGAACGTTTCCGTTTTTTTCTCCGTCTTCTTCGTCGTTTTCTTTTTCGGCCAGCATGAAGAGCGGTTGCCTCTGGGGCGTCAAAGATGATTTCGACAGCAGTTGTGCCGAGCGTGAAGAAAAACAAGAAAACCGCAAGAATGCGCCTCAGAAACATCATTATGTACCCCCTCATGAAAACTATTCCCTTACAAAAGTATGTTGGAAGTCGATGCAGTAAAACAAGAGTTTAGATAGACGAGACACTTTGTGCTCCGTATACTGGCTGTTTATTTTTTCTACAGGTTTAAAAGGGGCTTTGTGCCTCATCACGGAGGCAGTACAATGGAAGAAAGAGAGCACAGTAGTCAGCATCAAATTCGTTCTGAAAAAGTTGAAGCTCTTTCACAAAAGGGTGTAATGGCATGGCCGGAAGGAAAAGAGGTCACCAGCACAACACAACGGGCAAAAGATAGTTTTCTGGCACACGAAGAGAGTGATGTGGAATACGCACTTGCCGGCAGAATCTTAGGAATGCGTGGGCATGGTAAAACGTTTTTTATCACCATCCAAGATCGATCAGGACAGCTACAGTTGTACGTGCGTAAAGACACGCTGCCAGAAGAAGATTTTGCGATTGTTTCGCAGTCGCTCGACCTTGGTGACATTATATGGTGCTCAGGAACCTTGTTTAAAACAAAAGTCGGAGAGGTAACGCTGCGAGCGCAGGCGGTTACGTTGGTAAGCAAGTGCTTACATCCATTACCAGAAAAGTATCATGGGCTGACAAGTACAGAACAACGGTATCGCCAACGCTACCTCGATACGATGACCAACGAAGAGAGTCGTCAAAAATTCATCTCACGTTCTCACATTATTCAAACGGTTCGAGAGCAACTGCTTGAGAAAGACTTTTTAGAAGTTGAAACGCCGATGCTGCACCCAATCTCTGGTGGTGCAATTGCTCGTCCCTTTGTAACGCATCATAACGCATATGATATGGACCTGTTTCTGCGCATTGCTCCAGAGCTCTACCTCAAGCGTCTTGTGATTGGTGGTTTTGATCGGGTGTTTGAAATCAATCGAAGCTTTCGTAATGAAGGGGTGTCAACACGCCATAATCCAGAGTTTACGATGATTGAATTTTACATGGCTTACGGTAACTACCATCAGGGCATGAACATGACGGAAAGCATTATTGCAGCAGCGGCGAAACGTGTGCATGGTTCTACAACGGTTGCGTACGGCGAACATACCCTTGAGTTTTCATCACCATTTAAGCGCATGCGTCTCGTTGATTCACTTGTTGAGATTGGCGGCTTTGATCGCGAGGTTGTAGAGAGTGAAGGCATTACGGGGTTGCTTGCGCAGCATGATGTAACCGGTGTGGGTGATAAATCTCTGGGTGAACGTCAGCTGTTATTATTTGAAGAGTGTGTTGAGAAGAAACTGATTCAACCAACATTCATTACCGACTATCCGATTGAAGTTTCACCACTTGCACGAAGAAAAGAGGGTAACGCTTCAGTTGCTGCTCGCTTTGAACTCTTTATTGCAGGCATGGAAGTGTCTAATGGGTATAACGAGTTGAACAACCCGATCGATCAAGCACAACGTTTTGAGGAACAAGTAAAAGGAAGAGAGAAGGGTGATGATGAAGCACATCTCTTTGACAGCGACTACATCAAAGCGCTTGAACATGGCTTGCCGCCAACAGTTGGCGTTGGTATTGGAATTGATCGCCTGGTCATGCTGCTGACCAATACAACCTCTATTAAAGATGTCATCCTTTTTCCGACAATGAAGCGGTTAGACGGATAAAAAAGAAAGGGCCTCACAGCGAGGCCCTCTTTTGTATTAAGGAAGCGGATTACGCACGAGCGGCGAGTTTTTCCTCAAGCTTTTCCATTGCTTGTTTTTGTTTTTTACGAATTTCCCGCTTTTTCCCTTTGTGTTTTTCTGCAAGATCTCTTTTTTCTTTCTCAAGACCAGCGTAGAAGTCATCTTCTTCTTTCTTCAGTTTTTCTTCTGCTGCATCGCGTTCTTCTCCGGAGAGTTTTTCCATAGCAAGCATTTTTTTATCGTGTGCCTCCATGAATGCTTTCTTGCGCGTCACATGTTTCTCATGAAGCTTTTTCATAGCGCTACGTTTTCTCTCAAATAATTTTTCCATACGTTCATCATGTCGCCTGGACATAGCAACTATTTGTTTTGCATGACGTGCGTTCTTTTTCAGAGCTTTGATATCCTTTTGAAAACTTTCAATCAAACCTTGTAAAGCATCTGCAGCACTAGTCTTGTCTTTTTTCGCAGCTTTCTTTGCTTCTCGCACCTTGTGTAGTACTGATTCAAATACTGAGAGCTTTTGCATGGTGGCAAACTGCTCTTTTTCTCGATGCATCGCAGGCGACATTCCTTGGTGGGCAATACCTTGCCCAGGAAGATGAGGCATAGCTGCGGGACCATCGGTTGGCATATCAGGCAGAGAAGTTGGCAGGTTGGATGTAGCTGAAAGCGTTGCGCTTGCAAGAAGAGCAAGGCTAAGGGCACGTATCTGTTTCATGCAATTCCTTTGTGTTAGGTATGTTACGCCACGTTTGTAGCGGTAGTATCAGAGAAGATTGTAGCTAAGTTTTTCAGGCGGTTTTCCGCCAGTTTTGCCGCTTCATCAAAAAAAGCAGGGTGCGGATTTTCTATCACTTTTTTTAGTCGTGCGGTTGTAAAATTTTTAAGATGCACTTTTCCTGGGCATGCAGGCAGAGCTTGTATGCGGTTCTTAAGATTTGCAAAGCCCTGGGGAGAGAGCTTGTAGATATGTGCAATATGATTCTTGTAGTCCTCAACGGTAGGTTGTGCAGCGCACAGAGTTGTTGCAAATGTAAGTGCACAAAAGGAGAGGGTGATGGTTTGTTTCATGGCTGTCTCGTGTCAGGCTATTAGTAAAACAATGTTATTCCTTATAAAAGATAGCCGATGCATGAGGTGGCATAACATGATTCATGATTCTTTTTGTATTAACTCTGTTATCAAAGTATTTCCTTGTGCAAGTTTGCGCGCAAACGTATTCTATGCGCCCTATGAATACATCTAAAAACAAACAGACAACAGCACCTCATCAGGCACCACATATCATTACGGGGGAGAAATACCTCTGGAACCTTGCCGCTATTAACGCAGACCAAGCCTCTCACCTTGCAGATGCTTGCAGCATCACGCGCCCTATAGCCGAGGTTCTTGTGCGTAGAGGGTTTACTTCATCTCATGAAATCTTTGCATTTCTTTGCATGACAAAAGAGATTGTCGCAGATGCACGAAAGCTCAAGGGGGCAGAGCAGGCTGTTGATCGAATTCTTCAGGCGATTGAAAAGAATGAAAAGATATTAATTTTTGGTGACTATGATGTTGATGGCATTACGTCGTCTGCCATTATGCTGACCAGCTTGCTACCGCTTGGCGCAGACATTAACTATTTTCTGCCCAATAGGAGGCGTGATGGCTATGGTTTATCATCAAAGATTGTAAAGAAAGCGGCTGAGCATGGGTACAAGCTGATTGTGACGGTTGATAACGGCATTAGTGCGCACCAAGCTGTACAAGATGCCAAAGACCTTGGCCTTGATGTAATCATTACCGATCACCACCAACCTCATGGCGATTTGCCAATTGCAGATGTTATTGTCAATCCGCATCAGGCCGATTGTCCCTATCCATATAAAGAGTTTGCTGGTGTTGGTGTCATATTTAAAATCATGGACCTCTTATATAAACAGCAGGGGAAAACGCTTCCAGAAAAATCTTACGAACTTTTAATGCTTGGAACGATTGCAGACGTTGTGCCCCTTAAGAACGAGAATAGATTTTGGGTGCAGCATGGTCTTGCAATGAGTAACAAGGCTCGCTCAACAGCGATGAAGGTGTTGATGGGTAATGGCAAGTTGCTTGAGAAGCGTGAAATTAGTTCGAGAGATATTGGATTCATGATTGCTCCGCAGCTCAATGCGCTTGGCAGACTTGATGATCCGCGTGATGGTGTCACCTTTTTGATTAGTAAGCATTACGACGATGTCATGAGAATTGGGCAAACGCTCAAGATGATGAATGAAGAGCGTAAGCGCATTGACCGAGGGATCTATCAAGAAGTAGAGGCGCTGATTACACAGAAGAGCATTGATCTTGAGAAAGAGAATCTCATCATGGCAGCGCATACCGATTGGCCAGCAGGTGTTATAGGTCTTGTTGCTGGCAAGTTGATGCAAAACTATGGTCGGCCTGCAATCCTTTTTCATATTACAAAAGATGGAACAGTAAAAGGGTCGTGCCGTTCAATTCCTGCGTTTAATATGTTTGAAGCGCTTGAGGCGAATAAAGATCTACTCATCTCTTTTGGCGGGCATGCGTGCGCAGCAGGGCTTTCTTTGAAGCAAGAAAACGTTGCTCTGCTTAAGCAGCGACTCGAAGATCGCATCGCGCAACTCCTTACCCCGCAAGACTTAACACTTAAGATTAATCTTGAGGCGTGTGTCGATCTCTCAGAGCTCGGTCGTATTTTTATGAATGACTTACGACGACTAGAGCCCTTTGGTAATGCAAATCCTGAACCGACGTTTCTTATTCAAAATGTTCGTCTTCTCAAGGCACCACGCTTGTTAAAGGATAAGCATGTAAAGTGCACGCTCTTTTCACAGGGCATCATAAAAGACATTATGTTTTTCAATCGCCCTGATTTGTACGATGTGCTTCTTTCGGTGGGTGATAATGACTTTTCGGTTGCAGCAACAGTCGTTGAAAATGAATGGAATGGGAGGGTTGCTATTGAATTGCATGGTGTTGATATTGCACAAGGAAGCCGGTGATTATAACAGTTGATGGACCAACAGCTTCTGGCAAGGGAAGTGTTGCCCGTGCACTTGCAGATATGCTGGGTATGTATTATCTCGATACCGGTTTGCTCTACCGAGCGATTGGCTATGTTGTCAGTCTTTCGTATACGCCTGAAACGGTACGTAATATTTCATGTCTTAACGCTGATATTATAGCGGCAATTGTACAAGATCTTTCGTATCTCTATGAAAATGGCTCTGCACACGTTTTGCATAAAGGGCATGACGTAACATCGTTACTCAGGACTCCTGAAATTGACTGGTACGCTTCCCACACCAGCCAGATTGGAGCGGTACGTGATGGCGTTAAAGCTTTGCAGCGACAACTCGGATCATTGCACAACCTGGTGGCAGACGGACGAGACTGTGGAACTGTGACATTTGCACATGCATCGCACAAGTTTTTTCTTACCGCCTCTTTGCATCAGCGAGCATGCCGTGTGGGGGGGGATGCAAAGCGAAAAAATGATGGAGTTTCACTTGCCGTACTAAAACGTGAAATTATGGCACGAGATATGCGGGATATTACTCGAGCAATGAGCCCGCTTACACCGGCGCCAGACGCCATTATTCTTGATAATTCACACCTTACAAAAGAAGAAACACTGACGCTTATACGTTCGTACATTCACTCGTAATGCTTTGCGATGCATCGGAGAGGTGTATGCTGTCAGGGTCTGCAATATAGTGTGGTAAACGATCTCTTTCGTCTGGATTACTATCTTCAACACTGGCATTACTGCGAACATATGTTTTCGGATTTGTTCTTCTGCTGCTGGTGGTGCGGCTTGTTTGCGTACGTCTTCTTGCAGCAGGCGCTGGAGCAATGCGTTCGATGGCTGTTTGCGTAGCTTTTGATTTCTTTTTAGGTGCAGATGAACAGTTACCTGCAACAAGCGGGATGCTGAGGCAAAAAGAGATCAGTAAAAGGGTGTGAGATAGTTTAAACATATAAACCTTTGCTTCTTATGAGTGGGGAAGTAAAGAGAGGGCAGACACACTGCCCTCATTCTTTTTACGCTTCGTCTTCGTGCTCATCACCATCGTGACTATCATCGTCATCATGGTGCTCGCTGTCATCTGCTTCATGATCATCATCTTCATCGTGTTCTGCTTCTTCGCCATGATCAGCGCCTTGAGCTTCATCAGCAGAAGAGGCGGCTGCTGCCGGTGCCGCCGGAGCTGTTCCACCTGCTTTTTCAAGATCCTCATGAGCATCTTTAAGAGAAGCTTCATGCTGCTCTTTATTGTGTTCAAGGTCTTGCTGTTCTGCCTCATCAGCATGCTCTACTGCTTGTTTGTGTGCGTCTTTAGCAGCCTCAAGTGCCGCTTTGTGTGCATCTTCAGCAGCTTTAAGTGCTGCTTCACGTTTTTTATTTGCCGCTTCAACTACTTCTTCGTGTATTTTTTTAGCATTTTCAAGAGCTTCTTCATGTGCTTTTTGAGCTGCTTCGTCACGTTCTTTTCTAAGTGCCTCTGCGCCAGCAACAACAGCAGCATGAGTTGCATATGCAACGGCAACAGCCCCTGTCGCAGTTGCAGCAGCCGTTTCCTTAGCCATTTTCACAACAGCTTTGGCAGCTTTTTTACCATACTTTCTGCCAGCCTTAAGCCCATCACGCAATGCTGTTGATCCGCCAACAAGTGCTTTGTCGCCAGCTTCATGTGCAAGCTGAAGAGCTTTTGTACCGTATTTACTGCCATACTTTTTACCAAGTTCAGCTGTTTTTTTCGCAGCTTTTACAGAAGCAGCGGCAGCCTTTTTGCCATACTCCTTGCTTACGGCAAACGCTTTTTTACCAGCTGTTTCCATACCGGTTTTCATGCGTTGTGCCGCTTTTGAGTGAGCAATTTTTTCACCTGTTTTAACAGCAGCTTTACCGGCAACTTCGGCACCATGTAATGCCTTGCTCCCTACTTCTTTTACTTTACCAAAGGCGCTCGTTGCTTTTTCTTTCATCTTTTTAAATGCGCCACCAAAAGAGAACGCATGCACGTTGCCGTGTCCTGCACAGAGCAGAAGAAGGAGGGTTGCTCGTAGTAGTTTCTTCATAGATATCCTTTATATAAGAGGGTGTTATAAAAGTTCAGCTGCTCGGGCAGCAAGAGCACTACGCTCGCTGGTTTTAAGATGTACAACCCCAAAAAGAGGGTCGCCCTTAAATTTTTTTGTTGTAACCATCAACCCGTTTGTATCGTACGAAAGATGTGGCGTGTCGATTTGGTCGGGATCGCCAGAAAGAATGACTTTTGTGCCATGACCAGCGCGGGTAATCAGTGTTTTTACTTCGAGCTGCGTTAAATTTTGTGCTTCATCAACAAAAAGGTATTGCTGTGGAAGAGAGCGACCGCGCATGTAGGTGAGTGCCTGCATTGAGAGTTGATTATTTTTTGTCAGTTCATCAGTTGAAACGCTGTGTGCATGTTTCTTGTGAAGGCCGCTGCCAATAATGCTGATGTTATCAAAAATTGGTTGCATCCAACTTTCGAGTTTTTCATTCATATCACCAGGAAGAAAGCCAATGTCAGGGCCGAGGGCAACAGTGGGCCGTGTCACCATGATGCGTCGGTAGCGCTGGTGATGAAGTACTTGTGCAAGCCCTGCCAGAAGAACAAGAAATGTTTTACCAGTTCCTGCAATACCAATGAGTGAAACAAGCTTGATGCGCTCATCCATTAACAAATCAAGCGCCATCATCTGCTCACTATTTTTTGCACAAAACTTTCCAAAAAGAGGATTATTGCTCACTTCATGGACCGTTTCACCACCTTCAAAGCGAAAGATGCGAAAGTTTTCAGGATTGTTTTCGCTTGCAATTTTTATGAACTGATTTCTGTAGCTTGGTGGAGAAGACAATGACTGTAGAACTCGGCTGTTGGTTAGTTTTTTGAGTTCACCAGAAGGGAGTGTTTGTGTATGAATGTTTGCGATTTCATGGGGGAGGAGGAAGGGTGTTTTGGTAAATTCTTTGCTTGCAATACCTTTTTGGCTCGCGTGCATTCTAAGTGTGATGTCTTGAGAACAGAGTAATGTCTCTTGCCCTTGGCCATGAAAATACTCAGCTGTTTTCAAAAGAGCTTGGTCGGCAGAAAGTGCTTGGCAGCCGTCAAGATTAGTGATGATGAGTCGAGGGCTTTGCGGCGACTGTGTAAGTGGCACGCCGGAAAAAAGGTCTCCTCGCAAGCGCAATGATTCAAAGATATTGATTGTCTTTCTGCTGTTTCTGCCCATAAGGCCTGGTGCATCTCGCAGTGCATCTAATTCTTCAAGCACTTGTAACGGGACGGCGATTATTTTTGCCGAGAGCGAGAACGGGGCAAATGGGTTTTTCAAAAAGACGTTTGTGTCGACAACCGCCACAGAAATATTACGTGGGTTTTGCATACACCTTCACTCCTCTTTGGTTGCTAAAATAGGGTTGCAACTATACACTCCCCCTCCTTGTAAAAGTATGTAAAAAAGAAGGTTTAAAAAGAAAGATAACAGAAAAAGGGCGGGCAAAGTGCCCCGGTCTTTCAACAATAACAGGTGTAATTTTCCATGAGTTCAGAAAAAACAATCTCAGCTGAGCAGTATCTTGATAACTATCGTCACTCATGCGCCCACTTACTTGCGCAAGCAGTGTGTGAGTTGTTTCCAGGAACACAGTTAACCATTGGGCCGACAACAAAAGATGGGTTCTTCTATGACTTTCTTCCGGTAAAAAATTTTAAAGAAACAGATTTACCTGTTATTGAAGAGAGAATGCGTGAAATTATTACACGTAAGTATGATATTGTCGGTGGACAGGTAGAAAAAGAAAAGGCGCGCCCTTTGTTTGAAGATAACCCGTTCAAGATGGAGCTGTTAGACGGAATTGAAGGTGACTCTGTTGGGGTATACCACCAAGGTGATTTTTATGATTTATGCCGCGGTGGGCACGTTGAAAACATCAAGGTTTTGGGCAACTTTAAACTGACAGGTATTTCAGGATCATACTGGCGAGCAAACCGTGATGGACAAGCCTTGCAACGGATAACCGGCATTGCGTTTGCAGACAGAAAAGAACTCAAGCGTTATCTCATGCGACAAGAAGAAGCAAAGAAGTATGATCACCGCGTGCTTGGTAAGCAGCTTGACCTGTTTACCTTTCATCAAGAGTCACCTGGTGCGGCCTTCTTTCATGGAAGAGGGACACAGGTCTTTAACGGTCTTATTTCATATATGCGCAAGCAGCTTGCCGGCACATATCAAGAAATCAAAACGCCGCTCATTATGCACGAAGATTTATGGCATACCTCAGGGCACTACGACAATTACAAAGAGAACATGTACTTCACACAAATTGATGAGCAAACACACTGCGTGCGTCCTATGAACTGCCCGTCAGGAGTTTTGGTGTATAAGAGTGGTCTTCACTCATACCGACAGCTTCCGCTCAGAATGTCTGAATTTGGTATGGTGCATCGTTATGAGTTGTCGGGAACATTGCATGGCTTGTTTCGTGTAAGAACATTTACGCAAGATGATGCACATATTTTTTGTACGCCAGACCAAATACGGCAAGAGGTGACAGCTTGTATCGAGCTTGCAAAGAAGGTGTACGCTACATTTGGATTTGAAAAAGTCTCCATGAACCTTTCAACACGCCCAGAGAAAGCAATAGGGAATGATGCTTTGTGGAAAGCTGCAACCGACGGGTTGGTTGATGCTTTAAGTGCTGCAGGAATCACGTATGGTGTGGATGAAGGTGGCGGAGCATTTTATGGCCCCAAAATTGATATGAAGGTAGAAGATGCGATGGGCCGCGAATGGCAATGTGGCACGATTCAGGTTGATTTCAACCTGCCTGAGCGCTTTGACTTATCGTATGTTGCAAGTGATCAATCTCGTCAAAGACCTGTTATGATTCATCGAGCTATTTATGGCTCACTCGAGCGATTCATGGGAATTTTGCTTGAACATACAAAAGGGCACTTACCGTTCTGGATTGCACCAGAGCAAGTGCGCGTTTTGACAATTACCGATGCACAAAAGGAATATTGCGAGCAGCTGGTTACAACTTTGAAGGCAGAAGGTCTGCGTGTTTCTTCTGACAGTTCATCAGATAAAATTAATGCAAAAATCAAGCGCGCACAGGTTAGTAAGATACCGGTTATGCTCGTTGTTGGAGATAAAGAGAAAGAGAATGGTACGGTAACGTTGCGTTATGTAAACGGCAAACAAGAATTTGGCTTGAGCATTGAAGCACTTAAAGAGATTCTTAACACAAAACAGCAGGTATAACCTGCCTTACAAAAAGCCTCTTTTAAGGCGATTCCAGATGAAAAGCTTTCTTTTTCAGTGCAGATGCGGCGAGCAGTTTTCAAAAAACAATAGAGAAAATTTTTTAAAGAGAGATGGGGCTGAACTTCAGCCCCATCTTTTATGTTTTGTGTTTAGGCATCAAGGCTTACCGCTACCCAAGATAGATCTTTTGTAAGGCGTACAGATGCCGCTTCGAATGCCTGATATGCCATTTGACCCTTTACGTATTCGATATGCTGAGTGAGGCGCTTATGTAGATTTAGGTCTGTTGCGGTCGAGTGTTCTACGAGGAGCTTACTAAGGTCTGCAAGATAGGTGGCAAGCTGCTTTGTCTCTTGCTCATTTGAAACAATAAAAATACTTGTCTCGTCATACACAAAGATAAATCGCTCAAAAAACTTTTTGGTTGCCGCTTTGTCGGTTGCGATCATTGCTGCAATATATGCCTTCATAACAGGTTGCTCTTCTCTGTAGGATTTAAAAAGTGACCGAGGATTATGCATGTAACTGAAAGAGGTATCCATAATCAGTATGTACCATTCTTTATAGGTACGCGGATCGTCAGGATATGTATGGAAAAATGTCGCTAGAAATTGAGAAGGAATATCTTCAAGCATGCCTGCAGTAAAGGAGCGTGCTGTTGCAATCCACTCCTTGTCCTTAAGAAGGGCATGGTAGAATGAAAGTTGTTGACGCTCAGAATATTTTCCCGAAGGACAGATATTATTGTAGTCAAGTAAACAACCAACAGGAACGGTCTTTTCTTGACCATTCATTTTGATCAGATCAAAAAGTCTATGTGCAGCAAATGGTGCGTGGGCAAACAAAACTCGCTTTATGATAGATCGGAGTTTGTCATCGTTACTACTATCTCGCTTTAGAAGGCTGTGACTATCTCCTGATCCAGATCCCGCGCCAGCGCCGGCACCTGCGCCAGCTGCAGATGCTGCTAGAGTTCCTGTTCCCGCTTCTCTCGTAGCCGGAGTGCCAGCAGGTGAAAAAGCTGAAACATCTCCACCCATTCTTGCTGCAGGCATCAAAGTACCTGATGTGATAATAAGCACGGTGCATAACAAGAGTTTTTTCATATATTCCCCCAAAGAAAAAAGGAGGAGTGTCTCTTTTGTGATACTTTTGTCAAGCCTCTCTTTCTAGAGAGATCTCTTTCTTTCTTCGAATAGCCTTTTGAGGTTAGCAATAAGTACAATGTGTTGAGGTGTGAGCTTCTCTTGTATCTCTTCTGCATCAAGGCGAAGAAAATAGTCAGTAATAACTGCTTTGTTTAGTCGCAAATTAACGGAATGCACGCCCTCTTTATAGATACGTGATTTGAGAAGCAACAGAAGAGCATCAACTTTATTCTCTCCAGCCTCGCTTTCTAGTTCTCGCATTGCCTGATGAAGGTTAACGCTTGAAGCGAGGCGTTCTTCTGGGGAAGCATGCGCAGCGCAGCACCAAAGAGGGGAAGTGAGGTGAGAAAGGAGCAGTGTTAGCCAGAGATGTTTCATGATTCACCGTTGTTTCTGGAGCCCAACTTTGGGGCAGATATCTTGCAAAGGGCAGCGCGAACATTTTGGAACAGGCGGCGTGCAGATGTTTTGTCCCAGCATTACAAGGAGGCGATTCCACTCGATCCAGTCTTTTTCTTCAAGTGTTTTACGTAGAGCTGCTTCGCTTTCTTCTGGTGTTTGTGTAGCAATGAGGCCTAGCAGGTTAGAGATGCGGTGGACATGAGTATCAACACAGATTGCAGGAACATCGAACGCATGCCCAAGAACAAGATTTGCTGTTTTAAGTCCGACTCCCTTGAGAGAGAGGAGTTCTTCTTTTGTTGCAGGAACGGTGCCATTGAATCTTTCAAGCAATGCAAGGCTTACAGATCGAAGAACCTGAGCTTTGTTTTTATAAAAACCGGTTTTAAAGATGATGCTTTCAAGTTCATCAAGAGGGAGAGAAAGCAATTGCTGAGGTGTTTTTACAAGAGAAAAAAGCTTTCTACAGACATGTACCGTTACTACGTCACGTGCGCGCAGGCTTAAGAGGCAACTTATAAGTATGATGTATGGGTCTTTGCCGTATTCATCGATCATGGTCTCGGTCAGGGGAGATGCAAAGGGAGCGACAGCTTCACGAAGGGTTGTAAGTAAGGTGTGAATATATGCCTGTGTATCATGAATCATGTGAAAGGCTTTGCCTCCGTATGATGGTGATGTATAGTGCCAAAATTGAGCTAATAAAGCTCGATACAAGCGTAAAAAGAATGTTAATACCAAGAGCGAGGAAGCATACATGACCGTTGAAGAATTTGTAGAGAAAGTTGATGAATTCCTGCTGTTCCTCGAAACAGAAAAGAATGTTTCACGTCATACCTTGCGTGCTTACAGCACCGATCTTTCACAGCTGGTAACATTTTGGGAGCGCATTGCGCTTAAAGAGCCTGCAGCAGCTCTTACGCTCAACAGAGTTGTGCAGCGCTATATTGTCTCTCTTTTTTATGAAAAAATTGCAAAGACAACACTCTCTCGCAAGCTCTCATGCCTGCGTTCGTTTGAGAACTATCTTTTATCGCAAGGCATACATCTTGATTTAAAAGTGAAGGCACCTAAGCGTGATAAGCGGTTGCCGGTAACATTAAGTGTTGATGAAATATTTTACCTGTTAGATGAGGTGAAAACAGAAGAGCTTCCTTCAAAATATCCATACAGAGATAAAGCAATACTTGAAGTTTTGTATGCAACAGGGGTGCGGTGCTCTGAGCTGACAAATATCAAGCTTGGGGACATTGATATGCGTGAAAAAATTATTCGCGTTATGGGTAAAGGGCGCAAGGAACGTTTAGTGTTGTTTGGGCGTAAGGCAAAGGCAGCTATTGTTCTCTATATTGATAAGGAGCGATCAAAGTTTGGTATTGAAACAGATGATTATCTTTTTCTCAGTCCTCGGGGAAAGCGACTCAATGAACGATCAGTGCAGCGTGTTTGTGAAATGTTTCGCAAATTGCTCAAGATTGACCGGCAACTTACACCGCACAAAATCCGTCACTCATTTGCAACGCACATGCTCAACCAAGGTGTTGACTTACGTGTAATTCAGGAGCTTTTGGGGCACCGTACATTATCTACGACAGAGATTTATACGCACGTTTCATCATCGCAGCTGGCAAAGATGTGTGACGATAAACATCCATTGAATACGATGAATATTGATCTGCTGGGTGAAGAAGAGTAAGCTGCTCTTCCAGCTTTCCACAACCCCGTAACATAAAGAGAGGTTATGCAACGAGAGATATTTGTCGGAGATATTATCTTCTTTTACACCTATGACGTTGGTGATGATATCGATCTTGAGCTGATCAAAAACCAGCACCTCGTTCCTACGTATAACACGCCTCTGTCTGAACGATTCAAAAACTACCATCTTCCTATTTCGTATCACCTTCGAGGTGACGGAATTGTCTCTGAGGGGGAAGGATACGACCTTGCCATTCACCGAAAAACAAGTGACGACCCTGAAAAAGAAGCTGATGATTGCTATGTGCTGAGCAAGATCCATGGGTTTGGCGTATTGTCGTATACCTATCGAATTCCTTTTAAAGGAACGTTTCCAGCACTGAAGAAAAAAGTCATTGAGTTGAAGAGTGAGTTTGACCAAAAAGCTGACCTCTATGCGTATGAAACATTTAAAAAAATTACATCTGCAATTGAGACACCGCAGTTTTGCAACCTGAAAAATGATTACTTCACCGTGCACATCAGCCCGTTGCGGAGTAACGTTTCGAGCGAGAAAATTATGGAAGTGTATGGTGGAGACATCGCATCGCTTCTGCGTCTTGAGATGAACCCTCTCTCTTTTTATCAACAAGAAACAATTTTGCGATCGCGTACCGGCTATTATGGAGATGAACTGATTGTGATTGATGCGAGTGGGGCGTTTGTGTATGACGACAAGTGCTACGACTCGATGGAGCTCTTTGAGTTTGTTTCGATTCAATTACTTGAGTTGCAGTACTTTGATCGCTTGCTCGATAAAAAACTTCATACGTTTTACACCGACCATCTCGACACATCAAAATCAAAACGAAACCTTTCGATAGCGCATCTTGCGCAGCTCCGTGTTGATATATCTGTTATCACAGAGCGACTTGAAAATAGCATTCGTATGTCAGGTGATGAGTATTACACTGACATTTTTGACCGCCTTGTCAAAAAGCTTGCGCTCGGAAGATGGCGCGAAGCTGTACAGCGAAAACTTAATATTATCCGAGATTTATACGAGGTTCAGCAAACACACCAAGACCTTGCTTTTCACAAGAACTATACGGTCTTAATTGTTGTACTCATCGCTTTTGAAGCATGTATTGGCCTTGCGCATTTCATGCACACTCTTTTCTTCTAATAGCCCGGCTTCTGAAGCAAAAACTACGTAATCACGAGGGGTTATAAAAAGTGATTTTCGAGTAATTGCATCTCCTATAGTACTGTGTTAGATTACGCCAAACGTTGCCGGTGGATGCATAACAGAGACGTGGATGAGGGCGGCAATGTTCGATGAGTGGGTTATGTATCATTGTGAAGGCTAGAGCTTTACGAAAGGGCAATAGTATGAATATTTCTAGAAGACTGAGCGTTTCTTGCTCAGCATTTTTTTTATTACAGGTTATTGTAACAGCAACGATGTCAGCAGCGACTGAAGCGTCTGCTCCGCCGCAGTCAGGACGAAAATTGGCAGTATTACAGGGTGTTGCACAGGGGTCTCTTTTGCACAGACAGACAGAAGGTTCTCCAACATCGGGTGAACCACTAGAGCCAACACTTGATTTTCGTTATGACGATGATGATCATGATGTAAAAATGCTTCGCTCAGATAGTGTGCCGCTAGCAGGTGGCGGTGTCACTCCGCAAAGAGCTGTTGCAGAGCAGACAGTTATTGTAAAAGAAAGGCCTGGCACGCGAGCACCAAAGCGTCGTAGAAGCATTCGTCGTAAAAGCAGTACTGATCACAAAGTAGAGAACCTTGTGCGCTCAGTAGTTGATACGGCTGCACCTGGCGGTAGCAGTTCTCCAGAGAGAGGTGTTGACTCACCGCAGGAATTTTTAGGGGGGAATCCTTCTCATGCTCATGAACTCGCTCATCCTCTTCTCCCTCAAGACGTTTTGAATGAATTAGGAGCAGATCCCACAGTAGGCAAGTCTTGCGCTGGTGCCGGTGCTGGTGCTGGTGCCGGCTGTGCTCAACGAGGTAGAATGGCTGGCGCTCTTGAGACAAAGGTGAGAAAACGTTCATCGAATTACTCATTGCCTCCTGTCAAATTAAGAAGCGAATTTGTGCGAGGAATGGCTCGAGCACAGAGTCCAGAGCATACACGTAGAGCACTTGCTTACTTTCCAAAAATAGAGCGTTCCTTCTTGTTACTTTCTCGCAACAAACGTTATGACTATGGTTATGCAAGTAACCCTAGCGTTGTTGGAGGTCTTGTAGGAATGATGTTTAATAGAGAGTCTGTAATGCATGGTATTTTGCAAGGCAAAGACTACCTGTACGAAGGAGAGAATCTTACTGATGCACAGTGGGCAACAGTTACAAGAACTAACGGGAAGTCTGGGCAAGAAGTTTGTAAAAGGTTTTTAGATGAATACTATAGTTCAATTATGAAAGGTGCAGAGAAGGCGGAACAAGGTTCTATAGCAGTCATGAGGGAAACTGTTGCAAGAGGAAGTAGCACAGAAGCGCTTGCAAGGGCAAATTGTGCATCTACAGAAGTCAAAATGAAATACTTTGTCAAATGGTTGTTTTGGTATAACGCAATGGGGTCGTTACTTGCGCGACGTGGAGACTGTCCATTAAAAGAATCAATACGTTTCTCTGATGGAGATGGTTGCACAGCGGAAAACATTCTTCCTCTTTCTCGGTCTGTCGTTGCAAAGTGCATTACTCCAGCAACAGGCATTCTTGGCAGAGACTTGCAGGAAAAATTATGCCTGATAGGGGAAACAGAGGATGAGCAGAAGCTAATCTATGACACCTTTTTTAAGGTTGTTCATGAGCATGGTAACTTATTGAGGAAAAAAGCTGATACAGATATTAGAGCTTCTTTTCTCTACAGAAGGTTTCTTTTAGTAGTACAACACTTGAGCAGTTATAAAGCAGTGTATGCGGGAAGTCCAAAGGATAGAATTCCAGAGCAAGGAGTTATTGGCTTGAATAGGCATAGTGAAGAAAATGGAAGTTGTACTTAAAGAAAAAAAAGATCAGTTATTTTCGTAAAGAGATTGTGACCTGCGTTGCTCGAGAGAGCAACCGGGTCATATTTTTTTTCATACCAATAAAACCAGTGTGCGTCAGATTGAGCTGCATAATGTAGAGCGGATCAATTTGTTTGAAGGGAAGCCCTTGTGGGTCAACCTTATCTTCCAGAATCTTAATCGCTTTCTTCGCGCATGATATGCCAATTCTTTTCTCAATGGTGCTTCCCGCAGAAATAAAAACGCTGAGTGCATGTGAGCCTTCAGGTGAAAAAACAGGAACGTTAAAGCGAGCTGCATGTTGTGCAATATCCATAGCCTTTTTCATCAGTGTTGAATGCAGTCGAGATATAACAATAAGGTCGATATTTTTAAGAGCTTCTTTTGTCAAAGAGCTCATTGGATGCGTTGCAGATAAGTTCATGATATGCATATTCAAATGATTTTTTCGCATAGCTGCTGCGATGATATTCTTTTCCTTCATAATCCACTGAGAGATTTCATGTTCAGCAGCAAAAAGCACAAGCACATTTTTTATATCGGGCAGAAAGTGTTTGATAGATGCTATTTTTTCATGCCAGCCAAGTGTTGTGGTCACGCCAGTAAGTGGCACGTCTTTCTGCTGCTCTGAGACTGGTATATCCATAATTTCAAGAGGTATACCACCTGATATGATAGGTATTTTTCTTTGTTGCCGTTGCATTTGGGTTGAGATGTGCTTTGTCATCACTTTACCAATGGCATAAATCAAGTCGACATCTTTATGAGTAGCAAGAAAGCGTGCCCACTCACTATATTTAGAGAGGTCGGCATTGCCATTACATTCAAGGACTTCAAAGTCGAATGAGGCATACTTTTTTAGATGAGAAACAAAGCCTGAAACAAAGAGGTCATGTGGTGAATCAAGAGATGGTGTGAGTATTCCGATTGTAATGCGTTTACGTTTTCGCAGGGTGTCGGTGTATTGAAGGGCAATGCTTTGTGTTTGTTTTATAAGAAGTGTGATGATGCTGATGATGATGCATGTTGCTGCGATCAGGAGGGTGAGTGTTGTCATTCGTTTCTTTCTTCTTCGGTCTCGTTGTCTTCTCTGTCGTATGCTTCTTCAAAGTGAACTTTTGCCATGACGCCAACTTCAAGTGCAATGTCTGTAATGCGATCTGGATTGAGTCCCTGTTTTTTCATGAGCGTCTGGTTAAATGCAGCATTCAGGGGATAGTTGGCTTCGATTGTTTTTATGCCGAGGTCAGATGCTTTCTTATCATTCTCTAAGATATCAAGTGCGTGGTTGGCAGCGATGCGACCGATTGGCATATTCTCAGGTCCTACGGCAACAGAGGCTCCGTGATCAATATCGTCAAGGCAGAGAGAGAAATATGAAATTTCATGCTCTGTGCAGTAGTGAGCAATATTATTAGAAATGCCAGAGCTGACGGGATCATCAAGTGTGAAAATGGCATCGATTTTTCCAAGATAGCGCGGGAGGGATTGTAAAAGGTCGATAGCACTTTGCGGTGCAAGGTCGTACACCGTCACATTATTGCTTTCAAATACTTTTTTGATCGATGCGATTGTAGCATCTGTATAGTTTGAACCGCGAAACATCAAGACACCTTGCATCGTCGGCTTTATCTTAAAAAAAATCCCAAGACGTTGTTTCCAATCTTGGGTTGTTGTAACTCCTGTTGCGTTTTCAAGTGTGCTTTGATTGCTTTTATTTTGCCACCACCGCGTTTCTACATTTCCAAAAACAAGTGGAATATCCCTATGCGTATCTCCCGTAAATTCAAGGGCCGCATTGGTGGCATTTTGTCCAACCGTATACACCATCTGATAACTGCCGTGCAAAATGTTAGACATCAATTTTTTTGTAAGCTTTATATTATTATTCCCATAAAAAGCTGAGAAGTGATAAATGAGTGAGCCATGTTCTCTCATAGTATCGATAAAATCACTAATTGCCTGTTGCGTGAGCTTGTTGCGATTACATGCCAGAATAGCAATATCGCGCAGACGCACACCGTGTCGTTTTTTATATTCAGAGTAAGGAACAAAGAGAGGAAGGTTTTTTTTGAGTGATGCATTATCTGTGGGTGCATGCATCGTCGTACATGCAATCTTTTTCAGATTTATGCGTAGATAGAAAAGATAAGAGAGCAAAACAAACGCAACACCACCAAGAACGATTATGCATCCGTATAAAAAAGAAACAAGCAAAGACATGCTTCGTGTGCCTCAGTTAAAAAGTTATTTTCATCTCAAACCCCGGTAGCTTAAAGCATAATATGCTCATTGTCACCCCGACAAGTTTCAAGTAGTAAATTATTGTTCAGGCACGAGTTAGTGGGATATTTACAACTTGATTTATATAAGATGGTGTGCCTAACAGGAATCGAACCTGTGGCCTAGAGATTAGGAATCTCTCGCTCTATCCAACTGAGCTATAGGCACATTACATCAAGAGCGACAATGTAACATTGAGTTGTTTTCTTAGGCAAATAATAGATAGATGAAATATGCGAGAAAAAATGGTGCGCCTGGCAGGACTCGAACCTGCAACCAACGGATTCGAAGTCCGGTACTCTATCCAATTGAGCTACAGACGCACGCCGCATGATGAAGGGATATATTTACCACATTATTGCAGACCTGGCTACCTGCATTTTTACGAATGTGTTTACTCTGTTATTTCTGCTGCAAGAAGAGGCATCAGCTGTGCTTTCATCTCGTCTGCGCTTTGTGATCGGACCAGTTGTGAGCGTAGTTTCGCAGCTCCAGCAACACCACGAATATACTGAGGTATTTGCTTTTTAAAATGATGGACGCCGCGTGCGCCGTACAACTCAATGTTGAACTGTAAGTGCTCCAGAGCTAGTGCAACCATCTCTTGAACCGAAACAGAGAATGTTCGTCCTTCAGCTTCTTCTGTCATTTCAAACATTTTCCACGGAGCACCCCACAAAGCACGACCTATCATAAATCCATCAACGCCAGTGCGCTCATAGACTTTTTGTGCACGCTTAAAGCTATTAATGTTCCCTGAAAAGACGACAGGAATATCAAGCGATTCTTTAATGTTTGCAACCATGTCGTAATCAAGTGGCGCGGTAAAACCACCGGTTTGCAAACGAGGGTGAATAATTAATCCGGTTACACCAAGGTCTTGCGCCATTTGTGCAATATACAAACCGTTTGGTTCTTTAAAGCCGGCGCGTATTTTTATAGTGAAAGGTATGCGACCATCAAGGTGCTTTTGAAATGTTTGTATTAATGTTGCCAAGTGCTCAGGAGTACTCATAAGCGCCGATCCGCTGCCTGACTTAATAACCTGTCGCGCTGGGCAACCAACGTTCAAGTTCAGCATGCAGAAGTTGTGCGCAATAATTTTTTCAACAGCTGCCTCAATCCATTCTGTTTTGTTTGCAGAAACTTGATAAGCAAGCGGCTGTTCCTCTGGCTTGTAGGCAAAGAGCGCAGGATCTTTTGTAGAGTTAGCAACGCCAGCAACGTGCCGCATTTCAGTAAACATAAGTTCAGTTTTTGAAAAGCGTCGAATGAGTTGTCGCAGGGGCGAGTCGGTAACACCATCGAGAGGTGCTACCATAAAACGAGGAACTTCAAGAGAACCAAAGCGAATCGTTTCGCTCCAAAAAGATGTTTTCATACAAACCTAAGAAAATTGTTGTGGCATTTTTGTGTGATGATCGTGTTCTTGTTCGTAGGCGTGAGCTATTTGATACAGCAAACCTTCAGAGAGACGTGGTCCCATAAACTGAAAACCAACAGGCAAACCGTTTGAGGCAAAGCCAGCAGGAATTGCAATTACCGGTAAACCAGTTATGCAGTTTGGCACGGTAAAGTAATCAGCCATGTACATTGCCAGAGGGTCGGCATCAGCTTGGCCCTGTGGGAACGGTAATGTTGAAGCGGTTGGACTAATCAATACATCAATATGCTTAAACGCTTGTTCATACTCTGTTCTAATCATATCTCTGACGTGATTAGCTTGTGCATAATATGCATCTCGGTGTCCTGCAGAGAGCACGTAGTTACCCATCATGATACGGCGTTGTACCTCTGGGCCAAAGCCGTCATGGCGAGACCGGATGTACATTTCACGTAAGTTTTCACATTCTTCAGCACGCATGCCATAGAGACTGCCGTCAAAACGAGAAAGGTTCGATGCAGCTTCAGCACGGTTGAGAATAAAGTAGATAGATATGCCGTATTTGAGGTTAGGAAGCGTGACGTATTCGATACGTGCTCCCATTTTTTCTAAAGAGAAAATTGCTTCTCTAAAGACACGTTTTACTTCGTCATCAACGCCGTCACTTTCCAAGGCATCTTTTAAAACACCAACACGTAAACCTTGAGGAAGCTTGCCGGTAAGGTTTTTTGTAAAGTCTTGTTGTGGTTCCTGTAAGGAGGTTGCATCGCTGGGATCAAATCCTGACATTGCTGATGCAACAATGGCGTTGTCTTCTACTGTCCGTGTAAGAGGACCAGGTTGATCGGTAGAGGAGCAGAGCGCGATAATACCAGATCGAGAGAAGCGACCATAGGTTGGGTAGAGCCCAACAAGGTTGCAAAATGATGCTGGTTGACGTACCGAACCACCTGTTTCAGTTCCGATTGCCCATGGCACAAGCCCTGCCGCAACAGAGGCAGCAGACCCCGAACTTGAGCCTCCTGGTACGTGATCAAGACTCCATGGATTTTTTGTTGGTCCATATGATGAGTATTCTCCAGATGAACCCATTGCAAACTCATCCTGATTTGCTCGACCAATACAAATACCACCAGCTTGACGAAGATTTGTTGCAATCGTTGCGCTGTAAGGAGCAACGTAGTTGCGTAACAATTTAGATCCGGCACATGTCGTTCTGCCTTTTTGACAAATATTACCTTTTAACAAACCAGGAATACCAAAGAGTGGTCCTTGCTCAAGGTTTTGCGCTAACAACGCGCTTTCATCAAAAATTTCAATTGCGCAGTTAAGCGTGTTGTTATGTTCAACGAGGCGTTTGTGATAGAACGAAATAACTTCTTGAGGGCTAATCTTTTTTTCAGCGAGGGCAGTTTGTAGCGCTTTGATAGTTGTTGCAGGTGTAATCATGAATCCCTCTTAGTTAATAATTTTTGGAACGACAAAATAGTCACCATCTTTTTCTGGTGCTTGCATAAGCGGAGCGCTTTCCTTGTGTGGGCGAGCAACGTCATCTCTGAGCACATTAATGCTGCGCGTTGCTTTACATTCTTCACCAAGAGATACCGCATTAAGCTCATCGGTATAATCAATGAGTGTCTGGATATCTTTTAAGAGGTTATCAACCTCAGTGTCGGAAAGCTTAAGGGCTGAAATTTCTGCAAGATTAATTATTTCTGAACGACTAAGTTTTGCCATGTAAATTCTTTCTGTCTTATAAGGAAGGAGTTAAATCTCAAGGTCCTTGCGGTGGGTGAATGACATTATGACAAGCCCCAAAATGTGCGGAATTATAACCGGCAGAGCAAGGATATCAACGCAGACTGCGATCTGATTTACAGAAAAAAGCGATCCGAGAAAAATACAGATCGCGCAGAGCACATAATACAGATTAATCCTTTTTTTTCCAAGGGCGTATCTGAAGAGCTGAGAGCCGTTATAGCTGTTTCCAATAACGGTTGTAATTACGAAGAGTGAGATGCTTATGATAAGGACAAGTGGGCCAATGCCAGGCAGGTAGGCATTAAACAGTTTTGTCAGTACCGTAATGCTTTCTGAGTGGTAATGTGCATTCATTCCTGAGAGAAGAAACGCAAGGCCAGTTAGAATGCAAATCAAGCCATTTGAAAATACAGAGAGGATAGCAAGCACACCTTGGTCAGTTGCCTGAGAACACTGTGCTTTTGAGTGTGGTATTGCTGCGGTGCCAAGGCCACTTTCATTCGAATGAAACCCGCGCGCAAGTCCCCAGCGAAGTGAGTTGACAATGCCAGCCGTAAGAGAGCCGGTTGCGAATGCTTTTGGTGCAAATGAACTTGTAACAATCATGCGCAGTACACTGGGAAGAGACGATGCATTGCATGCAATAATCCAGGTGATAGCACAGATGTAGATAATAAACATCGGTGGAACCATAAGCTCTGCAAGAGATCCGATTCGCTTGATGCCGCCAATAAGCACAATGAGCGTTGCAACTGCCATGCACAGACCTGTGTAGATTGGTGGAATATGGTATGCGCTTAAAATAACACTTAACGCATTTGACTGTGCAGCAGACCATGAGAGCAGCATGATAAAGCCGGCTGATGCATACAGCATAACCAAAGAGGATGGGAGAGCCTTTTTCAGGTAATACATTGCTCCACCTGTTTTATTGTGGGGAGAAGGGTCTTGGTATTTCTGAGCAAAGGTTACTTCTGCAAATGTTGCTGCACTTCCAAAAAGAGTTGCAAGAACATATCCCAGCATGGTTCCTGGTCCGCCAATACCGATGGCGATAATCGGGCCAACAATATTGCCAACACCAAGCGTTGTTGCCATCGCAGTAAAGAGCGCCTTGTGGGCTTTAATGTGCTGCGCATCTTCATGTGAACTGCGCAGGCTCTTTACCAGCAGAGATATCATGCGAGGTATTGTTCGTATTTGTACACATCGTGTTTGAATTGTAAGAATAATACAACCAACAAGAAGGCAAAGGAACGGGAGTAAAACGAAAATTGTCATTGTGGCTAACTACTTAGAAGAGAACTCAAGGTCTCGTTTATGTGTGAACGAAAGAATGAGCAGACCAATAATGTGTGGCAAGAACACTGGCAGCGAGAGTATATCGACAAACGATGAAATACTTTGCACTGAGAAAAGTGTTCCGAGAAAGATACTTGCCGCACAGAGTGCATAGTAGATACGAATGCGATTTCGACCAAGTGAGTAAGAAAAGAGCTCTGATCCATTGTAGCTGTTGCCAATAACGGTACTGACTACAAAGAGCGCCATACTTACAATCAAGATCGGAGGGCCAAAGCCTGGAAGGTATGTCGAAAAGAGTCGTGTAATAACAGCAACACTTTCTGTTCCGAAATCTGCGTTCATATCTGTAACCAAGAAGCACAAGCCTGTTAACAGGCAAAGGATGCCATTTGAGAATACAGAGACAACCGACAAGATGCCCTGATCAATTGCAGAAGCAGCTTCAGCTTTTGAGTGAGGGATGGTTGCGGTACCAATTCCAGATTCGTTTGAGTTGAATCCTCGTGCAAGGCCCCAGCGCAATGTGTGAACAATCCCTGCAAGAGAGACACCACCTGCAAGTTCACTGGGTGTAAAGAGGGCGGTAAAGATACTCTTAAAGGCACCAGGAATTGCTGAAGCGTTACAGAAGAGAATCCACGATACAGCACCGGAATAAAGAATAAACATAAAGGGAACCATGAGCTCTGCAATTGCACCAATACGTTTAATGCCGCCAATCAAGATGCTTAACGTTACAACTGATAACACGATACCGGTGTAAACCGGTGGGATATGATATGAGGTGAGAATCACACCAATCGTGTTTGCTTGTGCTGCTGACCAGGCAAGAATGAGAAGGAAACCAGCCGTTGCATAGATGTATGCGATGGACGGGTGGAATACTCGTTTGAGGTAATGCATTGGACCACCAATTTTCTTACCAGCCGGAGCAGCGTCTTTGTATTTTTGTGCAAAGGTAACCTCTACAAAGGTTGCAGCACTTCCAAAGAATGTTGCAAGCATGTAGCCGATGAGTGTTCCCGGTCCACCAATGCCGATAGCAATAATAGGACCTGCGATATTACCAATACCGATGGTTGTTGCCATGGCGGTGAAAAGTGCTTTGTGTGCTTTGATGGTATGCGTACCTTCAGTTTTACTAGTAAAACTTTTGTAAAGGAGCTTTACCATACGTGGAATTGCTCTGATCTGAATAAAGCGTGTGCGAAAGGTCAGGATGATGCAGCAAAGAAGTAGTGTGCTAAACGGGATAAAGACAACAAGATTTTGAAGAGTATCAATCATAAGATTCCTTTACATGTTAATCAGAGATGTTTTCTGTACCATCTGCGACGCATAATAAAAAAGAGAAAGATAAGCCCCATCAGGGCGGTGTTGATATAAAAAGCGCCGTACATCAAACCAAATTTATAAAATGTGTTTTCGATGTGCAGTCCTGAAATCCATGTTGAAAGAGGTATGAAGAAGAAAAAGCAGGTAATAAACCGTCCCCACATAACGATGTGGAAGTTGCCTGATCCTCTTAAGGCTCCTGCAAGAAGGAGCTGAAGGAAATCAAATATGACGAGCACGCTAATCATACGGAGCATAGGTATAGCAAATTGTGAAACTTCTGGCGAGGGCGATATCCGTCCAATGAAGTAAGGTGCTCCTGTACACAAAACCGTAAGGGCTATGCCAACAAACAAGGCGGTTAGGAGAATGACTTTTTTAATCGTCGCTTTTGCGCCATCGCCATTTTGAGCACCAATGTAGTTACTCACCAAAAAGGTAATGACCTGCGCAAAAGCTGCCGCTGGCATAATGGCTGTTCGCTCGAGGTTTTTTATCAAGTCAAATGATGCAATTGCATTTGCACCAAGTGGAGCAATCATCTTAGAGAGCCAGACGTAGGCAAATGAAAGAGAACTTTTATCGATCATGATAGGAATACTGAGCACAACGAGGTGCAACATCTTTCTCGGATGAAAAGAGAACATTTTTACGCGATTAAAGTAGCGCCGATACTGAGGAGAGCGAAAGATATGCCAGAGAGCAATGCCAAGCATAACACTATATTGAAGGAGGGCTGCATATGCGGCGCCATATACTCCCAGTGATGGAATACCCCAGCGACCTGGAATGAGGACAGAGGCCGAGATAAGGTATGTTGTTGTGCCAACAAGCGTGATGAGCATGGGGGTTTTAGTATTTTTAAGTGCTCTGAGAAAGTAGACAAATGCCCACAAGATAAAAGCGAGAAGGATACTAAACGCGCGCAACCGCAAGAGGGGGGCGCCAAGCGAGACCATTGCCTCAGGAACGCCAAGCCAACGGTAAATGGCAGAAGCACCAAAAAAAAGAAGTGTGAACTGCAAAAAACCAACGATGCAGCATGTCCAAAATGATGTGACAAGTTCTTGTCCACAAACGGAGTAGTTTTTTGCGCCGTTAAAACGACCAATAATTGCAATAGAGGCAACCGGGATTGCTTCAGAGAACTTTATGCAGTTATGAACAAGGTTACTTGCAAGACCAAGTATGCCGTAGGCTGCTGTTGAGCCAAGTCCGGCAAGAAGATAGTTATCAAAAAGAGGAGGAAGAGCGACGATGATGAAGAGGGATACTAACTCTGGGAACCAGTAGTATAAAAGTCGCGGTACCGATTCTCCATATTGCTTCATAGCACCTCGTTTTCAGGGGTTAAGATGTGTTTTTCAAGAAGGCGAGCGCACCTTAGAAAAAAAGAGGGCGATTAGCAATCGTTCTGGCAAAGTCTCTTAAAATGGAGTTTTTACAAGCGGTTGCAGTGGTGCATGTGGTAAGGCGGGAAGGTCGAGGATGTGGGCAAGTGTCGGTGCAAGACGTCGCATGCTCACATGGTCTTGGCAGCTACCAGGAAGAATGCGGCCACTGCCTTTTATGAGGAGTGGTACACGGACATCATAGTCGTATGGCGAGCAATGCGAAGTGCCCTTATCATACATTGTGATGTAGGCATATGGTGCCGACATTATGCACAACTCTCCACATCGAGGAGCATAGTACTGCTTTTCAAACCACGTTTGTCGACTACCTGCGCCGTATAAACGTTCGAAAGAACCTGCTGAAAGATCGTGATAAGACCATGCATGAACAATAGCAGGATGTTGCTCGAGCATATGTTTGCACTCTTTGAGTAATAGGTCTTGCTTCTCTTGAGAGAGGAGGTTCCAGCGATCTTGATTAAAGTAGAAGTAAGGAATATCAAAATGTGTTACGAGATTTTTCACATTGTATCTGCGATAGATATATCGATTGAGTTGCTCTATGAGGTCTGCTGCGTTAATACGCTGCGGCTTGTGTGAGTAGCTTTTTATGAGTTCGGGAATCGAAAGGATACCGTGGTCAGATGTAAGCGCCCATACTGTTTCTTGCGGACTGTAGGTTTTTTCTATGCGCTTTATAAATGTTTGGAGTTGCTTGTCTATCTGGTAAATCATGTCAATTGCCTCTCGACTATCTGGGCCGTAATAGTGGCCGAGGATGTCGAGGCTGCTTAATGAGATCCACAAGAGCAGGGGGGTATCAGGTTTTTCTTTGTGGTGCATTCTAGCATGCAAAAGAGCAAGGTTTAAAAGTGCTTGGCATGAGTGAGGTGTTTGCAGATACAGTTGAGATCGCTTCTTAAGAGTCTTTGGCAAGGCAGTTTTTTTGTTAATGAGTGGTTGTGGGTGTGCAAATCGATAATCATCTACAAATGAGAAGTTGTATGCAGGGTCATCGAGCGGGTAGAGACTTTTCCATTCAATATGCGATGAGTTATGAAGGTATTTTTCTAAGATTACATTATAGGCTTCAAGCATTCTTGGTTTGGTAGCTGCGTATGCCTTGCTTGTCGTAAAGCGTCCTTCTTTGTCATCAAACCAAAGCGCGGTACCACTGTTTCCTGCCATGCAGATGGATGAACGACTTTTATGAGAGAGAGAGACAACGGCATACCCTTTTTCTGTAGCAGCCTGCGAGATGCCTGGAATGAGTATGTGCTTTGCCGATTTTCCGTATGAGTGTAAGCCATTTTTACTAAAAACTGGTGCGGATGCATCATCATCGCACTGCACCACCTTGCCCTGCTTGTTTTGCCATGTGTTTGCAACCATGCCGTGATCTTGCGCAAAAGCTCCCGTGTTAAGTGCGGTATGACCACATGCTGTTGCGGGGCGAGCGTGTGGATAATAGGCATGATCAAACATTTTACCAGACTGAGCAAGCGTACGTATTCCACCTCGTAAGAATGGCTTTGCACGGTCCCACGTCCATTGAGAGAATTGATCTACAACACAGACAACAGTAAGACGAGGAGGTGTAATGGCAGGAAGGTATGGCAAAAAGAGTAAAAAAAGAGAGGCGAGAGAGATCGTTTTTTTCATGTATAAGCTCCTAAAAAGTCGGTGAATGGAGGACCGTATCACATATAAGGAGGATGAAAAAAGGGTCTCATAGAGAAAGGGAGACCTCTTTCAAGATCTCCCTTTCTTTGGTTGATTTGAATAATCAGGATGTTTTAATCAATGAAGGCAGTTTTTTCTGTTCGTACGTGGTGTTTTTTATCACCGTTTTTATCTTTTGCTTTCTTCACCATGCGAACCATCTTATCAATGGTGCTGTCAACAACCGTATACATGTCTATACCTTCATCATGAGTCGTCAGGTTAATGCGACCAGCTCTGAGGCGGAGTTCTGCGCTGTGATGTGTGTGTGCCGACTGGGCATTAAGGAAAAATTCTACAGAAAGGACTTGGTCTGGCTTTGCATGCTTGAAAAGCGTTTTTACTTTTTCAAGTTTTGCAAGAGCGTGCTCTTCAAGAGCGTTTGAGTGCGGCATGTTATGAAAACTGAACTTGATGTTCATAAGACCTCCGTAGTAAATGAAGAATATAACAATACGTTGCGCAGGCAGAATATCCGAATGATTTTGTTAAGGCAAAAAACGTTTTTTGATTGCATGAGAAAATGTTGAACCAAAATAGCGGCTGCTTGTAACAGGGTCTTTCACAATCTCTTCAAGACAACCTTGTGTGACAACAGAGCCATCAAGCACAACATAAAAATAAGAAGCGATATTCATCAGTTCTTCAACATTGTGATCAGAGATAAGAACGCTAATACCTTTTTCTGAGCAAATTGATGAAAAAGCAGCACTCAGCTCGGAAATCGACTTCGGATCAACTCCAGCAAACGGTTCGTCGCAAATAATGAGGCGAGGCTGCATGAGAAGCGCGCGAGCAAGTTCAAGTTTGCGTTTTTGTCCACCAGATAAAACCCCAGCCTGTCGATCGAGAATTGAACGAAGACCAATCAAGTCGAGCAACTCATCGCGGCTGCGCAAAAACTCAGAGCGATCTTTCGTCTGCCAGTAGTGATGATAGTCAAAAACAACATCGAGATTTTCTGCGACAGACAGGCTTTTAAATAAGGTGCTGTGCTGTGGCAAAAAAACCAAACCGTGCTCTACTCGCTTATGTGGCTTCCAGTGAGAGATAATTTTGTTATCAAATGAAATTGTTGTTGTAGCATCAACAGCATTAAGGCCAACAAGTGCATGCATGAGCGTTGTTTTACCTGCTCCGTTGGGACCAAGGAGTGCGACAATAGAAGCATGCGGCACTGAGATGTCAACACCATTGAGAAGTTGGGTAGAGCCAACTGTTACCGAGATGTTTCGTGCGGCAAGAAGGGGGTGTTCGCTTGTCATAGCAGCCTTTGTCAGAAAAAATCTAAAGCAGGTCGTTTGTATGTCGCCTATCTCTTTTCTTTACGACAAAGAGAACGGGACAGCCACGCAAGTCATAGTTTCTGCGAAGTATGTTTTCAATATAGGCAAGTTGGCTTTGCTCAAACCAGTCCGGATAGTTTACGTGCAAGGTAAATGTCGGTACACGTGTCTGAGAAACTTGTTTTATTGAATATACTTTCATTGCTTGTCGTTTATGCCACAACGGTCTTTTTGCCATTGATGCATGAATCAGTTCTGTAACCTCAACGGTATCAAACTTTTGTATCATCCGTTTACGAAGCTTTTCGATTTCTCGTGAAACAAGACCAATGTTTTTTTCAGTGATACATGAAGTGTAAAGGTGAGGGATTTTTTTAAGAAAGAACTCATATTCTTTGAGCTCGTAGGTAAGAAGATTTTTTTTCTCTGGTGTGAGCAGGTCACTCTTATTGTAAATAATGATCAGGCCTTTACCGTGCTCGAATGCGTAGAACATGAGCTTGAGCTCTTGGTCACTCAAGCGTCCGGCGTTTCCATCAACAACCAGAAGAACAATATCGCTGGTGCGAACTGCAGCCAGAGCACTTTTTACCATGCTCGTTTCAACACTTTCGTTTACCTTACGCTTTCTTCTGATTCCAGCAGTATCTGTAACCAAAAGGTCTTCACCGTAAAAACTAATGCGCTCAGATATTGCTTCTCTTGTTGTTCCTGCCATATCAGAGATAATGCTTCGTTTTGTTTTAAGGAGTGCATTCATCAATGATGATTTACCAACATTTGGTTTACCGATGAGCGATATTTTACATGATGGTTGCTCAGGAAGGTCAGGTGTATTGGTGAGATGCTTTGTTACTTCATTCAAAAGTTCATTGATGCCAACGTTGTGAACAGCAGAGACGGCAAACGTTTTTGTAAACCCAAGCGCAAGAAACTCATGTTCGTTTTCTTCAAAGGCATTCTTGTTATCGCATTTATTCAATACAAGAATTGTTTCTTTATTAAGTTTATGAATCATGCGAGCAAGGCGGCGATCTTCTTCGGTAAGACCAATTTTCCCATCGCATACAAACAAAACAACCGATGAGCGCTTACAGTTAGAAATACCAACTTCTTGAATGTAGTCCTGAAACGGATCGTCAGAGCCGACGGTGCTCAAACCACCGGTATCAACAAGGTCGAAGCGCTTATTATTCCACGAGATAACTTCGTGTAGAAAGTCGCGCGTAATACCTTCTTGGTTGTGCACAATGCTCTGTGTTTTTTTTGCAATTCTATTGAAAAGAGTCGACTTTCCGACGTTTGTTCGTCCAACAAGAACAACGACGGGTGCTTGTTTTTTACTCATGATATGGATGTGTCCCCGTTAGTTTTAATAATTGAAAGTTTGCCAGGAAAATGTTGATGGAGCAAGGCTGCGAGTGGCCACTCCGCTTCATTTTCATCTGTAAGCATCAAAGCCTCTCCTTGTGGCAGCGATGAAACAGCAAGCGTCGCCTGCGGTTTACGTGCCTTTCGTGCGAAATGAGAAGCATTATTCTGTGTTGCAACCGGTCGTCTTTGCTCCTGATCTGGTGGTCGAGCTGACGTTACATTGCGCGGTTGCGGTTTCGATATCTTTGTATGGGTTGCGTTGTAAGTAAGTTGCGAGCACCCAGAAAAATGTTTACTAAGAAGTGGTGCAAGCGCCTCTCTTTGTTCGCTTAGTTTATCTATAAAAAAAGAGCTTGCTTGTCGCAGTTGAATAGATACAGCAGGGGCCTGTGCGTCAACATATGTTGCTTGCGTTAAGATTGAATTAAGAATTGGATCATTTAACGTTGCAACTTCTGCAATAAAGGAGCTCCATTGTGTTGTTGTAGCAGCACGAGGCTGAGTTTGTGGCGGTGCGGCTGTCGGTTGATGTTGTTCCTTTACAGGAGGAAGGTGCGTCGATCGTGGTGCACTCGGTGGTGCTGCTGGCCGACTACCTATTTTTTTTTTTAACAACTCTTTGAGTTCTGAAAGCTCTGCCGTGTTTATCTGCTCACATATCTGCAGGTAGAGAGATTCTATGCATTGATGCTTGTAAGGCGTTGCAAGAAAGATTACTTCTTGGTTCCACATGAGCTGCATGATTGCATGCAAGCGTCCCTGTGAGCTTTGCTTGAGAAGGTCTTGAACGGTTTCTTGTGGAAGTAAGTCAAGCGTTGGACACGCCATAGTTCCATATGTTTTCCATAAAAGCTCTCGGATAAACGTGAGCGTAAGCGCCCAGAGCCGTTGAGCTGAGCATTGTGCAAGTCCGTACGAGTTAAATAGTTCTATGACGGTTGCAGAATCTTTTTTAAGGCACGCATCAAGGATGTGAGCAAGCTTGAGAGGACTCAGCATTCCAAGAGATGTGCGTACAAGGTCGCTCGAAATTTTTTCACCACTAAAGCGTACTTGCTCTAGAAGGTTGAGTGCATCTCGAGCAGAGCCACCGGTTTCATGCACGATCAAAGCAAGGGCTTCATCTTCATAGGCAATGTTTTCTTGTGAGCAAATCGTTGCGAGGTGTTTCTGTAAAGATGTTGTTTCAAGCGATGAAAATGAAAGATGGAAGCAGCGAGAGCGAACGGTATCTGGAATTTTTTCAAGCTCTGTTGTTGCAAGCATAAAGACAACCGTTGGAGGCGGTTCTTCAAGCATTTTAAGCAGCGCGTTAAAAGCCGCCTTACTGAGCATGTGTGCTTCGTCAATCAAGTAAAGCTTCTTAGATCCCATGATAGGCATAAAGTTACATGACTCAAGAAGCGAGCGAACATCATCAACACCGGTATGTGAAGCGGCGTCAATTTCAACAAAGTCAGGATGATTAGAACGTTTTACATGCGTGCACGATTGGCACGTTAAGCACGGAAGCGGTTGTTTTGAAGGGTCCTTCTGAAAGTCTGCAAGTTTTTCACAATTTGCAGCAGCTGCAAAGATTCGTGCCGATGATGTTTTTCCACATCCCCGCTGACCAGAGAAAAGATACACAGGGAAAAAATGATTTTTGTAGAGGCTGTTGCGAAGCATGCTAACAGCAACCGGCTGCCCAACAACCTCATCAAATGAGCGTGGGCGCCACTTTCGCGCAAGGTTAAGACGTTCCTGTGAATTCATATAAACAACACCTCTAAAAAAGATGAAAGGCGATACAGCGATATCAAGCGCCTGCTGCTTCCTTCCGGACCTGACAGATTTCGCAGATAATCAACTTATCGCCTTTCATACTCTATGTGCAGATAGTCTGCATAACTTTATGGTGGAGAGAGAGGGATTCGAACCCTCGATTCCAGTTTCCCAGAATACACGATTTCCAATCGTGCGCCTTCGACCACTCAGCCACCTCTCCGTGTCTGCTACTTAGCTTCTTCCTTTTTCTTAGGAGTAGCTTTCTTCTTTGCCGGAGCTTTTTCTGCAGCAGCCTTTGGTGCTTTTTTAGCAGGAGCAGCAGCTTTTGCTTCAGGCTTCTTAGCCGTGGTCTTTGCTGGAGTCTTCTTTGCGGCAGTAGCTGTAGAGGTAGCTTTCTTAGGAGCAGCAGCTTTTTTGGTTGCTGGCGCCTTTTTAGGGGCAGCTTTTGCTGTTGCAACTTTGTCAGCGTCCTTTTCAACTTTTTTTGGTGCAGCAGCTACGGTGTCTTTTTTCTCAGCAGCTTCTTTTTTAGCTTTCGCTGCAGCTTTTGCAGCTCGCTTCTCTTCAGCAGCTTTAGCAGCAAGGGCAGCTTTTTCCTCTTTTTCTTTTGCCGCAATCAAAGCACCTTCTTTAATGCTTTCAGCAAGAGACGAAAGGATGCACTCAATGCTCTTTGGAGAGTCATCATTTGATGGAATGATGTAGCTGATACCTGTTGGATCTGTATTTGTGTCAACCATGCTGATGACAGGAATATTCATGCCGATAGCTTCTTTAATTGCTGAGCGTTCTTTGCGTGCATCAACAATAACCAATGCGCTCGGAAGAGACTTCATATCAATGATACCACCGCAGTTCTTTTCAAGGCGTTCAAGCTCTTTGGTGATCATACTTTGTTCTTTTTTTGAGTATTTCGTAATTGATTTTTCAACAACGTCTCGCAAATGAAGAAGGCGAGTAACTGCTTTTCTTACTTGTTCAAAGTTACTTAATGTTCCACCAATCCATCGGTGTGATACGTATGGAAGATTAAGCTCTGCGCTCATCTTTTTAATGATGCTTTGCGCAGCTTTTTTTGTGCCTACAAGAAGGATTGGCTTGTCTGTTGTTGCAACGTCCTTAAGGAACGCTTTTGCGCGCTTAAGCAAGAAAGATGTTTTTGCAATGTCAATAAGGTGTGTGTGGTTACGTGTACCCCAGATGTACGCGTTCATTTTTGGGTGCCAGCGAGATGTTTTGTGACCAAAGTGTACGCCAGCTTCGACAAGTTTTTTAAGCTCAGACATGAAATCCTTTCAGGATCAAAAAAGGGTTATAACTGTTGTCTTTTTGGGTCCAGGTTTTTCCTGGTAACCACCCCTGCTTACAAGCGATAAAAGACAAGATGTATTCTCAAAAAAAGAACGGTTCTCGCTTTCTGAACGAGAACCGCCGGTAAGTATATCTAAAGAGGGAGAAGAAGCAAGCGCCACTTTACGCTGTTTCTTCCTTCCCAATAACTTCTTTTTTATCAAGAGCATCTTGCAAGGTGCGGCCGAGGAAGTATGAGACGACAACCCAAATGCATGTGATAGCAAAGGTAAAGCCAGAGCAGACCAGAAACCCTGCATGAGGAGCCAATCGAAGTGTTCCTTTATAGAGAAACGATGAGCTTCCTTTTGCGATACGAGTACCAAAGGCATCGGTCCATGCTTTTGCTTTGAACTTGATCTCTTTTGTTGTTGGTATGTACAAGACTTCTCTGATTGGATGGTTGAGTCCGTAGTTAAACGCTCGCAGCAGAACGATGGCAACCCAGTACGTGTATGGTGTTGGGGAGAAGAAGGTAGCAACAACAAGGATAACGCAGAGGGTTGGATAGATAAGGAGTGCGGCCCTATTACCAAGCATCCGCTGTATTGGCGTTGTGCCAAAGAGGCTGATGGCGAGTCCAACAACATTCATAATGAAGAAGTAGCTCAGATAAAAGAGCACAAGTTGCCCGACTGTTTCATACGCAGCGTTTGCGCTCATGAGTACACGGAAATCAAAAATTGTCATGATCATGTCATGGAAAAGAGCGAGGCAGAAGATGCCAAGCACATATGAATGAGTCAGGATAACGCGCAACCCATCAAGTGAACCTGAAACGATTTCCCATGCATTCGATAATGAGCGACGAAATGAAAACGGAAGCTTTTCTTCTTGTTTTTCTTCACGAATCTCTTCTTTTGCTCGTTGTTTTTCTAGTTGGTAGACCGCCTCGTATCCATGCATGTGGTAGCCTGGAACCAAGTTCTTTAAAAGATAGATGCAAAGGGCTGCTGCCAATAAAAGAAGGCTTCCAACTGCAAGGATAATAGGGAGAATGATGTGGTCGCCAATGGCTCCACCACCGGGACGCAGCCATGCGGTAAGAGAGCTACCTGTGTCAGTTGCGACGGTTAATATCACCCAAAAGAGACCTGAGACGACGATGCCGCCAATTTTAGAGCCAGCAACAAAGAGGCCGTAGTAGCGCTTTGCATCCTTTGGTTTGTTAACCGAGTTTGCAAATGACCAAAATGTTGTTGAAAGAAACGCCGAAAAACTCTCCATAAAGAGGTAGAAGAACCAGCCGAGCCAGCGATGAGGACTTGGCGTTGTGTTGGCGATGCCAAGCGTTGGGTGCGCAAGAAGGCCGGCAAAAATAAGGCCCCCAATTGCGTGAAAAATAGTAAACGCGTACACAAGTTGGTGTCTACGAAGGACATCGACAAGGCGTGAATAAATAAGGATAAGAGGAACGAGGACAAGAATGGATACAATCTTTGCATCAGGCACGTATGCTGCACCAATAATTTTTGCAAAAATTGAACCTTTGAGAGAGCGCCAGAGAACCTGGGAGCCCATTAAACTTCCAAATGTGATAGCAAGAAGAGAGACCTTTGTTCGAAATTCTTTTTCAATATTCCAGAGCGAGCTAATCTGCATGCAATCCCTAATCGTAAATGTCATAAGTGTGTAAGAAAGTACCTCTGAAAAGGCAGTATAGAGGGGCGTGTGAAATAGTCAATTGGAGCAGCGGTTTTCCCTTGCAGGCGACGCACTTTTCCAGTACAGTGTTCCACCTTGGAAATGAGTGTTTCAGCCTTTTATAAAAGGGATATCATACATGGCGTCTAAAAAAAACGATACGAACGAAGCGTACAATCAGCATGAGGCATTCTTCTTGCCCCTTCTTCCTTTAAAAAATCTTATTGCCCTTCCGCAAAGCATCATACCAATTGTTGTGGGGCGAGACATTTCTATGCGGGCAGTTGAGTTTGCCTTAAAAGAAACAAGAGAAGTTTTTATCACTGCTCAAAAAGATCCTGATATTGCTATTCCGGGTGAGGATGACGTCTACAAGGTAGGGACGCGCGCAACAATTCTTCAGGTAGGCAGAATGGAGTCGGGTGCGCTAAAGATTTTGATTGAAGGCATTTCTCGGGCACGTGTGACTGATTTTATTTCGACAGATGAGTTTATGTGTGTGCGGGCTCAAGAGATGTTGCCTCGCAACGTAAAAAGCAAGGTTGAAGAAAAAGCACTCTCTCGCAATTTACAGCAACTCTTTAAAACATACCTTGACCTGCATGAACGAGCTTCAAAAGATGTGATGGCTGCGATTAACGGGTTGGAAGATGACCTTGGTTGTCTTATCGATACGATTACCATGCAGCTTGCTCAATTTAGCGACCTTGGCTTAAAGGAACGCCAAAAAATTCTTGAAACCGTCTCACTTCGCCAACGAGCCATGTTTTTAAGTGGGTGTTTGCAAGATGAGATTGAAATCTTAAAAACAGAACAAAACATTCGTGAACGGGTTCAAACGCAAGTTGAAAAACATCAAAAAGATTATTACCTGACTGAGCAGATGCGTGCAATTCAAAAAGAGTTGGGGCGAGGTGATCATCAGCAAGAGGTTGCTAAGATGCGTGAGAAGGCACGCAAGGCACGCATGACAGATGAAGCGAAAGAGAAAGTTGAAAGTGAGTGTCGGCGTCTTGAGCAAATGCAGCCAACATCTCCTGAAGCGGCGGTAAGCAGAAACTTTATTGAGTGGCTTATTAGTATGCCGTGGTACAAGAAAACAAAAGATAATGTCACACTCGAAAAATCGCGTTCAATTCTTGACGCATCGCATGCATGCATGAAGAAGCCAAAAGAAAGAATTGTTGAGTTTTTAGCAGCAAAGAAATTTGCTAAAGACAAGATGACAAAGGCACCAATTATCTGTTTGGCTGGTCCTCCAGGTGTTGGTAAAACATCTTTGGCAAACTCAGTTGCAAAAGCGTTGGGGAGAAAAATGGTGCGTATTTCTCTCGGTGGCATGAGAGATGAGGCAGAGATTCGTGGGCATCGCCGCACATACATAGGAGCGCTTCCTGGTAAGATTGCGCAGGCTATGAAGAAGGCCGGTGTTATCAACCCCGTTATTGTGCTTGACGAGATTGACAAGATGGCGATGGACTTTAGAGGAGATCCTTCTTCTGCGCTTCTCGAGGTGCTTGATCCTGAGCAAAACAAAGCATTTATCGATCACTTTCTTGAAGTTGAGTATGACCTCTCAAAAGCGATGTTTATTACAACGGCAAATATGGTGGATGCCATACCGTATCCCTTGTTGGACAGAATGGAAATTATTCAGCTTTCGGGGTACACCGTTCCTGAGAAATTTTCGATAGCGACCAAATTTATTGTGCCAAAACTCTTAAAAGAGCATGGTTTGCGAGCCAGCCAACTCAAGATTAGCGATGCAATTATTCACGATATTATAGAGGGATACACCAGAGAAGCCGGTGTGCGTCAGCTTGGCCAGGTCATTGCAAAAATTATGCGTAAGGGCATACAGGTTTTGCTTGATGAAAAAGGGACAAAGTCGGTGACTGTTACGCCAGACCTTTTAAAGAAGTGGCTTGGTGTTGCCCGCCATCGCATAGAGAAGCGTGACCAAAAGCCAGAGATTGGCATCATTACAGGACTTGCATGGACAGAAGTTGGTGGCGACACGCTTGATATTGAAGTAAGTGTCTTGAAAGGAAAGGGCGGCTTAACACTTACGGGGCAGCTTGGTGATGTGATGCAAGAGTCTGCACAGGCAGCCTTAAGTTATGTGCGCTCACGAGCGAAAGATCTTAAAATTACACAAAAGGCATTTGATGATGCCGATATCCACATTCATCTGCCTGAAGGCTCTATTCCAAAAGATGGCCCATCCGCCGGTATTACAATGACAACACTTCTTGCCTCTGTTTTTTCTGGGCGCGCAATTAAGCCGGGTATTGCAATGACGGGTGAAGTGACCTTGAGAGGAAGAGTTCTTCCGGTTGGAGGATTAAAAGAAAAGCTTCTTGCTGCAGATAGATATGGCATGAAAACGGTTATTATGCCGCATAAGAACAAGGCTGATGTTGAAGAGTTTATTGATGAACTTGATGTAAAGTGCTCAGTAATTTTTGCAAAAACAATGGACGAAGTTCTCGAGCATGCGCTTGAAAAGAAAGTTGCAGTAACGAAGAAGAAAACAACAAAAAAGAAGTAGGTGCAAACCTGCTTCTTTTTTGCATAGTACAAGGGGAACACGGGGGGAATAATGAAAAAGCAAATCGTATGCATAGCGATGTTGCTTGCAGGGGGAGTTCATGCAGCAACGGGTAAAGGTAGATCTAGTGGTGACAAAAGACCTTTGAGTGCGGTTGGTGGTGAGGTTGCTGAGCAAGGTGCAGCACAACGAGCTCGTACCGGCGGTCTATCTGCTGGCGCAGGCGCCGGGGCTGGTGCAGGAGCAGGTGGCGGCGAAGGAAGAGCTTCAAGGTCTCTAGCTGCAGCAAGAAGTCGTGTAAGAAATTTTCAGGAAAAACTCACTTCTTTTATACACAAGTGTGAAGATTATGATGCAGGGGTTAAGAATCACCTTCTTTCTTGTATGAATGGGATTGAGGCTTCATCTGTATCTGATTTTTTACTCTCCTTTCAAGAGGCAATGAGTGGTTATGAGAGAAGTTTTTCCATAGATTTTTACAGAGAGTACCTTAGGTACGCGGGGCGTTGCAGCTTTACATGTTTTATATGTGAACCGTGTCATCAAAAGAACACTTCTATATATGCTTGCCCATCTTGTTGGGATACGAGTTTTTGTTTGGTGAACGATTGGGTGATTCATCTTTGTAATAATGTTGGTTCAGAAGTTGATGAGTATGATAAACGAGAATGTACACAAAATAATTTAGCACGAGAACTTTCTCTGACAGACGTGCATAATCTCGATTATTTTATCAAAGTAAAACTTATGCCTTTTATAGTGGATACGGGTTGCCGCTATGGGTTAGGGCTACTTGCTCATGCCTACTTTAGACTTGAGAACGAGCGGTACCGCACTGTTAAAGAGAGTGAGTGGACGTTTATTCTTACAAACAAGGAGCATGCGAGATCTGATGGAGAGTATTACATGCATTACTTGCTCGGTAAAATGTATCTTGAGGGAAAGGGTTGCACTAGGGATTCCGGCAAAGCCTTTCGTTCATTTCAAGTGAGTTGCGCAACGTTTGCATGTGCATATTCCGCATGGATGATTGTTTTGGGGTTTGTTGATGAAGAAGGGGATAAAGAGTCTCGAGAGAAGGAGTGCAGTATGTTTTTTGAGGTTCTGGAAGAGTACAAACAGAAGTATAAAGATGCAGCCCTACCTCTCCCATGGCAGTTAGCCGAGTTAGATACTATTTATGCGGAGTTGCCTGCAGCGTGCAAAGTTGCCAGGGCGTGTGAGGGGGAATAATGAAAAAGCAAATCGTATGCATAGTGATGTTGCTTGCAGGGGGAGTTCATGCGGCAACGGGTAACGGTAGATCTAGTGGCGACAAAAGAGATTTGAGTGCGGTTGGTGGCGACCATGCAGAGCAAGGTGCAGCACAACGAGCTCGTACTGGCGGTCTACCTGCTGGCGCAGGCGCCGGGGCTGGTGCAGGAGCAGGTGGCGGCGAAGGAAGAGCTTCAAGGCCTCGAGTTTCAGCAGAAGAGGAGAGAATAAACGTATTTAAGAGGGGCTTTCTTTATGAACTTTATGGAGAGGGAGTAGGCGAGGAAATTTTTAGCGGGATACCAGTAGATAGTTTTCCAAACTTCCTTGCCCACTTTATAAGGCAACGGAATAATGAGGCTGAGTTCCGCGACTATCTTTGTTCACAAGGGTACTGTCAGTTTTTCTACGCTTATCATGAGCCTCTTCAAGCGACCATGTATGAATGTTCTTGTGGCAGTTGTTTTGCTGGGGGACTACTTATTGCAGAGCATCTTGTTTCAAAAGATTCGAGTTATAGAGCAATTTTATTGGGGAGGCAGCTTGGCCTTACCCCCTCGAGCCATTTGTATTTCTTTATCACAATAACCCTTAAGCCTTATGTGGAGAAACATAATACGGGTACTGAAATTCTTGCTCGTGCATGCTTTCGACTAGAGGACGAAATGCCAGGAACGTTTGACCAGCATGAAATTGATGAGATTTGGTTCTCTATTGCCAGCAAGGGCAGGAGGGGATTTTATGAGGATGATTGGGGCTGCTATTATTTGGGTAGAATGTTTCTTGAGGGGAAAGGCTTTGATCAAAGCTTCGCAAACGCTTATGATAATTTCAAAGAGAGCGACCTATTCCTTGGCAACGTGTACCAAGCTTGGATGATTGCAACTCATAAAATTGGTTGTGAACTATCAAAGATTGATAAAGACGGGGTGCAAAGGCTTTTTCATAGTCTATGCGGCTATGAAGACGAATACGGCGAAGCAGGTAGGCCATTACCGAAAGAAATGGCAAATATTTTGCGCTTGTATGACGATTTGCCAGAAGAATATAAAGTAATTGTGAGAAGCGGGCGCTAGTAAAGATGAATATACGTAATTGAGCCGACAAGAGCTGCAACAATACTTATAAACAGTCCGCTATTAATAAACTCAAGTAAGACATATCGATGCTCTTTTTCAGACTCCTTCATGCGTACCATGCGGCGTTGCTCAAGAAGGATGTAGACCTGAAACAGCAGGACAACAAAGGCAATGCTGACAAGAATGTAGTAGAGGTAATCAACAAGTGTGATTTTACTTGCAACAGGCGCCACGTTATCGATCACCAACCGAAAGAGAGCCAGTGTTGGCATTGAGGCAACAATCATGTTGCTTCTGCTATCTTTTCGCACGTCAATCATAAGAGCGAAAAAACTAAAGAGGAAAATAATAAAGAGAGGGAAGTAGAGGCTGATAAGGTCTCGCAAGTTGCCATTGCTAAATTCGATTGTATACGCAATGCAAGGGTAGCTCACCTCTCTATCACTTTTGTTTTCGGTAAGGAGAGATTTTATATAGCCGGCTTTGGCAATTTTTCTCTGAGCAGTCCATGTTCCGGTGACAAGGTCGTCAGCAAAGGCAAAGTTGGTAGCCTCACTAATAAAACACATCTCATTTGGTGTGACAGACCGGTTTTCTAAAACAATATTGAGGCGATGATCGCTGATAGGGAAGAAGCGATAATCAAGAGATGTTTTAAACGAAACGGTTGTTTGAAAACTTACCATTACAATTTTGTCATTAATTTTAATTGTTGGCAGAGACTTTTTTTTGATTTCTCCATTTTGAAAGCTGAATTGTTCAATGGTATGCAGCGACTCCGTTCCTATCGGAAAACTAAACCACACAAGCACGTCCATGAGAAAGGAGTTCTTATTAAAAGAGAACTCAGGGAAATTATTAATGTGCATGCCAACATGAACCTGTGATGCGAGGCGCTTTACGCGAGGATGGATTTCCAGCACTTGTTGAATCGGGTCGGCATGATGTTCCATGGTATGTTGCCAGGTAATAAGACCGACAAAGTAGGCAAGCATAACTGCTACAAGTACAAGCTGAGCTTTCGGGTTTCTAAAGCGGTCGAGGAGTTTTATAGACTGTCTTTTGAACATAAACCTATCCTTTAACAATGTTTATCATATGGGGGTATGCATGGCGGTTTGCAGGATTAAAATCGAGAGCAAAGCCATCAAGGTCTACATGCTTAAATGTTTCAATAGTACGTAAAAGATCTTGTTGATCGTGTGTATGTTTCATCAGCTTGAGAGCTTTTACGATGATGGAAGCATGTATGTAATAAGAGAGAGAAAGGATATTGATAATTTCATGTGGAAATGTTGCTTCCATGTCATGGCGAAACCTTTGCACGATAGGGGCAATGCTTCTTACCGGATCCGGCACGGTACTGGTGTATGAATACGCAGCTCCTTTTTCTTTGAGGATGGTGCTGACAAACATTGTAGAGTCGATACCGATAAACGTCGTTCCATAGTGGCCAAGCTCAAAAAACCTGCTAATGAGTTTTGATACAGGTCGACTGCTTCCAAAACAGATAACAATTTTGGGGTCACTTGCAATAATGCGTTCGGCAGGTGAGTTGATATCCATGGTTGCTCGATTATAAGAATCAATGGAGACCGGCTCAATACCAATTTCTTTGAGGAGCTGCCGCACTTTTTGCATCGCAGTGCTGTTAAAGGTTCCGTCAGAGTGAAAGAGGGCAATTTTTTTAAAGCGCAAAACCTGAGTGGTGTAGAGAACAAGCTCTCTGAGTTGAGGCTCAAGTTCTCCCAGACCGTTAACAATGTTGGTTAAAGCAGGATCGCGTAAGGCTTGAGATCCTCCCCACGGGAAGAACATGGCAATCTTTTTACTTTTAATGAGCGGTAGAATTTGCAAAATCCCACGTGTTCCCATCGATCCAAGATGCATTGTTACGTTATGCTTCTTGCGAAGGATGTTGGTAATTTTCTGTGTCAGAGAAGGGTCGCCGTCATCATTCACGCAAATGAGTCTGAGTTTTTTTCCAAAGATGCCGCCTTCGAAATTGATTCTATTAAAACAAGCGAGAATGCCATTCCTAATAAGTTCCGCATACAACTTGAAGTGTCCTTCAAAGCCGCCCGTCATAGCAAAGTTGATTGTTGTTGCATGGTCAACAGACAGGGTTGAGAGTGTTTTGGCGGTGTATACAACAAGGTCGTCGCTTGTCAAAGCGGTTGGAGGGAGGAGTTCTTTTTCAGCCTCTTTTTCTTTCTCTTGCTGTTTTACTTGTTCTTCAGGAGTCAGGTCTGCAATCTTTTCCAGTTCAGGGGCTTTTTTTTGTTCTATTTTTTCAACAGATACTTTTGCTAATTTATCGGGCGCTGTATCTGCCGCATCTTGTGCTGGTGGTGCAACTAACAGGTTTGTTCCAAATAAAAAGAGTGCCAGTAGCGCTGCGAACATTCGTTTTTGCACGTAAAGCTCCTCATGTAAGGTTAGTGGAGGTTGTTTTCTCGGGCGGAGTATTGCTAAACAGCTGAGAAAGGGGCAATGCTTTATCTAAATTGAATGTTGTCTTGTGATATGTACAAAACAGAAGAAAGGAGGGGTTGTACATGGATGTTGTTGTTTTAATTGGCATTGTTTGCCTGATCTTTTTGATATTGGGAAATATTAGATTCTTTATAGGGTGCGCTCTTTTGGCTGTTGCTGCCGGGGTATATTATCAACACCTTGAGCGGAGTGAGCAGAGAAAATGGGAAAAGACGTATGAGGAGTACAAGCAGCGTTGTACTCGGGCCTATAAGGCATTTAACCAGTAAGAATTATTTTATGTGCGCGTCGTAGCACTCGTTCATGAGATTTCTGATATCCCATTGCCGCAAGTCGGGCAGCGTTTGCCCCGTGAAGATAGAGGATGTCGGCAGGAATAACGCGCGCATAAAGGACGGGTGAAAGTTGTTGGAATGGTGACACTTCTTCAGAGAATGCCTGCGAGTTAAGCCCAAGCGAGAGCGGTGCTTCTTTGCCCAGCTGCAGTGATGGTGCAAGCGTCATGATTTTAAATTCGTTTCCATAAAACACCATCCCTTCCATAAGTGATGGCGAGATGAGGTGTGTTACCCCGAAAAAAGCGTTATGGCGTTTGTGATGCTTTTCCATTGCCCTTTGAATGTCGAATTCATTCTCAACAATAATGGGGTTAACTCTGAAGTTAAGCATCTTGGCCTGCACAGAAAAGGACGAAATGTACGACTCATCTTGCAGCGCATCGTGTCCGATTAAAAAGTAGGCAGAGCGCAGGTCGCTTCCCATGTACTCTTTTAAGTAGTGAGCAATTGTTTCTGCTCGTGGCGGCTGCATGATGGTTGCATGCACCGTGTTGCCAGGCGGCATTTGGATATCAAGACCAACGGCCTCCTCAAGCGATTGCGCAAACTGTATGGCAGATAGGGGACGGTGACGATCTTTCTCTTCCATTCGCTGAGCTGCTGCCTGAATGGCTTGCGGACCTGCAATATACAACGATTGCACAAACCCCTTGTGAATAATCTTGTTGATATCACTTTCGATTTTTTTCTTTTTCTCTTCTTGCCGCTGCTTGAAAGGTTTTGGCTCTGCTGGTTTTTGGGCAGCAACCTGTGACATGTCAATCACATCAGAATCAGTAGAAACAGGCTCGTTGGTTATGTAATCAACCTGCTCTTCTATTTGTTTGGTCAACGCTCTCATCGCTTCTTGCAGACCAAGAGAGTTGTCTTCGCAGTAGGCGAGCAAGAGTTTTTCGTCTTCCATTTGCCTTGGCATTGGTACATTATTCTTTGTGCATGTCTCAAGCATCATTTTGTAATCATTTGAGAAGTTGACACCGAGATTACTTGCATTCTTTTCATTGTAAACAAGCTGGCGTGTTTTAATAAGCTCACTGCACGAAAGCTTCGAGGGGTTTTTCCCATCTTCAGTTACGAGCTTAATCATTTCTGCAGCACGACGAGAAACGTATTCCATATCAGATGTACAAGCGAATACTGCGCCTTTTTTCACAGCATCCTTTCCATCGGCATAAACATCGATGTTTCTATTCTTACAAAAATCAAGAATCGCATCTCGATCCAGCGTCTTAGCACCACCTTCGGGAACAACAACGGCATCATGTGTTTTCATATGTTCAAATAACCCTGAAGCAAGCTTGCTACCAGTATAGGGGTAGAGAGTTACACTGCAGCCCTGCTTTTTAAAGTGCTCCTTTGTATTTTTCATATCATGAAGCATTTTACCCTGCATAAACTCTTCTCTATATGGAATAAAGAAGCTTCGAGCTTCTGGATTTAATTTTCTGAGGGCCTGTATTGGTGTAAGTGCGCAAGGAGGTGCAACAGTAATACCAATGAGGTTGTTGCGCGTGTCTTTGTATGAATGAATAAGTTCATGTGCTTGATGTTTGCTTACTGCTGCAAAGACAATCGGTGTTCTCTGGCGACTCTGCAGTTTTGTAGTCATTCGCTTTGCGGCAAGTGAACATGATAAGCCAATCGTAAAAATAGCATCGTACTTCTTCTCAATTATGTTTTTAGCATATTGATCGACAAGGTAGGGAGCTGTACCTCCTGTTACAATAAGGTCGTAGTGAAAAGATTCAGTCATTATCTGCTTAAGAAACGTTTTGCAGCTTTCTTGAATAGCTCGATAGAGTGCACCGTTCTCTGGAACAAGCACCGCTATTTTGTAGATAGGTTCACTTTCAAAAGAGACTTCAGAAGTTATTTCTCCAACAAGATTCTCAAGCCCTTCTTGTAGCCCAAGCGTATTATCTTCACAGTATGCTGAGAAAAGCTTTTGACTTGCAATCTGTGTTGGGGGAGTAAGTTCGTCATTGAAGTCTGCCTCGAATGCACAGATATAGTTTTGAGAAAACGATACTCCTTTAGTCGTCGCTGTATATGGCTCGTATAAAAATGTACTTGCGTGTATTAACTCATTGAGAGCGAGCTTGGCAGGACTCTTTTGCTCCAAAGTTGTTGCAGTAATCATTGAAGAGAGCTTGCGTGCAACATACAAAACATCAGACCTCGTTCCAAAAAGGCCACCTGTTTTTGGAAAGCCTTCTTGTCCTCCATAGACATCTATATTCGATGATGCTGCATATGAAATAAAACTATCATAATCATGCTTTGAGATGCCGCCTTGCGGCAGGAGCAATGCATCGTACTGAGAAATAGTATCGAACAACTCTGATGTAAGGCGTTTTCCTTCGTACGGATGCATAACGAGTGTGTACCCGTAATGACTAAGTCTTTGGCATGCCTCTTCGATTTCAAATAACAACTGTCCTGGTGCAACTTTCTTATGATACGGAATTATAAACCGCGTATGTTTCCTACAAATTTTGGGCAAAAGGTTTATGGGAAAGAGTGATGAGAGGGGTTTGAGACACATGCCAACAAGGTTGTTTCTTGAAGCATGGTATGAGTGGATAAAGCCTGCCGCTACAGGATTCTCTTCTGTAAGAAAAATCACCGGAAGGCGATTGCCAGTCTCAGCTGTACGTCTCTTGGCCGCTCGTGTTACCTCGCTTCCTAAAGTAACAAGCGCACTGAATGACTCGCTTTTATCAAGAATAATATCAACGTATCTATCAAGAAGAAGTGGCCTTGAGCCACCAGCAACAAACAGCTTGATAACAAATCTACACTCTGTCTCATAGCCAAGTTGCCTCTTGAGTTCATCATAAATTGCCTTGTTAAGCGTTGCATGCTCAGCAACGAGAAGCGCAACTTTGAATGTCTGCTTCTGCACAAAGAAACCACTTTGTACAATACCACTCTTCGCAGATGTCCAATGTGCCATATAACCCTCCCCACATATGTATGGCTCGAGTGACAATCATAACACAGTTGCTGCTTTTGTGAAGAAATCCTGAGACAGTCACCTGTGTCATGCAAAACACGAACCGGTTGCACGGCTGCTTACCGTATCACTTCCAGGGCATACGGCAATCTAAAAAAACACAGAAGGTTTTTTTGGAACTGATCTGTTTCATTTGTAAGAAGGTGCAGGAGAGAGCGAGCGCATCTCTTTTTCTGAATTGTGCCTTCTGTGGGGGGAATAAGGCAGCAGGAGCGCGTTCTTTAAGGCGTGGCAAAAATTACACCGACACCTTTTTACTCATATATGAGGTTGTTACGAGCAAGAGTGCGCCAATAAAAAAGCCTGGAATCATCGGAGCGTCAACAAGCACAGATGCAAAGGAGGGCCACACTGCAGCGGTCAGTGCTCCACCACCCATGCCGGCAAGTGCGCCAGCCGGTGTCAGGCGAGGGAAGTAGAGGCTTGCGATAACAAGAGGGCCAAATGTGCTTCCAAGTCCCGACCATGCATAGCGAACAATTTCATACAATGATTGCTCAGAACACAAGGCAATGCCGGCGGCACAAAGCGAAAGAAGAAGAATGCTGATACGCATAAACCAAACCTGTGTGCGCGGTGATGCGTGGGCAACATCTTTTGTGATGATGGTTGCAGACACAATAACTTGAGAGTCGAGTGTTGAGATTGTTGCGGCAAGAATGGCGCAAAGAATAAAGCCCGCAGCAAGAGGAGAGAAAAGCTTGGTGACAAGGATGATAAAGATATGCTCAGTGTTTGCAGGTGGTGTGACAAAATAATATCGTGCGACCAAGCCGATACTTGCAGCGGCACAAAGCGCAATTGTTTGCCATGCAAGTCCAACATACTGCGCTTTTTTTACATTTTTTACAGAGTCGATACCGATAAACTTTGTGAGCACGTGTGGCATACCGCAATAACCAATCCCCCACGCAAGTGCTGTAGTAAACGCTTGTAAGACTGTTGCGTATGAAAGTGTTGGCATGAGTGTCCAGTGTGGTGTGGTAAGAGCTGGTGCAGCAGCAGGAAGGTTTAGAAAGGTAACCACAGGAACCAAGATGATCATGAAGAGAAGAAAAACCGCCTGAAACGCATCGGTCATTGCAACGGCCAGATAGCCACCCATGGTGGTGTACGTTACTACCACAAAAACAGCGAGAAAGACGCCAATCAACTGAGGAAGTCCAAAGACGGCAAAGAGAAGGGTGCCAACACCTTTGAGTCCCGAAGCAATATAGAAGAGAAAAAAGAAAAGTGATGCGCCAGCACTTACCTTGCTCACAAGGCCACGCTTGTCTCCGCTTGCATGAGCAAAGAAGTGTGAGAGTGTTACGCTTTTGCTTTCTTCTGTTTTTTTACGAAGACGCGGCGCAACAAAATGCCAGGTTGCCCACATGCCGCAGAGAAGACCAATCGCAGCCCAGCACTCACCAATACCGTTGAGATAGACTGCTGCAGGAAAGCCGAAGAAGAGCCAACTGCTCATATCGCTTGCATGAGCTGAGAGTGCGGTTACAACATATCCAACATGGCGTCCACCAACTAAAAAGTCACTCGCATTGTGCGTTTGCCGGTAACTGTACAGTCCGATTGCAATAAGAACGGATGTGTAAATGACAAAAGCAAGTGCGATCATATAGAGCTCCATGACAAGATTTGTTGATTGTTTTTATGCCACTCCAACGTTTGTTGGAATGAAGTTGCTGGATCAGTTAGTGAAAATTCAGGGTAGGTTGTATATGTTTCATCGTCTTGAAGAAATACTTTCTTCTTAAAGATGTAGGCGACATCTTTTCCCCGTCGTGCATTTGGCGATGCAACACAGACGAGTGAAAACTGCCATTCTCCAACTACATACGGTTTATAGGTGGTGCGAGCGCACTCACAAATTTTTCTCCCAAACGACTCAACCGATTGATACGTATGGCCTGCAAGGTGGGTTACGGTAAACCACTTTATGTGTTCACGCATGCTGACAAAAAGCACGAGGCGTGCCACATCAGGTGCGTAGCAAAATTGGTAGGGGATATCGGTTCTAAACAGCCAGGTGAATGTCCCTGTGGTCATGGTGTCGGTAAAAATTGTTTTTGTAATATAATCGCGAACGTTTTCGCCATAGATTCTTCCGGTTCTAATAATGTGAACACGAAACTTCTTTTGTGTAGCGGCACGCGCAAGAGCTTGTTCCATGTTTTGCATGATGCGACCCTGGTCGGATATCGGTGCATACGGTGTTTGTGTTGTAATAGCTTCTTTGGGCACACCATGAGGGAAAATTTTTCCAGGATAAAAAAAGGTAAGGGAATGTTGTTCAGCCGCGTCAATACAGTTTTGCAGCGATGTTTCAACCGATGTTTTCCAATGAGAGAAATTTTCAAACTCTACATCGAAAAATAAGTTTTTTGCGCCGTGTGCATGTGAAATAAGCTTTGCACGCTCTTTGCTTGAGCATCCAAACACAAGTGATACGAGGGGGTTATCTTTATAAAAAGCTTGTGCTTCTTTTCTCTGTTCTTCTGGCGTAAAAACGGTGCACGAAGAACCATTTTGTGTCAGTGCTTCTATGAGCGCATAGTTGTAATTGCGAACGCCACCAACGATGTACCAAGCTGGTGGCGTTTCTTTTAGATCTGTCTGCTCGTCAGCGTAGATGTTGTGCGCGAAGAGGGTGTACAACGAGCAAAGTGTAAGGCGAAGGATTAGTGATTTTGCTGATACCATGTGATTGTGTTTTTAACTGCTTCTTCTGGTGTGAGATACGTGAGGTTGCCAAAAAGTTTTTGCTGCTTGCCGCCATCAAGCAAGACGCCGTTGAACATGTCGTGTACATCAAGTGCTTGCTGCGCGCTGGTGTCACCCATTTTAGCTGCAATTTTTAACTTAAACGGTGTGTAGACATGAACCGTGCCGGCTTCTCCCTGTGCCTGCTGAAAAACGATTTGCGCAAATGCATCGATACTTGAAAAGGTGTGGCCTGGATAATTGATGCTATCAAATGCGGTTGGGCACAAGCTTTTTGTGTAGGTTAATACGAAGGACGCAAAATTTTCTGTTGAGGTGAGTTGCACCGGTTTTGATGTATCGCCAAACCATTTAAAGTCGGCTGCACTTTGCCACCATGAGCGATGACGGTTCTGCAAAATACCTTTGACACTATCGGCAATAAGAGGACCGGTTGCGGGACCATATGGATACGAGTGTCGGATGATGCGAGCCTTAAAGCCAGCAGAGAGATCTTCTTGCATCACATTTGTGTGCTTACAAGCTTCTAGTTTTCTTTCCACTTGTGCAAAGACGTGACCATGGTGCGATGTTGGTTGCTCTCGACTGTCTTCTCTGATTGGTGTTTGTGTTCCGTATTTGTAAATGCGGCCAGGGTAAATAATGATCACCCCGGTTTCTTTGCTTACTTCGATAGCGGCATCAACCATTGCGTTAATGTTTTTGCTCCAATTTTTATCGTATGGGAATGTTTGCCCAAGATAGAGGTAGCTGCACCCTTGGCAGGCGCGAAGGATGTCATCCTTTTTTGTTGCTTCACCTTTTGTGACAACAACACTTTTGTGACGCTTGAAAAATTTCTGTGTCCGTTGAGTGCTGCGTGTCATGACTGTGCATGGAATAGTTTTTTTCCCACAAGCATCTGCAAGAGCATATGCGGTATCTCTGTTGCCAAGAATACACCATGCTTGTTTTTGTTCAGGCTGTTTTGTGATCTCAGGAGTATGAAGTACGGGGTGCGCGTGAGCTGAAAGTGTTAAAGTGAGAAAGGCGCTACACAAAATACGACCGAGAGATGGTGACACATGTGCGATATATTTTTTCATAATTTAGATACCTCCATAAAAAGGAATTAAGAAGGGGAGCACTCTAGCACAGAAATGTAAAAAAATCTGTGAGGTGCTCCCGCTTTATACAGATATCATATGATAATGCCTTTTAAAGCCCCCATGCTTGAGGCTTAACAAGAAGCCCAAAGCATCTCTTTGCAAGAGGCGGTATTGCGTCAGGAGAGTATAGAGCATTGGCTGTAAGCCATTGGCACATTTTTTTCACTTCTTGAACGCTAGAGGCTCCATTGAAGCCTGTTTCTTTAACGTACTCTCTCAGACTATCAATGAAGGTGTAGTGTGAGTGGTCTGTTACACTTTCATCGAGGAGTCTTGAAACACGTCGTTTGATACCATGCGATAAAAGAGCTTCGTGGTGAGCTTGAGTGTCGCCAAACAGATAGAGAAAGTATGCTGCAGAGACAGCAAGTGTTGCTACTCCGGTAACGTAACCTCTATTGCGCATTACAGATTCAAGTACTCGCCTGACAAAAGGCCTGTTAGCCTCATCCTCAAAGATTCTTGTAGCGCCAGGAGGTGTTTCTACATGCGCGGTTGGCTGAGCCGCTGCATGCATAGTGCTGATAAAGAGGCTCGTAGATAGAAATAACATCTTTTTCATCATTAGAGTGATTTCTCCTTTAAAGAGTTTATGTGTGTAGTAAGTGAGAAAAAAAGATAAGTGTCTTATCCAAGAAGACCTTGTGCTCCAATGAGGCCAAGCAGATCAGCAGAGAAGAGTGTTGGTTTCCCATACGCGGGTTCGGCTTCTGCTGACATGAGATCAACTTCGTTCTTGATCATAGTCCCCCCTATTATGATGCAAAGTATGTAAAAAGATATTCTGTAAAAAAGAGGCAGCATGGTAGCACAAAAACATTGTATTTCCTAAAGCCTGCGGCGTCGCTATACTCCCCCGCATGATACCTCATACTTTGACACTTAAAAACTTTCTTAGTTACGCAAATACCCCTCAAACAATCTCATTTGAAGGGCACAGTCTCATCTGCTTGTCCGGAAAAAATGGTCACGGCAAGTCGGCGCTTCTTGATGCAATAACGTGGGCACTCTGGGGACAAGCTCGAAAAACAACAGGCACCAGTAAGCCAGACGAAGGTCTTGTGCGCTTAGGTGCAGACAACATGGTTGTTGTATTTGAGTTGTGGTCGATGCAAAAGCTCTATCGTGTTCGTCGTGAATTTACAAAGTCAAAAGGAAAAGCCGCAACAGCGCTTGACTTTGGCGTATTTGATGAAGAAAGAAATGAGTATCAATCCCTCACCGATAAGACAATAAAGGCGACGCAGGCAAAAATTGAAGCAACGATCGGTCTTGATTTTGCCACATACACAAACTCTGCCTTCTTACGTCAAGGAAACGCCAACGAATTTTCTCGTAAATCGCCAAAAGAACGTAAAAAAATTCTGGCATCAATTCTCGGAGTCAATCGTTACGATGCGCTTCAAACAAAAGCGCTTGAGAAAGTTCGCAGCTTGGCTCAAGAAAAAAAGATTCTGCAAAGTCTGCAAGAGCAAGATGCAACCGTTATTTCTTACAAAGAAGAGGTGAGTAGCTCTCTTAAAGAACGGGCTCATGACTTACAAGCATGCGATGAAAAACTAGACTCACTGAGTAAGCAGCAACGAAAACATCATCAAGCCTATGAACAACACAAGGCTCGTCACGCTGAATTACTGTCTCGAAAAAATGAGAGCAACGAGCGCCTTGCTCGAGTGGAAAAAGGGATTACCTTGTGGGGTGAAAAAACACGCGCGTGGCGCAAGGATGCCGTAGCACTGCGATCCATCCCTGAAGCGGGAACGCTTGATGCGCAGATCGGTGTGCTGAAACAAAAAGACAAGGAGATGGTTGCAGCACGAGATAAACAGTTTGCTCTCAGGGAAGAGGGAGTCCGTCTTTTAGAGCAAAAAAAAGAGCGGCATGCATTGTTGTCTGATGCTTATAAGCAAAAAGAAGAGACACTCGTTGCAAAAAAAACACGTAGTGAAATGCAGGAAGAAAGCTCTGCACGCGAGGTTGCTCAACTCAAGGCGCTTTATCATGAGCACGAAAAACAGTGTGCTGATATACAGGTGTGGCTTTCAGAGCACAAGGAAAAATGCGAGCTTGTGCGGCGCAAAGAACAAGCGCATCAGGCAGATAAAAAATGCTTTGAGCGTAGAAAAGCTTTTTACAATACCTATCGACCACAGCGAGCACTTCTTGAAAAAGAGTGCGCTGACTTGTCAGAGAAACATGAGGTGCTCTCAAGGTCTTCGGCACAAGGGTGCCCGACGTGTGACCAGATTTTGTCTGCGCAGAGAAAAAAGCGCCTCTGTACAACGATTCAAGGCAAAAGAACAGCGCTTCTGCATCGGCTATCGAGAATACATACGGTTTTGAGCAAACTGAAAGAGGTGCTGGTTGCGCAGCACGCACAACTTGAAGAGACGGGCAAATGTGTTGCTCTCCTTGCCAATATGCAGGCTGAGCGTGCGCAGAAGGAGCAGGCTCTTGCCGAGAAAACAAAAGAAAAAGAAGAACTACGTCTGCGTCTTAAGAAAGCGGTTCATGCGCATACATCGTTTACCGCAGCGCATGAGCATGACAAAAAAGAGTGCGCTGTACATGCCGAGCAGCAGCAACATTTATTACGCACTGATGCACAGATTATGCAATTGGAAAAGAGTTATAACGATATCAGGGTTGCATACATTGCATGTGTCTATGACAAAGAGCAGCATGCGCAGGTACAAAAAGAGCGGGAAGAGAAAGAACATCTGAAGGTGCAGCTTTTGCACTATGTAGAGAAAAAAGCAGAGCATGCACTACAAAAAAAGGTTCTTCATCAAGAAAAAATACGCCTTCAACAAGAAAAGCACGCTGCAGAGCAGGCGATAAAGAAACTGCAAACAGAGCATGTTAGTGACAATGAACAGGCACTTGCGAGCGCATGCAAAGAGGTTGATGTTGCCTATGCACAACAGCTTGAAGAAAAACATCTGTTGCTGACAGAGAAAGGAAAACTTGAGAATAGAATGGCATTAATTCTTGAGCGAGAGAAAGTGCATGCGCAGCGGATTAAAGATATTGATACCATTGATAATGAAAGTGATGATTACACGGTATTAGCAACCGCCTGGAGCAAAAACGGTATCCAGGCGCTTTTGATTGAGCAGGCAATTCCAGAAATTGAGCAGGAGGCAAACGCGTTACTTGCGCAACTTTCAAATAACCAGGCGCAGGTGTTTATCGAATCCCAGCGTGATCTTAAAAGCGGTGGTGTAAGAGAGACGCTTGATGTGAAAATATCTGACACGTCTGGCGTGCGTCCGTATGAGATGTACTCGGGAGGTGAGGCGTTTCGTATCGACTTTTCTCTGCGTATTGCAATATCAAAGTTGCTTGCACGTCGTGCCGGAGCATCGTTACAAGTTTTAATTATTGATGAGGGATTTGGTTCTCAAGACGAAGAAGGATTAAGCAGGCTCATGCAAGCGCTGTATGCGATTCAAGATGATTTTGAAAAGATCATTATTGTTTCTCATCTCGAATCATTTAAAGATAACTTTCCAACGCACTTTGTCGTAAAGAAGGGAGTAACAGGATCGAGCGTGACGATTGAGAGTCGAGGCTAGTGCTGCTTTCACTTTCATCATCTGAGGGGCCATCAAGGTGGGCGACAATCTTTGTTAAGAGGGTATCTCTGCGAGAGGATTCAGGAAGGGGGAGCTTATCAAAAGCCTCATGGTACTCACTAATAAGGTCATACTCATCAGAGGTGAGCTTGTTGTCAGCAAGCAGAGAAAGCAAAAGCGCCATTGCGTGTTTTTGTAATACCGCATCACCTTCTGGCGATACGATGCTATCTGCAATATCAGCAAGTTTTCTCCTACAGAACATTACGGCATCTTCTTTGCCATCACGAACCCCTTGCAATAAAAGACGAGAGCTACTCTTGCGCAGGAGAAGTGGCATTTTCTTGTTAAACACAGAATCATAGCCATAAGCCTTTTTTGCTGCAGCAAAAAAGGAGGGGGAAGAGAGCATACATAGTGCAGCAAGCAGGTATGATGTATACATAGCAACTCTCAGGTAATGGTGTCGTGCTTTGTCAGAGGAAAAAGCGTAAGCAATGTCGTGCTAAGAGCGCAAGGAAACTCTCTTGGGGAGTATTTCTTCCCTATTTACTCGTCCTCGTCAAGAAGAGCATCGAGTGTATTTACAACTTTTTTGAATTGTTTGTAATCTTTAGAGCAACAAGAGAAAAAACTTAAAGTGTGGTCGAGACTTTGTACAAAATGCCAGTCAACAGCATCAGGTTTTTGTTTTTTTATTTCAGGGAGCAACCGATACAGCGTATGTATCTCGTGCCCAGCATCCTCCCTTTTTCTTACAATAGCCTTTCTAAGCGCTTCAATCCTCTCTTCGAGTAATTTTTTTGTTGTCGCGCGTGTTTTCATGCCTGCTGCCGGAAGCAGCGGTGCTGAAAGCAAGAAAAGTGTAAGTGTAAGATAGTATGTATTCATAGAGTCCCCTTGTATGATTATGTGTCTTCTTGCTCGTATGTCAGTTCAGCAAGATCTTGAGATGAGGGGGTGTTTTGGTAAGAAAAATTTTTTGTAATCAGTTTTTGTATGTCACAGATAAGGCTCACGCAGCCTGGATCGTCAACATCTGGAAGTGCAAGGCATTGTTGTAAGAAGTCTGCGGGCGAGAAAATTTTTCTGGATTGCAGGAGGGCTACAATGTTTGTGAGAGCTTTTTTCCGATCATGTGGAGAGAGCGTGTGCTTCGATGCTTGTGTAAAGAGCTGTTGTGTTTTCCTATAGCCCTTATCGTTGCAGCTGGGTTGTGCATATGATGAAAAGAATAAAAAAGCAGCACAGAGTGCCTGTGTGTATTTCATGATGTCTCTTGATGTAATACTTCTGATGCAATGCAATATGATATGTACACATTCTACTCTATATGGCGATAGCGCCGATAATGAGACTTATATGTATCAAAAGTGGCGCGCGTTCTTGCTTATGACGCCTTCTTTGTCATCTTATTCCATACAAATGCAATGCCTGCAGACAAAAGCAGATGTACAAACAGTGACTGACGCAGGTCAATAGGGAAGAGGTAGGGGGATCCTGCAGCAAGGGGCAAGATATGGATTTTACGTAAAATTGCTTTTACCACAACAAGACCGGCATGCACGCCTGCGCCCGCAGCAATGCTTTTCTGCCATACCATGACAAGGTTAAGAAAGAGTCCAAGAAGAAAAAGGCCTAGACCGAGTTGCCACTGATAGGTGACAAGTGAAAGAGGGTTATGGAGGTCATGCAGGAGCATAAAAATAGTAGAAGCGATTATAGCACTTGTCATCATGCTGTAATGTTGCCGAAAGTAGGGATAGATCAGTCCGCGAAACAGCAGTTCTTCTGCCCAAGCAAGAAAAAATGTGCCAATAACGCAAAGAAGCACAAGAGGCCATCGCGTAAGAAGTTGCGGGATGGCATACGCATTAAATGATGCATGGCCGGTAAAAAAGTATCCGCCCAACACGATGAGGTGGAGAAGAGCAAAGCTGCCTGCATACTGTAAGAAAGTGCGCATGCAAGAAGAATAAAATGGCCAGGTCGCTGCATGGCGAAAAAACATAAAAAGAGATTTTGGTTGAATGGCAACAAGGCAGAGTGCTTGTACAAGAGCGGCAGTCATGACTGCTATCTTGCCAACACCATTCAGAGCAAAGAGAGAAAAGCTTGGATGAAGCAGAAGCGCTAAATTGTGAATGAGGGAGAAGCTGATGATAAAAGAAAGGGCCGATACAATGATCGGCCCAAAGCTTGCTCCTGCTACAGTCTGTAGACGACGGAACATTAACTTTACATGTTTCGGATGTTTTCTTTGAGAGCTTTACCAGGCTTGAAGCGAGGAATGTTTACAGCTGGAAGCGTGATGCGCTCTTTAGTTGCTGGGTTGATACCTGTACGTGCTGGGCGGTTTGATACCCAGAAGTTGCCGAAACCTGTGATTGAAACTTTTTCTCCAGCTTTTAATCTTTCTTCAACAATACGTGTGAAAGCTGAAAGGACGCGAGTGATATCTTTTTTACTGAATGCTGTCTCATCGCTTAACGCGTGAATGAGTTCACTTTTGTTCATATATTACCTTTCGGATCTTATCTATATAAATGGTTTTCTAAGTAACGCATCTGCGGGGTGGAAAACTATTGTCAGACGGGTCCTTTGTCAAGAGAAAGCGCAAAATCATTCGATTTTTACTGCGTTTTTTCATATTGCCCTGCCCGGGGGGTATTACAATTGTCCTGACATGGTATACTTCGCCCCCTAAAATGAAAGGATGCTATGTTTATCGATACCCATTGTCATATGAATATGATGGTCAAAAAAGAACCAAATGAACGCCTGAACGATGAGCACTTTTTAGAGGTTGATGCAATTGTCGCAGAAGCAAAAAAAGCAGGCGTAACACATATCATTAATGTTGGAACAAGTTTGCAAGAGAGCTGCAACGCGGTTGACCTTGCTCTGCGCTATAAAACCGTTTCTGCAACCCTTGGTATTCATCCTTGTGATATAACAGAGACCTGGCAACGTGAGCTGACATTTCTTGAAAGCATTCTCCTGGAAGATCGTGACCAAAAGATTGTAGCGATTGGCGAAACGGGGCTTGATTACTATCACAAGCCGTACGACAAGGTTATGCAAGAGGAGGTGTTTCGTGCACACATAGAGCTTGCAATAACGCATGACAAACCACTTGTTGTACATATCCGTGATGCTGGTGATGATGCGCTGGCAATCTTGAGCGAATACATGCCTCGTGGAGCTCGTGGTGTTGTGCATTGCTTCTCTCTTGATCAAGAAGCTGCCGACATGCTCGTTTCAAACTCCTGGTTGATTGGTATTGATGGTCCGGTTACTTACAAAAAGAATGATGCATTGCGAGCGATTGCAGCAACGGTTCCTCTTGAAAACATTTTGCTTGAAACAGATGCACCGTTTTTAACGCCACAAGCATTTCGTGGCAAGCGCAATACGCCGGGTTATCTGCCGCTGATTGCAGAGCAAATAGCACTGAGCAGAGGAGTAAACGTAGAGGAAGTTGCACGCGTTACGACTCAGAATGCGCAGCGGTTGTTTAACCTGATATAGCGGGCAGCTCACTATTTTTTATGTTTCTTTTCTATTTCGCTATCAACAAAGTGCTGTAACTCTGTAACAAACGCATCAGCTTCTTTGCTCAGAGATCGCTCACCGTCTGATGTTTGTAGTTGCTTTAAGTGTTCGTACGCTGAGGCAAGGATTTCAGGATTAAATCCTTCAAAACTAAGCAAGTCAAGAGCTATTACTTTGTGGTTAAAGCCAGGCTCGAGAGTGAAAGGGTAGGCAAACGAGCCATCCTCATTTTTATGGGCAGTAACCCGGTAGTTCATAAAGGCATGATTTGTATGCTCTGGTAGTGTTGTGAGTTTGCCAAAGTGGGTTGCAAGAATGAGCATGCTATTTGGCAATTTAGCAAGCCCTTTTGCAACGGCAAAGGATGCTGCAGCACCGGTAGCAGGAACAGTGCTTCGAAACATTTCATCCATCGATGTCAGTGCAAACTGATTTTCTTTGAGCGCAAGCGTATCGTTAATGAGTTGTCTTCCTCGCACGGCTTCAGAGCGGTGTTGCGAACGACCCGATGAGATGTCATCAATAACATTGAGATAGGTATTGATCACATGAAACGGTGTAATGCGTAGTTCTTGGCAGGGAGCAATAGTAAGAGTTTGTGCAAAGAGAGCGCTGAGAACAAGTGCTTTAATGTTGGTTGATTTACCCCCTGCATTTGGTCCTGTGATAATCACATTCTGTGGAAAGTCTTGCCCTAACGGTAAAGAGCTTGCACGGGCAACATGTGGTGGAAGCATCGCATGCCATGCGCCATGTGCATGAAAAATAGGTCGCTTTTGCTCAAAAAGATATTCAGGGAAGCAATATGATTTTGCTTGCGGAGCATACTCAACGTAGAGATCTGCAATAGAGAGGGCAGCATCAAGTTGAGCAACAACCTGGAGCGCGCTTGAGAAGCGAGACCGTAACGAAACAAAACGAGGAAGCGCTGCTAACACGTTTCCTTTTCGAGAAAGGAGGTATGCGTTCTTTGTATGAAAAGAAGGGTGCTCAAGCGTTTGCAAGAATGAGCGAACCTCGCTGCTGTTGTGTGTAAAGTCGTAAAGGTTTTCAACTTCAGGAATAGAAGAAGAGAGGTTGAACTCCTCAGATATTTTTTCAAGCTCTTCAACAAGGTGTTTAAATTCAAGAATTGTTGCAAAGCGCCTGCGAAGTGTTCGCATCAAAAGAATACGGTTTTTCATGGTATTCCATGCATGTGACCCACTCATTAAGATAGATAAGCTCAGTGTTACGCAGGGGATGACATAAGGATGGTCTGCAATAAACCGTGAGAAGTATGACTGTTCACCAGCAGGAGCATTATGAGCAAGCGCACTTTCTCCTGAGCTAAAAAACTGCATAATCAAAAATCCTATAATCCATGAAGATGAAGCCATTGAATCTTTATACAAAGCATTGAGCTCAAGCATGTGCGGATTGTTCGACCCCATAGCGGTATCAAAAAACGTTTCACGCATATTGGCACCAAATACAACATCATTTGGGTTCCACAATGCAAGGAGCCGTTCTTCAAGGTTGGCAAATTTTTGTAACAGTGCTTTTAATCGAAGGTAAAGAGGGCGATTTTGCATCAGCATAGTTACACATGAGCGCCTCATTAGAATGTCTTCTTTTGCGGTTAAAGGTGTAATGAGCATGCGAGCAAGGGCACATGTTCCAAGAACCGATTGCGTTCTTTTAACATGATTGAGCACGGTGTAGTCCGGCTTGATCATGTTGTAGAAAAAGAGTTGTAAATCCTCAATTGCATTATTGCCTAATGTTCGACTGTGTGTAGCGCCACTATAAACTTCAGCCTGATTTAGAATAGAGAGTGCAACGCGGAAACGGTCGTGCTCTGTCATACCGGTAAGGGGATCTTGCTTTGTTGCATTCATACTTTTAAGCAAGTGGTGTGCAATTTTCTCGTAAGGAGTTTTTTCCTGAGCAGCAAAAAGAGTTGTGGCACAGATAAGAAGAAATGGTAGTACGCGCTTTAAGATCATTGTGCTTCTCCTTGGTCAAATTCTTTGGGATTGAGGAGAATGTGCTCCATGTCGGCGATAATTTCTTTCGGGTAATTCTCTTCCCTAAAAATTGATGTTGTTTGGGCAAGTGGTTGGTAACCCCTCTGTAAACGAAACGATGGTTTCATCTCACCATCAACATCTATAACGGGAAGATAGTATCCGGTAAGCAGGTCCTCTTTTGTATCGAGCTGTGCGAGTGACGAGAAGTTTGTGGCATTGACGCTAATACTATTTTTAAGACCGCAAAGATATTTAGTTACAGCCCACGATGATGCTTCTCCTGCGCATGCCTCTGTGCCTTTAAACATTTCGTCTGCGACGGTAAAACTAACGTTGCCAGGAGGGAGGTTCTTGATTGCTTCAACAATAGAGAGGCATTCATAGATCTCTGTCTTAAACAGCGATCGGTCATTTGCAAGATCATCTTTAATGTTTGCGTAGATATTTATCAAAGAGAACGGTGTGAGCAATACTGATCTAGCCGGACAAATACCAAGCGTTTGCGCAAACAAAACAACAAGGGCAAGAGATTTAGCCGTTGTAGACTTCCCTTTTTCGGGCAGGCCCGTAAGTAAAATGTTTTGTTTATGACGCTTGCCGCCCAGTGTGATTGAGTTTGTAATAACCTCATCATTTGAGGCTACAGGTAAGATTGTGTGCCAAAATTTCTCTGTCGAAAGGTATGGCGTCGGCTGGTAGGCAAGTGGACTGAGTGCATGCTGGTGAGCAAAGCTGTCAGGGTGTGTTCGCTGCTGGTGTTTATACAGCTTCTCAACCGAGACATATGGCTTAAGTGTTATATAGTTCGGAAAACACACAGGAAGTTCTTCGGTCTGCTCACGGAAAAACTGAGCAAGGGCTGTATAAGCATCAAGTGCTGCAACAAGTGCAATGCCATTAAAAATCTTTTTCCCCTGATCTTGCAACTGAGGAACTGCTGCAATCAAGTTGCCGCCCTGCGTCAACTGCGTAAGGGCACTGTTTTTCAGGAGTGGGTTTTTTAATACCAGACTTAAGGTTTGAGAAATATGAGGATTCTCTCTTTTCTGCAAAAGACCAAGTTCACCCTCGAGGAGTGCAAGCTCTGGGAATGCTCTTTTACTCAATTGAGCAAAGGTATCGGCGTGTGAATAAAACGAAACCAGAGGAAGAAGCTGCTTACGCATATACTCAATGGTTTTTCCCCGCTCAGCAATACCGGTTACCATGTTGATCATATGAGGAATACTGTACAAAATGATCGCAGCAAGAGCGGCTTTGAGGCCGAGCTTAAAGTTCTTCTCTTCTGACAGAGCAAAGCTCTTTCCAAGAAATGAAAACGAGTCTTTCTTTATATCGTCAATGTTGGTCCAGAACTTTTTGATAGCCCACACATACAGAAAGGGACCAAAGGTAAACCACGCATCACCGAGCATTTTTGAGAACGACTCCATGTAGCGATGCTTAGAAAGCAAACTGAAAAGCATGCGAGGTGGCCACTTGTGAAAAACAAGCTGAATTCCTTCGTCATACAGCGGATGTTTAGGATCAAGTAAGCCAATCATATCTTTTTGATGGCCTGCAATTTCTGAAAGAAGGGAGACAATTTTTTTTGTTTTTTCAGGCCGCTGCAAAAATGCCTTAATAACCTTCTGACGGTTTCTCAGAGTTGTAATGTCATGCGTCGGAGAGGTTAAGAGCCTGGCCAGGTACAATTTTCCAAAAACAGTTTTTGTTCTGTCGATAGCAGGCAGGACTCCCGATATGAGGTCGAGGCGATCCCATGCGTGTGGATGAAACGTAACGTCTCCAACGTTATGTGCTTGTGTGTCATGCATTGCGAGTAGTTCAAGGGCGTGCTCCTGAAGTGCTTGAGTACTCAGGGTATGATTTTTAAGAGGAGATGCTTTTTTCTTTTTATTATGTGCTTCAGCTGCCACTGCAGCAAGGCCATGACTTTCTTGTGGCGCGGTCTCTCTCATAAAGTTAAGAATGCGCTGATAGGCGTTTTCCTGTTTTGCCTGTGAAAAGACTGGTGCGGCAAGAAAAATGCCGAGCAATAAACATAGTTTTTTGTATAGATTCACGCCTTTTCCCCCTGCGATATGATGCTTTTTCGTAGAAAGCAGGAATTATAATAGAAATTGTAACAATATGCAACACTAAACATAGTAAGTGTGTAATTACCTTCTGCCTTTGTAGAAGAGTTTGAGCAAGCGTTTTTTAGAAGAGAAGTCGAGAACGAGGTGTGAGAGAGCACCGGTAATAAAGTACATGTATATGGTAAGAGAGAATGAGGTATGTGCGGGGTGGTACGTTGCTACAACCAGAGGAAGAGCAAAAGGAACGGCAATAATAAAAAGAGGCTTGTGGGTTAATCCTCTGTGCGGAAGCAGTGGTGGGATGACAGCTAAGATGCTGCAAATCGAAATGATTGTTACATCTTTTGCAATGAGAGCGAAGCCAAGCACGATAAAAAGAAGCATGTAGAAGATCTTTTGTCCTTTGCTCTTGATATCGATATCAGGAAAGAGGCCACCGAGCAGGCTTGCACTGATGCACCAGATGGTTCTGGGGCAGATAAGCGAAGCTGTTGGCAGAGACCAGTGCGTTGCAGTAAGTAGAAAAAAAGCAGCAACGCCTGCACCACCCAAGTGTGTTTTATAGCCGGGCATAAACAATCTCTCCTGATGTTTTTGGAGCAGTGTAAGAAGAGTGTGTTATGAAAGTAAACGGTCTGGCACGAGATTGTGGCGTTTGAGAAGCGCAATAAATGATGCGTGCGGTGGAATTTTTGTATCGACACCTTTGTTCGCCAAAAGATCGGCTTCCTTATTTTTCTCTCGTCTGACGTGAGAGATTTTCATATCGAAGGGATAAGCGAGGAGCATGATCAAGCGGTGCCAGCGAGCAAGTGTTTCGTTTTTTACCTTATAGATTCCGTTGATTTGTTTTACGAGCAGCTCAGAGTCTGCATAAATCGTAAGGGTGGAGGTAAGTTTGTGCTCCTTTACCAAGAAGAGTGCATATGCAAGAGCGGCATACTCCGCAACGTTATTTGTAACGTGGCCAAAAAACGCGCCTTCTTGTAACAGCGGTTGCTTTTTTGAGGTAGAAAATCCAAAAACACCCAAGCCGCCTTTTCCAGGGTTACCTCGTGACGCTCCGTCAACATATAGTGTCAAACTCATGCGATGATATGTCCTTTTACTCGTTAGCTTCTTCTTCCTCGTCAACAGGAAGGTGTAAAAACCGATAACAACCTCGGCAACGAATAATAGTTTTTTTTGTCAGAGCAGAGCGATCTTGATGAAGAAGAGAGGTGAAGCAAGCGGTGCAGCTGCCAGACACAATTGGGACAACGGGGTTTTCTACCCGAGCCCGAATAGCATCATAAGTGAGGCGAAGATCTTGCGGTACCTGTTCTGCTTGTGCATCCCATGCTTCATTGCATGATCGTAATTGCTGATTCAAGGATGCATGGGCAGCGGCGTGCGTAGCTTTCTTTTCGGCAACACGTTGCTGCGCCTGAGAGAGTTGAGAGGTAACAGCCTCTTTTTTTTGCTCATATGCCTCTTGTTGTTCCCATAATTTTGTCAATGCACTTTCTTGTTCACTGATCGCATACTCAAGTGTTTCGAGCTCTTTTTCAAGGGCAGTGTACTCTTTAGGACGAACAGTGTTTTCAAGTACACGTTTTTTCTTGCGCTCACTTTCACGTTTTTGAGCAATTGTGATATCGATCAGATCTGCCTGCTTGGCAAGATCATGGAGTGCTTTTTCTATAAGAGCGTTTTGTTTTTCCAGCTCTGGAATATGGTGAGCGGCTTCTTCTTCCTCTTTATGCATGACAGCAAGTTGCTGCTTTATGTGATGAATCTCGTGATCAATTGCTACAAGCTTTTGTAATTCATTCCATGTGTATCGTGTTGTCATGGGTAAGATCCTGTGTTGAGGCAAGAGGCGTGCGGTTTGTCAGAGAAAAAATGTGCATGTGCGCAAAGCAATCTTGCAAAGACTGGTGGGCCCGGCAGGACTTGAACCTGCGACCTTTCGGTTATGAGCCGACTGCTCTAACCAACTGAGCTACGGGCCCTCCATAATTTTGTAATGGCGGCAAGTCTAGATGAAGAGGTCTATCTTGTGAAGGAGTAAATAATATTAGCAGCAATAAGGTGAATGGAAGGGGTATCTGGTCTTTTTGTAAAACGCATGGAGAGAGAACCGGGATGGGGGAGCTCTTAGGACAAAACAGTTGTTATTTGATCGAGAGTATGTGTACACTTGAGACATCTTTTAACATGATATAAAGCAATCTGCTCAGGGAAAAAAAATGGTTTCAAAAAAAATGATGATATCTGTTTTAGTTGCAAGCACACTGTCGCTGTATGCGGGTGGTGAACGGACAGAGCGAAATGTTACGCTTAAGGAACCACAAGTGCTTGAAGCGTTGACGATTATTGGCTCAGCAATGAGAGACTGCCCAATAGTTGATCGCCCAAAAGGTTCTTCAAATCTTACGAGTGTTCTACGAAATATAAGAGGCAAGCAGAATGGCTTTGAGGGGGTTTCAGAGCATGTACAACGGCAAGCGAACGACTTTCTCTATAAGGAAGTTACTGAAGAGCTTCCTGCTGAAGATATGATTTTACGTGCTGGCGCTTTGCCCTCTACTGTAGTGGGTGAGGATTTCTATCTTCCAGGCGGAGCTCTTCAAAACATAAGCTACGCAGTCTCTCCGCATGCATGGCGAGCAGTACCACTTACTGCTGACGGGGAAGAAGCTGCGCTTAAAGAAAGGGTAGGTGAGCAGGTAACTGCCTTGCTGGAAAATTATGACAGGGATGGAGAAGGATCAAATCTCGAACGACTGAAAAGGGTGTATGAGCGTGGTGAAGTAGTGTCTAAGGATATTCGAAGCAATGCTGCACATCTCTATTTTGCTGTGGCCATACGAGAGGCGAATGAGCGTGGTCAAAGGTTTCTTCCTGGTGACGGTACTTTTGTAGTGCCAGAAAATCAATGCCAATCTGCTGGCGATCTTCCTGGTAATAGCCGGAGAGGTAGCATTGCAGGAGAGGCTGCACCAGTAAGACCTCGAAGATTTTCTTGGTTGAGGAGAGGTGCTTCTGTGGCCGCTTTTGGGGGAGCTGCGTATGCAGGCAAGCAGGCGTATAATCATTTCAGAGATGGGTACAAGCTGTATAGAATGCAAAAGAAGCTGAGTAGTCCGGAAAAAGTTCGTCTGTTCATCGAAAGGGCAAAGCGAGAAAAGGGTCTCAGCGAAGAGGAAGCGCATAAGATGTGGCGCACTCTGAAGCGCACTTTGAAAGGGAGTTACTGGAAACGCGCAGGAAAGGGTTTGCAGTACACGTTAGCATCACTTCTGACAGGGTACCTGGGATACTCTTATTGGTAAGAGATTGTGGCGGGATATTCGCACTGTGAAGTGAGGGCGAACAACGTTCCAGTATAATCTTGTTTTCGGCACACAACCGCGTTACAATATGACTGCTTTTTCGTACTATTTTTATGTATCTCCCATTATCTAAGAAAGTAAAGGAGCAGTCATGATCGGGGCACAGCAAGGGGCGCACGATTCAGAACGCGGCGTAAAAAAAGCAGCAAGGATTGCTGTAATCGTCAACCACCACGAAGACATGTGGGACCGAAACCTCATCAGTAACGTCAAAAAACTTATTGCTTCATCAAAGTGTTTTGCTGAAAAACCACAGTTTGATATCTATTCTCCCAACAATAATCCAAGTTTCATGCGATCAGATATTGCGTGGAAGTTGACTAAGATGCAGGACAAAATTGATTTAATTATCACATCTGGTCCTTGGATCTCAGTTGCAATCATGGCAACACAGCGTCACTGGAGAAGAGCTGTGCCACACATTTTTGTTGGCGTAGATGATCCAACAGGGTGGGGGCTGACAGACAATGACTACTACTCAGAAAATGGCGTAACAGGCATTAAAACTTTATCACCACGCTTACAAAATCACCTGAAAGCAATGAGCAACTTGCGTCCAAATGCACGTCGTGCAGTCATCTTTTATAACGGTGACCTTGATAAGATGTCAGAAACATCATTTCTTCAGCATTCAGGTGTGCGAGGAAAACTTTCAGGCATGATGCGCAGTGCTGGATGGTCGGTAGAAATGGTTGGTCTTCGCTTTAACTCTGATGTTGAAGATGAGGTTTTCTCAAAGCTTATCAAGGCTGACGTAGCAGTTATGCTCAACGAAAGCACGGTGATGATGCATCAAGAGAAGCTCCACGAACTTTGTACGCAAGCTCGAACCACGCTGGTTGGTTTAAATGTTTTGTCTGTCATCAAAGGTGCAGCATTTGGAACCGGATCAAGCGGTGCTGACTGTGCGCCTCTCTTGGTAAAACAGATTCGCCAAATCTTGGTTGAAAAACGTGATCCTTCTGACGTAGAAATCGTTGGTTTTCAAGAGCCAGATCGCGTGTGGTACAACCCGCTTGAAATAGAGAATCAGGGAGTGTATCTCAAGAGCGACGACACGCGCTTGCGATCGCTGCATTCAGTTCTTTCAGGCGAGGTTTTGTAGGCGCGCTGAATTGACCGGATCAAAAACAGTTGGTATCATTCTTTCATAAGTTTAATAATGTAAGACGACACGGGGTGTCACGCCCCGTGTCTTTTCTTTTTATGTGGGGGTTGTCTCTTATGCGTATGCGCATGTTGGTTCTTTCAGTATGTATGTTGCCACTTTCTCTTAGTGCCGGTGTTGGGCAAAATGTATATGACTTTTTTGGCAAGACCGATGCTGATGGTCGTTCGTATCGTAAGGACGCTGCTAGAAATCTTGGAAAAAATACAGCAACTGGTGCCGCTGGATTTGCACTCTATTGGTTTGCAAGCAAGGCATTAACGAATCATGAGAAAGCTGCCTATCTTGCGCAAGTAAAAAAGTTTCAAGACCTCAAAGCGAAACAAGATATGATGCAAAACCCCGCACTTCTGTTGCAGCAAATGATGCAGCAACAGCAACTGCAACCGGGCGACGAAGCGTTTGACGTAGATGGTCCAGCACAGATGTCTCCAGATGACAGCGCTGCTGGCGACAGTGAAGCTGAAGAAGATGGCAAAAAGGGTGAAGAGGCGAACGTTCGCATGCCAGTGCAAATACCAAATCAAGCAGGTGCTCCAGTAGAGCATGAAAAAAACGATGCTCCAATCAAAGGGATCTTGGCGCCGTGGCAGCTTACGGTGTGCCAGACAGCACGTTCTCTTGGTGTTGCCTTGATGGTGGCCGCTGGTGTGAGCTGTGTACACAATGTTTTGCAGGTGAAAAATCCACAATGGCAAGATGTCTCCGATAAAGTCCGTGCACAAAACTTTGCTACAGCAGTTGATACGCAGAAAGAAGCTTTAAACAAACTGCTGAGCGATGAGATACATACGAATGTTATCGAGGCAGGTTTTCCAGATGATGCTATTACTGCTGAAACGATACGAATAACCAATGCGCTTGTACGAGATACATCATTCTTGGCCAACCTTCGTTCGTATATGAATAAGCAGGTCCGAGAGCAAGCTAAAAATTGTGACTGTTCGAAAGCTCTTGCTCGTGTTGATGAGTGGAAGGCGATTCTGGCTCAAGAAGGGGCAGACGCTCAGGAATTGTATGATGAAGATGGTTGCGCACAATTTTTTGACAAGACCTGCGGCATGCCACCTGTTGGTGGTTTGGCACACGCACTGGGTGTAAGTCAGGTGCCAGAAAAAATAAGACAACTGCCACAAAAAGTAAGAAAGTTCTTTGGGAAAAAATCTTAAAGCGGTCCGTTTGCAAGTTTCTTAGCAATGGGTATGTGCACCTTGTTCTCTGTAATGGAGAGTGCTGCAATGAGTTTTTTTCTCGTCTCCTCTGGTGTAATAATGTCGTCGATGTAGCCGCTCTCGGCTGCTCTATAGGGATTGAGGAGTTTGCTCTCATAGCGTTCCTCAAGAAGTGACCTGCGTGTCTTTTGTTCTTCGCCTTCTAATTGAGCAAGCTCTTTTCTATGTAAGATTGCAACGGCTGATGGAGCACCAAGTACCGCAATCTGTGCTTGCGGCCATGCAAAAACAAAATCTGCACCGAGATGTTTGCTCCCCATAACAATGTAGGCACCTCCAAATGCTTTGCGCGTGATAAGCGTAATTTTTGGAATGGTTGCTTGCGCATATGCTTGCAAAAGCTTTGCACCATGGCGAATGATGCCGCCATGCTCTTCTGCAACACCAGGAAGGTAGCCCGGTGTATCAACAAGTGAAATGAGTGGTATGCCAAAGGCGTTACAGAGATTGATAAAGCGAGCTGCTTTGCATGACGCTTCGCGATCGATCGTACCTGCTTTAAGGTGTGGTTGGTTTGCAACAATGCCAATACTTTTGCCAGCCAGGCGAGCAAATCCAATAACAATATGTGGCGCAAAACCACTTTGAACCTCAAGAAAACTTTCACTATCAACAAGAGATCGTATCAAAAGAGTAACGTCGTATCCTTTGGCGTGGTGTGCAGGAAGTGTATGCAACGATGAAGGTGCCGGTTGCTGAGATGACGGATGTGCAGGAGGAATTTCTTTATAGTTACTCGGAAGATAGCCAAGTGTGGTGCGAACCAGAGAAAAACATGCTTGTTCATGTGGTGAGACAAAGTGTATAACGCCAGACTTTTGCATATGCGCTTGCGTTCCGCCAAGTTCTTCTTTGCTAATGTGCTCGCCGGTTACTTGTGCAATGACATGGGGACCGGTAATAAAAAGCTGACTGAGTCCTTCTACGGTAAAGATAAGATCAGTGAGTGCTGGTGAATACACAGCGCCTCCAGCACAGGGGCCGACAACCACAGATATTTGAGGAATGACACCTGAGTAGGCAACGTTGCGCGAAAAGATTTCTCCATATCCTGCGAGCGCATGTACTCCTTCGGTGATGCGGGCCCCACCAGAATCGATGATGCCAATAAGTGGGCATCCAATGCTTGCCGCTTTGTCCATGAGAGCGCATATTTTTTGCGCATGGCGTTTGCCAACCGATCCTCCCTTGATGCTAAAGTCCTGAGCAAACAGAGCTACCTTTCGTCCTTGAATTGTTGCAAAGCCGGTGATAACACCATCGCTGTAGAGTTTTTGGTGCGTTTGTTCTGCATCGTACGCGGTTACCAGGCGGCCAATTTCTGTAAAGCTTGCATGGTCGACAAGAAGGTTAATGCGTTCACGTGCTGTGAGCTTTCCTTGCGCATGTTGTTTTGCAATGCTTTTTTGTTCCGACTCAAAGGGGGAGTTTTGAAGCATTATTGCTCGCCTTCTTCAGGTTCTGGTTCAAGTTTTGGGGTGACAGATGTTGGTTTAAGAAAGCGTGGAACTTTCATATAAGGCATAAGGAAGTCATCGAGAATGGTGTAGAACACAATGTCGAATAAACCCTCAAAGGCAATGCCATGAAATGTTTCACTGTCATTCCAAAACATCTGTAAGAATCTTTTGCGTTTTTCCCATGGGCTGAGGCCTTCATCGCTAATCTTCTTCCAACACTTAGTTGCTTCATTTGCAAAATAGAAGCTGTAGAGCAAGGCAATACTATTAACCGCCCACCAGGGAGCAGAGTTTTTCTCAAAAAAGAGGCGAACCATCACAAGGTTAATTAATGTCTCTTTTACGATGTTTGCTTTGAGATCATGTGCTGTCTGCGACATGTCATTTGAGATGTAAAAGCAAATCGTGTTAGCAAGAAGAACCGGAATAAGAAGCTCTGCAAATTGTTGCCACTTTTTTGCGTGAGGATTGGGAATGAGTGTTTCAAAATATTTTGCTGCAAAAATCTTCATTGTTCTGAGTGAAAAGCGAGAGCGTTCATGCCATAAAATAGTTTTTGTTGCAGCACCAGCGCGGTGCAGGTATCGCAAAAAGAGGTTTTGAGAGCGAGGTGTGTGAGCATGTGTTTGTTCGGCCTGACTTGCAAGAGAGAATGGTTCATTGTTTTTCATGGCAGTCAGAAAATCATGTAAGACGTCTGAGAGTTTGCCATCGTCTTTGTGCCTATCTAAAGCATTTTGGAGCGTTTCATGCTGTTGCCGTATTGTTTCTTCAAGCCGCAAGCGATCTGCGCCAAAACGGTAAAATAGCTCAGAAAATGTTCGCAGAACAATACGTCTTACACTGATCTGCAGGCTACCTTGCGCAAGATATAAACTCAGTTTCTTTTCTTTGATAAGGGCAATCACCTCACTAAGAGAGAGTTTGCTCGCATCATCATCTACGTCATCAGGTGAACGGCTTTTTTGTGGAAGTGCAAGAAAGAGCGAGAGAAGGTCTCTGGCATGTATAAGGCTGGCATCAAGTGTTTCTTCTTGTGCAGAGGCAACAACTTCAAGAGCTTGCTCAGTTTTCTTTAAAAGTTGCTGCAAAGCCTGTTTCTCGAATGAGTTGTTTTCTACAACCTGCAAGCTTTCTTGCGTTTGTTTTTGGAGTTGCTCAAGTCCTGAAAGTGCGTTGAGTTTTACCTCTTGCGACGACCTTTCTTGTGCAAAAAGTGCTCCTGAAAAAATGAATAAAAGTGTGAGGAAGAGTGCCCGAATATTCATATCGGGGCGGACTATATCACACCAAAAAAGAGGAAGCCAAGGGTTATCCTCTCTGCGTGGCAGATTCAAAAGAGGCTTGAGTCATAGTGCGAGCCCAGTTGTCTGCAAAGTCCCTGACAAGACGGGTAATAAACGTTCTTCTATGCGTTGGTGCAAGGAAGCGGTTGTCTTCAGGTTTTGGCAACAGCTGTGAAACAAGAAGGGGGAGAACGTCATAGATGAGTGCTGCTTGCCCCGTGTCTATAAGTGCGTTGGCTGCAATAGATGTTTTCTCAAGGGGATGGTGATTGCTCTTGAGCAATTGTCTAAATGTGCTTCCTTTGAAAAAAGGAACCGTCATTGCAGCAACATTAGCAAGGCCATAGTATCGACTCTTCTTTGGAATGTACCAGCGACTTAAAAATGCTTTTGCGCACAGATCAAGTATTACGTTGATAAGTATACTGCGTGTACTACCAACTTTATCTCGTGCCACAAGCGAAAGAGCGGCAACGGCACATATCGCACCAACGGCTGTTGGAACAAGAAGCTCAAAGAGACTTTGTTTTTGTGTGCGCACTCCTTTTTCAAGTAGTTCATCACATCCAAGAAAGCCAGCAGATTTTATGCATGTGACAAAATACTTACGCCATGTTTCTTTGGTTGGAATCGTAGCAAATTTCTTAACTCGCTCGTTAAAAGTTGGCATCGCTGTAGCTGCGCGCCGGGGCGCTGTGAGCATGTCTATCATTTTACTGCATGCAATGACGGCAGACTTGAACGCTGCCCGCTTCATAACTTGAGCGTTTGTTGCCGTCTCTTCAAACAGGTTTTCATTTTGAAGTAAAAACTCATCGATTCTCATAGCAAGAGGTGAAGGTTTTTTTTGTTGTGGACGCTGAAGTAAAAAGGGTGAGCGTGTTACCGTGAGCAAAGAGAGTGTGTCAGAGCATTTGTCTGAAAGATTTACGAGTTCTTTTGCCGAGAGTTTATCAAGCGTTTTAAATGATGTTTTGTAATGTTTTACCAGCTCAATGATCGTGACATATTTCTTAAAATCTTTTTTTGTTGTTGCTCGAGCAGAGAGAGCTTTTTTGCAGCGCTGAGAGAGGCTGTAAAATTTTTTAAGGCTGTCTACATGCTGTAATTTTTCTTTGGCAACCTGGTGTGAAAGAGGTCGTGGGTGAACCGAAGATATAAACAGACAAGATAAAAGAGGCGCACTCAAAAGGAGTACGTATCGCTGATAGATGTTTTTCATAAAGTATTGAAGATAGGGGAGTGTGTTAGGCATATTTGACACAGAAGGCGGTACTATATCAGAACAAGATGCGAGCGTACAGAGACAGCCACGAACAAAGAGGTTGTGCGATGGATAAAGTACATATGCTTCTGCTCAAAAGCTTGATGCAAGAGCGATATGATATTGCGGTAAGGTGTATCAGGGTTCTGTATAAAAAAGACCGGGCAATACAGTTGCATCGAGAAGCTGAAGTTCTTTTTCTTTTCAAAAAAAAGGAGGCGTTTCAGTGCTACTATCAGGCTGCGCGTCTGTATGAGAAAGAAGGAAATGTGCGAGCCGCACAAGGCCTGTATCAACAAATTATTGCGACAAAAGGATTCCATGCTCCGTCGTCTATTGCGCTTCTCATACTACTCAAGCAAGAAGAGGAGCTTTTTTTTCGGCATATAGACTTTCTTGCACGTGAGCATACCGAAAAACGACTTTCATCAGATGAGTTTGTATCGATGTGTACGATGCTTTTTCATCGAAGAGACGAGGAGGAGAGCGGTGTGACGTGCGATATGCTTATCGCTTATCTTGCGCAGCATAAGCCGTACTGCTCTCGACTTTTGCGCTCAACGAGAGGGAGCAAAAAAGAACTCAAGCTTAATACCGAGCTCTGAGATTTTTTTACAGAGAGCAAGGTCGAGTGAGATTTTCTCTTTTGCCGTTAGAAGCAAAGATGTGTTGTTTTCTTGGAATGAAAGACTGCACGGGTGCTTACCTTTTGCAAGCAGCTGTTGCAGTGTTGATGTTTTGTCTTTGTCCCAGCTCTGAGGAAGGTGAAGTAAGACATGCTGAATAATGCCACTCTCAAAGATGTGATCGAGAGGAATAATTTGTTCCGCTTTAATTTTACATTGCTGTTCGCTTGCAATATCTACTGCGCCAAAGATTAAAAACTCATTAAAACCTTCAAGGAGGAGTTCAGCTTTTTTAAAGGTTCGTGGGAATACGATAACCTCACATGTCCCCGTAAGATCTTCAAATTGAGCAAAGGCCATCTTGTCACCTTTTTTAGTGGTAATAACTTTGTGACTTTGCAAAAGGCCACACGTAACCACACGTGGCTCTGTTTTGTAGGTATGCTCTTTTACATTTTCAAGAAGCGCTTTGTTTTCATGAAGAGGGAGACCTTTTAAGAGCATTTCAAAGCTGCTGAGTGGATGTGCACTGAGATAAAAACCGACAACTTCTTTTTCTTTCTCTAACTTTTCTCTGTTGCTCCATTCTCCGAGAGGCGTAAACGCATAGGAAGCATCATCTTTTTTAGCAGGACCAATGCCAAAGAGTCCCATTTGACCTGTCTTAGCACGCTCTTTTTCATCGTGAGCAAGCTTCATAATCTTTTCAAGTTCACTCATTTGCTGAGAGCGATACCCCGGTGTTGCGTCAAAAGCACCGGCACAAATTAAGCTTTCGATGATGCGTTTATTAACCGTTCGCAGGTCTATGCGCACACAAAAATCGTAGAGGTCCTTAAATGGTTTCTCTTCACGTTCTTTAACGATGAGTTCAAGCGCAGCTTCACCAACGTTTTTAATACCTTTGAGGCCAAAAAGAATACCTTGTTCACTTGGGGTGAAGTTGATGTGAGAGATGTTGATATCTGGAGGAAGAATGTTGATGCCCATTTCTTTTACTTCTTGCAGATAGAAGCGAAGTTTTTCAGGGTCACTCGTCTCAAGAGAGAGGACTGCTGCCATAAACTCAATAGGGTAGTTTGCTTTGAGGTATGCAGTATGATACGCAATCAAGGCGTAAGCTGTTGAGTGTGACTTGTTAAAACCGTAGCCAGCAAAGTAGGCCATGAGGTCGAACAGGTCGCCAGCCTTCTTCTCGTGAAAGCCGCGCTCTTTTGCTCCTTTAAGGAACATTTTTTTCTGCTCAGCCATCACTTCTACTTTTTTCTTACCCATTGCACGACGAAGGATATCCGCACCACCGAGCGAGTATCCGGCGATTGTCGAGGCAATTTTCATAACCTGTTCTTGATAGACAATAACGCCGTAAGTTTCGGCAAGAATAGGTTCTAGCTCAGGGAAGAGGTATGTTGTCTTCTTTCTGCCGTGTCTTCGATCAATAAAGTCATCAACCATCCCTGATCCAAGCGGACCGGGACGATAGAGTGCGTTGACCGCAATGAGATCTTCAAACTTTGTTGGATGAAGCTTGAATAAAACGTCTTTAATCCCGCTTGACTCAAACTGGAAGACACAACTGGTTTTCCCTTGTGCAAGCAAATCAAATGTTTTTTCATCCTGGAGCGAAAGCTTATCAAGGTTGATATGAACGCCGTGATTCTTCTTAATGTTTTCAAGTGCGTTATCAATGATTGTCAGGTTTTTAAGACCCAAGAAATCCATCTTAAGGTAGCCTAACATCTCAAGTTCAGTCATTGCATACTGCGTAACCAGCTCATTTGTCTTCGAAGGGATATAGAGCGGAAGCACATCGTGCAGTGGTTCGGGAGAGATTACGACACCAGCAGCATGTTTTGATGCGTGCCTGGTTAAACCTTCAAGCTTAAAGCATATGTCCATGAGGTGCTTGATATTTGGATTGGACTCCATCAGTTGTTCAAACTGCGGCTCTTGTTCAAGACATTCTTTAAGTGAAATCTTTAACTGATCGGGAACAAGGTTGGTCAGGTTGTTGGCGTCTTGAAACGGAAACCCCAATGCTCGTGCAACATCCTTAATTACCCCTTTTGCCATCATCGTACCAAACGTGATGATTTGGCAGACCGCATCGTGTCCGTATTTATCCTTTACATAGTTAATGACATCTTCTCGGCGTCGTATGCAAAAGTCGATATCAATATCGGGCATGCTGACACGCTCAGGATTTAAGAATCGCTCAAAAAGAAGATTGTATTTTACCGGGTCGACATTAGTGATTTGCATTGTCCATGCAACAAGCGATCCGGCAGCAGAGCCACGACCAGGGCCAACAGGGATATTGTTTTCTTTTGCCCAGCGAATAAAGTCACTCACAATTAAAAAGTATCCGACGTATCCCATCTTGATAATCAGATCAACTTCTTCTTTGAGACGTACATCGTACGCTTGGTGTTGATCTTGAGGAATCAGGTCTTCCTTTTTAAGTGTTTCAAGCCCCTCATTGCAGAGGTGTTCAAAGAAGCTGTCTTCGGTGTGTTGCTTTGGAATGGGGTACTTAGGGAAAAAAAGTTTGTCGGTTTCAAAATCAAACTCGCATCGATCTGCAATCTCTCCGGTGCGCCAAATGGCATCATGCTGGTCAGGAAAGGTGTCGAGAAGATACTGCGTTGATTTCACATGGCCGTGAAAGTCGCCAAACGTCATGCGATCTTTGTCGGTCATGAGGTGTTTTGTTTGAATAGCAAGAAGCACTTCGTGCGCTTCATGATCACTTTCACAGAGGTAGTGGGCATCACCCGTTACGATGCAGTCGATACCCATCTTCTTGCTGTACTCTGTCAGTTTTTGGTTTACAACAATTTGTTTTTCAATGTCTGGTGGCATGAGCTCGAAGAAGAAGCGGTCTTTCCCGTAGACGTCCAGTCCCCACTGCATCCACTTTTGTGCTTCGTCTTCTTGGCCGTGGCGAAGAAGCGTTGGAATGTGTCCGCCAACACATGCAGTGCTGAGAATGAGTCCCTTGTTATATTTTTCAAGCGCTTTGTAATCGATACGAGGCTTGAAGTAAAAACCTTCTTGATATGAGTAAGCCATAAGGCGGCAGAGGTTTTGGTATCCCTCCTTGTTTTGCACAATAACAATAAGGTGGTGATACTTTGCTTTTGCATCTTTTACGGTGACATCGGGGGTGAGATACATTTCACAGCCCAAGACCGGTTTAATGCCTTGTTTTTTTGCCTCTTGAAAGAATTTTACAGCGCCAAAAATATTGCCGTGGTCAGACATGCCAACCGCTTTCCATTCATGCTCTTTTGCATGGCGCATAAGGTCTTTGATACGGATGGCACCATCAAGAAGAGAGAACTCTGTGTGTAAGTGAAGGTGTGTGAAGTGTTTGCTCATGGGCGGCAAGTGTATGCAAAAAAGTTTTTTTAGTCGAACGCGAGTTTCACATACGAAGCGAAAAACCATATACTGTGCACTTATCAATCATATTTTAGGGATTGCAAGAGGGTTTTATGGAGTTGTTTTTGCGGCGAAAAGCCGCTTTTCTTTTTTTTATTGCAAGCGCTTCTTTACCAGTAACGAGCGTTCAGGCTGGGGCACACCAGAAGATTGCTGTTGGTGGGGCATCATGCTGTGCCGCATACGCACTGTATAAGGCATGGACTATCCAAAATGAGATACATGCCATTGAGGGGAAAGAGAAGCAAAGTGCGGTTGCAACGCAGCTCAAACGCCTCTCTTTTAACACCGGTGAGCAGCATGTGGCTCCAAAGACGACAAGAAGACTTGAGGAGCGTCTGGCAGATGTTAAAAAAGAACGGCTTTATCGAACGAGAAATTGGTGGCTTGCAGCACTCTGTGGAACAGGGTTCTTGGGTGCGTTAGCAGTGTGGAGAGTCTGGAGTTCGTGGGGAGATCGCTTGCAGGAAGAGAGAGGTCGTCAAAGTACTCAAAGGGCTGATGCCATCGCGCGGAGTGTTGAACGTGCCTGTAAGGCTCTTAAGAAGACTGTGGTAAGAGCGCCTGATTATTATGAGCATCCTGACATAGTGAACTTGCGCAATCAGATGGCAAGAGCAGGCAGTCGTGATGCACAGAGAGAGCTTTGTTTAGAAGCATTTTGGACGATAACGGAAGGCCGCAGCATAAGAGCTACAGCGCTTGCAGGGGGTGATATTTTTGACAGATCAAAGCGTTTACTCTTTCACTCAGACAGATTTAACGGCTCGGAGGTTGATCTTGAGAGGCTTGTTTTTGAGAAGTACTTTGCGCAGGCTCATATTAAACTTAAAAAATTTCGTGGAATGTCTAAAGAAGAGCAAGGAGAACTTGTTGAAGCGAGCAAAGACGTTTTACGTAACGATCGTTTGCTAAGCGCATGGGCCAAGAAAGCACAGGAGGTGCGCGGAAGCAATAATGAGCAGGCGCGGCTTCTCTTTTTGCAGGGTGTAGCAGCAATGAGCGATGTGCATGAGAGCCTCTCTGCAAGAGATGTTGTTCTTCTTGCGCAAGGCAGGGATTTGCGCAAGGGTGACGTGCTGCAAGATGCGCACAATGAACTGAGTGTTGCAGTTTCTGATGAAGTGCGACGAAATCTTTTTGGGAAGCTGAAACAAGACAACTTTGCAATGCAGAAGAGGTTTTGTAAGCAAACGGACAAAAACAGTGATTACTATGAACGTTTAGTAAATGCTGAAAGAGCAAGGCAGAAAGATAAGCGAGAACCTCTTGAGGCGTTATACCACCTGTTGGCTGGCAAAGAACCAACTGCTGATGAGGTGTTTGCATATCGCCACAATACAGAAAATGCTGATGTAGGTTCTGATGAAGATGCTGATATAGGTGTATCATTGGACGATATTGATTAAATAGTCTTTCGCTAGCTGCTTGCCTCTCGAGATGTCCCTCCATACACTCCGGGCTCGATCATACAACTTTATATAAAAGGGAACATTTCATGCTTACATTGTCGCCATTTTATTTTCTGGGAACACTGCTTGGCCTTCTTGGGTTGTGGTATGCAAGTGAACATGTTGTTGGAGCAAGTTTAGTAATTGCAAAGCAGTATCGATTTAATACACTTGTTATCGGGGCGCTTTTTATGGCGTTGGTGACAGGATTGCCTGAATTCATTCTGAGTGTTGCCAGCATCTTTAATGATACAGCTCAGTTGTCAGTGGGTGACATTATGAGCTCGAACTTTATAGATACCGTTGTTGTGGTGGGGTTTACCGCTTTGTTTGCAGGATCAATACGCATCAAAAAGAGTGAGCAAAAACGTTTTTTTCTGCTTCTCTCTCTTGTGGCATTTGTAATGTTTTTCCTCTTCTTTTTAGGAACAATTCATCCGATGGTCGGTGCTGCATTGATGTGTTCATATGTTGCACTTACTTTTCTTCTCTGGAAATTGCGTTCTACAACGTCTGACGAGGATGAAGCTTTTGAAGTGGAGCATGCAGCAGAAGAGCGGTATGGGGACCATGCAATTGCGTATGGCCTTGTGCATTTTGTCCTTCTTGCTTTGTCGACAGAAGTGGCACTGTATTGTGGTAAGCACATTGCTGATATGTATGCGGTACCGCAAGAATTTTTAGGGGCAACGGTTTTTGCTGTAGCAACGTCTCTGCCAGAATTTGTTATATCAATCCATGCAGCGCGTCGAAAGGCGTATGGACTTGTTGTTGGCAATGCATTGGGGGCTGCGCTACAGCAAGGTCTTTTTTCACTGGGCTTTCTGGCGATGCTGGCACCCAAGCCAATTACGCTTCAGCCCGTTGCCACTTTGCAATGGTACATGGCGGCAGGGTTTATACTTTTTGCTGCAAGTTTATATATAAGAAAAATTAATCGAGTTGTTGGCGGTGTAATGACCGGGCTCGGTTGTGCATTTGTAATTCATGAAGGGTTGCGGGTGCTTATGGGGTAGCGGCGTCAGGGGGACGCAGCTCATTTTATTTCTAGGGGGGATTCTATGAAACGTAGTCTAATGGCATGCCTGTGCATGCTTGTCATGTATTCACATGTAACAGCTGCAGCTACAGCTGTAGCAAGGTTTCCATTTGTAAGGAACTTTGTGAAAGGTTCTTTTGGTGAACCGTTAAAGAAGCGCCTTGCCAAAAAACATGGTCAAGCCGTTGAAGAAAAACGAGCAGAAATGGAAGAAGCGTTACAAAAGAAATGTGATAAAGTTCTTAAGAGCGTAAAACAGATCACATGTGTTCAGATACGCTTTGAGATGATAAGACGTTATTGGGAAAAGCAAAGAAGAGAAGAGGGAAGAGAGAAAAATCCTGACACGCTTTGGTGCACACACTATTGTTTTCTATCTGTTTACAGAGAAGCAGCAAAGGAAGGCTTAGAATCTTTTATTAACGCTAGTGAGTACAACATGATGAACTCTCTCCATGCGGCATACAATGGCTACAAGGCTATTGCTGAGAGCAAGAGGCCTGGGTCTAAAGAATGGAAGGAAGCATATGCTGGTGGCATGCTGTGTAAGCAGCAGCTTTCTGTTCTTCGCGAGATAACGATACATTTAGAAGAAGGAAAATATGATGAAAAGACACATACAAATTCTTAATTTTATTCTCTGCCTAGGCATAGGCACAACACTGTTCTCTGCACATGGCGCAGGCACAACACCGTCAACTTTTATGACTGCGCAGGGAGGTGTTGTTGTAAGTGATGATACACCGTACATGAGAGATTTTGTTAAGCATCCTTTTGGAGAAAAGTACCCAGAGGTTCCAACTCGAGACGCTGCACCCTTGAGAAAAAGAGTAGAGGCGGCGCTATGCTCAGTAGAAAAAAATCTTTCTTTCATTGGTGACAGACTTGTAGAAAAGCATGAGCAACCAGCAAAGAGCAGAGAGAAGGCGAAGGCGAAAAGAAAAAGAGTGCGAAGCCAGCATGTCGCTCTGTGCCATGCGATTTCGGCGGAAGTTAAGAGGAGTGAAAGAGGTGTTCTTGATGCTCCTTTGATGTCTTGGGGTATCTATTATCGCTTTCACGCATATCTGAAACGCTTTATTGCACTGCCTCGCTGTGATGATGTAGTGAACAAGTGTTATGAGTATGCAGCTAAATATATTCGATATTTTTATGCGTACTACAGGAATAAGGGCAATGATCTTGAACCTATGACAGAGGAGTGGGTACAAGCATTTGCCTCAGCAAAACTTGCAAAGCAGAAATATAATGAATTGATGAAAGACCTTCATTCAGCAGGTCTCCTTCCTGATATGTATTATATGAAAGCTGCAGATAAACCCGCAGGAACTGAACCGGACGAGCATAAAGAGTAGGCACGAAGCCTAGAGGTCTGCGTAGAGCTCGCTTCTGGTGACATGCCCGGTCGTTGGCGTTTCGGGGGCGGCATCAGGGCCAGTAAGTATTGTTGTTGGGACAGGAGGGTGATCAAGCCCTCCTGTCCTTCTTCTTTTTCTGAGTGGTGTTTTGGGAGGGATAGTATTTCTTCTTTTTCGCTCTCTCTCTGAAAAACTGAGAACCATATCGTATTGCTTTGTAAGGGATGCTTGAAACATGTACCAAGCCATGCTGCTTATTCCGGCAATTTGAGCAAGGCGGACGAATAGCTTTAATTTCCGCAGAGACTTTACTTTTTTCCGCAATGTTTTTATTTCGGTTGCTACTTCACTGTTATCTTGTCGCAAGAGTAAGGCAGGTGTTTTCGTGTAGCGTGAGGCTGTGTGATGTAGATGCGCCAAGAGATCTTGTTTTGCAGCGATGGCACTGTCGAGGTATGCAATAAGGGCTGTCGCAAAGGCGCCAGCAACCAGGCTCTTGCACGCGCGACTTTGATGTATATCTGCCCGAGTATGAGCATGTTGTGTGGATGATATAAGTAGACAAAGTGATAATAAGAAATAATGGCCTAGAGACCGTTGCATCATAGTTCTCCCGTTTCCCCCAACACCACGATTGCTATGTACCGTAAAATTCTAAGATACCAGTGGGGAAACAGTGGCTGCAATATAAAGAAAAAAGAGGCCAAGCATCTACGCTTGGCCTCTTGTGTTTTGTTACTTAGATGGTGCGAATATCGCCCGCTTTTTTGCTTCCGATTTCTTCGACAACCTTGATAGTGTTATCCGTAATCTTTTGCAAACTGTCTGCGAGACGCTTTGCAAAGTCTTCAGAAATATCGCTTTCCTTTTGAGCAGCTTTGATTTGGTTCTGAGCATCTTTTCTGACAGCTCGTACGCCAACTTTGCAGTCTTCAAGTTTGCGATTCAAAATCTTAATCATCTCGTCGCGACGCTCAGAGCTCATCTGTGGCAGCTGGAGGCGAATGATTTCACCGTCGTTAGCTGGCGTAACACCAATATCTGAAGCCAGGAGAACCTTTTCAATTTCACCAAGCAGGCTTTTATCCCACGGCTGAATGGTGATCAATCGGGCATCAGGTGTTGCCAAGGTTGCAACCTCACGCATCTTCATGCTTTGGCCGTAACACTCGACAGCAAGTTCTTCGACAAGGCGAGTCGATGCGCGCCCCGTGCGAAGTGATGCCAAGTCTTTTTCAAAAAACTTAATTGGATTCTGCATTTCAAGTGCAACGCTTGTTTCAAACGACTTAACGTCACCTTCAGTAAAAGATAATTTCATACAAACTCCGCAGTAGCGTTATTATCCACCAATAGAAAAACGAACAAATCGAACAGCGCGTACCTTGCAGCCAGCTGACGCACCGGCGTTATCAAGCATCTTTGCAACAGTGATTTTATCGTCTTTAATAAACTTTTGATTATGCAGGCAGACCGTTTCATAGAACTTGCCCATTTTTCCTTCAACAATTTTGTCGATCATTTGCTCTGGCTTGCCTTGCTCAATCAAGACTTCTCTGCTTCGTGCGCGCTCCTTGGAAAGTGTATCTTCATCAATTTGGCTTGGATCGATGCACAATGGGTTGGTAACCGCTGCTTGCATGCAGACATCTTTTGCTGCAGCAACAAGTGCTGTGATGTCACTTGGGCGTTCGCCTTCAACAGCAAGCTCTACTAAAACACCGAGGTTTGCACCTGGGTGAATGTAACCATTTACAATGCTGTTGTTGCTTACAAAGCGAGAGAATTTAGAGATAGTAATTTTTTCTGTGATCTTAGAGATGAGCTCGTCAAGCTTGTCTTGCATCGTAAGGTTAGAGCCATCAAGAAGGTGCTCACCCATCAGCGACGCGATGTCGTCTTGGTTGCTGATGTCTTGTGACATTGCTCGTTCAGTTGAGAGCAAGTGTTGTGCTGCTGACGTTGCAAAGTTTTTCATAGCATCGGTGTTTGCAGAGAAATCTGTTTCACAGCTTACTTCTACGAGTGATCCTGAGCGGTAATCAGGTGTGACAACAACCTGAACAGTTCCGTTATCGGTAGCGTTTTCTGCACGTTTTGCCGCAACCGACGCACCTTTTTTTCGCAACGCTTCAATTGCCGCATCAAAGTCACCATTATTTTCGATGAGAGCCTTTTTACAGTCCATCATTCCGACTTGAGTTTGCTCGCGAAGTTTCTTGATTAGATCAATAGTGATATTGGCCACAGATAAGCTCCTTACATGCTATGTTGCTGATAATACAAAGTTACGTATTTTGTTGTGATGTCTTTTGACAAAGGTTTACTAAGAAAGTACCCTGTTAACCACTTTATGGCTGACTAGTATAGGCGGAATATCAAATTTAGCTAGTCAGGATTTGATCAGATTTTTATTTCAAATATGTAACTTCAGGAGAGACCGAAGATGCCAGTACCGAAGGGTAGACTATCTCATTCCCGCAAACACAAGCGCTCAGCAAATAAAAACATCAAAATGGGTCCCGTAGGAGCATGTGTAACATGCCAAGCACCCATTGCTTCACACCAAGTCTGCAAGATGTGCGGTTACTACAAAGGCGTTAAAGTTTTAAGAACACGCATGGAACGTATGCACGCTCGCGGCATGGCTCGATCTCAAGCAGCACAAGCAGAAACGGTAGCAGCAGAAAGTGCAGCGCCAGGGGCAACTGAATAAACCATAAGGAAATACATGATTGCTGTTGACGGCATGGGTGGCGATTTCGCACCAAACGCTGTTTTGCGAGGAGTTATTAAGGCGGCTGAGCAGGGTGTTCCCATTGTTCTGACCGGACCTGAAAAAAAACTCATTCGCTATCTCTCCGATTTCTGCGAAGAGTGGGAGTCGCTTGGTATCACAATCTGTGATGCCCCTGATGTCATCAGCATGATCGAAGAGCCTGTTTTGGCCGTACGCAAAAAACCAAAGTCGTCACTCGTAACAGCAGTAAGTCTTGTTGCGAGTGGAAAGGCTCAGGCGGTTGTGTCGGCGGGCAACTCGGGCGCGCTTATGGCAGCTTCGCTCTTTATCCTTGGTCGCAAGGATGGCATCGAACGGCCTGCAATCGCAGGCTTGCTTCCAACATTAAAAGGACGCGTCATTGTCCTCGATCTCGGTGCAAATGTTGACTGCAAACCTCACTATCTTGCTCAGTTCGCTCAGATGGGCGTTGAGTATGCACAAGAAATTCTCTCTCTTCCGTCTCCTCGAGTCGCGCTTCTTTCTAATGGAGCGGAGCGAGGAAAAGGGTCGATGCTGGTAAAACGAGCATCCCATCTTCTGGAAGATTCTCCGTATAACTTTGTTGGTAATGTTGAACCGATTGATATCATCAATCATTGCGCCGACGTTGTGGTGTGCGATGGGTTTTCTGGCAATGTACTACTCAAAACAATGGAAGCTTCGGCTCACATGGTTAAAAACATCGTGGCGCATGAGTTTTCGAGTGGGGGTGTGTTGCGCGATGGTGAACATGCTCGCATTGAAAAGGCGCTTCTTGCTATCGATGAAAAAGTTGGAGAAGACTCGCACGCAGGTGCTCGACTTTTGGGTGTGCATGGCATTGTTTTAGTGGGGCACGGAAGTGCAAATGCCGATGCGATTGCACGCAGCATTATAAAAGCGCATGAAATCGCGCAAGCCAGAAAGTAATAAAAGTTTTTACTTGCTCGAATCCTAAACGTATACTCCCGCCTTCTGGCGCATAACAAGAGGTGCCAGGGGAGCAAAATTAGCACTTTATGTACCATTTTTAGTAAGGAAGAACGCATGAAACAACGACAAAAAACGATTTTTGATCGTATCGGAGACCACCTGGTAAAACATAGTCGCCAACTTGCTTTTGCAGGAGCGTTTGTTGCGGCAGTTGGTGCAGGATTGAGCGGATATTCTTGGTACAAAAATCACACATCTCGTCAGGGTCACAAGGCGTATGCAAAAGCGGCTGCTCTTTTAAACGCTCGCGTGATCAATAAGGGCGATCAAAAAGGTCTTTTAGAAACAACATTTACGAGTGAAGCCGAAAAATGGCAGGCCGTTGCAGATGCATTTGGCAAAGTGTATAGCATGTATGCACGCACCGGCATTGGCGAAATGGCAGGCGCAGCCCATGTAAATGCGTTACTCAAAATTGGTAAGCGAGACGAAGCACGTGCCGTGTTAAGCAAGCTTGCAACACATATCTCATCTCCTCAGTTGCGTCAGTTATATAGTGTGACGTATGCATTAACATTGCTTGATAGTGCGCAAGAGGACGATGTTGAGAATGGTCTTTCAATGCTTAAGAAAATTGCTCGCAATACAAGCAGCCCCGTACAAGACAGTGCGCTTTATCATCTTGGCGATTACTACTGGTATAAAGATGATACGGCAAACGTCTTAAACTACTGGAAGCAGTTGATGCTCTCTTTTGATAAAGGTGGTCAAAATGTTTCGCCGTGGGTAGCAAAAGCGAAAGAAAGACTTGCACTCATCGAGCCAGCTCAGGATTAATTCATGACGCATACCACTACTCAAACTGTTCGTGTTCGCTTTGCTCCATCTCCAACTGGTCATCTTCATATCGGTGGTGTGCGTACTGCACTTTTTAATTGGCTCTTCGCTCGGCATCATCAAGGAACCTATGTCGTTCGCATAGAGGATACTGATCGTGTTCGTTCAACACAGGAGGCGGAAGCGTCTCAGTTGGCAAGTCTTGCATGGCTAGGTTTGTCTTCAGATGAAGAGCCAGTTCGACAAAGTGAGCGCTTTGCGCGTCATAAAGAGGTTGTTGAACAGCTCAGAGCGACCGGTCGGGTATACGAAAAAGAGGGCGCAACATGGTTTCGGGTTGCACGTGACACAGAGACACTAACGTTTCATGACCTCATTCGTGGCGATATTGTTATCCCCGCAGACATGGTTGATGACTTTGTTGTGTGCCGCTCTGATGGGTCACCGGTATATAACTTTGTTGTTGTTATTGACGACCACGATATGGAAATCTCGCATGTGATTCGCGGTGAAGATCACATTTCTAATACGTTCCGCCAGATACTTTTATACCAAGCACTCGGTTGGAACGTTCCTCAGTTCGCTCATCTTCCTCTGATTATGGGTGCCTCAGGCGCGCCTCTCAGCAAGCGTGATGGGGTGACTGACGTAACGCTTTACAAGCACAATGGCTACGTGCCGCATGCATTGATTAACTATCTTGTCCGTCTAGGGTGGTCGCATAAAGACCAAGAAGTCTTCTCGCGAGAAGAGCTTGTTTCGCTCTTTACGCTTTCCGGTGTCGGTAAAAAATCGGCGGTGTTTGATATGGCAAAGCTGAACTGGCTCAACCAACACTATATAAAGGATATGACGAGTGAGCAGCTCTTGCAGGCGTTGTACGCAAATGATTTGTGCAAAGAGGGCGACTATCTGGGGTTTTCACAAAGCCAGTTCATGGCGCTGCTTGATTTGTATAAAACGCGCTCAGTTACACTCACGCAACTGAAACAAGATGTAATAGCTCTTGCTGCAAGCGGAGAGTGCACGCAACCGATGCGCGATCAGTCATGGATACAAGAAGGGACAATCGAAATATTGAAAAAATTTGTAATGCGATCAGGAAAGATCGTGTCATGGGATAAGCCATCGTTGCTTGCTTTTGGAAAAGCATTGGCGAAAGAGGCTGGCACGGGCTTGGGAGCGGTAGGAAAACCGTTGCGTTATTGCATCACACAAAATATGCAGAGCCCCGGCATTTTTGATATCATTTCGATTCTTGGGAGGTCTGAAGCCCTTGCCCGCATCAATCAATGTATAACATCTATGGGTTCTCAGAGAGAGGATTAATCTTTCTATGCGTGAGAAAGCGCGTGGGGGCATGATGAAAATAGGGGTTATTTTTCCAGGGCAAGGCTCTGAGTACGACGGCATGTGTAAAGCATTTTTCACGCAAGAGCGCATGGTGCAAGAATACTTTGATAGAGCAAGCCACTGTCTTGATATGAGTGCACTCAAGTTGTGTTTTGGTGGACGACACAGCTTGCTGCACGGCACAAAGAATATTCAACTGGCACTTTTTATTACCGGCGTTGTCACGCTGGCTGCAATACGAGACAAACTTGATTTCCCTCTTGATGTAATGGCAGGACATAGCTGCGGCGAGTATGCAGCGCTTTGTGCATCAGGGGGTTTTTCATTTGAAGATGGTTTGTATCTGGTACGCAAGCGAGCAGAGTGTATGCAGCGCGCAACCCAAGAGGTGCAAGGGTGTATGTACGCAGTTCTCGGGCTGCCTGGTGACATTGTTGCTGAGGTGTGCCGCAAGCATGACGACCCATCGTCACAAAACTTTGTTGCGCAAGTTGCAAACTATAATGCACCAACACAAACCATCATCACCGGAACCGAAAAAGCATTACAGCATGTGGCAGCACAACTCAAAGCGCTCAAAGGGCGCGTTATACCATTAAAGGTAACTGGCGCATTTCATTCTCGACTTATGAATGAGGCCGAAGCATCATTCCGATCATATCTCTACACATCTGACTTTTATAATCTCAAAACACCGGTGGTATCAAATAGCTCAGCGCTCATCATGCGTACAGGCGATGAGGTGGTTGCCGAAATGAAGCGGCAGATGAGCTCTTCTGTTTTATGGTGGCAGTCGATGCAACATTTCTGTTCATGTGACCTTATCATCCAGGTTGGCCCCGGTGACATCTACGCACGCATGCTTAAAAGAGAGTGGCCAGAAAAACACATCATCAGTGTGTCGGCGCCCAAAGATTTACCCCACCTTGAAGAAATGCTGTTACAGGCAAGAAAGGATTCTCTTGGAAAATAAAACCATGACAACGGTCATCACTGGTGGTTTGCGCGGGATTGGCAAAGCGATAGCACAGGCATGCGCTGAGCGAGGTGATACGATATGGATTCTCGACCTTGATGGGCAAGACGCCGCATCGGTTACGTCTTTGCCTACATCATACAACTATCTTTCATGCAATATTGCCGATCAAGCGGCGGTTGAACAGGCTTTTGCGCATATCAAGCAGCAGGCAGAAACAATTGATGTGCTCGTGAACAATGCGGGTATTACCAAGGACGGCATGGCGCTACGCTTTTCTCCCAACGATTGGAAGCAGGTCCTCGATGTTAATTTGAATGGAACATTTTGGTGTTCGCAGGCGGCTCTAAAAACAATGGTACGCCAGAGGAGTGGGGTAATTATTATGCTCAGCTCTCTTGTTGCTCATGTCGGCAATGCAGGGCAGGCCAATTATGCGGCATCAAAGGCAGGGATTGAGGCACTCACACGATCGCTTGCTCGCGAGTATGGCAAGCGTGGGGTTCGTGTGAATGCAGTGGCACCAGGTTTTATAGAAACTGATCTGACTGCGCAACTCCCTGCATCGGTACGAGAAGAGGCGCTTACAAGAATCAGCTTGCAACGAACTGGAGCACCAAAAGAGGTTGCGCAGCTGGTTCTTTTTCTTTCTTCAGATCAGGCTTTATATATTACCGGTCAAACTGTTCATATTAACGGCGGAATGTGGTAAAAGAACCACCTCGTTTTAAAAATATTAGTCGATGCCTTGTGTTTCTTACCTCATTTTCTTCAAGCACAAGACAGCAATGAGAGGGCTTACATGTCAGCGTTTACTCGTGAAGATACAACACAAAAAGTAACTAACATCATCGTAGAAAAACTGAGCATTCCTGCTCAAAATGTAACGCCTCATGCATCCTTTAAAGACCTTGGTGCAGACTCTCTTGATATTGTTGAACTCATTATGAGTTTTGAAGAAGAGTTTGGAATCGAAATTAAAGATGAAGACGCAGAAAAAATTCAAACAGTTGATGAGGTTATAACGCATATCCACGCGATGCGAAGCAAGTAACGCTGCGTGAACATGCTCCCCCACAGAGTTGCGGTTACGGGAATAGGTCTTGTAACACCACTTGGTGTTGGAACGCAGAATACATGGGATGCGCTTTGTGAAGGGCGCTCAGGTATTAAGCGTCTTGATGACCCCTTACTAAAAGACTATACCGTTGATATTGCCGGTGTTGTACCGCCCATCGAAGAACATCTTAATCTTTTTCTCAGTTCAAAAGAGCAACATAAAACAGATCGTTTTTCGCACCTAGCGCTTTTGGCTGCGCGTGAGGCGATGAGCCATGCCGGTTACCCCGATTTTACTGATGAGCAAAAGTTACGAACGGGCGTGTATGTCGGTGTTGGATTTGGCGGCTTATCAAGTCTTGTTTCTGCTGTGCGTGATCTCGATCAAAAAGGTATGCGGCGCATCTCTCCCTACCTGATTCCAAAAGTTATTAGTAATGAAGCGGCATGCTTAGTTGCGATTGCCTGGGGGCTGCAAGGACCAGCGCTGAGTGTTAATAGCGCATGCTCTTCGGGTGCTGACGCAATTGGTCAGGCGTACCGGGCCATACAAACCGGTGTTGCAGATGCCATGCTTGCAGGTGGCGCAGAAAGTTGTCTCTCACCCCTTGCGCTTGCAGGGTTTGGCAACATGCGGGCTCTTGCACGTCCTTCTGGTAGTCCAGAGGATGCAAGCCGTCCATTTGATGCAAAGAGAAATGGTTTTGTTATGGCTGAGGGTGCTGGCATCTTGCTTCTTGAACGATGGGACATGGCCGTTAAGCGTGGTGCAACGATATATGCCGAGCTTGTTGGGTACGGTTCTACCTGTGATGCGTATCACACCACAGCGTTGCATCCGGAGGGGCGAGGGAGCCAGGCAGCCTTACGGCAAGCGCTGCAGCAGGCTCAGATTACTCCCGATCAGGTTGCCTATATTAATGCACATGGAACAAGCACGCAGATGAACGATGTTGTTGAAACACAAAGTATAAAAAAAGTGTTTGGCACGCATGCACACAACGGCTTACTGGTAAGCAGTACCAAATCAATGACTGGTCATATGCTTGGTGCTGCAGGTGGTGTTGAGGGTGGCATTGCAGCACTTTCACTCCACACCTCTGTTGCTCCTCCAACCCGCAATCTCGATAATCCCGATCCACTGTGTGACCTTGATTACGTCGCGCATGACGCGCGCACGCACAACGGCGCTTATGCATTGACCAACTCATTTGGCTTTGGTGGTTCAAACGTTGTGCTTGCATTCAAGAAAGTTTAAAAAGAAACGCCAATCTTTGCCCAGACGGTGCAACTTGATGGTGTTGCGCTGGTGATGCCATGTTCATACGAGGCGCCAATACCGCATAAAAAAGGAGTGCTACCGATCCGCCCATCATAGCCGGCACTGACAAAAGCATTGATGCCGATCTGAGCGGGGCTTTGAGCCGTTGCTGTATCAAGCATGTCGGCGGTAATGTAGCGACGATCAGTTGAAGCAAGGTGCGAGGTTCCTGAGTTATCCTTAATGGCAGAGAATGCTGTTGTTGTATCGTGTGCAGGGTTTACAAATGCATAAGAGTTCTCTTCCCATGGTGCACTTATGCTTACCTGTTCTTCTTGACGCGCAAAGCACCCATATCCTCCGTTAAAAACCCACGAAGTTTGATAGGTGAGCGCTCCCATGACACTTGCTTCTACTTGATGTGAGCGATGAAGCTGCACTTCTCGTTGCAATACATTTGCGAGGGGAAACAAAACGTTTTCTCCTGCTTTTCCACCAAGTAAAAAAGATGAAAAAATTGGCAAGCTTCCATCACATTCTTGTACACCAAGGATGCGAAACTCCTTTTTGGGTAGGAGATGAAAGTAGCGCAATGCAATATGAATTTCTCCCGATGTTGTATCGGTATGAGCAACGCACTTGCCTGCATGAATGCCAAAAATAATCTTATTGCTTCCATTGGTCAGGGAATGCGGGTCAAACAGATAGGTTTGTTCTTTTTGCCGAAGTGTTGCGATGCTGCATCCGGCGGTTATGCCAGCAAAGCTCTTTGCATTTTCAATAAAATTATATGTTCCATGTAGGGTTATCGGTCCAAGAAGTACTTCCTTGTCGGTGCCCATCACACCACTCTTCAGAGCTTCTTGCACATGTTCTTTGTGATATGTGCCGGTGAAGAAATCAGTCATGGCTGTTGTTCCACCCGCAGGAGTAAGGGTGAGCTCTGCATGCAATAGAGGGATGGTGAGCTGAAAAGAGAGTCCCTCTGCTATCTCTGATCCATCTTGAAAAAGAGAAATGGTTGTTCCAAAAAGCGTGTATGACGGCTTCAGAGTAATCGTCGCTTTTTCCTCATCGGTTCCGGCAGGGTTGTGCCGAAGTGCATGGTAAGGGAAATAGGTTGTGCCATTATGAAGTTGTGAGCGATTCGAGATCACTTCAAGGTTTGCGCTGTTGCCTGTACCAAACTGCTTGCCGATGGCAGACCCCGAAGAAAAGGAAGCAAAGGGCAGCACTTGTATGCTCAAGCCGTGAGGGTTGCCAATGTCGGTTGTGGTGTGCTGATGCCACAAGCTTGAGACAAAACCGATCCCTGTATCAAATTGCCTGAGACTATAGGTGGTGCGGTGTGTTGGCGCAAGCACACCCATCATGCAAGATGTTACGGCGCAAAAAAGAGGGAAAAGTAGGCGTTTCATGAATATTCCTTATCTAGACAATGGCAGAGATCGAAAAGGGTTATAACGTCGTCTAGTGGATCATTTTCCGCATTGCGGTGTAAATAAAATAGAAAGCTTATAGAATAAAACTGAGCCAAAGTGAGACAAAACTCTTGTTTTTTCACATAGAAACTCTTCATATTCATATTGTAATGTTTCCACTTACACGCAGCTTTTGTGTGGTACAAGAGTTGCTTATTAACTATGAATAAGGAGAATCAGATGAAAAAAATGCTTTTGACAGCACTTTTACTTGGAAGCGTTGGCGCGTGTAGCGCAATGGCTCGTAATATTGGTCGCGATGGTAGATTTATGGCGCCAGCACACATGAGCGATGGTGGCGGAGTAGTGCGTGAGGGCGCAGAAGCTGCTCCTTCAATGGCGCGACGTGGTCTTAACTATCTTAAAGGTGGCGCGAATAAAGTAAAAGGCTACTGGAATAATTCAACACGTATGCAAAAGGCAAAAGCAGCATTAGCGCTTATTTCAGCAATGGCAGCGGCTGGTCTTTTGAAGCAAACATATAACAACTGGAATGTTGGAGAACACTCTAAGGAAGTAGCTGCTTATCCAGCATGGAATGAATGGCGTGATGGCAATTGGAAAGGTCATGCTTCTCGTATTGCATACCCATATAAAGCGGGTAAGCATGTTGCTAACGCAGTAAGAGACTCATGGCATCAAGAAGGTTACCTTGGTCGCGGATATGATAGTGTTGCTGCAAAGGCAGGCGGCTTAAAGGAAAGATTTCAGAACTGGAGAAAAGGTGATGAAGGCGAAGAGGGCTAATTAAGTCCTTTACCTGAATCAGTAAAAATAAAAAGAGGCTTGCACACTGTGCAAGCCTCTTTTTTCGTTATGCTCTTCGTCTTCTTCGCCTATTTCCTTTTTTTCTCCGTTGATAAGAGGAGCGTCTTCTTTGTTTGCGTTGCTGATAAGAACCGCGCTTTTTTTTGTTACGTTTACGAAGCTTTTTGTATTCATTCAAGCTTGCTTGCAACCAGTTACGTTTTTGCACTAATGACTGGTAGCGCGGAGAAGAGCGGTCTGTGTTACGCAAAAGAGAAACAACGTGATTGCGCAGCTGTACTTGATACCCTTCTTTTTTGCGATCATCCTCTTCTCTAATCATGCGCTTTTCAAGAGCAACAAAGTCGGTGCGATCTGTTACCGCTTCAATACCCCTACGACGTGCCCACTTATTTTTCTTCTTGCGTTTGCGCGCTTGTTTGCGGGCTTTGAAAAAGAGCTGCTTCATACGCGCAAATAACTGAAAATCACGCTCGAAGGCAGTTCCTGCCATGCCCAACTTGTATCGTTGTTTACAAAGCTCCCAGAAGAAGAGATACCCTTTATTACAGAATCGTACGTATGCTTTTCTACCAAGGTGGTTGCGTGCACCAGTGGGGTTATTGCTTGCTCGAAAGCGCGCAATCTCGAGTAATGTCTTTTGAAGGTGAGGGCTTGCAGCAATGTTGTCCCGATCACCAGTGCTCATGCCACCCATTCCACCGTTAATAATATCAATCAATTGCGCAAAGCCTTTTGCACAGGTTCTCAGATTGCGAAGCTTTTCAAATGCATCATGCATCTTCGCTTCAATCTTTGCATCTTCTTTTGAGCGTGCACGATCTTTTTTCTCTTCAGCATGCTGTTGTTGGATCTCTTTGATAACGTCTTGATACTGTGTTGCAGCCTCAAAAGCTTCATCATAACGAGCACCACCCATTCCAAGTCGGTTACGTTGTTTTATAAGCTCTTGCAAGCAGGCAAGAGCAGCTTTGTACACACGCGTTGCATCTGATGGTTCAAGTTCATCACGAACCTGCATAAAATAGCCTGAGGGCACTGAAATCGCGGTAACAACTGCTTCTTGCAGCTCTTCTTGTGCGGCAATGTTGTCTCTGTCTCCCGCTCGCATACCTCCCATGCCACCATCGATAATATTGTGTAGTTGCTTATATCCTTTTTCTGCGGTTGCAGGTGTTTGTAGTGCACGTCCTGCTGCAGCAATTTTTTCCGCAATCTTTTGATCATCTGCTGATAGCTGACCAGGGAGAGGATCATTTACGGCAAGGTCTTTGAGTGCTTGCTTTAAAAAGTTTCGTAACTGCGTGTATGAATAGTCAGTGCCATCAAGCGTTATGCCATCTTTCCACCCCAAGTCTTTTGCATTACTCAAAATCTTTTTATACAGCTGGGCGCCACGTTTTTGTGCTTCTGGATCAAGTCCTTCCACCATATCGAGTGAGCCACTGTGCGTAATAAATTGTATCGCAACAACATGCAGTAATGCCTGCCGAAGTTGTTCATTGTGCTGAAAGAGCACTTCTTTTTTAATAAGAGAGAGGAGTACTTGTGCTGCTCGCGCAAAAAGTTGTGGCTTATGCAAATCTTGCCCTGCCTGCTCAAGTTGTTCCATGGCAGCTTCGACTTCTTTGTGGTTTGTCACAAGACGAGCAAGAGCTGCTTTGGCATGTTCTACCACCTCTTCTGAGAGGTCGAGTTTTTTTCTTGAACCAATAACTGCTTGCAAGAGTGCTTTTACTTTTTTCAGAAGAGCCTTTTTCTCTTTTGTATCAGGGAGCTGCTTGCTTGCATCAATAAACTCGTCTGGGAGTGAGACAAAGCGAATAAAGAATGTTTTGAGCGTACTGTTTTGCGCAATAACTTTTGTTTTTGTTAAAAAGCCTCCCACGGTGTCGTACACGCTATCAAGCGTCTGTGTAAGGAGGCGTACATCGTGAAAGGCGTTTGGGTTAACTTCAATAACCTCAAGTGTCGGTGATGTGTACACCACGGTTGCAGCTTCTTGTACAACCGTGTAAACCTCTGCGGCTTCTTTGCTCATACCTGCCGGCACAGCACGTGCATCGTCTACCTGAGCATCAGCCCGAAGCGCCTGCAGTTTTGCGCGATACTCGTCGGCGTCAGGCAGCTCTGCCCAACCATAATCATGTGGATTATCGATAACGCTGCTGTAGAGTTTGACGGCATACAGCCGTACTGTTTTGGAAACATCTTCGGGAAAATCAACGCCATGTGGGTGATTCGGATCAGTTGATGGCGGAAAGATAATGGTAAAAAACAGCTTGCGTATTTCAGGCACCGATCCAATGAGTTTGCGGTTTCGCTTGTTATGAACTTTTTTAAAGAGCGGTTTTACCAGCGTGACAAGTGGTTGCTCTTTGTGGTCAATCAACCATGTTAAAAGCGACTGCGCTCTTTTCGAAAGTGGCTGTGCGCTGCGAAATGCATCCTTAAGCTTTGCAACACTTCCCCAAAAAGAAGCAAAGCGAGCATCGATCATGCCAAGTTTTTCTCTGTTTTCGAGAAGTTCATCGTAAAGGTTGTGACCTTCTAAGAGTGCTTTTTTTCGATCGTTTTTTGCAAGCAGGGCAACTTGTTCAATGAATGAGTCGGGAACAAGGTAGGTGACAGCAACGGTAACCTGCAGTGCATGGCTGCGGCTAATATCATCGCGTTTATCCCGAGAAAGTATGCCGCCATCAACCACATCGGCAAGAGCGTGTGCTGCCTCTGCAAAGGTAGCAGTGTCGAGAAGCTTATCTTTGTATCGCACAATGCGGTCGTAGAGAGTTTGCTCATCTTTGGTCAGTGTTGAGCGATCAGGAAGTTGTAGTTTTTTAACCGTCTCAACAGCTTCTTCCGACTCGCTTGTATCTGTGTTTGGAGCTGCTTTTACTTGTGCAGGAGTGGGCGAGTGGAGAGAGACTTGTGCTTGCAGTTCTTTATTTTTTCTTTGCAGAGCGTCTACCTGATGCATGAGGCGACGGCGATGAAGACTTGCAGGCAAGAGGGGGAGTGCTGCAAAGAGAAAGGAGCATGCAAGAAGGAGGCGTTGTATACGTTTCATTATATTCCTTTCGTGAAAACTAGAACGCGTGACTGAGCGAGGCGCACACCATCCAACCTTCTCTTCCGATAGATGTTGAACCTACATATTGATACGAACCCTTCAAAGAGAGCGATGTATGTGCAAAAGCGGCAAGTGGTGTGCATGAGCAATCGACAAAAAAGGCATGAACGGCTTGTTCTTCAGTTTGCGCCGACGCAAGAGAGAGGCGTTCTTCATGGACTGCTTTGCCAAGTCCGCCGGGGTCAAAGGCATGATCTTTAATCGTAAACGCTGCGTATCCGTCAGTTGCCGGTGTTGTGGTTGCAACTTTACCAAGTGTGCTGAATGAAAAACGTGATTCTGCGTACATGTTGGCAGGCCAGGTGTGTACGAGTGCCACTTTTTCAGCGCCAGTTTTTTTATATTGATACCCAAGCGTTGCGCTTACAGATGCTGTCTGCAGCGTCGTGTGAGCAGTGAGCACCGTTTCGGCACCCGGGGTGACCGAGACTGGCTGTGTAAGAATATTTACGAACGGAAAGAGTCGTCGCGCATGCTGCTTACCAGCCAATGAGTAGCGCCCAAAAAAGATCTCTTTTCCAACAAGATCAATACTATCAAGTGTTCGTGTATGTTGCCGTGCAACGCCGATGCGGTATGAGCAATCAAATCCACACAATATGGTGCTTGTTTCAAATGTCGCAAGGGTATAGAGGGCTCCAAGATGACCACCAAAAAAGAAATGTCCTCCCGATCCCAAGAGTGGCTCAAAGAGGTATTCGCCCGTACCACTATTAGAGGTTGGTAGTGTGAGGTGTGCGCCAAGTGTAATGGCGACATCTTCATCTCGTAAGGGATAGGTATCAAGGGTGATGTGCATATCTGCAAGCCCAGAAAGCTCTTGCTTCTCTTGCCACTTACCTGCAGTAAGTGCTGCTTGCTGGTTGCTACTTTGCTTACCTGTTGCCGCTACATGTTCTTGTCGTACGTTTCCGGCAAGGTAATCAAGAAGGGTTATGGGTGTTGCATCACTTGTGTTTTGACTGACCATGCCCGATGGCTTCATACCAAGGTGGTGCGTGCGGCACACCCACGGTAACGCAATGGTAAGTGTGCAGTAATCAGAGAACGTTGTTTCCGTCTGCATTGTAAAGCCATATTCCTCGATAAAAGGATTGAGGTCGATGCGGCCAGAGAGTTCATTGACGCCGGTAGTTGTTGTTGTGGGCGAGCTACTGTGTGCCTCGTCATGCAAAAGCGCTTGCGGGAGCAATGGCATTGTTGTATCGGGTGCTGAGACACCAATATAGGCGTGCCGTGTTTCTTTGATGGCATCGTACCACCCAAAGTATGAGCCGAATGCTTTCTTATTTGTTGATGACACATAATGCCCTAAAACGCTGGTGCGACTTGCAACGGTAGCGTGCTGCTTCTTCGACTCATCGGTGTGTGCGTGCAGAGATGAGTGTATATGCAAAGGCAAAAGCCATGCATGCAGAGAGGGTTGTTTATAGGTTGTTTTGCTCGAGAGCAAAGGGCGTGCAGCGTGCATGACGCATGACACGAAAAGAAGGGTGGTGAGAAGTGTGTAAAGCTTTTTCATGATGGGATGCATCATACGCCGACGCAAAGAAAGGGTGCAATGCTTTTGCCAGAAAAAGAAGAGAGGCTGGAAAACATCCCAACCTCTCTTTGTTCTTTTATAAGGGCAGTTTTATCTTCTTCTTTCTTAGAAGCTAAAACCGATTTTACCCCATACTTGCCATGAAGCAAGTGCGCTGTTGCTTGAAGAGTCAGCAAACTCATATTGTCCGCCAAGTCCAAAGATAACAGGCCATGCACCTTTGAGTTTGTAGCTCATGCCACCCACAATGCTGTGTGTGAGTTGTGACTCTGTTACACAAACGCTTGGGGCAACCTGGTACGCTGGTGCAAGCGTCTCGCCCGCCTTCACAGCGCTATCGCCAGATGTTGCACCTTTTGTGGTTGCTATGCTGTACTCTGTGCCCAAAGCAGGAAGCGATGATGTTGTTTTTCCTGGTGTTTGAATTGGCCCACCAGAACTTACATACCCTCCAGGGTAGATCATGTCTCCTGAGTCGCCAGCGATAATTGGTAGTGTGTCATCTGGATCAAATGACACGCCTGCAACGCTTGAAGCATCACCATTTGAGCCAATTTTATTACCGTGTTTAGCAAAAGGACTTTTATTGCTGAAATCTGCATCAGTTGCATCAGCATGTCCACCAAGAATTGCTTTTCCAAGAACTGCAGTGCTTGAGCTATACCATGGGTGTGCTAGCGCGTACATATCATCTTTCCAAGCATCTTTCTTCATGGTGACAACTTCTTTCTCTTTTAAGAAAAGGTTGTAGCCAATATCAAAAGTGAAGTCTTTCCATTGAGCGCTGATACCAGCAACACCATCAAATTGATGACCTGGTTTTACGTTCATGCTTTGAGTCAACACATGTGTTGCAGGGAAAATACCAGCATTTTCATGTTGTACAGCAAGGTTGTAACGACCCAACGGTACCAGATAGCCTGTTTTGCCAATCATAATTCCAGGAGTACGAGTTTCGCTTCCTTCAAGGAAGTATCTCCAATCTGCAACAATATTGAATGCTACAGAGAGATCCTTCTTGTTCCATGCTGAGACCTTTGCATCAACAGTAGCTCCTACTGCAAAGTGACCACGGTTACCAACAACAGGCTCAAAAACTGTGTCGCCCGTTAAGCTTGTACCTGTTGGCACTACAACGGTTCCTGCAACACCTACGTTAAAGCGACCTTTGTTGTAGGCTTCGTAACGCATTTTGAATGAGATATCGCCAATGCCTGGAGCGCTTGCATCTTCATAGTTCAAGCGTCCTTTTGCCAACTTTGACTGATGAACGTGTGTTGAGTTTTTCGAGACGTTGCCAAGAAAGTAGTCAAGCACAGTGTTACCAGCGCCGCCATCAATGGCTTTAGCATCTGATGCAATGCTTTTTGACAGGGCAGTTTTCTCTATTGCGTGAGAAGAAACTTCTTCCACAACAGTGCCAACATGCAAGCTTAAACCTTTCAACAGGTTTGAAAGATCTTGATGCCAGTCGAGACGCGCTCCCCAAGCGCTACGCTCAGGCTTGAGGGTGATAACACCTGACATTGGAGCGTTATCTGTGCCGAGGTCAGAGTTTGGAACGTGGTCAACACCTTGACCAAAAAGCGCAACGGGTGTGATTGCATTAATAGCAACTGCTGGTGCAACGGTCATTGTACCTTTAACAGTTGCTCCCTTTGTGCCATCGCCAAAGAGCTTTGCAACATCTTGGTCGTTATGACTCTGCTTATAAAAAGGAGAGATTGTCAGTGTAGCACCAAGAGAACGACTGACGGTTTGTGCAGGGTAGTGGTTATCAATGCTCCATGCCATACCAGCGTTGCTCAAGTCATCTCTGTGAGCAAGAAAGGTACGGTTGCCATACACTTCGGCATGAGCACCGGTTACAGTAAGGCTACTTACAACAAGTAAGGCCTGTAATAGTTTTTTCATGAACTACTCTCCTTAATACGGATGTATGTGAATGATTAGTACTCTTTTTCATAGATGCATCGCACTCACAGGCAGATGCATTGTGCGTTTGTATCGTATGAATCAGATGGCGCGACTCTACTGAAAATTGTTTTGAAAAAGCAAGCCTTTCCGCTGAAAGAGGCTTAGGGCCTTGCAATAAAAAAAGAGGCCGGTTTTCACCGACCTCAAAAAAGATATGTGGTTACGCTTTAGAAGCAAGCGCTTACCGTACCAAAGCAAGACCATGAAGTGATTGCTGTGTTGCTATCTTGTGGATCAAACTCATATGAGCCACCAAGTGAAAGGCTTACTGGGAAGCGCATTTTCTTGAATGTGTATCCTACGCTACCGCCAACAGTGTGTGTAATCTGTGCTTTTGTTGTGCACGGATCTGTTGTAAGAGCGTATGTTTGTGACGTGTCGTTGTTAATGGTTCCTTGTTTAAGAGCGCCACCAACAGCGATTGCTGTATTTACAGCAGTGTTTTCATCAAGAAGACCAAACGTTCCATCTGCCCATTCGTTACGCAAAACGATGCGTTCTTCTTGGCGAGCAAAAAGGTTATAAAACCCTTTGAAAGTAAAGTCGTGATGACGAACACCGATTGTCGCATTTGCATCAAACACGCTACCAGGAGTTACATCGCACTTTTGTGTCAAAGCGTTTGCACCAGGAGTTGCCGTTGTTGCGCCAACTTTTCCAAGAAGGTGATAGCTTGCTGCTGCAAGGCTTTCGCTCTTAAGGTTGTTGTAGATTCCCATTGTGCGCATTTGGCTTGACTCAAAAAGGTAGCTGTAGTCAGCATCAATTGAGAGGTCGACATGCGTTTTGCAATGGTTGCCATGCCAGAGGTTGTACATCATGTGGGTACCAAGACCAAGTGCGTAGTGGCCACCGTTTCCGTATACAGATTGAAAGAGGTTTACACCATCAACACTATTTCCGGTTGGCACGATACCATGTGCACAGACATCTACCGTAAAGTTTTTGTCTGTAACGAGGTGGTAACCAAGTGCGATACGAAGATCGGCAGCACCTGTTGCAATGTTTTGCTCACTGCTGTCTGCTGGGATGCGTGCGTAAGAAAGCTTTTCTTGCGCGTCCACACCTGTTTTTCCTAAGTCAGCACCGGCAAGATAGTCTTCAAGACCTTTCTTTGTTCCTACCTGGCTTTTAATGCCATTTGCAACCTTCAGGCCCATGTTTGTTTCAACACGCTCAAGAGGAAGGTCACATTGCATGAATAAACCTTTGCTCAAACTATCAAGCGCTTGGCTGTATGAGATGCGAGCGCCATAAGAGATTCTCTCAGGACTGATGTTGATGGTACCACTCATAGCCTTTGAAATGTCGCTGCTTGCGTGATCAACAAAGTAACCGTATGTGCTTTGTGTTGTTGCTGATGCAACCGGTGCTACTTCAATGGTTCCGTTTGCGTTGCTTGCCGCAGCGCTTCCGCCACCAAAATATGTTTTCAAATCTTTGTCATTATGACTTTTTCTATAAAAGCCAAGGACAGAGACAGTGCCACCAAAACGGTTTGCCTCTTTCTTGCCGTGTGCGGCATGCGCTACCCCTGATCCAATGGCGTAGCTGTGTGTTGTTCGTGGAGCAAGATATGTTTGTCCAGAATATGTTTGTGCAAATGCCTGACTCACAGACAAGGCAGTTGCAAGTATGCTCAATACATAGCGTTTCATGTAGTCTCCTCAGAGAGGGGTTAAAGAAATATCGTGCTCAGACACTGTAGTTGGCAGACCGCTGCCAAAGCAATAAATGAAAATGCAGAAGCCTTATATGCCGCTGCAGAAAGACTTTTTGCAGCAAAAACAGTGCGAATCATTTGGCTAGGAAGGCAGATGAGGTTAAAAAATTACCTTGCATGCAACAAAGAAGAGAACCGATGGGATAGCAGCGTTACTCTGCCGAAGCGTTTCTTCTATCTCATACCCACATGAAAGGGTGGTTGCGTGATCTGAGTGCGCAAAGAATGTGTAGCCAGATTCGATTGAGTGACTCGAAACAATTGCTGCCGGTGTTGCGCACGCATCTGTTGTGACGTAATAGGTAAGTGGGTTGTTTGCGCCCAACACAACACCTTGTGCATCACTACTGTTCCCCTGGGCTTGCAGTGGGCCACCAACCGTTGAATAATCGCTACCGACACTGACGTTAACGGGTGATGCATCCTTTGCAAGAATGCCGTAACGCCCCTCTTGCCATGTATTTCGCAAGGCAACATGCTCTGCTTCTCTCATGAAAAGACCAAAGCGATACGAGAGGAAAAAGTTTTCATAGTCGACGCGTGCCTGGAGTGATGTTGCAAACGAGCTGCCCGGTGTGACGGCACATTCTTGCGTGAGAACATTTGCAGCCGGTATGCCAACGGCAGACGGCACGCCAATAATGTTGTCAGCCGTTCCGAGTACATAGTAGGGACCGGCAGGAAGCAGGGAGCTGGTGAGGTGGTTGTAGATGCCGAGTGTGCGCATCTGCGTGTTGGTAAAGGTGTAGCGGTAGTGGGCTGAGCAAGAAAGCGTTCCGCGCAAAGAGGTGATGCGTTCATGCTGCCAGGTTCGTGCCCCTGTAACACCGATACTTGTTGCCACGTGACCGCCATTGCCATGAATTGCTTCGAAAAGACAAACCCCCTCTGATCGTGTTCCGCAGGGGATGGTGCACTTTAAAAAACAAGAAAGCTCTGCGTGCTTTGTTGCAACAAGGTGGTAGCCAAGTTCAGCAGAAAGGTCACCAATACCGTAAGAAGGTCTGTTTTTAGAAAGCCACATCTGAGCAGCATTCAAAGGTTCTTGTGCATCTGCCCCCGTTTTCTCAAGGCTTCTCCCTTCAAGGTAGTCAAGCATGGTGTAGCCCTCGGGCGTGCTGGTGGCATTGTCGATGCGTTTCAAAATGTGAGTCTTTGCATGCTCAAAGGGGAGCTGGAGCTCAAGGTAAAGATCGGGAATAAAGAAGGAGAGGTTTTGGTGATACGTTGCCACAAAGCCGGTGAGTGAAAAACTGGGTGCCAATAACGCTTCACCTTGCAAAGCATCTGAAACATTAAGAGGGCGATGATCTATATAGTATCCGTATGTGCCGTGAGAGGTTGGCTGTGTTGGGGGTGCGGCAACAATTTTACCAAGCGCAGGTAGCTCGGCCTGACTGCTGGCACCAAAGTAGTTGCCGTAATAGGAAGGGCGGTCTTTTTGACAGCGAAAGTAAGGGGTGAGAGAAAGTGAGCTGCCCGACTGCGTTTCATGGGGGGCTTGAATTTTTCTGGTTGGCTCGGCGAAATAAAATGACTGCGTTGGCCGCAACGCCTGGTACGTTTTGTTGGTGTGCGTTGTGCCATACAGGACTGAAGAAATGATACATAAAAAAAGAAGTGCTCGATATCTGTGCATGCCTCAAAATCCTTTCTCTGGAGAGTGTTTGAGCGGAGTGTATGAGAAAGGAGAGAGCGAGAGCAAGCCTTTGCGGTGATACAAAAAAAGAAGGTCGGAGTTTCCCGACCTTCTTTCAAATCTAATGTGATTGGGGTTTAGAAGCAGATGCCTACTTTACCACCGATCATCCATGAGTTAACAGCGCTGTTGTTGCCGTTGCTGAACTCATACTCACCAACAAGACCAATGCATACTGGTGTTGCTGTGTCGAAGCTGTAGTTGATGCCTGAAACAACTTTGTGTGTAAGTTGTGCAGGTGTTGCAGCTGCGCTTGGGTAGATGTTGTAATCAGCAACCGCTGTACCAGTTACAGCATTGTCAGATGTTGTAACGCCAATGTTCTGAATTGGGCCACTGTATGATGAAGTTGCAAGCTTGTTTGCTGCCGCTGCACCAGCTGTAAGAGGCTGAGCATAGCCGTATGTGTCATCAGCCCATACACCTGTTGAAGCAAGTTTTACAGTTTCTGCTTGGTTTGCAAACAAGTTGTAGCAAAGGTTACCGCTGATGTTGTTGCATGCAAAGCTGAAGCCTGCAGCTACATCAAGCTGGCTTGCACCTTCTACATCAACATCAAGGTTGAGAACGTTTGCAGATGGAACAACTTGTACAGCAACGTTTTTTGAAAGAAGACTGTGGCGACCTTGTGTTGAAAGGTGTCCACCCTTTGTATCGTAAATACCGATTACACGTTTTTGTGTGTCTTCAAGGGCATAGCGGTAGTCAGCACATACATCGAAATCAAGAGATGATTTCTTGTCAGCTGAACGCCAGAGGTTGAAACCTGCGTGCAGGCCTGCACCGATTTGCCACGCACCTGCTTGACCAGCGATAGACTCAAGCATCCACTCACCTGTTGGGTTGTCACCCGTTGGGATCATCATGCGAATGTTCGCGTCAACAGAGTAGTCTGCATCTTTCAAAAAAGTGTAACCAACACGAACACTTACGTCTGCAACTTGTACATCGCTTGTGTGTTTTGTGTTATCCATCTTGAGTTTTGTAAGAGCGTCTTGTGTAAAAGCTGTAGCTTTGCCAGTAAGTGTTTTACCTGCAAAGAAGTCAGCAACACCAAGAGTTGTTGCACCTTTACCTGTGTCTGTGTTAGCAACAGCATCAGTGATTGTTGCACCCATTGTTGAGCGAGCCCATACAACTGGAGCATCTACATCAAACCAGAGGCCATCAACAAACTTGCTCAAGCATTGCTTATAGCCAAGTTGCACACCATACACTTCGCGAGAAGGTTTAAGGTTTACATCACCAAGCATTGCTTTTGATCCAGTAGAAACAAAGTCAATATCCTGACCCCAGTAAGCGTTAGAGGCAGCGTTTTCTTTGTTTACTTCAATCACACCAGTTTGTGTGTTTTTTGATGCAAGACCACCACCAAAATATTTTGCGAGATCTTTGTCGTTGTGACTTGCTCGGTAAAAACCAAGAGCTGAGACACTTGCGCCAAAGCCACCTTTTTTCTTAGCGCTGTGGCCCATTGAGCTCGCTACAGCGTTGTTGCTCAAAGTGTTACGAGCCATAAGAAAGTTCTTGCTTGAGTAGGTTGTTGCGTGTGTTGTGCTAACAACTGCTACTCCAGCCAAGAGTCCTAGTATGATCTTTTTCATACGTTTATTCTCCTACAGGTTGATATTGTATTGATAGTGCTTCTTTTTACTTACGTGTTGTCTTGTGCGGAAGCGAACCTATAAGAACAGGATAGCGATTACAAGGATTTCAAAATAAAATTTTTCTCGCATGCCCCTCGTAGAGCGGTGATGGAGTAGGTGCTTGGCTGAAAAGTGTGATTGGGCCAACAAAAAAGGGCCGCGATCGCAGCCCTTTTTTGTTGAGGTTTTGTAATAAGAGTATGTTATACAGCTATTACAGCTTCACCTGTAAATCCAAATTTAATTTGGGCAGCGTTGAGCTTTTTCATTTTTTCATAAACTTCTGCTGCTGCCTTGTCGCTGCTAGCTCGAGATTTATAATTGCCACTTTCAACAAGGTTGTTGAATTTGCCCATCAAGATACTTGCTTGATTACTGCCATACTTTGCAATGCTATATCCTGAAAAATAGCCAGCCATATCATCAATGCTGCCTTCAACGCTGCTGCCCCAAGCACCTTCTTTGATTCTATTGTTTTCAATACCATCCTTAAGGTCTTCAATTTCACTGTTGATTTTGGCAACTAATTTTTTCTGGTAACTAGTGAGAGCTGCACTACTTGCAGTAGCTACGCTTCCAGCTGTTCCGTAAAGAGTGCTTGCGCTTCGTCTGCCAGCTTGAAGAGTTGCTGCTCCTGTAACGAGTGCAATCACAACAAAAAAAGAAAGTTTTTTGTTCATCATCCTTATTTCCTTTTTTCAAAGAGTTTAATAATCAAAAAGATGTAGACCTTTGCGGTATCTACAACGTATCTCCAGGTTACTGTATTAAATGAGGTCAAAATCAAGGGTTTTGCTTATTGCAGCAATGTTTTTTGACAATAAGCTCCTATTTTGTTTCAGGTTTTTGTGCTGCATCGCTCCATGCAGAGCCAAAATGCGGACAATTCTCATGCGCAGTGAAAAAAGGCAGTAAAACTACACTTTTAGTGTCAAACCACCCCACGCACTGATCGGCATGCCAACATGATCACTTGCGAGCGCTACACATGATGCCCCCATTGAGAAGTAGCAGGTAAGGGCAGAAAGCTTGAACGCATATGTTCCCTGTACCCACATTGTGTGCGCATGGGTTTGTGGCGCTCCTGAGAGTGTGGCATCAAAGTCAGTAGCACTAATGTTGGTGTGTGTGCTGCCATCAACTGTTGTTATCGGAGCAATGGCATCAGCGCTGCTGCTTTGTGAACTATATGAGGCGGTTGTGGTGTATTGAGAGCCAGCAAGTGCATACCCCCCGTCGCTCCAGGTAGGAAGTGAGACAGACTCTGCATCTGCATATGCATACGTGTACCCCGCGCTCCATTGCCAATCATTGTGCTTGTAGATGCAGGCGCCGGTTCCTTCAAGTTGCACACCTGGTGTCACCAAGCATGACTGTGTAAACACATGCGATGCTGGAATAAGTTTGTCATTCGCACGCGAAGCAACATGTGTGAGCAGGGCGTAATGCCCAAGCGGGTGTTGTGCAATGTGTGTGCCAAAAGGAATGACGCGATCTTCATAGCAGCCAAAGCAGTACGCGGCGTGCGCACGCACCTCGGCGCCAAAACAATGTGAGGTTCCGTTCCAACCTAAAAATGATGCGGTTGCCGTTGCGCCTACCTGATAGTGGCCGTTTGTTCCTATGGTTGGTGCATAAAGAAGTGATGTGGTTGCAGGCGACATCAGAGGAATAATACACTCACCGCGGATATCAACAGTGATGCGACTGTTTTTATACAAGTGTTTACGCAGTGTGAGTTGCACCTGTCCCGGGCCACTTTTTTCTGCCTCATGCATATCAAAGATGAGGTGTTCAACTTTTTCTTGTGCTCTTCCTGCGGTGTCAGAACCGTAGGCTCCCCCAAAATAGTTAAGCAGTTCTCCCGGTGTGTAGAGCGGTGCATCGGGGAATGACAGGTTGAGTTTGCGACGGCTCTCTACGAGGGGAAGCTGTATTCCCACATACCAAGAACTCAAGAGTGGGATGTAATGCTCATATGAGACAATCGCACCGTACGAATGAGTAGAGGGTGCCATGCTGATCGCTGTTGAGAGCGTATTGTTTGTTGAAGTGTCTGCATGCACAAAAAAGTTATTTACCGCATCTGCTTGTTCACTGCTCACAACAGCTTGAGTGTTTATCAGTGCAAAGTTATGACGAGCATTGGGTTGTGCATAGCCAAGAACAGAGCCAACAGTTTTCGATTGCAGCATTTGTTCATAAAAGCCTGTGACGCGCAATGAACCATCAAAGAGCGGCGCTATCGATTCTCCATGTGTGTGCGTGCCATAACACAGTGCTCCTGTTTGAACATCATGATGCCGAAATTGGTTGATAAATGTTCTGCCCGCATAGGTTGATAAAGGCAAAAAAAACAGAGAAAGTAGATATATGCATGCATAGCGCTTGTTCATAAAAGCTCCCCGTAGGCGATGTAATATGTGGCCGGAGTGTGGCACGGCCGCATGCGTGAGCGCAATGGATTGCTAACTTCATATGCGTGGCTTTGTGCAAACTATCGATTTCCTCAAACAAGGTGTGCAACCATCTTGTGCATGAATACTTTACTTCTTCTTTCCGTTGCGCAGATTGTTATCGAGTCGCTTCCGGTTTCAAGCTCTGCACACGTTAACCTCTTGGAGTATCTACTCAAGCATGCTGGCATATCAGGGGTCGCACGCCCTGAAGTGTTTGATCATATACTTCATGTCCCCACGATTGTGGTTGTATCTGCTTTTTTGCTGAGCACATATGCTTCGCTTGTCGTGCGTGGAGGCGTCGCTCTTTTGCGTCCGCACCGCTCATTGTGGCGAGTACGCATACTTGTGCGAGCAAAGGCCATGCTTCTGGCACAACTGCTTCTGGCAACACTCTTGACCGCATGTTTTTATTTTTCAGGGCTCTCTGCATATCTGCACAGTATTGTTCCACCACACCTTTTATATGCTGCCGGTTTTCTCTGGACGGCGCTTTTATTCTTGCGTCTTACAGCGCTGCCTGTTGATGCGCGAGCGAGCAATGGTTTTGTGACGGCGTGCGTTGTTGGGTGTGCACAGGGGCTAGCACTTCTTCCAGGTGTTTCTCGTTTGGGAAGCACGTACTGTGCGGCACGCATTATGGGGCTGCGTCCACGTCAGGCGCTTTCGTACTCTCTGTTGCTCCAGCTGATACTGATGCTTGCGGGAGGTGTAAAAGCATTGTGCACACCGCTGGGCAAGCAAGCTTTTGCCTATCTCATGATTCCACACGTTGCACTTTGTGTTGGTGTGGCGGCGGTTGGAGCTTTTTTCCTTTTACGCCTTGTCTCCTCCATGGCTCATACGCGAACCATGTATCGTTGGGGCTACTACCTTCTTTGTATGGCGGCACTCTCCTTTGCACTGCTTTAATGAGCGAAAAGATACAAGCTGTTGCCTCATGCATGAGGCGGTCTTTATGCTGCAGAAAAATCTTATATGTTACGAACTCATAAGGAGGAGAGGGCAGAGCAATGTACGATCCATGGAAACAAAAACGTGAACAGGCAACTCCCGTTCGCTGGAGACCAGGAAGCAGAGAACTTCGTGTTATTGCAGGTGGAGCATTGTGGGTGTGGGTAGCTTGTGCGCTCATGACCTATAACGCACATGATGCATCATTCTTTTTTTACGCTGTGCCAGCACAACCGTATCACAATTGGTGTGGTGCTCTTGGTGCACATATCGCGTCTCTCCTTCATGTTATCTGTGGAAGCAGCAGCTGGCTTGTCTTGCTGGCAGCCGTTTTTATTGTTCCTCGTAAAACAATCAAGATGCATCCTGCAATGCGATCTGTTGCCCTGACAGGCTTGCTTGCAACATCTGCTGCTCTTTTGCATCTCGCACTTCCTGCATCGCTCTATCTTGCAGGGGGCATTGTCGGAAAAGGTCTGGCAGCTATTACTGTCTGGGTTGGCGGCATTGGCGCAACATTATTCTATACAAGCATGTTTATTTTCTCTGGATTTGCGTTTGCGCAGCGAACCTTAAAAGAAGGGGTTGGCGACATCAAAATGCTTGCGTTGTATATGGTAAAAGGCATGCAAGTGCTGGTGCGTATGATGTCACAAAAAATTTGGCACAATGCCGACTGGTTATGGTACCGAGACATGCCAACACCAGACGCTGTAGTCGAAAAACAGCCTCAGCTTCATGAGCAATTCACACATGCGTTTGCACAAGAAAGCAGTGAGCAGGGAGATGAGCTTGCTCAGGTGCACCACGAAGAAGAGGAAGTGCCGGTTGATGAAGGCTTTGCATTTGCACCAGAGCTTGCTTCTGAGCAGCAGAGCGAAGAAGAGACAGTGTATGCACATGAAGAACAGCGTGAGACAGAAACAGAAGTGGAAGCAGATGCATCCTACGACGATGTTGTAGAAGATGATAAGGAAGACGAGGGATACTTTGCGTACAACTCAGATGAGGATAGTGAGTACGACGAAGACGTAACCGAAGAGGTTGAAGAGTCATCATGGGAAGAGAGCGACGAGCTTGCTTCAGACTTCTTCGACGAGCCAGCGCACGAAACAATGGATGCGCACGAAGAAGCAGATGATGAGAGTGACTCTGCTGGTGTTGAGCATGTGTATCGCCCACCCGAAGCGTTTGCGCTTCCACACTTGTCGATGTTTGCTCAAGAGGAAGAAGAGAGTGAGCATGATGATGCCTTTATCGAAAAATGCGAAGAGCGAGGGCGCTTGCTCGAAGAAAAATTAGCACGGTTTGGCATTGCAGGAGCGGTACGGTCAATTCGACCAGGACCAGTTATTACGGTGTTTGAATACGAGCCGGAGATTGGAAGCAAGGTAAGCAGAATTCTTTCGCTTGAAGATGATCTTGCTCTCAGTTTAAAGGCATATAGCATACGTATCCTCGCCCCTGTTCCCGGAAAAAATGTTGTTGGTTTTGAGATTGCCAATGAAAAGCGACACTTTGTAAACTTTGCCCGTGTCATTCAAGAAGGCGGCCTGCAAAACAATGAGCGGGCGCTTCCGATAACACTTGGTGTTGATACAACGGGTAGTCCGGTTATTAGTGATTTGACTGCAATGCCACACCTTCTTGTTGCAGGTGCAACTGGGTCGGGTAAATCGGTTGGAATGAACGTGATGCTTGTCAGTATGTTGGCAAGTAAAACGCCAGAAGAGGTTCGTTTTATTCTTATCGACCCGAAACGCCTTGAGTTTGCGCCGTACGCCGACATTCCACATCTCCTCTTTCCCATTGTGACAAATCCTCACGAAGTAGCACCGGTTCTTAAGTGGGTTGTACAAGAGATGGAGATGCGTTACGAAGTGCTTGCCCGCGCAGGTGTGAGAAACATTCATGACTATCGCAAGATCGACCCTGAAGTTCGCTTTACAATCGAGAAAGAAGTGGGATGCACCATCACAGAGATGCCGTACATCGTTGTCATGGTCGACGAGCTTGCTGACTTGATGATGGTTGTCGGAAAAGAAGTTGAGGTTTTGATTGCGCGTATTGCTCAAATGGCTCGAGCTGCTGGTATACATATGATTGTTGCAACGCAGCGCCCATCGGTTGACGTGGTAACCGGTATCATTAAAGTTAACTTTCCGAGCCGCATTGCGTTTCGTGTATCAAGTAAAGTGGACTCACGTACCATTGTCGACGGTCCTGGTGCAGAAAAACTTCTCGGTAAGGGAGACATGCTCTTTATGTCACCAGCAAGCCCAGAGCTGAAGCGTTTGCACGGCCCGTTTGTAACTGACGAAGAGATAAATGACCTGACAAGCTTTTTGAAAGAGCAACGTGACGTTGATTACTTATCGTTACAACAGGTCATTGCAAAACACAGTGAGCGTGCTGCCATAGAAGACGAGGATGATTTATATCCAGAGGTGTGCACATTCCTTGAAACGGTTGACGAGGTTTCGATCTCGTTACTGCAAAGAAAGTACCGCGTCGGCTTTAATCGTTCCGCCCGACTTATCGAAATGCTTGAGCGCGATGGAAAAATTGCACCAGCACAAGGGAGCAAGCCTCGCAAGGTTTTGCATCATGAGCGATAGAAATAAAAAAGTCCCCCGGCAGATTCCTACCGGGGGACGTGAAGTAGCGCTTTTATCTTACGCGTGTCATGCCGCTTGCAAGAAGCGTGAAAGAGAAGAGTATGTATTTCATTATGCTCCTTTTGTGAGTGTTAGTGCATCAACGAGGCTGCTCAGTTGTGTGTCTTGCCCGTTGACGAGTACAAGGTTTTTTCTCGTTGGGAGGATAAGCGATTCGGTTGCCTCTCGCGCATCTTGCCAATCTCGTGCGTAGTGCAAACCAATTGTGCTTGGTGTTGTTTCACCAATGCGCTTTGCACTGTCGCCGACAAGAATAACCTCTTTTATAGAGCGAGCTTTGTTTAAATCCCGTCCAATTTGTCGGTGCCAAAATCCTGCTTTATCACCCAAACCAATCATATCGCCGAGAACGGCAATCTTATGTTTAAAGTTGGTGGTAATATGCATCGCTGCGATGGCAGCTTTCATGCCCTCAGGGCTGACGGTTGAGGCATCATTAATAACAAGGCCTTCACCTGGTTGTGCAGCAAGAGGGAGCGGCTGGAAACAGCCGGGCGTTGCGGTGAAACTTTCTAAACCTTCAACAATTGCTTCAAAGGGTGTGTTGAGAAAGTAGCAGGCAGATGCTGCAGCAAGTGCTGCGTACACCAGGCCGCGGTGGTTGCCTTGAAGTGTAATTCGTTTTTGCTTGTCGTAGATGCGAAAGATGCAGCGCATTTCTGGTATGCCGAGCTCGTTAATGAGAGGAGTTACTTTGCTTGCTCTAATTTGATTTTTTACTTTTGTGCCGAAGCGAACAATCGGAACGCTGTAGGCGTAGGGAGCAAGGTTGGGGTCGTCACCATTGATGATGCCGATTTGTCCCGGACTAAATGAAGCAAAGAGGGTGCGCATTTCATGCGAAATTGTATGAATAGAATGGAAGTTGTCGATGCAGTTGTTAGAGATATTTGTAATCAGGCCCATCGTCGGTTGCAAAAAAGTAACAAGCGGTGTGAGTGATCCTGGGTGATGCGCATGGATTTCAAAAAATGAAAGCACGTGAGCTGTGGTGACGTGCAGCATAGAAAGCGCCAGGGTCTGAAGCGATAAGCATTTACCTTGCGATGCGTAGACGGGAATGCCTTCTTGTTTAAAGATGTGTTGCAACATTCCTTTTGTAGCGCTTTTGCCTATCGATCCTGTAATCGCAAGCGTTGGTATCGCATTGTGCGTTCGCCATGCGCGAGCAACCGTAAGAAGCGCATCGTCAGGGTCTTTTAAGACGAGTACATCTAGGTAAGCACGTTTCTCGAGCGGCAGTTGTTGTATGTATGAAAAGCCATCTTCTGTGCAGATAATGAGGCGGGTGTCTTGAGCAATTGCTTGGTCGATCGAAGCTTTATAATCCTTGCAGGATGAGAGGAGCCAGAATGTTGAGCCATCTACAACCTCGTATGCGTCACAAACAATCGGAAGGATACCGTACGTAATGGAGAACGCTTTCTCCTCGTACATCTCGCCAAGCGAGTTGCATTGGTAGAGCCTGGTGTCGGGAACATTTTGGCAAATGAATGAAAGAGAAATCTGCATATATATGTCCTAGATGTCAGGAGTGTTAAATGATTGTAGCATCAGAAGGGGAAAACGATATATGCGTAATCCTTACAAATAGAGTTGAGAGGGTACTGGATGAATGGGATCTGTCAAGCGTGTCTTTGCTGCTGTTTTGATTGTAGAATGCACGTTTTCGCCTTTCTCAGAAGTTTATTTCCGCTTTCAAGCATTTTCATTGCATCAAAGAGGAGGCGAACCAGCTCTCGAAGCCCTCGTGTGTATTCATCTGAAGCTAGTTTTTTCATGCACGCACCCACGGTTTGATACGTAACCTCCTCTGAAGGAAGCGCAAGCGAAAGGGTGTACATAAGAAGGTCTGAAAATTCATGCCGAAAAGGAGGCAGTTCTGTTGCAGCAACACCAAGAAGAAAGTCGCTCTTCATCAAGAAGGGATGAGCAGCGAGGTGATTGAGGAAGTGGTACGCGCCTTGTGCAGCAACATACGCTTTTTTTGCAGAAGGGAGAGCCTGAATCAGGTCGATATCATGTAGGTGTTTTACCTTTACCAGTGGCGTGAGAGCGGTGATGGTTGTGTTCAACTCATCTCTGTGAACAGAGGTTGTGAGCGACGATATGGATAGCAACGCTATGGGTAAGGAGGCTGCTCCGTGTGAGAGTGCGGGAATCAAGAGGATAAATAAGGTGTATTGTGCGTATCTATACATAAAACTTTCGGAGGTTGATGGGTTGAGACCAATGGAGGGTAGTATAATTTTTATAATCCCTTGCATCGAGCAAAATTACATCGATACCATGCCGGCTCTCTTAGTTAAGAGATGCCATTTACAACGTTTTAAGTACCTTCAGAGAGGAAGATGTATATGTCAGAGGTTATCGAAAATACGCTTAATGATCGCGAACGATGTTTGGTTGATTTAGTAACAGGACTTCCTCGCAAGATATTGCAGCATCATAATGTTGATGGTTTATCACAAATGGTGCTCCATGATTTGGGTCATGAAGGCGGATTTGGTTTTACAAAAGCAACCTACTTAATCGATAACCCAGACTTTGACCATTTATGTGGTGTTGCAGGATACTGCAAAGATGAGTGTCACTTTCACAAAGAAAATATGTGGGACGATCCAAAAAGCTTCATTGCCGATATGAAGGAGGCTGAGTTTCACAACAGAGTTCGAGCGCTTCTTAATAACTCATTCAAGCGCAAGGATATCAATCTGAATGATGCCGATGACGTACGAGAGCTTGGTCGACAAATGGGACTTGTTGAACCAAGCTTTTTTTCATGGGACATGAAGCATGGCAATCATGGTCTTTTTATGTACGAAAAAGACGACAACATTTGTTTGTGGCGACACGGCTTATTGCAAAACATCAGTGCAATGCTGAGCATGTGCGGTAGGCACTAACACTATTCGCGAAGCGCCTTGCTCACAGAAAAAGATTTGAGTTGCCGCAGAGGTATTTTGCAGGCAAGCCAGCTCAAAGCAAGGGTGATAAGAAAGATAACAATAAAGTTTGACGTCTCTAGTGCCGCTGGCAAATGAGAAACGTAGTAGACATCGGGAAGGCGAATTGGCTTGTAGGTCTGTATCCACCAGCCAATGAGTCCTGAAAGCGCAAGGCCTGTTGTCACACTTGTCAGTGTGATGCGAAAACCGATGCGGGAGAAAAGGCGATAGATATCTTTTTCACTTGCTCCCATTGCGCGAAGAATAGCGATATCACGTTGCTTATACTGAATAAACATAAAAAGCAGGCTGATCATAAGCATGCTTGCGACCAGGGCGATAAGCATCAGCACAATTGTCATGGCATACTTTTCAAGTGCAAGAGAGGCAAAAAGATCGGGGTATAATTCTTGCCAGCTGCGCACACTCAGACCGCTGAGCAAAACCTTTACCGCACGTACTTGGCGTGCAAAGTAGGTTGCCGGCGAGGTGAAAGCCATGCGAACCCTATATAAAAGTCGTTGCCACCATGAGAGATTTTGAGGGGGTGTTGGTGATTTTTTGAGTGACAGTGCGATGTGATCAATGTTCACAGCGTCTTCAAAAAAGCCACGCATTGTTGCAAGTGAACAATAGGCGGCATGGGCATCGTATTCTTCAAGACCGAGAGAGAAAATTCCTGCAACGCGCGCCGTATGGCGGTTAAGGTAGAGGCGCGTCTGTTGTGTTGGCTCGGGAGAAAGGATTGTTATCTCATCTCCCAGTTGAATGCGATGGCGAATGGCGAGCTGTTTGCCAATAATCAGAGAACCTTTTTTCCTCAACAGTGCATGAAGTGTTTTGTGGTGAGGATAGAGTATTTTTTTCTCCAGAGTTGTTGTTGCAGCTTCTCGACGGGGCGAGATGCCACGCAGATAGAGCACGTGCTGAGTTCTTTTATTTTCAAGAAGCACATGCCGGGTTATTGAGGGACTGATTCCTTGTATATGACGAGAGAGATGTTTTTTAAGGTGTTTTTCGAGTGGTGCAAATGGCAAAGGCGATGCGCTCGTGATAACAATGTCGCTACTAATACCTTTCATCTTCTTGCCGATTTCTTTTTCAAAACCTCTTGTAATAATCAGCGTACTCATCAGGGCAAACGCACCGATGCCTATGCCGAGATAACAGAGACGCAATATGATGCGCAGCGAGCGAGGAGCGCGACGAGCAGAGAGATATTTTTGTAAGAGGAAAGACGAGAAGTGAGGCATAAGGTAACCCTTTTTTGTTGATTCTTTTAATGCACCAAGGCGCGCAGTATACTGGCCCCCATTGCACCTGACAATTAAGGAGAGGAATACATGAAAGGCCCCACGTTTTCACGGGTATATACGGTTGCTGCGGTTGCCGCAACACTACTTTTATCGGCTTGCGTACAGACACACGAATTCCTTGGAGACGAGGTTCCACAAGTTCAACAATACGATCCATCATGGCAAACAATTAAAGAATACGTCCGCACCATGACGCCGCACAAAGGGTTTGAGACGCGTGCCTGCTTTGACTTTTTATGGATGTCTGATCGCATGCGTCATATTTATTGCGCAATGCACCAACATAAAATTGGCCAAAATCCAACAGGACACAAAGCAACACTTCTTCGCCAGTTGGAAGAGAATAAACACAAAATCATTATCTATGTCTTAGCTGAGGTGACTGATGCTCATCACGTATCGCTCTCTGATCCTCAAAGTGTATGGTCATTTTACTTACAAACACCCAACGGTTACCGCATTGAGCCGCTCTCTGTGAAAGAGGTAAGCCTTGATTCTGAGATTCGCGCGATGTTCCATCACAGAGCGACGCCATCAAAAAAATCTTACAAGCTTACGTTTGCGGCAAAAGATTTGTCGGGAAGAAAGCATTTTAACGTGCACGATGAAATGCAACTTGTTGCGGCAACGGCGCGCATGAGTGAGGCAGTGTCGTGGGTGATACCAAGTCCTTTAAAGAGTGAAGCGATCACGCAGGAGTATGCATTGCGGTCACGCTCGAAGAGCGGTGGCATTTTCGGTCGCCTGAAAGAGTGGGGAACGCAGTACGGTGATGACGACTTTTTCTGGTAAAAGGCAAAGGGTAGCTTTTCTTAAAAGTGCCTGTTATAATCCGCCCCGGTTTTCTTGTTTGCAGGCATGACCTTGGAAGAAGAAAATCGCTATAAATTAGCGCCTATCGGATTGGGGAAGACGATGGGCGCTTTCTTTATATCTATACATTCTTTATCTTAACAACCCTCACATAGCGAAGGGGTTTTCGTGAGTTCCTTACGATCTCGTCAGATTATTACAACAGGTTTAGCAATGTTCTCCATGTTCTTTGGTGCAGGCAATATTGTGTTCCCACTTATGATTGGTCAAGTTGCAGGATCAATGTCGTGGTATGCAATTACAGGACTTCTTCTCACGGCAGTCGGCGTACCATTTATGGGGCTTGTGGCGATGATTCATTATAAAGGAGACTTCAAAGCATTCTTCTCGCGCATGGGCGCAACGCCAGGGTTTTTAGTAACACTTTTTATTATGATTCTTATCGGGCCGGTGAATGCGATACCTCGCTGCATTGCATTGTCATACGGAACAATACATCTCTACGCACCCGGAATGTCGCAGTTTGTTTTTAGTGTGATTGCGTGTGCCATCATCTTTTTAGCGACCTATAAGAAAAGCAGAATTGTTGACTTGCTCGGTGACGTATTAAGTCCCTTGCTTGTGGTTGCTCTGGCTGTTATCGCAATCAAAGGATTGTTGTATCACCCGGCAGCGCCTCTCTCAACAGCATCTGCCCTCGGCATGTTCTCGTTTGGTTTTGAAAAAGGCTATAACACGATGGACCTGCTGGGAGCCTTCTTCTTTTCTGGCGTTATCATCTCAAGTTTAAAAGCACACTTTCCCGAGGAAAAAAGCTCAGCGGTGCTTGGCGGATATGCGTTAAAAGCATCGGTGATTGGCGCAACCTTGCTCGGTTCTGTGTATACCAGCTTTGCACTTGTTGCCGCATATTACGGAAAAGAGCTTGCGGGCATGAGCATGGAAACACTTTTGGGCACAACGGCGCACCTTGTTTTAGGGAATGCTGGCGGCCTTGTTGTCAGTCTTGCTGTTGCCCTTGCATGTCTTACGACAGCAATTACGCTTGCGGTAGTGTTCTCAGAGTTTTTGCAAAAAGAAGTTTTTCGTTCTGGCGTGAGTTATATCTACTGCCTGACGCTGACACTTGCGCTTGCATGTGTTTTTGCAAACCTCGACTTTGGAAGCATCGTTGCCATGATCGAACCGCTTTTAATCGTCGGTTATCCGGTGCTCATTCTCTTTACCATCTTGAACTGGATGCATAAGACAATCGGCTTCAAGCCGGTAAAACTCCCGCTCGTACTCGCAACGATTACATCATTTCTGTACTACTACGGTGGAATGGCCCAAGCGCTTTTGGGCACATAAGGCTCCAAGCCTCGCTACGATATAATGCAACCGATAGAGCCCAGAGGATCAAATTCTTCTGGGCTCTTTTCTTTGAGGGCAGCATCTTCCAAAGTTTCTTCTTTTGCATCTTCCGACAGACCTGTGAAAGAAGTATAGGTTTGCGCGTAGTCGTTAGCGAGTAGTTTGAGCGAAACCTCATCTGGGTTTTTTTGGACGGTATGCATAATGTGTATATGGCTTACATCTGGAATGCGCATGCAAAACGGTTGAAACCCTTTTAGTTTAGGGGGCAGGTTGATGAATAAACAAAGCATAATTGCATTGGCTTTGTGATCGACAAAAAGAGAAGCGTATGATGCAAAAAGGGCGATGCGTTTTATCTGAAGTTTGAGATCCTCTTGTGCGCCTTCCCACGCTTCTTCGATCAAAGAAAGGGATGCGAGAAGTGATTGTGCCATCGCATTAAACACATCGTTTATCTTTGCTCGCATCTCAAAAAAAGAACATCTTTTCCTGAATTCCTCCTCATCCACCGTGCTTACGAGCTGGAAGGAGCAGTTGGTAAGCTTTGGAATAGAGAGGTGCATGTGATCTTTAACCGTGACTAAAAATGCGCCCGAGGGAAGATGAAAAAGATGCCATTTCAGAAACGCTCTTACGTGATAATAGAGGTGATAGAGCAAGAAGAAATTATCAGCGTCCTTAGCTACTTTGATGGTTGTTTTGAGTAATGATTCATAAGTTGTATAACGTTCTATTGAGCAGAGATAGGGGCCATCTTCATTGTAAAAAAGGGGGCATTCTTCTGTGAGTTCTTTTTCAAGACGTTCTGCTTCATTAAAAAGTTTTTGAAGCTCTTTGTGCGCTTCACCCCTTTCGCATTTTGTGCTGTCGCTACCAGCACCAGCGTTTCCACCAGCCCCGGCGGCAGCAGAAGGCAAAAGGGTGGTGAGCGAAAGGAGGGAGGTGGCGCACACGAGTGCTGCAATAAGAGATCGTTTCATTTCTTCTCCGTGATGAGGTGTATGTGATGTGGGTGGAACGTATAAAGAGAGGGTGAGCTCGTCAACTGAATTACAATTGTTTTATCAAGAGCCGCCTAGCCACATGATGCGTATTGCGGTATGATACAGACCTGCAAAAATTACGCGCTGCGATGGCGCACAGAATAGCCCCGGCTTCGGCTGGGGCCTCTCCTTTTTTTATTAAGACGTCACGTATAAAAAGCGAGTAGCATGACCAAGCAAAAAAAATCATATAAACACACGCTCAACCTTCCAACAACAACGTTTTCTATGCGCGCACATGCGGCGCAAAAAGAACCAGAATTGAGAAAGCGATGGCACGAAAAAGGCCTGGATGCTCAGTACTTTGCTAAGGAAGGCAAACAAACATTCACGCTTCACGATGGGCCACCGTATGCAAATGGCCATCTGCACATTGGTCACGTTCTTAATAAAGTACTCAAAGATATTGTGGTGCGGTCAAAAAAGATGGCGGGGTACGATGTTTCTTTTCGACCTGGTTGGGATTGCCATGGGCTGCCGATTGAGCTGAAGGTTGCACAAGAGCTCGGTGAAGGTGCTCGCACAGATCAAGCAGCATTTAAAAAAGCATGCCGTGCATATGCGCAAAAATGGGTCGACACACAAGAGAAAGAGTTTAAAGCATTGGGTGTGTGGGCTGAGTGGGATAAGCCATACAAAACCATGGATTATGGGTATGAGGCAACTATCTTAAGAAGCCTTGCCGACTTTGCTGATCAAGGCTTTATCGAGCGTAAAGGCAAAACGGTGCCATGGTGCTTTTCTTGTGAAACGGTACTTGCAACGGCAGAAATTGAATACCAAGATCGCAAAGACCCATCATGCTATATCACGTTTCCTCTCTCACAGCAGGCTCGATCGCAATGCTTTGCCTCCATTGATGCGTCGATAACAATCTCTGCACTTATCTGGACAACAACGCCATGGACGATTCCGCTTAACAGAGCTGTTGTGCTTCATCCGCACGCGACATACAGCGTTGTAAAAGTTTCTGACACGCAAGCCGTTATTGTTGGAAGCGACTTGGTTGCAAAGATTGCTGACCTTTTGGACATTGAGGGACAGGTGTTGGCAACATTTGCAAGTGCCGAGCTGAAAGGAATGTTTGCTCAGCATCCTGTTGTGCAAGATCTGCAGGTGCCATTTATCTTTGACAACGGCGTGAGTACAAGCGACGGAACCGCTTGTTTGCACAGTGCGCCGGGGTGCGGACCTGAAGACTATGTGATGGGTGTTAAAAATGGCTTAGAGATCTACTCACCGCTGACGAGTGATGGCCGGTACGATGAAACAATTAAGCCAGCTGTTCTTGCCGGAGAAAAAATTACCGATGGACAATGGTGGGTGCTGCGTGCTTTAAAAGAGTCGGGCAACCTGTTGCACAAAACCTCTCTAAAACACTCGTATCCCCATTGCTGGCGTTGCCGCAACGGCTTGATGTTTCGGGCAACCGATCAGTGGTTTTGCAATCTTTCAAAAAACAACGCAAGTCAAAACGCACTACAGCTTCTAGATGCCATTAACTTTATTCCTGAATGGGGAAGAAATCGCCTGACGTCATTTATAGAAAACAGAACAGAATGGTGTATTTCTCGACAGCGTTCATGGGGGGTTCCAATACCAGCACTCCATGATGTTGCTCAAAATAAGGTGTATACAAGTAAGTCGTTTATCAACAAGGTGGCAGACAAGGTTGAGAAAGAAGGAATTGAATATTGGGATCGTGTGAGCATTGAAGAGCTCAAGGCGGATGGCATGCTTCCCGAACAACTTTTGCATGTTGATGATCTTTCTGTATTTACAAAAGAGATGGATATTCTTGATGTCTGGTTTGATTCAGGCGTAAGTCATGCAGCGGTATTGCAAAAAGAGAAGTTGGCATTGCCAGCAGACTTGTACCTTGAAGGCTCTGACCAGCATCGCGGTTGGTTTCAGAGTGCGGTGCTAACCTCGAATATTCTGCATAAAAAAGCACCGACAAAAGCGATTTTGACGCATGGTTTTGTGCTTGATAAACATGGCCACAAGATGAGCAAGTCTCGCGGTAATGTTATTGATCCGCAAGATATGATTGCTCTCCACGGAGCCGATGGTCTTCGCTTGTGGGTTGCAAGTGTCGACTACGAGCGTGATGTTACGATTTCACCGGAGCTCTTGAAGCAAACGAGTGAGGTATATCGAAAAATAAGAAATACGTGTCGCTTTTTGCTCTCAAATTTATTTGATTTCAGTCCCGCCGATAATGCAATTCCTTATGACAATTTGCTGGCGCTTGATGCGGCTGCATTGCATGATGCCATCGCGTTGAATGAAAAAGTTATGCAGTTCTATAAAGAGTACAAATTTTCAGCGATTGTGCAGGTACTTGGGCGGTACTGTGCAACGGAGTTGAGTTCGTTTTACCTTGATATGTGTAAAGACCGCTTATACGTAGAGAAGGGTGCTCGTCGACGCAGTGCTCAGACGGTGTTGCATGTCATCTTAACAATCCTCAACAGACTCATTGCTCCGCTCATTCCTCACACAGCAGAAGATGTCTTTGATGCTCTTCCGTATACCGATGCAACAACTGCGCATGCGTCAATTCACCTTGATACGTTTTATACAGCAGAGGCTGCACCGTCTTATGACGAAGAGTTGTGGTCAATGCTTAAGCAACTTCGCACACGCATTCTCAAAGCTATTGAAGAGCAGCGAGCATTGGGAGTGATCAAGCATTCACTTGAAGCAGATGTCACGCTTACGTTTGAAGAGGGTGGAAATGACCTTGCACTGTATAAAGCATTTGTAGAAAAACTCTCTGAGAATGGAGAGTCTGAAGAAACCTTTATGAAGGAATGGTGTATTGTTTCTCGCTTTACACGGACAACAGCAAAAGATTCATCGATACACGTTGTTGCAGCTCAAGGAGAAAAGTGCCCAAGATGTTGGCACATTACGCAAAGCGATCATGAAGATGGCGTTTGTGCTCGTTGTTATCCATACACTGTATAAATAAAAAGGGCACCGAAGCTTCGGTGCCCTTTTTACTCCCTTGTAAAACGTCCCCAGTAGATATTAAAACTCTGATGATAGTTGTAAGTAGCCCCTTTGCCGGTTTTCTTTTCGCACTCTTTCATGATCATGAGAAGTTTTTCTCTATTTTCCTCTTTCCATGTGAATTGGGATGTGTCATGCATAGAGGCCGCAATATCATAGAGCGACTCTGCTGTAGCTACGCTTGCATATTTTTCAATCTCTTCAGGATTCAAAAAGTGAAATGCCTCCATGATAAGGGCATGATAGAGTTTTATTTTGCTCATCGTCTCAGAGTCTGAAGATGTCGTTGGTGGTTTTAATGTCGGGTAAAGTTTGTCTGCGATCTCTACTAATAAGAAAACGTTTCCGGCTCTTGCTTTACTCGCAATTTCTTCGCTTGTCATGAAGTCATCCGATTTTTTTACCGTTTTATAATACTGATACTCCTCATCAAGTGTATATGGGTATTCACCAACTTCATCTTCATCGTGGCTTTCATTGTCAGATTCTTCAGAGCTGGAATCTCCTTCTTCAGGGGCTGTGCGCCTTCTTTTACCTCCACGATTATCGTCTCCCTCTGGAGATCGTGGCGTTCTGCTCGTAGCTGGGGTGGAACCTGCGCCTGCGCCAGCACCTGCTCCGGCAGGAGGGGTAGAAGCTTCTGGTGTGCGGAGTGGCTGAGGAGGCGAGGAATGCTTTCTTTTTTCACCTCTTCTCTCCCTGGGAGGATCTGTCAATAAAGAGAGGCTGTTCCAGTATATAGTGGTGAATTCAGCGTAGAGAAAGTCTGGGAGGCGAATTTCTATAAGTTCAAGAGCTGAGGATGCTGAGGACGTGGAACTGCTTGAGCTGAGTGCTCTAATGATAAAACTCTCAAAAAGGTGTGACATGTTTTTCCAGCAAGCCTTCGCGTAGTCGTGTCGGGTTGCTGCTGCTGAGTAAGGAGCAGGTTGCTGTAAGGCCTGTATGGAATCGGGAAGATGAATTGTTAAAGAGCGAAGAACATCGCAATCGCTCATACAGGGACTCACTTCCTTTTGGCGGTGTAGTAAGCACTTAAAAATACAAGCAAGCTTGTCTTTGTATTGATCAGCGTTCGGAAGAAAAGAGAGGAAAATTGTTGCACTTAAAAGCTCTTTAAGAAACTTACGATCTTTTATCGCATTAATCGCTGCAGTGGTCATATCTTTAAGGAAAAAGGATAAGCAGTGCTCTCGTACCTCTATTGCCCGATTGCGAACATGCCTTGCTTCTTCACCCTGTAATAAATCATTGATACGCAGTTCTCGTTCTAATGATTCTTGCAGAGGTGTCTCAAAAAAAACCTGAGGAACGTTTCGCCACGGAGATGCAAACAGCCTTCTGTTTTCTTTGTTATCATGAAAAATGTAGATACTTGCACTTTTTACTTTTTGAAAACATTGAGCCCTTGCTTTGATATCAGAAGCATCTCTGTCTGAAGCGAAAATATTCTTATCCCAGTATGGGTAGAGAGAGTAAGCAGCAGTGCGCAATAACAGGAGACAAAGAAAGAAGTTTTCTTCTTTAAAGGCAACTGGTGCAAGATTCATAAATACTGCCTTTGCAGCACGATACGCTCCTTCTTGTGGAGATAAACGCAGAGAAGTGAGACGCGGATCTCTAGAACGCTGCATCTCGCTCTGAGCTATCAATATCCCTTCATGCTTATATTTCTTGTATTGTTCATACATATGATGCAGGTGGCTTGCACCGCTATCTGCGCCTCCCTCCGCTGCCGGTAGGGCATATCCCGTGACACATGATAGAAAAAGACTTAGTAGTATTGACTGCTTCATTATTCCCCTGAGTAAAAATAGCTGTCCATGTTCTATGAAAAGTACCCTGTATAGACGTTGTAAACATCAAAACTTTGATGATAGCTATACGAAATCACATCGTTTTTACTCAGTGCCAACGTGCATATCTCAATAGCTCGCTTAATGTACCCTTTGAGACCTTCCTTAACATTAAAGTGTTCTCTATCAAGCATTGAATTGGCGATATTGTACAGAGCCGTAACCGTTTCTTTTTGTGAACGTTCCGCATCTTCATCAGTAAGACTCCTTAGTACCCCTACTGAGTGAAGGTGCAGTTTTTTTATGTCAGAGATACAGCAACTCCGTTCTTCCTCTGATAGATTGGTGGCATCCCTGAGTCGGAAAAACAACTCATCAGAGATTTTTATAAGCAGAAAGATATTTTCATGACAGAAAGCTTCTTTGACAACGGTATCACTCGTCAGATCTGATTCATTGACGCTAAGGCTTATTATGCGTTTTTCATCTAATTCAGATGCTGCATGGGTTTGATTTGGTACACTTTCGGAACCTGCGCCTGCGCCAGCACCTGCTCCGGCAGGAGCAGCAACTAATGGTGGTTTTGAGCGACTTCTTTTGCCCCCACGTTTTTCACCAGCTGTATCAGTGGCATCACTGCGACCAGTGCGTCGCTTTTCGCCTGATGCCTGCAAGGCATATCCCGTGACACATGATAAAAAAAGACTTAGTAATATTGACTGCTTCATTATTCCCCCCTGAATTTAGATAGATGCAGCGGGAGAGTGTCTCAGGTGTGGGATGGTTTGTCAACCGAGATCCCTACTCAGCGGATTCAACTTCTTTTCTTTCGACTTTTTCCTTCAGAATAGCTTGAAGCGGTTTTTGACCTTCAACGATCGTAGGGGCTGAAACAAGTTTTTTCTTCTTTAGCTCGGCAAGTTCTTGCTGCACCTGAGATGGCTTCATTTTTTGAGAAGGGGCGGGGGATGCGTCACTGAGCTCCTCGGCGGCTTCAAGCTCCTTTTGCCATACAACTTTAAGGTTTGTAACCAATTTATAATCGAGTGAAATATGGCGCAGACGCTCAACGCTGAACGGCAATAACATGCGCCTTAAGACACCCTTGTTCTCATCTTGTTCTGTCTCAAGTACGAGCGCAAGTTGAGCAGATACAGCATCAATAAACTTTTTGTCACGAATGTCGGCACTTTTTTTGTCCATCTTTTCACCTATCTTGCGCAATGCGTCGTGCAGCAAATCGTATGCTTTTGCTTTCAGTGCAAACTTGTCGTGAAGCAATTGCCCCATCTTTGATCGTATGCGTGCAAATGATGCGAGTTCTTCTTCATGCAACCCATCAGCTGTGCCCTTGACGTACGATACTGCGGTTGGTTGTGCGAGCAAACTCTGAGAGAAGCGGGTAAGTTTTTCAAGCTCTGCATGACCAAGCGCCGGAAGTTTTTCAGCTGCGTCAAAGACCTCTTGCAAGCGGGTAAGCATTTCGCGGTCATAGGTAACAAGCGCTTCGTTGAAAAATGAGCGAGCTGCAAACATGTCGTTCTCACGCATATCCTTCAGTAAGAGCAGAATGACCTGTTGTATTTTTTTGCGCACAGCAACCTCTTCCTCAGCGGCACGCTTTGCATCATCTGCCGAAGCACCTTTTTGTTTTTTATCCACTTCAGCTTTAAGCCGAGACAAAACAGGAGGAGCATCTTTGCAGAGAGCTATAATGAGCGGAGCAGCTTGAGCAAGCTCTCGTTGCAAAACGCTTAAGCGATCATCATGTGTGTCCTCCCAAAGAGCAGATGGGTACGCCTTGAGGTTACTAAGAAGTGCTCCACATACGCGGACACGTTCAAGCGTTCGTAAAACGGTCGTGTCTTTTTGACGCTCAAAGACAAAAGCTTCTTTGTCCGCTGCGGCGGTATATGCTTTTTCCCATGCGTGCAAGTTTTTCACCGTGCTTTCAGCTTCAAGAAGAAAGTGCTGAGCTCGCATGTCTTTTTTTTGCTTTTTAACAGATGTATTTCGTGAGGTAGGTGATGCGTCATTTTCCTGTGCAGGACCTGCACCATTTCCAATCAAAAGGGCTCTTGATTGTTCTGGCTGCGAGGAAGTTTGTTGCGGTGATGACGAACTGCTCGACGCTGCCCGTGAGTGATAGCTCCCACCCGAAGAACCGCCGTGCCACCCAGAACCCCAATCAGATCCCCAATCATCGCCACCATCATCCCAGAACGATCCTTCTGCATCACTCCAGCCACCAGCTTGTACGGCAGGTTGCGACCAGCCATCACTGAATGAATCATCAGACCAGCTATCACCCCAGCTATCACCACCATGAGAACCCCACGATGAACTGTCTTTGTGGCGAGAGCGAGCTTCGCTTTCGCGCCGGGCATTTTTCTGTGTTTTCTCCTCAAGGCCTTTTTTCGTCACGTCATGTGCAATGATCTTTGCTAACGAACGGTTAACGGGTGCAAGATCATTTTCAATGGCACGCTCAACTTCTTGCAAGGTTGCCTCGTGGGAATAGCGTTGTAGCTTTGTTGGCACATCCAGAGAGTCGTGATCTGCAACAACTCCTTCAAGCTGAGAGACCAAGAAAGAAAGCGACGGCTTGAGGTTTGCCATGCTGGTGCGCGCTCCTGAAAACTCTTTACGATACAGGGCTTTCATGTAGGGACTGCGAGATTGCACGAGTTCAAGGTGTGTTATGGCTTGTGTTAATGGAGGGAGCAGGGGGGCAAGTCGTTCTTTTGCGGCAATCCCAAGATTGAGGCTCGACATACCATCACGTACGGCATGTAGCGTAGCAACGAGACCAGAGAGTATTGTTCTCGCAGCATCCTTATAATGCACAGGAAGAGCGGCTTCTTTTTCATATGAAGAAAGGAATACTTTTTGCGGTGAGCCATGAACAATACCTTTGTCTTTCTGAGCGCCAGCGGCATTGGCTGGTTCGACTGCTTCTGGGAGCGGTTGTTCAAAAAGACCATCAAATGATGCGTCGTTTCCCCACAAGTTGCCACCACCAAACATATCTCCGCCCCATGGGTTGTCTTGTGCAAAGAGACCGCCTCCTCCTCCAAAGTCAAAACCGGCAAAAGGATCACCTCCGCCCTGAGAAAACAGTGAATCAAAATCAAAGCCTGGCATTGCAACAGATGCATAACTGAGGCAGATGAAAAATAAAAAAGTTGTGTGGCGCATTGTGTTTACCCCGTATAGCGGTTTGGTGGAGGATACGTATATTTGGACAAGGTAGTTTTCTGGGGAATAAGAGGTCAACACATGGCGAAAACCGAACGCACATGATGGCCAACCCTTGACGACTCATGTTCCCACGTGTTTCTCTGCGCTCGTTAAAAAGCGAGTGGGGCGAAAGATGACTTATGAAACACAACGAAGGCTTTATCCTTCTTCACGCCTTAACCGCTCTCAGCTGCATTGCTCTCTCATCTGCAGGAGTGGCATTGTTCTGCACAAGAACTGCTTCGCTGCATTCACCAAAAGCAACAACACTCTTTTTCCCTTCTCAGCAGATTGTTTCATCGTATGGGCAGCGCTATGTTTTTACAGAACAAACACTGCGGCTTCACCCTCATTGAAGTTGCTCTCTACTGTGCTCTGACATGCCTGGCACTACCATTTTTCTTACAAAGTGTACGACTGTGCTTGATGCGAGCAGCCTCCCTTAAAAAAGTAACTTCGCTTCACGTGTATCACACGAACGCTTTGCGTATCATGACATCGGATGTTGAGGTCGCTTCATCGATACAATCGTGCTGCGATACGCGCATTGAGCTTACCTGCAGTACGCAAGAGATGGAGGTTTTTCCTGTTATCTACGACATACGCAAAGAAAATCTTTTCCGTACATGTTCTCCTCATAGAGGCGTAAAAATAGCAAAGGGTGTTTCGGGTATATCCGTAGTAAGTGAGGGCGCTCTTGCAACAGTGCGGTATCAGCCAATCAAAGGGCGCCCCCTTGAAAGAACAGTTACTTGTTTCTGCCGGATGTTAGCCGATGAAGCGTGAGTCGGGATTTGCACTGTTATCGCTGATGAGTGCAACCCTTTTTCTGGCGCACTTTGCCTCATCTCTCTGGCAGCAAACCTCCTTGTGGTACATCATCGCGCACGAGCAGCGCATGATCGCCAATCGAGGAGCCCACATCGGAGCAGTGACGCGCTATTACCAACGTGAGCTTGCTCGAGTTAGACATCAGCTCAGGGATGGCGAAGAGATTTACAGCCAAACAGCCGATAACGCTCACATCTGTATAAAAAAGAAGGGGGGCAATCTGTTTATTTTCTCTTTGCGTGCGCACTACAAAAAACGTCCTTATCATTGCCGATGGTCTATGCAATCGACAAAAAAGGGTGCATGTATTACGCGCGCATATCGTGAACTATGATCAGTGTTTTATACTATCAATAAGTGCAACCAGGCTTCTTGCAAATTCTCCCCTAGGGCCTGTCATTGAGGATGCAAAAGCGTATAGTGATGCTCTGAGAAGTTTTATTTTCTCACTCTTTGGAGCATCGCCTTCAAGGTCTGGCGAAGCAAAAGGGTCGAGATTATAGATGCGAACTACGGTTTCAAGTATGAGGTACATCATGTGAGTCAATACCTCCTGAGCATCTGCAGATAGTGCCGATCTAAGTGGTAGCGCAAAGAAGTATTCGCTTCCAGGGATAACGAGAACAGGGAAAGTGTGAAGGAAGCACTCTCTAGACTCTTTTCCATCACTTACAACAGCTGACTTACTCCTGTATAAAGTGTAGGCGCAGCTTGCCACAAAGAGATCTCGGACATTTCTTATATGAAAGGCTTTTTCATCACCGCCTCCCATTTCTACTAGGACTTCACTAGTGTAACGAGACACGAGATCTGTTACCGTAGGATCTTCTTTTTTGAGCTTTACTAATGCTCCCAGCTCAAGAGGGTGCTCTGAGGTGTCCCAATCAAAAAGGATGTCAAAGAGAATTGTGTCAAATCCGCAAAGATGAGCGTTGTGTTTGCCGAGAAGCTTCTCTAGTTGGCAGAGCACACCATCAACGCCTTTCTCATTAAGAACGTGCTCAGCTTTTTCCCTGGCTCGATAGTATGCTTCGTGTAAAGCACGAGAATCACACTCCTCACCGCCTCCTGCTCCTGCACCTCTGCCAGCGCCAGCGGCAGATACATGATCGCCAGCCTCAGCCGCACAGCAAACTCCGGACAGAGCCACCAAGAATAAAAATGCATATATTGCTTGCTTCATAATTCCCCCTCTTTTATTAAGATGATTTTGGTTGCAAAGGGCGGCATGATACCGTGTCAGTAAAAATTAGCAACCAAAGACGTGAAGGAGTGAAGTGTGACCGCAATCTTTTTCGCACTTACTTCAGCAGGGGCCGGTATCGCCGGATATTGGAGTCCTTGTGTCAGCCCTTTTTTATACGCTGTTATGATGGCAATGTTCCTTTGGAAGGTTGCACCGAATCCTCGACTCACCACACTATGGGGCTTCCTTCTTTCTCTTGGCCAAGTCTGGTGGCTTACAGGCTTCATGGTACACCATCTAGGACTTTCGCCGGCGCTCGCCATTTGTGCGCCACTTCTACTTGCTGCGTACATTGGCATGCTTTGTGGGGCACTAGCATATGCAACGTGTGCCTTACTACCTCATCGCGCAAGCGTCCTCAAGGGAATACTGGTTGCGGTATGCATCCTGTACATTATACCGACGCACGCGCTGTTTTTTCTGCCCGGCATTAGAGGATACCTTCCATTTGCCTTTCACCATGCGTACGCGCCATACCTCGTGAAAAAGCGGATTGTTTCGCCGCATACATGGGTGGCATGCAAGGGGGTTGCTTTTGCCGCCATTACGCCTCGTGCGCAAACCAGAGGTGAGTTGCATTATCGCATATATATGTCCCTGCACTCGCTCCCTCCGTGTCCAAAAGAGCGTGGCTTTGTTGTAACTCCTGAATCGTGCTTTCCTTTTGAAATAAACGACAAAAGTCCTGAAATAAAATCATGGCAGCAGGCGCTTCCCGACGGATGCGTGCTCATGCTGTGCTGCACCCGCAGGGCTGATGACGGCCACCACTACCAATCAATACTTTGCATAGACAAAGTGCGCATAACAAAGCATTACGACAAGATCAATCTCGTGGAAGGATTTGAAACTCTTTCTCCTTATAACCCCTTAAAGCTTTCTTCGTCGCCTTTTCTTATGCACCTATCCAAAAATTCTTTTTCATGCGGCACAAAAGAGAGTGTTGTATTTGAATTGCAAGATTCAGGCGAGAAAAGAAAAGAAGGGCGCCATAAAAAGAAGGGCGCGGTATGCGCGCCCTTTCTCTGTTCAGACATATTTTACCCAGATAAGAGGAGGGGAGACCTTGCGCTCATCTGTATGAAGACATGCTGGTTTCCGCAACCAGTGGCATCATGGCTTATGCGTGCTGCTATGATGCGGTCCGTCTTTGATCGAAGAGAAATCATCGCAATCTAGGACTACTTACTTTTTTGTTGCAACTGCTTTCTCAAGAACACGCTTCGCCTCTGTGGCAAAGGCAGTTTCTGCATGCATGCCAATAATGCCAATGAGAAATCTTACTGCATGGCCTTTCGCATACCTATGAAAAGACACATTTTCACCTGACGTAATCTTTTGAGAGCATTCCTCAACAACCGCCTCTATGCCTTCAAAAAATATGCTATTCAAGCAGCTCAAAGCAACAAAGATCACCTTCTCAAAATTCAAATAGCACGCTTGATGGTACTCAGAGCCTTCTTCTTTTGCTTTCCATAACTTTTGCAGAAGAAAAAATAGCATGTTCTTATGAGTCAATAAGGCTATAGGAAGCTTGCTAGCCTTTTTCAACTGAGGGCTCAGGTCAGAGAGGTTATTAGCTTGTATATGCTCAACAATGGAAACAAGTTCTTCTAGAGAGCACTTTCCTGTAGACGAGAGACCACTGTCCCCATGTAAAACCAAGTCAACCATCGCACTGTAGGTCAGCGTATCCTTTATACAAGGGGTAAGGGGGCCTTCAGGATAGATGTTAATAAACAACTGCAGCGTACGGCATACTGTTTGCCGAATAGCACACCAGAGCTTTTTGCCTAATGGATCAACTTTCGGGTTGCCTTCCTGCCTGTAACTAAAAGTTATTGTTTCCTTGAAAGCAGTAATAAGCTGCTTATTTGGAAAAAGCGAGGTAATGCAGATAGCCGATCCTAAAACCTCACCCAGTTCTAAATCCGCCTTCATGTTGTTTGCCCACGGATGGCTATAAGTCATAAATATCGACCAGGGTGCGGAAAAAGGGTTTTCTAGCATGTTCTTAGCGAGTGCGTAGGACACTTTCTGTTGAGGAGTAAGAGTTGATGTATTCCCGTCACCTTTACTCAAGCATGCTACTACTGCCTCCGCATTCTCGTCTGATCTCTCCTCTGAGTATCCAAGCACCTCTTTAATATTGTCTGGTGCCATACCGGTCTGCCACGTAGGTCTTTTTGCCGCATCCGCAAGGGCAGCCTCGATTTCTGCTTGAGTCATAACTTTATACGGTGCAGCATTGCTGCCAGCACCAGCACCAGCACCAGCTCCTGCGCCCGCAGATGCGCTACATGCTCCAACCGCCAAAAGCATAGAAAGACATAACACTATTTGTTTCTTCATAGATTTCCCCCCTGAGATCGTGTGAATAAAAAGAGGAAAAATGTAGCATATATGCAGACTTAGACAAGCAACGTGTTTCTCTTCCGCAACTTTTTCTCTTAGCTTTTCCCGGACTTATCCGGTATCATGCTCACCTTTAAAATTTTACGTATGAGGAGCGTCAATGAAAGTCTATTTGCTTAAGAGTGTTACCGGAATCGGAATTGCTGGCCAGATCGTGAAAGTGAAAGATGGCTATGCACAAAATTTCCTTGTTCCTCGCAAACTTGCCGTAGTCCTTACTGAAAAGAACGAACAGTTCTATGCGGCGAAAGTTCAAAAGGTACACGTAGATAAGGAAGCGGTAAAAAGCAAAATGGGTATTCTTGCCGAACATATAAAAAATGTTCGCGTCTCTCTTAAGAAAAAAGTACACGATGATGGCAAGTTGTACGGAGCTGTTTCTGCTGATGATGTTGTCACGCTTCTTGCGACAAAAGAAGTTAACATCACAAAGAAGCAGGTTGTGTTTACAAAATCAATTAAGTCTATTGGAGAACATCGCGTTGCAGTAAAGCTTTCATCGAAGCTGCAGCCGCAGTTCACACTCAAGGTTGTTGCCGAATAAGTTTTGCACGTGGGAGTTTGGTAGCACATGTCACTGGTTCAAAAGCGTTCGAATAAAAAGGGGGGAGCCTCACCACTCTTTGGCAAGGCGCTTCCATCAAGTATTCAGGCGGAAAAGTCGGTTTTATCTGCGCTTCTCTTAAACAGTGAAGCAATGTTAATTGTTTCCGACTCACTTATTGAAAGCGATTTTTTTCATCGCCCACACCAGGTTCTTTATGAAACCTTGGTCGAACTTCATCGACAAGGAAAGCAGCTCGACATTGTTACCATTCAAGACGCCTTAGTTGTAAAGGGTGCCCTTGATGCCGTTGGTGGTGTTTCGTATCTCATCGAACTACAAGAAGATATTCCTTCGATGGGATTGATAGAACAGCATGCACGGATCATAAAAGAGAAAGCCATTCTGCGTCAGCTGATCATGTCGTCGGTTGATATCATAAAAACATGCTACGACCAGGGCGATAATACGCTTGAAGACATCCTTGATAAGACAGAGAAGAGCGCTTTTAATATCGCGCACAAGCTTGCAAAACCAACATTTGTTCAGCTCAGCACAATCTTAAAAGATACTTTTCACAAGCTTGCGAACAGTAAAGCAAGTGAGGGTGGTGTAACAGGTTTGACAACGGGGTTTAAAAAGTTTGATGAAATGACATCAGGACTACAGAAGGGCGACCTTGTCATCCTTGCTGCTCGACCATCGATGGGTAAAACAGCGCTCATGCTCAACATGGGGATGAACGCTGCGCGAGAGGGTGCAAAGATTGCAATTTTCTCTCTTGAGATGTCGGCAGAACAACTCTTACTCCGTTTGCTCTCGAGTGAAAGTAGCATTGAGCACCAAAAAATCCGTAACGCAAATATTTCATCTGAAGAATGGATGGAGCTGACCAATACGGCAGCTGTTTTGGCTGACACAAAAATATTTGTCGATGATACCGCATCGCTCAGCATTCGCGACCTGCGAAGCAAAGCTCGAAAGCTCAAGGCGAAGGAAGATATTGATCTTGTTATCATTGACTACCTTCAGCTTATTTCCGGTGGCGGTCGCTACGAGAACAGAACACAAGAAATCTCAGCAATTTCTCGTTCACTCAAAGCCCTTGCCAAAGAGCTCGATGTTCCGGTTATTGCCGGCTCGCAGCTTTCACGTTCTCTGGAGTCTCGCATGGATAAGCGGCCAATGCTTTCAGACCTTCGTGAATCGGGAGCGATTGAGCAAGATGGTGACCTTATCTTTTTCATCTATAGAGACGTGGTGTACAACCCCGATGTTGAGCACCCAGATTTGACAGAGATTATCATAGGAAAACAACGGAATGGTCCAACGGGAACATGCTACGCTTCATTTGCAGGCGAGCTCACTCGCTTTGACGATCTTCCTGACGAACATCACTAAAACAGAGAAGGGCGCCCATGATTATTCTTGGTGTTGATCCCGGCCTTCGTGTTGCCGGCTACGCACTTGCAAGAAAGCATGGCGCAAAAGTAACAATCTTTGATTACGGTGACCTCACCCTTTCGCCAAAGAAAACCGTTGCCGAAAGGGTGCATACGTTCTTTTCTTTCTTTGAAGAAAAAATTACACAAAACAATGTTTCTCATATCGTGCTTGAAACGCCATTCCTGGGGAAGAATGCACAAAGCTTTCTCAAACTTGGTTATTTGCGTGGTGTTCTTTTGCTCTTAGGCCAGGTTCATAAGGCAGATGTTCTTGAGTTTGCGCCACGAACAATTAAACAGGCGGTAACCGGGTATGGTCATGCGAGTAAAGAGCAGGTTGCACAGACACTCATGCATCTCTTTCCTGCCCTTAAAAATCTAAAAAAGACAGTTAAACAAGACGTAACAGATGCCATTGCCATTTGCATGACAGGTCTTTATCGCATTAATCGTCATCGCTGAAGTACGAACTGCTTTTGTCGTAGGTGCCTGCGACGTGCGTCATGGTGCTACAGAATAAACCCGATTGTAAGGGGTTAATCTAGTTGCTGTGGCCCCAGCGCCAGCTGATGGAAGAAGGGCACTCGAGCATGTAACTACGAAAAATAAGAGATACCTCTTATTTTTTATTTCTTTCCAAGATCAAACGAAAACGCCATTGCAACTTTCGCCATCGCAATTTTGCGGAAAAGGGTGTCCATTTCGTCTCTTTCGCAAGTCTGAGAAAGGTTTCACAGGCGCTTTCAAGGGCAGAGCATTCATCAGAAAAGAGCTCTGGATGTTCCTCTCTCAAACGAGCGAGCTGAGACGAAGTCTCTAAATAAAACCCCTTCTCCTTTAATGAGGCAGCTGTCGCTGCGCAGAAAAGGCTTGTAAAAGGTGCTGTCGTGCAAAAGAGTGTTGCAAGTGTGAGAGCCGATAACAAGCGTGTGTGTTGTTTTGTTTTCATAATAGCCCTGGATAATTTAGTTACGTAAAACTGACGAAGGCAGAACATACAGGTTATGACGGAGAAGTTGCAATCACTTTGACGATCTTCCTGACGAGTATCAACGATACCAGATAAGGCTGCCCGTGCTTGAAACGCCATTCTTGGAGAAGAATGCACAAAGTTTTCTCAAGCTTGGTTATTTGCGCGGTGTTCTTTTGCTCTTAGGCCAGATTCATAAGGCAGATGTCCTTACAATAGAAAGATAGTGTGTAGCCCAGGCGCAGTGCATTCCTCCCTCTCGTGCAGCATACGTGAGCATATCAAGGGCGCAGCTTGATGCTTCAGAAGGAGGATTATGTGATGGTTCATCATCGTAGATATAATTTTTTGCAATACGAGAGAGGACACCTGCAACAGGGTGGTATTGATTAAAATGGGATGGTGAGTGTTGAAGCAGTAAACCTCCAAGCACAGAAACGGTTGCTCTGCGTTCTCCACGCAGAGCAAAACGACCTAAAACATCTAAGATGGCAACCAAATTGTTCATCTGAGAAATAGCTTCTTTCCGCTCCCTATACCCCTTCTCGCTGCAAGCAAGAACGTAAGACGAATCTAATAACTGCTGGGCTCGCTTTATAAGATTGCTATAGGAGTAATCATCGGCTTCCACCTTAAGAAGCTCCTTCTTTTCCTCAGGATTTTCTGAGCAATATTTTTCAAAATGCATTATTTCATCTCTTTTAATGCTCGCTGCATCGCCAGCGCCAGCCAATGGACAAAGAGTACCTATGCATCCTGTCGCAAGAAGAAAGATATGCCTCTTAAAGACCGTCACTTCTTTTCGTCTTTTTTACACTCATCGCACTCATCAGCATCATGCCCATCCATGCCGCGAAACCATTCTCGCGCAATATTGCAGCACTTGATAAGAGCAAGGTATTTATCAGATGCCAACTCCATCAATTCTTCTTTAGAAAGGCCCCAAGACTCTAATCCGGTAAATCTATGCAATGCATGAGCGGCTCGTTTGGAACCACGAGCGCCTCGCTGTGAAAGATGCTTGTTTGCAGCCTTGCTCAAGTAGCGACATGCTGCAGAAACCAGCTCGTGATTATTTCTCTTTTCAACAAGAAGATTGCACAGAGAGTCAAGTGCTGCTCTTCCAATTACCGTATCGCCATGAACAATATCAGCAAGAACTGATCCCGCATATGACTCATCAGAAAGGTAGTAAGTCATTTCGCTAAATATACACGCTAACTCAGAAACTGCTGCACGAGAGCCACACTCCCTTGCATAATCGCCAAGGGTGTCGAGTAAGTCTTTCCTCTGGCCCTGTTCTTCATTCTGTGCTTTCTTGCACAGATCCTCAAAGCTTTTTACCTCACTATCAATAAGTGCCCGTAACCTGAGAGAGGTTTCATAGGAAGCATCAAGGGCGTAGTGATCATCAGAAAGGAACTCTGGGTCTTTCTTTCTCAAGCGAGCGAGTTCAGCTTCAACCTTATGGTACCTTTCTTTTTCTCCCTCTAAATAGACAGCGAAGACCTCTTCTTCGTTGCGTGCGGGCACGGCAGCTGTTGCCGCGCAGAAAAGGCCTGTAAACGGTGCTGCTGTGCAAAAAAGTGTTGCAAGTGTGAGAGCCGATAACAAGCGTGTGTGTTGTTTTGTTTTCATAATCCCCCTGGATAATTTAGTTATATAAAACTGACGAAGGCACAATATACAGGTCCTATAAAAAGCAGCAACAGACTTGAGGCGCTTTTTACCAAGGCAGTGAGTATTGCATCTCTTTAAAGAAGCGCTTTGCTTTTTCCTTAGTAAGGAAAAACTTTAGTCGTCGAAGATACTTTTTTGCGATTGAAAAAAGTTCTTCAGGTTGGTCATCAAAGATCTCCTCGGTTGCCAGTCGTTGCAGATAACGACTGCATTCGCTATAAGGCGCATAACTTCTTTCTCGTGCGCGCTGATAAAAGTAATCACATATTGCTGAAAATACCGTATGTATCCCTACTTCTGCGGCAGTCACATGAAGCAACATCTTAGCCCCCCTTTTTCTTATATATCCTTCATCATGGAGCGAATTTTCTTCATCCGTACTCAAAATTTCTCTACCGAGCAATTTTGCAAGGTTTGCTATGTAATCTTTATGTTTAGAATGCTCTTTAACGATATCTTGAAAGAGTGGCACAAGAGCCCCTTTTCCCGTCATAAGATACCGTCCTGCATATGTAGCTAGATGACAAGCTAGATACAATCCATTGCCATCTCCACGGAAAATACTGTTAAGCAGAGACAAGAGTGAGAATTTTCTTGCTTCCTCATACAGACTCTCATGCAGACTTGCATGTGATTGCTGTATGTATTCAGCAAGGTGCCACTCCTCGCCTGGTCCGCAGAATGCGCACTGCAAACAAAGAGTGCCGTGATCTGAAAAAAGAACCTCGCACTGCCTAAGAAAAAAACCAACTCGAGAATCTAGATGGGGAGTAAGTTCGCCACGATAGTTAAAAGAAATGTCCTCAGAAAGCATAGAGAGGTGGCGAATATTCTTGCACACTATTCCTTTTCTGCAAGCCTGTATAGCAAAGCAGAGAGCCCGTGTTTCACAAGACTTATAAGATGATCGTGAGAGGGAGTACTCGCGGCAAGCGCTATAAACCTTAAGATATTTCTTTCCCCCGCCAGCGCTTTCTACAAGAATAAGACCTGCTTTTCTCTCTGTGGCAGTCAAGTGTTGCGCCTGAGCTATGAGATCGCGCAAAAAGGGTATAACAACAACTGAATTCCCAACATGCCGCTTATACTCTCCTAAGAGATCGACTCCTTGCTTACGAAACGGAGCATCATGATTTTCGATGTGTGAAAGTAAATCTGAAAGCGAGTAATTGCGAAAAAGCTGGTACGAAGAAGCTTGGTATGTACTCCATGAAAGAAAATCGTTCAAGCAATGACGGAACCTTTCATCTTCATTGTTAACATTCTCTTCACGTTGCTTCTTTGCAATCGAGAGGGCATCAGCTCCTACACCTGCGCCGGCACCACAGCCAGCAGATGGCAGAAGGGTGCTTGTCATCATACAGAGCACTACCACAAGAATCACTTTGTTTCTCCTGGGCAAACGAGAGCTGGCTCCTCTGCTTGAGTAAATTCAATCAAGTAAACGCCGCTTCCTCTAAAAGGGGCGCTACAGAGGCACGTCCCTTGCGCAGCTTCATAAGGGCATTGTTTTCGAGAAAGCTCAAACCTGAGGCAAGTAGCATCTTCCTTGCTTGTTATGGGATACGCACCACCATTCGGAAACTTTCTCAAGAGCTCCCGCATTGAGAGAGGCCCTTTTATGCGCACTTCCTTAGGAAGCAATTTGAAGTATCCTTCTGCTTGTTCTACCAGAACCTTCACAGTCTCAACATTGCTTTTCGTTGTTCTCCATGAATACATCCATGAAAGCGAAAGATTCTCAAGAAGTTTTTTTGCCTCATAGGAGCCATCTTTCAACGCAGCATCATGCAGAAGTTGGCATACAGCATCATGCACTTCAGCAACACCTTCTCTTGCCGCATCTGAAAGCGCTCTGAGAGCACACACGTTAATGCGGTTGGTAGAAAGAATTCCGCCCTCGTGATTTGTAAGATCTAAGAACCGCCCAAAGGCAACATTGATAAGAGTGCATCCTGCATAATAGCTGATACACGTAGGATCCTTTTTAAGCAAAGAGGGCGGAGTGATGAAAAGTGCTTCCTTGAGGATCGCAATCGGGTAATGATTCTGTGAAAAAACAGCATATATCCCTATGATATCGAGTGCCTTTTTTCTGAGAGAGCAATGCTTTGTTGTGTCACATATAACTCTGCATATTTCTGCAAGATACGTTTCTTCTGATACAGGCCTGGGGGCACACACTTCTTTGACTACATCGATCCATCCTTCGCATCTATCTAGAATGAGAGCGTGTTCTGCAGCAGACAATTCAGAGCTTTCAGGGCACGCCGACGATCCAGCTTCGGCTCCTGCGCTACCGCCTGCTTCAGCAAAAGAAGCCATCGATGGTAGGGCGATAACAACAGATAAAAGAACAGCACATTTCATATGAGTTACTCCTATAGAAATTTGCTAACGAGTGTCGAAGTGCAGGAACCCTTGCAGGGAGGGCGATTAGCAACTTCACTCCTACGTAGCTCCTTAATATAAGAAGTAGCCATCAGAAAGGTCAAAGGCCCTGCGGCCTTTGAAAATCTCAGTCGAGAAAGATTTTTCCTCGCTCCACCTCCACACCGATAATGATTTTGTGCAGCCAGAAAAAGAAGGGTGAGTGCAGCAGAAGCGTCTTGGCGGCACTTCACGTTTTTCGCCACAGAAGAGAGTCTAGAAAGAGCCTTTTTATTGAAGTTTGTTGCTTTAGCATCGCGCGGCACAATGCCAGGAAAGAGTTCATTTCTTGAAACACGACTCAAGACTTTACCCGCATAAAAACCGCAGCGCTCCATCTGGTCCAAACGAGTGCAATGTTTACAAGACTCAAGCATAGCTTGCTCAAGTATATTCAGGACAACTTCCGTTTTTTTTGTAATAGCATACGCTCCAATAACGTCGAGAGCTTGCCTCTTGTCAGCACACATAGCACCAGGATCTCTCAGAAAAGCAACCAGTCGAGTAAGTGGCGGAGCGGCTTCTTTATGTTGGTAGGAGCAACGAGCAATGGCATGCATCTCTTTCCATGCGATAGATTCACCTAAGAAGGAGGCAAAAAGAGCTTCTTCTCTGCTATCGACAGTACAGCTTCTTACACCAGCGCCTGCACCGCAGCCAGCAGATGGCAGAAGGGTGCTTGTAATACACCACATACTAACAAACACAATCATGCATCCCTTAAGTACATTCATCATTTCTTACTCCTCTTTGTATCTAAAATAATCACACTAAACTTACTGAAAATATCGAATTCTGTTGCACCTAAAATTCTTTTTCGCACTGCTTGCATGTTGGTATCTAACCGCATGCGACCAGACCCTGCGACCTCGTCTCTCAGGCCATACACGATATTCTTTGCTGCCGAACTCTTTCTTCCTTCACGTACGACCTTGATTGCATCAATAAAAATACTTTCAACTAAAGAAGGGAGCGTTTCATTGAGCGAATCATTAGTAACGATCTCACCCATAAGGCAACCAATAATACCCAGCAAAGATTTCTGAAAAAAGCCTCTATAAAACTTCTCCTGAGATATCCACCAGGTGAAAAGCTTTTTTATCGATCTGCAATCCTCTATAACATCGGTATAATTCAGCGACGATATACTAAGAAACTGCAGCGCAGACCCCAGAACAATACCCATCAATCGAAGAGTCTCCAGGGAAGACTCTTCAACCACCCATCTCTCGTCAAGCATGTCTCCCAAGAGCTCGCGCATTTCAAGCGTATTGTCTGCCCAAAAGCAGAGTGATGAAAAGTACGATGCCATACCAAGTCTGGCCAAGAAGCTACATTCTTTATCTTTTATAATGCGAGAAACATGGGCAATGGGCGTCATATTAAAGAGAGCTTCTTTATCAAGCTCAGAATCTGAATCCTCTGTTGAATCTGCATATAACATGAATTCCGACATGAAGAACCATGATGCACCAAAAAGAACCGCATTGTCTGGTGTAATAGTTTTCACAATACATTCTGCCAGCATGATGCACTTATCATGAATATCCCTTCTGACCTTTTCCCGCACATCACTTTCTTCAAAAAGTATCAAGGGGCTCTCTTTTCTGTTGTAAATTTCGATCGCATTAGAATAAGCAGCAAGAAGCAATAAAGAGCACACTCTCAAGTAGCCAGATCCCGACAGAGCAACTCTAAAAAGAGCATCGCGGCATGAATGTATAATCTGTAACGCATGCTTCTTTTTTGCCTCAAGACCGGAATCGCATAAGGCATCTGTGCAGTCAATTCGTAATGCGCACAAAAGGTTGATTTGCTTACTCTCAGATAGATCAGATGACCCCTCAAGAACACTCCTTACCTCATCAAGTGGCACCTTTTCTGGCAGCAAAGAACGCAAACGCTTCAATCTTCTTTGCAGAGAAGCACCGGTACGCGCAGGAACATAGTCGTTACCTTTTACGTGAGAAGAAAGGAAGTGTAAAAGGTCATCAACATGTGATTCGTACTCAAATCTCAATCCCATCCCGCTACCTACGCCCTCACTTGCGGCCCCTGATCCTGCCCCAGCCCCACGACCAGCACCTGCAGCAGCGGTTGGCGACGGAGAAGGGCGCCGCCGCTTTGGCAATCTGCTTGGCACTCTGCCCCTCTCGTAGTCAACATAACCAGGAAGCCCATCTCCAAGGGGTCTTCTTTTTGTGTAATCAATAATACTGAACCCACACCTCGCTTCTCTCTCTCTTTTTCTTGAAGCGTACCCAAGAGCACCGCTGCACCTTACAAAGGATTTCTCTTGCATGGTGCAAGCTGACAACTTATTTACATATTCTGTCTCGCGACGATCAGTGAAGAGTGGCAACCACTCCTGAGCAACCGTCTGCACAGCCCGCAAAGCATGAGGGCCACCCGCATATGCAATGTTAATAAGAAGACGGGCAATATCTTCCGCCTCCTCTTTTGAGGTACGCACGTATGCAAATAAATCTTGAGAGAGAGAGTCGAGATCTAGATAAAAAGAAGAGCTCTCTAATGCAGCATCATCGATGTGCCAAGAAACAAAATGACAGAGGCGAGCTACGGACGTAAGAGCATCGTGAAATCCCTCAGGCTTCCCATTGACCAAAGTAGTAATAACTACATAGATAGAGTTTCTTTGGGGGCAGAGTTGACTCACAACTGAGTTCTTTACATCAAGAGAAGTGTCGCTTGCTTCAAGTAAGGAGATGAGTGGCCGTGCCGTGAGAGCGACATCTTTTGCGATAGATGGTGAAAGGTAATTTTCACATGTATGCATAAAGGCGAACACCTGTGCGGCAACATCAAGGTTGCGCTGCACCGCAGAAGCAGGTTGCTTGCTCGCAAGAGTTTCTGCCGCCGAGAACAATGGAGCAGGAAAAAGAAAAACCGAAATTACAAACGAGCATGCATGTAACGTTTTCACGAAACCCCCAAAAAGAAAAAAATATAAAATTATTTATCGTATGGGGAGTGAGAAAAAGAGAGGGCATGATATCCCAGCACTCCTCTCTCGTCAATGCAAACTGTCCCACAACTGAAACCGATAAGACATATTATGTAAATGAAGAAGGGTGTTGAGATATAGCTGTTTATCAACAAATCCGCTTACCTTACATTTTTGTCGCCTGACATTATCACCTTCAAGTAAAAATCATCGCTCTTTATTTTTATACCCAACGCGCTCTGCATTCAGTAATAACACTTTGCAAAAACTCGCATGATTTTCTCAGCACTTACCATGCCTCTCAGGTTTTGTTTTGCACACACTTATAAAAAAATTGAAATCGGGCGAAAAAAACGGCTCGAAATTTAACCCCTAACAAAGCTTAGGCTCACACCTCGATATGTTTGTCGACAAGTAAGAATACTGCAAACACAGTACAACCTCGCTTGTTTTTATTCAGTGACCCCATTTTCTTTTACAGAAATGACCTGAGCTCCTTCAATCGTAAGCATGTCGTGTAATGGACATGTGATAACAATCTGACAGGTTAACTGTGTAATGAGGTCAAGCAACTTGCTTAAAATTGTTTGGTCAAAGTCGGTTAAGAAATCATCAAACAACAACACCACGCCTCCCGAAAACTTCCTCTCGAGGTATCGAGCCTGTGCGATCTTGAGCAAAACAAGCAAAAGTTTTTGCTGCCCCCTCGAGGCAAAAACTCGCGCCGGTTTTCCACCAATCTGTATGGATATGTCATCAAGATGTGCTCCAAACAATGTCCGCTTCATCATCATCTCACGAGGAACTTTTGTCGCCAAATACGAGTGCCAAAATGCTTCCCACTCACTCCCTCTCTCGCGACGCTTCGGTTCATACATACATGAGATGGCAAGATCGGGCCTTCCAATTGTTTCGAGCAATTCATTCACCTCTTGAGAGAGAATATCCATCGCCTGACACCGGGCAGCCTCTATCTCTTGCGTCAGTTCATACAACTGCTTACTCCATACAGCCAACTGATCTTGTATCGACCGAAGCGGATACCCTGATGATAAAAGTGAGTTTCGCTGTGAAAGAACCTTTTTGTATGACTTAAATGTCTCTGTAAGCGTTGGTGAAATAAGCATACAGTACTGGTTAAAAAACGACCGACGAACATCTGGCCCCTCAGCAATTAAGGCAAGATCATGCTCTGCAAGAACAATTGCCCGGTAGCAATCAAGCAATGCTTTGTAGCCCGTCACCACCTTTCCATTCACCTTTACGCGCTTGGTTTTTCCATCAAAACCCACTTGCAACGTAAAGGCCTCATCATCATGCTCACCATTTAGACGAATAAAGAACGATCCATCGCCATCAATGCGGGCAATATCACTTCCCTTGCTCGTGCGAAACGAACGCACATAGCAGCAATATGAAAGTGCCTCAACAATACTCGATTTACCCGAGCCATTATCACCCTCAATAAGGACAACCTGACTCGTAAAATCCATAGAGACCTGCTTAAAACAGCGAACATCCTTGAGGGTGAGGCTTTGAAGACGCATGCCTACTACGCACTATGCTGCACAGCAGAAACCGGCATCACTAAGAAGGTGAATTGATACTCATCGTGCGTATCATCAAAGATGATTGGCTTGATACTGTTCTTAATATGAAAGTTCACACTCTCACCCGAAAGAACCTGAAGACCATTGAGTAAGTATGGTGAATAGAACCGACTCTCAACGCTCCCTGCATCAAAGTCGAAAAGGGAAAGTGACTCTTTGAGCGACCCAACCTCTTTATTATTCAGCTGCACACCAAGATTTTCTTTATCAAAGGTAAATGTTGTTGAAATAAACTGCCCTGCAAGCAAGCAACCAGTACGCTTGAGCGTGCGTGTAAACTCACTACGGCTGAGGCGCGCAGGAATAAAACCTTCTTTATTGAGCACAGGCGCATACTCAGGGAACTGATCAGCGATCAATTTTGTGAAGAAGTTGAAGTGTGGCCCTGAAAATACAAGTTGATTGCCACACATACCAAGGAACACATGGCTGGTCGCACTCACTTCAATAATCTTTTTTAGCTCCATAACGGCACGCTTAGGCAACAACCACTTCTTCTCTTCTGGCAAGGTGTACTTATTGGTTGTAATACGAGCAAGCGAATGACCATCGGTCGTAACCATCGACATCTCATTGTCATTAATCTCAAGGAGTAAACCATTGAGCGCCGAGTTAGAATTGTTGCTTGGAATAAGAAAGGCAACCTTGTTGAGCAAAGAAAGAACAAAGCCTGCATCAAGCTGCATAAGATTTTCGATTCTTTCTGGGAACGGTGGAAAGTCTTGCGCATCTTTAATATTGAGTGAAAGATCAACTGCTCCAGCCTGCAAGCGAAGCGATGCATCACTCACCTCAAATGAGATATCACCATCCATCTCTTTTACAATCTCAAAGATACGTTTCCCTGGCACAAGAAAACTGCTGACCTCTTCTGATGAACTTTCAATTTCTGCTGTTGACTGCAAGCTGATCTCTAAATCAGTTGCTTTAAGCGTAAGCTCTCGTGGTGTTATCTGAAAAAGGATACATTCGGTTACATCAATAGTTGTGCGCTTGCTGCAGATAGGCTGCATAGATGCAAGAAGCGACATAATCGAAGGCTGCGATATTGTAAAAGAATTTTTCATAGGCTCCACCGTCTGTCCCCACTGCCGGGACCATCATTAAAAGGTACTGTTCACTGTAAAAAAGAGCTGCGAAGTATAAAAAAAAGGGGTGCTATTGTCTATGCTCGCGGGTGCTTATTATCATAAATTTTACGCAGCTGCTTACTCTCGAGATGCGTATAAATCTCAACCGTATTTATCTGCTCATGACCAAGTAAAAGCTGCAGCGATCGAATGTCAGCACCAGCGCCCATCAGGTGTGTTGCCAATGAGTGGCGCAAGGTGTGTGGCGACACCTTCTTTTTGATTTTTGAAGCGACAAGAAGACGACGTAAAATCACCCAAAAAGATTGTCGAGTAAGCGGAGCCAGCTTGCCATTTCTGACCGTACAAAAGAGATATGGCTTTGACTTTGAAAGATACTCTGCAGGTACCAGGCGAGGATAGATAACATCAAGATAGTACGAAACGGTTTGCAATACTTTTTGAGGGAGCGGAACATCTCGCTGCTTGTTACCTTTTCCCGACACGGTGAGAAACCCGGTGTCAAAATGAAATTGATCAAGCGTCAGATTGGTTAGTTCTGATATGCGCATGCCAGCGGCATAAAGCAGATGGATCATAACAAGGTTGCGAACACCTTTTGGCGATTCATCCTTTCGCGCAGCATCAAGAAGCGTCACTACTTCATGCTCACTTAAATAGGTTGGCAATGTCTTTTCAACCTTTGGAAACACCAAGCCTTTTGCAGCATTTTCTAGTTGATGACGCTCAAATAAAAATCCATATAACAACTTGAGGGATGAGATTTTGCGTGACAATGTACGCGCCGATAGCTTTTTCTTATGCATGCTGCGTACATACACTTTGAGATCGACTTCTTTAGCAGTTGCAAATGAAAGCTTACTCTCTTCGAGGTAGGCACAAAATTGATTGATGTCGGTTTGGTATGCCGTAAACGTATTTTGCGTTACACGCTTTTCTGTAAGCAAGTAACTTTCAAAGAGGGATTGGTAATATTTGATATCCATACAATATTTTCGTTCTTCCTTAGACATGTGAAGCTGTAAAACCTGGAGGATGTAGAACGTCCTCCAGGTTCGTCAAGCAATCTCACGCAAGAAAGAGATCTGCGTGCTAATATCCTTTTGCTGCAACCACTCGATAGCGAGCATCTGCTCCACAACACCCAAAGCATGTCGCGTCATCCGCAACTGCTTCATCAAGAATGCAGCGAATGCCAGCCTGGCTTGAAACAAGCTTTTCTTCACAAGCTGCCTCACCGCACCAGTCGACACAGTAAAAACCATTTTGTTTCTTCAACGCTTTGCCAAAGTCTCGGATAGAAGCCCCTTGGTGCGTTTGCTCTTCATAGTACTGTTTCGCGCGATTAAATAAGTGGTTTTGCAGGTCATCAAGAAGTGTTGTTACGGTTGCTCCAATTACATCTTTTGCAACAGTTATTTTGCCCGAACACTCTGGCATGTCTACGCGGCAACTGACTAACACCTGCCCCGCGGCAACATCTCGTGGCCCTATCTCTATGCGCAGCGGCACACCTCGCATTTCCCACTTGAAAAACTTTGCCCCTGGACGCTCTCCCGAGCGGACATCGACATGAACACGAACTCCCTCACTCTTAAGAATATCGGCATACTGCAAAGCCTCTTGCATAACACGCTCTTGCTCCTCGTCATTTCTAAAGATCGGAACTATAACAACCTGGTGCGGAGCAATACGTGGTGGAAGAACCACACCGTTATCATCTCCATGCACCATCAAAACAGCTCCGACAAGGCGGGTTGTAATCCCCCAGCTTGTGCACCACGGTGTTTGCATAACACCATCTTTACCTTGAAACGAAACGCCAAACGCTTGAGGAAAACTATGCGCAAGCAAATGACTTGTCCCCATTTGCAATGCTTTTCCATCAGGCATCATTGCCTCCATGCAATACGTTTCATCTGCGCCGGCAAATCGTTCTTTTTTTGTCTTTCTCCCCGTAAAAAGAGGGATCGCTAAATAGTTTTCAATGACGTCGATATATACTGCGAGCATCTTCTGCGCCATTGCATCTGCTTCTTCGCGATCACTGTGAGCGGTGTGTCCTTCTTGCCATAAAAACTCTGTCGTTCGCAAAAAGGGACGCGTTCTCATCTCCCATCGCACGACATTTGCCCATTGGTTTATCTTCAGCGGAAGATCACGCCATGATGCAATCCATCGTGCAAACATATGATAGATCATTGTTTCAGATGTTGGCCTTACTACATACGGTTCCTCAAGCTTCTTGCCGCCTGCGTGCGTTACAACAGCAAGCTCAGGAGAAAAACCTTCAACATGCTCTGCCTCCTTTTGCAAAAAAGATTGCGGGATTAAAAGAGGAAAATACGCGTTTTCAACTCCATTTTCTTTTATCTTTGCATCCATAACCGCCTTGATGTGCTCCCAAACCGAAAAGCCGTACGGCCTGAGAACAACACATCCCTTTGTCGGACTTTGATCAACAAATTGGGCCTGCTGAATAACGGTGTTATACCAATCAGAAAAGGCCTCCTTGCGAGAAGGAAGCCTTGATGCTTTAGACATAGAGGTACGCTCCTTTATAGATGTTTTAACAAAGGCGCCCAGTATACAGGTAAAATTACGTATGCCCAAAAGGATAAGGAATAAGCGCTATGGCCGCTCGCAGGCACCGGGTAGCTCAGCTTTGCCATCAAGAAAAAGCATTGCCCGACAGTACGCATTGCGAATGTAAGGCTCATCATCACTCTCTGCCATCTCTTTAACAGAACTGTCATCCAAAAATTTTTGCAGGAACGTATCTCTATCCTCTTCTCTACCAAGATAGTGGCACATACGCGCACATTCATAAAAACGAGAAACAGCTTCAGATTTTTCCATAAACCCAAGAGCCTGCTCAACGCTCCTTCTGCTGAAGGTATCGGTCATGCAATCAAACATAAGAAGAGCGAGATAGTGATAACAAGCAGCAACCTCAAACTCTTTTCGCTTGCTTGCTCTCATGATATCAAGCAAAGCATCATGTGCTCTTTTAATAACAGCGGCTTTATATTGCTGTGGATAGATAGCACCCCCGAGTTGTGAATACATAACACTGCCCCAAGCAGCATGGGCAAACTCACATGCACTATCTTCACTTTTTTCAACAGGAATCGCGTTTCTTATAAAAACATCAACTGCCTCTTCGTAGAAACCAGCGTCGGCGTACACATCTGCTAATAATTCATTAAACGTATCGCATATCTTCTTATTACCTCTGTACTTATGCAGTGCCGCCCGAAACAAGCTTACTTTAAACTTTAGCGGGCACCGTCTCTCTGCTTTGAACGTTAAAAGAAAGTGATACCACTCTTCCCACGTTTCCCATTTTTTTACAAAGTCAGCTTGCACCATAAATGAGACAATCTCTTCGCAGGAAATCCCATGATTGCCACTGATATCAACAATGCTTTGTACGGCTGATTGCCCCTCCTTATAAGGCACATTGCAAGCATTACAGATATTGCGAGCCAAAGAGGCATCTGCTTTATCGTTGATATCTGCGCCTTCTTCTTTAGAACAGTTCAGCCATCGCTCCAAAAGGCCTTCCTCTTTCAAAGCACTCATAACCTCAGAAAGAAATTTTTGCTCAGGAGGATAACCTTCTTCCTGATATCGCCTCAACCCTAGAGCAGCACACGTGAGATTGGCAATATGCTGATTTGTACTGATGCCGCCCGTGCCACTTGCACCGTCCGGAACCAACCGGAGTAAAATCTTTCGAACTGCTTCATTTATTTCATTATCACAAGTAACAAGAAGCATGCTTCCGCCATCATGCCCGCCTGCTGGCACACTCGTGACTGCGCCAGATCCTGCGCCCGCACCGGATCCTGCACCAGCAGAAGCACAGCATGAGCCTGCAGTAAGCGCAATAAATAGATATGTATATAGTTGTTTTTTCATAGTTCCCCCTTATGCAAATCGTGTAGTAGTTTGAGGGCAGTAATGTAGCAATATTTCACATCAACGCAAGCCACAGTCCTACAAAAGTTGTCCCGAGAAGAAGCCGTATGAGCGTACAGAGAAGCCGTCAAGCTTTGTTGCATCCTGGTTGTGCAACGTGATTGTCCATGCTTCCTTTTTTTCTGATACAGAGATGATAGAAAAAGCATCATGGAAAAACTTAAGACCTTTTTGTGTCACCGTTGTAGGTGATGAAAGAAGCGTCCATGATGTTGCCCCTCGTTCTGCTGGCAAAAGACGTATGCCATCCATCGACTGAAAAGTGTCGCGTTTCTTCTCTGAGCGAATAACACCACTTACCTCAATGCCGTGCTCGGCTGCGTTTTCTTTTTTTTCAATATGGTGATAATCGATGCGGCCACCTTGTTGAGCAATTAAAAACTTCTCATACCATTTTTCATGCAACACCTTACTTCTCTGCCATCCAAGATGAGAGAGCCTGACAAAGTCGTTATTTTCAGAATGGATTTTGCAGTACAAGGCAAGTGGCAACATCTTAAAAAGAGCATCAACGCGCTTTACGGCATCTTTACCTTTTTCCTCTCCAAGCCTGATGAGAAGTTGATCTTTCAAGCCAAAGGGATGCCAATACTTTTTATCCTCATGGTTACCTCGAAGATACACAACTTTCCCCGGGTTCTTCTTAAGCAAGGCAAGCATAAGAGAAAGAATTTCCATACCGTAGGCCGACCGACTAATCGCATCACCCATAAAAACAATGGTTGTCTTCTCGTCACGCAACTGCAAGTCTTCACCGAGAATGCCAAGTGAGTAGAGGCGGACAAGGCCACGAACAAGCGAATGATAGGCTCCCTGCATATCTCCCCACACAACATACCGTTCGCCCGGTTGCGGCGACATGCGGCAGATGATATTTCCGTTCATACCACGTTGAGATGCATCCTCATAAACCTGCTGAAGAAGCGAGGTAAATGTTCGCTCTGACCAAAGCGCAATACCACTCCCTGCAAAGATGTGCTGTATGCCATTGCGTATTCTCTTAAAAAAACCCTGTACACGAGAGCGGTGGTAGAGGCGGTAGTCGGGACGCGCAATATTAGTGTTTGAAAGTGGTGGATGTTCAGGCATGACATGAGCATAGTAAGCAACCTCTTGAAGTGTAGAGAAGTCAGCAACCCTTTGTTTGAAAAAAAGTGACGAAAGCATCAGTGCAGTAAAGAAGCAGATCACGCCTGCCAATAAAGAGAAAATGTAATCCTGTGCGCGTAAAGCGCTTCGTGCTTTGCTCATATCTGTCTACCTCAAGAGAAACCAGCTTGTTGCGAACAGGCACACTGTTGTTACAACAAAGAAAACCGTTGTATTAATTTTTTCAGCTCGCCGCACACCATGTGCCTGCGCCGTCATTCTTCCAATCGCCAATTGAGACACAAAAACAAGGAAGATGAAAACAAACCATATGGCATAGACAACATCTGTTGTCGTAAAGTAGCCCACCGATGGCATCATGCGGTCAACAACAAATCGATAACTTAGCATTGCAGTAAGCGCAACCATGCTAGCCCGAAAGCGTGCCGCTTCATTGTCTATTGTTATAAGAAGCGTAAAAAGGGAAAGCAGAAGAACCACAAACAATGGTAAGAAAATAATAATGATAAAGCGCAAGCCAGATTTGACGAAGTTGATCGTATACGCGACAACTGGTCGTTTTACATTTTTCGAGGCATCGTTGCTATCAAGATCAAGATCGGTATACCCCCAAATAGTGCGAGCTGAACGAAACATCCAGTTTGATGCAAACACTTTCTCTCCGGTGCTAAACCCTGAGTTATCAACGGTAAAATATGCCTCACTTGGCGTAATGTAGTTATTGGTCACCAACAGAGACAACCTGTGGTCATCAAACGGGAATCTGTGATACGCCAGCTGGCCTCGAGTCTCAACGCGTACATCGTATTTAATCAGCATCGTTTTATCGGTAACACGAATATCTCCAGGCGACTTGCTCAAAATTTTCCCACCTACAAATGAGAACTTATCAATCGTCTCTTGCATGACTTCGTCGGTATTAAACTCAAACCACACCATGCCATCAAAAATGAACTTGTCGTTTTGCACATCAAACGTTTCAAAGTTTTTTATATACAGGCCTGTTTTTATTATTGCGGCAAAGTTACGAATGTTTTTCCTCATAGCCATATCAATAAGGTGCAAGTCAGGCTCGGGCTCTGCGGGATAGAATCGATTAATAGCATGGCCAAACACACCAAGTATCACGCTGCAAACAACTGCGAGATAGGCTATTTTAACGTTCACATTATGCAAAAACATCACCGCCTCCCTGAACCAACTTGATATGATTTCCACACTGTTTGTGGCCCATCATTAATCCAAACAGAATGACACAAGCCACCATTGCGATATGACAACGAAAGGCCGCCAAAATGCAACTCATCAATAGAGGTAAGTTCTTTAAGAAGCGCACCGATTGTTGCTGACGGGGCAAGGTCTTTAACAACATGCGCAAGAAGTGATGCGTTTATATACCCCTCAAGGCCATAGGTAGTTAATCCTTTGTTTGGAAGATAGTACCCCATGTCTTCTCTGTATTTTTTCACAATCGGCAATGTGCTTGTGCGGGGGTTTGGCACAACAGAACTTGTGGTAAACCCAATGCCGCGTGCCTTTCTAAGCAACTCCTGTATTCCTGACAAGCGAGAAATACCAAGGAAGGATACGTTATGCATTTTCTGATTAACTGCTTCACGTATAAAGTTGTATGCAGGACGACCATTTGCAACACAGATAACGACCTGAGGTTGCGCATGAGCAATCTTCTTAAGAGCAGGGATAATAGTAACGGTTCCTGATTGATACGAAGCGGCAACGCACAGTTCTTTTTTATAAAACGCCATTATGCGCTTAAGAGCATTGTATGATGCCTGCCCCCACACACCATCTTCATAAAACAATGCAATTTTATCTTTCTTCAGTTCATTGAGTGCATAGTGAACCAGCGCATGGAGCTCATCGGTGTATGATGCACGCATGTAGATAAGGTTGCCAGGCACAACACGAGGCCTTACGCCTGCAACAGGAAAAATACATGCTATCTCATCCTTCTTCACGAGAGGGGTCAAAACCTGCTCAAGCAAGCCGTCGGAGAGAGGAGAGATGACAAGCGGCGTGCTCTTTTTAATAGACAAAATATTTTTTGCACCAGTTCTCAAGCGACTTTCATCATCACGCTGGTCAAGAGAAATTGGTATGGCACCACCAATACCTCCCTCGCGACTATTGATTCTGTTGATATATAAGAACAGTCCATCGCTTAACGCTTGCCCTAAGAATGAAGCCTCTCCAGTGCGCGCAAGCGATGTTGCACACGCAAGCTCTCCATCTTGATCAAGAAGCGGCATCATACTTGCAGGACCACGGCTCACAAGCAAAGTTGCATCGTGATTCACTTGTTTTTTCGGTTCTGGCGCAGGTGTAGGTGTAACTGTTTTCACAGCTCCTTTTTTCTGCTGCATCCCCTCTGGTTGCGCACGAGCAGAGGAACTATGTCTTACGGCAGGAAGCGCAAACGCTTCTTCTTCAAAAAAGATTCGCATCGATATAAAAAAAATAGCTCCCGTACACAGAAAGCTGCCAAAAGCGAGGAGAAAACGCTTCGCCCATACATTCATGAAGAAAACCCTTTGGTTTTATGATAAGGTCCTTGGCCAACACGCTACAAACACTCTTAAGAAAAAGTAAACAGTCTAAAGATTCACATGAACACCACTGAAAAACTTATCATTCTATCTGGGCCCTCTGGGGCAGGCAAAACAACATTGATGAAATATCTTTTGTCACATATCCCGCATCTTTCGTGCGCAATCACACATACTACGCGAGCACCACGCCCAGGAGAAAGCGATGGTGTTGATTATTTCTTTGTTAGCAAAGAACACTTTGCCAACATGCAGCGAGACAACCTTTTTATTGAAACAAACTGGTATAACCAGCAGTGGTATGGCGTGAGTAAGCAGACTCTGCGAGCTGAGCAACCCCATGCAGTAAAACTCGTTATTCCTGATATTAATGGCGCACGCATCATTGCCGATCATATGCCGCATGCTTTTGCGGTATGGATCACAGCGCCGCACAAAGACCTTGAAGAGCGGTTGCGAAAACGAGGAGAAAGTGAGGAAAATATTGCGCAGCGCATTGCCCGCGCACAAGAAGAAGATGCAGAAGCAGCTGAGTCAGGCATCTATCATAAGACGTTAGTGAATACCGATCTTGCAGCAGCTCAAAGAGAACTCTTAGGCTGTGTCAGAAACTACCTTACGACGCCTCACCGTTAACTGAAACATCATCATTTTTTGCGTCTTCAAGTGGAACCGCTTCTCCGTCATCTACGGAACCATATTCTTCAGATGGCTCCATCCATCCACGGTCAACAAGAACAGTATAGAAAATGTGATTAGTCAAATCATTGAGCTCTCTGTAATCAAGTCTGTTTTGCGCATCAATTACAAGGTTGTATATATCGCGACCAGAGCGGCCAACAAGGTGAGGTGCAAATTGAGCAATATTAAGCGAGGAGGTGTAGCCATACGGAAGCAGATGCTTTTCAATAAGCTTTGCTGTAATACGCTCAAGCATGCTTGCAGTTGGTGTTCCGACAAAGATTTCTTTCGAACGACTTCTAATAGCGCGATCAATTTTATCCCTGTGATTTGTTGCCATGATTAACATAAAGCGATCTGATCCTTTACCACCAGACTGCATGAGGTCAAGCATACGTGTTACTAATGGATTTTGATCACCATTGTTACCGCTTCGGCTGTTAATAACATTTTCACACTCATCGATAAAAATGATGCAGTTGCCAATAGTTCGTGCCTTTGCAAACATCTCATCAAGAATATAGAGCTGATCAGCCGGATGCTTAATTTTTGCAAAGGCATCACCTGACAAGAAGATAAACTTCATTGGCTTTCCATCATCACCAATCGCGTTGTCCGCAAACATGCGCGCGATGCTGCTCTTACCAGTGCCCGGAGGACCGTGCAAAAGGAGTTTTGGATAGATAAACTTTTTCTTGGTTTGTTTTTTTAGATGCTGCCGCCTATTAATCAAAACAAGGAGCTCATTAATTTGACGTCGAACGTGTGGGTCGAGCACAAGATCATCTTTGCGGACAATATTGGCAGAGGCATACTTTTTAAACCAACCATTTCGACGTTGCTCAATCGTATAGATTGATGGCCGGTTAAACATCTCTCGAATCTTCCCTTTAATCCATTCACTGCCGCCAAACTTAGAGAAAATATACGCAGCCGTCCCGGCAAAGAGAGAAAGTGTGACCATCGCACTTACCAATTCTTTATTCTGTTCCTTCATCTGAACAACTTTGTCAGAAAAACGATAAAAGTAATTGAGGAAATGCTGAAACTGAGAGTATTGCGCAAGATACTCTGTTGTGTACTTGTTTTCATTCGCTTTAAAGCTATTAGCACGCTCAAATGATTCATCAAACGCTACGCGTGCTTTATGTGCAGCTACTCTCGGAGCATAACCACGATCAAGCCACATAAGAAGTTCACTCTTCAAGGCTTTATGGCGGCCCAACTTGCGACCAAACTGAGTCCGTTCATCCCAAGGAGTATCTATTTCATACCCATCAGTTGTAAGTCGTGGCTCATCAAACGACCGGACCACCTCACGCTCAAACCTGCTTAGAAAATCATCTAAGCTCTGCTTTGCATAAAGAGGATTGTCGCGATATTGCCCCTCTGCTGCCGCTATCGCCTCATCAACCTCACTGTAGGCATACATCGAAAGAGGCTGAGGCAACCGCGCATCAAGTTCTGTGTTATTCACCGTGCGCCGTGCTGTCCGTTGACCAGCAGTGGCTTGCGCCTCATGCGCAACAATGTTCCCTGCAGGGCCTATCTCGCTAACAAGATTAGTTGCGCTTGCAGGAAGTGTCTCTGCAAGCTTTCCAATGGGTCCTCCTACACCAACACCTGCGCCACGTCCCTCACCAGAACATGCGCCATACGAAGCAGATAGAATAAAGCATAAAAAGAGTGAAAATCGGCGCGAAAGCATCGTCACAAGAGACTCCAAAGTTATAAAAGAATGCTATAAAAAAGACTGTATCATTATACAGCAAATACGGCCCCTGTGTCAACGTGGGTCAGGTGGCCTGTGGTGGTGCTATGCATGAAAATTGCCGTCGTGCGTAAAAAGCGCAAGACCTACAACCACACCGCCCAGTGCCGCAAGGTGGTGCCAGTGCACCATTTCGCCAAGAAACATTGTTCCAAAGAGCGTTGAGAAGAGTGGGCACAAAAATCCACAGAACGTCATAAATGTGATGCTATACCTGGTAAGCAGGTAGCTGTACAAGTTGTAACTTATGATATGGGACAAGATGATAAGCAGTGTAAGGCTGAGCACAAACGGCTGCCAGTGTGCTACCTGCTGCCATGCATACCCTTCGCACGCAAGTGCCGTTGCTGCACTTGCAACACCACCAAGCAACATGGCACTACCGTTAATAAAAACAAGGCTGTTTCCCTTTTGCATTAACTTTTTAATAACAAACCAGGCGTAACTTGCGCTGCACACGGCAAACAATAAAACCAGCTCTTCAAATGAGAAGAATAAGAATGCTGTAATTTCATGCTCAGCAGCTTGTAGCGCAACAAGAGGCAGTAGTCCGACAAAACCAACAATAAGGCCAAGCCACTTTTTGGGAGATAACACCTCTTTGTAAAAAAGAAATGAAAGGAGTGCTGCTACAAATGGAGTCAGCGCATAAATAATACTTGTCTTAATAGAGCTGATGCGCTGCAGCGCCCAAAATTCTGGAATAAACGCAAAGTATGCATGGAAAAGTGCAACCTGAAGAAAGAGGTGCCAATCGCGTGCCACTTTTTTTATATCAACGGAGCGCATGGCAAAAGAAAACAACGTAAGGATCGTACCGGCACTTAGAAGGCGAACGGCTATGAGAAAAAATGGTGGCGCATAGGTAAGCGCCTGTTTGGCAATGGTAAATGTTGATGCAAGAATCGCATACTCAAGAACAATAAGAAACACACATCCTCGTCAGGTAAAAATCTCAAAAGTGGGCATTTTACAGGTTTTTCAGAGAAGAGAAAGTCTCGACCGCGTGCGCACGTAGTACCAGAGCACACAAACGCCAACAGGAAAGAGCATAATAGCTGCGGCAAAGAGCATGTTTTTTGCCGCGTAAGACGCACCCATGTGCGACACAAAGTAAAGTGTTAAAAAAAGTATTCCAGAGCTTGCAATGATACGAACCATCCCTGCATTGCTTCTGCGATCAAGACGTAGTGGCAAGGTGAATAGCATGAGGAGCGGAAGACACAGACTCCATATCAGATGGATATAACGCCTCCATAGCTCAATATCATCTTCTTGCTGAGATCGATTCATAAGTTCTCGGTTTGTTAAGTACCGTGGTGTAGCCGATGATGATGCAATACTTTGTATGCCAAAAAGCGGTTTGTAGGAAACGTGCATCTCCTTAAAGCGATGGCGTGCTTTTTGTTTCTCATCACAAAAATGAAAGCTTCCATCCAAACACACAAGCTTCCCTTTTTTAAAGCATCCTCTGCGTGCCACAATAATAACGGGCCGTTTATCAAGAGTAGTAACAACCGTCAGGTAGACGAATAAACGGCTCTGTTTTCTCTGATATGTTGATAAAAAACCAAGGGAGAGGTTGTGCGTCACGTTGTGCATGCGCCCAGGAGCTGCATGCGAGAGTGTGGTAACAACGCTTTCAAAAATTTCCTGCTTCGCTTTTCTATAAAAAAATGGTGCTGCATATCCCCCAATAAAGTATGAACAGCAACCTGTCACAACAGAGAAGAAAAGAATCGTTGTGTACCATGCAGATCGTAGAGCAGAAAGAATGCCACATAAAAAAAGAATGCCAGACTGCGCCATTCTTTGATACGTCAGGCCAATGCTGCAGGTTATTGCCAATGGAATTGCAAAAAGAAGCATCTGAGGAATCATATACACAAGTGCTTTATATGAAACTGTCACGTATGCAACAGCTCGTGTTGCAACCATGTAATGGGCAACGGTAAGCACAAGCAGCAACACGGCGGTCAGCCATCCTGCTGTGCAGAAAATAGTGTGTGTCAGCCAGCGCTGCGCTTTATGATTGAACCCCAACAACAAGTTCTTCATCAATTATGCGTATCCGTTCGATAGAGAGAGCTTTACCTGTTGCCATATCGGCTTTGATGCATACGCCGTGAAGCGCAAAGGGACCGTTGTGCTCTACAGCGAAACGAACGGGCATTTGCGTTAAAAAGCGCTCAAGAATAATATCTTTTTTCATACCAAGCATTGAATGCATTGATGCACAACACCCAAGATCACTGATATATGCTGTTCCCTTTGGAAGAATATGTTCGTCGGCTGTTTGGACGTGCGTATGCGTACCAACAAGCCCCGTTATTTTACCGTCAAGAAAGAAGCCCATCCCTTGTTTTTCAGAAGTTGCTTCTGCGTGAAAATCAAGAAAGATTAATGGTGTTTGGCGAGAGAGATAGGTGAGAGCGCTTTCCATTGTCCTAAAAGGACAGGCAAGCTTTTCATGCATAAAAACTCTGCCTTGGGCATTTGCTATTGCAACAAGTTCACCTTTTGCCCTGACAACAACATACCCCTTACCTGGACACGATGCAGGAAAGTTTATGGGGCGTATGATTCGCTCATCCTTAGAAAAAGTATCGTAAATAGCCCGCTGCCCCCACACATGATTGCCAGTGGTGATAACGTCTGCGCCTTGTGTATACAATTTCTTAACGATACTTGGTGTAATCCCTCTTCCATTGTTTGCAGAATTTTCGCCATTTACCACAAGAAGATCTGCGCCATACTGCTCACGCAAGCGCATGCCCCATTTTTCAAAAAGCATCTGACCTGGCTTGCCAACCAGGTCACCGATAAAAATTGTTGTCAGGATTTGAGAAGAAGGAAGAGAAGTCTGTGACATGCATCTGCTTTCGTATTCATTAGTAAGGTTTTTTGAGAGGGGGTCAAGGTAACACACATTCCCTAAAGAAGCAGCAGGATGCGAAAACTTCTCGCTACCTTCTCGCCTGCGCGCGCTGCAAACATGCCTCAGCCTCCACTCTCACGCCAAGTACGGTAAACATAATCGTCTGATGAAGATCTTGATAGCGCCGATCAAAGTGCAACTTCTCTTCTGGCGTTGCCGCTCCTTGCTCAATTCTATCTCGTATACCGGTCAAGTTATTGTACTCATATCCATCGTCGCCCGTCCCAAATGCAAGCACAGCGTCTTGGCGCAGCTTACATACTTCAGCCACATCACATCCTTTCACACTCACCTCATACGAGAGGAAGCGGTATGCGCTCAGATAGTCTTTTGACTCAAAAGCAACCTGCGCAGAGAGGTAGGAGTAATTCATTTCACCATGATCGGTATAAGCATAAAGAAGCTCTTTTGCTATGTTTAAAAGCTCGCTTTCTCCGTACATGCTGCTGAAGTATTCAACAACATCTGCTTCTCGTATTATTTCGTCGGCATAGCACTCAGCCATAAATGGATCTATTTGAGCAAGCACAAAGAGGTAAACTTCTTTGCCACTTTGCAAACTTCCTTCCTTATCAGCTTGCTCGCTCCACTTTTCAAACTTATCGGCATAGGTTGCGTCGCTAGCAACAGCCACCTTGTCAGTAGCGATGAGCGCATCAATACATCGCCTGTATACTCTTTGTTGCTCATCAGTAGATGCACCATCTTCCGGCTCGCAAGAAAGCGATTTATACCAATCATTCCAAGCCCGATGAACACCATCTTCAGCAAGAAGCCTTTCGAACGGTCTGTTAAATGTAGTTTTTTTAACTTTTTTTGTAGCGCAACCAAGCACAAGAGATGTGCCTGCAGATGCTACACATAGTACGCCGACCATGAGTAGTCTTTTCATAGATTCCCCCCAGAATGATTCCCCGTATCGCTTCACCCCCTGTGTTCGATACGCGAACACTCTATAGAAAATCTTAGAACAGTCAACCGCTGATATGCGCCTACAGGAGCGCCGCGGTGATTTTTTCGGTCATATCATGCACGAAACGCTCAACATCCTTACCGTCAGCCATGGTGTCCATAACAGCGCGAAGAGCACCAAAAAGTATCTTCTGGTCATCTTTGAGGTGCATTGCCTGCTTTTCTATTTCCTGTATTGCAGCTTCAATTTTTTGCACAGCTTTTCTTACCAGGGCTTCGTCCTGTGATGTTGTAATGGCATACTTTTTTCCACACAACAGTATTGATATTCGTTGCGGGCTACTCATGCCTGACTCCCCGATTCTTTGTTAAGTACATCTATATTTGACAACAACTCATCAATGGAAAGCTTTATCGCCTGTTTTTCTTCTACCCAGTCTCCTGCCTGAGCTGGCTGCAAGGCAAGCGTAGCAAGCTGTTCTTTAAGGCGCGTGTTCTCTCTGCGCAACTCGTGGTACGCGGCAATAAGTGCTTCGACGTTCTGTTGCAACGTGTGTAGGGACATAAAAAAACTCCTCGTTTGTGCGTGTCACAAGTTAAAACTTGCCACATGCTAACGAGGAGTTTTTATGAATTACAAGAATTTGGCGCAGAACCTATTTTTGCAGGTGGCTTTTTGCCTGCTCTGCAATATGCGCAAATGCTTTTGGCTCAAAAATTGCCAGCTGACTGAGCATTTTTCTGTTCAAGCCGATGCCTGCAAGCTTGAGGCCATGGATGAACTTGCTGTATGAAAGTCCGTGACTATTTGATGCCGCATTGATCCGCGTAATGAAGAGACGACGGAAGTCGCGCTTACGCTTTTTACGACCAATGAAAGCAAACTCAAGTGCTCTGAGGAGCGTTTCTTTTGCTCGTCTAAAAACATTTTTACGACGACCCCAGTAACCTTTTGTTTGCGAAAGAAGTTTTTTGTGGCGTTTCTTAGTCGCAACGCCGCGTTTAACTCTACTCATGTGTTATATATCCCTTAGACGTATGTTTAGTACGGAAGCAAGCGAAGGATATTGTCGAGGTCTCCACCACCAAAATATGCTGTGTCCCTCAGTCCTCTTTTTTGCTTCGTTGTTTTAGCCCAAGCATGGTGGCGACGATATGCTTTGCCGCGCTTTACCTTACCATTACCCGTTTTGCTAAATCTTTTCTTTGAGCCAGAATGTGTTTTCATTTTAGGCATTGTTATAACCTTTCAGCGATAATCTGCTTATTTCCCTTTGAGATAGTAAATTTTTGACCAGAGGAGTCTACCACGTTGTTCCTTTTCTTCAAGCAAATTTCCAAGTTCAAGTGCTTCAAGATCGGTATGAATCCTTTTGAAAAGCTGTGGTCCAACAACTGGCATCAATGAAGACTCGCGTCCTCGTCGAAACTGAAGCGTAAACTTTACGCGCTTGCCTTCGGTTAAGAATTGCGCTGCACGCTTTACCTTAACCATGTAGTCTTGGTCTCCGATGCCGGGACGGAACTTCAGCTCTTTAATCTGAATAACCTTCTGGTTCTTCTTATTTTTGTTGTCTTGTTTTTTCTTTTCGTAAAGATATTTGCCGTGATCCATGATCTTAGCGATGACGCCATTTTCAAATTTTCCAATCTGAACGAGGTCAAGGCCAGCTTCTCGCGCATGCATAAGGGCCGTGCTCTTAGAAACAATCCCTATGTTTTCACCTGTTGGCCCAATAAGACGAATGTTTGATGCCCGAATCGCCTCATTGATCATGTGGCCTACTCGTTTTGGCATTTCATTACTACGTGGACGTCTTCCTCTCACTATACACCTTCCGCTTTCATACGATCTTTCACAGCACCTTCTACCTTATTAAAGAATGCTTCATCTTTCAGTTGTTTCACACAGTTGTCACGGCCTTGTGCGATCTTCTCTTCACCGAGATAAAACCATGCACCAGCTTGACGAATAACTCCTGTTCTTAACGCAAGGTCGAGCAAGTCAAACTCACGACTAATTCCTTCACCAAAAATCAAGTTCACTTCCACGCGCTGAAACGGTGGCGCAACCTTGTTTTTTACAACCTTAACCGCAACCTTGTTCCCAATAGGCTTGTCACTTTTTTTAAGTGTTGCCACACGTCTGATATCAAGTCGCACAGACGAGTAGAACTTCAAGGCATTACCACCTGTTGTCGTCTCAGGGTTGGCAAATGGCATGCCGCCAATTTTATGGCGAATTTGGTTGATAAAGATAAGAACAGAATTTGTTTTATGCACAATGGAGGTAAGTTTTCTTAAAGCCTGAGACATCAGTCGCGCCTGCACACCAACGTGATGGTCGCCCATGTCACCTTCAAGCTCAGCTTTTGGAACGAGCGCTGCAACTGAGTCGACAACTACAAGGTCAACGGCTCCTGAGCGAAGCAACATCTCAGTGATATCAAGGCCTTGCTCACCATAATCAGGTTGAGAAATGATGAGGTCGTCAACATTAATACCAAGCTTTGCAGCGTACGCTGGGTCCATCGCATGCTCAGCGTCAATAAACGCACATGTGCCGCCAGCTTTTTGCGCTTGCGCAATAATATGAAGTGTTAATGTTGTTTTACCAGATGACTCTGGTCCAAAGATTTCGATAATCCGACCTTTAGGCAGACCGCCTACGCCGAGCGCGTTATCAATAAGACGTGATCCGGTTGAGATAACATCGACGTCAACCTGCTCTTTGTCGCCAAAAAGCATGACCGAACCTTTTCCAAACTGTTTATCGATTTGTGAAAACACGACGTCAAGAGCTTTTTTTCTTGCCGATGCTTCCGTAGTATTTGCTGCAACTTTATTCATTTTGCTCATGGAAAAGGTCCTTCATCAGAAGTTAGTAAGTAGTTCGTTTTTGCATCATTGCTCTGTCGGTTTCTATTGTAGCAGAGCGCAGCAAAGAAGCAATGAACGATTGCGAGAAAGCACCACTTTCAAGGGTTGTAATAGCTCCACTTTCATCTTCTGTTTTGTCATCTGATGTTGATGATGAAAGAAGCGTAGCCACATAGGCATCTTTGCCAGTGGTATGCATTAAGGCTTGGCGCTCACTTCTCAGAGCAAATGCTTTTTCAAGCAAACCATCAGCATCTCTAAACGGTGCTGTTGTGCGATCTGAAGATGCTATGTCATCACAGCGCTCAACAGTAAAACCTTGCTCTTGTGCAACCTGTGACAGTGCAGAGCCTGCAAGAGCTGCTGCGTGCATCTTTTTAGCCTGAGCAGCAACGCGCTCGTGAGCTTTCTTTACAAAAAAGTCTTCCGATACTTTTTCAGCAACATCTTTATATGAAGGAATGTATGACGCACGCTTTTCATCAAAGCGATACAAAACGTACGATCCTTCATGCAAGAAGAAGCCGTACCCATCTTTCTTTTGTAGACGATATCCGTGCTCAACAACTTTTCCTTCAACGCCAGTCAGACCATGGTCACCTTGTGCAACGAGCGAAATATCACCACTGGTATCTCTGTACTCAACTAACTCATCAAATGCTTTTTTATGATTGCCCGCTGCTTTGCGAATAAGCTCTAAACGCGATCGGACAAACTCGGTTGCTCGCTTGAGGCGTACGGAGTTTTCTACATCGCTTACAACCTCTTCAAAGCTCTTTTCTTTTGCGCTGATACGCTCAAGAAGCTGTATAACTTCATAGCCGGCACTGGTTTTTACAACGGGAGAGAGCTCGTGTGTTTCCTTTAACCTGAAGGCAGCTTTTTCAAACTCTTTGCCATGTGTTCCACGCACAAAGAAATCTCTGACAACATCGCCTGACTCATCAGAAGATGTTTCTGCCAGGCTAACAAATGAAGCTGGGTCTTTTACCGCAGCGTCGCGCAAGTCGTTAATGCGTTCAGCAGCGTCATCACCATCCTTAATAAAGAGGCGAGCAACTTTTACCTGCACTTTTGAGCGATAGAGAGCTGATTTATTTCTCTCGTAAAAACGCTTTGCCGTTTCACGTGGCACATCAACACGCGATTCAAATGATTTTGGAGAGAGCACCCAGTATGAAAAGCTTCTGTTTTCAGGGACGCGATATGCATCTTTGTGTGAAGCATAGTAAGCGGTGAGCGCTTGTTTTTCAGCACCAGCTTTTTCAACATCTCTAAGAGCTTGGTCGTATGAAACATGTGCAACATCAAACGTCTTTTTCATGTTTTTCGCAGCAGTGCGATCATTCTCACTGTATGCCGTCGCATATGCGCTGTGTCTGCTCATATCATCGTAAAGGCGATGGCGAATTTCAGTTTCTTTATCATCTTCAAATTCACTTACGCTGATACTTCGCTGGCGCAGGAGCTGGCGATATTCTTGCATATTGATGCTTCCGTCAGCATTAATAAAGGAAGGTGGAAGCGCTTTAAGCAGCTCTTCACTGACAACATCTTCATGCAGCATCAAGTTCATAGGGCTAATGATTCCCTTCACAATCTCTTCCATCACAAGAGCGTCGAGTGCTGCCTCTTGAGGATCACCGCTAAAGCCGTACATACGCAAAAAAGTCTCTGCAGGAATGCCAGATGACTGAGCTATTTTTCGTATGTATGCAAACTGGCTATGCAATTCTCTGTATTTACGCTGAAAGTCCTTTGTCGATATTGCCCGTCCATTCACGTGGGCAACTGAAGACATTCTTCCTGATTGACCAATCATCACAAAAGAGGACAACGCAAGAGAAATAAGGACTGGCCAAAGAATCAGCTTCCACTGTTTTACGCTTTTTCTGAATATATAAATCACAGAGTTACCCTCCTGAAGAGCATTTTAGGTCAATATTGTAGTGAAATGAGTGGGGCATTCTACTGAGGGGCGGACGCTTTTGCAACCGAATCGTTGAGGTAGTCTTCAAGAGCATTCTCTGCGTCCTGATACACGCTCTCAAGAGAAGAAAGTGTTGTCGTAGAATTTTGATACATGCTTGTACCAGCGTCACTCGAAAGTTGCCTGAGAAAGCTCTGCCAAAATACCGCTTGGCGCTTTGCGTATGATCGCGTATTGATAACAATTCGCTCAACAAGAGCGTCGCGCTCTTCAGGCTTCATGCCGCGTTCAATCCAAGAGAAAATCTCTGGGTACCCGATAAACTTCTTTTGATCGATAAATGCTTTCCACTCTTTATCCTTATATACCTTCAGCGCCTCGCCAATCCAGTCGCCACGCTCCAACATCTGATTAGTTCTTTTTTTTATCCGCTGCGTAAGCAGTGATATGTCAGGCGATAGAAATAAAATATGGGTGTCACAAAAAGGACGGTATTCTGGCTTAAGCGTTGAAGGCTTAACGCCATGCGCAAACCAAACCGACAATGCTCGCTGTATCCGATAGGTATCATTTGGATGAAGTGCCGCAGCACGCTTTGCGTCAACCGCATGCAAATACTCCCATTGCTCATAAGCTGAAAGTGCCATCACGCGACGCTCTTCCGCTTCATCTCTTTGATCAGAGGAAGCTGGAGGAGTAACAGGCGGATAGAAAAGAGATTTGTGATAAAAGAGAGAGCCCCCAACAATAAAGGGGACAATTCCCTGAGCATTGAGCGTTTCAACTAAGTTCATAATGGTTGTGCGGTACTGCACAACATCGTAATGCTCAGGAGTCGAAAGAATATCAAAAAGATGATGCTTAACCGGTTCGCGCTCCCAGTCTGGCTTTGCTGTTCCTACCGCAAGCGGCGTATACATCTGGGCGCTGTCGGCATTTATTATGTGCCCATTAAATCGCTGCGCCAGTGCGCATGCCAAGTCAGACTTACCCGAAGCAGTTGGTCCTGCTACAAGAACAGCGCGAAGACGTTTTTCTGGCATACCTGTTGAGATTTTAGAGTGTTGTTGTGCGATGCTGTGGTGCGTATGAAACAATAAATTGTTTAAACGGAGAGCGAAGCGTCTCAAGAGCGCTGCTTCGATCGATATCTTTTGAAACCATCAACTCTTGCGTCAAAAGCTCTTCGGTTGAATGAAGCAAGCCTTTTTCTCCGAAGGAGAGGTCTTTTCCTTGAGCGATGTACATCAGCTCTTGGTAGATCGCAAGAACACCTTTAAAGTCACCGCCTTGTACGCGCAATTGATAATCTTTATACCGCTTATTCCAGCCGCTTGGGCTTACATCTATTTCATTAAAGCGTTTGCCCGTAACACGATCGGCATATTCTTTTACCATCGCATCAAGGCTTGTTGCCGGCTCGAGGCGGCGAACACCTGTCTGATCGCAGTTGTTAACAGGGATAAGAATTGTCATATCTTTATAAAGAAAGGAGAGGCGATAGAATTTGAGTGTGTTGCCTGAGACTGATTTTTCAACGATATCCTTAATCAGAGCAACGCCATGTGCCGGGTATATTACTTTTTCATTGATTTTGTATTGCATGAAATCTCCTTACCAAGAACCTTAAGAAGACCCTGGACCGTGTACCTTCTGTTATATAAGGCGAGAGTATACAAGAGGAATGGCATTCTTGGCAAGGTCGAATCGGGCAGCATCACGTGCAAAGCTTGCAGAAACTTGACCCAAATTGACCCACTGATACACTCACCAGTAACGCACCATTTCGCAATACTCCGTTCTTACTAACAACATCATGCGCCAAGGATCATCAATGCTGAGTGCCCGCTCGACAATACGAGTAAACCTCTTTAGCTCAACTGCTTACGAGATAAGCCGCTTTCTTCACAACAGCATGTTATTCATGGTTCTCCCGCTGTCTGAGTACGGAAAAATTGGAAGCATCTTTTCTCTTATCTACCTCGCCGCTCATATTGGTGAGTGCGGAGGAGGGAGTGCATTCGTTCCTGTTATGGAGCATGTCTTGCAAACCAGAAACCGATTCTATCAACTTGTCGTATTTCCCCAAACAGCGCTCTTGCTTCTTACGGCAATCTGCACTCATGCTTTTTTCACACCATACTTCTCGAACGACCGCGTTATCATCCTTGCCGCCATCCTCCTCACAACAACTGAGGGTGTGCGAATGACACTGCGCACCTTGCTCCATGCAAGCGGGTATGCACGCCGCGTTGTCGTAGCTGAGTTGTGTACGACCGCAAGCTACTTCATATTTATATGGGGTGGCTACGCGCTCTCAGCGTTCTCGCTACACACCCGAACAATCTTTCTCCCATTCCTTATCGTAAGCCTCGCTACAACGTTTTACTTTCTCGGACTCATGGAAGGGAGTTATGGCGAACACGAAAAACAAAGTCCCGAACCACTGTCGTATAGAGAGATAATAGTAAGCAGAGCAACCATCATGCTCCTGCACCTACCTCAAACACTGTTTTCCAGCAACTTCCTCGTACCGTTTTTTGCAATACACTCAGGGCTTGCCTGCGGTGGCATTGCAAAGATAACAAGCGAAATCGCTGCCACAATCAAGGCTGTAGCCCGTGCAACGGTTGGGTTTAGTGGCGTCGCACTTTTCAAGGCAAACAAAGATAACCTGCAAAAGATGCGTGAAGTCTTCAAACTTCTCTGGAAGCAGCTCAACGAAATCCTTTGCGTCAATCTCCTCTTTATTGCATGCGCTCTCCCAGTTCTCTGGGTAACATCATCACATAGCACCTCCACAGGACTGCTGCTCGCATTCATACTCCTTAACGCAAGCAATTACCTTTTCGTTATCTACGAACAGCTCTTCCTCGTCACCAAGAAAATATGGGTCCTTATGAGTTATCGACTCGCCGAGTGCTTCGGCGCTGCAATTGTCATAGCCTGTGTTCCCGAGAGGGTAGTGCTTGTCTTAGCATCTCTTACCGCCCTGAGAGCAGGGACACTCGGCATAACGATATGGTATGCACATAAAACATGGGCAGTTACGCCGCACTCATCAATACATATAAAGAAATTGGCGGGAGTCGTTCCCATAAGTATCGTCATACTTGCGATCGCAGGTGGCCGCATCCTCTCCCCTTTTTTAGGCAAGCCAATGCGCAGCAAAACCTCAAAGAAGTATCAGCACCCTTCTCACGGGAAACATGTGCATAAAAACTGAAGAGAAAAAGATAGTAACAAGGTAAGAGAGTAAGAAGGAGAAGCTTTTGCTTAAAGCAAAAGCAAAGCACTACATTACATAACATATATAAGAAAGTGGTTCGTGCAATACGTACACACGCCAAGTAGTAAGTAGCAGTAAGTAGATGAAGAGAGAGGTTCGTACAATTGGTGAGCGCCCTTCTCTATCTTCCAAATCTTCTCTATTCCACATTCCGCCTCCCTACTCCCCAGTCAGCTTCCCTTCATTTCCCCATTCCTCTACCCATACCTATGATTCCTATGTATGGTTCAAACCCCAAATGCTACTCGTCTCACTGTTTCCTATTTATTATTCCTTTTTTCTTTTTTTCTTCTGAGCACGTCAGTGCTCCCGAAGGCGATAGATCGCCCTCCCCCACAAATCCCACAACTACGCCCAAGCCAACCACGCACAAAAAAACACTCGATCACGAAATAACCATCGACCAGAGGAAGATCTCGAGCCGGAGGGATAAATGGGGGTGGTGGGGTGTAAGGCGGAAATAGTGCGGAGGGCTGTGAAGCTCTGTGCGCGGCAATGGGGAGAAGTATGGCCGCGGGGGGCATGAAAATAAGGGGCGAAAGGTATAAGGCAAGGCGCACGCGCGGAAAAGGTGAAGCGCACACCGGACAAAGAAGTACAGCGTAAGAAGAAGGTATGAGCACAGGTGCCGTACATTGAGAAAGGTGCAAAGGGGTTGATTAACCAGGCCATAATATCCCGTTATGCGACAGACCTGGGGGAAAGTGGTCAAAATTGATGAGAATCGATCACAATCTAAGTGGGTTGACTCAGATTTTATACAAAACTGTTTGACATATTATTCGAACTCATTAACATATTACCTCTCTAATTACAGAACACAATGTTAGCAAGGAGTGTTAAATGGCAAAAATAATCGGTATTGACCTCGGTACGACAAACTCAGTTGTATCAGTCATGGAAGGCGGCTCTGCAAAGGTTATCCCTAACCAAGAAGGAGCTCAAACAACCCCTTCAATCGTAGCGTACACAAAAGACGGTAAGCGTCTCGTTGGCTCAGTTGCAAAACGTCAAGCAGTCACCAATCCTAAAAACACCGTTTTCTCGGCAAAGCGCTTCATCGGAAAAAAACTTGAAAGCATCCCGGGAGCAGAGATCTCTCGCATGCCTTACGGACTTGATAAGGCTGACAACGGCGACACAGTCATTGTAATTGATGACAAGAAGCACGCGCCAACAGAAATATCATCAGCCGTTCTTCAAAAGCTCAAAGCTGCAGCAGAAGATTATCTCGGCAGCAAGGTAACAGGAGCTGTTATCACCGTCCCTGCATACTTCAACGATGCACAGCGTCAGGCAACAAAAGTTGCGGGTGAAATTGCCGGACTCGACGTTAAACGTATCATCAACGAGCCGACAGCAGCTGCACTCGCATACGGTCTTGATAAAAAAGAACACGAAACAATTGCAGTATTCGACTTCGGTGGCGGAACATTCGATGTATCAATTCTCGAAGTTGGTGACGGTGTTGTAGAAGTAAAAGCAACAAACGGTAATACCGACCTCGGTGGTGATAACGTTGACGAAGTGCTCATCGACCACCTTGCGCAACAATTCAAAAGCGAAAATGGCATCGACCTTCACGGCGACAAGATCGCCCTTCAGCGCCTCAAAGAAGCTGCTGAAAAAGCAAAGGTCGAACTTTCATCTACCAGCGAAACCGAAGTGAACCTCCCATACATCACTGCCGATGCAAGTGGCCCAAAGCACCTTGTTACAAAAATCAGCCGCGCAAAACTTGAGTCTCTCTGTAGCTCTCTGTTCACCAAGCTCTTTGAACCATGCAAGCAAGCACTCAAAGATGCAAAAGTAAGCGCAAGCGATATTGACGAAGTTATCCTCGTCGGTGGATCAACACGTATCCCTAAAGTGCAAGAAATGGTTACCGAGTTCTTCGGCAAAGAGCCAAACCGATCAGTAAACCCTGATGAAGTTGTTTCTATCGGAGCTGCAATTCAAGGCGGCGTTCTTGCAGGCGACGTAACAGACGTGCTTCTTCTCGACGTCACACCACTCTCCCTTGGTATCGAAACAATGGGTGGCATAGCAACAAAGGTTATTGAGCGAAACACAACAATCCCAACAAAGAAATCTCAAATTTTCTCAACCGCTGAAGACAACCAACCAGGTGTAGAAATTCACGTTGTACAAGGAGAGCGAGAATTCTCTAAGGACAACAAAACACTTGGTCGCTTCAAGCTCGAAGGTATTCCAGCAGCACCACGAGGCGTCCCTCAAATCGAAGTAACATTTGATATTGATGCAAACGGTATCGTAAGCGTGTCTGCAAAAGACAAAGGAACCGGCAAAGAGCAAACAATCACTATCTCTGATTCATCAGGTCTTGATAAGAGCGAAGTTGAGCGCATGGTAAATGAAGCAAAACTTCACGAAGAAGAAGATAAGAAGAGCAAAGAGTTGGTTGAAAAACGAAACCAATTTGATGGGCTTATCGTAAATGTCGAAAAATCTAAAAACGACAACAAAGACAAGCTGCCTGAAGACGAAGTCACAAAAGTAGAAGAAGCTCTTGAAACTGCTAAAAAAGTACTCGCTGAAAACGGTGAAGACTTTGAAGCACTCAAGCAAGGCTACGACGACCTCATGACAGCGTCACACAAAATGGCGGAAATCATCTATAAAGAGAAACAAGCTGAGCAAGCAAGTGGTGCTGACAACAGCGCTGACGCTGGTACGCAAGACGCGCAAGATCAAGAACCGATTGACACAAGCGCTGAGTAATATTTCTTACTCACTTTAACAGCCTTTCTTCATTGAGCGTGGGTGCTGCGGCACCTGCGCTTTTATTTTTATCGATAGTATTGACCGGGCATCCCAAGCAACTATACGATACTCCCCGTAAGATGCTTCGCGCGTAACACTATCGTAATCATATATATATGGAGAAAAAACCATGAAAAAGTTTCTTGCTATTGTATTTGCTCTCGCTGCTGTAACAACAATGAGTGGTTGTAAGTGGTGGCCATTTGGAGGCGGAGCTGCAAAAAAAGCTGACGCAAGCGCTGAAGCGAAGTAAAAACCTAACCAACACCCACGCAAAAGGTCCGATCTTTAAAAATCGGACCTTTTCTTTTTTCAACGATCACAGCCGTGAGTCAATATAGTATCGAAAGATAAACAGCAAAGGGCACTAACTACTTTGCAAGCCCCATCGCCTTCATAAAGGCATCACCACTTACCTCTCTGCCAAGAAAGTTCTTCATCAACACGTAAGGATCCTTACTTCCTCCTCTGCTAAGAACTTCGTCAACAAACTTTTTACCAATTGCAGAGTCAAGCAAACCATGCTCCTTAACCTCACTGAAAAGATCAAGTGCAAAGATCTTCGACCAAACATAGGCATAATAACTTGCGGCGTACCCTGCAAGGTGTCCATATGCTGCCTGAAAGTGATCTGCTTCCCCACGATCTACATGAGGTATTGCTGTGCTGAACACAGTACGAAGTATCGCGGTAGTATCTTTCTCAGCACCCTGCCCATAGTAAGACAAGCAAAGGAGAGAAAGTGTGCTTTGATACATTGCCCATGACGATGCGCCAAACATTCTAAGCTCTTCAAGCGCATCAATCATTTCATCAGGTAAGTCTTCACCCGTTTTATAGTGGCTACTTACCATCTTTATAATGTCCCTATCTTCCATCCACCCTTCAAACATCTGCGAAGGTGTCTCAACAAAGTCCCACTTTACCGATGTGCCAGCAAAGTCATACAGCTTGCTATACCCAAGCACTGCATGCATTGCATGACCAAACTCATGGAAAAACGTTGTTACCTCTTCATGCCGAAGTAGCGATGGCTTGTCTGTTGTAGGGAGCGGAAAGTTTGCAATCACAAGATTAACTGAAACCGCCTCTTCTCCATCAGGGGAGACAAGCGCTGGCAACAGTGAACATTGGCATGCATGTGAGAATTTACCTTCTCGTGGATAGAGGTCGAGCATTATATAGGAAATAACCTTTTCTTCTCCTGCACGACGCACAGAAAGTACACGCACAGAGTCGTGCCACAAGCCCTCAACATGCTCTTCTGAAAATGAAAGACCAAGAAACTTTTCATAGATAGCAAACAACCCTTTTACAGTTGTATCTACCGGGAAATATTCAGCAACCTTTCGATGATCCAAGTTAAAGTGCTTTTCAGTGTATTTGCTCGAAACGAACTGGGCATCATACCCATGCAGCTTGCCTTCTTCTGTTAAAACAACCCCCTCAGGCAAATCTTTTGTTAACGTCTCAAAGCGCTCACGCTCATACGGTTTCGCCTGCTCAATAATACTTCGCAGCGCGGTTTCAACAACGTCAGGGTCCTTTGCCATCTTGCTTGCCAAGTCGTAATGCGCAAAGCTTTTAAACCCAAGCTCCTTTGCATACACATCTCGCTTTGCAATCATCTTTTCAAGAACCGATACATTTTCTGGATATGCTCGATTCACAAACATTTCGTTATAAGCCTTGCGTACCGCACTATTTTCACAGTACCCCATAATTGCAGAGCGCGTAGGATAATCAGCCTTAAGCTCAACATATCCTTCTTCATCGACAACAAGCTCTTGTAAGAAGCCTTGCGCCACACCACGCAGCTCATCCTTTTTCACTCGAATCGATGAAGTATCTTCACGAATGTTTTTACCAAACTCTGTTGAGAGCTCAGAGATTTCCTTACCAAGAGCCTTTACTCGCTCAAATTTATCAGGGGCAAGATTAAAACCCTGCCTAACAAATGAATCCATTGTTTCTTGAAAGTAGTATCGCTGTTCCTCAGTCAACTCCTCACGCTTCATGCCATCAGCTTCATACTCCTGAAACGCTTCATACAGCTCCCGTGACATAAACAAGTCGATAGCTTTTTCACTCAAACTCAGGCGAGCTGCCATCGCTGCATCTCTCACATCCTTTGCAGGATGAACCATCATCGCAGCGCTCACACGGTCTACACCGTAGCTATATGCGCCCGAAACACGGTCAAGCTCTGCAACAGTATTTTCAAATGTCCTCTCATGCGCTGGAATAGCAAGCAAAGAAGCAACTCCTTCTTCAGATGTTTTGCACAACTCCTCGGCCCTGCTCGCAATATCGTCAACCCCTTGTGGAACAACCTGTGCAAGATCTTGCACAGAGAACGAAACACCACCCTTCATAGAAAACTCCCCATAAACAACCGTTGATTGAACAAGAGCAGACGCACTCAACACACCTGCAAAAAAGAGACTTTTACGCATCATAAGAATTACTCCATATAAAATTTAAGAGCCTGAAACTGTATCAAAAAGAGTCTTTATTAACAAGAAAGTAAACCACTCAATTACTCATCATCATCAAAGTCGTCTGATTCTTCATCTCGCTCTTCATCGGGTTCTTCATCGCCAAAACTCTCATCTTCACTCTCTTCACTAACATCATCCGACAGCTCACTGCCATCATCAGCAACATCATCGTCTACATCATCAGAAGCACTCGTTACATCTGACGCTCCTTTTTGGGCCTGCAAAGCAGCAAGCTCTTCTGCTGCTTTTTCATGCTGAGCAACCGCTGCATCATACGCATCTTCATCCTCTGCTGCATCAACAGCTCTTTGATGCAGAGCAACTTCAGATTTCTTTGCAGCAATCTGCACATCAAGTGATGCATCAGACGCCATGCCCTGCGCACCCTTCATTAATCCTGTTGTTGTATCATTCATAGACTGCGCTGCTGACTGCATCGTAGAAGCTGCACCATGCGCTGCTCCCTCAATGCCTTTTTGTGCTGACGCAGCAACACCCGTTGCAACAGCTGCTCCTGCCGTTGCTGCAGTCGCTGCCGCAACTTTTGCATTTCTTGCCTGCATCGCAGCCATTCTCGCTGCTATCTCAGTCATCTGTTTTCCTTGATCAAGCATTTTTCTAGAGAGAGCCTTTGTCGTCTGCATAAGTGGCTTAATAATGCCGTGCACACTTTGCAACAACGCCTTCTTCATCGCATTAAGCGATCCCATAAGCGATTGCTTAAGCGGGGCAAACGTACTTGCTGCTATTTTTTTCATTGTAGACGTCATTCCTCCCAGCGCCCCACCAACTCCGCTCATACCAGAGCGAGCAGCTCCAGCCATGCTACTCAGAAAACCTGGCTGCACAGACCCTGTCCATAAAACCCCAAGCATCATTACCACAAGTAAACGCTTCATATGTACCTCTCTTCACACTCTCTATTGGTTTAAGATTTTTTCCATGCCTGCATACGCTGCTGCAGTGCATTCTTATCAATCGTGCCCTTACTGTCTGTCACCTTTTTTTCAGCAGGCGGTGCAACCACTTCTGCTGCCTTTACCGCAGCAGGCTCTTTTTTTTGCTGGGCAGCTGCCGCCTTGACCAAGTCACTCTGAGTAGCAAAACGAACTTCCTCGGGCGGTGCAGTGCGCTTAGGCTCTCCCCCATCTTTTACCTCGACAACACCATCAGAACTGACAGCGCCACCATTCCAATACGCATCACGTGTTGCAAAAAGTTCTTCTATCGTCTCACGTGCACTCGCACCGACGCTTTCTAGTTCTTGCTTCTCAAATGCTCGCAACGCGTCATACGCTGCAACATATGCCCGCTTATTGCTCTCCGTCAGCTCATCAAACGTCAACACTCTTCTTGTAAGAAGAGACAAGATGGCATCAACTTTTTTGTCATACGAAAGAGCTTTTACCTTCACAAGATGATCACGCAGTCCTTTATGCGCTTTTTGATCAAACATTACAAAAAGAAGAACGCGAAGCTTTGCAACTTTTTGCGCAAATCCCTTCGGCGGTGCCTTCATGATTTTATCAACCAACTCCCAGTACAACTCCATGTTGTCAGCAGGATCAGCGAGAACCTCTGCATTGCTCGACCGATCAATAGGAGAAAGATTTTCAGAGAGAAGCGCACTCAATGCTTTATAGGCGCCAGGAACAAGGCCTTCATAGTAAGCATACTTTTGCACCAATGAGTACGTTAAAAACTCCTCTTCTTTTTGTTGACGAGCAACCTCATCAGCCTTTGCCTGAGCAGCTTTTTCTACGGCATCTTTCTTCGCAAGAAAATCTTCTCGCTGCGCAGCAATCTTAGTCTCTAGATTTTGCATCTCTCCCTGCTGCTGCTCCTTAAGCTTCTGCACATATTTTTCAAGACGCGCTTTTTCATCAGGATTGTGCTCGCTAGCAAGCATCTCTTGATACATGCTTACCTGCTCCTCCTGCTGTTTTTTCAAGCTCTCAACCTTTTGCGCAACACCCTCATCGAACGCACGATCGCCTGTTGCCTTAACACTACCAACCAGTGTGGTCGCCGCACCCGCTGCAGCAACGGTAGCAACTGACGCAGCTGCAATGTGTCCATCAACTGAACGAGTCAACTGTTTTGACGTTGTCTCACTCATACGCTCAAGAGCAGATGTTTTTTCCGCAAGCTCTTTTTGGCGCTGCGCAAGAGCGGCTTGCAACTCTTCTTTGCGTTTGCCCGTCGCCCCCTTCATCTCTTTCTCTGTCTGAGCAACACGCTGCTTTGATGCTGCAATGGCACCTTGCAATCTTTTTTCTTGTGCAGACGTCATAGCATCAAGTGCTTTCTGCCTTTTCGCTATCTCTTGCTCCAAAGCCTTTGTCTGTTTGCCCGCTCCCTCCTGCGCCTCTTTTTGCAACTGCACAATACGCTCTTGCTCAATACGTGCACGCTCCTCAAACAAAGCACTTTGCTTTTGAGAGACTTCATCAAGTTCTGCCATCTTCTGCTTCGCTTGCAAACGATACTGAGCAAGCTGCTTTTCAAGCGCAATTTTTTGAGCCCCCTGAGCACTTTCAAGCTTCTCCTGTGTCTCACTTACCTTACTCTGCATGCGATGAACACCCTCTGAGAGCCCCTTCTCTTGGCGCTTCATTGCATCATTAAGCGATGCTTGTTCTGCTGCAAGCTGTTTTTCAAAGGCATTTCTCTTTTCTCCCACGCTTTTTGCCATCTCTGCTTGCAAAGCACGTGTTCTTCGCTCCTGAGACGCAACAGCACCTTCCAACTGTTTTTGACGCTGCACAAACGAAGCCTCAAGCTCTTCTCGTTGTGCATCAAGATCTTTCTGACGCTGAGCAATTTCTTTTTTGAGCTGCACAGACTTTTCACCCACTGAACGCTCAAGCTCTTGCCGTTTCCTTGCAAGTGCTGCCTCACTCTGAGCAACATGCGTTTGCAGCATCGCCTGCTGCTCTTTCATTTTTTCATCAAATTGCTGCTGCTTTCTTGCAGCAACAGAGCGAAGGCCGTCCATTTTCTTTTCAAAGGAAGCTCGCTGCTCTTTCGTCATAGTTTCAAAAGAAGATGCAAATGCCTTTTGTCTTTTTTCTAGGCGTTCACGAGTGCTCACAAGACTTTTTTTGCCAGCATCGACAGTTGATTTCATTTTCGCAACACGTGCATTCATCTCAGATTGAGCGCTGCTCACGCTCTTTCTTACTGCACCTTCAAGTTGTGTTCGTGCTCCATGAAAAGCCTTTGTTGAGCTCTCAACAACACCCCCCATTGATGCCTGCATACTTGCAGAGCTTTGCTTTGCAGCAGCAGAAGCGGTTTGCACCATCTCTCTCCCGCTTTTTGTTATGGCTCCTGCAGATTCACTTGCAGCTTTTTTTACAGAACTAAACACATCCCCAACACTCTTCTTGAGAAAACCGAGATCAAAGCCCCATGCATGTAGTGATGCTCCCATACAAACCATGCCTACAAAGCATGTAAAACGTTTCATTATAATGTTCCCTTCTAAAATAAGTTGCGTGTGCCAAGGCAGCGTACCTACCTTTGCTCAGGCGACTCAATACATCACCGTTTTACAAGAAAAAAAATGGCTCCAAACAATAAAAGCAGGCCAAACGCCAGCAGTATGTTGCGATACTTATGAGTACCCTTTTTGCGCAAAAGCGCTCGACACAAAGACCGAATCTTTTTCAGATTTTTCCTCTCAAAGCGAAGCGGGCCAGTTACACGCTTTCCGCCAACAGACGCGACAAAGAATGCCCCCTTAACCCGTGCTACATGCATACGTGCCTGCAATGTTTGAAATAAGTGCTTTGATAGCGAAGCATCAACAGCTACTCCCTTTGCCTGCTTTGCACAAGCAAGAATCGCCTGCTCAAAAACAAGCGCCCGCTTTGCATAGCCCTGGACACGTGAGTCATCAAACTTAATAAAAACAACACCTGCAGAAGATAAGGAACCATCCACCTGCTCTGTATCAAGTGCTTTTACAACACCTTTTCTCGACGAATCAAATACGACAGGCTTACGGCCTCCCCCCATAAATAATGGCTCAAACGGTTGATACGAAAACACCGTGAAGAACAGCGCTAACCCGAAAAAGAATACCTTCTTAAACACACACCCTCCTTTTATAAGCGACTCATCGCTGCCAAGAAATCATGGAGAAGGATGCTTTTGCAATGATCCGAGAAAAAGACATAGCGGATTCCATATGCTTTGTTATACTCTCGCGCTCATTGATGTACTTCCCTCTTTTTTTTCTACTATCATGCTCACAATAGAAGAGCGGTAGCATTCATTTTTACAAACACGTTAGGCCATGCAATCACATATTATTTGGGACGAATTTTTAAAAATTGCAAAAGAAGAAGCCGGAAGCCAAGTTGTTGAAACATGGTTTAAGGCAGTCTCTTTAAGCGAGATAAACGTTGCGCGCAACGAAGTCACGCTCTGCATGCCAAATAACTTTGTAAGCTCCTGGATTCAAGAACATTATCACACGCTTCTCCTCACGCACTTAAAGCGCCTTCTCAACACACGCGACCTGACAATTATTTTTTCGTGTGCAAGCAGCGTGGTAGCAACACCAGTTTCAGCACAAGAAGAAGTAGACGTTGCGCAATCACCTTCTTCTGAAAAAGTCTTTCGGCCTGCAACCATTACAAAAATGCCGGCACCAACAAGCGCTAACAAACTTGTTCCTCATCCAACATCTCGTAAGAAAGTTGATCGCAATAAACTTAATAGTGACTACGTTTTTGACTCCTTTATCGTAGGGCCAAGCAATTCTCTCGCGCATGGAGCAGCATATGCCGTAAGCCAAGCACTGGGGAAAGTGTACAACCCGCTCTTCATTTATGGTGGGACAGGGCTGGGAAAAACACACCTTCTTCACGCCATTGGAAATGAAGCAAAGCGTATTAACCCAAGCTGTCGGGTGCGCTATCAGACATCTGACCAATTCATGAGAGACTTTATTCAGGCAATTCGCTTTGACAAAGCTCACTACTTTCGTGAGCGCTATCAAAATATCGACCTTCTCTTGATTGACGATATTCAGTTCTTCTCTAACAAAGAGCAGACGCAAGAGATGTTCTTCCACATCTTCAACACGCTCTATGAGAATAAAAAACAAATCGTTCTTTCGAGTGACACCTTTCCCGAAGAAATCAAAGGTCTACAAAAGCGCATCACCTCACGCATGGAATGGGGACTTGTCGCTGATATGCAAACACCTAACCTGGAAACAAAGATTGCCATCCTTACAAAGAAGGCTGAGCAGAGTAACATCATACTTGATGAAGAGGTGAGCCACTTTATTGCATCGCGCGTTCTTTCAAACATCAGACAACTTGAAGGAGCTTTGATACGGGTTGACGCTTTTGCTTCGTTGACTGGTCAGAAGATATCGCTTCCACTGGCGCAACGGGTGCTCCTTAACCTCAGTGAGCCAAAAAAGCAGCAGCTTGATCTTGCAAGTGTTGCGCAAGTCGTTGCAAAACGTTACGGCGTTACGGTTGCAGATATAAAATCAAAAAACAGAAAAAAGACTATTTCTGAAGCTCGTCATGTTTCATGCTTCTTCATGAAAAAACTTACACCGCACTCACTCCAAACAATTGGAACATTTTTTGGAGGACGAGATCACTCAACAATCATTCATGCTATTGGAAAAATAGAAAGTCGATGCAAAAAAGACACCTACTTTTTCCATAAGCTCAAATCTGTTGAAAAAGAACTTACCTCGTAAACTGTTCTCCTCCCCTCAATGTGCATGCTAGAGTGCCTCATCATCAACCTCTCTGATAAGGATAAAAATGAAATATATCGTCCCTCTTCTTGCATGTTTCCTTTTATGCCTTTCTGGCTGTTCTAAAAATCACAAGGCAACGTCACATCTTAAAAAAGATGATCAGATCATCTTAAAAATAAAAAACATCACGCCACGCACCCTCTTTGCTGCAAGTTTTGCTCACATGAAGGCAAAGTTCAGCTCAAGATGGAGATGGCACAAGTCTGCCGTTGTTACCCTTGAGCCAGAAAAAACGGTCTCACTTTCTCTTGGCGAGTTAAGTAACCCGAAAGACCTTATGGATGTATATGGAGCACTTGGCATCTTTACCCACAAGGCAGACGCTGACGAAGCAATCTATGAACTCTTACCAGACAAAAACAAGCTCGATCTCGATCAGATCGGGAAAATTGGCGAGAAAGAAATCGTAATCGGTGTAGAAAAGTATGGCATAACCGGTGACATTTTTGACTACGACTTTATTGAACCAAGTGATGTCGAAATTGTAGATGAGCTTGATTTTGTTGTTGAAAACCAAACGGGAAGAGACATATACGCCGCTGGTTTTGTATACCAAATGAAAGATGATATGCCGGTATGGCATTACGATAAAACGCCTATCATTTTTATAAAAAATGGTGAAAGTGGCGTCATTGATGTCGACACACTCGTCAAATCATACGACCGTAAATATATGCGTGGCTATCTTGCTATCTTTGATAAGAGCGAAAAAGAGCAAGCGGTGAAAGCAACCTACCCACTTCTGAAGGCATATCAAAAGCTTCGCTTGGGCCGCCTTGCGGCACTGCAGAGCAAAAAAGTGATTATCAATGACCAAAAGTATGGCATACTTGGCGACATTATTGACTTCACTATCAAAGAACCTCGAAAGATCTCATTTGGAAAAAAAGCACACAGCGCAGCCACCTCATGACTTCCAACATATAACCGTTTTAAAAAAAGAAGCTGTTGAGCAACTCAATGTTCAACCGCGTGGCATCTATCTCGATGCAACATTTGGTGGGGGTGGTCACACTCGTGCAATACTTGAAAGCAACCCAACCTGCAAAGTGGTAGCATTTGACTGGGACAAAGAAGCTTTTGAGTATAACGCACAAGCTCTTAAGGAGGCCTATGGCGACCGCTTCATACCGATCTGGGGAAACTTTGCTCACTGCTATCGCCTCTTAAGAAAACACAAGATCCATCACATCGATGGCGTGCTTGCAGACTTTGGCACCTCACAACACCAAATTCACACCGAAGATGGTTTTTCATTTGCAAAAGATTCACCCCTTGATATGCGCATGTCTAAAGGACATCAGTATTTCACAGCTGAATACGTCATCAATAAGTTCTCACAAAAAGACTTAACAAAAATCTTTTCACAGTACGGCGAAGAACCTGCATCAAGAAAAATTGCAACCGCCATTGTGCACGACCGTGATATCAAACCATTCCAAACAACAAAACAACTTGCTGATCTCATCTGTCGCTTAACCAGCAAAGGACCTCGCAGAAAAACGCATCCAGCAACCCGCGTCTTTCAGGCATTACGGATTTTTGTAAATAAAGAACTTGAGAACATTGAGAAGTTCTTACGCGACATTTTCCCCTTTATAAAAAGTGGTGGAACACTTGCATGTATTAGCTTCCACTCTCTTGAAGACCGCATAGTAAAAGAGTTTTTGAGAGACAAAAAAGAGTCCCTTTCTGCCTTCACCCGCAAACCTCTTTTACCCAGTGATGAAGAAGTAGCAAGCAATCCCTCATCACGATCTGCAAAATTGCGATCTGGCACAAAAAAGTGAGATTATACTGTTGACAAAAAATGTGCTTAGCCGTAACATCTATCCCCATATGCAAAACGCATCTAGAAGGCACTTTTAAAACTGTCTTCTTTTTGTTTTTTGTGGCTAGTGTTACTGGCAAAACCAAACGAACACTTGCACCACGCACTGCTTCATGATCTTTGACACTCGTTCTTGGTAAGGCCCTTTTTAATAACGAAATTGGGAGCGTAATAAGCTCCTGTTTTTAACTTTATTGGGAATAGCTACCATGGAGATTACGGAGATAAAAGTCTATCCGACATCTGAAGGCAGGCTTCGCGCTTATGTGAGCATTGTTTTTGACAACAGCTTTATTATAAGAGAGCTCAAGCTTGTAGACGGTGAGGATGGAATGTTTGTTTCTATGCCTTCTCGACGAAGAAAGGATGGCACGTTTAAAGACATTGCCCACCCTCTCAACGCTGAAATGAGGACCATGATAGAGGATCGAGTGATTGACGAGTACTGGAGAATTCAGTGCGGCAGTGATGGCCAAGATGAGTCGTAGTTAATATATGGACTGTGGGGCGTAGCCAAGTGGTAAGGCAGCGGTTTTTGGTACCGCCATGCGGAGGTTCGATCCCTTCCGCCCCAGCCAATTTTTCAGAATAGGATTTTCGTGAAAAAACTCCCCCTCAACCACGAACCCTCTCTTACATATGATCCTGCTTTTGAGCAGGAATTTTTTTATTCAGATAAAACATATATTCATCCCACCGCACAAGTCGGACCCAACGTACAGCTGGGAAGCGGCGTAAAGATTGGGCCGTACGCAATTATCATTGGAAATGTTTTTATCGGTGACAATACACACATCCTTGCACATGCTGTTATTGGAACACCAGCGCAAGACACATCGGTAAAAACACCTTTAGGAAGCGTACATATCGGATCAAACACTATCATTAAAGAATTCGTTACGGTTAGTGCACCAAAATATCCAAACGGCGAAACACGCATTGGCAATAACTGCCTGTGCATGCACTTTTCTCACGTCGCCCATGATGCAACGCTTGAAGATTTTGTCGTTATGACAAACAATGCGCAAATTGCAGGACACGTATACATCGAAAAGAAGGCTCTTTTGATGGCGCACACCACGGTTCATCAACATTGCCGCATTGGTGCGTACTCAGCACTCGCCCCTTTTTCTGGCATTCGACAAGACATTCCGCCCTTCTGCATTTTCACCAAGCAACCGGCCGTCTTTGTAGGACTCAACAAAATTAAACTTGTACGAGAAAATTTCTCCCGCCAAGCAATCGCTGATATCACGCGCATCACAAACATGTTTTATAGAAAGAAATGCTCTCTTGAAGAAATTGAAGCCTTTGTGCAAGAACAAGAAAGCTTTGATAGTGCTGCCTCCTCGTTTCTCTCATTTATAAAGAAAAGTCAGCGTGGCATATCACGAAAAACACTTATTGATGGAATAAAATCATGATCCGGCTTGGCATTATTGGCTTTGGGAAAATGGGTGGCTACCACGCTCGCTGCGCACAGTCACTTTCTGATGAGATAAAGCTGTGCTTTATTGTTGATCCACACCTTTCTGATATTCCGTATGACAACGTAACGTGTGTCGCCAGCCATGAGGAAATGTATGGACATGTTGATGCGGTTATCATTGCAACGCCAACAACAACTCACTACCACATAGCAAAAGACTTTCTACAGCGAGGCGTTCATGTTCTCGTCGAAAAGCCAATTACATCAACACGTGAACAGGCTGCTCACCTCTTTTCTCTTGCACAAAAGCACAATCTTGTACTGCACGTCGGCCATGTTGAACGATTTAATGCAGGCCTGCTGCACGCGCGACCATTCGTCACAACTCCTCGACTCATTCGCTCTGTCAGATCTGGCCCGTTTAGCAGTCGTGTTGCGCATGACAGCGTAGCCCTCGACCTCATGATTCATGATGTTGATATCATCTTATCTCTTATCCCAAGCCCGCTCAAAAGCATCTCTGCTCACGGATCACACATTGTCAGTCAGACAGCTGACTGCGCAGCTGCAACCCTCTTTTTTCAAAACGGAAGCATTGCGCAACTTTCAACCTACAGAAACGCTCCAATAGCATCGAGAGAAATGACCATTGAGCAAGATGATGCAACGATCCACATCGATTACGCGTCACAAAGAGCGACCATCTATCACACAGATAAAAAGAGTGAGACCTTAGAAAAGAAAGAGGGCCATAACCCACTTCTCGAAGAAATACGCTTTTTTGCAGCTGCCATCACAGCACAAGCGCCTCAGTGCACTCGGCAGCACGACCGTGCCGTGATAAACACAACACTCGATATTTGTCATGCAATTGAGCAGGCAAGAACACACCAAAAGCAGCCTCCTCTCCAACATGAAATATCTGATGGAAATGCCTAAGCACGAAATCATTGCTCTTATTGCCGGAACAGGCGACCTCCCTCTTCAGGCTGCACAAACATTACTTTCGCAACAAAGACCCTTTTTTATTATCAACCTCTTTGAGAGCGAGAAAGAAAAACTGCGCGCTCACCTCCCCTCAAACATAACTGTTATATCTGAATCGTTTTATAAAATTGGCACCATCAAAAAAACACTCATTGCTCAGCACACAACATCTCTTCTTTTTGTTGGCAAGGTTGATAAGAGAAACCTCTTAAAGAAGATTTCATACGACTGGGAATTTGCAAAACTATCGTCGCGCCTCTTGTACAAGGGCGACAGAGATATTATGGAACTCCTGGTGCACGACATAGAAAAACTTGGCATTACTGTCCTTTCGCAAAGTGACATCCTCGATTCATCGCTTGCACATGCAGGAGTACTGACCGGGTCGCCAACAGACCAACTCTATAAAGATGCTTCTCTTGGACTACAAACAGCACAAACACTCTCATATAACGACATTGGCCAAACCGTTGTCGTAAAAGCGGGTATGATACTTGCGGTTGAAGCTATTGAGGGAACTGATGAATGCATTGCACGTGGCGTTACATTAGGAAAACATGATGTGGTTATCTGCAAGACATGTCATCAGAAACAAAACCATAAATACGACCTCCCAACAATCGGTCCACAAACGATTCGATCACTCAAAAAAGGAACCGTCGCAGCTCTGGTCTGGCACGCAGGAAGAGTACTGATACTTAATAAAGAGGAGTGCATACGACTTGCACAAGAAAGAGGTATTGTTCTTATGTGCTTGGAAGTAGATAGTCCTGAAGAGAAGAAATTGTTCCGCCAACAAAAGGCATAAGCGCCGTCTCTGTAATGACCTGGCACATAATGTGCTCCCGGTTTAAGAACACCTCCGCAATAACCTCATTACAGAACGCCTCCATCACAGCATCACGTTTACCTGCAGCTATAACGCCACGATATACCGCATCCGATGCCATCTGAAACGTCATCAGCGTCATTGGGTTTGAAGAAAAAAGCGTAAGCATTTTAAAGGTTGTCATACCATCAAGTGTATTCAAGTGATCAACAAACTTTGGTGATGAGTTCTTCAGCAACGGAAGATCTTGTTTTCTGCACACTGAGCGTACAGCACGAGAGAATGCACCTGGAAACACATATGAGCGCAACATTGCATTATCAAGAACATCACAAAGATCCTTGCCTTCTTCTAGGAAGCCGTTGCTAACAAAACCCTGCTTTACCATATCTTTTATAGCGACGGCAGGATTCTTTTTACACAAACCACCTGCAACAAAAATTTGTGAAAGAAATTTGCTTGATCGATACACCTTTTGCAGGCTGCCGGCACGACATGCCTTAGCAAGGAGCGAAATAATGACATGCATTACAACACTATAAATTGCCCGCTTACCAACTCTGTGTGTGAAGTCATTAACAAGTGAAGGCTTTCTTTTTTCTTTACTGAGAAAAGAGTCTGCAAGTGCATCACCTGCATCCAGCACAGTATCTGATAAAAATCGTGGTTGAAAAATACCAAATGACTGATCGAAAAGTTCTTCTTGTCGGTCGTATGAAATAGCTTGTGTGACATGGTGCCTCAAGCGTGTTGACCAGTCGAAAGCGATTGCTCTCATCTGCACTTTCAGCAATGAGCAGAACGCTGCGTTATCGCAGGGGTTTCCTGTTGCACTTGACGAACCATAAGCAAACCAAACATATGGCAGAGCAAGCGAGGCTATCATGCCTTGTGCAAGGCCGAGTCCACTTCCATAGTAAGTTGGAACAGAAAAAAAGAGGTACGCTCGTTTTGCAGACTCTACCCATGAACGCATCATTTCATCAAAAAAGAATGGGTTCTTCTCCGCTGCTTTACTCAAAAGCTCTGGTCGCTTGAGAATGAGCTGCAACTCATTGTATTTCTGCATAACATCGGTGTACAACTGAAGGCCCGAAAACCCAAATCGAATTACAAAGTCTATGAGCTTAAAGGTTCTTCCACCAAACGGCATACACGAAAGAAGCCGTTCAGATAACGGCTGATCTCTAAAGAGTCGGTTGTTTTTCTCGTAAATACTGCTCTGCATTACCCATGTAATTTGGCGGTAGAGGATATATGAAACGAGGAGAGCTTTTTCGCGCTTTGCTCCGATAAGATATGTATCGACAAAAGCTTGTGCATTCTTGCGCAACATTGTTGTCGCACGATCGGGGCGCTCCACTTGATGCATTTCGTACCCCGCGTAACCCAATGCTATTTCTTCAAGTTCTTTTCGAGAGTAAAGCTTGAATTTTCGTGGATGTTTTTTGCGAAACTCTTCTAAGTAGGTGACAAGGTTCTTATGCGTTTCTTTCCCTGCAGGAGCAAGCGCACCTCTCTGCACTTGAGCAAGCTCATCGCTCTCAAGTAAATCGTCAAGACTGATACCTTCCAGGCCAGCCTGCTGTTGTTTCTCCTTGAGTTCTTCATCAGAAAGTTGTGAAAAGTCACTCGTGTCAGGTGAAGCATTACTCCCAACAACCGGAAGAACTGCACATATAACGAGTAAGAAAAATAAAGACGCAAGACGCTTCTTCGTCTGCATGAACATCCCTTTGCCACCAATAAAAAAAATTATAATTTTTTCGAGCGGCAAGTGTACCAGATTTTAGAAAAAAGGGGAGTCTGAATACCAGATGCGAAACTATGCTTCGTTATGCAAAGAGAACGTCGTCATATCACGATCAAATGAATGTGAACGCTCTTTTTCCTTTTGCAGCTGCTGCCAAACAAAACGAGCAATAAACCCAAGCATGCACAACGGAGAAAAAACACCTGCAAGACCAAAGCTTACAAACGGAAGAGCAACGCTTTTTACGGGAAAGAAACCGATTGAAACAATCATATTTACGGCAGATTGACAGACCAAAACAGTCACCATGCTCAACGTTGTATAGGAAGCAAAAGAATCTTGCAGTGCATAGGCAACTCGCAAACCGTAAAAAAGAAGAACCATGTATGCCGAAAGAATAAAGACACACCCAAAAAAGCCTACCTGCTGCGCAATCACTGACAACATATAGTGAGTGTACAACTCAGATGTTTGTGTCATCGTGTGGCGCGCATACGTTGCTCCAGCACCCCACCAGTAGCCAGTTCCAATCGAAAGAAGATGCGGAAAACCTTGGTACGTCGCAACAGTTGCATTTCTCCATGGTGCAGAGAAAGAAAACATCTTCATCAAGGCATGCCTCTTTGCCCACACAATACCACCAACAGATGCAACAATTGTTATGAAAAGTGCGAAAAGGTCACGAAGATGCCCTTCAGCAGACAGACTAACAATCATCATTGAAAGAGCTAAGACAAATGCTGTCATTGATTGTGGTTGGTAGCACAACACCACTCCCGAAATAATGCTCAGAATAAACAGCGGAATATATGTGCGAAACAAAGACCACGATTCTTTTCTCTTTCGAGAGAGAAAAAAGCCGAGGTATACCGTAGAAAAAATCTTTACCAGCTCACTTGGTAGTGACGAAAAGCCGTACGACGTCATCCAAGATGGCACGATATGTAGAAGTTTTTGCACTGCAGACTTGGGAAGAAGTGCAAGGCTTGTTAGCAACAATGCTCCACCAAAAAACAGAGGTGCATGCTTCTTCCACACGTTACTTGATAGTGTAAAAAGCACCATAGAAAAGAGCGTCGAAACAGCAAGAGCACCCAGGTGCTTGAGCAAAATATAAAATGATGACCCACTGCGCTCTAGCGCATAGATAGAACTTGATGAATACAGAAAAAGCGTCCCTGCTAGAAGTAGAAAAACTGCTGCAGAAAGCAGATGTATAAAATCGCTATAAAGAGAAGACCGTTCCGACTTCATATACTCCCTTCACACAAGTAGATAGAAAGGGTGATGCTAGCACACCATTACAAGCAAGAAGAAGAGAACACATAATTAATCACAGCTAAACACGGGATAGACCAAAATAGGCAGCAAGTTTTTTCTGAGGATCAATAGAAACAGCATCCTTTTTGCGCACGGCAACAAAAAAACTCGTATCCGTTAGCGGGAACAGTTTCACAGCAAGTGGCGCATCAGACCGAGCAAGCAACACAAGGTTTGCTCCCACATCACCCTTCTCATCAGAGCACCTCAGAGCAACCATCTCACGTGCTCCTTTCGATATCATGATACTTTTCAAAACCTCATCCCGTTTCACACCAGAAATTGAAACCTGCAAAAGTGTATTTCCTTCATGCGTAGGTGCTGCTTTTCCAGCTTTGTACGTACCATTCTGTGGCAGTGATACAAGAAAAGAAGATTGACCGCCATGCTTCGCATGCGCCATAACAGAAACAAACAAGCTCAAAATCACCCCCAAAATAAAAAGAGATGACGCTCGTCCTCTTAGTTCCATTACACACTCCTTTTTTCCCTTCTAAATCGTATCTTCGTCCCTCCATTGTAATGAATTATAGTTACACATTGTCAATATTTATGTATTAATGTCGGTCACCCAGATATTCAATCTGTAATGCCGACATTAATACATGTAGAAGGTTTTTTATCCTCTTGTCGCCCTCTCAAGAAGCCTTTTTACCTCAGTTGAAAGTAATAAAAAATGCATCAGCTCTTTTTGCCAGCCAAGAGCATCACCAGTCGAACCATCGAGTCGCTCTACATAGGGAGCAAGCGTACGCTCCATAAGACCTATTTCTTCTTTGAGTTGATCAGATGCTGCAACAAGCTCATGAACACCTCTGCCATTATCGGTACCGTAGGCACGATTATACAAATCAACCCTCAAGGCTTGAGATAGTTGCGATAGCTTTGCAATAAGATTAACCAAGAACACCACTCGCTCGCCTCCCATCCACGAGTAACGCGCATGATCATCAAGATTAAACGCTGTGATACTTTCATCAGCCTGCAGCGCAAATGTATCTTTCGCAACACAGCTTCTCAGCTTTGTAAGAACATCTTGCGAAACAAGCTCGTAGAGCAAATGAACCATATCAAATGAGCTATGAAGCTGGAGACGCACAGAACATGCAAGATGCAAGCGCTTCTTGAATTTCTTTGTAACCTCATCAAGCTCTTCTTCGCTATGCACATACTCTTTTGGCTGAAGCGCAAGATCAAGATAGGTTGCAAAGACAACAAGATATTCTTTAAGCACCGTCAACACGGCAAGCAGCCGACTTGTGCCAACATAGTCTTCTTGCTCTTTTGTTGTCATATACACGTCACCCGATGAAGCTTGATATGACCCTTCGTGGCCATCAAAATAGAAACGACTTCCCCAATAGCCCGCAAGACCTCCGGCACAGGCTCCGGCTGCTGCTCCTCCGAGAGCCGCTGCTGCTATTTTTTTGCCGTAGCGCTTCGCAAACTCCTTAAGAGCCTCTTCCCCTATCTTCTTTGCCGCCTTTTTTAAACCCTCTTCAGCAATTTTCTTGCACAGTAAGCCTCCAATACCACCGCCAGAAATGATACCTATAATCGTAATAGCTGCTGTTATCTTACCTTGATGCTTATGAGCCCACATTATAAGGTTCATCAAATTGGTATGAGTACGACTTACAAGAAGTTTCTCTGTAATCATTCGCCTGATCATCGGGTTACACAACCCGCTCACACCCCCAGATGTTTCTCCAAGCTGATATAAGTAATCGAGCATCTTTTTTCTCATGTCTTCTTCAAGTGCCGTACGGACCATATCAGCTTCAGAACATCCACTCTTCATACGCGAAGCATTGGCTACTGTGTATCCAGCTCGCGCAAAGAGAGCACTGTATGCGTTGCTCCTCTTAAGAGGTGTGTAATCAATGTCAACAATGCATGGCGCACACAGCTCCTCAAAAAACCGCATCTCACATCGCGCCAGTCTTCGATTTTTTGCCAAACCAACAAACCGAAGGTAATCAACACTGCCACCACCAGGAAGATCCTCTCCCCTTAGACGAGTAATATTGTTGGATGCAAGCATGAGATATGCCAACTTCTTTTGCCCTGAAAGATCTGGTACCGCGGTAAGCCTATTCTGCGATATGTCGAGATACACCAAATGCTTATTACCCCGCAATGAAGGGACTCGCGTAAGGCGGCCACGAGAAAGATCAAGCACTTCCAAAGATGCCAAAGGGTCAAATAATTCATCTGGCAACACAGCAGCCGCACACTCCGAGATAATCAACAGCCGCAGTCTTCCGAGCCCTCGCAATGCATCTTTATCAACGCGCGCCAGATGCTTACCATCTATCTTTAACACCTCAAGATGCGTAAATGACTCGAGGCAATTGCGTGGAAGCTCAGTAATCACATGCTGATTCTGAGAAAGATCAAGCTCCTTTGTTAGGAGAGGGTCATGCGTTGCACGAAGTGCAGACCAAACACCCCTCGGCTCATCACGGCGCTCTTCTTTTTCAGATTTACTCTTACAAAGAAGGTTGTCGTCTAAATCAAAGGAAAGAAAGCCTACTCCATAATCGTTAGCAGAACTCCCCTCTCCACTTCCACTCCCGCTTCCTTCAGAGGGAGATGCTGCGGGGAAGGAATATGTTGCTATTGAAAACATACAAAGAAAAGCAGTAAGATATTGTTTCGTCATAATAAAACTTTCGTATCATAAGAATCTACCCCACTCTCATTCTTTCAAAATATGCAGCTCCAGCACGTATTAACCCCGTACAAATCGACTTTTCTGCAGCCAAAATTTCTTCATCGCTCTTTCCCTTTTTATCTATATAAGAGTCAAGAAAAATCTCTTTTGCCTCTTGACGTGTTGAAAGGTTATACCTCTCACATAATATGCGATAAAAACCATTCACATAGGCCCATAAAACGTTATCGCGCATAACAAGATGCCTCTCTGGGCGCTCAAGATTAATACCGTCTATCACCGCCCCTTCACAGCAGCTGTATCGCACAAAATCAATACCTCGCGACATGTCAGAAAAACGCTTCTGCTGCACAACTCCATCATAAAACGACGTTATGCGACTATTTTGACGCGCAGTAAAAGCATCACCATTGACCAGATTAAAAAGATATCCAAGATGAGCAAAAACAAGACCTTTCCCCGGACGAAACTGTTGGACTATCTTATAAAGAAAACTTCGTATAAATGACTTATCTTTCTCTGTAAGAGCATCACCACCAGCTCCCTCAAGAGAAACACCGTGCAAAGATGCATCATCATCACCAAAGTACACCTGTGCATACTCCTGAAAAGAAGCCTTCCACCATGCAGGGTCGGTAGCTGAAGCTAAGATAGACTTATCATGCTCAATCAGTTCGCGATCTGAAGCAAAGCGACGATCGCCCTCCAGAGTAAAGTAGTCACGCACAAGACTGTTAGACAAAAAACCAGGAGGGAACGCATCAACAAAAGAATCACGAAGATCAGGCAACCGACTCTGATTTCCTTCGGCATAAGAGGAATGAGGCATCGCCACAGGACTTACAACAGGAGTATAGCTTTGTTCTGGCAACACTGGCTGTGCTGTCGGTGTTACCAGTTCTTCACGCACAGGAGGAAAAGGGGAACTATACCGCTCAGGCAAAGCCATAGGCATAGGATCACGCATCGGCCTTCCTGGCTTCTTTTTTTTCATATACAAGAACGCAGCGATGCCTACAGCAGCACAGGTAAGAGCCGCAACACCAAGCGAAAACATTCCAGAGCCTTTATCTTTTTTTTGATACGGAGCCAAAATGCGATCAAGCTCTGCTCGCCCCTTGCCCTTGCTCAGAGCAGCAAATTTCTCATACAGGAAAATGTCATAGTTGAGTAAGAACTGTTTATAAGCATGTGCGAATAACACAATACCTTTTCCACACGTGACAATATGTTCGCGTTCCTCCTTAGCACAACTTTGTCCAAAGCATTCAACTCTATTAAGCAGCGTCCACAGCTCTTCTGGGATAGCCTTGTTTGTGTCTTGCACGTGAAGTAAAAATTCTTTTTCCATGTGCTCCCACGCATCACGCAGCAAGCATCCCATCGCTACATCTTCAAGAATTGGCGCTCCCTGTGCAAACAAAGGCCCCAGATAGCGCACCAATGTTATGCATCTATCTGCTTGTTCAAGAAGACCTGACACAGCCTCTTGGTTCCCCCCTGCCAGGGCAGTAATTTCTTGCTGTTTTTTTATAATGAATTGCAACAACCCACCTTCATATGGCTGCTTTGAGCCGTATGTCTTGCAAAGCAACTCAAGAGAATGATCATCGCTCTCATTGCTACTAAAAAGATGTGCTGCCGAAAAAAAGATGCTTGCGAATGCAAGCGTATATGCCGTAATGCTCAGTCGAACCATAACTACCTCTGCTTTCTCGTGTGTGCTCAATATATGTACGAAAACAGTGGCATCCAAACGTGGGCAAGCTATCCTAAACCTGAGACAACTGTCAAGAAAATGATCACGCGAGACACATTTTATTAGAGCAAGCCATCCAAAATATCTTGTCGATACTTTTTCATGCGCTGCATCATGTAATGCGTATTATGAAGTGAGCTCAGTGTTGCAAATGTTGGCTCATGCATCTTAAAAAGATGATGGAGGTATGATGCAGTATAGTTGCGGCATGTGTAGCACGTGCAGGTATTGTCAATCGGCTGAAAATATGACGCCCATTTCTTCATAGTAATTTTCACGTGCCCTTGAGAGGAAAAAAGCATACCGTGACGAGCACATTTTGTTGGGTGCGAACTATCAAAGGTATCTATTCCAAGCGGAACAGCTTGCTCAAGTGATGGCAAGTCGCCAATGCCAAGCAGGTGTATCGGTTTTTCATAGGGAAGATGCGGCACCGTAACCGTCAGCATCGCAACCATCTCCTCTCTGTTTTTACCCACACTTCCGCCAATACCAAATCCATCAAAGTCCATCGCTCCTAAGTACTGCGCACTTAACACGCGCAGCGCGGGATCGATGCCACCATGCACAACAGCATACAAGGCTTGTTGGCGCGGGTCCTTTTTGTGCGCCTCCAAAGATCGCTTTTCCCAGCGATGCGTTCGATCAAGGCTTCTTCTCAATGCCTTTTCATCAATGTGATACGGAGGAAGTTCATCAAATGAGACAATCATGTCGGCGCCGAGCTTTTTTTGAGCTGCAATAGACGTTTCGGGTGATAAAAGTATCTTGGCCCCGTCTCGGTACGAACGAAACGAAACGCCCTCTTCTGTAATTTTTGCCACGCTATTCTGATGTTTTTTCGATCCCTTACTCTTCAACTCTTGTGCAACACCACCGTACGCCAAGCTAAAAACCTGAAAACCTCCAGAGTCTGTGATGATTGGCTGCTTCCTATTCATAAATGTATGCAGCCCACCTGCAGCCTCTACAATGTCTGCACCGGGATGCACAAGCAAGTGGTACGTATTACAAAACATCATTTGCACACCCAGCTCATCAACACACCGACTATCAAGTGCTTTCATTGTTGCATTGGTCCCCACCGGCACAAAACCAGGTGTTTCAACAATGCCATGTGGCGTATGGATTCTTCCTACACGAGCTCGAGATTTTTTAGACTGGTATACAACTTCAAATCGGAAATAATCACTCATTATCTACTCTCTTAAACGATGCGTGCGACATGATAAAATTCACAAACGGAGCACTTGCAAACACAACAATACATTTCACAAAAATACTTACAAAAATGACAGACCAAAGGTCATGTAAAACACCATACAATCCCACATATCCAAAAACACATGAATCAACGCTCTGACCACACAACACAGAAAGCGGTCGAGCATAGGTCACAGACATATATCGATAGAAAAATCGTTGAAAAAAGAGATGAAGTCGCTCTGAAATAAGATAGGCACTCAAACTGGCAAGAAAAAGCCGTGGTGTATGCTGCAAAACTCCCACAAACGCCTCTTGTAAAAATGCCGGTGCATCTGTTGTGTAATGCATGTGAAAATATGTTGTACATAAGAAAAAGAGGAGCGCGTAAAAGCTATACCAAATAACACGACGAGCATGCGCAACTCCTTTTTGCTCCCTTAAAATTGCAAAGCCATACATGCTGCCAACAATAAAAACTTCACTACATGTTGCCGTTACACCAAACAGAGTTATCACTTTTGTCACAAAGAGGTTTGCAACAATGAGAAGTACGCACAGCAAGACCTCAAGCGCAACGCCTCGCAAAGAAACCGCGACATAGAGAGTAAGTGCTTGCAATGCAACATGGAGAAAAAAGATGAACTCGTTATACACGATGCTCTCTCTCTTGCTTTTTTCGACGCTCAAGTGCAAATAAAATTGCTGAGCTCAGCGCAACCATAACTCCTTTAAGCAAGAGACTGACAAGTATCAACTCTCCAATTTGTACTACAGGCATGAGCCCTATGAATGTGCCTGTAAAAAACAAAGCCGAATCAATTCCCTGGCCACACAATAAAGATAGTGGGCCACCCACAAAGCGGCTTATATATAAAGAACAAGCATGAGAAACAGTGTGGGCGAACAAGGAAGATATCGTTGCACGTGGCACTCGAGAAAGGAGGACATAAAAATGATAGTGAGACGCATCTGAAACAGCAGGATTATACCAGAGCTGAAAAAGCGCCATACAAACAAAAAAGAGTGAAAACAAAACCGAAAGCTTTAACGTTTCTTCGGCAAGGCCCTTTGAAGCAAACCGCTGAAGGAGAAGAAGGCCAAACATGCTACCAACAATATACATGCCACCACCGCACGCATGCAGACCACAGAGTGGCATTGTTTTGACAATAAAAAGGTTGGCACATATCACCTGAACACAGATAAGTATCTGTAAAAGACGCTCACTTATGCAGAATGCTCCAAGCGTAGAACCAAGTAAAAAAATGCTTTGTAGAAGGAAAAGTAACTCGTTTGGCATGCGCAACAGACTACAGCAATAGAAAAAACTGTCATTATCTTTGTAACTTTCACACGAAAGCCTCTTTACTCACAGACACGTGCCATTCCTTGCTGAGCAACAACGAAACAAATTTTTGCTCAGATATGTACCACATTGATGCAACTTCTCCTTTGCAAAGAAGAGAAAATCAATTACAATACTCCCTCTTATGCACATATTTTTTCAAATAGTTTGGAGTTTTATGAAAAAGTTATTCCTCTCTTCACTTGCCTTGTTCGCCTTGCTATCTGCGTATACACCACTGCATGCACACACAATCGCATCAGACGATGGCATCTCATGCTCAATTGGCGAAATGTCTATTGAAGAAGTTCAAGATTTTTTCCACAACAAAGAAGTTGCAAGCTTTCGCAGAAGCGTCATGTTATTTCAGGATGCTATTGCAGCAGCAGCCGATAATGGTCGTCCTCGTGGATCATTTGTAACCGCAGATGAAGCTGCACGGCAAATGGCGATTGATAAGCTCCATGAGACATACGTGCCATACCGAGTGAAAATTGAAAACAATACAGACAAAGAAATCATTGTGGGTAAAAACGCTTATATATCAACGTGGAAAAAAGCGATCGTCAGCACAGCAAAAGTAGTTGAACAATATCCTGACTTTGCTTCTCATAAGTATGGTATTGGATTCTTGAGTGCGTTACTCACTGGCGTATCATTGTTTACAGGATACTGCGGAATACATACTAAGGATATCGCTTTGAGATGGTTTTGCGGCGCTGCAACCGTCATCGGCTTGCTTGCAACAATCGGAGGCATCAACCTCGTAAAATGGGCAAAACGACTTGAAATCAAAAAAGCGAACTTGCTTTCATTCGCCCCAGTGCTTACAATAGCTCGCGGCGACCAAAAATCTCTGACTGATCAATCATTTTATCGCATTCCGGCTGGTGCAGTGTTTGAAGATATCCTTATTCTTCATGCGCAAACAATGCAAACCTCTAGTGCGGTTTTTGGTGGAGGACAAGCTCCTGCGCTCGAGGTTATCTCATAAAACTATAGTTGCGACAAGACTGTTGCGGTCACAGGTAAAAAACACTTACGTCTCAAAGCTCTTTATAAAAGGATTATAAATTATGAACACTCGCCACTACCTTATTGCACTGCTTGTTCTTTGCCTCTCAGGCAAAACTCTTATCGCACGAGAAACAAGCAATCCCGTATCATCATACGAGAAAATGAACCTTGCTGCTCCAACCGGGGTTACCTGTACGGCGCAAATACAAGACCTTACTGCAACAGAAAAAATACTTGCTCTCGATAAAATAGAAGAAGTCAAGAAGCACTATCACGATACCTTCGAGTTCTGCTACACACAGCTCAACCATGCTTCACTTGCAGAGCGCTTTGCAGTCGTTAAGGTCGTGATAAAAAATGACTCTGATAAAGATATTATTCTCCTCAGAAATAAGCATTGGAAAAATATTGATGATGCATTTTCATATGTCATGAAAAAGCTCTCTTCTCTCAAAGGAATACGCAAGGCCTATCATCTAACTGCAATAATCGCTGCCGTGCTAAGCGTGCCACTCATATGGACTGTGATAATTCCGATACTCGCTATAATTTTTTGGTGCGCAACGCGAAAAATTGTTCGTAAGCTTGATGTTATCTTAAAGAAACACAAAGCGTTACAAGAGAATCGTTTTAAGGGCTCTTTCTCCAGCATGTTTGGTGATGACGACGATGATGACGATTTCGCAGATGATGATATCGATAATGAAGATGACGAAAGTAAAACAATTTCGATCCAAGCAGGTGGAACGATCGTAGAAACTCTCATTATTCCAAGAAGCGATATTGCAAGATTTGCACAAACACAACTTCTTACGCTCTCGTAAAAAACAACCACCAGCACAGTTTATTGCGTTACTTCACAATAAACTGTGCTGCTCCGAACGCTCTCCTTATGAACTTCCTGTAAGAGAAAAACGAAATACCACGCATTTTGAAGTGACAGAGAAAAACGTGCTGGTATACTGCTCCCTTCTTAAAAAATTACTCTTAAACAAGGATAGAAGGTTATGAGCACACAAGTTACACTCGAAAAGGTTGTAGCACTCTGTAAACGTCGCGGTTTTGTTTACCCATCAGCTGAGATTTATTCAGGTATTAACGGGGTTTACGACTTCGGCCCTCTTGGTGCTCAACTTAAACGGTCTTTAAAAGAAGCATGGCTCAAGCATGTTAATTCATTCGCCGAAGACGTTGTGGAAATGGACGGAGCCCTTCTCGGGCCAGCTGCAACCTGGAATGCTTCTGGTCACCTTGCCAACTTCTCAGATCCAATGGTTGACTGCACATCATGTAAAAAACGTTTTCGCTCAGACGATGGAAGTGTAGATACGCAAAAACCATGTCCACATTGCGGCAACACCGCATGGACTGAAGCTCGCAACTTCAACTTAATGTTTGAAACAAACCTCGGAGCGCTCTCAGGCAGCGGATCGAAAGCATATCTCAGGCCTGAAACGGCTCAATCGATCTTCATTAACTTTAAAAATGTTATGAGTAGCAGCCGCGTAAAAATACCCTTTGGTATCGCCCAAATAGGAAAAGCGTTTCGCAACGAAATTACACCGAAACAATTCTTGTTCCGCGTAAGAGAATTTGAGCAGATGGAGCTCGAGTTTTTCTGCAAGCCAGAAACATCTGATGACTTTTTCTCACAATGGCTCGAACGCCAGAAGAAGTTTTATGATTCTCTTGGCGTAAAGAGCGAGAAATTGCGTATCAGACCTCACGAAAGCGATGAACTCTCGCACTATTCAAAATGCTGCAGCGACTTTGAATACCTCTTCCCTTTTGGATGGAAAGAGCTTGAAGGCGTTGCTCACCGATCTGATTACGACCTTTCACAACACTCAAAGCACTCAGGAAAAGACCTTTCTGTTTTTGAACAGGCAACAAACTCGTCGTTTATGCCACATGTTATCGAATGCTCTGTTGGTGTTGATCGCCTCTTCTTTGCCATTTTATGTGAAGCATACTGCGAAGACACACAAGGTGGTGACACTCGCACCGTACTCAAGCTCGCGCCACACATTGCTCCTGTAACAGCAGCAGTCCTCCCATTAAGCAAGAAACTTTCTGAGCAAGCGCAGCCCCTTTTTGGAGCGCTCAAGCAAGCTGGCATTCGTGTGCAGTTTGATGAAGCCGGCTCTATTGGCAAGCGGTACCGACGACAAGATGAAATTGGCACGCCGTTTTGTATTACCTTTGACTTTGACAGTGTCGAGGATGGTTGCGTTACCATTCGTGACAGAGACACCCTTGAGCAAACACGTATTTCTATAGAAAGCGTTGTAGAAACTCTCTTGAAAAAAGTTGGTCAAAAATAAATTTGATGGCAAAACAGAGACTGCTATACTTGCACGCATTGTTTTACTAACACACAATAAAGGACACATTCATGCCTAGTTTTAACCGCGTTATCATGATGGGCAACCTTACACGCGACCCAGAACTCAAACAGCTTCCGTCAGGACAATCAGTTTGCCGCCTTGGCCTTGCTTCAAACAGACAATTCAAAAACCGTACGACAGGAACCATGACACAAGAAGTGTGCTTTGTTGATGTCGATGTTTGGGGAGCACAAGCTGAAAGCTGTAACCAGTACCTTCAAAAAGGTCGTGCTGTTCTTGTAGAAGGACGCCTCAAGCTTGACTCATGGGAGCAAGATGGCCAACGCAGAAGCAAGCACTCTATTACTGCTGATCGCGTAACCTTCCTCTCTTCAAGCAATGATGACCACAGTGTATCTGATATGTCATCAGCACAAGATGAGCTCGCACAAACACCAAAACCGCAAGCATCAGCAACTGGTGAAGTTGATTTAAAGAGTCAATCTCAGCCGTTTGATGACGACCTTCCGTTCTAAAAACGGTCATCAATAAGAAAGTGCATTTTTGTCACAAGCAGCTTTACTAAATCACCAGATCTGGTATTCTGTCTCCGTTACAAAAGTTATAGAAGCCCCGCTAAATGCGGGGTTCTTTCATTGAGAAGATCAAACAAGGATACTAATGGACAACACCGTAGCTACAGCAGAAACATACGCTGTCTTTATGACGGGCGGTAAGCAATATCAAGCAATTCCAGGTAAGACAATTGAAGTTGAGCGCCTGCTCGGTGAAAGCGGCGATGTTCTCTCTTTTTCTGAGGTTTTGATGCGCAAGACTGCCGCTGACACATTTGAAGTTGGTGCACCGTACATTGAAGGCGCAACACTCAAAGCTTCTATTGTTAAACACATTCGCGGACCAAAAATTGTTGTGTTCCGTCACAAGCGAAGAAAGAAATCACGCGTTCGCAGTGGACACCGACAAGAAAAAACAGTTCTAAGAATTGAAAGCATCTAGAAATTCGCTATACTACAAGGCGAATTTAGCACAACTTAAGCGGATTGAGATTGGGGGGTCATTGATCTTAATCCGCTTTCCTTTTTTCTTGCAAAGATCACTGCAAGAGCTCTAAAAATCATCTCTTCTTTAAAACATCATCTGAATCAGGCGCAACACACCGTCGCCTCAACGCATCTCATACATACTCTACACAGCGGCAGAACATATCATTACACATGCCTTCTGTTTGGCATGCACCTCTTCATTACATACGCCATGTTTTACAATATCGCTCGAGCTTAGACCTGATTAAATTTTGCAAGATCTTTGTTGGCACCACAGAGAACAAGAATGTCTCCATCCATTACCACATACTCGAGACCAACCAGAACGGTACTATCGTCTTTATGAACCGCCAGACAGGCAACGTTGCGTGATTTTCTCAACTGTAACTCTGCAATCGTTTTACCCACAAACTCTGGTGGTGCTTGTATTTGTGTAATCGCAAAAGATTCTGTCAACGGGACAAACTCTGAGAACTGCAAACTCAAGCTTTTTGCAAGCCTAATACCTGAGTCTCGCTCTGGCATGATGACTTTATCAACGCCCGTAAGCTTGAGAATAGTGCCATGTATTTTATTGCGAGCACGTGCAATCACATATGAGATATTAAGATGTTTTTTAAGAAGCGCCGTGATGATAATCGACCCCGTAAAGTTTTCACCCATTGCTACAATTGCGGTATCCATGTCTTGAATGCCAAGTGCTCTGAGAGAGTTTTCATCTTCAATGTGAAAACAAACAGCCTGTGTGACTTTATCTCGAATTGATTCAACGATTTTCTCGTTCTCATCAACAGCCATCACTTCCATGCCATTTTCAGCAAGGCCAACAGCTAACTGATACCCAAATCGACCAAGTCCAATCACACAAAATTTCATTACGTTCCTTTGAGTTAATCTCGGTTACTAAAGATGCTGACCTACGTTAAAAGCACCCGCTCCTCTGGATACCGGTACAAATGCTTTTGACCTGTTCTCCGAAGAGCCATTACAAGTGTTAAAAGCCCCATCCGTCCGACAATCATTGTTCCCATTAATATAATTTTTGCCGCTGACGCTATTTTTGCCGTCAAACCAAGTGATATGCCACAGGTTGAAAACGCTGAAACAACTTCGAGCAGAACAGAGAGGAATGGCGCATCAGGATGCAAGACAAGGAGAAAGAATGTTGTGGCAATAATCCATGAAAGCGCAATAACCATAACAGCTATCACTTTATACATTTGATCGGTTGGAATTGTTCTTCCACTAATTTCAACTGCATCTCTATTTTGGATGATGGCACGAATCGTTGCACAGAACAGAGCAAAAGTTGTTGTTTTAATACCAGATGCCGTTGACCCAGGACTACCTCCCACAAACATAAGCGCAAGCAAAATGAGAACTGTTGCGCTCCGTAAATGTGAAACTGCCATAACCATGAATCCTGCACTTCTCATTGAAACAGACATAAAAAAGGCATTGAGGATGCTGTATAAGCCTCTCATATCACCAAGCGCATGATTTTGCTCAATTCCCCAAATACAAATTGTTCCAAACACAATAAGCAGCAATGTTGTTGCAACAGCCAAGCGCGTATGCAAAGAGTACGTAAAAAGCGGTTTACCTTGCCCTCTTACTGCAGAAATGCCAACACGAAATGCTCGCGCAAGCTCATACCAGACAATAAAACCAATACCCCCTGATATCACCAAAAACGAAAGCGTGAGGAGCACAAGCGGATTATTAGTAAACAACTTCATGCCACCAGAAAAAAGTGTTACCCCTGCGTTACAGAACGCAGAAACTGAATGAAAAATTGCATAGAATAAGGCATTTCCCTTTGGCATTACCTTACAAAAGGGAACGTATAAAAGCGCTGCGCCAACACCTTCAAGAAACAACGTTACCAGAACAATAACGCTGAGAAAACTGCGAATATGTGCCCACGATTCAAACTCAAAAATTTTCCCTGCCATTAACTTTCTTGTCATTCCCATATTCATAAAAAGCGATGCGAAGAAAAACGAAAAGGTCATCAGGCCAAGGCCACCAATCTGCATGAGAACAAGCAAAACGCAATGGCCAAAGTAGGAAAATGATTCTATGGGAACAGTTTTTAATCCAGTGACACATACCGTTGAAACCGTTGTGAAAAGCACATCAAGAAACGAAACCGATGTTGCCTGCGCCTGAGGCAGCGAAAGAAGAAGCGTGCCGCACCCGATAATGAACGCAAGAGCGGCCAGAAGCATGCGTCCGGGAGAAAAATGTGACATTTGAGACATTTGCATATTTTTAGAACCTTTACGCATGTAAGTGTAACAACACCTCCACACTCTAACAAGGTGAAAAAAAGAGGGTCAAGGGTCGAGAAGAAGAGAGAGTTGCGCCATCTCTTTGCACCTTTTCTGATAAACCGATCGATCTTTTTCATACAAGTCATACAATGCAATGAGCGCCAACGCAATGCGATCAGGAGTACATTCGCCTTGTATATACTCAGGAAAAAGTTTTCGCCTGAGCAAAAGATTTGGCAACGTCATCGAATCAACAGAAACAACACAGCGAGCAAGCGCATACGTAAGCCACGATGTTTTATAGATAACAACAGCAGGAACACCCAGTAACGCAAGCTCAAGAGTGTTTGTGCCTGGCTTTGTTAAAACACATACACTTTTTTGCAAGAGGCGATATTTTTCATCATCGCAGGTGATATATTTTACGGTCGCCCGCAACGGAAGAAAAGCGTGTTCCGCATACACCTTTGCAACTACCTCAGCCTTCAACCCCTTTGCAACGCTTACATACACCGTATCAATGGTTTGTACCTCAGAAAGTCGTTGTATTGCTGCGATAAAATATGGTGACAGAGCAGTAATTTCCTGCCGTCGAGAACCAGGTAACAGCATGATGCTCTTTGTTATCTTTGTATCACAGCTCTCACCAGTCCTCTGCTTGACCTTTGCAATACGTTGCACAACAGGATTACCGAGAAACTCAGCATGCAGCCCTCGCTGGGCATACCAGTCGACTTCAAAGGGATATAACACAATCAGACGATCAACATACCTTCGCAACGATCGCACTCGCCATGCTCCCCATACCCACATTTGAGGAGGAGAAAGATACGTTATGTTAAGAGAGGGGTAGCGGTTGCGAATCTCACGAGCTATGCGCATGTTAAAGCCGGGAAAATCAATCAAAACAACCTCGTCATATCCGCCGTTACCAATATGACGTACGATATCCATACCAATCATAATAAGCCGAGGAATGTGCACCACAACTTCAAGGACTCCAACAACTGTCAGTTTGTCATGTGGCATATATATTTCGGCACCAGCCTGCCTAAGGGCATCTCCACCAATCGCAACAACCTCAAAAGCATCACCCTCTTGTGTGCGCATTTTCTGCATATACCATGCACCAAGAAGATCGCCTGATGTCTCACCCGCAATAAAAAACATTTTCTTCTTCATAAGCGACTGGATATCACAAAAAAAAGTACGCGGCTATATTCCAAGAATATAACCGCGCCATACATGGGGATTGAATATTGCTACGCCGTAACGCTAAGAGCACTAGCAAGAACTACTTGTTCTTGCCTCTTCTTCTTCTTTGCCGAGCTTTGGCCCTTCGCCTACGCTTCTCTGCTTTTGAAGGTGTTTTCTTTTTCTTTTTTGGTGATGCTGCACCGTCTGAAGACTTTGGTGACGCTGGGGGTGTTGACGGAGCAGTCGCCACAGCAGAACGCACATCGCTCGCATCCACAACTACATCCCCATCACCTGATTCATCACCGCTCGCAAACTCACCGCTATTTGTAGATACAGAATCAGCAGAGACAGAGGATCCTGCAGATCTTTGCGATGAACTGCTACCACTCTCACCTGAGCCGGAAGATGATTCATCACCACTTCCTGGATCAACTACTGTATCCGATTCAGGGCCAGAGGCACCATCATCTTCGCCTGCAGAGTCAGAGTCGCTCGAATCATCTCCTCTTGCCGCTACTCCTGCTTCTCCGCGCCTTAATTGATACTCTCGCCTTTGCAGTTCTTCCTTACTATCCTCAGCTGTTGCACTCTCCCCATCATCAGCCGAAGAACCGCTATCACTTTCATCCGAATCCGCCGAAGAATCACTACCGCTTTCGTCTTCACTTCCTTCATCAGCAGGCGGAACAAAACACTTTTCTGCTGCATGCTTAACATCTTCCATGCTTTCAAAAACGAGTTCACCACTCGCAAGCTTGCCGCAGATTTCATTAACCTGAGCAGAGTTGCGCTCATTGAGACGCTCTGCTTCCTGCATCTTATTAAGCTCGCTTCTCAACAAGCACAGTGAAACAAGTTGTTGCGGTGTGCAATCAGGAACAACAACATCATCGGTAAGGTCTTCAGCTATTTCCTCAACAAAGCTGTTATAGGCACCAGGCAAATCCCTATCATTCACTGTTAACTGTACCCTATATGGTGGCACCTGCCCTGGGCTCTCCGAAACTTGAGCTCCACCAATAAGACCTGTCGGCAACTCTCCAGTTACCTGATAATACGCTTGCAAAGCACTCTCAATATTACTCCGAGCAGCTCTCTCACCTCTTTCTTTTTTACCCCAGTAACCAGGGCGCAGGCCATCTACACCAAAAGCACAAACTGTGCCTACAAGAGTTACTAAAATAAAACCTCCTGCAACAAGAAGTATTGTCTGTTTTGATACCCCTTTTAACTGTGATTTTCGCTCTGCAAGAAACCCTTGTTTAAATTCACGAGCTCGTAAAAAGAGGTTCATCTTTTCGTTCATTGTTAAAACGTTATCAACCATTCCTCGCTCAAATGAGCCAGGCGCAAAGGTTTTGTACTTCGCACGCAACGTACTATTAAAATGTGTGATCTGTTTTTTAAGCCGCTTAATATCATAGCTTGCCAACTTCAAAAGATTGTTTTCTGCAAGCGGTGCATAGAGTGCATCAACACCCCCTTTAAGGGTTGCAGCAAAGTCGCTTTCCTGAGCACTTACTGCAAGCACCTGGTATGACTCATCAATTTCTTGCGCCACTTGTGCCTGACTCTCAAGCCAAAATTGCCCCTGCGAAGCACCTTGGCGTGCAGATAAGAACTGGTGCACTTTACTCACATCAAACGATGTTACATCACTTGCAAAGAGCGATACGCTTGCAAGCATCACCATAAAGAAAGAACGAATACTATATTTCCTGATCACAAGATCCCCTATTTTGTCTCTGTCTAAAAGAACAAGACACGAGAAAACCCCATGCCTTTTTGTACACCAGCTCTCTGCTTTCTTAATCTATTGTGACAGCAGAGAAATTGAGCGAGCAACGTAGTGCGCAAGAGAAATAAAAGCAAGGCAGCTTAGAGCAATAAGAAGTATTCCTACTGACATTATTGGCATCCAAGAAAAGAAATGGCACATCAGAATCCATCCGATAAGAACCATATATCCCGCTGCTGTTAACTTGCCACTCATTGTTGGCTCAATTCTGTAAGATGATCCGTAGCGTAAACGAACAAAAAACGCTCCGGAAATGATGATAACCTCACGCACAAGGACAAGCAGTAAAAACCACCTTGGAAGGAGTACTGAGATATCAAGGTAAAAAAGTGTTGCAAAGCACGAAAGGACTAAAACCTTATCGGCTATCGGATCGAGATATGACCCAAGGACGGTATGCTCATTCCACCGCCGTGCAAGATAGCCATCAAAAAGATCAGTAAGCGCTGCGAATGCAAAGAGCGCAACCGTTGCTTTTAGCCATCCATGCACAAGCAAAGCCACAATGCATGGCGTTGCGATAATGCGCAAGAGTGTTAAAACATTAGAGAGTGTGAGTCGTTTTGTTGATCGTATAATCTTCATAAGTGCCCCAGTCTAACACATTACAGTTTTTTTCATAGACTACTCTTGGCAAAACGCATCTCCCCTGACTAGAATGTCCCCTCATTCAAAAGCATCTTTTTTATAAGGAACCAGTTCAATGAAGAAGTTTCTCCTTGCAGTTTACGTGCTGGTAAGCGTCAATAGCACGTGCCACGCTCATTTTTTCTCTACACCAAATTCACCACTTCTTGCTCACTACGCACCGAAACTTCTCAAAACAGGTAGCACAACCGTCTCCGCACACAGACAGACGATGAAGGCAACCAAGGCATTTGATGCAACAGAGCATACAACGCCACTCTTTGAGCACTACGGTACGATGAACATCGGATCATTCAGTAAAGGATTAGAACCTGCTGCAGGAACAGCGCTTAAAGCAGTTGAGAACAAGAATGCAACGCTTCATTTTGGCGACCTTACAAACACAGACCGCACGCAAAGCTCACAAACACAAGAAGCATGGCTCCTTTCTTTTAAGCAAGATTTATTTAGCGGCCTTTTTTGCATGCTTGATATATGCAAAGAAACAACGTCACTTGCACTGCATCCCTTTGCACAGGGTGCAGACAAAGACTCTGTAGAGGTTCAAAATTTCTTGCGCACACAAAATTTTTTCAACGGGCACGGTAATGACGACTTATTACAACCAACGCCACAAAGTATTCAAAGCGCAGAAACACACTCGGCCGCTCATATTGGTTGGGCCGGTGGCTTTACACAAACATCAAGCAGCGTTCAAGAAGCTTCGGGATCCCTCAGCGCAGGCTACCTCTTCCAGCCAGATTTTGCGCATCATGCATGCCCTTTACTACTACCGCAAAATATTTCCGACGGCTTTATCTTTCAACTTGATGGAAGCATCCGTCTTTTTTCGCATGTACGCATAGAGGCACACGCAGATGCAACCGTTTACAACCGACGAAGTGGCACTGCATATGTTGTGCGCGATGCTTCAACAAACTCGATCGAAACCGCAGCAAACATTGCAAAGCGTTATTCGTGGTATCAAGGCCCACTTCTCCTTGGAAAAGGCACTGTTAAGAAAGATTCTGGCAACCTGTACAACTTCTCATCTACCGTAACGCTTGATCGTTTTTACGGGTTTGCATGCGGCGTTATGTATACCTTTACCTATCAAGACACCACACGGCTTACACTTGAAGACACCACGGTTATGTCAGATCTTAAACTGCAACCTCTTCGCAAAGAAAAGCGACTTAACTCCAATCCAAAGCTTCTCGAGTGGAAGCATCATGCTCTCACCTTTTTTTGCGAGTGTGGCCCAACCACAACTGCATATCGCTGGATACCTCGCCTCAGAATTCATACATCATACCCCTTCCTTGGCAAACGATGTTTTAAAGCTGAAGACGCATGGGGAATTTCGTCTTCTCTGAGTGCACAATGGACGTTTTAAGCGCTGAGTGATATCCTCGCCACCTTTATTTTTGCGCGCCCCTATGAACGGCTGCACTACCACCTTATTACCAGTTGAGACTACCTAATGAAACCATCACTCTCGCTCTTTTCACATGCTCTTTTCTCAGATATCGCACTTCTGTATGGATATGATGTAACCATGCTTCGTGAGAGTGGCTGCACGCTTTCTCTTAACGAAGGCACCGATACAGATCGTGGCGATGTTGCCTGTAACGCAGCAATGATTCTTGCCCGACTCGTCAAAAAAGCTCCTCGCGTTATTGCACAAGAAATCGTTGCACGCCTCGAGCAAAGCACGCATGAACAGCTTTCATGCATTGAGACTATCTCTATTGCAGGGCCAGGTTTTATCAACATTACGCTTTCTTCTGCATTTTGGAATAGCATTGCAACAAGCATTTATGAACATGCACACACCTTTTTTGCGCAAGAAACATCATCAGAAAAAAAATCTTATATTCTTGAATTTGTAAGCGCCAACCCAACCGGCCCCCTTCATCTTGGACATGGAAGAAATGCCATCATTGGTGATGTACTTGGTCGTGTACTTTCTTTTTGTGGCCACAAGGTTGCAACTGAGTTCTACATTAATGATGCAGGCGCTCAGATGCGAAAGCTCGGCTCTTCTCTTTATATTCGATGCCTCCAAATCTTCGGCTCGACACTCGACCTTGATGACAATATGTATCACGGCGAATACGTTGTTGAAATGGCTCAGGAGTTGGTAGAGAAATATGGCAAACCGGTTCTCGACAAGACTCTTGAATTCTATATGGACTATGCGCGTACAAAGTTGCTCAAGCAACAACAAGATGATCTTGCACGTTACGGCGTAACCTTTGATAGATGGTTTTCAGAACAATCACTCTATGATCAAGGCGCCGTTGGAGCTGTTTTAGCAGAGCTGACAAAGCGCAATATGCTTTACGAAGATGGCGATGCACTCTGGTTTCGATCAACACATTTTGGTGATGACAAAGATCGCGTTATCAAAAAACAGGATGGAGACTACACCTACATCGCATCTGACATTGCCTACCACGCAGACAAATTTGAGAGAAAAGCTGACGTATTAGTCGATATTCTTGGACAAGATCATCATGGTTACGTTAAGCGCCTTAAAGGAACTATGGAAGCTCTTGGATACAACAGCGCACAACTGGAAGTTATCCTCTACCAGCTTGTCAGCCTCAAAAAAGGTGGTGAGCTTGTAAAAATGTCTAAGCGCGCAGGAACATTTGTAACGCTAACAGATATCGTACAAACAGTTGGCGTTGATGTTGCTCGCTTCATATTTTTGAATAAAAAAGCTGAGGCACACCTTGAGCTTGATATCGAAGTCGCCCTTAAAAAGAGTAATGAAAACCCTGTTTACTACCTGCAGTATGCTTACGTGCGTACCAACAGCATTTTAAGCAAAGCATCTGAAAAAGGCCTTCACCCATCATGCAGCAGTGATGATGCATTCACAGCACCAGAAAAAGCTGTTCTTAAAAAAGTTGTAGGACTTGCAACAACATTGCAAACAATTGAGCAGAGCTTGGCGACACATAACCTGGCATGCTACGCGCTTGACCTTGCACAAACGTTTCATTCTTTTTACACAAACAACCGCATCATTGATGAAAGCGCCCCTGAACAGACAAAGCGTCGCCTCTACCTGGTAAAGGTTGTTCACAATACACTCAGCCTTGCTCTTGAGCTCCTTGGACTGAGCAAACCGGAGACTATGTAGTGACCCTTTTAGAGCTGCCAACCGAGCAGCGAGCACTTATCACTGCAATGAATATTGATGAGTGCTACAAAGAGAAACTTCATGCCGTTGGCATTTGCGAGCGAGGAGTAATCATAAAAACTCGCGATGGGCATGGGCAAACCATTCTTGTGCAAACGAGTACCAGAAACACGTTTGCCATCAGCAAAAAATTGGCACAAGACGTTGTGGTAACACCTGAAATGGAAGCACAACCTCAAACATGTAGCTGCACAAAACATAGCTAACGATTATAAAGGCCCGTATGAGTAAACACCCAAAAGACGCAATCAAGCATTTTACACCAGACCTCATTAGAAACTTTTCTATCATCGCCCACATTGATCACGGCAAATCAACAATGGCCGACCGTTTTCTTGAAATGACCGGTACAATTTCAACCCGTCATAAAAATGAACAGGTGCTTGATAAGCTTCAGGTTGAACGTGAGCGCGGCATCACCGTAAAAGCGCAAACAGCGTCTCTCTTTTATGATCATAACGGAACAACATACCTGCTCAACTTAATTGATACGCCGGGCCACGTTGACTTTAGTTATGAGGTTTCTCGCTCACTCTCTGCGTGCCAGTCTGCCGTACTACTTGTTGATGCTGCACAGGGGATACAGGCACAAACCATGGCAAATTTTTACCTTGCGTTTGAGCAAGACCTAACCATCATCCCTGTTCTGAATAAAATTGATATGCAAAACGCTGATCCAGAACGAGTGGAAAATGAGCTAGAACAAGCTTTTGATATTACAAGTGATGAAACATTACGTGCATCGGCTAAAACGGGGATTGGCCTCGAGGACGTCCTCTCTGCCATTATCGAGCGTACACCTTCGCCTCAGGGCAGCACAGACAAACCGTTTCGCGGCCTGCTCTTTGACTCATGGTTTGATGAATACCGTGGCGTTATTTGTATGATTGAGGTGGTTGATGGTCAGATAAAAAAAGGTGACCGCATTACATCATCCCATACCAATGAATCGTATGAAGTTCTTGATATCGGCATTATGTACCCAGACCCCTATGCAACAGGTGCACTTTATACCGGACAAGTGGGGTATGTTATTTGCGGCATGAAGACCGTTAAAGAAGCACGTGTTGGTGATACGTTTTATACCTACCGAAACGAGGTACCAGCTTTGCCCGGCTTTAAGCCAGCAAAATCAATGGTCTTTGCAGGTGTCTATCCGGTCGAGACAGTCGATTTTAATGATCTGCGAGACGCCGTTGAAAAGCTTACTTTGAATGATCCAAGCGTAAGCGTAGAGAAAGAAACTTCTGCAGCTCTTGGCTTTGGGTTTCGGTGCGGATTCCTCGGCCTTTTGCATATGGACGTATTCACGCAGCGTCTTGAGCAAGAATATGGGATGAGCATTATTACAACGTCGCCAACCGTTCTTTATAAAATTGAACTTACCAACGGTGATAAACTCTCTATTGAAAACCCATCACAGTTTCCTGATGTGCAAAAAATCAACCGCGTTTTTGAACCAATGGTTAATGCAACCATTATCTGCCCGAACCAGTACATCGGTAACATGATGAAGTTATGCCAAGAGAATCGCGGCATACAAAAGGATATGAAATACCTTGATGAGAACCGTGTCATCCTGGCGTACACCCTTCCTCTTAACGAAATTGTCAGCGACTTTTATGACAGCCTTAAATCTCTGAGTGCTGGGTATGCAAGCTTTGATTACGAAGAAGCTGGGTATGAAGAATCTAACTTGGTGAAAATGGATATTCTTCTCAACGGAAAGCCGGTTGATGCGCTTGCTGTTATTGTACACAAATCAAGCGCTGTACAGATGGGAAAACAGTTGACACAAAAGCTGAGAAAAGTTATTCATCGTCAGATGTTTGAGGTTGCTATTCAGGCTGCTATTGGATCAAAGGTTATCTCGCGAGAAACAGTAAGTGCCCTTCGTAAAAATGTTACGGCAAAATGTTACGGCGGTGATATAACCCGAAAAAGAAAGCTCCTTGAAAAGCAGAAAGAAGGTAAAAAACGCATGAAGCAAATCGGAAGCGTTGAACTTCCGCAAGAAGCCTTCCTGACAATTCTGAAAAAATAAGAGTGGGTGTATGAAAAAAAAGCGTAGAAAAGGTTATTACTCGATTTCTGCTGTTGCAGGCATGCTTGAAGTTCATCAGCAAACAATTCGCTTGTATGAAAAAGAAGGTTTAATCACACCACAGCGAACTGACGGTGGCACACGAATCTTTACCGATGAGGATGTTGATAAACTTGAAGAAATCATCCACCTCACACACGGAATGGGCGTTAATATCGCCGGCGTAGAAATGATTATGCGGCTCCAAAGAAAAGTTCAAAAACTCCAAGACGACATGAATAAACTCTTTGAGTCAACCCAAGGGCAATTAAGCAAAGAAAGCGACGTTTTAAGAGATGAAGCAAAAAGAAAAGCATCAAGCCTTCTTGCTCTTAAAAAAACTCCCCTGAAAGCTTTTCCGAAGTCATCGGCCCCAGAGGACAAAAAAGAAACTGAAGAAACAGTTGATGATGACTGGGAAATTGAATACGACGAATAACATTGTTTTCGTAACCATTACTCAGCACATAGCATCTTGATCACACAGCAACAGGAGTCTCCCTCATGACACGTCAACTCTTTTCATCTCTTATCTTATTGGTCGCACTCTGTTTTGTAGGAGCAGTGTCAGCAGCTGATGATTCTGTTGCAACACAACCTACGTTTCTCGACTTCAAAGTCATTATGCCTTTAGCAGACGATAAAGAGCCTGAGTTCTCTGGAAAAGACCTTGTAGAAATTGCAAACTTGGTCATAAGCAGCAGACTCTTTAGTGCTTACTGCAATGATGAGACATTCTCTGTTACACATGCCTCACTGATAGATGTTCATCTTGATGCTCAAAAAGTACTTCTCGGTACCGCGAATGAAAAAATATTCGAGATAACAAACTGCTTCTTTCTTACCTTTGGTGATAAAGAAAATAGGTATCAAGTCCCTTTGATTACTCATGGGAAAAGTTATAGCTTTCGACAAGCAGATCGTTGCGTTTTGCTTCCAGAAAGCACTCTGATTACTGAAGAAAAAGAAACAACTTCTGAACACAAATAAAAACAAAAAAGCCCAGCGCAGCAACACTTTTTACACAAAACCCTTGTTGGCGCTCATCTCTTTTGTCTACTTTGGATATACCTCACACGAATTGAGCATTATGTGTGTGGTGTAAAAAATGGAGACTGTATGAAAAAAAAGAATGGAGCAAACCTCACGTTTGAGGGTGCGCAGCTTTGTAGCACAGTGCTCGGACATCGAGTTGTCTATCATAAGCACGTTCCGCAGAAAAACGAACCGAAACTGACTGAGCATAATGTAGATGAGAGCAATAGCGTTCAATCTTCTGTTTTCACTGTTCAGAAGAAGCTCAATGCAAAACTCATTGAGGCTGTTCAACAGAAAAAAGTACCTCTTATAGCCCGTCTTATCTCTCAAGGGGCCGATTGCAATATTATAAAAGACGGGCTATCCCCCTTACACATTGCAGTTATGCAAAAAGACCTTCCAACAATCGCATGCCTCATTACGCATGGCGCTGATGTAAACAGCAAGGGATCGTTTGGCAACCGCCCTCTGCATGAAGCAGCTTTAAGTACTGATCGCATGAAAATAAAGATCGCAGAAGTCTTATTGGTAGCTGGTGCAGATCCAAACGCACAAAATGATTTTGGGCAAGTTCCTCTTCATTTCCATGTTCACTCTGAATATGACATGTACATGGAGCTGGCAAAATTATTGATCCGTGCCGGAGCTCGCCTCCACATAAAAGACATTAAGGGCAATGAGCCGCTCGATCGACTACCGAGCAAACTGAGAGATCATCTCATTGCGTTTGCGCTCTACGCTCACTACAAAGCGTAAGGTGAAAAGATAACGTGTCAGTTGTGAATTCAGCTTTATGAAAAGGTTTTTCACAATTGACACGATCCCCCGATGTGCTAACCTTACGCACTATTGGTTGATTTCCACCCTTTTACGAAGGATATTACGCATGAAAACTTTCAAAATATCTCTTTGTTTTTTCTCTCTTTTTAGTGTGCCTGGCGCCGTCTTTTTCGTCGAAGCGCCCGCAACAACAGACCCTCATCAGCACATTGAATACATGCTTGAAAAAAACAGCATTGATCTTCCCGGAGACTTTGCACCACGCCATGTTATTTCATCTACATCTTTTGTCGCCTCACCGGATATCGAAAGCCCTGTAGCGGAAGAAGTTGCAAACGAAACATCAGATAAAAACGAGCAAAAGTTCTCTCAAGATCTTGACTTCGAACATGGCACACCTCTGAGTGAAGAAGAGTTAGAACAAGCATTTAGTGATCCACAATTCCAAAATTTTCTCGCATCATTTAGCGATGCATTGGATGATGAATCTTTTGATCCGTTTGGTGACTATTCTGATGGATCGGAGGAAATGTTTGAGTGATAGTGATGACAACACAACGTCTTTTAGTTCACACTGTGAGTAACATGTTAACCCTCGTTACTTACGAAAAGGAGATACGATGACATCGCACTTGACCGTGTCAGTAGAGTTAATCTCGTTTATGAAATGGGTACTTAAACATAAAAAATCAGAACTAAGCTCGCTTGTTTCGCTTGCCATCCGTGATGGATTAAAAGAGAAAATCAATGACGCTGCTCGCGTCGCTCAGCACGTTCCACCAGAAGAGTTGTATAAAGTTGTAAATACATTCCTTGGTTTTATTGAAGATGAAATCACAGGGCATCTGGCAAAGAGCTTTTTTCACAGCGACCGCAATACAAAGCCGTATCCAAAAACGCTTGAGGCTCTCGAGCCGATTGATGACAGCTCACTGTATAAGTCACTCACTCCGGTGACGCAGGCGCATCTGCATGCTGCTGCCGGCTCAGAACAAATTCTTTCAAATTCGATTCATGAAGCAGCTGAACAATTAAATGAACACAGTGAATATCAAAGCGATCAAGAAAAGCGTCGCGCTATTTTAAAAGCTGTTTTAAACAACTGGTCTCCGGAGACCAGTAACGAAGTTAACTAACTAAAAAAGTATCTTCTTAGTGCACAAGGCTTGTTTGCTTGATCTGGCAGACAAGCCTTTTTCTTATCCATACTCCCTGAAGGTGCTTGACAGGTGTGCACCAAAAAGCTACAGTCCCCCTTCGCATTTTCATAAAAACAGGGGGAACATAACACTATGAAAAAACTACTTGTCGTACTTCTCGCACTCTTCACTCACCTTACTCACAACGCATACGCAGCTGCCGTAGCGGGAGCAGGCGCCGGAGCTGGTGCTGGAGCATCTCCTCACGCAGGAGCAGGCGCTGGCGTGCATGCAGGTGTGATGGAATATGCTGGTGTTGGTTACGACACCCTCGATGATTTGGAACAACTAGAAACCAGTTTAGAAGTGCCGCTGAGCACATTCCTCGCTTTCAGAGGACTGAGCGATGAGCAATCTGACAGAATCGTGCAAAAGATTTCTGACATCAGAACTGATTCTACCTGGGATTTTTTGGATAGAGCAGATAAAATTCTTACTTCTACTTTAGGAGACAGAACAACCAGCGAGAAGCTTGGTCATTTTTGGTTCATATGTTCTTCATCTTTGGTTGGGGATTTTTATGATATCGATGATGAGGAAATTTTTCAGGAGGATACTAAATTCCTCAGGACACCTAAGTGCTGTGCTCTTCGCATTGGAGCTCGTCATGGTAATCAGCAGGCAGAGTTACAATATTGCAAGCATCTTCTTCGAGCGTGCTCAGATACCGATGTCATATTTCTTAAGAGTATCAAGGAAAAATTTATGGCGCTAAGACGTCGCCAAAACCACGATAAGGTCTGCATCGACATAGAACTACCGATTACTGCTCTCTGTTACGCGCTTCATAACAATGGAGTTGTAATACCAGATGAGGAATGGAGAAAACTTTATACCTCAATCAGCTCCTGCACTTCACAAGATGAACGAGCACAAACAGCCTTTCTTGATTTTTGTGCTATATGGCTCTTAATAGAAAATCCAGGAGGCGCTCCAGGAAAACAAAATATGTCCCTCATATCAGAGTGGATAGAGTGCTGCCTTCTAGGCGATATTGAATGCGCTACAGAGTATTATGCGCAGAAAAATGCATACACATATATGCTTGCTCTTTTAGATAGGCTTTCCCTTGCAGAAAGAGGAAAAAGAGGAGCCCCAAGTCATGTTGATGCTTCATCATCATACCCACATTTTTTTATTACCTTACAACACAGAAAAAAGCATGCATCACTCTCTCCTGTTGAGGAAAAGGCTTTACGAACTCTCAACAACCGCTTTGAAGAAACATATTTGCCTCTGCTCACACAAAGCATACCACTCTCAAACGAAGAAGTAGAAAAGCTACGCTCAGCACCAAAAGCATTTCACTATATGATTGCGCAAACTCTTGCTCGAATGGCTTTTCCTCGCATAACACCCCGCCCTCGATCTCTAGAAGAAGCAAAGACCTTTATAAAGCAGATGGGAATTCGCCGCATCCTGTATAACCGCTCTTACCACACAATACAGTACCTCTGTTACTGGGCACCCCGTGATGAACAAATTGATACGGCAAGCCTTGGTGCCTTTATCAAGAGAGAAGCCGCACGCAATTCTTACTTACGAGAGACGTTTGAAAAAGTAAGACCATTCTATTTTCCTAAGGCATAAGCTCTTGATAAAGACCTGCAATATCAAGTCCAATCGCTGCGGCAAGGTTGCCCTCAAAGTAATCCATGTAGCGTATCCCAACACCTTCAACAACGCATGCTCCGCACGCATACATTGCAGCGGGGCATTCGTCGAGGTAAAAGTCCATCGCTTCATCGGGGACACTAAACGATGATTGCGAAACCGTACTCCACGAAAAGGAGTCTGTCTCGTGACCGTCAGTAATAATTCTTACATGCATACCGGTAATAATTCTGATGTCTTCATCTTGCATATACGAAAGCATCCGCTTGGCATCGTGCCGATCAATCGGCTTACCAAGAACCTGTTTGCTTCGACGGTCTGAATTAACGTATCGGCTGCAACAATTACATACGATCCTTCTTGTTCAAGCAGGGAGAGGTCAACGCCATTTCCCTTCCCTCGAGCAAGCATCGTAACATGATCGTAAATATTCTCGCTTTCTTGCTGGATGTCGTCGTCACAAAAACTACTTGCTACAACCTGATAAGGTATACGAGCCTGATCTAAGAGCGCTTGTCTCGATTGTGATTGTGATGCGAGGTAAATTTTTCCCATTGTCCTGCCATGTTTTGCGTAATGAAACCTTGTGCCTGTAACTTTGCTAACTCTTGTTGTAGATCATGCGGGGTAAGGCGTGTGTGCCTGCAAAGTTCGTCGAAGGATAGTGGTTTCGATAGGTATTGTAAAACAGGAGATTTTTCTTCTTCTTTTACCGCTAAAACAGGATCTTTCTCACGTTCATAGTGGGTATTTTGAATAACGTCAGCAGACGATCTGACAACAAGAGCACCTTGCGATAACAGCGTATTGCTGCCATAAAATGCTGCCTCATCAATGGGCCCTGGAACCGCTCCAACCGAGCGGCCCTCCTCAAGGGCATGCTGTGCGGTAATAAGTGCACCACTTTTTTGTGACGCTTGCACCACAATACAAGCGTGTGAAAGCCCCGCAATCACTCTGTTGCGAGCCGGAAACGTTCCCCGTGTTGGTGGTATATGCGGAGGAAAGCACGACACCAGTACGCCACCCTTTTCACGAACATCTTCATACAAGAACGCATGCTCACTTGGATACGTATGAGAAAGACCACAGCCCATAACAACCACCGTCCGCCCTCCATGCCTTATGGCTGTCTCATGTGCCTCTCTATCAATACCACGAGCACCACCACTCACCACACAAATCGAATCATCAACTAACTGCTTTACGAGTAGGCGAGTTGCACGCACCGCATAGGGACGAGCAGCCCGCGCACCGACAACGGCACACATCACTTCCTCTCTTAAAAACGCGCCCTGAACCCACAAAAGTGCTGGTGGCACATAGACGTGACGTAATAGTGATGGGTATGCATCATCAAAAAATGAAATAAGCGAAATTCCCTGAGCAGCACAGGTGCGCTGATGCTGCTCATACGCGTTATCATTATGAAAAGCTGCATACACTTTTTCTGCCTGCGCAGCAGAAAGCGAAAAGACCTCCCTTATCGCTTGCCGTGAAAATGAACTAAGCTCTGGAAACGTATGCGATGTAACCTCGAGACGCTGCATGATATGAAAAATTTGTGCAGGGCCAATCCCTTGCTCTAAAGATAGACGAGTCAATAGCTCGTGATGAATGTGTGACATAACACATCACTTTTCGACCCACTCGTATGAATAAAAAAAAGCGCCGCACAGTATCTGTGCAGCGCTTCCCCACTCTCTCTTTTAATCTGTCGTTTGTTCCTGCTCGCTCACCGGTGTCGCATCCTCTTGCGCTTGAGGAGCTCCCTCTTGCGTACCAGCATCATCGTCATCAGAATCATCTTGACCTTCAAGGAACGAGGCAATTGTACTCAGCTCCTGTGTTTTTTCAAGTTTAATCAATCGCACACCTTTTGCTTGGCGTCCCATTGTTCTGATTTCTTTTGGTGTCAGTCGCATGATCTTACCGTTTTTATCGATCAGAAGAATCTGAGACTCGGCACATACCAGCACCAAACCAATTACAAAACCGTTTCTCGTTGTTGTCGGGATTGTTCGTACCCCAACACCACCGCGGTGTGCAACCCTAAAGTCTACGACCTTCACCTGCTTGCCATACCCTCGAGATGTTGCAAACAAGAGGTTGCCTTCGCTTTCGGCGTCAACAACAACAAGGCCAACAACTTCATCGTCACCCTTCAGTCGAATGCCGCGAACACCTGCCGCCTGGCGACCCATCGCTCTGACTTCTTCTTCTTTAAACTGAATGCCTTGTCCGTGCTTGGTAGCAATCACAATTGTGTCGTCGCCTGAACTTAGATCACAGAACACAAGGCGATCACCTTCGTTCAAGCCAATTGCTCGTATTCCGGTTGAACGAATTTTTGCAAACGCCATAGCGTCTGTTTTTTTGATAGTACCTCGCTTTGTACACATAACAAGATACTTGCCTTCCATATCTCGTGTGCACAGAAGTTTAACAACCGACTCGCCCTCAGTAAGAGGAAGCAAGTTTATAATCGCTCGACCTTTTGCAGTACGAGAACCTTCAGGCACCTCAAATACTTTCAGGCTGTATACACGCCCAAAGTTAGTAAAGAAAAGCAGTTCATCATGATTCTTTGTCACAAAGAGGTCTTGCATCACATCATCTGATCCAGCAAGGTCGGCCATTCCTTTTTTACCTTTACCACCTCGATGCTGCACAGAGTAGGTGTCAAGCACTACACGCTTGATATACCCTTTTCGTGTCAGCGTCACGACAACCTCTTCATCTGGAATAAGGTCAGCTTCATTAATCGCATTCACGGCATGACTAATTTTCGAGCGACGTTCATCACCATATTTTTCACGGATGTCGTACAACTCTTTCAAGATCTCTTTATTCAAAACATTTTTGTCAGCAAGAATAAGGCTCAAGCGCTCAATCTCTTTTTCTAACTCACGCATCTCATTAAGAATCTTCTCTCTTTCAAGACCAGTGAGACGATGAAGTCGCATATCAAGAATTGCTTTTGCTTGTACCGCAGAGAGCTTGTAGTGTGCTCGCAACTCTTTTTGTGCCTCATCACTACTGTCTGACGCCTTAATCAGAGCAATAACTTTATCGATGTTCTCAAGTGCGATGATAAATCCTTGCAAGACATGCGCACGATCTTGGCACTTCTTAAGCTCAAATTTGGTTCTTCGCGTTACCACTTCTTGTCTATGCACAATAAAGTGGTCGAGCATTTCTCGTAGGGTAAAGATCTTTGGTCTGTTGTTATGAATTGCCAACATGAGCATTGAGATGCTTGTTTGCAATGCTGTGTGCTTATACAGCTGGTTCAAGACAACTTGTGGAATCTCACCACGCTTCAGCTCAATAACAAGGCGAATACCTCCACGGCTTGAAGACTCATCTCTAATATTTGAGATACCATCGATGACTTTATTTTTCACAAGATTTGCAATCTTGATGATCAAGTCAGCCTTGCCCACTTGATACGGCATTTCTTTAACAATGAGTGCCGTTTTCTTTTCGTTCTCTTCTATATCAACAACTGCGCGAAGAATAACGCGACCATGACCCGTTCGATATGCTTTTACAATGCCAGCGCGGCCACAGATAATACCGCCGGTAGGAAAGTCAGGTGCAGGGATCAAGTTGAAGAGCGCATCGTCATCAAGCGCAGGGTTTTCTATCAACGCGATACAACCTGAAAGCACTTCTTGTAAGTTATGCGGTGGAATCGATGTTGCCATACCAACCGCAATACCATTTGAACCATTCAAAAGCAGTTGCGGGATACGTGTTGGGAGCAACGTTGGCTCCGTGCACGTGTCATCGTAGTTTGGAGCAAAGTTAACCGTTTGTTTTTCAATATCAGTTAACATCTCGCGCGTAAGCTTTGCCATTCGCACTTCTGTATAACGCATTGATGCAGCGTTATCACCATCAATCGAACCCCAGTTACCTTGTCCATCAAGCACCGGATATCGCTTTGAGAAATCTTGGGCCAAAACAACCATCGCCTGATAAATAGGACCGTCACCGTGTGGGTGATAGTCACGCATCACTTCACCAACAACAGATGCTGACTTTCTATGCGCCCGCTCGTTGTAATACCCAAGCTTATGCATCGCATACAAAATTCTTCGATGTACCGGCTTTAAACCGTCACGTACATCTGGAAGTGCACGACTGACAATAACCGACATCGCATAATCAAGGAATGAAGTTTTAAGTTCTTTTTCAATAGAAAGAGGGAGAATTCCCTGGGACGGTTTTACTTGTTCGTCAACAGCCATAACACACTATCCTTTTTGTTTAAAAACGCGTCAATTTTTTGAACGGGCATTCTAGCGTGTTTTACCCCCTATGACAAGGAAAGAACAACCCCTTGCAATACGGTTAGAACAACAACGGTAATAACCCCTGCAGCAAGATCATCCATCATAATTCCAAGCCCACCGTGTAGGCGTTCAAGGCGCTTAATAACTCCCGGTTTTGTGATGTCAAAAAAGCGAAACAAAATGAGCCCTGCAATCTGCAGGGTTAGGCGATGTGGCAACAAGGAACAAACAAGCCAAACAGCACACCACTCATCTATGACAATTACTTGAGGGTCAGACTCACCCAAGCGCGCAGACTCTCTCTCACTGGCCCACACCCCAACCATGAACAGAGCAAGGGATATACACATCTGCCCAAGGAGTGGCAGCGAGCTAATACCTACAAGCCAAAAACTGATGAATGCGACAACACTTGCACATGTCCCTGGCGCATATGGTGCATAGCCAAGCCCACAACACGTGGCTACCGCACGCGCCAACTTACTTTTGAACATGTGATCTCTTTTGAGGCTTCACTCGCTTCTTAATACCCCACAAATACACCAGCCCACTAAAAAGTGTTACGAGTGCAACTATGACGCTTGTCGCCTCAATCATACGGTACATAACAAGCTTGAATGAAAAACCGATATATCCAAACGCTCCGTGCAAACAGCCGCTCCCAATGATGTAGAGATGAAGTGCTATAAACTGCAAAGCGGTTTTACTTTTTGCAAGCCACGATGTTTGCAGCTCATACCCTCGCAACAACACAACACTGCGCAAGCCGGTAATAAAAATATCTCTCCCGGCAATGACAAGAACAACCCATAACGGAATAACGCCGCTATAACAGAGCGCTGAAAACCCTGAGATAATAATGACTTTATCGGCAAGCGGATCAAGAAAGCTTCCTGTCTTTGAAACCAGGTTATACCGACGAGCAATACGTCCATCGTAAAAATCAGTAATCATAGAAAAGAGAAGAACGCCCAGCGCCATCCACACAGCATTATGTATCACGGCATAGGCCAAAAGCGGCGCAGCAAGAATGCGAGAAAACGTAAGAAGATTTGGAAAATGATGCAGCATGACAACCCTGACTTTTAAAGATATGTGTTTCGCGCAAGGGTAGATAAGCCCCACATCCCATGCAAGGCTTATCTATATTTTTACCTTATAGACAAGCCTCTCTCTGCCTCGTTTGTAGCCTACATCTTTTTATGCTTCTGGTTTTTCACGTTTATAGCGCGTTGAAAAACCAACATAAAATTCTCCCTTTTTTTCTAAGCCTATTTTCTTCCACTGCTCTTGACTTAGCCCCATAGGATCAAGCTTGTCTGCTGGTATGGGAAGGTGAGACATAGCAACAAGATCAAGATACACACCTCCTGCGTTCATCTTTTTATTGAGAGCGGCAAGCGCGCCATAAAGCGTTGCCGGTACTTTTCGTGGGTTTGATCCATTCCATTGGTCAACATGGTGGCTGATTGCAGCAAGATTATTTCCGTAATACACACCTTTTTCTTTTCCAATAATCGGATCACCGCCACCTGCTTGCGGCTGTAAACACAGCTTTGCAACAGCTCTATCACCCTTTGAAATACGATACCCACCTTTTGGCCATGTCAACGCATACCGCAGCGCCACAGCAATCGAAGCAAGCGTAAGAGCTGCAGCACATGCACCGCCAATAACAGCATATCTTGTGGTTGTAGAAGCTCGCTGATGAGCCTCTTCTTGTGACGCCTTTAAGAGACGCTCTCTTGTTCTCCACTGGCGCCCCTCATCTTTCCGGCGCTCTTCTGTTTCTTCATGTAATGTTTTTTCTCGTGCAAGCAAACGACTAAATTCCTCAGCCTTTTCCTTCCAGAGCGCAACTGATTCTTCAAGTTGCACCGTATCGACAACGGGAAACGGCTTATCACTCGGATGCACATCTACAGGAGCTTCTCTATCTGCCGGCTCATAGGTAGCCAAAGATGATGAAAAACCTTGAAAGAGCTGTACAAATGCTGAAAGATCTCGCTCTCTTAGGAGCACTAAATCGCGCATCGCATTAAGCACAGTGCTGGCATGTACTACCATTTCTGATGATGAAGTCTGCTCTTCAAATTCTGCTATATCTTCTTCTAGTTGATGTACAAGTGCATCGTGCACAACACATGCAATCTGCATACGCTGCACCGCGTCGAGATCTTTACTTGCAACAACTGATTCAAGTACGGCAAGGTATCCTGCAACCCGCTGAGGAAAGAGGGCCTGCTGAGCAGATTGCATAATCTGCTCGCAGCAAGCCTTTTGAGCCTTTTTAACAGGCTCATTGTCCCATCCCAACCCTCGTTTAGGATCTTCTCCCGCCATACAAAACGTACTTATGATCAGACAAAAAGCAATACCTACTTTCTTCATTTCGTCTTCTTCCTTACCGTTTAATGAGTACCTTATTATCCAAAGAGGGCACGCTATCCCTCTCTCATATTTGCAACAACGACCGTACCTATCATATGAACAAAGCTTCCTGGTCGCGGAATAACATTACCCCACAACTTTTTTTCTTTATCCCCAATAAATATGCCACTCCCATCACCACGCAATGTTGCATGTCCTTCACACACAACCCTTCCCGTCAGAAACTTAAGTGCCGTATCAATGGTTGCAATTGTTGCGTTGCGCAATAACAATGTTGAGCGGTCTCCGACACATGCCAACCTATCTGGCGATCCGTCATGAGGCTGATATATAAACGTACAGCCATCTTCCAATGACAACGTTCTGTCTTGCTCAATACAACTTTGCTGATTTGATCGATACATCACCTTATAAGGACCGACAAAACGAGAATCCCTACAGATATGCCATGCCCCCTTATCGAGAGAAAAATCACCCGACAACAACAAAGAAACACCACTCAAGTGCAACGAAGCATCTGCACTCGTACATGCAATCGCATGGTTTTTTACATTCGTAAGAGAAAGCCTGCGTAATTGCAACTCACTCTTATCTCCAACAGAAATTCCATGGGTAGCATCAGATGCAAGGGTGACAACAGCATCCTTACCATCGATGACAACATTTCCCAGCACATGCCATGTGTGCTCAAGCGTTCCTCCGCCACGCAAATAGATGCCACACCCATCACCCCACACAAGCGAAGCATCAACACCCACTACAATGTTAGATGGCACAATGTTTTCAACGACACAATTCTCAAAACACACCGAGACACCTGGGTCACAGATAATAAGAGGTTGCGACGTCTGCGTTCCTCGCACCGTATGCCCATTACCAATAACGGTTGTGTTCTGCACAATTCTAAGTGGCACATTCTCTGAAAGCGTTATGTCGTGCCGCAACTGATACCGAGGTGCATCAATAACAATCGCACCACCCTCACTTACCAACGCCTCATTGCTCTGCTCATTTGTGCCGCCGTACAAACCGGCTGCTATCCAGAGAGATTCACATTCTTTTGCCCGATAGATCGCACCGTCAACATGCTTTATCTCATTTTGATAACACAGCTTTGTGCCCTGCAAAATAAGCTCTCCACGTGCAAGTGCTATATCATCACGCATCCATAACGAGCAGCGCTTGCAATGAATCGAGCTCTGCTCTCCTTGCAAACGAAACTGTTTTTGATGTGCGCCAATGCCTTTTACTTCGACATCATGCAGAAAAAGCTGCGCACCCGGCTCTAACAGAAAGGTTGCCTCACTCACATCAAGCACACCAGATCCTCCATGCATATGCACAACACCTTGTATTCTCACAACATCTTTGAGTACACACGTATCATCAATCGTTATGTGCAACCCATCCTGCGCAATAATCGGCGCATCTATCACACCGGTAAGAGAACAGGATTTTTGCACGTAAAGAGGAAGGTTGCTCGTCAGTAGTGGTACTTTAATTGAGCAATCTCGACAAATCAGGTGTGACGAATCACTGCCACATATATGAAGCTTGTTCTCAGTAGCAATTAACGCATTGCGCATCGTAAGCTGTGATGCATCTGCAATATGTAAGCCTGCCCCGTGCTGCCAGTTAACTTGTTGTCCACCACCATCAAGAAGCACATCACCTGCACACTCAAGCGTTACATTAATATCCAGAGGACTTCTGCTCGCCACTGTAATGTCATGGAGTGAAAGTTGCGCCTCAAGATAAAAGGTGTGCACGCTTCCTTCACTATCTATTGCTGCAAGTAGCTGCTCATGTGGGCACCATGCTAGTCGATAGTACGCATGCGATGCAGCATGCAAATCAATTCGCTCGAGTCGCTCATCTCGCCACTGGTAAAATGCAATTTCACCACCCCCTTCTTTCGGCGAGAGTGCAACCGCAAGGATATTTTGTTGGTCATGCCACGCCATGTCATAGATATCTCCTGCAAGATCAAGCTGTGATACCCCAACTATCGCATCGTCTTCTATGCGATAGATCCGTCCTTGATGCTGCTGAACAGTTCCTGCTGTTCCGACAAAAAAGTAATCCTTTTTGCCTGACCAAAACGTAATACTACTGACATGCGCTGTTAACGCCTCGCTTCCTAGTAACGTCAGCGTGTGATCATGATGCTTATAAACAAGTAGTTGTGGATACCCTTTGGTATACCCCAGGCCAAGAATGAGATACTTGTCATCAAAGCTCCACTTCATTGCATGAATAGGTGCAAGCTGCGCTGAAGGGAGAGCAATCTTTGCTGTGCACACAAAACCGGTATGTGTTTTTCTATACAAATAAAGTTGATGTTGTTCATCTTGCGTAATAACACAAAACGACTGTCCATCGTATGACCATTGTATTTGATTTACTTCTTTGCGATGCACACCAATAGGCTCTTTTGTAAGCGTCTGAGCTTTTGCATCATATGAGAATGCATACAATGTCCCCTCATCAGAAGCACTACATCCTATAAGACCGTTCGTACTATGAGGTGCCCATGCAATAGTTCTAACACCACTTGCAAGTGATAACGATGCCAACAGCTCTCTTTTCTCACGATTCACTTGATACAAAGAAAACGCCGCATCATGTATGTCGTAACTCCCCACAGCCATAATGCTATCATCTGCATGCTCACTCTTTTGCAAAGAAAGAGCGCCCATACGCGCAAGCGTTGATGAGCGCGCATACGACTGGATATTTACATGTGAAGCCCCCTGAGGAAAGGGGTATGCCTTCGTTGCATGAGGCAATGTCAACGTATGCCCATTACCATATAACGCACCATGCGTTTTCCATCGTGATGACGATGCACATACCACATCACGAGCAAACTTCATCTCTCCTCCATTGAGAGAGATTTCACCACCAAGTGGATATAAAGAATTAAACTCTACACAGGCTGCATGATCGCTCAATACTACTCCATCATCACACACCACATGATGATCAATTGTATTTGATGCATTTGTTCGAGACGAAAATACCTGCGGAGAAGCCCCCAAAGAAACAGAAACAACCAACCATAACCCACACGCGATGCGCGCGCGACCCATTACCACTCCTTATTACATTACTTGCCTATACACAGAACATAAGGATGATACCGATATCAGATAAATGATTACTAGACTTCAGAAAAGATTACAGAATGTCGCAGGTTTACCAACCAACACACTTACGGTTTTCTTACCACCGCCTTGTAGTGCCCCCCGTTATACCACACAACGATCTTTGGAAGGTCTTCGCCGTCACCTTGAGCAGTTCGACTCCACCTAAAAACCGTTTTTCCATTCGGAGCAGTTCCTTTAGCTCGTGCATCAATTTGATCAATATTTACACCGAAAATTTCTGCCGCCGCTTTCAGCTCATGCGCATCGCCATACTTAATGCCATACACCACACCGGTCTCTGCATCTTTATATTTTTTTGCATTGTGGAACGCTCGATAATACTCTTCGGCGAGTGCCTCTAAGAGCACTTTTTGTTCTCCATCAGGAAGAGGCCCCTCAGAGTTATTGACTCTCTCAATATCGAGCAAGACTGCATTCTTTGCTTTATCAGAAACCCCCGCAAGGCCGTTTATTACTCTCCTATAATCAACGCGCTTGTTGCTATCGGCATGACCATTGTTTCGCACAAGATCTACTACAAAGTTATACGCCTCACGAGCCTTACCATCAGCCATCAAACGCTTTGCCTTATCTCGGTTGTGAGCAGCAACCCTTTCTCTTACAATTTTTATTGCATCGGCTGCATTTGCAGCAAGTCCTCGACCTCGTGCTTCCAGCCCCTTCGCTATTGAGTCTGCCCAACAGCTGCCATCCATCACTGTCTCACGGATTTCAAAACCATCAAGTGGTACGTATACATTGTTTGCAGCCCTTGTCGCCTCACTCTTCTCATGCGCAAGCGTGCTCCATGCATCCTCTGCAAGAAGCTCTCTTTTCTTTTCAGCGCCAACATCTGCCCACCATGCTGTAGCCTCCTCAGCGCTTATTGCGGCAAGCCTCTTTTGCAAACCGGCTTCCATTTTTTTCCTGGCTGCCTTCACCTCTGCGTCAAGCTTTGCTTTACGCCAACGCATTTGCTTTTGAACAAAAGCTGCTTCCTCCGCCTTCCTACGGTTACTCACAAGAACATGCAGTGCGCTCCCCTCTTGAGCAATGCCACGCCTGAGCTCTTCTTCTCTTTTTTTGCGATCTTTTGCAGAAAGTTTTTTCTTCGCTTTTTTTTCTTCATGAGCAATCGCACCCTTAATGACACTCTCTTCACATTGAGCAATATGCTTCTGCAGGTCTTTTGCTAGTTGTGTTCCCTCTGTCTTTACAGCTGTCTCTACCTCATGACCTATTGCTGCTTCCTTGCCTGTTCGGTCAAAGTCAGTTGCCCACTTCCCTCGCACCTCAGCTGTGATTTGAGACCGCAACCCCTTCAAAGCAACTCTTTTTTCTTGCTCAGGAAACAGCTCCTGCTCGCCGTGAAAAATGGTCTCTACTGCCTCCGTCCATTTCTGACGAACCTCTCTTCCATCGAGGTCGCCCTTTGAGACTGGAATATCATCCGGTGTCGTAACGCCCAAATCGTGTCTCTGAGCCTCTGTTAAAGCATCAAAAATCTTTTTCTGCGTTTCCTGAAGTGCTGGAGATACCCCCTCTAAAAGCTCATGGACCTTGCCCAGATGAGAAACCTGTGTCTCTTTAACTTTCGGTAGTGGTCTCAAAAAACGCCACCTTGATGGACGAGGAGGACGAACGCTCACTCCATTAACTTTTTTCTCTTCGGCGTTATACCAACGATAGGCACCAACGGTAAAAAGAGCGCCTGATAGATACATCAGGCGACGAAGCCATGTAATGTCCCCCTCAAGCTTTTGTATTTTTCTATTGTTATATCCAATGGCAAGGTTAATAAGTGCAAGATTTGTTACATCTTGATCAGAAAGTTTCTTTTTTCTCCGCAACTCTTCTCGTCTAATTTCATCATATAAAACAGCATTTTGCAGATCGTCACGCTCATCTGAGATATGCGAGATATAGGCATAAAGGGCAGCTCCTGCAACGCCACTTACAACAGCAGCTTGTCCGCCAGGAAGATATGGCTGATACCACGCTTCTTTTGATGCAGCATGTACGCCAGAAAAAAGGACAAAACTAAACAGAAACACATACGCTTTTTTCATCATGCCTCTTCTCCCCCCATATCTTCTTCACGATCCGCTCCTGATCCTGATCCCTCATCGCCTAACACTTCTGGATCAGACTCTTGCACCAGTCGCCTGTAAGCCTCCCAGTGATGCCCACTAAAAACCCTTTTATCTTTCTTTTCGTCACCAGCTTTTGGTGGCTCTCCACGTAGCGTTCCTGAGTTACGAAGTAGGTGTGGATCACCTCGGTACTGCCCTCCATATACCCTTATGCGGCTTGCATCAAAAACCTTCGGTCCTTCATAATCATATACACGATATTGCGCATTGTCTGGGTCAACGAATGCTAAGACGGGTTGACGAACACGTTCTGCAAACCTCTCCATTTCAGCCCCCTCAGCATACACACCTTGCCTACGCATCCGCTCAATATAAGCATCAGCATCACCAGCATATTGGTGGTTGACAACATAGCGCCTAATAGCACCTCTCCCGCGCTCTAACCAAGCATCCTTAGATTTGCGGTATCGATCATTCGCCCTCATATAATGATCTGTGCGATCTCTAATCTCTGCCTGCTCTTTCTTTTCGTCAAGCGGAGGCAACACCTGTCCAAAGCGTTTTAATTGTTCCGCCTTCCAGGCCCGCCGCTCCGCTCTTTTTCGAGCGATTTTTTCATATCGCTTGGCAAACCTTGCTTCATACCTCTGCTCTTTCTCTGCCTTAGTCGCACATATGCTCGAAAATTTTTTGTTTAAATCTTGATATTTTTCACGCGCTGTCCTTGCAACTTTTTCAGGCACTGCACGAACTAAACTTGCTGCTTCGAGCATTGCTTTATATCCAGGATCGCCGGCTATTTTTGCTACGTGTGCGTCACAAATGTTATGACGCCATTTAGGATGCTCTTCTTCATCTTCTCCCATACATTGAGCAAGTGAGCGGTAACCACAGTCACCCCCACCACGATTGCCAAGAAGTTTATATGCGGCTTCATCGACTACAACAAATTTCCCTGCAACCTTTTCTCTAAAGAAAGCCTCAGGTTTTATATCGGTAAAAGCCATGCGATATGTTTTGAGTAAGGTTTCGGCATCAATAGCCTCCCCCTCACGATAGTCACCATATTTTTTCATAAACTCGCGCGCACCATCAGAATCTGCAACGCCTGCTGCTGCAAGACGCACACCACTCCAATCAACTCCTTGCCCTGTCCCATCTCGACGGCCACCTTCAATATCAGCTTCATTACCAGGAAGATCACCAGGAACAGATAAACCCTCGACATCAGCACCACCAAGCAATGCAAAGAAGTCTTGCCTAAGGCTTTGCTCTGCAGCCTCTCCCTCTGCCATAGCCTCTTCTCTCATACGTGTGAAATCATCAACAGTTATAACGTGTTCAGGGCCAACAACCGTCACATTACGCCTGACAGGCACTCTCCTTACTCGACGAGCAGTCACTGGTCTTCCAGAATAACGCCCCCCTTCATATGGCAGTTCACTGATAGGAAAAAGAGACACTGTGCCATCAGGGCCAACATATAAACCATCAGAACGACGAGCCCCCACAGGCAAACCGTCGGAAAGAGACTGCCCCCCTGTTGCTAGCAGTGATGAGGAGGGAGTAGGTGGTGGTGATGGAAAAGTATGTGGAGGAGAGGAAGGACGCTGCGCGCCTTCTGAAACTGGTGGAACTGGATCAGATGGATCTTCGTTCACTGCCCCTGGTGCTTTATTCTGGTTGGCATAAACACCTGCAGCAGTCAAAAGTGAGAGTAATCCAATAAGAATTTGCATACGACGCTTACGACGAGCAAGCGTAGCAAGACGCCGTCGATACTGAGCGATTGCTAAGCCAGACATGGCAACATCAAGACTTCTTTGTTGTGTGTCGCTCTCTTGCAAGCGAAAAAGATGCAACGATTCACTGCCAATATCCTCTTCTATCTCACCCTCTTCTCCTAAAATATGTGTGAGATACAACGAAGCTGCAACCAGACCGGCGCCTCCGAGCGCTGTTGTTTTCAAACCAGGCCGAAGAACATAGTCAAGAAGTGATTTTTTTGCTGAACACGTTGAAAAACTAACGGTAAAAAAGAGCAAAAACGCTGTAAGCGTTCTCTTTATCATATAACCCCCTGAAAACTCTTTACTTTATAGAGTAGGAGTGTACCACAAAAAGTCAGCTCTGCAAAAGCATTCACTGATTAAACAATGTTTTGAACTTGCTCGCGAGCCTTTTCGATTTCGACCTTTATGTCAACAGCATACGAACTCACCTCAAAGCTCGAGCACTTTGCCATGATTGTATTAATTTCTCGCATTAACTCTTGAAGGATAAAATCAAATTTTCGGCCTTTTTCTGTTTTTGCACTATACAAGTGCTCTTCGATCGCCTTGAGATGTGCCGAAAAACGGACCAGTTCTTCATGAACGTCAATTTTATCAAGCATGCTATAGCGGTCACTGAGAATATTCTTTGCATTCTCATCACCCTCTTGTGCACGAATCTGCTGCTCTGCAATCTCTGCCTTGCATTGCGCAAGAAGTGCAAGATTTGCCTTCTTCACCTTTGCAATAAGCTCTTTTGAATGATCAATGCGTTGCTTGATATCTGAAAAGAGGTGCTCACCCTCTTTCTGTCGACATGCAACAACCACATCTATTGCAGCATCTACTCCGGCCAAGAATCGCTGAATAGCATCATCAGGCAAAAGTGTTCTTTCGGTCGAGAACACATTCGGAAGATTGATAACATCAACAGATGAAAGCGAACCACTGACGCCAAACTCATCTTTCACCCGCTCAAGCGTTTCAAGGTATTCTTGAAATCGTGTCGGAAGGAAAACCAGCTTTTCGAGCAATGCGCTATAACCACTAATGCGCACAGTGCAATACACTCGTCCGCGATGAATCTTCTTTTTAAGGCGAGAAATAATTTCCATTTCATACGCATTCAGCGTACCGGGAAGCTTACATGTTGGTTCAAAAAACCTACTGTTGAACGTTTTGATTTCTATCTCAAGTGAGCATTGTTCGTTTTGCCTCTCTAAAAGCGGAACCGTATGTGATACAAACCCTGTCATACTTGTAATCATAAAATTTATTTTCTCGCTTCTTCTTAGAGGCTCTTACGCAATATTTGCATATACCTGTTGTACATCATCCAATTCATCTAACTTATCTAGAAACTTAAATACTTTTTCTTGCGCATCTTCATCTTCAATGGTTGCCTTTGTTGAAGCAACCCATTCAAGTTGTGCATCACTTACGGTATAGCCAGCGCTCTCAGCTGCAGCCTTTAGGGTAAACATATCTGCGACCGCTGCAATCAAGCGCACAGCACCATCGTCTCCCATCTCTATGTCTTCAACACCATGATCAAGAAACTCTTCCAGTAAATCATCTTCACTGCTCGTCACACCAGAAAGAGAGACAACACTTTTGTGTCCAAACATCCATGCGACAGCTCCACCCTCGGCAAGGTTGCCACCAGATTTTGTAAAGACATGGCGAACATCTGCAACGGTTCTGTTTTTATTGTCGGTAAGCGCTTCGACCATCACAGCAACGCCGCATGGCCCATATCCTTCATAGGTAACCGGCTCATAGTTAGCGCCCTCGAGCTCACCGGTTCCTTTTTTGATTGCTCTATTGATATTGTCCGCTGGCATATTTGCCTGACGCGCCTTTTCAATTAAAAGTCGCAGGCGAGGATTGCCTTCAGGATCACCGCCACCATCACGCGCAACAACGGTTATTTCTTTTATGAGCTTGGTAAAAACTTTTCCACGTTTTGCATCTTCCTTGGCTTTCTTATGCTTAATGTTAGCCCACTTGGAATGACCTGCCATATTTTATCTCCTCATCTCAGATTTTTGAGACCATACATACCCGACAACATAACCAATCCCCGAAACTAAGAGTGAAGCGATCGAACGCATCAAGCCAAAGGGCGGCGTTATCATCCTAAAAAAGAAAAAGGCACTAAACCCACATGCCACAGAAACAATCGCAGCACGAGACGAACGAGGTATGCGGGTAAAGCACGCTAAAACTGAAACTAAAATGCTACTGACAAGTAGCTCATAACTTTGTGTGAGTATAGGTAATATATCTCCAAAAATATAGGCGCCGACAACGCCAAAGGCTCCCGTCGCACCGGTTGCCATGCGCGAGAGTGACATCTTTTTTTCTTCCGTCGCACGCCCGGTAGCAAAGTCTTGTACAACATTTGAGCTAATCGCACACAATAGTGAGTCCGCCGTCGATGCAATGGCTGCAATCAAGGCACAGATAACAAGTGCGTATACTGATGGGTGCACAAATGAAGCAAGAAATACAATCATCGGGTTCTCACCCGCGCTTACCGTCACACCGCTCATACGCGCATGAATCCCAAGGTATACAGGTATCGCTGCAAAAAAGAGCAAAACCAGACTTGATACAAAAGCTGAAAGCATTGCAACGCCTTTACTTTTTGCTGCAAAAAAACGTTGCGAAAGATCTTGCTCAACAAGCGAGAACAGCACCGGCATTAAAATAAATCCAACCCAGTATCCCTGCGTATCTCCGCCCGGAGCTTGCCAGGTAAACACCTTTGTCAGGTAGTGCCAGTGAACATTGCCAGAGCCAATCATAAAACCAAACAGGCCGCAAAAGACCGTTAAAATAATAACAACTTGCAAGATGTCGGTTGCGACAACGGCGGGCAAACCACCACGCATCGTGTACCAGACCAGTGACCCCCAAAACAGCAAAAAGATCACCTCATTTTGCAAACCCAAGCCTGCAAGAAGCGACTTTGAAGCAACCACTTGCCCAATAAAAATTCCAATTAACGAGAGAATAGAAAGAAGAGAGGCAACTCTTCTTAAAAAGACACTTCCATATTGTTGCTCAAACAATTCTGCTGTTGTGCTTACATTAAACGATCGAAGCGTTGCGGCAAAACCGGCTGCGAGAAGCATAAAGCCTCCACACATCCCCAAGCTGTACGATATGCCGGGAAACCCCATGCGGTACGACTCAGAAGCTGTCCCAAGAATCATGCCGCCACCAAGCTGCGTTGCAACCAATGTTCCCGTTAAAGAAAGAAAACCAAGACCTCGTCCTGCAAGAAAATAGTCACCCTGCGTATGCACCGTTCGTGCGGCAAGCATGCCCACAGCCCAATAGATGACGCCGAAAACAATAAAGAAGAGTGTAAAGAAATAAAGGATCATGCAGTGGCCTTTTCATTAAAAAAGTTGTTGTTGGTCTTCTCCGTTTTCCCCAAGTAAGAGTGACCGTAGAAAGGGCCTTTTTTGCGCCGGTATTTGCCGACCGCGAGGAGTCTTTTGCAACAACCCCTGACGCATCAGAAACGGTTCGCAAAAATCCTCTATTGTATCTTTATCTTCACCAGTCATTGCGGCCAAAGTGTCGAGGCCAACCGGCCCTCCGTCAAAGTCCTTCAGTATATGTATGAGAAGAGAACGGTCAAGCTTATTCATGCCATGGCCATCTATGCCAAGAAAGGTCAGTGCTTTTTCTACAATTGCACTATCAATTTTCTCGTGTCCCCCTACCTGAGCAAAGTCTCTCACCCTGCGCAAAATACGCTTTACTATCCGTGGTGTACCCCGAGCTCGCTTGCCAATTTGCACCGCTGCATCATGTGATACATCTAGCGTTAAAAATGCACTGTTTTGCAAAACAATCTGAGCAAGCTCTTCTGGTTCATAAAATTCAAGTCGCTCAGTAATGCCAAACCGTGTCTGCAGTGGCCCCGATATCATGGCTGTTTTTGTTGTTGCTCCAATCAGTGTAAAGGGATGAAGCGGAAGCCGAATCGATTTTGCTCCAGGACCTTGCCCAACAATCATATCGACGCAAAAATTTTCCATTGCCGAATAAAGAATTTCTTCTACCGCTTTAGGAAGACGGTGGATCTCATCAATAAACAAGACTTCACGAGGTTGCAGGTTTGTCAGCATCGCAACAAGATCGCCAGCACGCTCTATCACGGGAGCACTTGTTACCTTGATAGGCACGCCAAGTTCCTTTGCAATAATTTGAGAAAGCGTTGTTTTCCCCAAGCCGGGAGGACCGAAAAGCAGCACATGATCAAGAGGTTCTTCTCGCATGCGAGCAGCAGCGGTATATACAGAAAGTTTCTCTTTTACCGTTGTCTGGCCAAGATAATCTGCAAATGTTTCGGGCGTAAAACCAAGCGATGTATCGTCGCTTGCAGCCGCAGGTGCAATAAGTTCAAGTTCGGGTAACGTAGTCATGGCGACGCATTGTATAGATTTTTTATGAGGGACAAAAGATATCACCTTCTCTCGTGCAAATCGATTGATGTTGCGTTGCTCATATACGTCAAAAAAGAGTGCATCTTACATAAAGATGGTGCCGAGAGGGGGACTCGAACCCCCACAGTGTTCCCACCGCTGGCTCCTAAGGCCAGTGCGTCTACCAATTTCGCCATCTCGGCTTACAAAAAATGAAGGGCCGCAGTCTAAGAGAACTCACCACTATTGTCACGCACAAAATCTTTTTTTTATTCTCGCGTCAGACCGCTTGACATCATGAAAAATCGTGAAGTATATCTTGCAACCTATTTTTCAAAATAATACAGGCCTTCATATATATGGGGAGTGATACATTGAAGACGAAAACGTTTGTTCCTGCCTACAGTACAAACGCATTTACCTACACAATCAGTGATCGATCGTCTCACTTATCAATTCTAACGGTATTCGCCAAACCATCTCTACTTGCTCATATCCAAGACCACATCACTCAAACATATAGCAACTACACTCTCATCCCCGGCATCTCATGTAAGCACCTTCCTCTTTCGTACACCCGTCAATATTTCTCAAGCGAAATCACACGAGATGTAAAACAGTTTGTGCTTAATCATTTTATAAGTGAGGGCGTTCTTGATTTTCTTGATAAGAAAAAAGTCGTTGCAGCCAACTGGCCTCGTCTCTCTTCTGTAAGTGGAAGCATAAGTGACGGCCTGACATATACGTTCTCTGTTTCAAAAGCACCAACACTTTCGCTTCTCAATTGGAACGAGCAAACCTTTGTCGCCCCCCAAAGAAAAAACTACACCGACCTTGATTCTCAAGTTGAGAACTTTATTGCGCAAAACACTCAGCCTGAAGGCAAAGAAAAACGCACAACTCTTTCTCACAACGATTGGGTCTGTTTCAGCTCACACCTTAAAACGCCGCAATCAACGAAGCTGATCCCTATACATAAAGAGTATTGGCTTCAGGCATCTGCCCCTCATATCCCTGCTGCTCTCACGCAGGCGTTTCTCGGCAAACATGAAGGCGAACAATTCACAGCCCCAGTCTCGCTTCTGCATGCACAACATGCCGGTAACAACGAAACTGGTTATTCCTTTATCATTACTGTAAAGAAAATTGTTCCTCACGAGGCGATGACTGAAAAAGAAATGTCTGCATGCTTTGATGTTGAAAACAGAGAAGATCTTCATGATAAGTTGATTGAGATTTTCTCATTTCGTAACGACATCTCTTTACGACAAGCCATTATCGAAGAACTTTTTTATCGCCTCTTAAGCGTCTATAGATTTGATATTGCGCCTCATGCAGTAACGCGACGAAAAGAATCGCTCCTCAGCTCTCTGCAAGACAACCCAGACATGCTTGTTTACATGAAGCAAAAAGAGTTTATTCCTCATGTCACACGACTTGCTGAAAATAAATTAAAAGAAGAAGCGTTAATCGACTCGATCGCATACAAAGAAAATATAACGGTCTCTCAAGAAGATATTGTGCACTACCTCCAAATCATGTGTAACGATCGCCTGAAAGACTTTGTCTACTTCTCGCCTCTTGATAACGCTGATATAACGGTCGAGCCAATCTCTCATCATTTACTCTCTCGCTCGGTTAGGAGAGAGAAGACATTGAATATGATGATTCATCGTCTCGCAATGTAACATCAAACCCTTGACTTGTGCCCCAGCCACCCCGCTACTCTTCCTAGCACGTAATAAATGGGCGGTATTTTTTTTGCAATACAAAGAGAATAAATGGCGGACACATCACTTGCTTTCACTTACTCGGAACAATCATCCCACATCATAGAGGGAATAGTCACTGCGCATGCTGATCTTATAGCTCCGCTGCGCGAACAAATTACAAGCCTCTATACCAGCAACATAGCGCTACCGGGAACGACAGGAAAACTTCCGCTCGAATATGTGCGCAGCTATTTTGTTAAAGAGATCAAGTTGGATCTTGAACACTTTTTGTTTAAACATTTTGTGCTGAACTACCTCCTCGCAGAGCTCACGAAACACAAGATGATTTTAACAACCTGGCCGCGTCTTGCTAATGTCACAAGCAACGATGAGCAAGACTCTATCTCCTTTTCGTTTACGTTCTCTCAGATGCCAGACATCCCTTTAAAAGAATGGAAACATTTTGTCTTCAAAGCACCTCCTCGAAAGAACTACAAAGACCTTGATAAACAAGTCACCTCTTTTATAAAAACAGAAACATCTCTGTACCGGAAACAAGAAAAAACGCGCTCTGAGGGTGGCGACTGGGTGCATCTGAAGGTGGAACTCGTCAATACTTCTGGAAAAGAAATCTTACCTGAGCAAGCACAGTTTTACTGGATACATCTTTCACAAGAACACTTAAGTAATAGCTTGCAAGAACAGTGCGTTAATAAAGATGAAGGCGAAGTATTTATCGCAAACTCTTTTCCATTTGTTAGTAACACACAAGAAACCTTTGATGAGCCATGTAAGTTTAAGATCACTGTTGCACGCATTGTAAAAGGAAGTCATCTGAGCATTGAATTCTTTAAAGGTACGTTCAAGTTGCGCACACGCGCTGAGATACATGCAAAGCTTATCGAAGTATTTTCTTACAGAAATGACATCTCGCAGCGACGAGCAATTATTGAAGAACTTTTCCACCTCCTCTTTACAAAGCATCGGTTTGAAATACCAAAGCATGTTGTTACGAGAAAAAAGGAAATCATCCTTGAAAACTTAAAACAACAACCTGACTATCATGTTTATAAGAGTCATAAAAACTTTTCTGAACATGTTGAAATGCTTGCTGAAAAAATTGTGAAAGAAGAAATCTTTATCGATCGTATTGCTCACAAAGATAATATCTCTGTCACCAATGATGATATCGCCCAATACCTTCACTTCTTAACAAACCCTCGCCTGAGAGAGTTTATCTACTTCAAGCCTCTTGTTGATGCGATTGAAGAAGTAGATACACCACTTCACGAGGCTGTGCTTGCGCAAGCTGTTTTACGAGAAAAGACTCTTAACTACGTCATTTACCACCTTTCGTAAGCAGATTTCTGCAATCACTTGCGTCTCTTTTTTCTGCCATGCGACACTGCGCGCAACGTATTACCTCAACCCTTTTACTCGTCAAGATATTCTTGCGCTGGTGGTTCCATGAAAAAAACAATGTGGTCATTGCTCTTATGTGGTCTTCTAAGCACCACCATCTCTTTATCTCTTTTTAGTGCTGCCAGTGTTGCAGCACCAGCTCAAGCGCAAGAAACAGGTTCCCCCGAAAAAGAAACATCACTTGCCGTCGAAACTTCTCCTGAAAAAGCTGAAGTGATTGTTCAAGATGATGCAAGCGAAAACACCGGGCCTGTTGATGCTCTAACTGAAAGCGGAGAAGGTGAAACTGATGAGGGTGACGGGGAAGACGGAGAGGAAGATAGTGAGAGTGGCGAAGAACAAGACGGCGCCACTGTCGAAGAGGACGAGGGTGAAGAAGCGAGCGTTGAAGAAACAAGCGATGAAGAGATAGAAAGTGACGACGGTGGGGCAACATCTCAAGAAGAAGCCGATACGCCAGAAGACGATGTTGATGGGGCACCGGCAGAGCAAGAAGCATCTGATACTGAGCAGGATACTGATGCCCAAGATGCCTCCGCGGTCGCTTCTGCAACACCCCCTGTTGCAGAAGAAAGTGCACCACAAGAAACTCAAAGCTCCCCAGAAGAAACATCAGATGTTGCTGATGACACAACAAGCAACGACGCAGAAGCAATAGAAGAAGAAACTGCAGTCGCCTCTCAAGAGGACAGTGGTGAGGATGACACAGAACAGGATGAGAGTAGTGACGAGGGAGACGACGGAGAAGAAGAAGACGATAGTGAGGGTGCCGATCCACAAGACGGCGAGATTGTCGAAGAAGGCGAGGATGAGGGAGAGGAAGAAGTAAACGACGAAGAAGCTGAAGCAGGTGTAGATGAAGAAGAAACAGATGAAGCGGAACAAGTGAGCGATGAAGAAGCTGAAACAGACGATGAAAGTGGCGAAGAATATGAGGAAGATGAAGATGGTGGCGAGTATGACCCGCAAGAAGGTGTGTCTCTTACCATTCCAAAATTAGGCACCATTGCATTTGCTCCCTCCCCTGAAGCACAAGCAGCAGGCAAGCTTTCGCCAGAAGCGCAACAACTTGCAACGCATGCAGCAGCACAAAAAGCACAACCGCTTATCATTGCTGACGTCATACAGCTGACTGACAGCACTGCATTTGTACGTCAAGATGGCAATCTGGTGTACACCGCACAAGCACAGTTTCTTGAAAAAAAAGCAACCTTGCGCCTCAAAGAATTTGTTCCTGAAGAAGAAACTCTTTTTGAATTACGCATGGCAACCCCCCTCTCGTTTACGGTTCTTCCTGGAAGAACTGTTGAAGTAGAAACACTTTATTACAGCATTACCCCCGATGGAGATGAGCTCTACACAGAGAAGTCGATCTTTACAAAGGACAAAAATGAAACGCGTTTTGTTATCAGCCTTAAGGCAAGTGAGCCTGAAATTCACGCTGAGATTGAACAGCTTGAGCTCTACAAATTGATTCCGGCTGCAAAACACAGTAATCAGCTTGCAAAAATTAGCCTCCAAAATATCGATATAACCATGCCAAGCCCCCTCTTTCCATCTCAGGCTGAACTGGAGGTTATTGTTGAGGCAGATGCAACGCTTGAGCATCTTACCTTTTCTGATGCGGTAAAACTTTCTAACTCTCGCTGCACCATTACAATGACAACAGAAGATGCAACATTTCTCTCCGAATTTGAAAAACCTATCACCCTCGGAGGCGTTCCGCTTGCACAACCATCAATCGAACTGGTATTTGCACCAGGATCTGCTCCCGAAATACTCCTTGTTGGGCGTGTAGAGGTGGAGCTACCACTTCTTGGATCGGTAAAAATACCGGTGAAAGCGCATAGAACATCGGATGGCGTTGAAGTTCGAGGAGCCCTTGGCAAGGCAATTAAGTTTGGTCCTGTTACCATCAATGCTCCCGAGCTTGTCTATGTCGTAAGTTACCTTGCAAAAGGAACATCCACAAAGAAAGAGATTAGAGGTCAAGCAAGTCTCTTTGGCGCAAAAATCGTTCCAGTTCTGCAGTTCATCACAACAAACATTGATGGCAAAAAAAAGCAAAGTGTTCGCTTTAAGGCAACCTTTAAAGATATGCCTGAAATTAAACCGCTTGAGATGGTCCCCTTCTTAAAAGACATTCCAGGTATTCCTGAATTCATTCTTAAAAATGCGCATGTAAGCTTTGATAATGCGAAGAAGATGTTTCTGGGCGGCACCTCAGAGATAATGAAGGTTGCAACAAAAACACGCGTTCTTCTTGGTAAGAGCGGGGCTGCCGTTGAAGCAAGCCTTGTTGAAGCGTGGAATATTGGCAAAAGTATGCCAGAACTTGCGCAATCAGCTCTTTCTGCAATCTCACTTGATGATGTTGGCTTTTTCTTCGCTTCACGAACCTACTTTAATCACGATCTCAACCAGCGCATCGATCGAGGTTTAAATATTTACGGATCGATGAGCGTCAAAGAAGGGTCACTGGATAATGTAAGAAAGATTTTTGGTGACGCCTTCCCACCAAAAGTAACCGTACGCGTCACACTAGCCCCACAGATCAAAGAGTGCCGTTTTAAAGCGATAATCCCCTTTGATCTCAAGCTGTCTGACTCAGCAAGCTTGCATAACATTGCTCTTGAGATTACGGGTGAACCGTCACTCGCACTGCTCTTAGCAATTAAATTTATTCCAGAGCCTGGTGACCCACCGCTTATTTTTACCGGTAGACTTGAGTTTGAGACAGAGGGAGCAACCATTGCAGCAACCATGCAAGGCTTATGGCAAAATGCCCTTGGCTTTGACTGGCTTGCCATAGGAGACCTTGCGCTTGAAGTTCAGCTCCCCTATGCGATTCCACCGATACCGAAATCATTTGGTATTACTGGTGCTGTAAAACTGGGGACAAATCTCTACCGCATTGCTCTTAAAGTTGGTGGCGATGAGTTTGTGTTTGTTCTTGATATTCCACGACTCGACTTTATGGAACTGATAAAAGTGCTCAAAGATATGGGTGTCGATATCGAAGGGTTGGGTATTGTTGATTTTCAAGATGTGCAAATCTTGCTTGAAGATCTTCACATTAAAGTTGCACCGAGTGGTGGTCAAATTGGTGAGATTTACTTCGACCCAGGCATTAGTGCTCGTGGCAAAATGACCATCGATATTCCTGACATCATCTACACCAAAATCGATGTTGATATTAATATCGACCCTATTGGCGGCTTTAAGGCATACGCAAAGATGGAGCCAACAAACATCGGACCTCTCTCTATTACTGGTAAAGGTATGGATAAAACGTATGGAACCGATGATGATGGGGCACTCTTCTATGCTCGGCTCACACCTGAAGAACAACGCCTGTACATAACATCAAAAGTAGAAATTGCCGACCTCAAAATATCTGAAACCGATATTGAGCTTTCACCATCAGGTTTTAAACTCGAAATGGACACACGAATGTTTGTTGTTATTCCCGTACATATTGCAGCCGAAACATATGTAAAAGATGGAAATGCAGGCTTTAGAGCTGTTGCTGAAGGAAAAATTGGCAACACGGAATTTAAAGCACTTGGAAACATCGGCACAAAAGGTCTCTTCTTAGGTGGCATGCTCAACAGTTTAACGATCAAAGACCTTGTCGATCTTGCAAACGGCATGGGTGCTAACATACCTGAAAACTTTGGTATTGAAGTTGGTTTTAAAGACATCGCTTTTTACGTAAGAACCGGTGACGATGCATAAGCAGTAATTTTCTGCAAACCCTTGTCGCTTCTTTCATGCGTTTTCTATAAGACCCATACATATATCATACCTCCCCTGAAGGAGGTGGTTTTCCTAGCACCACTACCATTCAAGGCGCAATGAACCGAAACAAACTTCTCCATCTCCTCTTTTCATTTTTCGCTCTTCTTGCATGCTGCACTCTCTCTGCAAATCCTACACCCCCTGCGCCAGTAAACGCTGTAAGTAAAGCGTCATCTGCCGCACAAAAACCATCTGAAAAGAGTCCTGAAACACCACCCGCTCCTGCTGATGAAAAACAATCACCTAAAGCAACAGTGCAAAAGGCAGACGACGCTGCTGGGCCAGCACAAGAAAAAGCTGAAGAGCGCGTTATATCGCCAACGGAAGAAATAACATTACTTGAGGATGTCTCTGCCCAAAGCACAAGCGAAGATGCTGAAAAAGATCTCTTTGGCTCTCCTGAGCCTGAACCCGAACCTGAGGGAACGGAAGAAGCACAGGCACCCTCAAGACAAAAAAAATCACGCACAACAGGGAAAACGCTTGATCCATCTGAAAAGCGAACACCTGATCATATTGTTCCGGCAGACGCCCCTCCCTTTAAAGCAACATCTGATGCAGGCACAAAGCCGGCAAAAAAATTGATTATCACACGAGCTGGAGAATCGGTACCATTACCATCAGACGAGGAACTGGCAAAAGAGCGCGCGCAAGCTGAAGAAGTTAAGAAGGCCAACAGGCAACGGATACAAGCAGAGAACGAGCGTAAGCAAAAAGAGCATGAAGAAAAATTCAAGATCAATCTCGATGCACTAACACGTGCTGGTGTCGATCATACAAAGAAAGGGTTTGGCCTTACCGGCAAGGTGATGTTGTGGGAAGGTAAGTATGTTGAGCTTACGCTGGGCGTTAATAGCGATGGCCTGCTTGCTCGAGGCTACATACGAGAACTTGTTTTGGGTCCACTTACCATCTCGGGAATGGGTGAAGATGGTGTGTATGGCACAGAAGATGACGGTGTTCTTGCCCAGCTTCAGATAACCAAAGATGTGCAACAGTTTATGCTCAGCGGCTTGATTGATATCTCACTGGCTATGGCACAAAGCGATATCATTATTGGCAGTAAGGGCTTTACTATTTTTTCACATGCAAAAATCATGACGCTCTTTGAGATGAAGTTCTTAGCAGAATCACAAGGCAGTGGAGAGTCTCTCGACTTTCTTTTAAAAGGTGCGGTTGAAGCAGATTTCCTAAAGGTCTTAAGTGACCTTGCAAAAAAAGCGGTGCAGCAATTTGTCGATAAAACAGTAAAAGGCGTTGAGTCTGCTCAGAAAGAGCTCGATGCTATTACTAAAAAAATGGCCCCTCTTGAGAAAGAAGAAGACAAACTCAATAAAAAAATGGCGGTACTAAAAGAGCGCTTCCAGAAAAAAACTGCCAACGCTGAACGACTCCTTGCCCCTGCACGCGATGCCTTGAATGATGCACAAGCTGAAGTAAGAAAACTTCAAAACACCATCGATGGAGAGCGAAGAAAAATTCATAAAGGACGAGAGTCGACCGTAAAGAAAATTAGAACAGCAGAAGCAGAGGTCAACAAGCTGAATAAAGAGGTTTCCTATGCAAAAGGTAAGATGGATCACTTTGCTGGAAAAGCAAGCTGGCTAGAGCCGTGGCACTACGCCTCTGTTGCATGGTGGGCAACACGGCTCGGTGTTGTTGAAGCTGCTCGATGGACAGCAGAAAAAGTATTACAGGGCTTGCGTGAACTCATCTCTGCCGTCCCTATTGACCTCATCCCTCCCATACCTGCCCTCTTTATTGCACGAGGAGCTGCGCTTGTTGCACTCGAAGCGGCACACCTGGCACTTAACATGGCAAAAGTTGCAATGAACCCGTCTGCAATGGTCGAAGTAGGTGAGATGGCAATTGTCGGTACAAAAATTGCAGGACTTAATGTTGCGATGTTTGCAATGAAGGCGGTAAAGCTGACTGCGCAACTTGCTCTCGAGGTTGCCAAACTTGCGATTAAAGCAGGTGGCGCCATTATGCAAGCTGCCTTAAGTGTTGTTGACGTCCTTCCCTTTGTACCAATCGGTGCAACAGTTGACTTTAGTGCCAAAGAACTCTTGAAAGAAGGTGCTCTGCCGCGCCTTGGCATACTTGCACGAATTTTTGGCAAAAAAACACATGCCCAGCTTGAAATTGATCTCAAAAAACCGGAGACCCTTGCAACAGCATTCCCTGACATGTTTGCCCAATTCCTTACCGGAGACGGTGATCCTGACGTTATGAAAAAAATACGATCAGCTCGCGTGAAATACAAAGCAAAAATTAACAAGGCAAAACGCCTTGAGAAAAAATCTCAAAAGGTAAAAGACCGCATTGAGTCGAAAGAAGAACGACGTCAGAAGCGCGTAGAAATTCTGAAAGAAAACGCTGTTCGAATGGCTAAAGCGGCAGCACATGGCGTTGAAGTGCAACTCAAAGCAGAGGATGCTGCCGTTGAGGGCAAAGAGTCACAGAACAAAGACAAAACAGAAACCTTTGATCCTGATGACCCATCAGTATACGCAACGGTAAAACGTAACCAGCGACTCAGATGGTGGGATCAGTGGCACTTTACGCAAGACAATGGATCACTTCTGTGTAACGTGCAGGCGGATGAGGATGTGGTTATTGCACTGAGCAACACCTTTGATGGGAATGAAAGTGAGTTTATATATCGCATTATTATCGGGTGTGATGATAACAAGTGCACACGTATCAGTGACGGTAAGCGCGACCTTGTTGTTGCGGCAGGCCCACACGCAAAGCTTCCCGGTAAAAACAACATCTACCCTCTCTGGGTTTCATATAAAAACGGCTACATAGCTATTGGATTTGGTGATGAGCTTGGCAAAAACATCATCGCTGAATGGCTGATAGAAAAACCTGTAAAAGGTATTAAGGCATTCTCTCTTTCTGGCGGACAGTCACCTGTGCTCTTTACAGATGTGTATACAGACAAAGGCTTTAGCAGAGAGTTTGGCACACAATACAGCTGTTACAACGCCTATAATAGCTTTCAATGGCATGACGCATGGTCTGTTGGGCCAAAGGGCACTGCCGTTGTGTTTGATGCACGAGCAGGTCATAACCTTAAGTTTGGTTTGACGAGCAACCCAGGCACCAAGCAAGCCGACTACATCATTGACGTTGGTATTGAAAACAACACAATCGGCTCAGTCGTAAAAGTTGAAAATAACGGAAAAAACTATGTGCGAAAAAGCATGTTTAGAGAGGATGAAGCATTAACAAAGGGTAAAGGTCGCACCTCTCATACGTACTGGACTCTTTTTAATCCAGAAGACGGCACGCTTGCATTTGGTCACGGATCAGAGCCGGGCAAGAAGGTTGGTATTGCGTGGAAAGATGAAAAAGTTGTTCCTGGTATTACCCATTTCTCATGGAGTAGCTGGAACAACAGTGTTGATGTTACACATGTGCGAACCGTACCGGTTGTGCCGATTAAGGTTCCTGAAAAATACATTGCTATTAATAAACAAAACACCTTTGAGTGGCTCGATAAGTGGAGCGGTGAGGCAAACAACTTTACCGTTATCTTTGAAGCAAAAGGAGAAGAAGAGATACAAGTTGGCCTACACTCATCAGGTAGCGATGCTCCTGAGCGCCGTACCTTTGATATCATCCTTGGAGGATGGGGCAATACCAAGTCGGTTATTCGAGATGCAAAGAAAGCTGTTCTTGCCGGAACAACAGACCCTGATGCTCTTGTTGCTGAGGTCTTTCGATATAACTCATATTGGGTCACCGTCAAAGACACCTATATCGTTGTCGGCATTGGAGATACCCCGGGTGAGCAGATTGTACTTGAACATAAAGTGTCACAACCATTCTCCCCTGCCCTTACACACTTTTCATTCTCTTCTGGCAAGGGATTTGTTGAATACCGAAATAGCAAAGTTATCCCTGCCGTTGCCGTTGCAACAGGAAGTCAGTACGCCGCAATCAAACAAAATCTCTCCTACCACTTTGACCCTGCCCGCACGCTTGATCCTGCGCAGAAAACCGTCCTCTCTTTTGAAGCAAGTGCAAGTAGAGATATTTTCATCGGCCTTATGGATAAAGAAGCAGGACAGCCGTTCTGCCAAGTCGGTATTGGTGCGCGGAAAAATGTGGCAACACTTATTCGAGACGCAGAAGGAACACAAGTTGCACAAAACGTTCGGCATAAAGGGCGCATCAAGGATGCCTCTAACTTTTTGCCCTACTACCTTTTGTATGACCGAGAAGATAAAAAACTCATTATTGGCCGTGGACGTATACCTGGTGAGCAGCGCATTCTTGAGCACACATTTGAAAGTGCACCCGACCTCTCTCATTACGCATTCAGCTCAACAGACAACGAGGTCTTCTTTAAAAACATTACCACCCTGCCAGCCCCAGAAGCATCTGATGCAAGTACCTCGACAGCCTTACCAAAACGGATCACTTCCGATGCAAAACGCAAACAATTTTTGTGGAGCCCTCAGGCTCTCTTGGCAGACAAAGCGTTGCGCTTTTCTGCTCGTTCTGCGTCTGGCATTATTATTGGCCTTAACACAAAAGCACCTGATCAACCTGGTAACAAGGTGTATGAAATTTGTATCGGTGATAGAGGGAATGCTCAAACCGTTATTCGCGATCGATCGGGAAGCGTAAAGGCACGAACCACAGATAAGAGTGCACGCATACCACGTGCCGGAGATTACTATCCGTATTGGATAACATGTATTGACGGACTTGTTTCGGTTGGTCGCAGCGCAGACGTTGGTAAAAACATTGTTCTGCAGTGGCAAGACCCTCGTCCACCAAAAGGACCACTCTATGTTGCTCTCTCAAGTAATAAACACCGCGTACTCTATAAAGATATTGCATGTGTACCAGCGCCTGAGTCATGTAGAAAATTGCAAAGCTATACCGCCTACAAGCAGCGTGGTCGCTTTAAATGGACAGATGCATTTAAGGCCAAGACTCCTGATAATTTTGCACTCACATGCTCCGTAAAAGCGAAAAAAGGATGTGTCATGCTCGGCCTTGGGCACAATGTAAGACAAGATGCTCCTGATTACACCTATGTGATAGGCGCAAAACAAAATACTGAAACATATATTGCGCAAGGCGTTGATTACATTAAAGAGCGATCGAACAATCCAGACGATATGCTTGCGCAAACACATGAGTACATTCCTCTGTGGTTTGTGTACAACCAGGGTTATTTCGTCGCTGGATTTGGTTCAGTGATTGGTGAAGGTGAGATCATCGACTGGCGTGCAGCAGTGCCACAAGAAGGTATTGCCTACATTGCCTTCTCTTCTCTTGAAGAAGAACTCTTGGTCAAAAATATTGTTATTACAGAAAACAAACTTGATATCGGAAGCTCAGATTACAAGGCACATGCTTTGAAGGGGCATTACCTGTGGACAAAATCATGGATGCTTCCTCCGGGTAAAGCGCTCTGCTTTCAGGCAAAAGGCATCGGCGTTGGTGTTGGTCTTCATACAAGAGCACGTGGTCGCCTCTCTCCTCGCTTTACCTATAGCGTTACCATTGGTGGAGCACAAAACACGGTTACAACGATTACAGATCGCACCCGTGCCGTTGTTGCTCAAGCAGAAGGTGAAGCCGGTCGGATTGCAAACCCAGAAGTCATGGCAGACTACTGGCTCATGCATAAAGAGGAAACAGGAGAAATCATTGTTGGTACCGGTACAACGCCTGGGCAGCATCGTATTACCTCATACACACCTCCACATCCTCCTCGCGGTGTTCAATATTACTCATTCACATCTTTTGATACGAATGTTGCCTTTGATCATGTTTCTATAAAGGACATTGAGGCACAAACCGCCCCCAAAAAAGAGGAAGAAATGAGCGCTGTGCCAGCTGCAGCATAGTGCAGATGTCAAAAACGAGTCAGCGGGGATTGCAATAATCTCTGGTACTGGTAAAATGGCGCACATATAAACATCTATTTCAGGGAGCATATACATGTCGATCACCTATCAACCAAGTAATATCAAACGTAAGCGCAAGCATGGTTTTCGTAAGCGCATGGCCACAAAAAACGGTCGAAAAATTCTGAACGCGCGCCGCAGAAAAGGTCGCACAAAGTTAAGCGTATAAATTGTCATAGTGTTCGGTGGAGGGGTTTGCTCCATTTGCCTTTCCACCGTCACCTCATTGAGCCCGTACGAATCGTTTTCGTACGGGATTTTTTTATTGCCCTCACTCACATAAGTAAGAACAATGTCACAGAAATCATTATCTAAAGAGATCTTTTCTTTCTCACAGAAAAACGTTGATGCTGCATTTGCAACGGCAAAAACGCACATCTCTTTATATGGCATTAAGGTTCTTAAAGGTGCACCACATTCTGAGCAGCGTCATGCAACCTTCCTGCTTGTTCCCACGAGAAAAATAAAAAGAGCCGTTGATCGCAATCGTCTTAAACGTAGAATTAAGTCGATTATTTACGAACAACAGCTCTTTAAAAAAGATGTCGCAAGCTACATTATTCTTCTCTATCCAAAGGCGCTTGAATATTCCTTTGAAGAGATTCGCCGTTTTCTTATGAAGGTGTAGTCGCCTCTGAACTTATAGCTCCAGTTACGATGTACGCCATGTTAGTAAGGTTGGCATATTTCTTTGCAACTCTGTGCATATCCTCAAGCGTAACTTTTTCTGCTTTTCTCTGAAAATCATCAAAGTAATCAAAGCCACACTTGCTCGCATACAGTGATCCGAACCGTGCAACCAAAGAGCCTGGATGGGCTGACAAGTCAATCACACTCTTCAAAAGAACTTCTCGAGCTTGACGCAATTCTTTTTCAGTCACACCATTTTCAGCCAAGTCGGCAAGAATCCCACGAATACCCCGTATTACCACCTTCACATTTTCAGGGTTGAGCAAAACAGCAATTCTGTCATATCCATTGCCATCATCTACGCTCGAGGCAAATGCCCCACCCGCACCATAAAACAAACCGGACCGCTCTCGCAGGCTATAAAGACGAGAACCGAGACTATAAAACGCGATTACATTTAAAAGTCGAAGTGGTACGTAATCAGGATGGTCTCGCGTAATAGTATTCAACCGACTCATAACAAGAAACGACTGGTCTTTGAGCAGCGGCAACACTTTGTACAACTCAGTATCTTGCACTCCTGGCTGTGCGCAGACCGCTTCGTACGGACTGTGCTTCCAATGTGCCGTAACCTTTTGCCACAACGTTGCCATCTCTTCTGGCGAGAAGCTGCTCACCACACTCACAACACACTCTTGCGGAACAAGGTACTTCTTGTGTACGCGGCGCAAGTCGTCACACGTAAGAGTTTTCACATATGCAAGCATCTCATCAAAGCTCCAGCTATACGGATGACCTTTTCCATATAAGGTTTGATGCATCAGACGATCTGCCTGCGCTTGTGGGCTTGTTTTCTTTTCTTCAAGATCCCACACAACCTGTGCACGTATGTTCTCAAAAATCTCTTCATCAAAGTCTGGATTTAACAAAAGACGTGCTGTTGTATGTAAGACATCATCAGCTGTTGCCTGACTACAGGTGATAGATACACCCGATGATGAAATAGCACATGTCGCACCACGGATCAGATAAAAGTCGAGAATCTCTTCGCGACTCATGCCAGCAGCACCCTGCAGCACCATCGACAAGGCAAGTGAGAGCGCAGCACCCTCTTTGCGCTTACTCAGCTCTGCACCATCCTTTAAGATCATGTTTACATTAACAAGCGGCACACTCTTATCAGTGTACGTAAGCAGTGTCAGTCCATTGTCAGGGAGTATTTGCTCACAGTCTGGCTGTGGAAAGGTAAATGTAAGCGGTTGTGGTTCTGGAAGCGTGTGTACATAGGTCGGCTCTTCAAGCGGCTCAGTACGCTTATGATGCTCGAGCAAGTATGCATAGTATTCTTCTTGTGCAATTTTATTCTCTTTCCACATCTCGTGATACTGACGCGGCAATGGTTTAACAAAAAGCGTGTTTGCGAGATCAACCTTAATGTGTGTCCGCATGAAATCTTGCACATCAGCACAGGTCGTCTGAGCAAGATCATTAATACGAGTAAACACAGCATACGGGTTACCGCTCTGGAAAAAGGTTGCCATCCACTCATCTGCAAAACGTCTTAAGCTATACATTTTTTCGAGGTGATCGCTTTGATATACCTTCACCATTTTGTACAAGTTGGTATCTGAAAAACCATCTCGCAATGCTTTTTCGACAACCTGGCGCAACTGCTCTTTACATGCCTGCACCTGCCCTTGTTTCGCATCAGCATAAACTGCAAAGAAGCCTGCTTCCTTACTCTTATAAGCAAAAGCACCAGCCTGCGTTGCAATCATCTTTTCATCAACAAGTGTTTTGCTCACTATGCTTTCATGTGAACCTCCAACCAAGTAGCTCATTGCGTTAATAAGAACATCATGCTCTGGCGTACTTGCTGGCAGGCGCCAGTACAGCAGCACCGACTCTTGCGCAACATCTCGATAGAGAACATCTTGCGAGACAACAAACGTATGCGGCACATGCACGCATGGTGTTTCGGTGACGGCAGCCCGGTTGGGAATTGAAGCAAATGATGCACGCGCCCTTGCTTCGGCCTCATCAAGATCAATGTCTCCTACAATAAACAGCGTTGCCCGAGCAGGCTGATAGTAGGTGTGGTAAAACGATGTTAATCGCTCACTCGTCATACCGGCTAAGTCTTCTTTATACCCAATCACAGAATGGTGGTATGGGTGATTAGCGGGGTAAAGCGTTTCAAACATATGAGAAATCATTGCACGAGAAACAGAGTCGGATCCCATGCGCAACTCTTGGATAACCGCCTTGATTTCAGATGCCAAGTGTTGGTCATTAAAACGTGCATTTTGCATGCAGTCGGCAAGAATCGGAACAAAGTGACCCCAGTTATTCTTATTCACTTCAAAGAAGTAGGTTGTTCTGTCATACGAAGTAGATGCATTAAAGCTTGCTCCGTACTTGCGTGCAATAGCATCAATGTCACCTTCTCGCAGCGTATCTGTTCCTTTGAAAATCATATGCTCCAAAAGATGTGCAAGACCCCGCTCGCCTTCTTTTTCGACACTGCTTCCAATGTTATATGCGATTTGCACTAATACTTTGGGTGCATAAGTTTGACGATACAAAAGAATGTTCATGCCATTATCAAGCACAACATGACGGACACGGTCGTTCGGGACACTCATTACATCATGTGGCGGCAACGAGGTGCCGCAGACAACAGCTGTAAAGCAAAGGTAGAGAGCTGATAGCTGGAGGATTCTCTTCATCATTCGATTCCTTTTTTTATGCAAAACAATACTTACTGCTTATCCGCTGCACTCGGTTGTATCTTTCTGCCGGCATAAATCGTAGTCATACGATCAATGCTTACATATTGAGCCGCAACGTCGTTAAGGTCTTGTGCTGTTACGCTATTTACACGTGCAAGTTGCTTATCATAAAAGTCGTAACCAAGATCAAGATTTTCAATGTTGGCAAGGCATGCTGCAATGGTTCGGGGCGATGCCGCATGATCAATCAAGTCTTTGAGATAAATTTGGCGAGCAGCTGCAACTTCATCTTCTGTCACACCATTTTGCTGCAAATTTTGAACCATCTTTTTGATTTCTTCAGTAGCAAACGCAACATTATCAGGATTAATAATTGCCATGAGATAATCAAAGCCGTGCTCTTTGTGTGTATCACTGGCCCAGCTCCCACCTGCATTATAAAACAAGCCAGTTCGTTCCCTGAGCTCATAAATACGAGAACCGAGAGAGTAAAATGTAATGGTACTAAGAAGGTCGAGCAGCAGATTTTCTCTGTCATGAAGACCAATATCGCTTCCTCTTCCCAGCATCAAAACAGCCTGGTCTCTGAGCATTGGAATGTGTATATGCTCACCTTGCAAGGGAGCTCGTTCTGGATACACAGGCGGTGTATAACCACCCATCTTCCATCCTTTTGTCAGCTCTTCCCACATCCCTTCATTCTGTGAAGGCTCAAGAGAACCTGCAGAGCTAATCAGGAAAAAGTCAGGACGAACGTACCGTTCATGCAGTTTTTTAATATCATCAAGCTTCAGCTCTTGTAGATATGCAATCATTCCATCAAACGACCAACCGTATGGATGATGTTTGCCATACACTGATCGACGCAACGCACGGACAGCCATATCTCGCGGAGAATCTTTTTTCTGCTCAAACGAGTGAATATAGATGTCCTTTAACTTTTTAAACGCCTCTTGTGTGAACGAAGGGTTACGCAAAATCGCAACGGCATGTGCAACAACATTTTTTACACTTGCCTCACTACACGTAATACTCACCCCTCTGCTAGAAAAACCGTACTGCGCTCCGTACAACTCAAAGCCTTCTACCAGCTCTTGCTTGGTCATACCGGCACCACCTTCAAGCAGCATTGCCATCATCATATCAACCGCAACACCCTCTTTTGCCCGTGCAAAGTATGCCGCATGTTTAAATGCAACAACGGTGCTGATGAGCGGGACAATTGGCTGTGTGTAGGTAATAACTGTAACGTTATTTTCAAGCTGCTTTGCAACTCGTGTTGGCTGCGGGAATGAAAAATCGAGCGGCTTTGGCGCAGGCGTTGTATGCACATACTCAGGAGAACCGAGTGGTGCGGTGCGCTTGTGGCGCTCTAAGAGGTAGTTAAAATATTCCTCAGAACGCTTTTGCTCACGTTGCCATTCCTCCTTTTTGTCATGAGGAAGCGGCAAGATCGTAATCGTGCTTGCAACACGAGGGTCGAGATAGTCGCTTACAAATTTTTGTATCTGTGCACTGGTTACATGTGCAAACTCATTAACCCGTTCAAACGCTGCAAATGTTTTACCCGTTGCAAAGAACGACTCAATCCAATGGTAGGTAAACCCTTGTAAGTTATACATTTGCTGCAGGTATTGTCGCTGACGATGCTTTACCATCTTATACAGGTCTGTTTGATCAATACCATGCTCCATGACATCACGCAGAACATCTTCTACTACCAAGCGACACTCATCAGTATGCCCAGGCTTTGGATCGACAAACAGCATAAAGATCCCTGCCGTTGCTAGCTGGTCGGCCCAGATGCTCACACTCGATGCAATCTTTCTGTTATCAATTAACTCTCGATGCAGGCGACTGCTTAATGAACCGCCAAGCAAGTGGTCAAGTGCTGAAACCAGTGCCTCGCACTGCGCATCAAGCCCAGGTATTCTCCAATAGAACGAAAGTTTTTCATGCTGCACATCTCGAAAGAAAACCGTTGCATTGTTTCCCAGTTGCTGCGGCACTTGCACAAACGGAGGCTGCGCAACGTCTGCCGAAGAAACAATCGGCTCAAATGAGGCACGCGCCTCAGCTTCTGCCTCATCAAGGTCAATGTCTCCCACAATGCACAAAACGGCGCGTGATGGGTGATAGTACTTGTCATAGAATCGCTTGAGACGAGCGCCTGAGATATCGGCCAAATCTTCTTTATATCCAATAATTGGATGGTGATAGGGATGGTTTGCCGGAAACATGCGCGCCATCGCCGCTTCAAACATAACGTGCACATCACTGTCTTTATACATCCGCAGCTCTTGCACAACTGCTTTTACTTCTGAAGAAAGATGCTCATCGTCAAAAAGAGCATGCTCCATGCAGTCTGCTAACACTGGCACAAAGTGTTTCCAGTTATTCTTATCCGTTTCAAAGTAGTAGCTTGTCATGTCATACGAGGTGAATGCATTAAACTCTGCCCCATATTTTCGTGCGATTGCATCAACGTCACCTTCTTTGAGCTTCTTTGTTCCTTTAAAAATCATATGCTCAAGTAGGTGCGCAAGACCTCGCTCCCCTTCCTGCTCGATGCTGCTCCCAACATTATAAGCTATTTGGACGAGCACTTTTGGTGCGGTTCCCTGCTTACAAAGTAAAACCGTCATGCCGTTATCAAGCTCGACACGCCGTATTGCATCTTTAGGGATTGGCATTTCATCATGCGGTGGAAGCGTGATGTTTTTCTTCTTTGTTTTTACCTCTTGCTCAACGACACCTGCCGCCTGAGTTGAAGACCTCATCATAAAGATGACGAAACCACCTACAACGAGCCCAACAACACCCATAACAATCAACATGAACTAACCCTTACGCTTTCGAATATGATGCATACACAACCCCTCTCGAGGAAAAACAGCCGGCAACTCTAGCACATTCCATGTCATGAGGTAACCCCGCAAAGCCTTGCTCTTGCTCAAGCAGATCTCTACACTGCCCGCCATGCACAATAAACACCTTCAGGCATTCCTCACCGTCTTATCTTTTTCTCTTGCGCTTCACGGGTCACAGGCCAGCCTTGCTCACCTACAAACAGTTGCTCATCAAAAGCACCCCCTTCTTAAAAAGGAGGCATTAGGCATCGCAAACGCACACACCCAAAAGCGTCTTGCAAGTGCCTCACTCTTCCCTCAAATCACAATTGCGCAAACAAATACAACCTCTCGGGCGTATCGAACAAGCGAAACAACTCGCAGTCACACGCTCTCATTGCAAGGAAGTCAAATCATATTTGCTCCCGGCGGTCCGCTCAGCGAACGGACAAAGGCTACTCATGATATTGCTCTTTCAAAGTACTCCCTGATCAAACAACAGAACGCCGTTCGCTATGAGGTTACATGCGCCTTTCTTGACGCATGGCTTTTACAAGAAGAGAAAGCAACGCTCGAAGCACACGTTGCATATACCAAAGCTCTCTGTGCACAAGCGCACGCGCAATCCTGTACTGGAGCTGCTGACAAACACAACGTTGCAGCACAAGCTCTTGCCCATCAAAAAAGCAACGCACGTCTTGTAGCACATGCTGATAGAGAGCAAGCAGCACACCAACTTCTTATGCGCCAGATCGGAAGCACCGTTCCGATCTCACATCTTTCGTACACACCAGAAACCATGCCGCCACTGCTCTTGCAGGAAGAGTATTACGCGCAAGCATGTGCCGCGCGCCCTGAAGTAGCAACGTTGCATGAGGCGATGAAAAAACAAGATGTCACAACAACAGCTCTCAAGGCCGGACACCTCCCCCGCGTATCACTTGATACACAACTTTCATGCCCTCTCACGACAGAGTCTGTCGATCCATTTCTCTCTCTTTCTGTCACCATTAATATGCCAATCTTTGATGGAGGACAGCGAAAGCTAAAAGCTGAACACAGTAGTGCAAAACGGCAGCAACTTGTTTTTGAAAAACAACACCTTATGCATACCATTAAAAGCGATGTCTTTTCGGCTTATGCGCACTGCATCACAGCACAACAAGCAGTGTCCACAGCAGCGTACGCCGTACAAGAAACCAACTATCGATACGAAGCTGCATGTATAGATGCAAAAACCGGGCGGAGATCAGAAATTGACCTTCTACAGGCAACATACCTTCTTTCTGCATCACGCTATGAACACACAAAGGCATTGATAAGCCTGCGCAAAGCACGAGAAAAACTTTTATTTGTATGTGGATATCCAGAACAAGAACATTGCAAGACAAGGAACACTGGTGAGTAAACGATATAGCGCTCTCTTCGTACTACTACTGACATGTGGTGGACTGTACTGGATGGCACAACGATTCTTTTTTTCGTCAAAAAAGAGCACGCCTCAACAACAACAAAGTACTCCTCACAAAGGATTCAGTACTCAGCACCCGCACAAAAGCACCATACGCCACACCATTAAGACAACGGGCTCTCTCCATATCAAAAATAGCAGCAAGGTTGGCAGCTTGGTTGCCGGTATCGTGAAAACAATCGAAGTGAAAGAAAACCAGTCGGTTAAAAAGGGGCAACTTCTTGCCACGCTTGATAACGGAAAAGGTGATACGGCAATACGTATTGCCCAAGGAGCACTCATGCGAGCACAAGCTTCACATCAGTATTATAAAAAGGTGTATGAGCGAGAAAAGACCCTGTTTGCTTCCGGACTAACTTCAGAGCAAGACCTTGAAAAACATGAGCTTGCCTACAAGCTTGCTCAAGGTGATGTGCTCAGCGCTCAGGCGCAGCTTGAAGTTGCGCAAATCGAATATAAAAACACCTATATTTACGCACCCGAAGATGGCGTTGTCATCGCGATCGGTATCAAGCAAGGCTTTAAAGTTACAACAGATCTCAACGCAACCGTCCTCTTTACCATTGCGCGAGACATAACCTCTATGGAGGCGCTTCTTGAGGTTGATGAAAGCGATATTGCACATGTCGCTGTTGAACAAAAGGTTTCATTTTCTGTCGACAGCCACCCCGGCAGAGTGTTTAAGGGTATTCTTTCAAATATCCGTTTTGCCCCCGTAAAAAAGAATAACGAGCAGATATATGAAGCGATACTTGATGTATCAAACGACACCTTACAACTTCGTCCTGGCATGACGGTGCATGCAACAATCAAGGTTGCAAAGGCAAAAGATACACTCAGTGTTGCCTCACAAGCTTTTTACTTCGACTATAAAACCATCAAATTTCTTGCCGACCGCATCGGATACACCTGTAAGCCATTAGATAAAAAAGAGAAGAAACGATGTATGAGATGCGGAGACAAAGAGGTCCGCTTTGCATGGGTTGTAAAAGATAACTGCCTCATAGAAAAACCGATTACAATTGGTGCATATGATACGCGCAATGTAGAAGCACAAAGTGGTATTGAAGAGAGTGACGACTACATTATTGATGTCGAAGAAGCCGATGCGATGGATGAATACTACAAAAAAATGTTCAAAGGGGTTTTGTAACATGAACGCCCCGTTCTTTCTTTGTGCAACAGCACTCAAAAGTTTGGCGCAGCACAAAGGACGATCTCTTCTTACCATTGTCAGTATTGTTATTGGCATCGCCGCGGTTGTTGCAACACTTGCCATTGGACGAGGTGCTGAGGAAAAGATTCGCAAAAACATCGAACGCATGGGTAAGAACTTTTTGATGATTTACGCTGGCGGCAGAAACAAAAGTGGTGTAACAGCGGCAAAGAAAAAAAAGAGAACAAAGTGGCTAACATATAACGACATCTCTCTTTTCAAAGAGCAGTGCCCAGCCATCAAGGCCCTTTCTGCAACATTTTATGGTGGCAATGCGCTCGTTTCTTCAACGCAGCAAAAGATTCTCTCCGACATTGAGGGAGTTGAGGCACCCTACTTTTCGATAAAAAACATCGCTCTTTCATACGGCAGGCTCTTTAACAGCAGAGAGGTTTTGGAACAACACAATGTTGTCGTTCTTGGAAGCAAAGCGGCGCAACTGTTGTTTAAGGCAACCCCACCGCTGGGCCAAAGTGTTTTAATAAAGAATCAATTTTATACCGTTATTGGCGTGCTCAAGCCACGCGATAATGGCAACTCGTTTCGAGATAGCAACACAATTATCTACATGCCTGCCACAACATGCTCTCGCAAGATAAACCACATTGCACCATGGTATGTGCACGGTGTTGTGCTCTCTACCTACGCACCAGAAGATATGCCACGCGTGCAACGAACGCTGCGGCGAATTTTGCGTCACAAGCATGCACTCTCTCCTGATGACAATGATGACTTTACTATTTGGAACCAATCATCAATGGCGCAAGCTGCTGAGCAATCGTCAGCAATCTTTAACCTTTTTTTGCTCATTGTTGCCTCGCTCTCACTCCTTGTTGGTGGTATTGGTGTTATGAATATCATGCTCGTTTCCGTAACAGAACGGACAAAAGAAATTGGTATTCGTATGGCACTTGGTGCAACCAAGCGGATGATCTTGGCGCAGTTTTTGATTGAGTCACTTGTTCTCTGCAGCATTGGAGGCCTGCTTGGCATGCTTTTAGGAGTCGCCGTACCACATGCAGCTGCACGCTTTACACAGTGGCTTGTTATTGTCACACCCGGCTCCTTGCTTATCTCCCTGCTTATCACCTGCTGCATTGGTATTCTTTTTGGCTATTGGCCAGCCTATAAAGCATCAAAGCTCAACCCGGTGGAGGCATTGCTTGATCGATGATAGAGCTTCAAAAGATTTCAAAAATATATGCGATGGGTGATGAACAGATCTATGCGCTCAAAGATGTTTCTCTTTCTATTACGCAAGGCGAGTTTGTTGCAATCACTGGCACATCAGGGTCTGGTAAATCAACCCTCATGCACATCCTTGGTTGCCTCGATACCGCAACAAGTGGTAGTTATCGTCTGAATGGGATAGAGACCCAAACGCTTTCTGAAGCAAAGCGCGCTCACCTAAGAAACAATTATCTCGGCTTTGTGTTTCAGCGCTTTCATCTTCTCCCAACATTGTCGGCCTATGAAAATATCGCACTTCCACTCCACTACGCAGGAAAAAGTGCTCAGGTAATACAAAGAGACGTTACGCGCGCATTGAAAGCCGTTGCAATGAGTCATCGTACCAATCACTATCCATGGCAACTGTCGGGAGGACAACAGCAACGTATCGCGATTGCTCGTGCGCTTGTAACAAACCCTCGCCTCATAATTGCAGATGAGCCAACAGGTAGTCTTGATAGTGCTACCGGTCAGCTCATCATGAATATTCTACAAGAGCTTCACGCAGAGAAACAAACAACGCTTCTTGTGGTCACGCATGAAGCAGATATTGCTGCGTATGCAGAACGAACAATAACCGTTTCTGACGGCTGTATTGTTTAATCGCCTACTCGAGGTGCAGGATTGTTCTGGTGGTACTTTGCAGCAACCTCAACCCAGGCCTTGTCGTGATCGACAATCTCATCAAAAATCGTATCAGTGCCAACATCTTTTATTAGATATATACCATAGCTCCTCTAACAGTGCGGTTTGCAGCAGCTAACTCATTATCATAATCAGAGCCACGAACCGGACCAAAGAACCTCTCCCCATCTTTGTATGCACCAAATCCACTTGCTAATGTTCGTGGAATATATGCAACCGTCTTATCAATAGGAGAGAGATCATCAAAAGAACTGTTTCTCGTTGCTCGAGCCCTTAAGAGAGCAAGCAGTGTAACGGCAAGAGAGCCTGCAAGTATTTGTCGACGTCTTCTTTTGTTGTTCCACTGCGCAGCAATGGTCGTGCCCAACGAACGAGCATGTTTTTTTATGCGAGAGCCGATACTTGCAGCTCCTTCTTGCGCAGAAGGCTCTGCTCGATGCTGAGTGCCAACAGTGTCTGGCCCTGCAATACTCACACTACCAAACACACAAAGCGCAACAATGCCCACGATGTACTTCTTCATACTTTTCTCCTTATTTATATGTAACCATAGTTCTGCATGCATGAGTTCTGGCATGCCCGTGCGCAATGCGCATAAAAGACTGAACTACCATGATAGCAAACGGAGAAATGCTATAGCACGTACTTAAAAAAGATGCCGCCCTCTTTCCCAGGGGGTGGAAAATAGCGAGAGCGGCAAGGGGAATGTGCCAGACCAGGAGAGATCTGCCACATCTATGAATCTCTATGCGTTATGACTCATGAATCTCAGCTTTCTCCATCAATGAGAGAACAACCGGATCAAACGCATACATAAAGTTTTGTTTTTCACTGTTGGCTTTGTTAACCGCAACGCGGTACGCCGTTTCCATCGAGTCGATTGGAATGTCTGTTGGTTTTACCCCGTCACCAAGAATTTTACATACAAGCTTTGCAGCAGCTCGCCCGAGATCGGCAACGTGATTACCAAATGTCATAGAAGCACCCTCATGCACAAGGCCGAGGTTTTGTGCCACGCTTATTCCCTTTTCACGCTGATTACACAGCTTTACAAGAGCAGGGAACGCGTCGTACATCGTTCCATCAGGCAATACAAGAACCATGTCACAATCATCAATAAGCGGAACTGTTTTTTGCATCACGTCATTTACTTCATAAATCTTGATTGATGCAACCGCAACTCCAATCTGTGCAAGCGCTTTATCAAACTCTTGCTTGTAAGCATCAAGCATGCCACCCAAACCGGTTGGGTTATACGGAATCAATACCTTTTTAACGCGCGGTAAGAGTGTTGGGAACAAACCAATCATCTGATAAATCCAATCTAACCCTGTAATACAAGCACCTGTCATATGGTTGCCCGAACGCTCAAGAGACTCAATAAGACCCAGCTTAATTGGATCACCCGTTGCACAAAACACAATTGGAATAAGTTTTTTTCGTTTCTGCGTAACCTCTTTTGCCATTTGCGACCCTTGTGAGTCGGTTGTAATCAAGAGGTCATAATCTTGATTCAGCGCTTCTTCGAGATTGGCGCGCATCTGCGTACGGCTTCCGTTCGCATTAAAAATCTTAATTTCTGGTATGAACGTTGCATGCTCATCAAGGTACTCTCGTGCACCTGATACGATTTTTTTCGATGTCACATCATCTATCGGTACAAAGAGCGCTATGCGATACCGTATATTTTTTCGCCCTGGCACCGATAACTCATCTCGTTGCGCAGAACCTACGGTTTTTTGATTGTTGAAGTAGTAATAAAAAAAACCTGCGAAAAGCAGGACATTTAAAACTACCCCCCCGATAACTAGATTCATTTTTTCCACTTCGATAGCCCTTTCGTGTAAGCATATCTGTACAAAAATTGTCCCTGTTAATCCACAAGAAGTGTGCTTATTTTACACACACAGAACAGCCTGTCAACTTTTTTTACTTTGAACGATTATGAAGCAAAACCAAACGGCGCTTCTTTACGCCAACCTTGTAGCCCCACTCATCCTTTACCAGGTGAGAAACTTTTTGCTCTGGCTGCCACAGATCACTCGCCCAGTAGACAAGATCAGCCTGATTATACGAAGAAGACGGCTTAAACATACGAGAGAGTTCTGAAGTTGAAAGTGATGCGCGTGCGGTAAAAAGATTAATCTTGCCATCGGTAATACGCACGAATGTACGCCAATCGTATTGTGCAATTTCAACATCTTCCAGTCCAAGCTGCTCACACACTTTTTGCAAAAAGCCCTGACGCTTTTTGTTCATGTCGATAAGTAAAATTTTGAGATGTGGATATTTGATTTTAAGAGGAAGTGCAGGAAACCCAGCGCCTGTTCCAACATCTGCTATCACCAGCGGCTTACTCATGTCGTAATGATGCCCAAGAGCAAGCGAGTCGATAAAGTGATGACGAATAACACCGCGCACCGTTGTTATCGCCGTTAAATTAATAACTTTGTTTTCTTCAAGAAGCAGTGAGCAGTACTGCTTAAAGCTTTCAACCTGCTCTGGTGTAAGATGCTCTTGCTGCGCAAACTGTGCCCAGGCACCCTCATAATTCACTTTAACTTTAGACACAAAACCCCCGGTGATTAGCCAAAACTATAGCTTTTAACTGGCCCCATTCGATACAATACTATAAAGAGATTTACAACCATAAAATGTATGGGAGAAAAACAATGGTTCGACAGTATAAAGCATTCATCTTTGCAACGCTATGCGTCTTTTTGCCAGGACAAGTCGCACTCAAAGCACAAGAAGGCGCCAAAGGTGGTGAAGGCACAAAAATAACAGGCTATGTATGCATTCCTCCAAAAAAGGTATTGGCCGCTACTGGAGCCCCAACACCAACCGTTGGTGGCATTCCTTTTGTGATGAATGGCTGTATCGATTATTCAAACCGTAATGGCCTGATTATGTTGCCAAAATATTTTACCGGCAACACGCTGCGCGTTGCTGTTATCAAGCCACAAGACTTTATGTTGCCAACGGTAAAGGGAGCTACCGTCTCGCACCCACAACTTACAGCAGACAACACAGCACACTGCTTTGAGATTACAAAGAAGCAAGATGAGAAGAACGATTGGTTTTATCATGCAGAGAAAATAGAAACGCCAAAAGATAACCGCCTTCAATCAACTGATTTAGTTATTTTTGTTGCCAATCCCGATGACTTTTATGTCAACACCCATCGATACTTTTACGCACCAGAAGGCACACCTTTCACAATACCTCAACGAATGTTTACTATTTTGCGTTCACCGGTTGATGTACAACGCATAGTTGATGTGCAGCGCATAACCCGCTTCTTTGAGCAGCCCAAAATCATCTCTAAGCAAGAAAAGAGTAGCACGAAAGATGCTCCACCTGTTGATGTCTACTCAACTGAGGCTCTCTAACCTCTTTTTACTTTCTCATATCAGTACGTGCGAAAGTAGCTGTTTCTTGTAAACTGCCTGACATTCTTCACTTAATCACTACAAAGGGAACAGTATGTCAGAAATCACACGCTATACGGTGCAAGACCTTCTTAAGCCAACAAATCTTTACAATATCTCGCAAGAACAAGTCGATGATCACTGGAACCTCTACAAGGGATATGTTGCACAAGTCAATGCCCTCAATACAGAGCTTGCTGCTCTCCGAAGTGCTGGTGATGTTGGAGGACTTGTCTATGCCGATCGTCGCAGACGCTACGGCTTTGAGTACAACGGCATGGTTCTTCACGAATACTACTTTGGGAACCTTAATGGCAAAAACGACTCACTAAGGGACGGCGACCTGAAAAAGGCTTTGTGCGCTGCATTTGGATCGGTAGAAGCATGGGAACAAGATTTTGCTGCAGCTGCAAAGTCACGTTCTATCGGCTGGGCTATTCTTTATGCCGATACAACAACCGGCGACCTTACAAATCATTTTATTGCAGAGCATGGCAATGGAAACGTTGCAGGTTTTGCCCCTGTTCTTGTGCTTGATGTATGGGAGCATGCTTACATGGTTGACCACAAAGCGGGTGGACGTGGTGCATATGTTGCAGCGTTTATGCAAAATATTGATTGGAACAAAGTTGAAGAACGCTATGACGCTGTGCGCAGTGGATGCATCGCTCGACGTTTTTAACACACCTTCTTTCTTCAATACAAAAAGAGGCATCGAAGTTCATTCGATGCCTCTTTTACTTTTTCTAACTCAGTGAAGAGCAATTACTCGTTTACAGCCTGGCAAGTTGCTCTTGAAAGAAGCGAAGGTGATTCTTCGCAAGTCCTGCGTTAAAAAATCCTGCTTTAGATAAAGCATTAGAATTTTCCTCCGCTGCGTCTATCGCTTTTTCAAACGCAGCCAAAGCGGCCTCTGCCTCTCGCTTTGCTTTTTGCGCCTCTTGTTTTGCTTTTTCTTTAGCTGCATCATCAACCGTACCATCTACTGATAAACCGGCCCACGATATATTACGTTTTGCAGCCTCTACAGCTTCTATAGCATCTTGTGCTACTTCCTTGGCATCCTCCACAGCTTGTATCTCAGGCCTTATTCCAACAAAAACGAAACCTTGATTTGCATCCGGTTCTGATCCTGATCTTGCTACGCCTCCTCCAGAAACTTCGCCGCCAAAAGCTGCGTGCCCTGGAGTCACTTCTGCTCCTGCTCCTGCACCTGCTCCCGCGCCTCTTCTTCCATCGTCAGAGCCTGAGTGAGCTGCTCTTGCGCGGCTTGCTGCTACTTCTTCCTCGCGTAATCTTGTAGCTGTTTCTACTGCTTCAAAAAGCTTATCCAGACGAGAGCCCTTTCGAGGACCGTAACGATGCGTCCAAAATCCATTTTCTCCACTTCTACGGAATACTGTTGCTGCACCACGACGGAGACTACCCATCATGCCGGTGTCCTTACTCAGAGAAGCACTTGAACGCTTTCTGTTTGCATGCGCCAAACGCTCAGCTGCAATCAAAGAACCAAGCACTGCTATCAGAGCTGCATAGCGCTCTTTGTTGCGAAGAATGTGATTGCCAGCGCTCTTTAAGCCCCTCTTGCTCTTATTCCAAAGTTTTTTTGCTTTCCGCTTAAACCGCTCAGACATTGCAAGCTGTTTCCCTTGCTTTTTTTCTACAGCCTCAACGGGCGCTGCAAGCACACCAAGTGCAAGCGTCAATGCCATCATTTTCTTCATAGTGTCTCCTTTACATATAAGAAATAGCTACTCCACGGCTGTAAGAACGTCTCCCTTCTTTGCCTTACTAACAGTGTACCACACTGGGCCACAAAAAGAACCCTTCTTTCTTCAATACAAAAAGAGGCATCGAAGTTCATTCGATGCCTCTTTTACTTTTTCTAACTCAGTGAAGAGCAATTACTCGCTGTCGCTTGAGTCGCTGTCACTATCTAAATCGCTGCCGACAAGGCCAGCTGTGTCAAGCATAGCAGGAACTCTTCTTGCTGCAGCTCTTTCATCTCTGATAGATTGCCTTCTCGCTTCTTCTTCTGCTGCTCTATCTGCCCCTAATACCAGTTCTGCAACCGCTTCTTCTGCTTTTTGAGCCAGCTTATCCTGAAAAGTTCCCGCGGCATAGCCATAACGCTTACCGAGGAATCCGCCTGCTTTACGTCCACGGAGCGCTTTTGCTGCACCACGACGGAAGTAACCACGCAGCCCTTCGTCTTTACTGAGAGCAGCGCTTGAACGATGGCTATTTGCATACGCTGAACGCTCAGCTGCAATCAAAGAACCGATCAACGCCATAAGAGCTGCCGCTGTTGCGTAACGCCCCTTATTGCGACGAACGTGCCCCCAACCTCTTTGTGCTTTATCCTTAGTCCAGTTTTTGCCCCGGCTCCAAAGATCGTGTGCACCATGCTTAAAGCGCTGAAATCTTGTTGGTTGTGCAGTTGGCTGTGCAGCCTGAACATTTGTTACAAGCACACCAAGTGCAAGTGCCAATGCTATCATTTTCTTCATAGTTTCCCCTTTATGAATAAGAAATATACTACTTTCAGGTTCCAAGAGCCCCTGCCCTTTTCACCATGTTTTCCATTGTATCACGTTGTCCCACACTGAGACAACTTTTTTTGAATAAACCGCATGCAGGACTCAAAAACTTCCTGCTGCTTATTCATCGTCATGGTGCTACATAAACGCAACAATGCTCTGCTCTCAAATAAAAAAGAGCGGCACTCGTCTTGAGTGCCGCTCTTTTTTATTTAACATATCTCTTGAAGGTCTCTTCGTTACTACCTACACCCCTGCAGCAGCAGCTGCTGCTGCCGCCCTGCGTGCAGCCCGTTTCCTGCGGCTTGCAGCAATAGCATTCTCAGGTTCTTGATCACCCCAATCTGCAGCACGAACAATCGATCCTCTGTTATCACGAATGTTTTTTATCTTCCGATGTAAGTGCTCAAGAATGGGTTCAAGAACATCAGCTCGCTGCTGCATCCCCATACCCTGTATCTGCTCTATTGTATAACCTCTTCTAGCGTAACCTGCTCGGCTATGAATGAGTTCTTGGACTGCATCCTCAACCTTAAGTCGATCAATCTGTTCTACTGTGTACACAGGTGAATACGTCTTCCAGTCAGGCCGCCCAGCCTTATGAAACAACCAGTTGATATACTCGTTCATATTCCATAGCAACCATCCTGCAGACCGCTCTTCGCCCGAACTCAAACGGCCTTCTACAGCTTTTTGATATAAAGCATAACCAACTGAGTCTCCTCCTGTTGTCTCTTCCTCGGCAATCACGCCTTCTCCTGTCGGATCTCCATGGGCCACCGCAGCAACAGCACCGCCACCATCAGGACCACCAGGACGAGGTCCACGATTTCTTAAGAGAAAAAGTGCAAGTGCAGCAGCACTTGCAAGACCTGCTGCGTATTTCCACTTGTGTTTTAGAAAATGCTTTTTTGCGCTGTCTTTGGATTTTGAAGCAGTTCTTTTTATTCGCTCAAAAACGGTTTTAGGCTTTGGGTTTGCACTCAGCACCCCGATACTACATAAAAGCGTAAACGCTATGACTTTTTTCATTACCTTCCCCTTTCGTGTGTTGTGTCTACCACTCAAGCATATAGAAAAGCGGCAACTCTGTTCAAGTATGAATCATTTTCGAGCCCAGCACGTTATACCTGCATTTCGTACAATGCTGCTATTTCTGCCTGGCTTGTTGTTTGCTGCGCATCCTTATCTGGCCGCATTCCCATAACGCGCGGAAAGCGCAATGCAAATCCAGAAACTGCATCACTTTTACCAGCCGTATGTAATGGCGAACGTGTAATGTTATCGGCTCTAATCATACACACATACTCAGGGACGACCCAAACATCGGGAACCAGTGCCTTTGGGCAGTCAACATTGTGTGGCTGCTCATGCACCGCAAATGCATCACACATCTGTTTTTGACCTCGCCATTCATCATCAGAAAACCCTGTCCCTATTTTTGCAATCGTCTGGAAAACATCTTTTTCAGTGTTATAAATACCAACAAGTAACGCACCAATACCAAGACGCGCCCTGCGCCCTGCTCCTTTGTAATAGCCAAGAATCACGCAATCAACCGTGTCGTCTAAGCTTCCTGTCTCCTGGCGCTTTAGTTTTATCCAGCTAAAATTTCTTTTGCCTGGCCGGTAGCCCGCATCAGGTTTTTTTACCACAAGTCCCTCGAGCCCATGCGCCATTGCTTCGTCAAAGTATACGGCCAACGCTTCACCCGTGGTTATGACACGCTCTTCGATAACCTCCAACCTATGATCATCGGGAACATCTTTGCATAATGCATGCATGTGAGCCCGCCGTTCTTCATGGGAGGTGTTGAAGAAATCTTTTCCATCAAGGTGTAATACATCAAAAAGATAGAGCGTCAGCGGCGTTTGGTCGGCCGCGCTCTCTACCCCGTGCTTACGTTTACGTTTTACCGTTTCTTGAAACGGAAGAAACTGGCCGGTCACCAAATCATGTGCGATCGCCTCCCCCTCCATCACAACACCTGACGCAGGCAGGTCTTTTACAAGCGCTGCAATATCGGGAAACATGTCTGACATGTCATGTAAATTACGAGAGAAAAAACGAACCTGACGAGCACCTTCATGATCGGTCCAAACATGAACCTGCACTCGAAACCCATCAAGTTTTGGTTGTGCAACACAGGGCCCTAATTTATCAACAATCGCTTGCGCATCCGACAAACGCTCAGCTGCTGCCGGGCGCACCGGTATGCCAGGCGTAATCTCTGCGGCATGCAGCGCATCTGCTCCACCGGCTTTTACTGTTTGAATAACATCACCGATATCGGCAGAAACGTTATAGCGATGTTCTAAGAGTGGCCGAAGCGTCTTGTCGCCACGCATCATCCATGACCATGCATCCAACAACGTCATATCAGAAAACCCCAGACGAAGCTTACCAACCAAGCAGCGAGCTATGTATCGCACACTCACATGACAATTTGAGCAAAACAAATCAATCAACGCCGCTTCTTTTGCCTCCTGACTCCCCTTTCCGGTTAAAGAAAGTAGGTTGTCAAAAGCAGATGAAAGTTGCGCAAGGGTCATAGACGACTCACACGGTTTTCCATTTCTTATCAGAAGCATAACCGACTCGGCATATAAGCCGATATCACCCTCTTCCTTGGCCTCCTGAGCAGTCTCTTTTATCTCTTTGCCCTGGAGCTGGGCAAGTACGCGAACCAGACTCTTTGTAGAGAGATTAAAGTTTTTATTTTCGTACGGTGGCGCCACCATTCCCAATGAAAAGTAGGCAAGAAACTTTGCATCGGCATCAACCAAAGAAAACAGATGAGCAAGCTCTTGCGTGATATCGGTTCGCTTTTGCAACGACTCTATTTTTTCTAGGCGCAATGCCATCTGATGAACGTTCACCTACTCTCCCCACAACAAGTATTTTATATTTCGATGATGGCGCAGCAGTACCCACACAGCGATGAACCACACAAGAGGTAGCAATGGACTGGTGAGGTGAAAATACCAGGTTGCACAGGCCGCACCTGCAAACATCGAAAGTATCGAAGCACTATCAACACGACGAAATATCACCAAAAAACTTACCCACCATGCGGCAAAACAAAGTGCTGCTTTAAACGGCAAAAAGAATAAAAGAATGCCATAACTGGTGGCCACTCCTTTGCCACCACGAAGACCTAAGAACAACGAAAATCCATTGCCCACAAGAAGTGCACATGCCAGGGATACAAGATGGGCACCGTTTACATGTAAGAAAGTTTGTGCAAACCACAACACGCCATACGCTTTGCACGCATCAAGCAGAAGGATGAGAAAGAAATATCGTTTTTTACCCAGAAGGCGCGCCACATTGGTTGCACCACTATTGCCCGAACCGTTTTGCGTGACATCGATACCAGCCTGCCACATTGCAACGATGTAACCGGTTGGAATACCGCCAATAAGATAGGCGCTAGCAAGCGTTATATAGAAGGTTGCACTCATCTCTTCATTCCTCCTCGCACATACAAAATAGAAAGAGGCCCAACTAACTGCATGAACTGCTGGGCCTCAATTTGGTAGCGGTGCAGGGACTCGAACCCCGGACCTACGGATTATGATTCCGCCGCTCTAACCAGCTGAGCTACACCGCCAAAATACTATGATTTAAATCTTGAGAGACTTGCTTCCTTTTATGTCGACATAACACATAATCAGAGAGCGCAAGAAGAATACGCCTGCAAGAATGGTCGCTATTATACCAGCCATCAGCGTAACTGCAAACCCCTTAATCGCAGGTCCTCCAAATTTAAAGAGAATGAGCCCTGTCAGGAAGGTTGTGATGTTCGCATCAAGGATAACAACCATCGCTCCATTAAACCCAGAAGCAACTGCCTGACGGAACGAAACACCTTGAGCAAGGTCTTCTCGAATCTTTTCATAAATCAAAATCGAAGCATCAATCGCCATACCAATAGTAAGCACCATACCGGCAATACCAGGTAGCGTTAATGTTGATTCAAAGTATGAAAGGAAAAGCATGATAAGAAACAAATTATAGAGCAGAGCAATGATCGCCATAAAGCCGAGCATGCGGTAGTAAAAAATGCTAAACAGCATCACAAGCAGCAAGCCAATAAGACATGCAAGAAGCCCTCTATCAATTGAGTCTTGCCCCAAAGATGCTCCAACACGGTTCTCTTGCTCAAATGAGAGCGGCGCCATCAGCGAACCAGACCGAAGCACAAGTGCAAGATCACGTGCTTCTTCTGGTGTGTATGAACCGCGAATGTTTCCTGAAGATCCGATTGCATCTTCGATTGTTGGCGCACTAATCATGACATTATCAATAACAATACCAAGTTGACGTCCAATATTATCACCTGTTAAGCGCTTAAAGCTTGATGATCCACCATTATCAAGATCAAAAGCAACAGCGATTCTGCCATACTCACCATACGTAATACGCGCATCAGTAATATGATCACCGGTCATATCTGGGTATGCAGACACAAGATACGCACCGCCATCTTGTCCTTTTACAATCATCTTGTCTGATGGCAAGTCTCCATCGTATTCATCAAGGATATCTTCTTCACTGTGCGAATGCTTTTCTACTAGCTTAAACTCAAGCAATGCTGTTTTTGTAATCAGAGACTTAACACGCTCTGGATCATCAACACCTGGCAATTGCACCACAATTTGTCGTTGGCCATGGCGCTGTACAATCAAGCCAGAAACACCAAATCCGTTCAGACGGTTTTGCAATACGCTTACCGCTTGATCAACAACACCGTTGCGAATACGTTGCTCATCAGCAGGATTAAGGCGAACCGTTACTTCATTGCCTTTTGGTGTAGAACTCAAGATCGGCATATTTTTTCGTATAAAGTGGTGATACACACGAGCATCATCATCTTGCTCAAACGTGTATACCAACTGCGTGTTGCCAATTTTGCTCTCAACAGGCTTTACGTTGACATCTTCTTTTACACAGAGCGCTTCAAGAGCCTTGTGCTCTTTGGTTAATCTGTTTTCGATGGCTTTTTCAAGGCCAACGCTTAACACAAGGTAGGTGCCACCTTGCAGATCGATACCAAGTTTTACTCGAGGCATATAGAGAGATTTAACGAAACCTTTCACATCTCCACGTGCTAGTGCTGCAAAGCGAGTCTCACCTTTTGGTGGTCGTATTGATACTAAGAAGTAGGTTCCAATGACCGCGAAAATAATCCATAGCATACATCTTGATGTTGCAAATCGAGCAAAACGTGAGCTCATAGCCCATCCCTCCTTGACAGGGGTGATTAAAAGGTTTTGACAAAAAAGTGAAAGGTGCCTTTTGTACCCTATAACCACATAATTGGTCTAGCTTTTTCTTTCTATCTGAGAAAAAAAAGAAAAAAACCTGTAGAAAACTCTCTTTTCACGTTTTTTTTGTCACTCAGTTGTTTCTGCCACATGCAAAAAACTACCCTAAAAATGTCTAAAAACACTGCAAAACTCAGGGGAAACGTCATGAAATTACACTCCCATCTTCTACGATGCGTTGCGCTCACACTCATCGTCACACCACTTACAGCAATAACTGTTACAGAAAACCTTACCGCTAAAGCAAACAAGATTTTGCGGCCGTCCCAGTACAAACAAGATCGTGCAAACGCGATACATGCCGCACAACAAGTACAAGCTGCTCAGCAAGAAGCACAAAGAACGTTAATGGCTGCGATGCAAAAACAAGCTCCCGTCGTTCCAACAGCGCCTGTCGCTGTAGAGAAAAGCACCCCTGCTCAGGTCGTCCCAGCAGAAAAGAAATCAAAAACGGTTGCTGAAATAGTAAAGGCTGCATTTGCCCAGATATCTGACGTTTTATCGCATGCTCAGAAAGAGCTTGAAGAGGTTATATAAAAGCGTCTGAAAATTTAGATGGTGCCGAGAGGGGGACTCGAACCCCCATGAGATTTCTCCCGCTGCCCCCTTAAAGCAGTGCGTCTACCAATTTCGCCATCTCGGCACAAGAAGGCCGGGATGTTATCAAACAGCTCGCACCTTTGCAACCGAAATCTGCTTCGTTATATTTTTCACCCTCTTTCTGCATCTGCCTCGCATATAACACATCTATCGCCCCTCCCTTGTTATGCCTGCAAACTCAACGCAATACCTTGAAACCTTCGCAGACACCTATCAGCAACCTCCTCCCCTTTCGCCCTTCGTAACTCGAAACAAAATGCTTCAAGCAAAACCTTTCTCAGGTGAAACCTCTGTGCTATTAACTGCAACCCCTCACTATCTTCCCGTTCTCGCGCCATGATAAGCGCCTGTTTTACAAACTCTTTTCTGTACAATGAAACCATCTGTAATGTCGCTTGGTATGAACCAAGCTCTGCGGCACGCTCAATACATTGATAAGCGATTAACACCTGATCTCGTCGGGGGCCTTTGCTATAAAGAAGGTACGATTTATTACACAAAAGCAGGCCTCGCTGATACCACGCATTGGCATGGCCACATGCCGCTGCTCTCTCTAATTTGAGTTGCGCATCTAAAAGATGCTTTTGAGCCTCTGCTATCTTTTTTGCTTTGCATAACTTCACGCCCAAGCTGTAACTTTCACACCCAGCACGAAACAACTGCTCTCCTTTTAAGGTGCAATCACACGCAAAACCGGTCAAACCAAGCACAAGCCACACGACACCGAGCATCACTACAGTTCTTGTTGTACTCACACGCTCACCTTCACAGAACGAATATCCATATCATATGAAGAGCGAGCTAAGTAAATTCTTAGCTCGCTTACAGTACTATCAACAAGGGAGAGTCCTATTCTGCAGGAAGCTCAGGGAGGTCATCGAGTGACATTTCAGGCAGTGGCATATCTGCAGCAATCTCTTCCACACTTTTTGTTTTCTCTTCAGGTGCTTCTTCATCTACGGGAGGAAGTTGCGGTACATCTGGCTCCGCCTCTTTTGACGCAAGCGCTGGTTGTGCTACCGGCTCAGCAGATACTTTTTGCTCACCAATACCCTCTTGCTGCGCAGGTGCAGACTCTTTTTTTTGTTTCTTTGGCGTGGTACGAGGGCGAACCTTGCTGCCGTACCATCCGCGCACTCTTATCCATGCTCGCTGGAAGCAGGCTGACACTTTCCACATTACACGCTTGCCAATATCCCACCAACTCAATTCTTTATCTCGTCGCTGATACGCTTTATCAAGCTGCATTTGCACTTCTGAACGTCTGTCCATCTGCATAATGCGTTCCGCCTCTAAACGATCGAGCAAGCTCTCTTTTACTTCAATCGCTTTTCGCTGATCAAATAACGACTTCATGCGATACTTTGCTTGTTCGCGTTCAATGCGGATGCGCTCAAGAACTGGGTCATCAAGTGGTGTTTGATGTGCTTTTGATGCGCTTACCTGTTGTATTTTTTCGTCTTCTTCCTCTTCAACGCCCATTACTTTATCGGCAAGAGAAACAGCTCCCTTTTTCGCAAAACCAAAAACCGTTGCAAAACCACTTTTCAGCTTACCCCAGATCCCTGATGCTACATGCTGTGCATCTTGTAAGATCCGTCCTTTTGCTGAGCGCTTTTTCTTTTTATGAGCTGCTACCGGCTTTTCTTTTTTTTTTTGATCTTTCTTCTCTTCCTGCTTTTTTGCAGGTGCAGGCGCCACATCCATTTTTGGTGCACGTTCTCGATCTTGCAAGATCTCACGAGCCTTTGCTACAAAATCAAGGCCTTTCTCTTTCAGCGCTGCCACTTTTGCGTCGACTGAAGCTATCGCTTCTTTCACTGCTTTGTGACTCGCTTCAAGTTTTTTGCTCATCTCACCTTCAACCGCTTCTTCTGCTTTTTTAATGTCTGCACTCTTTTCTTTAATCGACGCCATGCTTTCATCAGCTTTTGCATCAGTTGGTAACCCTCGCAGCTCACTAGAAAGCGTTTCTACCTCAAGAATAAGATCAAGCGCCGCATCAACCTTATCTGTCAATGCACGCAACTGCTTAAGGACGGTTTGTTCTTTTTCGCTCACAGCTTCAAGTTCTTGCCCCAGTGCTCGCAGCTCCTTTTGCTGCTCTAAAACATCTTTACGCACCTCTTGCGACTGACTACCTCCGGCAAGGGAGTAATCAACCAACGCTTCAGAGATGTCATACACATCTTCTTTGAGTTTTCCTCGAGAAAGGCCGATCTTTGTGTAGAAGGCATCAAGCTGTGTATCAAGCTGCAGGTATGATGCATATTGTGATGACTTGTGGTCTTCGAGGCGGTTCACCGCTTGTCGCGCAGTCTCTTTTACCTCTTTTGCCTCATCGACCAAGCCGTTACGCTTTGCCATATCAACACCAACTTTTACAAGTGCACCTCCAGATCCTGGTGTTATTGCCAGACTGCCATCTTCACGAACCGTTGCTGAAAAAGCTTTTTTCTCTTGTGGTTTTTCATCTTTTTTTTCAGCAGCTGCATCTTCTTTCTTGTCGCTGCTTGCAGTGTCATCAGCATCATCATCTACATCAAGCGAGGCGAGACTGTCTTCTATTTCATCAAGATCGGTATCTACCGGCGTATCACTCTCTTTGTCATCTTTCTCTGCGCTATCATCGCCTGCAGTTGATTCTTTTGCGTCATCTGAGTCTTTTTTTTCATCGTCATCACTGGTATCTGCATCATCACTTGTTGCCGCATCGTCATCTTCTGGTAAGTCGGGCAGATCGGGCATCTCTAACTCATCTGCAAAAAGTGGTTGCACAAGAGGAGTAACAATATCTGCAAAGCAGAAGAGGACGCTGAGCAGAAAAAGACGCCTGACTATATTCATAGAAAACACCTTGTTAATACAAAATTAATTTTTGTTAGCACTGCACAGTACTGTAGTAAGGTGCCAGAGAAAAAAGCAATAAACCGATGAAAGAGCTCGCAACAGCGCTATACAGCTCCAAACGAATGAACAACAAACGAAAAGAAGCGCTTAAACGGGGATAAAATATGTTGCCACCACTTCAGTGCAACTCGCTTTTTTCTTCTTCTTTTTCGTTTTTTAGGAGGAGCCTCTTCTTCTAATCGCTCAAAGGCTTTTTTGATACGCATCTCTTTGTTGATCTTTTCAAGGCGTTCAATGCGATGCTCAATAATCAAGCCTCGTCGCTCAAGGCTGGTAATCTGCTTTGTCACAATCGCAATTTGCGATTCGATGTGAGCAATTACCTTCTTAAAGTCTTGTAGTAAGGTTACCTGCAAGTACTCACGTATTGATGCAACGTGTGCTGCAATGTCCTTCAGCTCGTAATAAGAGAGACGAGCTTGCTTATCATCAAAAATATGTACAATTTCTTCTGTTATTTTTTGCGCCTTTTCTCCAATTTCGCGCACCGACTTTGCTTGCTCATCAACAACCTTTAAGCGTTGTTTGAGTGAATCATCTAATTCTGAAATGGATGTTATATCAAGTTTGAACTGTTCAAGTTCTCGTGCAAACCGCTTCGACTCGTCTTCAATTGCATCGACCTGAACTTCATAAAAATTGCGCGGCATACCTTCTTGCCCCGCACGCTCTTTTGCAACACGAAGACGCTTTTGCTTCTCTTCTTTTAAATCTTTTTTCAAATCTTGATGCATACCCTCTAGCTGCCCACGCGAAAAGCCGTTCTCGCAATAGAACGCATCTATCTTTTTATCTGCAGCACCCAAGAGATCGTAGAACACTCCTTTTTGCTTGAGGGCATCGGTTACATCTTGCTCAATGTCAAGGTGCACCGCTTTTGCTTGCTTGTACCACTCTCGCTTTTTCAGCCAGTTGCCTCGCGTTCCACGCTTCTCTGAAGGAGCTTTGAAAAACAAACTGGTAGGCACACAACATGTACCTACCAGTAAAAGGACATAAGAAATACTCAAAACTTTTTTCACAAGGGCTCTCCATGCTCGCCCTCTCAAGAATCGAGTGCGGCAATTACAGCGATTTACCTAGTTCTTTTAACTCTACAAACATATTTGAAAGTAATCTTTCTGCCTCATCTGACATGAAGCTCCACTGCACACCCTTCTCAACTCTACTCATCGCTGAGCGGTCTGACTTGATATCAATAATGTCAACGCGAACAACATTGATCATTGGGTGCGTATTTGATGGTGCTCTTACAACGCCAGCGCGGCCGAGCACACTATAGGCAATATTTTGATCGCCAAGGAAGGAAATCATAACTTTTTTCTGCCACACCATATTGTGATAGCCGGTATGATCTTTGTGAATCCCGACAAGAAGACTCTCGTCGCCTTTTGGAAAAACTGCCTGAATCGGCGTTGTGTGAGGCAAACCTTTTTCAGAAAAGGTTGCTAAAATACCTATGGCTTTTTTGCTTAACAAAAACTGCCTCAAATCATCTGGAATCTTTACACCTACATGCTTTGTCATAACTTCTCCACCTCTATTTCCCATTTTTCCCGTTGTATCTAGCCTGAAGCATCAAGAGCGTGACACAGCCGTGCCACTACCTCGTTCTCATACAGTATACCATGACGTGTCAACCATGCGTTTTTACTGTCAAAATCGACAAAACCCTCATCCTTCATCTCAGCTATTTTCATTAAAAATGCTTGTTGCTGCGCATCACTCATATAATGATGCAGATCGCGTAGAGATACTCCTTCACGCTGACGAAGACCAAGCATGACCATTTCGAGCAGAATATTTTCTTGCGAAAGTTGCTCATGCGTTGCGTAAGGGCACGATGTTTGCACAGGTACTGAAGAGAACAAGGAGAGGAAGGTACCCAATTTTTTTATGTTTGAGAACCGATATTTTCCGTCATAAGATGCTGCTCCAAGGCCAAAACCTTTATAACTCTTTCGTTGCCAATACCCTGCATTGTGACGAGACTCATACCCCCTGCGAGCAAAGTTGGATATTTCATACTGCGCAAAGCCTGCACGCTCCAGTACATCAATCGTCCATTCGTATTGCGCAATGACCTGCTCATCTTTGGGCAACGTAATCGCACCCTTCTTCACCCCGTAATACAGTGGCGTGTGCTCATGAACCGTTAAAAAGTAGAGTGAAAAGTGTTGTATAGGCCACGTCAGTGCCGTCTCAATTGTCCGCTTCCACACTTCTTGCGTCACACCAGGAAGGCCAATAATCATATCGGCAGACATGTTAGAAAAATAGCGAGGCGCTTGTGCAAAAAACCCATTCACATCTCGATCGGCCTGAAACCGCTTAAACTTCTTCAATATCTCTTCATCAAGAACCTGGACGCCCACACTCAAGCGCGTAATGCCGCACTCCTTCCATGCCTGAAACGTTTCTTCTGTTTGCCCGCCAGGATTAACTTCTAATGAAATTTCCTCGACGTTGCTGAGGTTAAACTCCTCATGCAAGAGAGCAAAAAGCTGTTTGAGTAAATGCGGTGGATACAAGCTAGGCGTACCGCCTCCTAAGAAAATTGTTTGTATCGGATGTGTTTTTACCTGCGGACGATCGCGCACAAAGTGACGTATCTCATTGCAGAGCGCCTTATGATACTCCTCCATATATTGGTTTTGATCTTGCAGCGCAACAAAGTCGCAGTAAGTACACTTAGATGCACAAAACGGCCAATGGATATAGAGCATATCGGGAGCCGTTGAGATAAATGGCCTACTCACGCTACGCGCTCATGCTGCTCAGCGGGCGGCTTTAACTCATCAATAATTTGTCTAACAACGGTTTGCGCATGGTCGGCATTGCTTTGCAGCGCCTGTTGATCGGCAAACTTAACTTCCAAGGCATATGAAAAGAGTTGTGCTATTTCATCACGCAGGCTCTTTGAGACTTCTGCCTGCTGCGCAATAAATACACTTACTTCAGAGTCGGTCTTATCAATCAGTTGCCAGCCGTAAAGACGCTGCATGTATTGCTTTGCAAAAAAGGTAACCGCACCAAAGTAGCGTTTGTAATCAACATTTTCCTTAGCAAGCTCTGCCGAAAGAGCCTCAGCTTCTTTCATGGCCCACTGCTGCAACGAGAGCGGACGCTCTCTTCTTAAAAAACGTATCAGTGCATACAACGCACCCCCGCCCACCAAAACGACTGCCGCTATGATAAGCATGCCCAGTGTTGTTGCGTAAAACGGTGGCAACTCATACGAATAAATTGAATGATCAAACTCTGCCATCATACCCTTGCTCATACATCCCTTTCTTAATGAACGCGGCTGTGAAAAAATGTTGCCATACTATCGGTGAATGATGTTCCGACATCGATATCAAGCACATCGATTCTATGTTTTTTTAAAAGACGCTTATGATCATTCCAGTGCGCACTGAGAAGCGCGTTGAGCGAACTATTTGCTCCTCCCCTCGTATCAATCAAAACAGTCTCACCTGTTTCGGGATCAAGAGCAGACACAACACCAACGTCAGGCATATGTCGCTCACGAGGGTCATGAATACGCACTGCAACCGCTTCATACCGCTTTGCAAGGAGCGGCAGTGATGCAACGTAATCTTGCTTGTCGGTAATCCAGTCGGACACGATAAACGCAATACCACCTTTTATCTTTGCCGCAACGGCGCTTTCAATGGCCTTCTTCATGTTGGTTGTAACACCAAACGTGTTCTCTTTTTGCGCCGTAAAAATCTTGCGAACAATATGAGCGCAATGCCCTTTTCCCTTGCGAGGAGGAATGTAGGCCTCAATATCATCTGAGAATAACAGCAGCCCAACTTTGTCATTTGCTTGCTGCGCAATCAGCGCAAGACTTGCTGCAACATTACGTGCATACTCACTTTTGCGTTGCTCTTGTGACGAACATAACAGTGATGATGAGGTATCAAGAGCGATAAGAACTGTTCGCTCTTTTTCTTGCACAAACTCTTTGACCATGATGCTGCGCATCTTTGCAGAACTCTTCCAGTCGATTGAACGAATATCATCACCTGGCGTGTACCGACGCAGCTGCGCAAATTCAAGACCTCCACCTTTAAACGCAGAGGTAAAATCCCCCGCAAGGTCTGAGTTCATAAGCCGCTTAACGACAAGCTGGATATGAGCAACCTGCGCACGAAGTTCTTTTTCTGTCATGTATTTTGCTCCTCGTATTATTTTTTTTCGCTTGTAACAAAATACGGTCTTCGTTTACCACAAAATATCCATAATTTTCTGAAGCGCAGGAGGCAATACAATCGTACCGTCTTCTTGTTGTCCTTGCTCCATAATTGCCACCATCAAACGTGGAAGCGCAAGAGACGAAGCATTGAGCGTGTGCACCAGTTGCGGTTTTTTCATTCCCTCTTCTCTATAGCGAATCTGAGCTCGACGCGCCTGAAAGTCGGTACAATTAGACGCTGATGATACTTCATAATGTTTTTGCTGCCCCGGAAGCCACACCTCAATATCAAGGGTTTTTGCCGAGCAAAATGAACAATCTTGCCCTGCAAGGAGGCTAATCTGATATGACAAACCAAGCTGTTGCAAAATATCTTCTGCACACGCCACCATCCGATCAAGCTCACGGTCACTCTCTTCAGGTTTTGTCAGAGCAAATAATTCGACTTTTTCAAATTGATGAATCCGGATAAGACCACGCTCACTTGAGCCATACCCGCCTGCCTCTTTTCTAAAGCAGCTGCTCCATGCCGTGTAGCGCACTGGCAGCTGGTCGCCCGGGATAATCTCTTTTGCATGAACGTTGGTCAAACTTACTTCTGCGGTAGGAATCAAACAGAGTGATTCATCTTCGATTTCATAAAAGTCGCCCTTAAACTTTGGAAGATTACCGGAGTTATAGAGTGATTTTTCAGTCGCAAGATAGGGAGGTATAACAGGTTTAAAGCCGTGCTTGGCATTGTTTTTGAGCATCAAGTGCGTTAAGGCGTAGAGTACCTTTGCTCCCTGCTCCTTATAAAAAACAAACTGAGCACCAGACATCTTTGTACCCACTTCAAGGTCAAACCAATCGGCATCCTTATTCAAGTCAAGGTGATGTTTTGGGGTGAAAGAGAATGCTTTATTCTCTCCCCAGGTTTTTACCACCTTATTTGATTCTTTATTACCTTCAGGAACACCCTCTTGCGCAATGTTTGGGCACCGAAGCCACAGTTGCTCAAGAGATTCTTGTGCTTGTCCAAGTTCTTTTTCGGCCTGCTTGAGTTGCTTGCCCAATGCAATAGACTGCTCACGAATGCTATCGGTTACAGGACCAGCATTTTTAGACAGCTTGTTTTTCTCACTACGAAGCGATTCAACGCGAACCTGCAATGAGAGCACCGAGTCCCTCAAGGTTACAAGTTGTTGAACAGGAAAATGTGGATCTTTTTTGTTAAGCAGTTGTGTGACTTTTTCTTGGTTGTCACGCAAATAATTGAGATCGATCATAAAAGGCATCCTTAAACTTCATAGTCGCTTATAATATTGGCCGCACAGTATACGCGCGAATACCAGTCTCGCAAGCAATTATGCTCCCCCAGATAACCTCTTTTATTTTGTAAGTATTTTGCCTGACTTGGCAATCAGTTCGTGCAGCTCTTTTTTATACCCCATTGCCGTTAAAAGCTTCTCATTTGCGTAACGGATATAAAGGTCTTGCGCCATAACGCTCCGAATAAAAAGCGACTCATTGCACTGTTCAAAATGAGCACCTTCATTGCGCAAGATACCTTGCTCCATGCCAATGCACAGAGGAGAAAGATGCGTGTACACCATCGAAGGAGCCAGGATAAGAAGATTGAGCCTTCTTCCCATAAGCACCATCTCTCGAGCCAAAGGGTCATCAATTAAATGGGCCATACTCAAAAAAGCATTACGCTTTCCGCTGTGCCCCCGCATAACCTTTTCAACCTCATTGACACTCGAAACATGTACCGGTCGCACTTCAAAAGACAACTTGTTTGCAACCTGGCAACAAAGCTCAAGGTATGCATCAAACTGTCCTCTCTTCTCTTGCCCACGCTCACCGTAGAGCAAGTAAGCAGCTTTTAGCCCACTCCTTCCAATCGATTTGAGATAACTCAGCGCCCACGTCGGGTCAACCGGCTCAAGAATAGTTGCTTCATGACGAAAACCATGTTCAAGAGATTCTTCCAGGCCAACTGCCTGTTCAAGAGAAGATGCAAATTGTACTGAGGTAATTGGTCGGTGTCGCCCAGATGTTTTCATTTCTGCAATCAGGTTTGCAAGCGCGGTGCCTCCGCTGACAAAGAATGTTGGAGGATGAGTCGTTCCATTTTCAGATACAAGTTTTGCAACCCGTTCCCTCTTGCTTTCTTCCGCGATAACGTCGCATGTTGTAAATGATGTATCGTCTTCAGTTCCAATATAAAGAGTTAGTTCTGGTTCAACGTGCTGAGTAAGAATCTCAATAGCTTTTTGCAAACCAATTGAATTGTTCTCGCAATACGTAATGAAAGATTTCTTTGTTGCAAAATCTGGAGGAAGAATAACAGCATTGCCTGATGTACAAGGCTCAAACGACATCTCGTAATCACCTTGCTGAAAAATAACTCCAAGGCGCTTTGCATTATCAAGACCATAAAGAGTCTTTCTCATTTTTGTCATAACTGTCGTTGTAATTTCAGATGGCTTAACGCCTTCTTTCACTATCTTTTTTACCTTTTCAACGGTTTTCTCTGCCATAAGCCTTACATCTGACGATGTGGCAAAAAGCGCTCCTTTTTCTATTGCCTCTTTTCCATCGGCATGGACTGCTATGTTCGCACCGTTGCAAAACGATATAATCGTATCTCTATCACGAATTGTGGTACATCCCTCAGGGATAACAACTGCTGCGTATTGTTTCATTTCATCAAAAAAATCATTTGAGAAACACTTACCAGAAAACGAGCGAGGAGTAACAATGCAACCCTCTGCTTCAAAGGCAGCCTTACACTTTAAGATATTATCAAGCATATCTTCACTTGTTCCCTCTTCTCTGTAGGGAATAAAGAACTTTCGACATTTGGGATTTGCTTCTCGAAGAAGTTGTATTGGTACAATTTGGCACGGAGTAACAACCGTTACGCCAACAAGGTTATTTCGTGAGCTTGTGCGAGCATGAATAAGCTCACTTGCCAGAGAGTTTTCAACTGCAGTAAAAACAACAGGCGTTCTTTTTGTTTGTAGCTGCGTTTTGCCTCGCATCATAAAGGATGCACATTTTCCAATACTGATGACCGCATTATAGTTCATTGATGAGTTTAATATTCTGTCTGCAGCATCACTAAGAAGCGACTGGTCCACACTATTAACAGAGAAGCGATCTACAACAAATATACAGTCTCTATCGTTTTCTAGTGCTACTTTGCAGTGGTTAAAAACACTCTTATAAAGCCCTTTGTATAGAGGCATGAAAATAGCAACTCGAAACACTTTTTGATCAGGTGTTTTTCTCGTCTGTTTGAGACCAGACGTTCTCCAATCATGTCGTTTAGGTTTATTCGTTTTCATAATAATCGTGCGCAATAAAAAACCCCTCAAAGATGATATCTTTGAAGGGAAAAAATAATATTTTTTACGAATGCATGCCTAGATAAGGTAAGCAAAAAGACCGTAAGTAGCATATGCATTGCCACCACATCGTACTGCACCTACCATTCCTAGACTACAAAACACGGTTAGGAGTAAGAGTTTACCCACTCTCATAACTCTCTCCTCTTTAAATGATATAAGAATATATCAAAGTGTGTTTTAACTTGATGCAATTCGAGAAGATTACTAGAAAAAATAAGTCAGTACACATCTTTTTCTCAGAAAATATTATATCCGATCAAAGAAACGCCTTGTTTATGAGTTGGTCTTTATACGTCTCTCCCATGGGTTGAGGGATGAATAAAATTTAGCACAACTTATCCATTAGTGTGTTAATCGTAACACAGTTACTGTCTTTGTGGAACATTACTGACACAGTAACATTCTCGGCAACTTGATGCTGCCGGCTTATCATGATCTGTTATCACTTCGATCTTTTTCTTCCGCGCAAGAGAGAGGACGCAGTTTATGTGTCGTTGCATGCCACTGCCCTGAAGTAATAAAACTACGTCCCGTCTTTTTCCGCGCCGCACAAGATAGTCGCCTACGCTATAAAGGCAGGACTTGTTCT